>Ga0268264_10000022_pt1 | contig 476624 bp, 438 predicted proteins | sample KBSSwiS32_FD_190357 | JGI IMG/M metagenome (GOLD analysis project Ga0268264, IMG submission 190357) | Switchgrass rhizosphere microbial communities from Kellogg Biological Station, Michigan, USA - KBS Switchgrass S3-2 (SPAdes) (version 2) | ecosystem: Host-associated > Plants > Roots >...
TCTGCAGATGGAGGGTGGTCGTCGCCGCCGCAACCGCGGTTTCTCCGGCTTCGATCTTCGCCAGCGCAGTCTGGTTGTTCAGCAGCGCGGTCAGTCCAGTCTGCACCGCGGTGAAGTCGGCCTGCACCTGGGCGAGATTACCCGCGTGGATGCCGCCGAGCGCGAGCGTGGCCGCCGCATTGAAGACCTTTCCAATCGCCGCGAAATCCCCGCCGTTCGCCGCGGCGATGGTAGCGGCGTTGTCCGAACCGACCGGTGTGGACTGGAACGCGACGTCGGTCGCGCCCGTCGTGGCCATGAACTTCACTTGCCCGAGGGCGTTCGCGAGATGCGCATCGTTGTTGATCTCCTGCAGGATCTGCGCCCCCACCGTGTGGAGCGTCTGATCGGCCGCCATCAGCGTCGCCGGGTTGGCGGTCTGCGGCGCCGCCGTCAGCAACGTCGTGATCTGGTTCTGGACGTTGGTCAGAACAGCGGTATCGGTCGCGTTCAGGGTAAAGGCCTTGCCGCCGATCGTCACGTTGCCGGGCGCGGCGAGCATCGCGGCGATATCGTTCTGCACCGCGTGGAGATCGGTCATATAGCTGGTGAGGAACGGGTTCGAGTTGCCGCTGTTCTGCGGCGTCGAGAACAGGCCGGTTGAAATGCGCGTCGCGTCGTTGAACACGACGCCGGCCTGGGCCAGGTCCGTCGACAGATTGAGCGCGTCCGCACGGACGTTGATGTTTGATGTGCCGTTCGCCAGCGCTGTCGCGTTGAAGTTAGTTGCCATTAGATCGTCTCCCAAAATCTCATCGCTTGTTTCCTGGCTTGTTTCCCGACTGGCGCCGTCCACGAGCTGACAAGGATGCGCAGAACCAGAGGCACCTTCACTGACATCCGTCGGTCCAGTGAGGTATTTCGTCGCGAGCTAGTTTGTCGCCCCACAAGCAAATGCAAACTAATTGCAGAAGTCAGGCCAAAAGAGGAGTTCGCAGGGCCGCAAGTATGTTGTTGTTCAGGCAATATGTGTGCGCGCTTCGTGCGCCGTGTTCAGCAATCGAGACTCCGCCGAATCAAATATCGTGTTTCGCTAACTAATCGTGCTTCGCTAACTAATCATGTTTCGCTAACTAATCGTGTTTCGCTCACTAACAGAGCGTGCGTGAATGCGCCGCCTTGAAACGAAACCAGCGCAGAACATGTTCTGCGCTGGAAATTTCTTGCTTCGCGGGGCTCTCGCCCGGTCAGTCGATCAGGCCCACATATGCGCCATGGCAGCGTGATCCACGACCGGCATTGTATGGGCCACTGCCGTGGCATGCGTCGCAGCCGTAGCCGCCGCTGCTGGAGCCGCTGCCGGAGCGGCTGCTGCCGGAGCAGCCGCCGCGACCGCGGCGCTGCTGCTATGATGGTGGTGGTCGTGGTGGTGATGATGATGACCGCATTGATGCATGTTGCCGGTGCCGTTGCCCGTACCACCTCCGGGGGTGCCGCCGCCGCCAGGGGTCCCGCCACCGCCTGGCGTTCCGCCGCCGCCTGGCGTGGGCGTGGTGGGAGTCGCCGGGGTTCCACCGGTGCCGTTGGCGATATTGGGGTTCGCGCCTGCCGGCGCGCCCGTTCCCATGGCGATGCCATTCACCGACGTTGTGGTCTGGAAGGTGGTGCCGCTACCGACATAGGTGGCGCCACCAATGGCGATGTTGTTGCCGCCGATGTCACCGGCGTTGCCGATGAAGTTACCGGCCGCCGCCTGCAGCATCACATTGTCATTCGCCAATGCCGCGCCGGTATCGCCGTTCAGGATGCCCGTGAGCGCCTTGATGGCCATCGCGGAATCGGACTGCAGAGCGCCGGCCACCAACTCGTTGTCGAAGCGACCCTGGAACACCGCCCCCTGCGCCAGATCGAACTTCACGCCGAAGTTCATGTAGTTGTTGATCTGCGTGATCAGATCCTGCGTCGCGGCCTGTGTGCCGTTGGCGACCGCGAGCAGTTTCGCGCTCATGGTGTTGGCCTCGGCCAGGAAGTTGGCCCAGAAATTGGTCTGCACCTGATTGTCCTGGAATTTGGTCACGGTGCCCTTCAGGCCGCCCGGCATTTCGGAGAAGCCGCCGATATGCCCCGGCATGCCGTTGCCGCCGCCCGCCATGACCAGATTCGCGTCACCCTGAACGACGTCGATGATGTCCAGAATGTTGTCCGCGGTGCCACGCAATGCGGTGGCATTGCCGTTGGCCTCGGCGCCGTCATACTTGTTGAGCTGCAGGCCGATCTGGCCCAGCACCGTCTGCAAGTGAAGCGTCGTCGTCGCCGCGGCAACCGCGGTTTCGCCGGCTTCGATCTTCGCCAGCGCGGCGGGGTCGTTCAGGAGCGCGGTGAGACCGGTCTGAACCGCGGTGAAGTCGGTCGTGATCTGGCCGAGATTGCCCGCGTGGATGCCACCGAGAGCGAGAGAAGCCGCAGCGTTGAACACGGTTCCAATCGCGGCAAAGTCCCCTTTGTTTGCCGCTGCAAGCGTCGTGGGATCATCGGCGCCCGCCGGAGTGACCTGGAACGCGACGTCGTTGGCGCCGGTCGCGGCCATGAACGTGACGTTGTTGAGCGCCGCTGACAGATGCGCATCGCCAGCGATCTCCTGCAGGATCTGGGCCTGCACCGAGTGCACCGTCTGGTCGGCAGCCATCAACGTCGCAACGTTGGCGGTCTGCGGCGCGGCGTTCAGCAAGGTCGTGATCTGGTTCTGAACGGTGGTCAGCACCGCGGTGTCCGTGGTGGTCAGGGTGAAGGCCTTGCCGCCGAGCGTTATGTTGCCGGGAGCGGCCAGCATCGCCGCAATGTCGTTCTGGACCGCATGGAGGTCGGTCGTATAGCTGGTGAGGAAGGGATTCGAGTTGCCGCTGTTCTGGGGTGTCGAGAACAGACCCGTCGAAATACGAACCGCATCGTTGAAGACAACGCCGGCCTGGACCAAGTCAGTCGACAGATTGATCGCGTCAGGCCTGTTGTTGATATTGGATGTGCCGTTTGCCAGTGCGGTCGCGTTGAAGTTGGTCGCCATTTAGATCGTCTCCCCAAATGCCATCGCTCGCTTCCTGCATGGCGCTTCCACAGGACGACAAGGATGAGTAGAACCAGAGGCCCCTCGACCGACAGCCGCCGGCCTGGTGAGGTTATTTGTCGCGCCACAAGCACATGCGAACTAATCGCGGCTTTTGGGCTGAAAGAAGGGGCGGCGGGGACTCAAATATGTTGATGTTCGGGCAAAGCGAATGATTGCGGACCGCTTTCGCGTCCACAATTCGTCGGTCTCGGGCGTGTCAACGTCGCGAAGATGCGTATCGACGTGCTGTTTTTCTCTTTCTTCCCTCAAAACCGGCGCAGAATTCGAGTTCCGCGCCGGAAAAAACGTGCGGCGTGGCGACACAAAATCGCCGCGCCGGAACTGATCAGGCCCACATATGATGCATCGCGACGTGGTCGATCGTCGGCATCGTGTGTGCCGCCGCGGTCGTATGCGCGGCCGCCGTATTCTGCGCCGGAGCCGGTGCAGCGGCAGCCGTCGCTGCGGCACCGCTGTGGTGATGGTGACCAGAGGTGTGCATGTTCGCGGTGCCGTTCCCCGTGGTCGTTCCACCCGTGGTCGTGCCGCCAGTGGTCGTTCCGCCTCCGGTCGTTGTGCCGCCACCTGCTGTCGTTCCGCCTCCCGTCGTAGTGCCCGTGGTCGCTGTGCCTCCGGTTCCGTTGGCGATATTGGGATTCGCGCCCACCGCAATGGTACCCATGGCGATGCCATTCACCGAGGTCGCCGTCGCGACCGTCGTGGCCGAGCCGACATAGGTGGCGCCGCCGACGGCGATATTGTTGCCGGCGACGTCCTGGGCGTCGGCGACGAAGCCCTGGCCCGCCGCGTTGAGCATGGCCTTGTCGGCCGCCAGCGCGGCGCCTGTATCGCCGTTCAGGATGCCCATGAGGCCCTTGACGGCAGCGGCGGTATCGGCCTCCAGGGTGCCATTGAGCAATTCGTCGTCGAACCGCCCCCTGAACACCGCACCTTGCGCAGCATCAAAATTGGCGCCGAACTGCTGATAGTTCTGGATCTGCGTAACAAGTCCCGCGGTCGCTTGCGCGGTCCCGTTCGCGATCGCAACCAGTTGCGCATTGATGGTGTTGGCTTCCGCCAGGAACGCCGCCCAGAAATTGGTTTGCGCCTGATTGTCCTGGAATTTCGTCGTGGTGCCCGCCAGACCGCCCGGCAATTCAGCGAAGGCCCCGATGTGGCCCGGCATACCAGTGCCGCCGCCCGCGATGTTCAGGGCGGGGTCGTTCTGAAAGACATCGATGAGGTCGGCGATATTGTCCGCAGTGCCGCGCAACCCGGTGTTGTTGCCGGCCGCCGCCAAGGCGTCATAGGTGTTGAGCTGGATGTTGACCTGGTTCGCAACCGTCTGCAGATGAATCGTCGTCAACGCCGCGGCATTCGCCGTCATGCCTTTCTCGATCTGCGCCAGCATGGCCGGGTTGGCCAGGATGGCGTTGAGGCCGGATTGAACCGCGGTGAAGTCAGCATTGACCTGTGCGAGATTGGCAGCATTGATGCCGCCGACTGCGAGCGCGGCGGCTGCGTTGAAAACAGTCCCGACCGCCTGCAGGCTCCCGCCCGCCGCGGCCGCGGCGAGCGAGGCCGGATCATCGGCGCCCGCCGGAAGCGTCTGGAACGCAACGTCGATGGCGCCGGTGTTGGCCATGAACGTGACGTTGTTGAGGGCGGCGGCAAGATGCGCATCGCCAGCGATCTCGCCGAGGATCTGGGTTTCCACCGCATGCAGCGTCTGGGACGCAGCCGTAATCGTCGTCGCATTGGCGGTCATCGGCGCGGCGGTCAGCAACGTGCCCAGCTGGGCCTGGACAGCGGTCAGGACCGCGATGTCGGTGGTGTTCAGGGCAAAGGCCTTGCCGCCCAGAGTCGCGTTCGCGGGAGCCGCGAGGATCGCTGCGATGTCGTTCTGCACTGCGTGAATGTCAGTCGTGTAACTGAGCAGGAAGGGGTTCGAGTTGCCGCTGTTCGGGTTGTTGAACAGGCCCTCCGAAATACGCACTGCATCGTTGAATACGACTCCGGCCTGAACCAGGTCCGTTGACGGCATCAGCGCGGTTGCGCGCACGATCAGGTTCGACGTGCCATTCGCCAGCGCCGTCGCGTTGAAGTTAGTTGCCATTGACATAGTCTCCCACACGCCATGCCGACGCCACACCGGCGCCGCAAACAGGCTTCCGAGGCTGCTGGAACAGCACTCCTCTGCCGGGTGTGGCCGGTAGGATCATGCCGTCGCATCCACGGCTTTAGATGGTCGCGGGAGTTGGGCCAGAACGAGCACCCCTATGGTCGCAACGATGTTCTTGTATGGGCGATTTTTGCGAGCAATCCGTCTCGGGAACAACTCGCAATTGCGAAGCATTCTCATCAGGCGGATACTCACCTATTAGAATCTCTCTAAAAACTGTTGATTTTCAACAGGTGTGTCTCCGGAGCATCATCGGTTCGTGCGCGAACTCGGCAGATGACGCGATGTGAGGCCCGGTGCGGCAACACAAAGTTGCCGCACCGGAACCAATCAGGCCCACATCTGAGCCATGTGGTGCGCGTCCACGACCGGCATCGTATGCGTCGCGGCCGTCGCGTGCGCAGCGGCCGTAGTATGGGTCGCAGGTGCCGGTGCGGCGGCAGCAGCCGCCGCATCGTGATGGTGATGGTGGTGACCTGAGGTATGCATGTTCCCCGTGCCATGCCCCGTGGTCGTCGTACCGCCCGTGGTCGTGCCGCCTGTCGTGGTTCCCCCGGTCGTGGTGCCGCCCGTGGTGGTGCCGCCGCCGGCCGTTGTGGTCCCGCCGCCTGTTGAGGTGGTCCCTGTGGCCGCCGTGCCGCCTGTGCCGTTGGCGAGGTTCGGAGTCGCCGTCACCGGGATCGTGCCCTGGGCCAGCCCGTTGACCGAGGTCGCCGTCGCCACCGTGGTCGCCGAACCGACATAGGTGGCGCCGCCGATGGCGATGTTGTTGCCGCTGACGTCCATGGCGTCGGCGGCAAAGCCCATTCCGGCGGCGACCAGCGCCGCGTTATCCGCCGCCAGCGCTGCGCCTGCATCGTGATTCAGGATACCGGTGAGCGCCTTGACGGCAGCGGCGCTGTCGGCCTCCAGGGTGCCGTTGTTCAGCTCGTTGTCGAACCGGCCCTGGAACACCGCCCCCTGCGTCGCATCGAAATTGGCGCCGAACTGCTGATAGTTCTGGATCTGCGTGACCAGCGCGGCGGTGGCCTGCTGGGTTCCATTGGCGATCCCGACCAGATGCGCATTGATGGTGTTGGCCTCGGCCAGGAACGCAGCCCAGAAATTGGTCTGAACCTGATTGTCCTGGAACTTTGTCACTGTACCGGTCAGACCGCCGGGCATTTCAGCGAAACCTCCGGCGTGCCCTGCGTTGCCGTTGCCACCTGCCGCCATGTTCAGATTGGTATCACCCTGAACGATATCGATGATGTCGAGCAGGTTGTCCGCTGTGCCGCGCAACGCGGTGGAATTGCCGGCGGCCTCGGCACCATCATACTTGTTGAGCTGCAGGTTGATCTGGTTCAGCACCGTCTGCAGGTGGATCGTGGTCAGCGCCGCGGCATTGGCCGTCTCGCCCTTCTCGATCGCTGCCAACTGGGTCGCATTGCCAAGGATATGGGTGAGACCCTGCTGGATCGCGGTGAAGTCGTTGGTGACTTCGGCGAGATTGCCCGCATTGATGCCGCCGGCGGCCGCAACGGTCGCCGCGTTGAAGACCTCGCCGACCGCCTTCAGGGTCGTGCCCGCCGTTGCCGCCGCCAAGGCAGCCGGATCATCCGCGCCTGCCGGAACGTTCTGGAACGCAACGTCGTTGGCGCCCGTATTGGCCATGAAGGTGACGTTGTTCAACGCCGCCGCGAGATGCGGATCGTTGTTGATCTCCCCCAGGATCTCCAGTTGCACCGCGTGGATGGTCTGGTCGGCGGCCGCCAAGGTCGCCGCGTTCGTGGTCTGCGGCGCGGCGTTCAGGATCGTGGTCAGTTGCGCCTGGACGTTGGTCAGGACCGCGGTGTCGGTGGTGTTGAGGGTGAAGGCGTGGCCGCCGAGCGTGACGGTTCCGGGCGCGGCGAGCATCGCGGCGATGTCGTTCTGGACCGCATGAATGTCGGTCGTATAGCTGCCGAGGAACGGGTTCGAGTTGCCGCTGTTCTGCGGCGTCGAGAACAGGCCGAGCGAAATACGCACGGCGTCGTTGAAAACAACGCCGGCCTGAACCAGGTCCACCGTCGGATTGATCGCATTCGCACGCACCAGCAGGTTCGATGTGCCGTTGGCCAGTGCCGTCGCGTTGAAGTTCGTTGCCATTAGATCGTCTCCCCGAATGTCATCTCGACTGCCCGACATCCCTCGCGGGACGCCGGGGGATGCTGGAAACGCGCCCCCCACCGAGCCGCGCCCCATGCGCCGTTGTGTCACGCGCCGCTATGACGCATGCGCTATTTAGTCGCGCCTTTTGGGCTGAAAGAAGTGCGGCCGAGGCCGCAAATATGTTGTTGTTCAGGCAAGACGCCGCATTTTTCGCGGCTGGTTCCCCAATCTCGAATTCGCCGGATTTGAGTCCCTGGTGGTCCGCAGGCGCCATCAAAACGGCGTGCCACCAGCCGATTTTGCGAAGCTGCGGCGAACTGCGCGACGTCGACTTTGAAAATCGATGATGGATCGTGGACAACCCGTCCCTAAATTTGCCGCCGTACTTTGCGCGCGGGTCGATCAGGCCGTTCGAGGTCGATCCACATGTGGTCCCTCGAGCGACGGCACCATTGCGGATGGCAGATCGGTCGCACGCTCCCACTCGGGTTCGCCATGTCGAACCGGCAGACATCGGGTCGGTGCCGGCCGGCTGGGTGACGCGGCGACAGCCAATCGCCGCGTCGATTGATCAGCCCCACATATGATGCATCGCGTGATGGTCGATAACGGGCGACGAGTGTGCCGCCGCCGACGCATGCGAGGTGTTGGACGTGTGGGCCGCAGCCGTGCCGTCGCCGTGGTGATGGGAGTGACCGGAGGTCTCTGCAGTCGTGGTGCCGTTGCCTGCCTTGGTCGTCGTGGTCCCAGTCTTGGTGGTCCCCGTGGTTGTCGTGGTGCCTGAGGTCGCCGTACCCCCGGTGCCGTTGGCGATGTTCGGGTTGGCCGTCACCTTGGTGGTACCCTGCGCAAGGCCATTGACGGACGTCGCGGTTGCCACGGTTGTCGCCGAGCCGACATAGGTGGCGCCGCCGATCGCGATATTGTTGCCGCTGACGTCCTGGGCGTCAGCCACGAATCCCTGCCCTGCCGCAGTGAGCATCGCCAGGTCTGACGTACGCGCCGCGCCGGTATCACCATTCAGGATGCCCTGAAGCCCCTTGATCGCAGTCGCGGAATCCGCCTCCAGGGTGCCGTTGTTCAATTCATTGTCGAACCGTCCCTGGAACACCGCGCCCTGTGCCGCGTCGAAATTGGCTCCGAAATTCTGGTAATTCTCGATCTGCGCGATCAGCGCCTGGCTGGCCGTTCCCGTTCCATTGACGATCGCCACCAGCTGCGCGTTGATGGTGTTGGCCTCCGCGACAAACGTCGCCCAGAAGTTGGTTTGCGCCTGATTGTCCTGGAATTTCGTGACGGTGCCGGTCAGCCCACCCGCATCTTCCGCGAACCCGCCGGTGTGACCCGGGTTGCCGTTACCACCCGCCGCAGTGTTCAGCGCGGCGTCGTTTTGAACGATATCGATAATGTCGAGCAGGTTGTCCGCGGCGCCTCGGAGCGCAGTGGTATTGCCGGTCGCAGCCGCGGCGTCATACTTGGTGAGCTGCAAGTTGATCTGATTGAGCACCGTCTGGAGGTGGAGTGTGGTGGCGGCCGCAGCGTTCGCGGTTTCGCCGGCCTCGATCTGAGCCAGCATGGTCGCATTGTTCAGGATCGCGGTGAGACCCGACTGCACCGCGGTGAAGTCATTGGTGATTTCGGTCAGATTGTTGGCGTTGATGCCACCGGATGCAGCGGACACGGCCGCATTGAAGACCTCTCCGACCGCCTTCAGGCTCGTGCCGGCTGTTGCCGCGGCGAGTGCGGCCGGATCATCGGCGCCGGCCGGAAGGTTCTGGAACGCAACGTCGGTCGCGCCGGTATTGGACGTGAAGGTGACATTGTTGAGGGCCGCCGAGAGATGCGGGTCATTATTGATCTCCCCGAGAATCTCCTGTTGCAGCGCGTGAATGGTCTGGGACGCGGCGGTCATGGTCGTGGCATTGGTGGTTTGGGCCGCAGCCGTCAGCAACGTGCTCAACTGCGTCTGGACGTTGGTCAAGACGGCAGTGTCGGTTGAACTCAGCGTGAAGGTCTGGCCACCGACGGTGACCTGGCCGGGATTGGCGAGGATCGCGGCGATGTCGTTCTGCACCGCATGGATGTCTGTGGTGTAGCTCGACAGGAACGTGTTCGAATTGCCGCTGCCCTGGCTGCCGGAGTAAAGGCCCAACGATATCCGCGTCGCATCGTTGAAGACGACTCCAGCCTGGACCAGATCCGTCGACAGGTTGAGCGAATTGGTGCGGGCGAGCAGATTGGAGGTGCCATTTGCCAACGCCGTCGCATTGAAGTTCGTCGCCATTCGATCGTCTCCTCAAAACTCACGAGTTCCGCTGACGCGCCTCTCGGAATTCGCGGGGATACTGAAACCGCAGTCCACCGAACAACGTACAAGGACAGGATTATCGTGATGTCGATGGACGCGTTGTCGTGACGCGCCTTGCGCGAACTATTCGCGTCAATCAGGCAGCCCATGGCTGCAAACTCGCCGTTGTTCGGGCGATCTGTCCGGTTTTTGGTACCGGCGTTTCTGAAACGGAAATAGCAACATCCAGCATCGCATTCGCGGCCGCGCCATCGATTTGACGCGCGGTCGAACCATTGTCCCGAGGCGCGTCGGGACGGCCGATCAAAATCATGAACGCCGACAGCCGACCATTGAACCGGGAACCCTCCAGGTGCTATTCCGAAAGGCATTGGAGTGGATTGACATTCTGACATTCAAAAACATTGACCTGCGACACGAGACGCGAATGTTGGAATACGACCATCAGAGGAAATCGCTGCCGATGTTGTTCCACGGGATATGTAGTCGCCGGCGAGGGCGACCACGGGGCGGACGCTCGACGCCGCGTGACGTCGCGACCGCTCTCATCGCGAACTCGGAGTGTTAGAATGCCGCAACAATTGACGGAACGTCTCGCGGCAGGTCATGACGCTTTATCCATCGCCACAGAGAGCCCACCGACGGACCGGCGGACCTCGGCGCTGCCACTGCACCTGAAGCGACTCGAATCCGAATCGATCGAAATCATGCGTGAGGTGGTGTCCGAGTTCAGAAAGCCGGTCATGCTGTATTCGATCGGCAAGGACTCGAGCGTCATGCTCCACCTCGCCATCAAGGCCTTCTATCCGGCGAAACTCCCCTTCCCGCTGCTGCACGTCGACACCACCTGGAAGTTCCGCGAGATGATCGCCTTTCGCGACCAGACCGTCAGCCGGCTCGGGCTCGACCTGATCGTGCATGTCAACGAGGATGGCGTCGCGCGCGGCATCAACCCGATCGCATCGGGCTCCTCGCTGCACACCCAGGTGATGAAGACCGAGGCGCTCAAGCAGGCTCTCGATCTGCACGGCTTCGACGCGGCTTTCGGCGGCGCGCGGCGCGACGAGGAGAAAAGCCGCGCCAAGGAGCGCATCTTTTCATTCCGGTCGGCCGGCCATGTCTGGGATCCGCGCAACCAGCGGCCGGAGCTGTGGAACCTGTTCAACACCCGCATTCGCAGCGGCGAGACCATGCGGGTCTTTGCGCTCTCGAATTGGACCGAAATCGACATCTGGGACTACATAATGTTCGAGAACATTCCCGTCGTCCCGCTCTATTTCGCACGCCAGCGCCCCATCGTCCGCCGCGACGAGGCGCTGATCATGATCGATGACGACCGGCTGGCGCTGTCCCCCGATGAGACGCCGGAAATGCGCGTGGTCCGCTTTCGCACGCTCGGATGCTACCCGCTCAGCGGCGCCATCGACTCGACCGCGGCCACGATCGAGGATGTCGTCGCAGAGGTCCGCTCGGCGCGGATCTCCGAGCGACAGGGTCGCCTGATCGACGGCGACGAAACCGCCTCGATGGAAAAGAAAAAGCGGGACGGCTATTTCTGATGCACGCCAGAACCCCTGTTCCATTCGATACGGCCAAGGACCTGCTCCGCTTCATCACCTGCGGCTCGGTCGATGACGGCAAGTCGACTCTGATCGGGCGCCTGCTGCACGACAGCATGCTGATCCCCAACGATCAGCTGCAGGCGCTCGCCGCCGACAGCGCGCGAATTGGCACGACCGGCGGCGACACCGACTTCGCCCTCCTCGTCGACGGGCTCGAGGCCGAGCGGGAACAAGGCATCACCATCGACGTCGCCTACCGGTTCTTCACCACGCCGCGCCGCTCCTTCGTGGTCGCCGACACACCGGGACACGAGCAATACACCCGCAACATGGCGACCGGCGCCTCGACTGCGCAGCTGGCCATCATCCTGATCGACGCCCGCAAAGGGGTGCTGGTGCAGACCAGGCGTCATTCCTTCATCTGCTCGCTGCTCGGCATCCGCCACGTGCTCCTGGCCGTCAACAAGATCGACCTGGTCGACTACGCGCAGGATGTCTTCGACCGCATCGTCGGCGACTACACAGCCTTCGCGGCCGGACTGGGCTTTGCCTCGATCATGCCCATCCCACTATCCGCGCGCTATGGCGACAATGTCGTCGAGCGCTCGAACCGCACCGAATGGTACCGCGGCCCCTGCCTGCTCGATTACATCGAGAGCATCGACATCGGACCGGATGTCGCCAGCCTGCCCTTCCGCTTTCCCGTGCAATGGGTGAACCGGCCGCACCAGGACTTCCGTGGCCTTGCCGGGACGGTGGTGTCCGGCAGCATCGCCGCCGGCGACGACGTCGTGGTGGCGGCGTCCGGCCTCGCGTCCCGCGTCAGCCGGATCGTGACCTATGACGGGGACGTTGCGCGTGCGCAAGCCGGCGACGCGGTGACGATCACGCTGGACGACGAGATCGACGTCGGCCGCGGAGACCTCCTGTCGCGGCCCGAGGATGGACCCGACGTCGCCGACCAGTTCGCCGCCCATGTCATCTGGATGGATCGCGAGGCCCTGGTCCCGGGTCGCTCGTACATCCTTCGCGTCGGGACCCAGTCGGTCGCGGCAAGCATCACGACGATCAAGCACAAGATCGACGTCAACACCCGCGAACATCTGGCCGCGACGAAGCTCGGCCTCAACGAGATCGGTCTCTGCAACATCGCGGCGACTCTGCCGCTCAGCTTCGACTCCTACGCGCAAAACCGACGCACCGGCTCATTCATCCTGATCGACCGCTACGAAAACCGCACGGTCGGCGCGGGCATGATCGAATTTTCCCTGAGGCGCGCGAACAACATCGCCTGGCAAAAGCTGTCCGTCGTCAAATCGGACCGCGCCGGCCTGAAAGCTCAGACGCCCTGCATCGTCTGGTTCACGGGCCTTTCTGGGGCCGGAAAGTCGACCATCGCCAATCTGGTCGAGCAGAAGCTGTTCGCGATGGCGCACCACACGATGCTGCTGGACGGCGACAATGTCAGGCACGGTCTCAACCGCGATCTCGGTTTCACCGAGGCCGACCGGGTCGAGAATATCCGGCGCGCGGGCGAAGTCGCGAGACTGATGGTCGACGCCGGACTGATCGTGATCTGTTCGTTCATTTCACCCTATCGGGCCGAGCGCGACATGATACGTAGCCTCGTCGGAGCCAACGAGTTCATCGAGGTGCATGTCGACACGCCGCTCGAGGAATGCATGCGGCGCGACCCGAAGGGGCTCTATGGCAAGGCTGGCCAGGGCAGGATCAAGAACTTCACGGGACTCGATGCGCCCTACGAAGCGCCGCAAGCCCCCGAGCTTCATCTCTCGACGATGAACCAGGCGCCGGACCGGCTCGCCGATGAGGTCATCAAGCTGCTGTCCGCTCGCGGCATGATCTGAGCCGCACGATTCGATCCCAGGACAACGACGGCTCGGAAGCGAAGCTTCATCTCTCCCGTCGGGAGATCGTGGCCGGTCTTTCGCGGCGTCCAATGACAACCGCCCCCGTCATGACATGACGAGAGCGGCTGCCTTGCATCCATTTCAAGCGAACGAAGTCCGCTACGCCGACATGCGCGAGCCCGCCTGCATCGGTTGCAGCAGGGCACCGCCTCCGCCATTCCGTGCGCCATCGAGCCAGCCGGTCAGTCGCGTGAGCAATCCGACTTCATCCCCTCCGCCGTGGTTCGCGCTGAACGGATCGGTGTAGCAACGTGCACCGCCCGCCTTGGCGAGCTTCGCAATGGCTTCCACCATCGCCGGCGCACCGGCGGTATAGACCACGTCGTTCGGGGTCAATTCCGGCATGTATTCGGTCGGGCGTCCGCTCCGAATCGCCGACGACGCCGTCTGCGGTTCGGAGACGATGGGGATGATCGACACGCGCGGGAAGCGGGCCAGCCGGCACAATGCCGCGTGCATGTAGAACGACTGCAGCGTGCGCGACGTCACGATGAAGATGAGCTCGCGCTGAGGCGCGGCCTTGATCGCCGCAGTCGCGACCGACCACATCGGCGCAAAGCCGGTGCCACTGGCCACGATCACGACGCGGCCCCGGTGTTTCGGCCGAAAGAACGCGCTGCCATAGGGGCCCAGCAGCTTGACCCGATGCCCAACGCGAATGTCGCGTCCCAACGCCGAGGTCACCCGTCCGCCCTGGACCACGCGGAGATGGAAATGAAACAGGCGGTCGCGCGGCGCGCCCTGCAGCGGATAAGTCGGGCTGAAACAACGCGCCGGGTAGCCGCGAAACTGCACTTTGCAATACTGACCCGGCAGATAACGCAACCGCTTCTGGAGCTTGAGATCGACGCCGAAAACATCCGGAGCGAGGCGAGTGAGATTGGCGATTTCCGAGGACACCTCGACCGTGTCCGGAACCGGCTCGACCAGAACCTTGACGTCGGACACCACCCGGGCCTGGCACGCATAGATCATGCCGCTGTCGCCATCCTGGCCGCCGAACACCTTTCCTTCTTCAACACGCACCTTGCAGGAGCCGCAGATTCCGCTTCGGCAATCGTGTGGCAGATCGACACCATTCGCGATCGCACCGTCCAACAGGAGGTCACCGCACTTGGCGGTGAAGGTTTCCTTGTTGACGGTAACCTTGCAGGTTCTGCTCATTATTCCACCTCAACGCGAATTGGCCGAAGATGCCGGGTGTGCCGGATCTGATTGTGATCGAAGACCGAGACCCGCATGTAGATGCCGGACTTGAACGGGATGTCGTACTTGCTCTGCGTGTCCATGCGGCGCGCTACCTCGAGTGCCCAATGGCCGGCCGCCCAGCGGGCCGCACATCGGACGTCGGCACGATCACCTGAATATTCGCCGGAAATAAGGACACCCGGGATTATCGTACCGACCGGAATGAGGCGATCTGCGTCAGCCGAGTATGGAACCGACTCCGTATCCGTGATGAACCAGCGTGCGCCCTCACCCTCTCCGATGTTCGGATCGAGCACGATGTCACCCATTGCCTTGGTCATGGCGGCGAGATCCCTCGGGAGGCGCCGGGGCGTCACATTTCGGTTGCCGTCGGTATCGACGTCGATGACGAAGTTATCGGAGTAGTTCGCGGTTCCAGGATCCGGGGAGAAGCCGCCCTTGTAAGGAACGATATTGCGCACCTGGAGCGGCGTCGGCGGCAGCGGAGGCCCGAAATTGTCATCGTCCAGCCAGCCCATCGGGCCGCCGCTGGTGGCTTTCCACTGCCAGACGTCGGCATAGATGCCCTCGGCCGGCGTGTAGTGCATGCCGCGGCCGGTCTTGGAGGCAGGCGCGTTGGCGATTGGCTTCGGACTCGCGTGGAATGTCCGGTCCGCCGCGAGCGTCACATCCAGCGTGGTGAACAGGACCGAAAACTTGTCTTCATTGTAGTCGTGCTCGTCGCCGTTCTCGTAACCGTTGTGCATCATGTGCCAACCGTCGCGTTCCTTCACCAGCGGCAACTGTTTGAGAGAGCGGGTCGGGTCCTCCCAGGTAAACAGGAAATAGCCCCAGTTATTGTCGTGCACGGCGCGGATCTGAACCTTCGAATCTCCCTTGCCGTCGAGATTGCCGCCCTGGTTGGTCTGGATTTCGATCGGCTCGATACCGCGCCAGACCCGATCCGACGTGTCGCCATCGAGCACGGGTGCATCGGCGCTGTCGATGCGATGCATCATCAACACGTCGCCGGTGAATCGATCCGCGGTCAGGACCAGGGAAGCGCCGGTGATGGCCACAGCCGCGGCAACGACGAGAGGATTGGCCTGCAGGGTCGGATTCCGTCGCCGCGCGGGGCCGCCTGCGGAGCGTCGCGGATTCATTCGATCGTCGTTGGGCAACTCCCGGCCGGTCCTTGGCATGCGTCGAACTCCCTGCCGTCCGCCCCCGACATCGTTCGGCATCTGCGCCGGCTGAAGCGGCGACTGCATCGGCGTTTTCGGGGACCTCGCGACGGGCTCGGACTCCTCCGCCATGCGCTCCTCCTGTTCCACCAACATGGTCAGCAATTCGACCGCATCCAGCCGCTTCGGCGGCGCCGGCAGGCGCTCGGGACGGAAGACCCGCATCAGCTGTGATCTGCCGCCGATCGCGGCGTGATTGAGAACGTGCAAGCCGACGAAGCCGATCACCGACCATGTCGCATAGTAATGCACCGATCTCGCGAAGTGATTGGCACAGATGCCGAAGTAGAGGAATCCTCCGGTGACGATCAAGGCAATCATGCTCAGAAAGAAGATCCAGGTCATGACGGCGCCGATGGCCCCCAAACGCGGCGCCTGACGTTTTCCAACCAGCGCCCGCAGGCGGGACTTGTCGATCTGGACCCGGCGACTGAGCCCCGACTTCGAGGAGTAGATCGGGTAGGCAACAGACACCGCGACCAGGATCACCGAGGCCCAGATGTGGGGAACCCAGACGTGCGTGCGCGGCAGGATGCCGTCGAACATATTAAGCCAGAGATGGTCCGGCCCTTCTGTCGCCATGCGCAGTCCAGTAAAAACTGTAACGCTGATGCCACCGACCAGCACCCAGTGAAGGATGATGGTTCCATAGTCCGTCTTGCGGATCTTCACCGACATCCTCCCATCACCGAGAGGATGGAACGCAAGTCCTGATTGCGTTGCGGAGACTGCACCTTGCCTTTGTTGTCGTTGTTTGAACGCACGTTGTTCGACTGCCCCACTGACTCGCACTGCGGCGTCTTCCGCCAACTGTTCTTCTTGTTGGTACGCAACTTAAACCTTCCCCCAGATGATCCCGTGCCGACCCGGGCAGCGGAAACGATCCTCTTCTCGACAAACCGGTGAGCACGATGGATGGCTTGATCGGCATCGCCCATGCACGAGGTCGAACCATCCGGTTCAATCCGGCGTCGGCGCAACGAGCCGCCACCGATAATGTCTTGCCCCGTCCTAGACCCACGCACGAATTTGTCGTGCGCTTCATTGGTGCTTCACCTCGCTGCTATCAAAAGCGTGAATCGGATCGCGCATTCGAGCGCTCATTTTGAAGATTCATTTAGCTTCGTGGCTTCATTCGGCCCACACCTTGGCCAATAAGGGCAGAAGCCAAGGTGATTGACCGACAAAACTGTGACCATTGCGGCACTGCGGTAGGACATCGCCCCTCGACCCGACGCAAGTCTCTGTGGCGTTGGACATATTTGTCCTTGTGCACGTGCGAAAGACGACCGCGCTTCGATCCCTGCAGCTCGGAACTCCGCGCAATTACAAGGCCACGCCTGGCGGAAGTTACGGAACCTTTTTTCCGTGAAAAAGGAATTCAGCGTCCCAATCTCGCCGGAAAATGGTCCCTATCGGCTGCCAAGAAAGTTCGTCGGTGGGGTGTGCTGTTTGGGGAGGCACGAGTAGATGCGCGTTGGTCAGGATCGTCCGCGAGAAGCGTTCTCGGTCGGGCCAGATAAGACGTATGGACAGCAGTTCGACACGACAACGTCCGACGATCCCGTGACCGAAGGTATCCGAATTGCGGCGCGACGCATGATCGGCATCGGCGTTTTCAGTGGCGTCATCAATATCCTGATGCTGTCGGGCTCGATCTACATGATGCAGGTCTACGACCGCGTCATTCCGAGCCGCAATGTCGCGACTCTGCTCGGCCTTTCGCTGATGGTGCTGATCGCCTTCTTGATTCAGGGATATTTCGACGCTCTGCGGACGCGCATGTTGTGCCGGGTCGCCACGATCTTCGACGTCGGCCTGCAGGGCGCGATCCACAACGCCCTCGCCACGCTGCCGCTGCGCGGAGCGAAGCCCATGATGCTGCAGCAGCCGCTGCGCGATCTGGATCAGTTGCGCGCCTTCATGTCGAGCATGGGACCGACGGCGTTTCTCGATATGCCCTGGATCCCGATATTCCTCATCGGTCTGTTTCTGTTTCATCCCCTGATCGGCGTCACGGCGGTGATCGGAACGATGGCGATCATCGGCATGACCCTGGTCAGCGAGCGTCTGTCGCGCGGCGCATCCAAAGCCACAGCCGACATCGCGGCACAGCGACAGGTGCTGGCGGACGCCACGCAGCGCAACGCCGAGGTGATACGCGCGCTTGGCATGACCGATCGCTTCGCGGCGCGCTGGTCGCAGATCAATGAATTCTATTTGCGCGAAAACATGCGCGCCACGGACGTCTATTCCAATCTCGGATCCGGCGCGAAGATCCTGCGCTTCGTCCTGCAGTCCGGAATGCTCGGCATAGGCGCCTTTCTCGTGATCTCGGAGCAGGCATCGGGCGGCGTCATGATGGCCTCCTCGATCCTGATGGGTCGCGCACTCGCCCCGGTCGAACTTGCGCTCGGCAGCTGGAAGCAATTGGTCGCGGCACGACAGGGCATCGTCCGCCTGCGGGACATCTGCAAGGCCACCGCAAAGCCGCCAATGGCGCCGGTGGATTTGCCGCGGCCGTGCCGCGAACTCACGGTGGAGGAACTCGCGGTCGGTGCGCCCGGGAGCGGGAGCGACCGACCGATCGTGTCCAACATCTCGTTCGCCCTGAAGGCCGGCACGGGGCTGGCGCTGTTGGGCGCGAGCGCATCCGGCAAAACCTCGTTGTCGAAGGCCCTGGTCGGAATCTGGCCGGCGCGACACGGGGTGGTCAGACTCGACGGGGCCGCGCTCGACCAATGGGAGAACGAGGATCTCGGACGCCATATCGGCTATTTGCCGCAGGACGTCGCCCTGTTCGACGGCACGATCGCCCAGAACATTGCCCGCTTCGAGCCCAACGCGACATCCGATTCGATCCTGAAGGCCGCGCAAATCGCCAATGTGCACGAGCTCATTCTGCGCCTGCCGGAAGGCTATTCGACGCGCATCGGTCAAGGTGGCATGTCGCTCTCCGCCGGACAGCGCCAGAGGGTGGGTCTTGCGCGCGCGGTCTACGGCGATCCGTTCCTGATCGTACTCGACGAGCCCAACGCCAACCTCGATGCGGATGGCGAGAATGCCCTGAGCCAGACCATCGTCACCCTGCGCCGTGCCCAGAGCATCGTCATCGTCATCTCGCACCGGCCGAGCGCACTCGCGGCGCTGAACATGGCCATGGTGCTTTACGAGGGCAAGATGGTCGCATTCGGCACCTGCCAGGAAGTTTTTGCACGCGTTGCCGCTGGGAACGCATCGAACGCACCGAGAGTCGCTCCCCCGCCACAACCCGCAGCAGCGTTGCCTGGCGCCAAGCCGGTCCGCCGCGCCGCTGCCGCCGTCGAAAGGGCCTAGCCATGCGTCAGAATCGAAATGTACGGACGCCAGGAATGGAACCTCGCTTCGGCGTCGAGCCGCGCGGCGACGGCTATGGACCGCAAGGCAACGCCTTGATCATGGAATTGCAGCGCCTGCGCCAGGCCTTCGACGACGATGATGCTGATCCACGAGCGGCGCGGCGCGGCTCGCGCGACGGTGCGGGACGCAATCGACGTCCGCCTTCGCGCCGGTCGAAGCGCAAGAAAAAAGGCACGGTCGAGCGTGCCCTGGATATGTGCCTGCGACCATTCGGGCTCCGGACGACCATGCCGGAATATGCGCGCGGCGACATGATACGCGAAATTGCGCCGCCGCTGCCGCGCCGCCGCAGTCCTTCCATTTCGATCGACGATGACATCCAGCCGCCGAATGCGACGCGCCCCAACCCCAGCCGGGCGATCGCAACGCGCGCGCCTTCGCCGCCGACGCTTTACGTCAATCAACCCCGCTCGCGGCTGCAGGCCGAAACCTCGGTTGGCCGAGCGATCATGACGGCCTCGTCCGCCGTGCATAACGGTGTCGGCTTCCTGCTCAACACCGGCGATGCCATCGATGAACTGCCCGGCGATACCCTTTCGACGCGAACCGGGCGCGGGTTTGAGCGCGAACTTCGTACCGGCCTGAGGATCCTCATCGTTGCTACCGTTCTCGGCGGCGGCTGGATGACGTTCGTGCCGCTGGCGGGGGCCGTCGTGGTGCCGGGAAACCTGGTCGTTCAGTCCAACGTCAAGTCGATTCAGCATCCGACCGGTGGCGTCGTGGCGGAGATCAAGGCCGACAACGGCAAGCGGGTCGCCGCCGGCGACCTGTTGCTGCGGCTCGATCCCACCCAGGCCCAGGCCAGCCTGCAGACCGTGAGCAAGCAGCTCGACGAGGCGCGCGCGAAGATTGGGCGCCTGACCGCCGAGCGCGATGGAATGGAGCAACCGGAATTTCCGGCGGCGCTGACCGCGAAGATGAACGAAAATAACGTGCGCGCCGTGATCACGTCGGAGACGTCGCTGTTCAAGGCTCGCCTCAATGCCCGGCAGAGTCAGAAGGACCTCCTGCAGGGCCGCATGTCACAGCTCAACGACGAAATCACCGGCCTGGAAGCGCAGTCGGTCTCGAAGACGAAGCAGATCGAACTGATCAACGGTGAATTGACCGGGGTCCAGGATCTCTATGACAAGCGGCTGGTGCCGCTCACCCGGCTGACGACGCTGCAACGCGAGGCGGCACGCATCGACGGCGAGCGTGGACAGCTGGTTTCGAGCATCGCCGAGACGAAATCCAAGATCGGCGAGGCGCAGCTGCAGATCGTCAAGGTCGACCAGGATTTCCGGACCGAGGTGGTCAAGGATCTCGGAGACGCGCAGGCCAAGGAAGGCGAACTGGTCGAGCGCGGCATCGCGGCGCGCGACCAGCTCGACCGCATCGAGATGCGAGCGCCGACGTCAGGGGTCATTCATCAGCTCAACGTGCACACGGTCGGCGGCGTGATCCGCGCCGGCGACACGGTCATGGAAATCGTCCCCGACAGCGACAATCTCGAAGTGGAGGCGCATGTCAACCCGAAGGACATCGACCATGTGCGCAAGGGTCAGGAGGCGTTCGTCCGCTTCTCGGCGTTCAACCAGCGCACCACCCCGCAAGTCAGCGGTCAGGTGATCTTCGTCTCCGCCGACATCACGCAGGACAAGACCATGCCTGCTTCGGCAAACGCGGCGTTCTACACGGTCAGGATCAACCTGTCGGAGGAAGAGCGCCGCCGGCTCGGCGACGTACAGTTGATCCCGGGCATGCAGGCCGAAGTCTTCATGCAGACCGGCAAGCGCACCATGCTGAGCTATCTGTTCAAGCCGATCACCGATCAGCTGGGGCGTGCATTCACCGAGGAATAAGAACGGCGGTGGGACCCCGTGTGCTGGGGTCCCACCCCGTACTGCCCGCCAGACCGAAGGCAAGGCCCGATCCGCTCCCAACGAATCGTTGTCCTGCCCGGGCTTTTTGATCGCGAAGCTGGGCCCACCTACCCGTCGCCGCCCGGCCGCGGCTGGTCCCGGTTCGGCCTGTTGATAACCCCGATGGTCGCGCCCCCATCAGCGTGACAGAGGCGCGCGACGTGATATCGACGGACGAGCCACGACGCCTGCCTGTGCGAGACAGAACCGGAATGATCAAGATCACCCTTGTCGGATCACGTCATTTCGGCGTCACGACGCTGGCCATGCTGAGAGAGCGCGACATCGAGGTCGCAAGGGTCGTCGTCGCCGACGGCGAAGACCGGCTGGCTGCGGCGGCCCGCTCAGCCGGGATCGACGTCGTCGTGCAGCAAAACCCCAAGCTCGTCGTTGCCTCTGAAATCGCCGCGGGGACCGACCTGATCGTGACGGCGCACAGCCACGCCCGCATCAGCAAGGAGGCGCTGGCGGTCGCGAAGCTCGGGGGCATCGGCTATCATCCATCGCTGCTGCCCCGCCACCGCGGCATCGCCGCCGTGGAATGGACGATCCGGGAAGGCGATCCGATTACCGGCGGCACCATCTACCATCTCGCCGACCGCATGGATGCGGGCGCCATCGCCGCGCAGGACTGGTGCTTCGTCAAAAAAGGCGAGACTGCGCGCGAATTGTGGGAGCGCGCATTGGCGCCGCTTGGGCTGCGGCTGCTCGGCGAAGTCATCGACCACGCAAACACCCACAGGTCCCTTCCCGCCCAGCCCCAGGACGAGCAGTTCGCGACCAACGCACCGAGCCTGTCGCATTAGACCAGGATCCGGAGACCAGGAGCCGGCCCCGAGCGCCGCCTCTGCGTTCGCCTGAAGCCATTTCTTGGCGCGACGAACGCGGGGGGCGCACGAAGCAACCTCGAATCGGCGACATCAATCGCGAAGCTTCTGCGCGCGATACAGGCTCGGTGTGGTTCCTGTCGCCTTGCGAAAGGCCCTGTTGAAATTGGCCTGAGACGAAAATCCGGTTGTATAGGCGATCTCGACCAGGGGCCGATCGCTGGTCACCAGCAGCCGTTTGGCGAGGTCGAGGCGCTGGCGACTGACATATTCGTGCGGCGCATGTCCGGTCGCCGCCTTGAAGCTTCGGGAGAAATGTGCCGGGCTCATGCACGCCACCGATGCGAGATCATTGACGCTGAAGTCGCGCTCGGCGGACGCGTTGATGAACTCGACGACGCGCGATAGCCGTTTCGGGTCAAGCGGCTTTTCGGAACTGCCGGGATGCTTCAGGCGAAGTGCCGTTGCCGAATAGGTGTGGACGAGGTGAGCTGACAGGGCGGCTCCGAGACTCTCGACCAGCAGTCGACCGGTGGAGGATTCCGCTTCCATCTCTTTCAGGATCTGGTTCGCGACATATTCGATAAACAGGTCGCGCTCGATGCTCTCGTAGCGGATCTCGATCCCAGTGGGGTCGATATCGAGATTCTTCAGGAGGGCGTCGTCGAACGGCTTGCCCGGAAGAAAGAGGTGCAGACATTCCCCGATCGAGTCCTCGACACGAATGAAGTCCTCGCGAATACCTGCCGGGCAAAGCCACACGGTGCCCCTTCTGCCATGGGTTCTCTGCCGCTGGCCCGCGCCCACGCGGTCCACCAGCGAGTGGCCACGCAACATGATGGCGATTTCGGTGTCTCGCGGCAGCTGCGGAGGCAGTTCTCCCGCCTCGTGGCTCCATCGTTCCGCGAGAAGGTGCGACCATCTCCGGTCATTGGACGTCTGGAGCATTCTGCCGGTAACATATTTATCGACAGAATTGCCAAGCATACCCATCGTGAGGCTCTCCACCAGAGGCGCGACGTGTAGGCACGGGATCACCTGATCAGGCAAACATCATGCCAGCGGTGCGGGTGCGCGTCCACTGCCTGAAAGCAGGTTAGGAAAAGAATCCCGCATATTCTGAGAAGCCAGGCCAGTCGGAACGCCGCAATGTTGGGCACTGATCGCAACAGCGCGCGGAGGACTCCATGGCCCGCACCACTGTCGTCGGCGCGTGTCCGCATGATTGCCCGGACACCTGCTCAATGCTCACGACCGTCGAGGATGGCAAGGCCATTGCGGTGCGCGGCAATCCCGATCATCCGTTCACGCGCGGGCGCCTTTGCGTCAAGGTCAACAACTACGAGGAGCGGGTCTACAGCGACAAGCGGGTGCTGCATCCGCTGAAGCGCATCGGCCCGAAAGGCTCAGGGCAGTTTCAGCGGATGTCGTGGGACGAGGCGCTCGAGACCATTGCGTCGCGCTGGAAGGCGATCATCGCCGAACACGGCGCCCAGGCGATCCTGCCCTACAGCTATCTCGGCACGCAGGGCATCATCAACGGGCTGAATGTGGGCGATCCCCTCTTCAACAAACTGGGCGCCACCGTATCTGAGCGCACGTTCTGTGATTCCGCTTCTTGCACAGCCTATCTGATGACGATCGGTCACACGCCAGGGGTCGATCCCGAGAGCTTCGTGCATTCGAAGTATATCGTGCTGTGGGCCTGCAACACGCTGAGCACCAACTCGCATCACTGGCCGTTCATCGAGCAGGCAAGGCGGGCCGGCGCCAAGCTCGTGGTCATCGATCCCGTCAAGACGCGCACCGCCCGGCTGGCCGACTGGCACATTCCGATCCGGCCCGGCACCGACGCTGCACTGGCGCTGGCGCTGATGAATGTCATCATCAACGAGAACCTGGTCGACCGCGACTACATCGACAAATACACCGTCGGCTACGATGAACTGGCGGAACGGGTGGCGGCCTACACCCCCGAATTCGCGTCCCGCGAGACCGGCATTCCAGTCGACGACATCATCCGGCTGGCAAGGGAATATGCGACCACGCCACCGGCCGTGCTGCGCATCGGCGTGGCCGTCGAACGCCACGCCGGCGGCGGGCAGACCGTCCGCGCGATCGCCTGCCTCCCCGGCCTGATCGGTGCATGGAAGCATGTCGGCGGCGGCCTCCTGCAGCTCCCGATCTGGGCGTTTCCCGTCAAATGGGACGTGCTGATGCGGCCCGATCTGCAGCCGGAAAAGATGCGCGTGCTGAATTCATGGCGGCTCGGACCGGCACTGACGGGGGAACTCGGCTTCGACCCGCCGGTCAAGGCGCTGTTCGTCTACAACGCCAATCCCATGGCCATGGTGACCGAACAATCGAAACTCGAAAGCGGTCTCGCGCGCGATGACCTGTTCACCGTCGTCAGCGAGCATTTCCTGACCGACACGGCGAAATATGCGGACATCGTGCTCCCGGCGACGACCCAGCTGGAACAGACGGACATCATGTTCTCCTGGGGACACCTCTATCTGTCCTACAACAACCCGGCGATCGCGCCGCTGGGTGAGGCCGTTCCCAACACCGAGTTGTTCCGTCGTCTCGCGAAGGCGATGGGGTTCACGGATCCATCATTCTTCCGGACCGATGAAGAGATGATCGAGGCGGCGCTGGATTGGAGCAGTCCGGTTCTGCAAGGCATCGCGCTCGACGATGTCAGGACGAAGGGTTACGCGCGCCTCAACATGCCGGCACCGGACGACTGGGCGCCGCACCGGGAGGGCAATTTTCCGACGCCGTCGGGCAAGTGCGAATTCAAGTCGACCGCCGCAGGCATGGGCAACTTCGTCGCGCCGCTGTTCCGCCAGGGCTACAATGGCGATCAGGATGGTGCGACGGTGGATCCCCTGCCGCACTACATCCCACCGAACGAAAACCCGCAATCGGCACCGGCGCTCGCCCAACGTTATCCGCTCAGCCTGATCTCGCCGAAAAGCCACGCGTTCCTGAACTCGAACTACGCCAATCTGCCGGCGCAAACCGCACACGCCGGCGAGGAGCAGGCCGTGATCCTGCATCCGGACGATGCGGAATCACGCGGAATCCTGGCCGGAACACCCATTCGCGTGTTCAACGACCGCGGCTCGTTCGAGGCGTTCGCGACCGTGTCGTCCGATGTCATGCCGGGCGTCGTGGTCGCGCCGTCGGGGTACTGGCAACGCTCCAACCGCAAGGGGGCGACCGTTCACGCCCTGACGCCGCCGGCATTCGCCGACCTCGGCCGCGCTCCGACCTTCTCGGACGTCCTGGTTCAGGTCGGCAGGCTCTGAACGACGACGCCCGTCCACGACAGGCCGGTGGCAATTCGCGTCTGGTCAGACGCACTCGACTGACGATTTGGGATCGACGCGATGGCATATGTGGTCACCGACAACTGCAAGGGCTGTCGCTACACCGAATGCGTCACAGTGTGTCCGGTCGAGTGCTTTCATCTCGGTGAGACCATGACCTACATCGATCCGGACAATTGCATCGACTGCGGCGGGTGTGTTCCGGCATGCCCAGTTGGCGCGATCGAGCCGGATTATCGACTTGCCGCCGACAAGAAGTTCTGGATCACCGTCAACCGCAAGAAGGCCGCCGAAACACCCGTCATCTCCGCTCGCCTGCCACCGCTGCCCGGCGCCGACGCGCGCCGGCAGGCGCTCGGACGATGACCAGATCCCGATGACCAAGGGGAGCGCATTCCACATCGCGGTGATCGGCAGCGGTCCGAGCGGCTTCTATGCCACGGAGTCGCTGCTCCGCTCGGGCACGCCGCTCGCAGTCGACATGTTCGAACGACTGCCCGTGCCGTATGGCCTGGTCAGGTTCGGCGTCGCCCCTGATCATCCCAAACTCAAGCAGGTCACGACGGCCTTCGACAGGATCGCTGCGATGCCGGGCTTTCGCTTCATCGGCGGGGTCGCGGCCGGGCGCGACGTCTCGATCGACGAATTGCGGGACAGCTATGACGCGGTGATCCTCGCCACCGGCGCCGATGTCAGCCGGTCCCTGGAGATTCCGGGCGAGGAGTTGACGGGCAGCCACAATGCCGGCGATTTCATCGCCTGGTACAACGGCCATCCGGACCACCGCGACGCCCACTTCGATCTCGGCTGCGATGCCGTGACGATCATCGGCCATGGTAACGTCGCGCTCGACGTCGCGCGCATCCTGGCGAAGACAGCGGACGAACTGCGCCGCACCGATATCGCCAGTCATGCGCTGGAGGTCCTCTCCGAAAGTCGCGTCCGCGACATTCACGTCGTCGGCCGCGGCAGGCCCGCCCAGGCCAGGTTCAGCAGCAAGGAGCTGCGTGAGTTTCTCGAGCTCGAGGCGTGCGATCCATTGGTCGATGGCCGCGACATCGCATTGGACGACTTCGCCGCTGACAATCCGCACGATCCGGAATTGGCCGAAAAGCTGTCACTGCTCCGCGTATTTTCGCAAGCCCCCTCAACAAAGCCGCGGCGATGCATTTTCCGTTTCGGCCTTTCGCCCATTGTCATCAAGGGGCAGAGCTGTGTCGAAAGCATCGCGTTCGCGGAGCACGCCGCAGGCGTTGTCGAAGACATCGACTGCGGCCTGGTGTTTCGCAGCGTCGGCCGCCGGACGGCGCCTCTTGCGGGTGTCCCTTATGACGCGCGCCGGGGTGTGCACGCCAATATCGAGGGACGTGTCGTTCTCGACGGGGCCGTAATCGCAGGTCTCTATGCCTGTGGATGGAGCAAGCGGGGCCCGAACGGTACGATCGGAACGAATCGCGCCTGCGGCCTGGCCACGGCCCAAACCGTCCTTGCTGATCTGCCCGCGCACGCGCGGCGGCGCTCCCGTAACCCAGATGCGCTCATTGCGCAGCTCCGCGGGCGGGTATCCCGCATCGTGAGCTATGCCGATTGGGCAGCCATTGACGGCGCCGAGAAGCGCCGTGGCGCTCTCCTTGGCAAGCCGCGCGAAAAGTTCGTGTCCGTCCGCGAGCTGCTGGCCGCGGTGAGCGCTTGACCGGCTTCGGGTGTCACCTTACCGTTACTTCTCCGCAAATATCCCGGCGCCCGCCCCCCTGATGCTGATGTGACACAGTCGACTCTCTATTTATGCCTTTGATAGTACGGCTGTAAATTTTAATATTGCTCTGCAGCACATTTTGGTCACATTTGACGCTGACAAGCTGGGCATCACCCACCTGTGAGGATTCTGATTCATGCGTCGCAACCGCATTGGTATGGTAGTTCTGGCATCTCTCCTCGCAGGGGCCGCGACTACTCCCGTTCTTGCCCAGTCGCCCTATGACGGTCTTTGGCAGGTCACGATTGTCACCAGCACCGGGACCTGCGAGCCGACTGCGAGCTCGACCCTGACCGTCACCGACGGCAAGATCTCGGGTCCGGGCACCAACGTGTCCGGCAGCATCGGGCGCGAAGGTCTGGTCAAGGTCTCGATCAACGGTGCCTATGCGAACGGCCAACTGAACGGCAATTCCGGTTCGGGCAAGTGGAACGGAGCTTCGGCCGGCATTCCCTGCAGCGGTCGCTGGCAAGCGTCGCGGCAATGACGGCCATGGCGCGTTTGGCGCGCCTGTGATTCTCCGGCGGCCGCTCAGCGCGGCCGCCGTTTTGCTGTCAACTTCGGTTTCCGTTTTCGCGGGTACGGGTACGGGTCGTCCCGCCCGTTCGCAGGCGTGGCCGGCGGCGCGTTCAGCCTGAGCGAGGCATGATCGAGCCATCAACCGCCGGAACACGATGCGGGTCAGCTTGCCGCCGGTTTGCCGAGCCGGTTCGCGGTTTCCTTGATGGTCTTGGCGACCAGAAGCGCCTGTTCCTTGGTCAGCGCGAAGTCCTGCACACCCTTATGCGTCGTGAGCGACAGCACCATGATGTCGGGCTGAAGCTCGGGCCAGCCGGTCGCGAATGCCGTCACGAAATCGGCGGACGTAGATCGGTTATTCATCGGTGATGGACTCTCTCATTGCGCCGGAACAAAAGCGGTGACCTCGATTTCCACCTTTGCCCTGAGATCGACGAGGCCGCCGATGAACAGGAGTGTCGAGGGTGGAAAATTCCTGCCCAGGGTTTCCTTCCAGGCAGCGCCGATACCCGCGCCCGCGGCCTCATGTTCGTTCCGGCTGGTGAGATACCAGGTCAATCGAACGATATGCTGCGGACCCGCGCCGGCTTCCTGGAGCAATTTGACGATGCGTTGCAGCGCGGTCAGGACCTGCGCGGCCAGATCGGGCACATACTCGCCGCGCTCGTCGCCGCCGGTCTGACCGGCGAGCACGACCCATCGGCCCGGCCCATCCACGGCAACGCCATGCGAGAAACCCCGTGGTTTCGACCATTCGGCCGGTTGCAGGATATGCATGCGTTTGGCTTCCCCACTATCGAACTTCCTTAGCAAGATCGGACCAATCCTCCCAGTTCGAATTTGCCTGATCGGTGCATTTCAAATAAGTCCGTTGCCGGGCCTCCCGGCCATTCCAGCTTCCGACTCAATTCGATGCATCGAACACCTTCCAGGTTACGGGCCGCGATGTGGATGGCCGGCTGGCTCGCGCTGATGCTGGTCATGGCGGTGGCCGGGCGCGAGACCACGCGCGATCTGAACGTGTTTCAGATCATGGAAGTCCGTTCGGTGATCGGCTTGTTCCTGCTGTATCCGTTGATCCGCCTCAACGGCGGCGTCGCGATTTTGCGAACGTCGCGACTGCAGCTGCATGCCGCGCGCAACCTGATCCATTATGTCGCGCAGCTGGGCTGGTTCCTGGCGTTGACGCTGATCCCGCTCGGTCAGGTCGTGGCGATCGAGTTCACCATGCCGATCTGGACCGCCCTGCTCGCCGCGAGCTTTCTTGGCGAACGCATGACCGGCGGAAAAATCGCAGCGATCCTGCTTGGCCTGATCGGCGTTCTCGTCATCGTCCGCCCCGCCACGGCTGCGATCAATCCCGGCCAGTTGCTTGCGCTCGGCGCCGCCGTCGGCTTCGGCATTTCGATCGCCCTGATGAAGTTCCTGACCCGCACCGAAAACACGCTCACCATCATTTTCTGGATGCTCGCGATCCAGGCGACGGCCGGAGTCATCCCCACGCTCTTCGTCTGGGTCTGGCCGTCGGCCTATCTGTGGGGCTGGATTGTGGTGATCGCAGTTTGCGGCACCTTTTCCCACTTCTGCATGGCCCGCGCGATGCTTTATGCCGATGCGACGATCGTGGTGCCGATGGACTTCATGCGGGTTCCCTTGACCGCAGCCGCGGGATGGCTGCTTTACGCCGAACGACTCGACGCCTTCACGTTGCTGGGGGCCGCGCTGATCCTCGCTGGTAATCTTTTGAACCTAAAGGCGAACAGCGCGACTCCTGTACGGGCCGGGACATGAATTGCCTCCGACATTGTGACCCAAATCACAATGGGTCGCTCCGCGGCCGGATAGCGTAGCAAGATACCGACGGAAATCTGCCTTTCGCTGCTTGTTGCAGCAGGTTTCTGTGGCGCGAAATCCGGGTTTTTCGTGTAGTCTGACCGGGCGGCGGCTAGCGAAGCTTCTAATCTGACTGGGGATCTTAGATGCGCTCTCTCACCCTCGTTCTCTCCTTGATTTGCCTAACGCTCACCGCCAATGCCGCCATGGCGGATCGGCGTGTCGCCTTCGTCGTCGGCAACGGTACCTACAAGAACGTTGCCGCGCTTCCGAACCCGCCGATCGACGCCAAGGCGATGGCGGCGGTTCTTCGCAACGTCGGCTTCGAAGTCGTCGAAGGAGCCAACCTGACCCGCGACGCGATGACGGAAAAATTGCTCGACTTCGGCAAGAGGGCACAAGGCGCCGACGTCGCAGTGTTCTTCTATGCGGGGCACGGCATCGCCATCAGCGGCACCAACTACCTGCTGCCGATCGACGCCGACATCAAGTCCGAGATGGACGTCAAGCTCGGCGCTGCGATCAATATCGACCTCACCCTCGACCAGACCATGAGCGACGCCAAGGTCAAGCTGGTGTTCCTCGATGCCTGCCGCGACAATCCCTTCGCGGCGAAGATCAAGTCGAATTCCCCGACCCGCAGCGTCTCGGTGCAGACCGGCCTTGCCGAGATGAAATCCGGAGAAGGCACGCTGATCGCGTTTGCGACCGGCCCGGGTCAGACCGCACTGGATGGCCAGGGCGGCACCAACAGCCCGTTCACCCGCGCCCTGATCGACCACATCACCAAGCCCGGCGTCGAGATCCAGCAGGCCATGACCCAGGTGCGCGCCCAGGTCAACGAGGAGACCAACAAGGGCCAGCTTCCGTGGGGCCACACCAACCTGATCGGCGCGGTCTATCTCAACCCCACGGCCGCACCGGCAGCGACTGCCGCGGCCACGCCGGCGGGCGCCCCCGTCGCCGCGAAGTCAGGCAACCCGGATGTCGAGCTGGAGTTCTGGCGCTCGGTCAAGGAGTCCAACAAATCCGAAGAGCTCAACGCTTACGTGACGGCCTATCCCAACGGCCAGTTCAAGTCGCTGGCACTGGCCCGGATCGCGGCGATCGAGAGCGGCCCGTCGACCACGACACGCAACCTGACGGCCGGTGTCGAGCCTGCGACCTTCACCGACGAGGCCAACCAGACCACCGAGGACCAGATCGGCCTGGACAAGGGACAGCGCCGTGACGTGCAACGCCGCCTCACCGGGCTCGGCTTCGACACCAAGGTCACCGGCCAGTTCGATCAGACGACCCGCTCCGTCATCACCCGCTGGCAGGCCGCCCGCGGCTATCCCAGGAGCGGCTATCTCAACAAGCTGCAGCACAAGGCGTTGCTGACTGAAATCGTGGCGGCGGCGCCCTCAGCCTCCAGCGAGGAGCCTGACAGCCGCGTAACGCGCCGGGTCCAACGCGCCGCCCCGGGCCCCGCCCCGGCTCCAGCGCCCGCCCCGGTCCACCGCAGCGCCCCCGATCCCGCTGGTGCGGCCTTTATCGGCGGCGTCATGGGCGGCATGCTCGGTGGCGCGTTCCGACGCTGATCGGTTCCAACCGGATCCAGGGACCGGCTCCAAGGACCGGCTCCAAGGATGTCGAACACCCAAGAAAGCCCGGCTCTTGGCCGGGCTTTGTGTTTGGCTGATCGGCTGCTGCCTCCAGGGGCTCTCGCCTGATTCCCGGGGCATTCGGCCCCGGTTATTTGCCAGCGGCCTTACGCAGGGCCTCGTTGATGCGATCCTGCCAGCCGGGACCGCCTTCCTGGAAATGTTCCAGCACGTCCTGGTCGATCCGCAAGGTGACCTGTTGCTTCACCCCCGGAACGACGACTGTCCTGGGCGGCGCATCCGGCGCCTTTGCGGTGACCTTCTTGAAGGCCGCTTCGGCTTCCGTCCGCGCGTCGTTCAGGGTCCGGGGTCGTCGCGGCGGAGTCTGATCAGCCATATCGCGTGTCCACTTTCCGAAGTTCGTGATCCATTCAGCACCCAGCTTTCACGATGTCCGGCAAGCTTTGGGCACTGGCATTTTGCGATTGAATGTCACTCTCAATCCGAAGTTCGTGGGTCGAACTTGCCTCTCGCGGGGTTCACGAACGTCAAGTCGGCCGCACTAGATCCCCTCGAACAGGGCCGTCGACAGATAGCGTTCGGAGAATGACGGCACGATCGCGAGGATGGTCTTGCCCGCGTTCTCCGGCCGCTTGCCGATCTCGAGCGCGGCGGCGATTGCGGCACCGGAGGAAATGCCGCCAGGGATGCCCTCGGTGCGGGCCAGTGCGCGCGAGGTCTCGAGCGCGGTCGCACTGTTGATCTTGACGATCTCGTCGATCACCGAGCGATCCAGGATATCGGGAATGAAGCCTGCGCCGATGCCCTGGATCTTGTGCGGCGAGTGCTGCCCGCCCGACAAGACCGGACTTTCCTCCGGCTCCACGGCGACGACCCGCAGCGAGGGCTTCCGGGGTTTCAGCACCTGCCCGACCCCGGTGATGGTGCCACCGGTGCCGACGCCTGCCACAAAGATGTCGATATTGCCGCCGGTGTCGTTCCAGATCTCTTCCGCCGTCGTGCGCCGGTGAATGTCGGGGTTTGCGAGGTTCTTGAACTGCTGGGGCATGACCGCGTTGGGAATCGTTCGCACCATTTCCTCGGCCGTGGCGATCGCCCCCTTCATGCCCTGCGCGGCCGGCGTGAGCACGATCTCGGCGCCCAGAAACGCCAGCATCTTGCGCCGTTCGATCGACATCGAGTCCGGCATCACGAGTTGCAGCCGATAGCCGCGGGACGCGGCGACGAAGGCAAGCGCGATGCCTGTATTTCCCGAGGTCGGCTCGATCAGAACAGTGTCAGCATTGATCACACCCGCATTTTCCATCGCGATGATCATCGCTGCGCCGATACGATCCTTCACGCTGGCGGCCGGATTGAAATATTCGAGCTTGGCCAGAATTGTCGCGTCCACCCCACGTTGTTGCGGCAGTCTTCGCAACTGCACAATCGGCGTGTTTCCGATCGCGTCCACGATCGAGTCAAAAACACGGCCGCGGCCGGGACGCTGCGCTGCACTCGGCGTTGATGACGCATCCATGACAAATCCCTGCCTGTAATGATTGGTGAACCCCGCACGCCGTGATTCAAATTAAGGACAGCATGTGGCACTGCGCAAGTCGGAATCGCTCAATCACTTCGCTGCGATGCAAAACATCGTCAGAAAAGAATATTTCGTAAACCAACGTATTTGTGTTGCGACAAGTTCAAAGAGGTCGTTGTATATATGCGGCAGTCAACAAGGTTCTGATCGCCAGGAGGTCACGATGCCAGCACTCGCTGAAATCCGGTCGACCATCGCGATCAAGTCCGATCCGCGCGGAAGCGATCTCCCGACCTGCCCAGTGTGTGCTGACTCAATGATCGCCGCCGAAGCATCAGCTTTTGTCGATACCAACGTAATCAGCTATCTCTGGACCTGCGACACCTGCGGGTATGGCTTCGTCACTCGACATTCGGTCAACAAGCGCTTTCGCTGCAATTAGCGTTGCGGTCTGATTTTTGCGTCATGTCGCGGGCGCGTTCAATCGCAAATGTGAAAATTCAAGGAACCCCTGGAAACTATAGCTTTCCGGTGCGTCTTGGATTTGACATTCGTACCGAGCATCCGCGGACATATTGATACAAATCCACCACAGTAGCGCTTGCGCTTCTTCGAAGCTCCAGACTCATCGACGGCTCGCGCGACGGGTATCGACCGCTCCCGCCAGCCATGTTGTCGCGGAGAGCGCAGCGTGTGAGATGAGGGTCATCTTCTTTGACCTGCAACGAGTGGTCGTCGTGGTGCAAGGGGCTCGTCGTCTCATTCCGCGCACAGACGTGTCGATCCGGCGTGCTGACGGTTCGGCGGCGTTCCGATCGGCCGCGCCGAAACGTCCGCGGCGACTGCAGCGAGATGCTGCTGACACCATTTGTCGGGATAGTATGATAAACTGACGTTCCCTGCTTCAGATTGCTCCCATGTCCCGCGCGCAACGTCTGCTCGATCTCATCCAGGCCCTGCGACGGCATCGGCGTCCCATCAGCGGCGCCAGGCTCGCCGAAGAGGCCCGCGTTTCGCTGCGCACGCTTTACCGCGACATCGAGACCCTGAAGGCTCAGGGCGCCCATATCGATGGCGAGGCCGGCGTCGGCTATGTCCTTCGCCCTGGATTCATGCTGCCGCCGCTGATGTTTTCAGAGGAGGAAATCGAAGCGCTGGTGCTCGGATCACGCTGGGTGTCGGAGCGCGCCGATACCCCACTCGGCGACGCCGCCCGCAACGCCCTTGCGAAGATTGCCGCCGTGCTGCCCGACGACCTCAAGACCAGCCTTGACGCGACAAACCTCCTGATCGGACCCGGCAAGCCGATCGCAGCGGGCGATGCCGAACTGCCGTCCATTCGCGCCGCCATCCGGACCGAACGCAAACTCCAGATCGTCTACGCGGACGGCAACAAGGCGTCGACGCAGCGCATCATCTGGCCGTTTGCACTGGCGTTCTTCGACCGCGTCCGCATGGTCGTCGCATGGTGCGAACTGCGCGACGGCTACCGGCATTTCCGGACCGATCGGATCGAGGCGCTGAAGCCGATGACCAAGCGCTACCCGCGGCGGCGCCAGGCGCTCCTGCAGGAGTGGCGCAGCCTCGAAGGCATTCCGGAGCAATGAAAGACTGCTGACAAAAACTGTCAGTACGGTCAGCTATGGTGCTCCCGCGCGCCGAGGTGGCGCCATATCGGGAGATCACCGCATGCCCAATTTCAGCTTCGTCATACTCTATGTCGAAAGCCCGCCGGCCAGCGCAAAATTCTATGCCGGATTGCTCGACGTGCCGATCATCGACCAGGCGCCGACCTTTGCCATGCTGCCGTTGCGCGATGGGGTCATGCTAGGCCTGTGGTCACGCCACACCGCGGAGCCAAAGCCGGCCGCCCCGGCTGGTGCAAGCGAGGTGGCCTTCACTGTCGCGGATCCTGCCGCCGTCAGCGACGTTCATGCCGACTGGAGCAAGCGCGGACTGAGCATCGCCCAGGTGCCGACGAAAATGGATTTCGGCACCACCTTCGTCGCGCTCGATCCTGACGGCCATCGTCTGCGCGTCTTCGCCCCGGCTACGCCATGAGCCAGAAGCACTGGATTGCGGTGGCGTCGGCCGAGCATGTTCGGCTCGGCCAAGGCCAGGGGTTCATGCAAGTCTGCCACGGCAAGGCCGCCCCCCTGCGTCGCATCGCTCCCGGCGACGGGATCACCTATTACTCGCCGACGAACAACTTTGGGGGCACGGACCGTCTGCGGGCGTTCACCGCGCTCGGGACCGTCAAACCCGGCACGCCATACGAGGTCGACATGGGCGGCGGCTTTCGTCCATTCCGAAGGGACGTCTCGTGGCGCGAAGCTGTGGAAGCGCCGATCCATCCGCTGCTCGAACATCTCTCGTTCTCGCGCGGCAACAAGAACTGGGGCTATCAGCTTCGGTTCGGCCTGTTCGAGATTCCGTCACAGGATCTCGCGCTGATCGCGGAGGCGATGGGCGTGACGCTCTGATACCAACGGCCCGAGACAATGACTCGTCATGCCCGGCTTGTGCCGGGCATCCACGTCTTTCTTTCTTGCCGCGCCAAAAGACGTGGATGGCCGGGCCTTCGCCGCGCCGAAGGGGCTTCGGCCCCGCAGGCGGGACAAGCCGGGCCATGACGAAGTGGAAAGGTCAGCGTCCGTCGGTATGAGTCTCCTTGAGCCCTATCGCGGATCAATATCGCCGCGCGCCCATCCGGCGCGCGTTGTCGCGCGAAAATCGTCGAACGTACCGTTCGCGATCGCCGCGCGCATGCCCTGCATCAGCTCCTGGTAATAGGCGATATTGATTTCCGACAGCAGCATCGCGCCCAACGTCTCGCCTGACTTGACGAGATGATGCAGGTAGGCCCGCGCGTATGTCCGTGTCGAGGGCCACGGGCTTGCCTCATCAAGCGGCCGTGGATCGTCGGCATGGCGCGCGTTGCGCAGGTTGATCTGGCCGAACCGGGTGAACGCCACGCCGTGACGCCCATTGCGGGTCGGCAACACGCAATCGAACATGTCGATGCCGCGCGCGACCGCCTCCAGAATATCCTCGGGGGTGCCGACCCCCATGAGATAATGCGGCCGGTCAGCGGGCAGCGCCGGAATGGTCTGCTCGATCGTGGCCAGCATGACCGCCTGCGGCTCGCCGACCGCGAGCCCGCCGATCGCATAGCCATGAAAGCCGATATCGACGAGGCCCTGCGCGCTGGCCTGGCGCAGGCCGGGAATGTCACCACCCTGTACGATGCCGAACAGCATGTAACCCGGCGGCGCCTGCGCGAAGGCGCGTTTTGAGCGCTCCGCCCAGCGCAGCGACAATTGCATGGCACGCTCGATGTCGGCGGCCTCGGCCGGCAGCCGCACGCATTCGTCGAGTTGCATGGCGATATCGGACCCGAGCAAAAGCTGCACCTCGACCGAACGCTCCGGTGACAGCTCGACCTTGGCGCCGTCGATATGCGAGCGGAACGTCACCGCCTTCTCGCTGAGCTTGCGCAGATCCGACAGCGACATCACCTGGAAGCCGCCGGAATCGGTCAGCATCGGCCCGCCCCAGCCGGTAAAACGCTGCAGCCCGCCAAGGGCTGCGATGCGCTCCGCGCCCGGACGCAGCATCAGATGGTAGGTGTTGCCGAGCACGATGTCGGCGCCGGCCTCGCGCACCTCGCGCCAATGTACCCCCTTCATGGCGCCGGCGGTACCGACCGGCATGAAGGCCGGCGTCCGGACGATGCCGTGCGGCGTGCTGAGGCGGCCAGCACGGGCCCGCCCGTCGGTCGCGAGCAGTTCGAAATGGTTGGGAAGGCTCGTCGGAGGGCTGATCGGATGGTTCATGGGCCAGCTTATGGCGTGACAGCGAGGTTGGGTTCAACCTCGTTGCAGCAGATTTTTCGTCTCACACCCGTTGACGCCGCAACAAACGCCCCCTAGGTTCCCGCGCCATGATGACGACGGCCACCAAACGCACCACGAAAACCGGCAAGCCCTCTGGGGCCTCGGGAGGCGTGCGCGCGTAGCTGGACGATCGCATCATCTGTACCCGAAGCCCCGCCTGAAAAGGACCGGGGCTTTTTTATTGTCTGATGGAGATCAACGTGAAGAACGATGCTGTTGTGGCCATTGTCGGCGTCACGGGCGCCGTGGGCGCCGAATTCATCGCGACCATGGAGCGCCGCAAATTCCCCGTCGCCAGGCTGAAGGCGTTGGCCAGCGCACGGTCGGCCGGCAAGACGGTCGATTTTCGCGGGCAAAGCATAACGATCGAAGCGCTCGACGAGACATCATTCGAAGGCGTCGACATCGCGCTGTTCTCGGCCGGCGGCGGTATTTCCAGACGATTCGCACCCATTGCGGTGAAGGCCGGCGCCGTCGTCATTGACAATTCCTCCGCCTTCCGGATGGATCCGAACGTGCCGCTGGTGATCCCCGAGATCAACGCCGGTCGCATCAGGGAGCACAAGGGCATCATCGCGGTACCGAACTGCTCGGCGATCACCGCGCTCGTGCCGCTGTGGCCGATCCATCGGCAGAATCGTATCAAGCGGCTGATCTTGTCGACCTATCAGGCGGCGAGCGGCGGCGGCGCGGCCGCGATGGACGAACTGGTGCAATCGACCCGGGCCAGCCTGTCCGGCGAGGCCTATCAGCCCAGGGTTCTGCCGCACCCCTACGCGTTCAACCTGTTCAGCCACAACACTGCGATCGACCCGGAGACCGGCTATAACGAGGAAGAGACCAAGGTCATCAAGGAAACCCGCAAGATATTCGAAGACGACCGCATCGCCATCGGCGTGACCTGCGTCCGCGTGCCGGTGCTGCGCGCACACAGCGAGGCCATCACCTTCGAATGCGAACGGCCGATCACGGAAGGTGAGGTCCGTAAGATTCTGGCAGCGGCTCCCGGCGTCAAGATCGTCGACGATCGAGTGAGAAACTACTTCCCGATGCCGATCGATGCCTCGGGCCAGGACGACGTCCTGGTGGGCCGCATCCGCAGAGATCTCAGCGACCCCAGCGGCCATTCGATCTCGCTATTCGTGGCGGCCGACCAGTTGCTGAAGGGAGCGGCGCTGAATGCGATTCAGATCGCGGAACTGCTGCCGGAGCGTGCCATGGCGACGAGCTGAGCCAACCCGGGTCTGGATGGGAGGGAGGAACACGGCGCGACCTCCCATCCACCGGTTCAATCACAGGGCCGAAACAGCAGGCAGGCATCCCCATAGGAATAGAAGCGGTAGCCGTCGGCAATCGCATGGGCGTAGGCGCGCGTCATGGTGTCGAGGCCCGAGAAGGCGGATACCAGCATGAACAGCGTCGAGCGCGGCAGGTGGAAATTGGTCAGGAGAATGTCGACTGCGCGGAAACGATAGCCCGGTGTGATGAAGATCGCGGTCTCGCCGGCGAATGGCGCGATGGTGCCGTCTTCCGCGGCGGCGCTCTCCAGCAGCCGCAGCGAGGTGGTGCCGACCGCGACGACACGGCCGCCCGCTGCCCTTGCCGCGTTGAGCGCCGCAGCGGTATCACCTGAAATGGTCCCCCATTCGGAGTGCATCTTATGCCCGGCGGTATCCTCCACCTTGACCGGCAAAAAGGTCCCTGCCCCGACATGCAAGGTGACGCGATTGATGCCGACCCCGCGTTCGCGCAAGCGCGCCTCGAGCGCGGGAGTAAAATGCAAGCCTGCGGTCGGTGCCGCGACCGCACCCTCATTGGTCGCAAACATGGTCTGGTAATCGGCGCTATCGCGCTCGTCGGGCGGCCGCTTGCCGGCGATATAGGGCGGCAGCGGCGTCTGGCCGAGATCGGCGATGGCCTGATCCAGCGCAGGACCATGAAACGAGAACGACAGCGTCACTTCACCGGCGTCGCCCTTGTGTTCGACCGTGGCATCGAGATGGCCGAGCAGACACACCCTGCCCTCGTTGCCGAAGCGAATGGTGTCGCCAGCCGCGAGCTTGCGGGCCGGCTTGACCAGCGCCTGCCAGCGCGAGCCGTCGAGCCGCTTGATCAGGGTTGCCTCGATCCTGGGTTCGGTCTCCCGGCCGATGCGGCGGCCCGACAATTGCGCTGATATGACCCTGGTGTCGTTGACGACAAGCTGGTCGCCGGCCTGAAGCCAGTCGGGGAGATCGGCGACGCTGCGGTCGCGCAGCACGCCGTCCGCCGGCACCACCAGCATGCGCGCCGCATCGCGCGGGGACGCCGGCCGCAGCGCGATGCTCTCTGCCGGAAGCTCGAAATCGAACAGGTCGGTGCGCATGGCTCAAGCCGTCATCGCCCGCGCAGGCGGGCGATCCAGTAACCACCGACCTCGCTTATAGCGGAACACTGCGTGTACTGGATGCCCGCCGGAGCCTGTCATCGGGCTCGCCGAGGGCGAGGCCCGGTGGCGGGGCATGACGTCGGAGTATTATTGTCGCACCAATCAGCTCGCGTCGACCGCCATGTGCGCCTTGACGATCTTGTCCGGATTCTGCACCGGCTCGCCGCGCTTGATCTTGTCGACGTTGTCCATGCCGTCCGTCACCTTGCCCCAGACCGTGTACTGGTTGTTGAGGAACGACGCATCGTCGAAGCAGATGAAGAACTGGCTGTCACCCGAATCAGGGCTCGCGGCGCGGGCCATCGACGTGGTGCCCCGCACATGCGGTTCCTTGTTGAACTCGGCCTTGAGCTTCTTGCCGGAGCCGCCGGTGCCGGTGCCGTGGGGGCAGCCGGTCTGGGCCATGAAGCCCTCGATCACCCGATGGAACACGATCCCGTCATAGAAGCCTTCCCGCACCAGCTCCTTGATCCGCGCGACGTGGCCGGGCGCAAGGTCGGGTCGCATTTCGATGGTGACGGGCCCCTGCGTGGTCTCGAGGATCAAGGTATTTTCGGTGACAGCCATGCTCTTTTCTCTGTTTCAATGGATGGGAGTGGAGGTGTGCGATTGTGGACTTGGGTCGCGACGGGATATTTCCGCGACCGCACCGCCCATGCTGTGCGTAGATGGCATGGGCGCCCGGCGTTTCAACGTCTCGGTGACGGCAAAGCGCGAAGCCAGCCCGGTCATCGGCAGTGGCACCCGCAGCTTCGCAGGTATCCTGGGATGCCCGGGATATCCCCGAAGCGGTTAAAGCCGACGATGATCGCGATGTCCATGGCATTGGCCATCGAGGGCAGCGGCGCTGCGAGGGGATCACAAACTTCGGAAAGCGTATCCGAGCCGCATCCCCTCACTTGATATCGGACCCGACCTGAACCTTCACCATCTTGTCGGGATCGGCCACGGGTTCGCCGCGCTTGAGCTTGTCGACCACGTCCATGCCCGACACCACCTCGCCGATCACGGTGTACTTGCCGTTGAGCGACGAGCCCTCGGCAAACATGATGAAGAACTGCGAATTCGCCGAATTGGGATCGCTGGTGCGCGCCATCCCGACGATCCCGCGGGTATAGGGCACGCTTGAAAATTCGGCCGGCAGATTCGGATATTTCGAGCCGCCGGTGCCGTTGAAATTCTTGCCGTCGCCGGTCTGCGCCATGAAGCCTTCGATCACGCGGTGGAACGGGACGTTGTTGTAATAGCCTTCTCGCGCCAGCAGCTTGATGCGCTCGGCATGCTTGGGAGCAAGGTCGGCGCGCAGCTTGATGACGATGCGGCCCTTGGTGGTGTCGATGACGATGGCATTCTGTTTGTCGAGGCCGGCCGGCAACGACTGCGCCATCGCGGGAGCCGCGCAGACGAGAGCGGCGAACAAGGCGAGCATTCGGATCATGGAAACTCCGGTCATATCTAAGGGATAGCAGGCTTCGTTGAAGTCAAATGTCTCAGCGGACAAATTTGGTCCGGAGGCTCGCCGCAACCGCCGGCGGGACGAAGGCGGACACGTCGCCGCCCATGCCGGCGATCTGGCGCACCAGTGTGGCGGTGATCGGGCGCACGGTTGCTGACGCCGGGACGAACACGGTATGCACCTCCGGCGCCATGGCCTCGTTCATGCCGGCGAGCTGCATTTCATAGTCGAGGTCGGTGCCGTCGCGCAGGCCGCGGATCATGATGGTCGCGCCGTTTTTTTGCGCCGCAACAACAGTCAGGTTGTCGTGGGTTGTGGCCTCGAGCGCGCAGCCGGCCTTCGCCGCGATCGGGCCGAACACCTCGCTCACCATCTTGAGCCGCTCCTCGACCGAAAACAACGGTTGCTTGGCGTGCTGGACCCCAATGGTCACGACCAACCGGTCGCACAGCGCCACGGCGTGGCGGACCACGTCCAGATGGCCATTGGTCACGGGATCGAAGGAGCCTGGATAGAGCGCGATACGGGGCAAGGCGACCTGCCGGAACGGATTGCTGATGTCGACGTTGGAGCACTAGCGCGCCCCGGGCGCCCCCGCAAGACATGCCAGTTCCAGCAACCTGTGGTTCCAACGTGCAACCCTGTGTTTCATCGGCCGGGCGGCGACGAAACAAACGGGGCCGCAAACGAAACCATTTTCCGCATTGAGCGAAGGCATCCGGAAACCGGGCTTAGTTACTAATTGGTCAACCAAAGAAGGGCAAAAGCCCGAAAAAACTGAAGTGACAGGGGACCGTCATGATCAAGGCTCTTTCAGCGATCTCGCTTGCTGCGTGTGCTGCAGCAGCCCTCTCCATTATGCCTGGGTTCGCTCCCAAGGTCGAAGCCAGCGTGCCGCAGGCTCTCGCCAAGAGCGACCGGCTGGACTTCCGCCCGATCGGCCGTGACTGTTCGGAGCAGGCTTGGCCCCGCTTCGAGGCGTCCTGCCTGCGCCGGGCCGGCACCAAGATGGTGGTTCGCGAGGCCCGTCTGGTCACCGCCGACCGCAGGCCATAAGCGGGCATCACCTGAACCATCGCACGCGACCTGGCTGAGGCTTGGCGCTTGCGCCGCCTAACCTCCATCTCCATTCCCGTTTTCGTTGCCATTGCCGTTTTCGGCGTCCTCGCCGATATGTTCGACCGACACGACGTGCTCGTCGTCGGCGGTGTCGAACACGATGACGCCCTGGGTCGAGCGGCCGGCGATGCGGATGTCCTCGACCGGGCAGCGGATCAGCTGCCCCTTGTCGGTCACCAGCATGATCTGGTCGCCATCCTCGACCGGGAAGGAGGCAATCAGCTTGCCGTTGCGCTCGTTCACGGACATCGCGGCGATACCTTTGCCGCCGCGCCCTGTGGTGCGGTATTCGAAGGATGACGAGCGCTTGCCGTAGCCGTTTTCACTGATGGTCAGCACGAACTGCTCGGCGGCCGACATTTCCACATAGCGCTGTTCGCCGATTTCGACGATGCCGGACACCTCTTCGCTGTCGCTGCCCGCCTCCTCTTCGGCGCCGCCGCGGCGTATGGCGTTGGCACGGCGCAGATAAGCCACGCGCTCCTCGGAGTCCGCCTCCATGTGACGCAGGATCGCAAGCGAGATCAACTTGTCGCTGCCGGCCAGCGCGATGCCGCGCACGCCCATCGAGGTGCGGCCCTGGAACACGCGCACGTCGGTCACCGCGAAGCGGATGCATTGGCCGCCCGCGGCCGTCAGCAGCACGTCATCGCGTTCGGTGCAGATCTGGACGTTGACGATCTCTTCGCCGGCGTCGAGCTTCATGGCGATGATGCCGGAGCGGCGGACGTCGACGAAATCCGACAGCTTGTTGCGGCGGACATTGCCGCCGGTCGTGGCGAACATCACGTCGAAATTGCCCCAGGAGGACTCGTCCTCCGGCAGCGGCATGATCGTGGTGATGCGCTCGCCCTGCTCCAGCGGCAGCATGTTGATCAGCGCCTTGCCGCGCCCGTTCGGCGCGGCCACCGGCAGCCGCCAGACCTTTTCCTTGTAGACCTGGCCGCGCGATGAGAAGAACAGCACCGGCGTGTGGGTCGAGGCCACGAACAATCGGCTGACGAAATCCTCGTCACGGGTCTGCATGCCGGCGCGACCCTTGCCGCCGCGACGCTGGGCGCGGTACGCCGACAGCGGCACCCGCTTGGCATACCCCGCATGCGAGACCGTCACCACCATGTCCTCGCGCTGGATCAGGTCTTCGTCCTCGACCTCCCCTTCCTGCTCGATGATGACGGTTCGGCGCGGGGTTGCGAACTCCGACTTGATATCCGCAAGCTCGGTCTTGATGATGGTCTGGACGCGGGCGCGCGACCGGAGGATGTCGAGATAGTCGGCGATCTCCAGCGCCAGCTTGTCGAGCTCTTCGGAGATTTCCTCCCGTCCGAGCGCCGTGAGGCGCTGCAGGCGCAGATCGAGAATGGCTTTGGCCTGCTCCATCGACAGCCGCGCGGTACCGTCTTCATTGAGAACGTGCCTGGGATCGTCGATCAGCGTGATCATGGCGGCCACGTCCCTGGCCGGCCAGTCGCGCGACATCAGGGTTTCGCGGGCGGTGGTGGGATCTGGCGAGGTCCGGATGACGCGAATGATCTCGTCGATGTTGGCGACCGCGATCGCGAGACCGACCAGGATATGGGCGCGGTCGCGCGCCTTGTTGAGCAGGAACTTGGTCCGCCGCGTGACGACACTCTCGCGGAACGCGACGAACAGCGTCAGAAAGTCCTTCAGGTTCATCGTCTGCGGCCGGCCGGCGTCGAGCGCGAGCATGTTGGCCGCGAAACTGGTCTGCAGCGGCGTGAACTTGTAAAGCTGGTTCAGCACCACGTCCGGCACGGCGTCACGCTTCAGCTCCACGACCACACGAAATCCGTCACGATCGGATTCGTCACGCAGATCGGAAATACCCTCGATCTTCTTCTCGCGCACCAACTCGGCGATGCGCTCGACCATGGTCGCCTTGTTGACCTGGTAGGGGATCTCGGTGACGATGATCGCCTCGCGGTCCTTGCGGATGGTGTCGATCGAGACCTTGCCGCGCATCATGATCGAGCCGCGCCCGGTATGATAGGCGGAGCGGATGCCCTGACGTCCGAGGATGATACCGCCGGTCGGGAAATCCGGTCCTGGGATGATGCGGATGATCTCGTCGATCGTGAGCGCCGGATTGTCGATCAGCGCCACGCAGGCATCGATCACTTCGCCGAGATTGTGCGGCGGGATGTTGGTGGCCATGCCGACCGCGATGCCGCCGGCGCCGTTGACGAGCAGATTTGGAAACTTCGCCGGCAGAACCACAGGCTCCTTTTCGGAACCGTCGTAGTTCGGCTGGAAATCGACGGTATCCTTGTCGATATCGTCGAGGAGGCTCTGCGCGACCTTGGTCAGGCGCGATTCGGTATATCGCATCGCCGCCGGCATATCGCCGTCGACCGAGCCGAAATTGCCCTGCCCATCGATCAGTGGCACGCGCATGGAGAAATCCTGCGCCATGCGCACCAGGGCGTCGTAGACCGACTGGTCGCCGTGCGGATGATACTTACCGATGACATCGCCGACGGTGCGGGCGCACTTGCGATACTGCTTGTTCCACTCGAAGCCGTTCTCGTACATCCCGTAGAGAATGCGACGATGCACCGGCTTCAGCCCATCGCGCGCATCGGGCAGCGCGCGCATCACGATCACGCTCATCGCGTAATCGAGGTAGGAGCGTTTCATCTCATCGAGGATGGAAACGGGACGAATGTCCGAGGGCTCCGGCTTGTCGCCGGGCGTATTATCTTCAGTGTCAGACAAGGAGAAATCCGGTCGGGTTCAAACTTGAGAATCATATAGCGTATCGGGTGCCTCCAAACCACCCTTAACTGGTCAACGTAAGCGGTTTTTCCGTTCGTTTTTCCAGAGACTTACGTGGACGGTAAGATCGCTCGTCGCAGCCCCGAATCCCGCCGTCTGAAGGGCTATCCGAGACGGTATTCCCCGAGCCAAAGCCGCGGCCGGGAGAATGCCCTTAACGGCGCATTAAGGTCCGAACACCACGGCGTGCATGATCCGACCGGGGAGCAGCGTGAAGAGCCCTGCGACCACGAGGGCACCCGAGAAGATCACGATCATGGCGCGGCGATGCTCGGACACCTGATGCCTGTGCGCCCGCCAGACGGCGAGCGGGAGCATGACCAGCACGTAGATCGATATCAGGTGGATCGGACTCCAGGGACCAAGCAGCCGGATCTCGTGGATCCAGAACGAACTGATCGCGACGGCCAGCATGAGCAAGACCCAGACCCAACCGACGGTGCGATGAGGCAAGGTCCCCTTCGGCGCGGCAAATTGGACCAGGCCGAGCACGAAGGCGGACAGCGCTGCGAAGCCGTGCAGCGAAACCGCAGGTGCCGCATCGAGCAGCGGCGTCAGACTCATGGCCGACTCTCCCGGCTACAATCCCCACGTTAAGACCAGAGACGGTCGATCTCCCTTCGCCCCATCTCCGGATTCCGCCGGATCGCGTCTACGCGAGGCCGGCCCCGCCCTCGTCCCTTAAAACGGGATATCGTCATCCATGTCGCTGTTGCGGCTCCCACCGCCAGCGGCCACCGCGGCGCGGCGCGGCGCCGGGCTCGAGGGACTGCTGGCGCCGAAATCGCCACCGCCCTCATCGGCGCCGAAGCTCCCGCCCCCGCCGCTGCGGCCATCGAGCATGGTCAGGTTCGAGTTGAAGCCCTGAAGCACGACCTCGGTCGAGTACTTCTCCACGCCGGCCTGGTCGGTCCATTTGCGCGTCTGCAATTGGCCCTCGATGTAAACCTTGGCGCCCTTCTTGAGATATTGTTCGGCGACCTTGCAGAGACCCTCGTTGAAAATCACGACGCGATGCCACTCGGTCTTTTCCTTGCGTTCGCCGGTCCCCTTGTCGCGCCAGGTTTCGGACGTCGCGATACTCAGATTGGCGATCGGCCGGCCATCCTGGGTCCGCCTGATCTCCGGATCCTTGCCGAGATTGCCGACCAGAATCACCTTGTTCACACTTCCCGCCATCGCCACGCTCCACGATTGAAAACGACCTGATTGATCGAAGGATCGGATTGATCGACCGCTGTTCGACACCGACAAGCCAGATACGAAAGTCAGATACGGCCATCCGCCGCCGTCATTTCCCGTCCACCCTATACCCGCGCCGGAACAGCCATCGGCCCGATCCCGCGCTTATCCACATATACCATCGATTTCCTCAATGTTCCATATTCGTTCTAGTATCGCATAGATTGTATCCGGGAACCGTTGGCCGGCATCGCGGAACTCGCGGCCTTCTCCACCGCTCTCTCAGAATGAGCCGGTATGGTTCCACCAACTTATTGTGATCTAAGGATAATTATGAGATCCCGGCGATCCGGAATCTGCCACTTCAATCGCAAGTGTTGCAATCGAGAGACGGTATTACTGGTTGAATCGGGTATATTGCCGGCCGAATGATGGTTCGCTTGGGCGAACCTGCCTGAATCCGAACGCTTCCGGGGCAAGATGGAAGCGAACGACTGAAGAAGTTGGAGATTGAACATGAAAAAGATTTTGCTGGGTGCAGCTTCCTTGATTGCGATGGGTGCGGTGGCTCCTGCTTTTGCCGCGGATCTTGCTGCGCGGCCCTACACCAAGGCCCCGCCGATGATCGCCGCGATGTATGACTGGAGCGGCTTCTATATCGGCATCAACGGCGGCGGCGGATCGGCGCATACCTGCTGGGATCTCACGGCGCTTCCCGCAGGCCCCGTCGTTCCGAGTGCTCCGGAAGGGTGCCACAATGCCAAGGGCGGCACGGTTGGTGGCCAGATCGGCTATCGCTGGCAGGCATCCAACTGGGTGTTCGGCCTGGAAGGCCAGGGCAACTGGGCCGACTTCAACGCCAGCAACGTCAACCTGGTATTCCCGACGCTCGCTGACCGCACCCGCATCGACAGCTTCGGCCTCATCACCGGTCAGATCGGCTACGCCTGGAACAACGTTCTCGCCTACGTCAAGGGCGGTGCCGCCGTTGTCAGCGAAAAGTACGACACCACAACCATCGCGACCGGTGCACTCGTCGACTCCGCCAAGGAAACGCGCTGGGGCGGCACGGTCGGCGTCGGCCTCGAACTCGGCTTTGCCCCGAACTGGTCGGTCGGCATCGAATACGACCATCTGTTCATGGGTAACCGCAACATCAATGCCAACACGCCGGCAGGCGTGTTCTCGGCCACCGACCGGATCGGCCAGGACATCGACATGGGCCTGGTCCGCCTGAACTATCGCTTCGGCGGTCCGGTCGTCGCAAGATACTGAGTCGCGCTTGTTCAAAATGCGAAAGGGCCGGCCTCGCGCCGGCCCTTTTTGTTGTCCGATCAACTGTCAGCGCTCGATTTCCGCCACAGATGTTGCTTTTTGGTGACGGCATTTGCGAGCCAAACGCACTATATCTGGGCCGGATTGATTATGAACATTGAGTTCGGAGCCGCGTAGGCCGGGGGCTGGCTACGCGAGCTGGGGAAGGCGATGAAGACGACGTTGCTCGCTGTGGTGAGCCTGGTTGCCGTGGGGACGGCTTTGGCACACGCTGCCGATTTACCGGCGCGGGCCTATGGCAAGGCGCCGGCAATGGTCGCTGCGATCCATGACTGGAGCGGTTTCTACGTCGGCCTCAACGGTGGCGGCGGATCCAGTCACACGTGCTGGACCAACACCAATTCGCTTGGCGCGGCAACGGTGCCCAACGCATCTGAGGGTTGCCACAACGCGACCGGCGGCCTGGTTGGTGGTCAGATCGGCTACCGCCTGCAATCGGCAGCCTGGATCTTTGGGCTCGAGGCACAGGGCGATTGGTCCAGTCTGAAGGGCTCGAACACGAGCACCTTCGTGCCCGGCGCGACCAACCAGACCAGGATCAACGCGCTTGGCCTGTTCACCGGCCAGGTGGGCTATGCCTGGAATAACGCGCTCTGGTACCTGAAGGGCGGGACGGCTGTCGCCAACGACAAATTTAGCGGAATCACGACCGCGACCGGCGTTGGCTTCGATCAGGCCAGCGGGACCCGTTGGGGTGGCGTGGTCGGAACCGGCGTCGAACTCAGTTTTGCGCAGAACTGGTCGGTCGGCGCGGACTACAGCCACCTGTTCATGGCCGACCGCAGCCTCACATTCACGACGACAGCCGCCCCGCTCGGCGCCCCCTCGCGCGTCGACGCGATTCGCCAGGACGTGGACATCGGAACGGTTCGCGTGAACTACCGCTGGGGCGGTCCCGTCATCGCCCGGCACTGAGCTTTCGCAGCCTCGAACAAATTGGCTTGCCCCGGCCTTCTTTGTCCCTGTGCCTTCACAGGCCAGTCGCTTGCCGGCCCATCATGGGCGAAGAGAGCGGCTTTCTGCGCAGGATTGGTGCGAATCGCAACGTCCACTGGATCGCGCCAACCGATCGCGAAATCGGAAGCTCTCTCGCCGCGATCACGTGTGATTCCTCTGAACTGGCAGCAGTGAGATAGGCCAGATTCGGCTGCGGGCACGGAACATCCAGCGGGTCCTCAGACCGAAACAAATAGCGCGCCTCGCATCGCCATCTTTGGGTTGTATTTGATCAAAAAAAGGCAGCTGTGAGTTGTATTTTGCGCGTTTCGGCCCCGGATGTGGTTTTTCAGTGACGGTATTTAGCGACCGATTGGGTTAACAGATCGCGGCCTACTTCAGATTGAGATGCATGAAATCGAGCAGCGATCTGGAAATCGAAAATGGAATTGGAGAACTAGGAATGAAGAAGGCTTTTCTGACGACGGTCGGCTTGGTTGCGTTGGGCGTGGCCCCCGCTGTCGCTGCAGACCTTCCTGCGCGGACCTACACCAAGGCGCCGGTTGCCGTGGCGCAAATCAATAGCTGGACCGGCTTCTACCTCGGTGCCATGGGTGGCTACGCCGAGAAGGGTGGCTTGGCCGGCGGCACCCTCGGCTACAACTGGCAGACCGGTGCGCTGGTGCTCGGCGTTGAAGCCGACGCTGCCTGGTCGAATGCGAAGCCGGGCCTGACGGTGACGGGTGCGCCTGGCTTTACGTTCGACGACAGGGTCAACTCCATGGGTACCGTGCGCGGCCGTCTTGGCTACGCGTTCGACCAGATCCTGATCTACGGCACGGGAGGCTATGCCTGGATGGACAACAAAGTGACGATCGGGGGCCTCGGCGGCACCTTCTCCGACAGCCACACCCTCAGCGGCTGGACCGTTGGTGCAGGCGTCGAAGCCATGATCGCACCCAAATGGTCGGTCAAGGCCGAATACCTCTACCGCAAGTTCGGCAGCCAGAATTACACTTTTCCGCAGGGCGTGCTGCCGATCAACGATCCCGCTATCAACAGCGTCCAGGTCGGTGTGAACTACCACTTCTGATCCGAGCCTCCGGCTCATCGCTGCAACAAGACAAGCCTCCGCTCCTCATGGGATCGGAGGCTTTTTTGCGCCGCCCGAATCGGGGACCAAGCGCTTTTTCGTTCGCAGGTTGTACGACGTGACGCATGTTTCCGCCGCTACTGTGGCTTTCCGGTGACGGTATTTCCCAACCGATCGAGCTATAAGAGAATCGTCAACGTCAGATTGCATTGAGCGAAATGATCCAACGGCGGTCTGAGCCTCAAGAAAAGCAAAACGAGATTTGGAGTCGATAGTGATGAACAAGGTTTTCCTGACGGCCGTGAGCTTGGTCGCGTTGGGTCTGGCGCCTGCGGTCGCGGCAGACCTTCCCGCCCGAGCCTACACCAAGGCGCCGATGACGGTCGCGCCGATCTACAACTGGGGCGGCTTCTACATCGGTCTGAACGCCGGCGCCGGCTCCAGCCATAACTGCTGGGATCTCGCCAATCTGGGCGGCGTTGCCATCACGCCGCGAGTCGCCGAGGGATGCCACGACGCGACCGGCGCGCTGGTCGGTGGCCAGTTCGGCTATCGCTGGCAGGCCAGCAACTGGGTGTTCGGTCTGGAAGCTCAGGGGGATTGGGCTGATCTCAAGGGTTCGAACGTGAGCACGCCGGCTGCTTTGGCGCCGGTTGTGAACCAGACCAAGATCGATGCGATTGGGCTGTTCACGGGCCAGATTGGCTACGCCTGGAACAACGTGCTAGGTTACGTGAAGGGCGGTGCGGCGGTCACCCACAACAAGTATACCAGCACATTGGCCCCGTTCGGGCTGCTCGACTCGGCCAGCGAATCCCGCTGGGGCGCCGCAGTCGGTGCCGGCATCGAGATCGGATTCGCACCGGGCTGGTCGGTGGCGTTCGAATACGACCACCTGTTCATGGGCAGGCGCGACGTTACCTTTGCGCCCACGGCGTTGGTCGTCTCCCGCGTCGACGGAATCAAGCAGGATGTTGATATGGGCACGATTCGCCTCAACTATACTTTCGGTGGCCCGGTCGTCGCCAAGTACTGACTCGAACACCGCCATCTTTATGATCGCGAAAGGCCGGCATTCTGCCGGCCTTTCTTTTGCCGCAACCGGACCGCGCGAAGGGGGGCCCGGCCTGCTGACAGCTGCCGCCAGCGCGACACTGCATTGTTGATGATTCGCGTGAGCCACTGGAAATTCCCGCGCGTTCTTCCTACGTTCCATCGTCACACCCTGGCGTCGAGACCCGGCTTACGGGCGTCGCGCGCCTGAACGCCGGCGCAGTCGTGTGCCCAGGGACTACGGAAATGGACGAAGTGCTCAAAGCCAAGAAACGCCAGCAATCCACCCCATCGAGCCTGCGCGCCATCACCATTCGCGGCGCGCGCGAACATAATCTCAAGAACATCGACGTCGAGATTCCCCGCGACAGACTGGTGGTGTTCACCGGCCTCTCCGGATCCGGCAAGTCGTCGCTCGCCTTCGACACCATCTATGCCGAGGGCCAGCGCCGCTATGTCGAATCGCTCTCGGCCTATGCCCGCCAGTTCCTCGAGATGATGCAGAAGCCGGACGTCGACCAGATCGACGGCCTGTCGCCCGCCATCTCGATCGAACAGAAGACGACGTCGAAAAATCCGCGCTCCACCGTCGGCACGGTGACGGAGATCTACGACTATATGCGCCTGCTCTGGGCCCGCGTCGGCGTGCCCTACTCGCCCGCCACGGGCCTGCCGATCGAGAGCCAGACCGTCTCGCAGATGGTTGATCGGGTGCTGGCGATGCCCGAGGGCACGCGGCTCTATCTGCTGGCGCCGGTCGTGCGCGGCCGCAAGGGCGAATACAGGAAGGAACTCGCGGAATACCTCAAGAAGGGCTTCCAGCGCGTCAAGATCGACGGCGTCTTCCACGAACTCGCCAACGCGCCGACGCTCGACAAGAAATTCCCGCACGATCTCGACGTCGTGGTCGACCGAATCGTGGTGCGGCCGGATATCGGCCAGCGGCTGGCGGAAAGTTTCGAGACCGCGCTCAAGCTCGCCGAGGGGCTGGCGGTGATCGAATATGCGGAGGCTGCGGCGAGTATAGCACCCGCGGCGCCGTCAGACGGTGACAAGAAAAAAGTGGCAAAGATCCACGACAAGAGCGGGCCGGAACGCATCCTGTTCTCGGAGAAATTCGCCTGTCCGGTGTCCGGCTTCACGATCCCCGAGATCGAGCCGCGGCTGTTCTCCTTCAACAATCCCTATGGCGCCTGCCCGGCCTGCGGCGGGCTCGGCGTCGAGCAGCATGTCGACGAGGACCTCGTCATTCCCGACAAGGAGGCCACCTTGCGCAAGGGCGCCATCGCGCCCTGGGCGAAATCCTCCTCGCCGTATTATGTGCAGACGCTGACCGCCTTGGCCAAGTTCTACAAGTTCACGCTCGACACCAAGTGGAAGGACCTGCCGAAAAAGACGCAAACAGCCCTGCTGCACGGCTCCGGCGAGGACGAGATCAAGTTCACCTATGAAGACGGCGTGCGCTCCTACGACACCAAGAAGCCGTTCGAGGGCGTCATCACCAATATCGAACGCCGCTTTCGCGAGACCGAGAGCGAGTGGGCGCGCGAGGAGCTCGCGAAATATTTCAACGACGTGCCCTGCGCAGCCTGTAACGGCTTCCGGCTCAAGCCCGAGGCGCTCTGCGTCAAGATCGGCGACAGGCACATCGGCGATATCGCCGAGATGTCGGTGCGCCGCGCCGGCGAATGGTTCGAGAGCGTTCCGGGCGCGCTGAACACCCAACAGAACGAGATCGCCGCGCGCGTCCTGAAGGAGATTCGCGAGCGGCTGTCCTTCCTGCTCGACGTCGGTCTCAATTATCTGACGCTGGCGCGCGCCTCCGGCACGCTGTCCGGCGGCGAGAGCCAGCGCATTCGGCTGGCGTCGCAGATCGGCTCGGGGCTGACCGGCGTGCTCTATGTGCTGGACGAGCCGTCGATCGGGCTGCACCAGCGCGACAATGCGCGCCTGCTCGATACGCTGAAGCGGCTGCGCGATCTCGGCAACACCGTGATCGTGGTCGAGCACGACGAGGACGCGATTCGCCTCGCCGATTATGTGCTCGACATCGGCCCCGGTGCCGGCATGCATGGCGGCCACATCGTTTCGGAAGGCACGCCGGCCGAGATCATGCGCGATCCCAATTCGCTCACCGGCAAATACCTCACCGGCGAATTGTCGGTCGAGGTGCCGGAGCGGCGCCCGCCGAACCATCGCCGCACCATCAAGGTGATCAACGCCCGCGGCAATAACCTGAAGAACGTCTCGGCCGAGATTCCCCTGGGCTTGTTCACCTGCGTCACCGGCGTCTCCGGCGGCGGCAAGTCGACGCTCCTGATCGACACGCTCTACAAGGCGATCGCGCGCAAGCTGAACAATGCCAGCGAGGGCGCCGCCCCCCACGACCGCATCGAGGGGCTGGAGCATATCGACAAGATAATCGATATCGACCAGTCGCCGATCGGCCGCACCCCGCGCTCCAACCCAGCGACCTATACCGGCGCCTTCACGCCGATCCGCGAATGGTTCGCTGGCCTCCCCGAGGCCAAGGCGCGCGGCTACGAGCCCGGGCGCTTCTCCTTCAACGTCAAGGGTGGTCGCTGCGAGGCCTGCCAGGGTGACGGCGTCATCAAGATCGAGATGCACTTTTTGCCCGACGTCTACGTCACCTGCGACGTCTGCAAGGGCAAGCGCTACAACCGCGAAACCCTGGAGGTGCTGTTCAAGGGCAAGTCGATCGCCGACGTGCTCGACATGACGGTCGAGGAAGCCGCCGACTTCTTCAAGGCGGTGCCGCGCGTGCGCGAGACCTTCCAGACCCTGCACCGGGTCGGGCTCGACTACATCCATGTCGGCCAGCAGGCGACGACCCTCTCGGGTGGCGAGGCGCAGCGCGTCAAGCTCGCCAAGGAGCTGTCCAAGCGCGCCACCGGCCGCACGCTCTATATCCTGGACGAGCCAACCACCGGCCTGCACTTCCACGACGTCAAGAAGCTTCTGGAAGTGCTGCACGAGCTGGTGGCGCAGGGCAACACGGTGGTCGTGATCGAGCACAATCTCGAAGTGATCAAGACCGCCGACTGGGTGATCGACCTCGGCCCCGAAGGCGGCGACGGCGGCGGCGAAATCGTCGCCTGGGGTCCGCCCGAAGACATCGTCAAGGCGCCAAGGAGTTATACGGGCAAGTTCTTGAAGCCGGTGCTGGAGAAGGCGGCCAAGCCGCGGAAGCGCGGGGCGAGCGAGGCGGCGGAGTGATCCAAAGCCACTTCAAAGTTCTGTCATCGAAGAAGTTTCTGTGAGACCTGAAACCTCGTTTCCTGCGGAAGCCAGCCGAGCTTGTCGAACATTTTGTTGAAGACGCGTTCGCGGCAACCTCGGTCACCTTCCAACGCAGTCCCAGTCGCCTCGCGCGAAAGACCGTTGAACTCCTCGCGGGTGAGAGATCCCTTGCCAGAACCGCCGACATCGACGACCTTTCCAATCAGTCCATTCAATTTGAGCTGGACGTCGCCGGCGATCTGGAGATCGTCCTTCTGACCCCTCGCCTCCTTAATCGTATTACAGATGGCCGCGGCCGTGTCCCTAATAGTTTGAATCTGTTGCGGATTTATCGTGTCCTTAGTCGTTTGAATCTGTTGCGGGCTTATACGGCCTGCATTATCCCGCGGCCTGGACGCAGACCCGGCAGGTTCGCGCTTGCGCCTGATATAGTCTGCACAGCTGATGGCTTCCGGTCCGTCAATAAGCTCGCCGTCACAATACTGACTGCAAGAGTTTGGGAAACCTAATTGAACATTGCAGGCTTGCGCGGCACCTGGCATTGCCAGGCAGACGGCAAATAATGGCTTCGCAAGAAGAACAAGAGCACGCCCTTTTTTCATCACTCCCCTCCCCATCTCAACACGAGCGGAAGTTTAAGGAAAGATACAGCACAATCAACCCGGGGAAAGCCGTACGTTTCTCAAGCCAGTGGTATCCCTCAACGGTAGCAAGCTCCGGAACTACGCATAATCGTAATTCTTGTTGAGCCTCGAAAGCCCCTAGCTGGTCGGGGGAATAGCGTTGCGTATTCCGCCTCTCCTGTTTTTACTCACCCGGCGCAATGCGTTTCGCCGTTACGCCCCACGAGTCCCTCTTCAGATAGTGCCCTACTCGCTCGTGATCTTCGATCTCGACGGCACGCTGGTCGACAGCTTTCCGTGCTTCCTGCGCACCATCAACGCTGTCGCCGACCGCTGGATTCCGCCGGGTGGCTGATGACGCGGTCGAGGCTAAGCGGTACTCTGGCGATGCTGCCGCATCGATGTAGATTGAGGCTGGAATGATCTATAAAGGGGTGCGCCAAATGAAGAGGTTTGCAGGGTTGGTGGTTTTGGCGTTCCTGGTTCTCCCAATCCAGGCGCTGGGACAGACATCTCAGCAATATGCGCTGATGGGTAAGAAACTTTGGGCCGCTTTTGCCTGCGCTGCGGTTACCGACGTTATCGGGGATGATGCCGAAGAAAATAGACTGTTCAAGATGGGTTACGAGCAGGGAAGGACTTTCCTTGATGCCATCAAGTCCGGCAAAGTTGAGCAGAGGGACCTGAACAACGAAGTGCCACTAACCATTGTCTATGTCCTGAAAGGACCAAACGCCGATTTCATTCTTGGACGTATCTGGGAAGCTATAATCGACGAAGTTACAAAAGACATTTTCGCCATAGACGACAAGGTATTGCAGAAAAATGTGGCTCGAAGAAAATATGCACAAATGAATTGCAGCTTGATGTGAGCTGATGTGGCCAGGAAGACACCCGCACTGCGGTAATTGTCGCTGTGAGCCACAGTACTGTGGCTACGGAGGTCGCAGTTGAACTCTTCGCGAAAGCCATCAACTTCGCAAGCTGCACATGATGCGTATCGCTTTCGAGGCCGGGCAGGATACCTAGCCTCCGTCGCTCAACTCATACTACTACCGCCTCCGCCCTGCCCTGCTCTCGCTCGATAAGCCGATGCAGGTGGTGGTGCCGTCGGTCTCCCGGGCGGAGACACTGCAAGGCGCGGCTTTCACAGGGGCAAGGGGAACCATCCCCTCCGGAGACTTACCCGCATTCGCGGCTGGAAGCGATGGATGACTCATGGAAGGAGCAACGCCAACGGTCGACGCCTCCTTTGACATTTCCGTAACACAACAGCCACGCCGTGTTGAAGTTCCGCCCCGTCCGCCTCGGGATTGCTCCTTACGCGATCGCCGCCTCCGCGAACCCCTTCGGTTCGTCGAAGAACCCGCGCATGACTTTGCAGCGATTGGTCTGCTCGACCGAGGCCGGCTCCAATCCATATTTCGATAGCCTCGGCCCGAAGGAGCCGCCCCCATGCCCTTCTACTCCCTCGTGATCTTCGATCTCGACGGTACGCTGGTCGACAGTTTCCCGTTTTTCCTGCGTACCATCAACGCTGTCGCGAACCGCTTCGGCTTTCGCCAGATCAGGGAAGAGGAGGTCGAGGAGCTGCGCCATGCCGGCACCCGCGAGATCCTCAATCGGCTCGAAGTCCCCTTGTGGAAGCTGCCCGCCATTGCCCGCTACATGCGGCGGCTGAAGTCCGAGCAGGTGTCTGAGTTTGCGCCGTTCGACGGCGTGGGCACAATGCTGCGCAGCCTGTCAGAAGCCGGCATTCACCTGGTGCTCGTCAGTTCAGACAGCGAGGCCAATGCGCGCCTAGTGCTCGGCGAGGCGGCCGCGCCATTCTCCCATTTCGATTGCAGCGCTTCGCTCTTCGGCAAGTCCGCAAAATTCCGACGCGTGCTCAGACACGCGGGCGTCGCGCCGGCACAGGCGATTGCGATCGGTGATGAAACCCGCGACATCGAAGCCGCGCGCGCGGCCGGCATCGCCTGCGGCGCCGTGACCTGGGGATACGCGGCGCCGCAGGCGTTGCGCGCGCGCCGGCCCGACTTCCTTTTCGAGCGCATGGACGACATCGCGCGCGCGTTGCTCGCCGGCGGCCAAGCGGATTGACAACAGATTTCCGAGAGCCGCGAAGGTGTCGATCCCGCCCTCAATTCAGACCGCAGCACCTCTTGTATTTTTTTCCCGAACCGCACGGACACACCTCGTTGCGGCCGACTTTGCCTCGAATCTCCGGCGCATTTGCCGCCCGTTCGACGACAGAAGGCGGCCGGTAGTTCGCAAGCCGCCATTCGTGGAGGGTAACAATCCAGTCCGGGATCAAGCCCGGCGCAGCCCCTCTTAACTTGTCAACGTCCTCCTGCGGGATGTCATCAAGCTCGCCGCGCTGGATATCGGTGAGCAACAGCATGCCCGTCATAGCGTTGGCCGTCTCGCGATCGGCATCGAGGAGCTGCTGCCAGGCCGCCGGACGCAGGGACAGAGCGGCCGCAAACCCTTCCACCCAGACCTCCCAGATGATGTCGCCGTTACGCGCATCGACCGGGAACAGTGCACGATAGCGCTCGGGTCGATTCATCAAGGTCAGTACGACATCGTTATAGTTGTCCATGATCAGACCGAACAGCCGGTTGGCATGGTCGAGGTCTTCAAGAGGGCTCTGTTCGGCCGGCCCCTCGCGGTTCCAGACCAGCGGAAGCCATTCATTGGGCGAGATCATCTCCGGACACACCAGCAGTCCCGCGACGAAGCCATCGAATTCCTCGATGAGCATGGCGTCATCGCCCAGGGCATGCAGCTCCTGCTCAAGCTGTTGACGGCGATGCGACCGACCGGGCATTGGCGCTCCCTTTAGAAATTGATCTTCGCGCAACCAAAGCTGGTACGCATCGGAATAGGCGGTCAGAGATGACGGCGGGACACCAGGATCGCGCATTCGGTCCCGTCCTGTCTATTCTCCCGACGGATCAGACACGGATTTGCAATCGCAGCCAAGGACGCGGAATGGCGGATCGCATGTATTGCTCGGTTTGCACGCGTTCCGGGCCTTGCTACCGCCGCAGGAACACCCCGAACGCGCGCGGACCGTCGCCGACCTTTACCTCGTCCACGACTTCAAGCGTCTCGATGTCGATGATGCTGAGTGTGTTGCTCTCCCAGTTGGCCACGATGATGCGGCGCGCGTCTGATGTGGCCATGATCCCTTCCGGATGGTCGCCGACATTAATGCGCTTGACGGGCGCAAGCGTGGTCAGATCGAACACGCTGACGGTGCTGTCATATTGGTCGGTGACAAAGCCCCTCCCGAGCGCCAGCGCCACCGCATAGGGGCGCAGGCCCACTTTGACACGCCCGATCTCGCGGGCCTCCGCGATGTCGATCACCGAGACGTCGTTCGAGCCGACATTGGCGGTGTAGGCCCGCCGCCCGTCGGCATCGATGGTGATGCCGAACGGACGCGCCCCGACGTTGATGACGGCGCGCCGTTCCCGCGTGGCGATGTCGACGACCGACACGCTGTCGTCGTCGCGATCGGCCGAGAGCAGGAGTTTGCCGTCAGGCGTCACCGCCAGGCCCGATGGCGAGGCGCCGACCGCGATGCTCGCGGTTACGACCTGCGCCTTCACATCGATCACTCGAATCGCGGCAGCGTACCAATCGGCGACAAAGACCGTCGCGCCGTCGGGGGCCACCGCAATGCCGAGCGGCCCGCCGCCGACCTCGATCCGACCCACGACCTGCCGCGCCACGGCATCGACCACGCTGACCGACTTGCTGTCGGGGCTCGTCACATAGGCGAAGCGTCCGTCGGCAGTGACCGCAACGCCCGCGGGCTTGCCGCCGATCGCGATGGTGGCGACCGGCTTCGATGTCGCGAGGTCCACGATCGTGAGATCGTCGCTGAGCTGGTTGGTGACGAACGCCTCCTCGGCCCGCGCGGCGCCGATGCCGGCGAGCGCAAGTGCGAAGACAGCCGCCCGCAACACGATCAGCTCCCGCTCTCGGTCTTCTTCTTGAGCGCCTCGAGGCCCATCTGATAAAGCCCGCTCACCGCCTTCACGGCCGCTTCGTCGTTTAGCTCCGGCGGCGGGTCGTTGAGCGGATAGCCGCGGTAGAACGCGCCGGCCCATTCCACCAGGGTTCCCTTGCCGTCCGCGCTGGGCGACACCGTCAGGGTCGACGAGTAGTTGGTCACCGGCAGCACCTTCACGTCCACCGCGGTGATCCGGTAGGAATAGGTCATCTTCTCTGCATCGTATTTGTAGAGTTCTTCATCGACGGTCGCGCCGGTCGCGAGCGTCAGCCGCCGCGTGGCGCCGATCTCGTTGCCCTTGTCGCCCTCGGTCTTGCTCACCGGCGGCAGCCAGCTCATGTCATGAAAGGTCGCGATCGCGGCCCACACCTTGGCGGGCGGCGCATTGATCTCGATCGATTCCCGGACCTTCTGGCGCGTCGGCCCGTGCGCCGCAGCCGTCCCCACCAATGCCAGCACGGCCAGCGCGGCCAGCAGCCTTCCAATCGTCACCCTCATTTCGTATCCTCACTGTTCTTCTTTTGATCCGCGCCGACGACGCCCGATAGGAACATTCTAGAGCCTTTGTCCAGCGAAGTAGATACCGGTTCCCAGTGCCCTTTCCCGCGGGCCATTGGTCTGATGCGCAGAAGCGGATGCCGGGCCATCGCCAAAATGATGGCTTGATTGCAGCAATCTGCCGAGAACTGCGTTAGCATCGGATGATAGAAACGTCCGAGGAGGATACCATGCGGCCCGCCGGAAACGAGCCTTTGGCTCGCCATGCTCTTGCCTTCGTTCTTGCCGGCGGACGCGGCTCCCGATTGATGGAACTGACCGACCGGCGTGCCAAGCCGGCGGTCTATTTCGGCGGCAAGTCGCGCATCATCGATTTCGCCCTTTCGAACGCCCTGAATTCGGGCATCCGCCGCATCGCGGTGGCGACGCAATACAAGGCCCACAGCCTCATTCGTCACTTGCAGATGGGCTGGAACTTCTTCCGCCCGGAGCGCAATGAAAGCTTCGACATTTTGCCGGCGAGCCAGCGCATTTCCGAGACCAACTGGTACATGGGCACGGCCGACGCGGTCTACCAGAACATCGACATCATCGAGAGCCACAACGCCAAATTCATTGTGTTACTCGCCGGCGACCACATCTACAAGATGGACTACGAGGTGATGCTGCAGCAGCACGTCGAGTCCGGCGCCGACGTGACGATCGGCTGCCTCGAAGTGCCCCGCGACCAGGCCAGCGCCTTTGGCATCATGCACGTCGACGACAACGACGCGGTCATCTCGTTCCTGGAGAAACCGGCCGATCCCCCGCCGATGCCGGGCAAGCCCGACATATCCCTCGCCAGCATGGGAATCTATGTCTTCAATACCGACTTCCTGTTCGATCAGTTGCGGCGCGACGCGGAGGATCCGAATTCGAACCATGATTTCGGCAAGGATGTCATCCCTTACATCGTGAAAAACGGACGCGCCGTCGCGCACCATTTCAGCCGTTCCTGCGTGCGCTCACACGATGACGAGCGCAGCTATTGGCGGGATGTCGGAACGCTCGACGCCTATTGGGCGTCGAACCTGGATCTCACCGATGTCCTGCCGGAGCTCGACCTTTACGACCGCGCCTGGCCGATCTGGACCCATGCCGAAATCACCCCGCCCGCGAAATTCGTTCACGATGAGGACGGCCGCCGTGGCGGAGCGGTGACGTCGCTGGTCTCCGGCGGATGCATCATTTCCGGTGCGTCGATGCGGCGCTCCCTGCTGTTTACCGGCGTCCATGTGCATTCCTATTCCGCCATCGAAAATGCCGTGATCATGCCCTATGTCGAGGTCGATCGCGGGGCACGATTGAAGAATGTGATCATCGACCGCGGTGTGCGGGTTCCGGAAGGCCTGGTCGTCGGCGAAGATGCCGAGCTTGACGCCAGGCGATTTCGTCGCACCGAGCACGGCATCTGTCTGATCACCCAGCCGATGATCGACCGGTTGTCCTCATGACGCCTGTGCGTGCGTTGTCGGTTGCGTCCGAGGTTTTTCCTCTCATCAAGACCGGCGGCCTAGCGGACGTAGCTGGCGCCCTTCCCCCGGCCTTGATGGCCGAGGGCATCGAGACACGCACCCTCGTTCCCGGCTATCCGGCGGTGCTGGGCGCCCTCGGTGCGACGGACGAGGTGTTCGCGCTCCCGGGCTGTTATGGCGGACCCGCGCGGGTGCTGAGCGGTTCCGTTGCGGGTCTCGACCTGTTCGTCCTTGACGCGCCGCATTTGTTCGCGCGCCCTGGAAATCCCTATGTCATGCCGGATGGCACCGATTGGCGCGACAACGTGTTCCGTTTCGCAGCGTTAGGGCGGGTCGCCGCCGCGATCGGCCAGGGGGCGATCCCCGCCTTCGTCCCGCAGGTCGTCCATGCCCACGACTGGCAGGCCGGGCTGACCCACGCCTTCCTGCACTACAGCGGGCGTCCGCAGCCGGGCACGATCATGACGGTTCACAACCTCGCCTATCCCGGCAAATTCCCGCAGGAGCTGCTGGGCGAGATCGGCCTGCCCGCGCACGCTTTCACCATGGACGGTCTCGAATTTTACGGCGGGATCGGCTTCCTGAAAGCCGGCCTGCGCTTTGCCGATCGCATCACCACGGTGTCGCCGACCTATGCCCGCGAAATCCAAGAGCCGGATGCCGGCATGGGGCTCGATGGCCTCTTGCGCGGCCGTGCCGACGTGCTGCGCGGCATCCTCAACGGCATCGACATCACGGAATGGAATCCGGCGACCGATCCGCGCATCGCCAAGCCTTTCACCATCGCCCAGCTTGCCGATCGCGCGGTGAACAAGGCCGCGCTGCAAGGCCGCTTCGACCTTCCGCTGCGCCCGGATGCATGCCTGCTCGGCGTGGTCAGTCGCCTCTCCTGGCAGAAGGGGCTCGATCTGCTCGCGGCCAATCTGCCGCTGATCCTGAGCGAGGGGATGCAACTGGCGCTGTTGGGGAGTGGCGAGCACGAGCTCCAGGAGCAGTACCGCGCCGCCGCGAAATCTCATCCGGAGCAGATCGGCGTCGTCATCGGCTATGACGAGGATCTGGCCCATCTCATCCAGGCAGGCTCGGATGCGCTCGTGGTGCCGTCGCGGTTCGAGCCGTGCGGCCTGACACAGCTCTGCGCCCTGCGCTATGGCGCTGTTCCGATCGTGGCCCAGGTCGGCGGCCTCGCCGACACCGTCACCGACGCCAACGAGGTCACGCTAGCCGGGACCATCGCGACCGGCGTTCAGTTCGCCCCGGTGACATCAAACGCTCTCGCCGATGCGCTTCGCCGCGCCCATTTGTTGTTTCACGACAAGCCGGTCTGGCAGAAACTGCAGACGACCGGCATGAGCGTCGATGTCTCCTGGCGCACGCCCGCGCGGCAGTATGCCGATCTCTACCGTGAGGTAGCGAGAGCGCCGTGAGTGGGGACGGACCCGGGATCTGAACGGGTACTGCGACCCACTTCACTCCGCGATCGCCCCCTCCACGAACCCCGCCGGATCGTCGTAGAACTCGCGCATGACCTTGAAGTGATCGGTCTGTTCGACGCTCACGGGCTCCAGGCCGTATTTCGACAGCCGCAGCAGGCGTGCATTGGGATAGGCCATCAGCACCGGTGAATGCGTGGCCATGATGATCTGGCAATGCCCGGACAATTCCATCCGCCGCATCAGCTTCAGGAACTCGATCTGCCGCGACGGCGAGAGCGCCGATTCCGGTTCGTCGAAGATGAAGATGCCCTGGCGCTGACAGCGCTCCTGGAAGAAGCGCAGAAAACCCTCGCCGTGCGAGTGCGAGAGGAAGTCGGGCGGCGGAGGGCCCGGCGTGCCAATGGCAGCTTCATCCAGATATCGCGCGACCGAGAAAAAGCTCTCGGCGCGGAAGAACCAGCCGTTGGTAATCTTCGGCAGCCAGCTCGCGCGTAGCGCTGTCGACAGCGCCCCGCCCATCTTCTCGAGAGCCTTCGAGTGATCGACCGGCATATAGCCTTTTCCGCCGCCGGCCTCGTCATAGCCGGCCAGCACCGCGATGCCTTCCAGCAGGGTGGATTTGCCGGTGCCGTTTTCACCGACGATGACGGTGATGGCGCGTTCGAAGCTCAGTTCGAACTCGGTCTGCAGGAATGGCAGGCAGAACGGATACGCGGCCGGGTCGGTCACGCGCGCCGGATCGAGCCAGACCCGCCTCAGATACGGCGCCGGCATATTGATCGGTCGATGTCGTCTCGAACTCATCCGCCTGCTCCGAACGGCCGCGCCGCAAGGCTCAGAGCTGCCGCGCGGCAGCATGAACATAATGGGAACATTCTTCCAATGGAAGGCTTATCCGGAACCATCGCAGGCGGCGGCAACGGCCTTCAAGACCATGCTCGGCTTCTCTCGCATCGCGCTCACCGCGGCAGCATCACAGCGTCGATCTGCATCACCCCAAGCTTGTCGAACAGCTCGACCCGATCACCGTTCAGCACCGGGAGATAGCAACGATGATGGACTCCGACGACGCAGAGCTTGTCGTCGGCGACCGTCCAGGTCCCGGTGGCGGGCCCAAGGGTCTCGTCCCAGTGCGGATAGCTGATCCGGCCGTCGGGCTCGAACCGCATCGTGAACGGCCCATCCTTCATTGCCGCACCGAAGCTGATGGTCCTGCCCACAAATTTGGCCGGCAGGTCCTCGCCCTTCGGCCGCTCTCCGGTCGCCGCCGCGAGCGAGGCGTCGGGGCCGGCGTCAAATCCCCTCGCCTTCAGGATCAGCCAGAGCAGCCGGCCAATACCGCGAAGCGAGGGTTCGGTGGAGGGCGTGTCACGGTCGACGCGATGCACCACGACGAGGTCGAGCGCGGGCGCGACCAACGCGTATTGGCCGCCGGCACCTGCGGCCAGATAGCTGCCCTCGGGCAAGGTCACCGTCGGCGCGACGGCCCCGCCCATGAAGCCGATCCACCAGAGATAGCCGTAGCCCTGACCGGTCGGCGCCTTCGAATAGGCGCGGGTGCTTTCCTGCACCCACGCCTCGGGCACGATCTGGTGGCCCGCCCAATTGCCTTTGTGCAGATAGAGCAGTGCAAAGCGCGCCAGATCCCGCGCGCTCATGCGGATGGCATAGGCGGGGTGGATCGAAGCAGCACCGCGAACGTAGCTGCCATCCGCCGGCTTATAGTCCTGCATGCCGATCGGCCTGGCGATCTGCCGATACAGCGCCTCGAAGATGCCGGCCCCGGTGGCGTGCTCGTAGATCGTACCGAGCGCGTTGAAGTCCCAATTGTTGTAGTACCAGAAGGTGCCCGGCGCGTGGCTGCCGCGCGGCGGCCTCATCCTGGCCATGCGAGGTTCTTCATAGAGCGCCGAGTGATAGATGCCGGATCGCGCCTCGAGAAGCTGCCGCACCGTCGCGCCCTTCTCGACCTCGGTCAAAGCAGGCGGATTGTCGTCGATGCCGAGTTCGCCCAGCGTGCTGTCAAGATTGATGCGATGGTCCGACACCGCGATGCCGATCAGGGCGCTGAGCAGGCTCTTGCGGATTGACGCGAGTTCCATGGGCTTTGTCGTATCGCCCCACTCGGCGACCACCTTGCCGTGCTGAACGATGACGACTGCGCTCGATCGCATCTGTTCCGAGAAGGCGCGTGCCTGCGCCAGCCCGGCCTCGGACCAGCCCGATGCCGCGGGAGGAGCATGCTCCCACTCGGCTCCGGGGACACCACCCTCGGCTCTGACCTGGTCGAGCCGAAGCAAAGCACCAAATAACATCAGGACGAAAATCAGATGAGGCCGTTTCATCAAACGCACCCGCAGCGAGGCTGAGCGCAGATCATAATCTCCAAACAACCTGGGAAGAACGGCTATCGGCGCGTTTGTTTCTGTGGAATGCCGCTTGACGATCACTTGCCGGCTATGCTGAGCCGCTGAGGTCGTTCCTGACGGGCCAGTCACGTTGGGCACATGGTCACCTGTTGTGGCGTGGTCACCGACGGTTGCCAGAGTCATCGGTCAGAGCCCTGTCAAGTTTCGGCCGCGTTTGGGCCCGACACAAGATGATCCAGTGACGCGGCATGGAACTGCCAGTCGCGCCCATCGGGCCTGTCCTGAGTTGAGACGGCGGAAGCCGAGTCCGGCGTCGAGGGATGGCGGCGCCCCCTTCAAGACGTCTCGTCCTGGTTCGAGAGGTACCTCATGTTCAAGTTCAGGTCCGGCGTCCTGACCGCCGCAATGATCGTGGCAGCACTCGCTCCCGCCTTTGCCCAGCAGACGCCGACGGCTCCGACGGAGACGGCGTCATCCGCCGGAGCCGCCGCCCGCATCCAGACCCCCGCGAATGGCGACGCCGTCACGAGCCCGTTCAAGGTTCAGATCGGACCGAGCCCGATCCCGGGGGGCGCTCCCGCTGCTGCCGACAAGGGCACGGCCGGTCACCACGTGCTGCTGATCGATACCACCCTCAGCGATCAGAACCCGACGCAGTCGATCAAGGCCGACACGCAACATGTTCTCTTCCGCAAGGGCCAGATCGCGACGATGGTGAGCTTGCCGCCCGGCAAGCACACGCTGCAATTCGTGCGCGTCGACGCGAGCGACATCCCCTTCAAGCCGGCCGTGCAATCGGAAGCGATCACCATCACCGTCAGGGATACGGCGGCAGCCGTGGCAAACACCGGCAGCAGCAAGGATGCGGCGGACAAGGCCGCCCAGGAAAGCCGCAAGGCCGATGTAGCCCGGCAGGCGGCAGAAGCCAGACAGGCGCAAGAAGCCAAGGAGGCGCGGCAGGCTGAGGAGGCTAAGGCCAAGCAGGCCGCCGAGCAGGCCCTCGCCGCCAAGGAAGCCCAGGAAGTCATGGCCGCCCTGGAAGCCAAGAAAGCCCTGGAGGCCAGGCAAGCCTTGGAGGCCAAGCAAGCCTTGGAGGCCAAGCAAGCCTTGGAGGCCAAGCAAGCGTCGGAAGCCAAGCAAGCGTCGGAAGCCAAGCAAGCGTCGGAAGCCAAGCGAACCCTTGAAGCCAAATTGGCCAGGGAGGAGGAAGAGTCCAGGCTGGCATTGGCCAAGCAGGCCAGGGAAGCTCAACTGGCCAACGACTCGCGGCAGGCCGAGAATGCCAAACGTGCAAAGACCGCCAAAAAAGCGACGGCACAGCTTCGCGTCAAACACGCCAAGGCGGGGAGAGCCAAGTCAGCCGCCAAATCAACCGCCAAGTCAACCGTGGCCCATCTGAAGAGGATTCACATGCCTGTGGTCCTGCATCCCGATGTTTGGGAAATCCAGTGGCCTCCCCAACTTATTGAGAGAGCCTATCATCGTGCGCATGTCCACACTCACGGGCACCATCGGGCGGCGCATGCCCACGCTCGGCATCATCAAGGTCAGCTCCATCATCACGAACGTCACCGCAACCACTGCCATGGCGGGCCCCACCATCATCCGAGCAGGTTGAGCAGCAAATAAACCGTTGGCCGGCACCACGGCCGGCGCAGCGTGTGCGGTGGGACATGAGCCTCAAGATCGCATGAGTTCGAACTCTATCCGCCCTTCCTCTTGCGAACTGGGCGCGCCGGTTTGCGCGGCCCGCCCCGGCGCGACCGCTCAACGAGCTTCGGCACCGGGCTCTCGCCAAACCGGTTTCGATAGGCTTGCTCGAAGTGGCGGAGGCTCTGGAAGCCGCAATCCAGCGCAACCAATCCAACGGAGTTCTGGTCACGACAAGCGAGCAGCTTGACGTAAGACATCTCGAGCCGGATTCGTTCGAGGTATTGATGCGGAGTGCAATCGTATCGTGAGCGGAAATGCCCGAACACGCTGCGGGCGCTGACGCCTGATATCTCTGCCAATGTCTCCACGGTGAGCGACTTGGCGTAGTTTGCAACGATGTACTGCTCCACGCGCCCGAGCTGGACGGCGGACGGTGCCGCCGACGAGCGCTCGGCCTCCAGGTACTGCTCGCTGAGGCAGGTCAGTATCCCCATGCAGATATCCTCGGTCGAACTGGCGACCAGCGACGGCCGGAACTGCCGATCGACGACGTCGAGCTCCCTGGCGAAGTTCAGGCTGACGTCCCGAAGCACCCGATCGACGGACGCGCACGGCTGCCGCAGATCCAGCCGCTCGCGATCCGCCCCCAGCAACGCCGACAATTTGCGCCGAAGACTGTCGGGCGTCACACGCAGGATCAAAACCTGGTATCCCCGGGGATTACGCACACTCCATGGACTTTGGTGGGGAATGAGACAACCGGCATCGGAGACCGTGTTTTCCATGACCTGGCCACGGAGAGCGACCTGGCTGACCTCGCGGATCTGAAAGCCGATCAGGATGTCGTTGCCGGGGTTGACCTCGATCGCGACGGGGGAATCGTAGCCGATGAAGGTGAGCCCGACCTCGCCGAAGGCCGCCCTGTGAACGATGAAGTCATCGGTTGAGCTGCCGGCCGGCAGTTCGATACGTGTGCTATATCCGCTCGCCTTGAGCGCCGCCTCGATCACATCGCGATTGCGGGTACGCAATTCCGGATAGGACTGCAGCAGCATTTCTCGAACACCAGCGGGGGGATGCGCACACCGCTTGCATTCAGCACGGCGAATGACCGTTCTGAGCGGTGGCAGGGTAGGGTTATTAGCCTAGGCCGTTAAAGGAGATGTAACGGAGGTGAAATTGAGGCGCCGCCACGATAGCGCGGCTGTTGGTCAATCGCGTCTCCGTGGAGACATTCGACGACCAGTCCTTCCGCGCTACGAGATGACTTCCAGCACCAGCTCCATGGTCATCAGCACGGGATTGTCGCCGCGCATGAGGCAACCTTCGGCGAGGCCGCCAGTGTAGTCGACCAGAGCGACATCGAGCTGCGCTTCGATCCCGCCGCGCGCGCCAGGCGCGAGGACGCCCGATGTCACCGTCAGCTCCGTTGCGAAAGGTTCGACGCTGCGCCCGTCGGTGAAGCGCGCACCGATGGTCGAACCGACGCCGCCATGGAGCCTGGCGCGGGTGATACCGCGCTCACCGCAAAAACTTTCCAGCGCCGCCGCGACATCCTGGTTCGGTCGCAGCCGCAACGCGAAGGCGCGGCAGGATGTTCGCGCGCCAGCCGTGGCTGACGACATCGGTCCGAACAACTTGAAATTGGTCTCGGTGTCCGGTGCCGCGGCGAACATCGCGCCGTCGAGGCCAAATGCGTCGACGTCGAAGGCCTCGGCGACGACGGTCTCTTCGGGCAGGATATGCCCGCCGCCGGGCCGTCCATCGGGCTCCGTCCACAGCGCGTGGCAATGGAAGAACGGCGCACCGTCGCGCATGCCCAGAGTCATGGTGCCCGTCTCCAGCCGCGTGACGCCTTGCGGCCGGAACGTGTCGCTGTAGAAAGCCGCATGAGCGTCGCTCTTCGACAGCGCCGGCATGACATAGGCGAAGGGACCGAGCGCCCCTGCCCTGAGGCTCAGAACGCCGCCGGCAAAGCCTTCGGCCGCGAAACCGCGCCGCGCGGCGTCGAGCAGTGGCACGCCGCTCTCCATCTTGAAGGAAAAGGCGCGGCCGCGCGCCTCCGCCCACTGGATGCGCTCGGGTGAGATCGGACCGGGCTGGCGGATCTGCCGCATCGCCGTGTCAGTCACTTGGTCTTGACGGCGGTGAGGTCGAGCAGGCCCCGCGCCTCCAGCTCGTCGCGCACCATCCGTTTCGGGACCTTGCCATAGCCTGACTTTGGCAAGGCCTCCCAGAAGAAGAAACGCTTCGGCATCTTGTAGCGCGGCAGCTTGGTGGCGAGAAAACCAGCCATGTCGGACTCGCTCGGCGCGGTGACGCCCTCGCGCGCGACGCACACGGCGACACCGATTTCGCCCCAGACCGGATCGGGCACGCCGAGCACGGCGACTTCGCCAACGGCTGGATGGGTCAGGATCTTTTCCTCGACTTCACGCGGATAGATGTTGGAGCCGCCGGAGATGTACATGTCGGAGGCGCGGCCGGTGATGTAGAGAAAACCCTCTTGGTCCATGTGGCCGAGATCGCCGGTGCGGAACCAGCCGTCGCGAAACGCCTTCGCGTTGGCTTCCGGATTGTCGTAATAGCCGGCAAACACCGCCGGACCAATCACGCAGATCTCGCCGGTCTCGAACGGCTTCAGCTCGCGCCCGTCATCGCCCTGGATCTGGACCTGCATGCCCGTGCGCTCGTAGCCGCAGCTGCCGATCCGCGCCTGCGGGCCGTCCTCGAGGGTATGCAGCGTCGTCGGCAGCACCGTGATGTTGCCGGTGACCTCACCGAGGCCGAAATATTGCACCAGCACGGGGCCGAGCTTCTTCAGTGCGGCCTTCTGGTCCTCGCGATACATCGGTGCGCCGGCATAGATGACGTAACGCAGCGAGGCATGATCGAAACGGTCGACCGCGGGATGTTCGACCATCATCTTGAGAATGGTCGGCACCGTGAACAGGTTGGTGACCCGATAGGTCTCGATCAGCCGGAAGGCTTCCGCGATGTCGAACTTCTCGGTCGGCAACAGAATGGTCTTCACGCCACGCGCGGTCTGCATCAGCTGATGCACGCCGGCGCCGTGCGACAATGGCGCGACCACCAGCGAGGCATCCTCCTCGGTCGTGGCGGGCGTCAGGTCGGCGAGATGGTTGGTGATGACGAAGCCCATCTGACCGTGGGTCAGCACGGCCGCCTTGGAACGGCCCGTGGTGCCCGATGTAAAGAAGAACCAGCAGGGATCGTCGTGCTCGACCGCGGCGTTGTCGATGGCAGCGCCGGCATGCGCCTTGATCGCGTCGCGCACCGAACGCTCGCCGAAACTGCCGTCCTCGCCGATCCGCCAGATGAAGGACAGCGAAGGGCTCTTGACCGCCGCGGCATGGTCGGGAAACTCGCCATGGCACAGAAACGCCTTCGCGCCGGACGCGGTCGCGAGGTAAGCCACCTCGTCCGGCATCAGGCGGAAATTGGTCGGCACCCACACCGCGCCCAGCCGAAACGCGGCGAACATCGACCAGAACATCTCCTCGCCATTCCTGGAATGAACCAGGATGCGGTCGCCCTTGGCGATGCCGCGCGTCGCGAGCGCCGCGGCGAGCGCCGATACCTCACTGTCGATCTCGCGCCAGTTCCAGGCGCGATCGCCCCAGACGAAGCCGATGCGGTCACCGTGACGACGGGCATTCTGGGTCAAGAGGTAGGCCAGGTTCATGACCCGGCGCGACATCCGCGAGGCACCTTCGCCAAGCGTCCCGGTTCCGCTGGCGACCTCGCTCAAGCGCTCCTCCGCCCCATCCAGACGCCCGCGCCCATGAGCGCCAGTCCCAACACGCCGGAGACAACGCCGTGCTTGAGATGCACCCGCGTCACCCCAGCCTCATGGCCGGGGAAAAATCCCGGCAATTGATCCGCCGGCACCAGGACATAAACCGCGGCAATGACGAGCAGGACGACGCCGAGCAAGGTCAGCACGAGCTTCATCGATCGAGACTCCATTCTCTCACATGTATCGCCCTACATAGAGGGTTACCGAACATACCCCAAATTCAGTGCCGCCGTTAACGCCTTGCTGTCGATCGTGCGGCGCACCATCAATTCCGAACCGGAGCCGATGCGATCGCCTGGTGCCAGCAATACCTTTGCATGTTCCAATTTCACTCTCCATGACTTACAATTATAAATTGTTGTCTGAGGGAGCCTTTTATGGCGAGCAATTCGGTTATCGACCTGTCGCATCACAATGGCACGCGACTTCGCTTCGACAAGGCCAAGGAGGATGGAATCGTCGGCGTCATTCAAAAGGCAACGCAGGGCGAAGGCTATGTCGATCCAACTTTCAAGAAGAACAAAACCGCTGCTCTCGCCGCGGGGCTGCTGTTCGGCGCCTATCATTTCGGCACCGGTTCGAACGGTGTGTCTCAGGCGGAGCATTTTCTTCAGATCGTGCAGCCCGACAACAAGACCGTGGTCGTGCTCGACTACGAAGACAATCCGACCGGAAGCAGCATGACGCTCGAGGAAGCCCGCGCGTTCGTCGTTCACATTCACGGCAAGCTTGGTCGATGGCCAGGATTCTACAGCGGTCACACCATCAAGCGCGCGCTCGGGACGTCAGTCGATCCCATCCTCAAGAACTGCTGGTTCTGGCTCGCACAATACGGTCCGACCGCGGTCGTTCCACCATGCTGGACCGCGTGGACGCTGTGGCAATATACCGACGGAGGCGTTGGTCCAACGCCGCACAGCGTCAATGGCATCGGCCTCTGCGATCGCGAATTCTTTTCCGGCACCAATGCCGAACTCGCGACCTGGTGGGGAACCTGAGTTCGCCACCGCTTTTTTCCGAACAGGAATGTCCAGAGCCGCGTCAAGGCGGTCAGGGGATTTGCGTCGGCCGTCACGCGCACCTAGATGAAGGCGACCAAAGCGCATTTGCAAGATGAGACCATGGCATCCGTTCGCGACAACGCCGCACAAAGCCGTTTCGAGCTCGACGTCGGGGGCTCAACCGCCTTTGCCAATTACCGCCTGACGCCGCAGGCGGTCATCATCACGCATACCGAAACGCCGCGGGCGCTGCGCGGTCGCGGCATCGCGTCGGAACTCGTCGCCGGCGCACTGCAGATCATTCGCAGCGATGGCCGCAAGGTCGTCGCCGGCTACGGCTTCGTGTCGGACTACCTGCGCAAACATCCTGAGTTTGCGGATCTGGTCGCCTGAGCTGCTCACACGAACCGGATGTCGGGCAGTCCTTCATTTCGAAGGCATATCCGGGAGCTTCGCGATCTGCTCGACCGTCGTGGCCGCCCGTAGCATTACGGGGAAACCATCTGTTTTGCCACCGGCGACGGCTCCGTTAACCCGATCGATACGTGGACAAAGCACCTATCGCCGATCGGCACGCGGAGCGTGTGCATCTAGCCTCCAAGGAAAATACCTCATGTTGATTGGCATCCTGTTCGACACCATCAGGCGATACCTTCGCTATCGTGAAAACGTGTCGTGCATCGCGGAGCTCGACGAGCGCATTCTGCGCGATATCGGGGTAAATCGAGGTGACCTTTGCGCCGAGGCGTGGGACCGCGCCCGGGCGTGACCCCCGCGGAGGTAACCTCCCCGCAACGCGAAAAGGCCCGCGATCACTTCGCGGGCCTTCGTATGTGTCACACCAGACCGGTTCGTCAGTGCTTGATTTCCGGTGGCAGCTTGCCGCCATTGGCCGCGAGCTTCGCCATCACCTGCTTGTGCAGCCACACGTTCATGCTCGCGGAATCATTGGTGTCGCCGGTGTAGCCGAGTTCCTTGGAAAGCTCCTTGCGCGCGGCGAGACTGGAATCGATATCGAGCGCCTTCATGAGGTCGACGATCGAAGTTCGCCACTCCAGCTTTTCCTTCTTGGCAGCGACCGCATGATCGACGATGGCTGCGACGTCGACACTCTGTGCCGATCCTGCCGGCGACGCAGAGGTCGAAGGCGCGGCCGTCGGCGAGGCGCCGCCACTTGCCGGTGCGGCCTCGGCCTTGCCGAAGATCGCTCCCATGATTTTTCCAAATATGCTCATCGATGGCTCCCAATGGACCTATAGAGTGCGTCAAATGCTTGAATGGCACGTATGCTCGACGAACGCACGTGTCGATAGCGAACCGCGCGGAAGGTTGCGGCACGTGCGCGCAACTTAACCGTCCGTGACTCGCTTTGCCAATGCAAAGTCAAACGCCGGAATGCAGCTTCGACGCGGCCAAATCGCGGCGGAATCACACGGTTCCCGGCCTTCACGTCGACGGCGATTCTTCGCATTGCGGTATCGGTATTTTTCACCGAGCCGTGAGCGACGAACACAATCTTTGGGCGTATGGTGGAACTTCAGTTCGCGACTTGGCCGTTCGGTTCTCGCGTCTGGCCTGATCGCGATCGTTCCAACGCGTCCGCTTGCGTCGCATACACCGGCGCAGGATCCGGCCGTCAGCGGCAAGGGAGCAGACCGATCATGGCCACACCATACCAAGGCAATGTCACTCAACAAATCGAGCCGGCGCAGGACAGCGCAGGCGGATGGACGATCAGAACCATCGGCTTGTCCGATTTGCACCGGGCCTTGCAGCTCGGCTGGGAGGACTTCAAGGCGGTGCCAAGCCACGCCATCATTCTTTGCGTGATCTATCCGGTGCTTGGCTTGGTCCTGGCGCGAGCGGTATTCGGTTATGCGGTGTTGCCGCTGCTGTTTCCGATCGCCGCCGGATTTGCCCTGATCGGTCCGTTCGCGGCGCTGGGCCTCTACGAGTTGAGCCGCCGCCGCGAACTCGGCGATGAGCCTTCCGCGTGGGACGCTCTCGACGTGCTGCGCTCACCCTCGTTCGGCGCCATGCTTGGTTTGGGCACGCTGCTGCTGGCGTTGTTCGTGACCTGGGTGGCGACCGCGCAGACGATCTACGTGTCGGTCTTCGGTTACGGGGGCGCCTCCGGCTTTGGCGAATTCGTCAGTCGCGTGCTGACCACGCCGCAGGGCTGGTGGCTGATCGGCGTCGGATGCGGCGTCGGCTTTCTGTTCGCGCTGGTCGCACTCTGCATCGCCGCGGTGTCGTTTCCACTGATGCTCGACCGCCACGCCGGAGCCCTCGAGGCGATGGTGACATCGCTCCGCGTCGTCGGGCACAATCCGATGACGATGGCAGCGTGGGGCCTGATCGTGGCCGCACTGCTGGTGATCGGATCGCTGCCGCTGTTCCTGGGCCTGACCATCGTGATTCCGCTTTTGGGCCACGCCACCTGGCATCTTTATCGGGCGGCCGTTGCGATTGATCCGAACGCACGTCCGGTTGCCACGCGTCCGCCTCGCGAACGCCGGCCGGCCGCCGATTTCCCCGCCAATCTCTTCCCCTGGCGCCAGCGCGACCGAGGCTAGCAGATGCAAGCCGGCCCCTGCCGGTGCACCCATGGACCGCCAAGCCGGCGGTCCATGTCGTCTGCTCATCAGCCCGCAATTCGCGGACCGCTTCTCGATCTGACGTTGCTGGATCGAATTACCTTTTGCGGTACCGGGCGTCGCGGGTCACGGGCTTGTTGAAACTTTTGACCCGGTTCGCGCTGATGAAGCCTTGTTTTGGCCGCGGTCCGGCCCGACATCCCCGATGCGTTGCGCTTCATCGATTCGCTGCTCATGACACGGATGACGGACCCCGATGAGTTTTCGTGCCCTGCTCCAGGCCATCACGATCGGCGCGGTGGCCGCCACTGCAGTTCCCGCTTACGCAGCCACTTGCGGCAGCGGCAGCTTCGACGCCTGGCTCAGCGAGTTCAAGGCTGAGGCTGCCACCAAGGGAATTTCGCAGGCGGCGATCAATGCGGGCCTGAATGGGGTGACGCCAGACCCGAGCGTGCTCTCGCGCGACCGTTCCCAGCATGTGTTCAGCCAGAGTTTCGAGGAGTTTTCGGGCCGGATGGTCCCGCCCCGCGTGCTCCGCGGCTCCAACATGCTGAAGCAATATGGCTCGGTGCTGTCGCGCATCGAAAAGACCTATGGCGTGCCCGGCGAGGTGCTGGTGGCGATCTGGGGTCTGGAGACGGATTTCGGGGTCAACAGCGGAAAATTCGCGACCATCCGCTCGCTCGCCACCCTCGCCTATGATTGCCGGCGGGCCGACACCTTCCGCGGTGAATTGATGGATGCGTTGCGTATCCTCGAGCGCGGCGATCTCGCGCCGGCGGAGATGCGCGGCGCCTGGGCCGGAGAAATCGGCCAGACCCAGTTCATGCCGTCGTCATGGATCAAATATGCCGTGGATTTCGACGGCAATGGCCGCCGCGATCTGCTGCACAATGCGCCCGACGTGCTGGCGTCGACTGCCAACTACCTTGCCGGTTATGGCTGGCAGCGCGGCAAGGACTGGGAACCCGGCAGCCCGAACTTCGCCGTGCTCCAGCAATGGAACAAGAGCGAGGTCTACGCCAAGACGATTGCCTATTTTGCCACCCAGCTCACGCGGGCGCCGTAGGCGGGCGTTGACGAATCGGTTTCGTCGGATGGGTTAAGCTGTTGCAGAACCCACCAATTCCGCGATGGTTTAGCGACCAGTTCGGACCTCCGTCCGATCCGGTCGCTCCAACACCCCTACAAATCCTGCAAGTTCCAAGGCGGCGGGCCGATCGCAGACGCGACCGGCCCATTTCGTCCCGTATCAGCAGGGCCTCACTTGCCCATGCCTGCGTGCATCGCCTTGCTCAGATGCATGCCGCATGCTCCCATCTTGCCGTTGAGCATGGCGTCTTGCGCCAGCGCAATTTCCTTCTGCGCTGTGAACTTGCCGTCACCGTCGGCCATGTTTTCGATCAGGGTTTCGGTCTTTTCCAGGTTCGGGCTGCTGCACCCGCCCATTTTGGCTGCGTGGGCTGGAACGGCGATGGATACGACGGCGGCCAGGACCGCGGCTCCAAACACATGATTGGTCATGTTTCTTCCCTTTTCGCGACGCAGAATCGACGCTATTGCCGACTTCTGTGCGACGAATTGTCGCGGATGTCGACGCGTGCACAGAATGAATTCTGCGCGAGATGATCGGCGGCTGCAGCATGGGCCTCATGCAAAAGCTGCGATTTTCATGACAGCGCGGTAACGAACGATCCGGTTGGCGCCGTGGCTACGTTTCCACACACGAGCCAGAGCACACCTTGACACCTCCACAGTGAAGGTTGCCGTCCCGACCCCCGGGCGGAAGCGCTCAAGCGTTAATAAATAGTGAACACAAGTTCACTCTTGAGCTTCGACTCCATGCGAATCACGCATGAGGAACGGATCCTTCCCTCACAGCCTCGCCTTGATATCCACGCCTGTCCGTCACTATTTTACCAGCCACGGAACTCAGAGCTGCCAATTATCCGCGCTTTCACGGGGTTTTTACCTCGATGCGAGCCATAATTGCGCCAGGGGGCGTTTCCTCGAAATTTAATGACCGCCCACAATTGCCATGCATTCTGGGTCTAGCTGCACCGCAACATTTGAAGTACTGCACCGCACTATTCTGACCTATGTTCATTTCAACGATGAGGCTCTACCGAAGAGCTGAATCGAACTACAAGGAGACTACCATGTTGCTCTCGCTCATCCGTATGATTCAGGCCTTCCGGGACTATCAGCGCAATGTCGCCGAGCTGTCCCAGCTGAGCGATCGTGAACTGTCTGATATCGGTCTTGATCGCTCGGACATCCCGCGCGTTGCGGCCGGAAGCTATAACGGCTGATCCTTGATCAGCCGCGCGATCGACGAATAATGCCCGCCCCTCGGCGGGCATTATCGTTTTCGCAGAAGTGATTTCGGACGCCAAGGCGAAGCTACAGATCGCGCGAAGCGGCCGGCTTCACGTCTCCCGCAAGCGGGGCGAGCGGCGCACCGCGGGCGCGGTGGGGCACAAACTTTGGCAATCGAAACTTGCAGCAATTCATCTGACCGGCATCCATTTGCTGCGTTTGAATCAGAACAGGGCCCGCCGTCCTTCTGCATTTCCTTGGACTGCAAAAGGCGCTACCTGTCTCGGCCATGACAGGAACCGCTTCATCATCACACCCCGTTCACATCATCGGTGCCGGCCTCGCAGGCTCGGAAGCTGCCTGGCAGATCGCGGAGGCCGGCGTACCGGTAATCCTGCATGAGATGCGCCCGGTGCGGATGACGGACGCTCACCGCACGGACTCGCTGGCCGAACTGGTGTGTTCCAATTCCTTCCGCTCGGACGACGCCGCCAACAATGCCGTGGGGCTGCTGCACGCGGAAATGCGCCGGCTCCGTTCACTGATAATGCGCGCTGCCGACGCCAACCAGGTTCCCGCCGGTGGCGCGCTCGCGGTCGACCGCGACGGATTTTCCGCCGCGGTGACCAGGGCCCTGGAGGAGCATCCGCTGATCGAGATCGCGCGTGGCGAGATCGCCGGGCTTCCGCCCGCGGAATGGGACAACGTCATCGTCGCCACCGGCCCCCTCACCTCGGCGCCGCTGGCGGATGCCATTCGCGCGCTCACGGACGAGAATGCGCTTGCCTTCTTCGATGCGATCGCGCCGATCGTGCACAAGGACTCGATCGACATGTCGGTGGCCTGGTTCCAGTCGCGCTACGACAAGGCGGGTCCTGGTGGCACCGGCGCCGACTACATCAATTGCCCGATGACGAAGGAGCAATACGACGCCTTCGTCGACGCCCTGCTCGCGGGCGAAAAGACCGACTTCCGCGAATGGGAGGCCAACACACCCTATTTCGACGGCTGCCTGCCGATCGAGGTGATGGCCGCGCGTGGACGCGAGACCTTGCGCTACGGCCCGATGAAGCCGGTCGGCCTGACCAATCCGAATGATCCGACGGTCAAGCCCTATGCCGTGGTACAGCTGCGCCAAGACAACAAGCTCGGCACGCTCTACAACATGGTCGGGTTCCAGACCAAACTGAAATACGGCCCGCAGCAACAGATCTTCCGCACCATTCCGGGCCTGGAAACGGCTGAATTCGCCCGCCTCGGCGGCCTCCACCGCAACACCTTCCTGAATTCGCCAAAACTGCTCGACAGCCAGTTGCGGCTGCGCGCGCAGCCACGGCTGCGCTTCGCCGGACAGATGACGGGCTGCGAGGGCTACGTGGAATCCGCCAGCATCGGGCTGATCGCGGGGCTCTATGCCGCCGCCGATAGCCGCGCGCAGGTGCTGTCGCCGCCGCCGCCGACATCGGCGCTCGGCGCCCTGCTCGGCCATATCACCGGTGGCCACATCGAGACGATCGAGCCGGGAGCCCGATCGTTTCAGCCGATGAACATCAATTTCGGCCTGTTCCCGCCGCTGGCCACGCCACCGACGAAGAAACCGGACGGCACGCGGCTGCGCGGCAACGAGAAGACGGTAGCGAAGAAACAGGCGATCAGTGCCCGTGCCCTGTCCGATCTCGATCGCTGGATCGCGGACCATCTCCACGTGCGTGCAGCGGCCTGAGCTCTCATGAAACTGCCCGACGATGATGCCGCCGTGTTAGGCGCACGCTGGAACGAAGGCGTGCTGCTGAAGCGCGATGTGTTCTCCACGGTCGAACGCGGACGCTACCGCGGCGACAAAGGCGAGGTCGACGCAGTGTTGCGCCGGCTCGACGAGGTGCCGTGGTGGTCGTTCATTCCAGCCAGCCATCTGTTCGCCCGAGAGCGCAAGGCGCTGGCCCTGGCCAAGGGGCTCAATGTCGGCCCCGAATTGTTGTGGGCGGGCCAGCGCGCGCTGGTGCGCGGCTTCATCGACGGCGTGGCGCTGCATCTGGCCAAGCCGCATGGCGACATCGCCTATTTCCGCTCGGCCAAGGTCGCCCTGCGTCGACTGCATCGCGCCGGCATCTGCCACAACGATCTCGCCAAGGAGCAGAACTGGCTGCGCGGCCGCGATGGGCTGGCCTATCTCACCGATTTTCAACTGGCAGCCTGTTTCAAGGGCCGCAGCCGGCTGTTCCGGATCGCGGCCTATGAGGATCTCCGGCATCTGTTGAAGCACAAGCGCAGCTACGCGCCCGATGCGCTGACGCCCAGCGAGCGCAAGATCCTGGCGCGCAAATCGCTGGTGGCGCAGATCTGGCTGATGACCGGCAAGAAGGTCTATCGCGCCATCACCCGCGGGCTGTTCAATTTCACCGATCGCGAAGGCGGCGGCCGGCGACTGGTCAATGATGCGCCCGTATTGATCGAACTGATCCGCAAAAACCCGGACGTGCGCGATGTCGCGATCGTGGCGTTTGCCGACCGCCGCGCCGGCGTCGGGCTCTACGCCTTCGTCGAGGCCGGCAACCGCGCGCTGGAGCCGCAACTGCGCAGCGCCCTCGCTGCCGCCAAGGGGCCCAAACCGCCCGAACATATCCAGGTGGTGCAGGCCCTGCCGCGCGACGCCGCTGGCCGACCGCGCACCGAAATCCTGCAGCTGGTGGCGATGAACCAGCTCGACCTGATCGAGCCGATGATGAAGAGCGAGGCCGACCGCGCCTTCCTCAAGGACATCATCGAGCAGCGCAAGAATTTGCGGGACCGGTTCAATTTCGAGGCTGATCTGGCGCCGCCGTCAAATTGACGATGCCCTCACCGCTGTATTTTCTTGATGCACGTGGGCTCACTCTGTGCATGAGGCGTGCACTCCCAGTCCGGTCCGAAACCCGCGTTGGCGTTATGCCGCTGAAAGTCGGGAGCATAAATCACAGCCACCCCAAAGATGGCCAGGATCACGATCAACGCCAGGATCGTGCACAAGCGACCGTTTCGCTCAGGCGGCCAGCGCAAGAACTGCATGGCCTTGATTCTAGCAGATCGCTATCCCCGGAACAGCCACGATTGCAGACTGACGATTTGGAGCTGTCGACGAAATCCTGCTCAAACTAAATTGCCGGAAGGCAAGGTCACGGTTCGACCGCGCATTTGAAGTAAGCGCCACCTTTGCCCAAGGGATTTCGTTCGATGCATGCGATTTCCGGCACATCCTGGCCGTGCCGGTCGATGGGGCACGAGCGGCCTTCGTGCTTGGCCCAGGCGATGCCGCGCAACGATGGTTGGAAGCTCACCTGCTCGTCGTAGTTCGGCTGGATTGCGACCTTCCCGGCGGTGTCCATCAATCCCCATTTGCCATCCTTCAGAAATGGCAGCAGCCCCGTTTCCAGGTCGATGCCGATCCGGTCGACATGCGCGTCGATCCACTCCTCTCCACTCTGTGAGAAGATGGCACGATACCCCTCGCTCTGTGACAGGATTCCGTAAGGGATGTCGCACATCACGCCCTTCCGTGGTGCGACGGCCCATGATTGGTCCTTCACCCTGATAACGCCGGTCGTGCCGTCCGTCGTCACAAACGCCGTCTCGGAATCCCGAGGCCGAGCAGCATCGAAGCGTGGCTCGATCAGCCAGCTTCCGTCCGCGTTCAGGAAGCCGCGCTTGGCGTCCATTGCAGCGACAATAATGGGGTTGCTGCGCGAGAGGTCGTCGAACGTCGGCTCGAACAGCCAACGGCTGTCGGGCCCGATGCGCCCCCATTTGCCATCGCGCTTGGCATTCCAGATGCCCCTGGTCACGGCAATCAGCGCGTCGAATGCAGGCGCAGCGATCTCTTTGCCATCGCTGTCCACCAGCCCAAACTTGGCGCCGGCCTTCACGATGTAGGGCGCGGGCGAACCGCAATTGGCATCGAGGATCCGGCCGCCCGGTGGCAGCAACGGGCTGCCATCGCTCCTGAAATAAAGCCACTCCCTGTCCTTGAAGGCGACGAGATGGCCGTCAGCACAGCGTTGGACGGTTTGATCGAACTCGGCATCCAGCAGGACATGGCCGTCGAGATCGAGCAGCCCCCATCGGCCGTCCCTCTGGAAATCCCAGCCGAATGGCGCTCCACCATTGCTGGCAGACGAGACCGCCCGATGTAGCCCATCGGCATCAATTCGAAATACCCAGGCGCCCGTGCGGTCGATCGCTCCCGCACTCCTGCCTTGCCGTACTGGCGTGTGTGGGAAACCCGGCGTGAAGGCCCAGGCTTCATCGAGGACGGGGTCAATGACGAATCGGCCGCCGCGGTCGATGAAGCCGATCCTGCCCGCTACTCGGACGCGGGCGAGACCGTCGCTGAACGCATCCACGGCATTGAATTGCGGCTTCGCCAGCCAGCTTCCATTGGCGCGCTGCAGCCCCCATAGATTGTCCCTGGCAACGATTCGGATCGACCTGTCGTCGGGGTCGAAGATGCGGATGCCGGGCGGCTCGATCCACTGACCGGTGCGATCAATGATCCCGGATTTGCTTCCATCGGGCGGGGCCGGGATCAGCCCGCCCTCCTCCTGGAACTCAACCTTCGCATAGGAAAATTCCTCGGCACCTCTGGTTCCCACAACCTGGCGCGTTTCCGAGACGCGGAAGCGGTCGGGAGCAATAGCCTCGGCGAAGCCGTATCTCGGTTCGATCACCAACCTGCCCTCGCGATCGATGAGGCCGGACTTACCGTCCATGTCGATCTGCGCGAAGCCGAACTTGTAGTCGCCGACGATGCGATAGCGCGGCGACACGATCTCGTTTCCGTGCTCGTCGACGAAGCCATAGAGGCCGCCTCTGCGGACGGCAGCGCGCCCGTCGGCGAACATGCCGACCCAATCGTAGCGCGGCGGCACGGCAACGCTCCCGTCGCGGCGCACGGCGCCGCAGAGACCGCCAGGAAATGCGCACATCGGTAGCGGGAACATGACCGGCTTCCCGGGGCCGGGCCGGTCATAGAGCGGACTGCCATCACCTGCGAGCTTCGCTTCCAAGATGGCTTTGCCGGCCGCCGTCAATTCGACTGAACGATCCTGAGCCTGCGCGTGCGGTCCGAATGCAAGGATGACGAGTGTCGCGGCAGACAGGCGGTGCACGTGATTATCTCAGGCTGCAATGCTCTCGGCGGCTCAGTGCGCTCGATATTGGCGGAAACGCGATAACTCTGACAACTCTATTGTATCCCAGCGCCGGGGGCGATGGGCCTACACGCGAAGCATGCCTGCGCGGTGTCGTCAACGTCCCCGATCTCTCCGGCTTCGAGAAGTGAGTCGCCCGTCGGGCGACTTACTCTGCAAGTGACGCCGATCCCTGCGCCGTTCGCCCGCCCGACGGAAGGTCTCTCGCGCCATCACCCGCGGCCTGTTCAATTTCACCGATCGCGAAGGCGGCGGCCGGCGACTGGTCAACGATGCGCCGGTGTTGATCGAACTGATCCGCAAAAACCCCGACGTGCGCGATGTCGCGATCGTGGCGTTTGCCGACCGCCGCGCCGGCGTCGGGCTCTACGCCTTCGTCGAGGCCGCCAACCGCGCGCTGGAGCCGCAACTGCGCAGCGCCCTCGCTGCCGCCAAGGGCCCCAGGCCGCCCGAACATATCCAGGTGGTGCAGGCCCTGCCGCGCGACGCCTCTGGCCGACCGCGCACCGAAATCCTGCAGCTGGTGGCGATGAACCAGCTCGACCTGATCGAGCCGATGATAAAGAGCGAGGCCGACCGCGCCTTCCTCAAGGACATCATCGAGCAGCGCAAGAATTTGCGGGACCGGTTCAATTTCGAGGCGGCCATTCCGTCGACGGACTGAACCCTCTATGTCATGTTGCCCCAACTCGACCTCTTTCAGCGATGGACGTTTTGGGCAAGCGCGGTTTTTATCGAACCAACCTCCCGCCGACGAGTGCGAGACAACAACGGGTGGACAGGTGTTTTCCCTGGGCAGGTTCGCAATTGCACCCGGACAGTATCAATTCGAGCTGGCATTCAGCACCGATCTCCCGCAGCCGACGACGTTTCCAGCCGAGCTCGGTATCCGCTGCTGTGGATAGAATGCTCCTACGCGGACCACGCTCGGGACATTCTCTAATCTCTTTCCCTTCCTCCTGCTCCCACTTTCGGCCTTGGTGTTTACTGTCCTCGCTTTCATTCTCTTCGTTCGCGCAATAAGGTTTCTGTACAATTTGCAATTCCGACCTCCGGATCGATAGCCCGAAGCACGTCGGATGGGTTGAGCCCTTCGCGAAACCCATCATCTTCGCAAGAAACAATTGATGGTATCGCGCCGGAAGGCGGACGCGTGCTTGTCCTTGATCACGGAAACTTTCATGGAATCTCGAAATCGCAACGACGCCGATCGCAAGGCATGGTGGTCCGCGGGGCGCCGCCGCTACAATATTACGCTCTTTATCGCTGCTCCGATCTCCGCCGTAATGTTGATAAACGTTTGGTGGCTTTTCGAGGAGCGTTTCCCCTGTCTGGAAATCACCGGCCTTGTCATCATCTTTTGGGCCATGCTCTTTCTTGTTGGTGTTGGCTTCGCAAACATCTGTTACTTTCTTGGACCACTGAGCGAGCGGCTTATTCGACCGCGCAACGCACTCGCCTTTCGCCGTCGGACCTATGGAGCTGGCGTCGCTTTCTCACTGCTCCTGATCTTCTCTCCACCTATTTTGAATTTGCTTATTGCGTTTCTAGGCCCCCAGGAGTGCACCGACGAATTTGGCGAACGGCATGTTCTTGGTGCCGTTACCGCTAGCACCCAAGGATGCGCGGCCGGCTGGCACCGTCGGAGCGAGCGGCGGATCCAATTGGATCAGGACCTCATTGGTTTAAGCCTGATCAGCAGTGTCATCTTCCTTCCCCCTGGCGCGGACTATTCCCTCGCTCGCTTTTGGCTCATGTGAACCCCCTTCGATTGAACAGCGACACAGAGCTGCAGTCGGTCCCTCGCACCAAAGCTGAGAAGGAGAATGCCATAGCGCCTCCTGCCTTTTTCGGTTCCAGTTCCATTGATGGCGACTTGCGAAACCCGCAGAGCGTACGGAACTGGGTCCTTAAGAACGTTCCTTGCTTTGCCGGTCCCGTTCCCAGGGAATGGACAACAAGTATTTATGCCGAGCTTCGAAAGTACGGAGTCAAGACTGACACCATCTCCGTCGGACTGGCTCTGGCGAAACAGGACGGCTACGTGTTTTACGATGGGTACATCAACCCGTATGACTACGATCTGAGGCCCTCGTCGTCGCCTCCGCCTCCGACCATGAGTGCAGCGCCTCCGGCGACGATCAACGACATCAAACGACAGGCCGTCATCATCGACGGCAAGTATGAAATTGCGCGCATAAATCACAATACCGCGCAAATGGAAACGCTGGCGAACATGCTGCTCGAACTGCTCAGAGGTTATCTCAAGACGCGACAGGACAAGGATAGGATGGACCAGGTCCGCGAGGAGATACTGCAAAACGCCCGGAACATCGCTCCGATCATAAGGCGGGTCGAGCGCGATGGTCCGGCGCCCGGGCCCGGCGGGCGAACGGTGCGTCGCGTGGGTCTTCACGAGTATGTTCTTGAAGATGCCGAAGAGAGCGAAGGAGAGGAGGCAGACTAGCGGGCCTGGCCCGCGTCATTGTCATCTCGCGCCCGATGATGCCCGCGAGGCCTCTTACGAAAATTCCCGCGACCTCGCTGCGCGCCACAACGTCCACAGCGTGCGGAGCCGTGACGGCAGGTGCGGCACGAATGGGTCGCTATCGGCGCGCGACATCCGCTCAAGCTCCTGGCGCAGCAGCGCCAGCGGCAGGAAGACCGGCCGGATCGGGCGAGGAACATCGGCCAGCAACTCAAACGCAGTCTGCAGATGCCGGCGCGCTTCGCCGATCAGTTGATCCAGCGCCGCCCGCATCTTCGGGGTCTGCTTGCCGGCAAACACCTCGTCCCCACCGCTGCCGCTGGCCTCCAGGAATTGCAAGGGCACGAACAATTGGCGTCGCGCGGCGTCGCGCGGCAACGCGGCGATGACCTGCGTAAACGCCTCGGCGAGACCGGCGTGGCGCGCCAGATGATCTGCCGCCTCCGAGGGAGGCCCCATGATCCGCGTCGCCAGCGCAAACAGCGCCGCGGCGGTATCGTTGGCGTATCCCTCCAGCGCCGCCAAGGTCGGCATCGGGTCGTTGTAGAGATCGAACGCGTGCTCATCGATCAGGCGCGACAGCGGCTCGACCGGCAACTCCCATTGGCCGATCGCGCGCAGCAGTTCGGCCGCGACCGGATTGCCCTCGACCCCGCCATGGCCCGCACCCTCGAGCATATCGCGCCACCATTGCAGCCGGATCTCGCCGGGCAGCGCCTGGCTCACGGTGTCGCGAACGCGCGAGATCTCGACGTTGAAGGCATAAAGCGCCAGCAGCCCGCGCCGCTCCATGGCCGGCACGAACAGGCAGGACACGTAGCGCGCGAAATCGTGGCTGCGCACCAGGCCGGCGCAGTAGGCGGCCTGCTCCATGCCGCCGTCCACGGCAGTCATGATCTGGTGCTCATGATATGACACTCACGATATGACGCTCATGGCACGGCAATCAGCGCCGCGGCCACCCGCCGCCGCTCGCCGATCATGACATTGTAGGTGCGGATCGCCGGTCCGGTCTGCATGACATCCAGAACGACCTTCACGGTCCGCAACGCGTTACGCAACTCGGCCGGCGGCAGCCAGACCGTGGTACCGGTGCCGACGATCAGCGTATCGATGCCATTGGCGGCCGCGAACACGCGCTGCAGTGAATATTTGTCGATCTCGTCGGTGCGCGCGACCGGCCAGGCCCAGATCGCATCGGGCAGGCACAGCAGCGAGCCGCGATGCGACATCCCGGCAAAGGCGAAGCCGCCCTGGCCATAGGCGTCGATCGGCGCCGACCTCGGAAGATGCGGAGCGTCTGTCATAACGAGTTGGTTCCGTAGGGTGGGTTGAGCTATCAGCGAAACCCACCAATCCCGCCACCGCGATGGGTTTCGCGACCAGTTCGGACATGCGTCCGATCTGGTCACTCTACCCATCCTGCAAACGATGAGTCGTGGCTTTAGAGACTATTTCTTCCCGGGCTTGTCCGGCGCGTCCCGATGGGTACCGACGCCGAGATAGATCAGGATGGGCGCTGCGATGAAGATCGAGGTGTAGGTGCCGACCAGCACCACGCCGAACATCATCACCGCCGTAAAGCTGTGGATGGCGTTGCCCCCGAACAACAACAGCGCCAGCAGCGCCAGGGTGACCGTGACGTGAGTGATGATCGAGCGCGACAGCGTCGAATTGATCGACTCGTTGAGAAGCTGCGGCATCGGCATTTTCTTGTAGCGCCGCAGCATTTCGCGGATGCGATCATAGATCACGACGGTGTCGTTCAGCGAATAGCCGAGAATGGTCAGCAGTGCGGCGATACTGGTGAGGTCGAAATCCACCTGGGAGATCGACATGAAGCCGATGGTCAGCACGATGTCATGGACGTTGGCGATCATGGCGCCCAATGCGAACTGCCACTCGAACCGGAACCACAGATAGATCAGGATCGCGAAGATCGCGAGCATCAGTCCGAGCATGCCGAAGGCCAGCAACTCGCCGGAGACGCGCGGTCCCACCACCTCGACGCGGCGGTACTCGACGGACTCGCCGAGCGCGCCGCGGACCTTCTGCACCGCGACCTGCTGCGCAGCATCGCCGCCCGGCTGTTCGGCCACACGGATCAGGACGTCAGCCTCCCCGCCGAATTGCTGCAGCTGGACGTCGCCGAGGCCGAGGCTGCTCAGGGTCGCCCGCATCGCGGCGATGTCGGCTGTTCCAGACTTGGCCTTGACCTCCATGAGCGTGCCGCCCTTGAAGTCGATGCCGAAGTTCAGGCCATGCGTAAAGAACAGCGTGATCGCGACGATCGACAACGCCGCCGAGATCGGGAACGAGATCCTGCGGAAGCGGGTGAAATCGAAATGGGTGACGTCGGGGACGATGCGCAACGACGGCAACAGTCCGAGCGCGCTGACCACGCTCAGCACGACGATCAGGATGCCAAGCCCGATGAGAACAAAATGCGTCACAATAGCTCCTGCTGGCCTTAGATCGGCACGCTGCGCGGCCGCTTCCACCGCACCCACCCGGCCACGATCAGCCGGGTCAGGGTAAAGGCGGTGAAGACCGTGGTGATGATGCCGATGCCGAGCGTCACGGCGAAACCGCGCACCGGACCGGTGCCGATGTAGAACAGCACCGCTGCGGCGATGAAGGTGGTGATGTTGGAATCCAGAATCGTCGACAACGCCCGCTTGAAGCCGGCATCGATCGCGGAAATCGCGTTGCGGCCGCCGCGCAGTTCCTCGCGGATACGCTCATAGATCAGCACGTTGGAGTCGACCGCGATGCCGACCGTGAGCACGATGCCGGCAATGCCGGGCAAGGTCAGCGTGGCGTTCAGGAGCGACAGCAGTCCGAAGATCATCGCCACATTGATCGCGACCGCGATGTTGGCGAACAGGCCGAACAGCCGGTAGGTCAAGAGCATGAACACGATGACCAGGATCGAGCCGACATAGGCCGCGAGTTCACCCTTCTCGATCGAATCCTGGCCGAGGCCGGGGCCGACCGTGCGCTGCTCGATCACGGTCAGTTTCGCCGGCAGCGCGCCTGCCCGCAGCAGGATCGCCAGATCATTGGCCGACTGCACCGTGAAATTGCCGGAGATCTGCCCCGACCCGCCCGTGATCGGCTCGCGGATCACGGGTGCCGAGATCACCTTGTTATCGAGCACGATCGCGAAGGGCTGGCCGACATTCTCCTGCGTGGCTATGGCGAATTTGCGCGAGCCGGAGGTATTGAAGCGGAAGCTGACGATCGGCTCGTTGCTGCGCTGATCGAAGCCCGGCTGGGCGTCGTTCAGTTCACCGCCGGTGACCAGCACCTGCTTCTTGACGACATAGGGCTGCTTGGTTCCATCGGCACTCTGCAGCACTTCCGAATCCGGCGGTGCCTGCCCCGCGAGGGCCTGTTCCGGCGAAACGGTGGTGTCCACCATCCGGAAATCCATTTGCGCGGTCGTCCCCACAAGCTCGATCACTCGGGTGGGATCCTGCAGGCCGGGCACCTGGACCAGAATACGGTCGAGTCCCTGGCGCTGGATGATGGGCTCAACGGTGCCGAGCTGGTTGATACGCCGCTCCACGATCTGGATCGATTGCTCAATCACCTGCCTGATGCGCTCGGTGATCGCCGCCTGCGGCACGACCAGACGGATCAAGCCGCCACCGGCATCGCTGACTTCGATGCTTCGCTGGCCGTTCGAGCCCATCAAACCACCGAGCGGCTGCGACAACTCGCGCAGTTTGGTCAGCGCGTTCTGCAGGTCGGTGTCGTTTGTGATCCGCACCTCGACGCTATCGGGACGCGCGACGAGTCCGGTGAAGCGGATCTTGGCATCGCGCAGGGCGCGCTGCGCATCTCCGCGAATCTGGTCGAGCTTGCTTTTCTTGACGGAGTTCGCATCCACTTCAAACAGCAGGTGCGAGCCGCCCTGCAGATCGAGGCCGAGCACGAGGTGACGCTGCGCCCAGACCGGCCAGGTCTTGACCTGGGCCTCGGGGAAGAAATTGGGAACCGCGCAGAGGCACACCACGAGCGCGGTCAGGATAATGCCCAGCGCCCTCCACCGTGTGAAATACAACATCGAGTTGACCCGTTCGGTCCAGTCAGATCAGGGAAGATCGCGAAGCCGCGATCAGCTTGCGGACGTCTCGTTCTTGTCTTTGTCCTTGGCGGCGTCCTTGTCCTTGACGGACTCCTTGTCCTTGGCGGCGTCCTTGCTGTCAGCCTTCTCCTTCGCCGGCTCGCCCTTGGTGCGCACGCCGGAAATCATCTGCCGCATCTGCCGGACCCGGACGCCGTCCGAGATTTCGAATTCGATCTGGTCGTCGTCGACCACCTTGGTGACTTTGCCGACGAGGCCGCCCGAGGTGATCACGGTGTCGCCGCGGCGGATGTTCTTCACCAGTTCGGCGTGGTCCTTCACCTTCTTCTGCTGCGGCCGCAGAATCAGGAAATACATGATCACGAAGATCAGCGCGAAAGGCAGAAGCTGCAGCAACATGCCGTTGGTGTCGCCGCCAGCCGCAGCCTGGGCATAGGCAGGGGTTATCCACATCAGAACAGTCCTCGTGAAACGGGAAATAAACCGGCAGCGTCGCAAGCCGCGGGCCAGCCGGTTCGGGCAAATTCGCGCGGACTATAGCGACCGCGGTCCCAATTGCAACGTGGCCGGGCCGCTCATTTGGCCCCGCTTGCGGGCGCGGCAAAGGCCCGATAAGGCTGCGCGGTCAGGAACTTGAGACATGTCGAAAAAACCCAGCAAAACCGTATCCCGGCCCGCCTCCCCGGCCTCCGACGAGAAGCCCGTGAAAATCGCGTCAAAACGCCCCATTGAGCTCTCCGCCGACGAGACCGGGCTTCGGATCGCCTGCGCGCTCGAGGCCATTGCGGCGCAGCTGTCGGCGAACGCGCCGACCACCGGCGTGCCGCAGGCATTCACCAATGCCGACGCCTTCGTCTGGCATCCGGACGGCCGCCTCACCGAAGTCCCGCGCGTCAGCCGGGTCGAGCTCACCCTCCTGAAGGGCATCGACCGCATGCGCGACATCCTGATCGAGAACACCGAGCGCTTCGCCGATGGCCTGCCCGCCAACAACGCGTTGCTGTGGGGCGCGCGCGGCATGGGCAAGTCGTCGCTGGTGAAGGCCGCCCATGCCAGCATCAACGCCAAGCGCAAGCCGTTCGTGCGGCTGAAGCTGATCGAGATTCACCGCGAGGATATCGAGAGCCTGCCCGAGCTGATGGAGCTGCTGCGGGCCTCCGTCTTCCGCTTCATCGTGTTCTGCGACGATCTGTCGTTCGACGGCAACGACGCCTCCTACAAGTCGCTGAAGGCGGTGCTGGAAGGCGGCATCGAGGGCCGCCCCGACAACGTCATCCTGTATGCGACCTCGAACCGCAGACATCTGCTCGCGCGCGACATGATCGAGAACGAACGCTCCACCGCGATCAATCCGGGCGAAGCGGTCGAGGAGAAGGTGTCGCTGTCGGACCGCTTCGGGCTCTGGCTCGGCTTCCACCGTTGCAGCCAGGACGAGTATCTCGCCATGGTGAAGGGCTATTGCGGTCATTTCGGCATCGAGATGGCCGAGGACGCGTTGGAGCGCGAGGCGCTGGAGTGGTCGACGACACGCGGCGCGCGCTCGGGCCGCGTCGCCTGGCAGTTCACCCAGGAACTCGCTGGACGCCTCGGCGTCCGGCTGAGCGAAAAATAGCGAGGCCTCATCCTCCGGTCAGGCAGCGCCTGATTTCCGCGACCGCGCGATGCGTCAAGGCGACGGCGCCGGGATCGATCGGGGCGTGCTGCGAGGAGAGTTTCGCGATCACGATGCGGCTGGCCTGATCGACGAACAGGTTCTGTCCATGGATGCCCATGGCGAACAGGGTCTTCGGTTCATCGTTGATCGCGTACCAGCCGCTGCGATAACTCATATCCCGTCCGCCGAAGCCCGCCGCGAACTCCCCCTGTTTCCACGCGGACCGGTCTCCATTCCCGGCGATATCGTCGAGCCACGAAGCCGGGATGACCTGTCGTCCGTCGTGACGTCCGCCCATCAGCATGAGCAGGCCGATCCGCGCCAGGTCACGCACCGTCATGCACAGGCCGCCGGTGCAGCGCGCCAGGCCCTGGCGGTCCAGCGTCATGTAGGCAATCTCTTCCGCGCCCATGGGTTTCCAAAGCAGATCGCTGACTAGCGCGGCGAAGCTCCTGCCGGTCACCCTTTCGATCGCCCAGCCCAGCAGGTCGGTGTTCGCCGATACATATTTGAACGGCCCGCCATGAGGTTTGTGCGGAGACCTCAGGCTCTGGAAGAACGCGGCGAGCCCTTGCGTCGTTTCGCCCTCCTGCAAGGGATCCCAGCTGCTCGCGACCGCGTAGGCGCGCAGCTGGCGCGCATCGAATTCAATGCCGGTGCGCATGTCGAGCAGATGCCGAATGGTCGCCCCCGCATAGGCCGTCGCAGCCATTTCCGGCAGATAGCGCGTGACCGGCGCATCGACGTCGAGATCGCCGCTGGCCTGCAGGATCCCGGTGACCAGACCGACGATCGACTTGGTCGCCGACATGATGATGTGCGACGCGTGAGGCGTCAGCCCATGATCGTACGCCTCGAAGACGACGCGGCCGTCGTGCAGGATCACGATCCCATCGGTTGCGGTGGCGCGGAGCACCTCATCAAGGCGGAGCCTGACGCCGCCCTCGCCGCTCAGGCGGAATTCTTCGAATGACAGCAAGCGGACGGGGAGCGGCGCAACAGCCTCGATGGGAGGCGCGATGTCGGCGACCTGCAGGATGTCGCGGATGTTGCGAAACGCCCAGCGGCTGAACGGCGAATGGCGCCAGTTCGAGAGATTGACCTGTTTCGCATCTGCTTCGCTTTCGAGGGGAGCAACGGACATCCTGCCAGTTCCAATCATCGTTTGACCTGCCGGGCGTCGTTCCCCGACACCGTCAATCTATGAACAGCGCGGCAGACGCTCTATAATCGATCGACCGCATTTCATTTGAGAGCGTCCGAAATGGACCCGTTGAGCCAGACAATTGCGCTGCTTCGCCCCCGCGGGCTGCTGTGGAAGCAGTTTGAGGCGCGGGGCGACTGGGCTGTGCGGTTTCCAACCCACGACGGCGCCGTGTTTTGTCAGATCGTCAGCGGCAGCTGCGTCTTCCAGATGCCGGGACAGACGCCGCGTCAATTCAGCGGTGGCGATTTCTTTTTTCTCGCCGCGCCGCCGGTCTGGACGCTCGGCGCCAGTCCGTCCCTGGTTCCGACCGAGTTCATGCGGCCGGACGCGCCGTCCGGGGTACAGGTGACGACAATCGGGACTGATCGATCGGGCGATGCCCTGCGCCTGCTCGGCGGCCATTTCAGGTTCGACGACGTCAATTCCGCGCTGCGGCGCTCCCTGTTGCCCGACATCGTCGCAGTGCCATCGCAAAGTCTTGATGCTGCCCGGCTCACGAGCGTGCTGGAGTCGATCGGCGACGAGGCGACGTCGGATCGTCCGGGGCGCAGCCTGGTGCTGGATCGGCTGCTCGAACTCCTCCTGGTGGAGGTGATCCGAAACTCTGGCCTGCACGGTTGCGAGAGCCGTCAGGGATTGCTCGCGGGCCTGTCCGACCGGCGTATCGCGGCCGCGCTGAGCGCGTTGCATGCCGACATCGCACGGAGCTGGACCATCGCCGAGCTGGCTGAGATCGCGGGGATGTCGCGTTCGACATTCGCCGAGCGCTTTTGCAGATCGATAGGATTGCCGCCGATCGACTATCTCGGCCAATGGCGCATGGCGGTCGCGAGGGACATGCTGCGCTCGGGAGAGCATCGCCTCCCTGACATTGCCTTCGCCTGCGGCTATCAATCGGCCAGTGCGTTCAGCACGGCCTTCGCGCGCACGGTCGGCTGTCCGCCGTCGCGCTTTGCATCACAACATCGGGCCGACGAATCCAGGGCAACGGCTTCGTGATCAAGATCGACCGTCGGCCAACCGTTGCGCTCACGCCCCATTGAGGAATTGAAGCGGATCAACCGGCGAAGACCCCTTGCGGATCTCGAAGTGGAGTTGCGGCGACCCCACCTCGCCCGACTGGCCCGATTTGGCAATGACCTGGCCGCGCTTGATGTTATCGCCGCGCTTCACCATCAGCTCACTCGCATGGGCATATGCGGTGACGTAGCCGTTGGAATGCCGCACCAGGACCAGATTGCCGTAACCCTTGAGTTCATTTCCGGCATAGGCGACGACGCCGTCCTCGGCGGCCTTGACCGGAGTGCCTTCGGGCACCGCGAGATTGATGCCGTCGTTGGACTTGCCGTTGGTCTTGGCGCCGTAGCTCGTGATCACCTTGCCGCGCACCGGCCAACGGAAGGTCGGCAGCGCGCCGGTGGCCTCGCTGGCCTTGACCGGGGCGTCGGCTTCTTTTTCCTCCGCCGTCGGCGCTGCCTGCGCGAGCCGGGCGCTTGGCTGCTGGACGCTGGCCGTGACCTGCCTCACGGCGGGTGCCGCGGCCGGCGCGGAGGCGATCGGCTGGGCCACGGCGGCTGGAGCCGCCGGGGCGGCCGGGACCGCGGCCGCAATCTTGCCGCCGGGCACCGTCAACCTGGTGCCGAGCTTGAGCTTTGCCGACGGAGCAAGGTTGTTGGCCTTCGCCAGTTCAGCGACCGGCAGATGATTCCGACGCGCGACGCTGAGCAGCGTGTCGCCACGATTGACGAAGTGGACGCCGGGCGGCGCGCTCACCACCGCGACCGGCCTGCTGGCCGGCGCTGATGACACCGGCGCCGCAACAGCAACCGCGGCGGCAGGATGCGGAATGATCAGCTGCTGGCCAGGCGAGAGCGTTCGCGGCCCTTTGTAGCCGTTGGCGGCCAGGATCGCGGCAGGCGCGACGTTGTAGCGGCGTGCCAGAATGTCGAGCGTGTCGCTGGTGCCGACAATGATCGTGGTGCTTGCGGTCGGCGCGACCGGACGCGTGGCAGCCACCGAGCGCGGCGGAACGCTCGCGGTGGTTTCGAGCTTCGGCTGGGCCGGCGGCGCATAGGACGCGAGCCCATGCCCGCCTCCGGACACGCCGACTGACGCGGCGGGATAGGATTGCGGGGCCGCGATTGCTGGCGGCGGTGCGGATGTCACCGGTGAGGGCGGCTGCGGGCGGGTATATTGCGGCAGGTCTCGACGCTCGACCGGCGCCGCCTGCACCGTACCGGTCGCTTCCGGCTGGTATCCAAAGGGATTGGAAAAGGGATTTTGGGACACACGCGACGACATGTCGGCGCTGCAGCCGGCAAGGCCCAACGAAATCAGCGCCAGCGCCGCGACCTGCGGGACGCGACGCGAGTAAAGCAACTCGGCGACACGGGACATGGTTACTCACTCGTACGCAACAAACTGTCGATTTGAGTAAACACGCCGCCAGTAAATAACCGCTTAACCCCGGCGATAAGGTGTTGGCAGACCAGCCAAAAGGTGTTGGCAGCCCAGCTCATCCTGCCGATCAGAGTTCTCGCGCAAGACCCGGTAATGCCGGCACAAATCGCACGTCAACCAGCTCTTTTCGGTCAAAACCGCCGGGAGTCCTGGTCATGCGAACGAGGGTCTGCACCCCGTGATGAGGGCCGACGGGCGCGATCAGGATACCTTCCGGCTCAAGCCGGTCCAGCAGGTTTTGCGGAATCTGCTCCATCGCCGCGGTCACGATGATGCGGTCGAATTGACCGGCGCCAGGCGGAATGTCGAAACCGTCGCCGAGCAACACCTCGATACTGTAGTAGCCGAGCTTCTCGAGCCGGCTTCGGGCCGTATCGGCCAATGTCCGGAAGCGCTCGACCGTCAGGACCTGCGCCGCGAGCCGCGACAGGATGGCGGCCTGATACCCCGAGCCGGTGCCGACTTCGAGCACGCGATGATGTTTCCGCAGCTTCAGCTGTTCGGTCATGTAAGCCACCACGAAGGGCTGACTGATGGTCTGGCCGCAGGCGATGCCGAGCGCACTATCCCGGTAGGCTTCGGCGCGGTCGGCTGGCTCGACGAAGGCCTCCCGCGGGACCTCTTCCATCGCCCGCAGCACCCCTTGGTCGCTGATCCCGCGCCGTCGCAGAATGAGCTGAAACATCATCTTTTCAGGCGGGCTCGTGCTGGCAGGCATGTTGGTTTCACCTCGCGGGAAGCGGTCTGCGGCTAGCGCTCCGATTCCGAAGCCCGCAAAACAAATACCGCTTGCTCCCATGCGAACTTCGGAACGCAAAGGTACTCGCAAATCGCTGATTCTCGTGCTGCTTTCGATCCGAAGTTCCTGATTGCGATGGCAGCGCGGAACACTGAAACTCCGGATCGGCCGCCTCAGGTGCGCGTCACCGGCCTATTTCCGCGGTCGGCCCGTCCCAAATGTCGAACCCGGAACGCACAGCATCCGATAAGCTCTCTCACACCTCCGAGTGCATACCAGACGCGGCCGCGGCGGTTCGAACTACTTCAAACAGACGCGCCTCGCTACCTTGGGTTGCTTTTTGTCCCGGCGCCTCGCGGAATTGCGAGCCGAATCTCGTTAACTCCCGATGAAGGTGCTCAGCGCCGCGATATCCGGCGGAATATGTTGACATTGCGGCCACCGGAGATATCTGCGAACCTCATGACGACACCCAGCAAGGACAACCCCATGACTGCAACGCGCCCGCCGCGCGGATCGGTGTTCCTCGTCGAAGACGAGGTCATGATCAGGATGATGGTCGCCGACATGCTGGAAGAGCTTGGCTTCGTCGTGTCGGCGGAAGCCGGCGAGATCGGCGAAGCCATTCGTCTCGCACAGACGAGCTATTTCGATGTCGCCATCCTCGACGTCAACGTCAATGGCAAGGTGATCTCGCCGGTGGCCGATGTCATCAAGGCGCGCAACCGGCCCTTCATCTTTGCGACGGGGTATGGATCGTCGGGGCTGCCCGAAGAATATCGCGACCGGCCGGCGCTGCAGAAGCCCTTCCAGATCGAGACGCTCAGCAAGGCGATCGATGCCGCACTGAAAGGCGCTGCGACCTGATTCCGATCTATTTCAGCGTATCCGTCAGCGTTGCCGAAAACCCTTCATCCGTGCGGTCGAGCCGCAGCGGGGTCACCGAGACGTAGCGCGCCGCCAGTGCCTCGAGATCGGACCCCTCCGCCGGCGTCTCCAACACTGCCGCGCGATCGAAGCCGATCCAGAAATAGGGATTGCCGCGACCGTCGCGGCGCTGGTCGACCTTGAGAAAACCGAGATTGCGTTTGCCCTGCCGCGTCACGCGGATGCCGGCAACGTCCTCCGGCGCACAGGCCGGGAAGTTCACATTGATCACGGTATTCCTGGGCACGCCGGCGTCGATCACCTTGTGCAGGATTTGCGGGCCAAACTTCAAGGCTGTGTCCCACAAGGGCCGGTCACGCGTCTCCATGCTGAACTCCTGCGACAGCGCGAATGACGGCAATCCCAGGATGGTCCCCTCGAGCGCCCCGGCAATGGTGCCGGAATAGACCACGTCCTCGGCGACGTTGCGGCCCTTGTTCACGCCCGAGAGCACGATATCGGGCATCTTGTCGCCGAGGATGTGGCACGCACCCATGATGACGCAGTCGGTGGGGGTGCCGCGGACCGCGAAATGCCGCGGACCGACCTCGCGCAGGCGCAGCGGATCGTTCAAGGACAGCGAATGCGACACGCCGGACTGGTCGAGTTCGGGCGCCACGATCCAGACGTCGTCGGAGAGTTCGCGCGCGATCTGCTCGACGATCTTGAGGCCCGGCGCGTGAATGCCGTCATCATTGGTGCAGAGAATTCGCATTCCGCTCGACGCCTCTTCGATTTCAACCCGTTCGTGGCGCCGTCTTATCCGCTGCCGGCCGTTGAGGCAAACAGCCAGATCGAGCCGAAAAAGCTCGATTTAGCGACAATCTGAGAGGTTTCTCAGCCGTGATGGGACTGACGAGGGCGGCAAGCAATGTCGGCCCGCGATGCCTGGCTCAAGCGGAGCGCATCGCGATGATGACGGAATCGGCCGCGTATTGCGGTCAATTCCTGACGCGCCATTGCGGAGCGAATTTCGCGAGTTCGCCTTCAGCCCGCACCGGAAGGATGGACGGTGGGGGTATGACCGGCTGAGCAGCGACGAACCCTCTCGATCGCAACAGACCGTCAAGCGCGCTCATCTTGCTCTCCAGATCAGCCCTTGCCCGTTCACTCTCCGCTCGGAAATCCAGGCTGGACAACGGCAATTCGGCGGACGCAGGCGCAACCGGTTCGCTCAGCCACGACAGCTCGACCGGCAACGCCGGCTTGCTCTGCAGATCAGCCTTCGCACTCTCGCTCTCCGGGCGGAGGTGTGGGGTGGACGGCGGCAACGGCGGCAATTCCGCCGGCTCTGGCGCAACCGGTTCGCTCGGCCTCAACAGCGTCTCGACGGGCAACGCGGGCTCGCTCTGCAGATCAGCCTTCGCGCTCTCGCTCTCCGGGCGGAGTTGCGGTGACGACGGCGGCAATTCCGCAGGCTCTGGCGCAACCGGTTCGCTCAGCCTCAGCAGCGTCTCGACGGGCAACGGAGGCTTGCTTTGCTGGTCCGAGCAGGGGCTCGCGGGCTTCGGGAACCGCTTGTGGGCTGCCGTGATCGCCTTCTCGAAATCCTCTGCCTTGAGCCACTTATGCGCGCGCATCGCGTCCAGCACGGGTTCATCCCGGAGCCGTTCGATCTCGATATCGAATACGCCATTCAGCCGCTGGTCGATGAGCTGCAGACCGTAGCCGGTGACGGCCCATTGCCGCCCTACCCAATAGATGTCGCGATGCAGCGCCATCGGCATGCTTCCAAAATGATATTGGTCAAGGAAATAACGCCGCCCACGATACAGCGATGTCCCTTGCGCGCAACAAGGGACCGCAGTTCGGCCGCAATTTTGCCGCGAACTATGGCTCGCGTGCAACGACTTTCAGCCCGCCCATATAGGGTTGCAGCACGTCGGGTACCGCGATGGTACCATCATCCTGCTGATAGGTCTCCATGACCGCGATCAGCGCACGGCCCACGGCGGTGCCGGAGCCGTTCAGGGTATGCACGAATCGCGGTTTGCCGTCGGGTCCGCGGGTGCGGGCATCCATGCGCCGGGCCTGGAAATCCCCGCATACCGAGCAGCTGGAGATTTCCCGGTAAGCGCCGCCCTCGCCCTGCCCCGGCATCCAGACCTCGATGTCGTAGGTCTTCTGCGCCGAAAACCCCATGTCCCCGGAACACAGCGTCATCACCCGGTAATGCAGATCGAGCCGGCGCAGCACCTCTTCGGCGCAAGCCAGCATGCGCTCGTGCTCGTCGCGGCTGGTCTCCGGCGTCGTGATCGAGACCAGTTCGACCTTGGTGAACTGATGCTGGCGGATCATGCCGCGGGTATCACGCCCGGCGGCACCGGCCTCGGCGCGGAAACAGGGCGTCAGGGCAGTCAGCCGCATCGGCAGCTGTTTTTCGTCGACGATGGATTCGCGGACGAGATTGGTGAGGGAGACCTCGGCGGTCGGGATGAGGCCGAGCCGTTCGGTCTTCAACCGGTCATCCGGCGCGAGGAGCAGTTCTCCCTTGACCGCCCAGAACTGGTCGTCCTCGAACTTCGGCAACTGTCCCGTACCGAACATCACCTCGTCGCGCACCAGAAGCGGCGGATTGATCTCGGTATAGCCATGCTCATTGGTGTGCAGATCGAGCATGAACTGCCCGATCGCGCGCTCGAGCCGCGCCAGTCCCTTTTTCAGCACGACAAAGCGCGCGCCGGACAGCTTCGCGGCCGCCTCGAAATCCATGTAGCCGAGTGCGCCGCCGAGATCGTCATGCGGCTTGGGCGTGAAGCCATAGTTGCGTCGCGCGCCGAACACATGACGCTGCACGTTGCCGTGCTCGTCCTTGCCCTCGGGCACCTCATCGAGCGGCAGGTTCGGAATCGCGGCGAGTTCGCTTGCGAGTTCTGCGTCCGCTTCCCTGGCCGAGGCTTCGAGTTGCGGCATGGTGGTCTTGAGCCTGGCGACCTCCTCCATCAGCGCCGCGGCGCGCACCTCGTCCTTGGCCTTCTTGGCGTCGCCGACCTCCTTCGAAGCCGCGTTGCGCCGCGCCTGCGCCTGTTCGGAGGCCAGGATCGCCGCACGGCGTTTTTCGTCGATCGCCAGCAGCGATGCCGACATCGGCGCCAGCCCACGTCGCTTCAGGCCGTCATCGAAGGCTGCGGGATTGTCGCGGATCGATTTGATGTCGTGCATGGGATTCAGTCCTCAGTCGCCACCGGCAGATATCAACCTAGACGTTGACATTTTACGGCGCGCTTGCCCCTACCACATCCGTCATCACCCGCGAAAGCGGGTGACCCAGTATTCCAGAGCAGTGACGATCGATTCGAGAGGCCGCGGCGTACGGGATGCCCCGCCTTCGCGGGGCATGACGATGACCGGGGATTCCCTATTCGGCCGGATTGGCGGCGGGCGGCGGCGGAGACGCCGATGGCGGGGTCGTTGCCGTGGCCGCTGCGGCTGCCTTCTTCTCGACGATGCCCACCGCGATGATCGACCCTTCGTAGAGCGCGAGCAGCGGAATGGCGAGCGAGGCCTGGCTCAGCACATCAGGCGGCGTCAGCACGGCCGCGATGATGAAGGCAATGACAATGAAATAGCGGCGTTTCTCGCGCAGCATTTTCGAGGTGACGATGCCGATCCGCCCGAGCAGCGTCAGGATCACCGGGAGCTGGAACGCGATCCCGAATGCGAAAATCAACGACATCATCAGCGACAGATATTCGCCGACCTTCGGCAACAGCGCGATCTGCGCGGTTTCGGCACCGCCAGTCTGCTGCATGCCGATTGAAAAGCGCACCAGCATCGGCAGCACGATGAAATAGACCAGTGCCGCACCCAGGACGAAAAACACCGGCGTCGCGACCAGATAGGGCAGGAACGCGTTGCGCTCGTGCTTGTAGAGACCGGGCGCGACGAACTTGTAGATCTGCGTGGCCACTATAGGAAACGAGATAAACCCCGCGCCGAACAGCGCGAGCTTCAGCTGCGTGATGAAATATTCCAGAAGCGCCGTGTAGATGAACTTCGAATTTTCCGCCCCCGCGACCCAGACGAAGGGCCAGACCAGCACGTTGTAGATCTGCTTGGCGAAGAAGAAGCAGAAGATGAAGGCCACGCCGAAGCCGAGCAGCGCCTTGATCAGCCGCGAGCGCAGCTCGATCAGGTGGTCCATCAACGGCGCCTTGCTGGCCTCGATGTCTTCGGCGCTCATGACGCTTTGGCGTCCTTCATCTCATCGGCCGCTGGAGCCGCAATCTGCTCCGGCGCGGACGCGGCCTGAAGCTCCGGCGTGATCGCGAGCGGTTCCGACGGCGCGGGATCCGGCGTCGCGGCGGCGGCCGGAGGCTCGATCGCCGCTACGGCGGTCTCCGCCGGTTTATCGACGCCCTCGATATCGAGCGCCTTGTCGACATCGCGTTGCAGCGAGGTCATGAGATTGCCGCCGGTGAAGCTGCTCGCGGCCTCCTTGACCTCATCGAAGCTCTTCTTGAGGTCGGCCATTTCGGCTTCGCGCATCGCTTCCTGAAACTGGCCCTGGAATTCCGCGGCCATCTTGCGGGCCTTGCCCATCCACTGCCCGACCATGCGCAATACGCCCGGCAGCTCTTTCGGGCCGATGGCAATCAGCGCGACAACCGCGATGACGACCAGTTCACTCCACCCGATATCAAACATGAAAAATTCCGCTCACGCGCGTCCGCCTCAGCCCCCAAGAGTTTAAGCCCTAAGAGATTCAGCCCCAAGAGCAAGGACCGAGGGCGCAGTCGTGTCTACCTCCGAGGTCCGGAGTTAGACAGCCTTGCTGCCGACGTCCGACCGTGCTGCCGTCGGGGTCGAGCCGCCGTGATCGATCGATTTCACCGGCTCAGACTTTTCGGCAACCTTGTCGTCGTCCTGCATGCCCTTCTTGAAGGCCTTGATGCCTTGCGCCACGTCGCCCATCAGATCAGAGATCTTGCCGCGGCCAAACAGCAGCAGGACGACTGCAATCACCACGATCCAGTGCCAAATGCTCAGTGAACCCATCCTGCAACCCTCCAAACGGTGATGCGCCAGACCCGACATTCGCTTCCTCTGGGAGACGAACGGTCGAGGCAGGCACAAGTGGCCGTCACGCGGCCAAATCTTGCTCTGAAACTAGGCGTCGCGGCTGTCAAAAACAAGGACCGAGGCTGCGTGAAATCGCGGTTGACGGCGTCTATTACGGCTACCGTTAACCGCTGCGTCGATCAGTCGTCACCGCTCCCGCTGTCGATCTCGGGACCGGACGAGGCCTCGGGTCCGGGATCAAACGAGGCTTCGGGCTCGGCCGCGGCTTCAGGCTCGGCCGCCGCTTCAGGCTCCACAGCGGCTTCGGGCTCTATAGCGGCTTCGGGCTCGGGATCGGCCACAGGTGCCAGCGTCAACTCAAGCTCGCCTCCCTCCAGCGGATCCTCGTCCTCGCGCAGCGCCGGATCGTCGGACGGACTCGGCACGCTGAACCCGGTCGGCAGCCGCGAATCCAGGAGGCCCGTTCCCTTCAATTCCTCGAGCCCCGGCAGATCGGTGAGCGCTTCCAGGGTGAACTGGGACAGGAAGGTCTCGGTGGTTCCGAAGGTCAACGGGCGCCCAGGCGTCTTGCGCCGGCCGCGCGGCCTGATCCAGCCGGTTTCGAGGAGCACGTCGAGCGTTCCCTTGGAGGTGACGACGCCGCGAATTTCCTCGATCTCGGCCCGCGTGACCGGCTGGTGGTAGGCGATGATGGCCAGCACCTCGATCGCGGCGCGCGATAGTTTCCGGGTCTCGGTGCTCTCCCGCGTCATCAGCCAGGCGAGATCGCCGGCGGTCCGGAAGGTCCACTTGTTGGCAATCTTCACCAGATTGACGCCGCGCAAGGCGTAGTCCGCCTGCAGCTGCGCCAGCGCGCTCTTCACATCGACGCCCTCAGGCATGCGCTTGGCCAGCGTCGCCTGATCGAGCGGCTCGGCGGAGGCAAACAACAGGGCTTCGAGGAGTCGCAGTTCCTCGGGTCGCGCTTGCGGATTCACCGGAGTATCCTCGGTGTCCTCCATGATGCGCACTTCCGCCAGGCTTGCCATGGCACTGTCTCCTTCCGCTTCCACTAACTGCTCACTCAACCGAGAGGTCCGCCGCTGTCGCAGCACCGGATGGCTGCGGCGGACGTTTTCGGAAATACAACGGCGCGAACGCCTCTTTCTGGTTCAGTTCCATGTCGCCTTCGCGGACCAGCTCCAGCGCGGCCGCGAAGGTGGAGGCGAATACGGTGGCCCGCTGGGAGGGATCGGCGACGTAGCGCAGCAGATATTCGTCGAGGCAGCTCCAGTCCTCGGCGATCCCGACCAGCCGCTCCAGCGAGGCCCTCGCCTCCGCCAGCGACCAGACCGTGCGCTTGGCAAGATGCACGCTGGTGAGAACGCGCTGCTGACGCTGCACCGCATAGGCGCTCAAGAGGTCGAACAGGGTCGAGGTGTATCTCTGGTGCCGGACTTCCGCGATGCTTTCGGGATTGCCACGCGCAAAGATATCGCGCTGCAGCTGCGGACGGTTCATCAGGCGGTTCGACGCTTCCCGGATCGCCTCAAGCCGCCGCAGCCGGTTGGCCAGCGCGGTCGCCATGTCCTCGGCGCTCGGGCCATCGGGGGTCGGAGGCTCCGGCAGCAGGAGCCGTGACTTCAAGTAGGCGAGCCATGCCGCCATCACCAGATAATCGGCGGCGAGTTCGAGCCTGATCTTCCGCGCCGCTTCGATGAACTGCAGGTATTGGTCGGCAAGCGCCAGAATGGAAATCTTGGCGAGATCGACCTTCTGCTGCCGCGCCAATGCAAGCAGCAGGTCGAGCGGGCCCTCATAGCCCTCAACATCGACCACCAAAGATGGCTCGCCGTCGGCGAGCTCGGCCGGCCGGCCGGTCTCGAACGATAGGATTTCCGCGGTCATACGCTCGCCGTTCCCAACCGATCAATCAAACTGTCCAGCTCCGCCCTTGCCGCGGACCGATCGAACGGCAGCGGCGCCTTGCGCGCAGCCAGCGCCCGATAGGCGCGCCGTAGGGGCTCGCCCGACAATTCCGGCGAGTGATTGGCGACGTCCCGCATCTCCTCCAGCTTGCCGTTGCAATGCAGGGCCACATCGCAACCAGCAGAGAAGAGCGCCCGGGTCCGCTCCGCGATCGAGCCCGCCAATGCATTCATCGACACGTCATCACTCATTAACAAACCCTGGAACCCGATCGAACCGCGAATCACCTGTTCGACCATTGTCGCAGAAGTCGTAGCCGGATGGGCGGGGTCTATGGCGCTAAACACAACATGTGCAGTCATGGCCATGGGCAGATCCGCCAAGGGCCGAAATGCCGCAAAATCGGTCACCTCGAGCGTGTCCCGCGCGACGTCAACGACGGGAAGCCGAAAATGGGTGTCGGCGGTCGCCCTACCGTGACCGGGAATGTGCTTCAGCACCGGTAATATCCCACCTTGTTGCAGCCCATCGGTGACCGCACGCGCGATCGCGGCTACTTTGCATGGGGTTGTTCCGTAAGATCGATCGCCGATCACCGCATCGGCGCCCGGGACGGGAACATCGGCCAACGGCAGGCAGTCGACGGTCACGCCGGTCCGCAACAGGTCGTCGGCGATCAGCCGAGCGCTGAGCCGCGCCGCGGTCAACCCCAATGCGGGGTCAATATCGTAAAGACGTCCAAACACCGCTCCCGCCGGATAGGACGGCCAGTGCGGCGGCCCAAAGCGCTGCACCCGGCCGCCCTCCTGGTCGAGCAGCACCGGAGCTTCCGGCCGTCCCAAGGCATGCCGTAATTGATCAATTAGACTAGCAACTTGGGACGGGCTCTCGACGTTTCTCTTGAAGAGAATAAAGCCCCATGGCCGTGCCGTGCCGATGAACTCGCGTTCAGCAGCGCTCAGTTCTGTCCCGGATATGCCGGTGATGAATGCCCGCGAGGTCATACGAGGCCGATTAGCCCCGTGCTGACCCTCCGGTCAAGGAAACCGCCGTTATTTCTTTTGGACGACGCACTGTCCGCCAGCGGTTTTCAGGTTGTTGCACATCTGGACCGCCTCATCCGGCGTGCCGAAGGGGCCAACCATCGCCCGATAATAGATGCCCTTTTCGCCGAGATCAGCACGCTTGATGACCGGCTGGCGCTGCCCCAGCACATCGGGGAACTTGGTCTGCAGGGACTTGTAGGAGGTCTGGGCGTCGGCCTCGCTACGCTGCGACGACACCTGGACGAGGTATCCGTTCGTCGGCGTGACACCGGTATCGGCTGCACTGGTTGATGCCATCCGGCCCTCAGCGGCCGCCGGCGCTGCGGCCTGCGGCGAGATCGACATCGGCGTATTGGCGCTGGCGTTGGCCGAAGCCGGCGGATTCCGTCCGGGCTTTGCCGCCATCGACCTGGTCATCGGCGCCGCCGGGGACGCCGGAGCGGCCGCGGCAGGGTCGGCCTGATCACCGCGTACCGACAACGTCTTGATCCGGCGCGGCTCGCCATTGGCCATCGTGCCGCTGCTTGGCGGCGCGGCAACCGGCGCACTCATCGGCGGCGGATCGTTGGCTGCGACGGTCATCGGCGGCGCTGGCGGCGGCGGCGGATTGGCTCCCTGTGGAAAGACCACCCGCGGTCCGCCGGTCCTTGCATTGATGTCGACCGGGGTCTCCTCGCGTGAGACCATTTTCTCGGTTCGATCGGTCATACCCAGCCGATCGGGGACCTTCGGACTCCCGTCGGTGGGCGACGGCATGATCTTGGTGGGGCTGTTATCGGCCCTGATGATCGGTGGCTCGCCATTTTGCGGCGAACCAACATAGGCCCGATAAGCGAAGGCACCGCCGGTTCCGACCACGGCCAGCGTCAGGACCATCAAGACCTTGGCGAACCCGCCGCCCCGCTTGTTGTGATCCTCGTCCTCGCCGTCGTCATAGCCGTCCTCGTCCTCGAACGCGTAAGGATCGTCCGCATAGCCTTGCTGGCGTTGGAAATCCTTCCCGCCTTGATCGAGCTGGCCGAACAGCGCATCGTCGTAGCGCGAAGGGTCGTCGTGCCCGTCATCCTCAGGGAAGCCGGGCTCCTCGAAAGCCTCACGCTGCTGGGGCGCAGGTTGACCTGCTCCGTAACGATGCACGGGATGAACGGGCTCCTGAAAATTCTGTTCCGGGGCGGGTTGCGGCTGCCGCGGCGCTTCCGGCCGACCACCGCGCTGCTGCTGCATCCAAGGCGGAGGGCCCGCCGCCGCCAAGGGATCGTTCGAAGGCAACTCCGGTGCCCGCACCGGCTCAGGGGCCATCATCGGTGCCGCTCTCGGCGGCGCCTGAACCTTGGGTCCGGCACGGCCTGTTCCGGCGAATGGATCGTTCTGGCCGATCAGGCGAGCAAGCTCAGCCAGCGGATCGCTGTCGGCCCGCGCCGGGCCGCGCGGTGCCATGCCGCGATCCAAATCATCGGCCATGAAGTTTCTATCCTGGTAACGATCAGCCATCGTGATGACGCATCCCCTTCGGGCTAGCCGCAAACTCCGTACAAAAGCGGTCCGGCCACTGCCGGGTGCCCCCACCGGACGAAAACCAAGTCCCCAAACTCCTCCCGATACTATCGCATTTCATTCGGGGCGTGGACGCCCAAAATGGCCAGACCCGATGCCAAAACCAAAACGACGGCCTGGACCATCGCCAGACGTGCCCTAGTCACGTTTGCATCATTATTGATAATGAAGCGTAAATAGGGCAAGTCCCGCCCCTTCGTCCAAAGCCCATGAAATTCGCTGGCTAAATCATAGAGATAAAACGCGATTCGGTGCGGTTCATGGCTGCCGGCAGCCGCCTCGATTACCCGTGGATAAAGCGCCAGGAGCCGCAGCAGGTCGAGTTCCGCCGGGTCCGTGAGCCGCTCTACCGTCGCGGTAGCCAAATAGGCCACCCGCGCCCCGTCGTCCTCGGGCAGGTCGGGAATCACCTCGCGAGCATTACGAAAAATGGAATGACCGCGGGCATGGCCATACTGAACGTAAAATACCGGATTGTCCTTGGACTGTTCGATCACTTTAGCGAGATCGAAGTCCAACACGGCATCGTTCTTGCGATACAGCATCATGAAGCGGACGGCATCATTGCCGACCTCGTCGACCACCTCGCGCAATGTCACGAAATCGCCCGAACGCTTCGACATCTTGACCGGTTCGCCGTTGCGCAGGAGTCGCACGAGCTGGACGATCTTGACGTCCAACGTCGCCTGCCCGGCGGTGACGGCCTTCACGGCAGCCTGCGTGCGCTTGATGTAACCGCCATGATCGGCGCCGAAGACGTCGATCAGGTCGGTGAAGCCACGATCGAACTTGTTCTTGTGGTTGGCAATGTCGGACGCGAAATAGGTATAGGAACCATCCGACTTGATCAGCGGCCGGTCGACGTCGTCGCCATAGGCGGTGGCGCGGAACAGGATCTGCTCGCGATCCTCATAGTCCTCGACCGGCTTGCCCTTCGGCGGCGGCAGCCGTCCTTCGTAGATGTCGCCCTTGGCGCGCAGGTAGTCGATGGCCTCGCTGACCCGATTGTGGTCGCCCTCGATCAGCGAACGCTCGGAAAAGAACACGTCGTGATGGATATCGAGCGCGGCCAGATCGCCCCTGATCTGGTCCATCATCATCGCGATCGCCTTGGCGCGAACGATCGGCAGCCATTGCGCTTCCGCCATCGCGCGCAGCCGCTCGCCGTGTTCGGCAACGAGCGCCTGCCCTATCGGCTTGAGATAGTCGCCCGGATAAAGTCCTTCCGGAATTTCGCCGACATCCTCGCCGAGCGCCTCGCGGTAGCGCAGGAAAGCCGAACGCGCGAGCACATCGACCTGCGCGCCGGCGTCGTTGAGATAATATTCGCGGGTGACATCGTGCCCGGCAAATTGCAGCAGGCTGCAGAGCGCGTCACCGAACACGGCACCGCGGCAATGGCCGATATGAAGCGGGCCGGTCGGATTGGCCGACACATATTCGACGTTGACCCTGGCTCCGCCACCTGGCGCGATACGGCCGTAGGAAGGGCCCTCGCGCAGCACCGTGCGTAGCGCGTCCGCCCAGGCGATCGGCTTCAGGGTCAGGTTGATGAAGCCGGGGCCGGCGATATCGACCTTCTCGACCAGATCATCGCTGCGCAGGCGGGCTGCGATCTGCTCGGCCAGATCGCGCGGCTTCGACCTTGCCTCCTTCGCGAGCACCATCGCGGCGTTGGTCGCCATGTCGCCATGCGCGGGGTCGCGCGGCGGCTCGACGACAATTCGGGACATATCGGTGCCGGCGGGCCAGCCGCTTTCGGCGCCGAGCGCGCTGCAGATCGCCTGGACACGCGCGAGCATGTTGGCAAACAGATGCAATGATGGAGCTTTTTCGACCATGGTGCCGCCGCCTAACGCAAATCGGGGGTCGAGTCAAAAAGCCTTTGATGCTCGGTCAATGCGAAACGGTCGGTCATGCCGGCAATGAAGTTGCCGATCCGCCGCGCCCGGGCCGTCTCGCCCTCGCGATCGGCGCCCGGCGGCAACCATTCGGCTGGCAATTCGGATGGATCGCGCTGATAACGCGCGAACAGATCGAACAGGATCTCCTCGGCCTCCCCCATGATTCGCATGACCCGCGAATGCCGGTACATTCTCAACTTGAGGAAAGCCTTGATATCGGCCTCGGCTGCCGCGGCCGTCGAAGAAAAGGCGATCAGCTGCGCGCCGTGGTTTCGGACCTCCTTGACCGATGTCGGCTGCGCGACGTCCAGCCGCCGGCGCGTTTCGACGATCACCGCGCCGATCAGATATGAAATCAGTTCCCGTACCAGTTCGGCACCGCGCCTGATGTCGTCGAGCCCAGGATAGTGCTTTCCGATGTCGGCGATCATCGCGGACGTCAGCGCCATCTCCCCGAGATCGTCGACCCGGAACAGGCCGGCGCGCAAGCCGTCGTCGATGTCATGGGCATCGTAGGCGATGTCATCGGCGATCGCGGCGACCTGCGCTTCCAGCGAGGCATAGCTCCACAGCTCCAGATCATAGGACCGGTTGAATTCCGCGATCGCAGCCGGAATCGGATCGGCCTGCGGACCGTTATGCTTCACGATCCCCTCCAGCGCTTCCCAGGTCAGGTTGAGGCCGTCGAATTCGGGGTAGCGATGTTCCAGCGAGGTCAGGACGCGCAGGGACTGGGCGTTATGGTCGAAGCCGCCATGCGCCTTCAGACAGGAATCCAGCGCCCGCTCACCGGCGTGTCCGAATGGCGGGTGCCCGAGATCATGCGCCAGCGCCAGCGTCTCGGTGAGGTCCTCGTCCAGCCCCAGCTGCCTGGCGAGTGCGCGCGCAATCTGCGCCACCTCGAGCGAATGCGTGAGCCGCGTCCGATAGTGATCGCCCTCGTGGAACACGAAGACCTGGGTCTTGTGCTTCAGGCGCCGAAACGCGGTGGAATGGATCACCCTGTCGCAATCGCGTCGGAACGGGCTGCGGGTCCTGCTCGGCGGCTCCGCGAACAGCCGGCCGCGGCTGGCCCGGGGATCGCTGGCATAAATCGCGCGCGGGGCAGCCATTCCAACCGACACTTTGCCCTCCCAATCCGATTGATTCCGCGCTCCCCCGCACTTAACTATGGTCGGACGTCATTACCAAATGAATTGGCCATGACGTCGTTTTCGCAAGAGGGCACGAGCCATGACCACCCCCGTCACCATCAGCGAGCGGGCCGCCCGCCGGATCAGCCAGATCCTCAAGGGCGAAGGCGACGGGGCGATGCTGCGAATCTCGGTCGAGGGCGGCGGCTGCTCGGGTTTCCAGTACAAATTCGACATCGAGCACGCGCGGGCGGACGACGATGTGGTGATCGCACGCGATGCCGCAGTGGTGCTCGTCGATCCCGCCTCGGCGCCGTTCCTGGCTGGGTCGGAAGTCGATTTCGTCGACGACCTGATCGGTGCCTCATTCCGCGTGCACAACCCGAACGCCACCGCGTCCTGCGGCTGCGGCACCAGCTTTTCGGTCTGAGCGAACTCTCGAGGTCGCGTCGCGCTACCGCCTGCTCCCATGGCTCCGGACCTGATGGCAGAATAGGTCAGCAGCGATGGCCTATTAACGATATCCTCTTAAGGTTGCAAAAGTTTTCCTTTCTAATTTGAAGGCTTGCATTTCTTAAGATATCGTTAACGAAGTTTGGTCGCGTACACAGGGGGGGTTAATGTCCGAGATCACGTTATTTGGGAGTCTCGTGAATGCACTGCATGCGGTGCGCCATGATTACAACGAACAACTCAAATCCATTGCGCAATATGAAGCGTTCTTGTTGGTCGAAAGTTCGACCCAAAAGGTTGCCGAGACCCTCAATGGGCTGGTGAATTCGCCCAAAACATCCATGGCCGCGGAAGTCATTTCGACGCTCGAGCTGGCCAAGACAAAGTTCAAAGAGCATCTGACCAGCGTTCCCGAGTACAGGGCATTGTTGGCGATCGACAAGCTCATAAGCGATGTGTCGATCGATTTGGGAGTTCAGCCTGCTCCCGAGACCGTGCTTGCAGCGGATCAATCCGAAGCTATTTCGCACGAGACTGCTTCGATGCAGCCCGAACCAGAGCAGGCCGCATCCGCATCGGAGGGTACGGTTGCGCCGCCGGAGGCGGCGGAGATCGCGTCAACCCAGGCGATCACCGCGCAACACGAAACAGATCTTCCCGTGTCCGCGTTGGAGCCGACGATTGCCCAACCAGAGCCCGCGGAGATCGCGCCGACACACCCGACCGTCGCCGCTCAACCCGAAGCCGATCAGGCCGTGTCTGCGTCAACCGATGACGCCGTATCCGCGTCCGGGCATGCGCTCACGCAGCCAGTGACAACGGAGATCGCTCTGGCCCAACCTACGGCCGCCGAACAAAATGAGCCCTCAGGAACCATGTCTTCGGCGGACAGCTCTCAGGCTCCCATCGAGGATTTGCCTTCGATCACCGAGCCTCCGCCCACGCCTTTTGGCGATGGGTCAGAGAAAGCGGCCTGATCGCAACCCGCATCGGACAGGCCTCGACGGAATGCCGCGCTCACAGCGCGGCATTTTCTTTCCGTCAGGTTGCAAACCATGAGTTCTGCTACCGTTAATCATTTATTTACCCTCTGCTCGTTTAATTCAGAACGCTCGCAGAGGAGTCTTGACTCATGATCGCTGAGGCTGTCGGAAAAATTCAAGCCATTGAGCAGCAGCTGACGGAAAAGACCAAACTGCAGCTGCAAGCCCGCCTTACGATTCGCGCATGCCTGAAGGAGTTGCGCAAGATCGACGGCCCCGCAAATCCTGGTACCCATATTGGAGGCGAGGAGCGTGCCGTCAGCTTCATTGGCCGCGTGGCATCCTAGAGTCGGACATCCGAGTCGGATCATATCCTGGCGAGGATGCGGGAGAGCAACGCGACGCCGGCGATCATGAGCCATGCCTCGGCGCTCGGCGTCGAGATCGACCGATCGAACTCGTTGTCTTGCGACGCTACCTCCCCCCGCGAGTGCACCATCTGGTCAGTTCGTTCCCGGAACGCGTTCGAGTTCGGACGTTCGCTCGATCGATCTTTATACAAGTCTTGACTTATATAAGCATACACCGATATTCCTTGCGACGAAAGCGAGGAGGACGGTATGGAGATCGACGTTGCCAGCGTGCTGGGACTTGTCACGCGTTCGGTGCGAAATTTCGAGAAGGATGGGAAACCGGCGAGCACGGTGATGCTCACGCGGCTCTACGACACCGACGTCGACGACCTCTGGGAGGCGGTAACGAGCGCCGAACGCATCCCGCGCTGGTTCCTGCCTGTCGAGGGTGAGCTGAAGCTGGGCGGCAGGTACCAGCTCAAGGGGAATGCGGGCGGGACCATTACCGCCTGCACGCCGCCAACGCATTTCGCCTCGACCTGGGAGTTCGGTGGTGCGGTGAGTTGGATCGACGTCAGCCTGGCCGCGGAGCGCGGCAAGGCGCGGCTCACGCTGGAGCATACGGCGATCCTCGAGGATCACTGGAAGCAGTTCGGCCCAGGCGCGGTCGGCATCGGCTGGGACCTCGCGTTGACGGTGGGACTTGCGCGGCATCTGGCGTCGGGCACGCCGGTCGAGCAAGCGGCGGCGATGGCGTGGATGGGTTCGCCCAACGGCAAGGACTTCATGAGCCAGAGCGGCGAGTTGTGGCGTGCGGCGCATGTCGAGAGCGGAGAGGATCCGGTCTCCGCCAAGCAGCGCTCGGACCGGACGATCGCGTTCTTTCGCGGCGAGATCCCGCCGGACATGGCGCATCCGGGAACGGGAAGCTGATGCACGTCTTCGACGTCCTCGCTGATCCGGTCCGCCGCCGCATCCTCGAACTGCTCGGTCGCGGCGAAATGGCCTCCGGCGAAGTGGTCGAGGCCATCGGCGCCGAGTTCGGGATCACGCAGGCGGCCGTGTCGCAGCATCTCAAGGTGCTGCGCGAGAGCGGCTTTGCGCGGGTGCGGGCGGAGGCACAGAGACGGCTGTACTCGGTCGATGCGATGGGGCTGCAGGCAGTGGACACCTGGGTCAGCCAATTCAGAAGCTTCTGGGAGCCGAAATTGGACGCGCTGGCGACGGAGATCGCCCGGGGCAAACGGCAGCGGCGTCGCGCACCGGTCGCGGGGCGCGGAAGGTCGGGCGCTCGTAGTTCGCGCTCGTCTTGAGGCAGTAGCGCTCGGCGCGCGGTCGCGACCTGCCCTTGACGGGGACGGTCGCAGCTTGGTCTAAGCGGCCGAAGGCTGTCACCCGCACGACAATCGCCAGCCCGGAGGCCTCCCATGCGCATCGCCACCTGGAACGTCAATTCGGTCAGGCAGCGGCTTGAGCATCTCCTGACCTGGCTGAAGGAGTGCTCGCCCGAGATCGTCTGCCTGCAGGAAATCAAATGCATCGATGACGCCTTCCCGCGGTTCGAGATCGAGGCTCTCGGCTACAACGTGGTCACCCACGGGCAGAAGACCTTCAACGGCGTCGCGCTGTTGTCGAAACTGCCGTTCGAAGAAACGAAGTCGGGTCTCGCCGGGGATGACGAGGACGCGCACGCCCGTTTCCTGGAGGGCGTGGTGCCGCTCAAGCGTGGCGTCCTGCGCGTCGCGTGCCTCTATCTGCCCAACGGCAATCCTCCGGACACTGATAAATATCCCTACAAACTCAAATGGATGTCCCGACTTCAGGATTATGCGAGGGAACGGCTGAAGGCGGAAGAGCCGCTGGTGCTCGCGGGCGACTTCAACGTGATCCCCAGGGCCGAGGACGTCTATAATCCGCCCGCCTGGGCCAATGACGCATTGTTCCGGCCAGCCACCCGGGAAAGCTTCCAGGCCCTGCTCGGGCTCGGCCTCACTGATGCCTTGCGCGCGGTCACGGACGCCCCGGGCCAGTACACCTTCTGGGACTATCAGGCCGGCGCCTGGCAGAAGAACTGGGGAATTCGGATCGACCATCTCCTGCTGTCGCCACAGGCCAGCGACCGGCTCGTCGATGTCGGGATCGACAGCTATGTCCGCGCCTGGGAGAAGCCGTCAGACCATGTGCCGGTGTGGGCGGATCTCGATCTCGAGGTGGCGTAGCGCCGCCGACCTTCGCGTTCCCCGCATCACTGGCGGTCGCCAATCCGCCTGGACATCGGACATCCCCGCGCGAGCCGAACTTCCGACCGGCGGATCGTCATCGCTGCAGCCACGTGCGAGATAGAAGCGGTGGGCCGTCTCGGTGCTGAGAAGAGAGCAGCACGTGTTGCCGCGTTCGGCCGTCCTCGTTTTCGAGCGCCGCCAAAAGAAACGTACTGACAGCGTGAAACTTCACGGTCGGCGCCACGTAGTTCATGGTGATCTCTCCGCAATCCCGGACTGATCCAACAGCAATAATGCGTTTCCCCTCGATCGTGACGAGGAGCGAGTGACAGGCGTCCTGAGTCCAGACTGCAATGTTTTCGGGTGTCTCGTTGCCCAGCCATCGCGCGAGAATCGCGGGATCGTCGCCGTGATCGGCCATGCAGAGTTCGGCAATCGACGCCCGCAACACCGCGCAGGCGGCGGACGCGTCATCCGGCGTCGCGTGGCGGATCAGCATGTCAAACTTTTGGGCCGAAAGCCGCCTTGCTTCAAAGCAAAAGGCCCGGGACGAATCTCAAGGAAGCCCCGAGTCCGAGGGACGTCAGTCCCGCTTGCCCTTCACCCAGAGCTCGAGCATCTGGAGCGCCGAGGCGCGGTCGTCGTCGGAGGCCTTGGAGAAAGCGCGATTGTAGCTTTCCTTGATCCAGGCCTCGTCCGCTGCTGCACCGTCCCGCGCAAGGGTGAGCCACATCAGCCCGCGCGCGGCCTGACGCGGCAGCCGGTCGCCGTTGAACAACATCTGGCCGAGCAAAGCCTGGGCCTGATGCTGGCCCTTCTGGGCGGCAAGGCCGAGCCACCGGGCCCCATAGCGGAAATCGTCGCGCGAGGCGTCCGGCGATTTCAGATAGAGCCGCGCCAGATCGTACTGCGCGTCCGCATTGCCGAAGTAGGAGGCCGCGTAAGAGAGCATCTCCCGCGCCCGGTCCGGATCGGCCTTGACCTTGGAATTGGGAATGCCACTGAGGTAGTAGCGCCCCAATGCAACGAAGGCGTTGGCAACGATGGCGGCCTGGGGCGCCGACGGGCTGTCCTCGGCATGGGCGTTGGCAACCCGGCTGAAGTAGTCGAACGCCCGCACATCGTCGCGGGCGACGCCTTCGCCGCTGGCGTACATGCGGCCCAGCCGCCATTGCGCGACGGGATGACCGCCCTCGGCCGCGTATTGCAACGCGGTCAAAGAGGTTTCCGGTGTTGCGGACGGCGGCGCGGACTTGCGCAGCGTCGCGCCCGCACCGGGTTGACCGGAGAGCACGGGGATTGCAGGCTCCTGGTTGACGGGCGCGCCGTCAAAGGCAATCGCCGGCCCCGAGAGCGGCGCGATCACCAAGAACCAACCCAATATGATACGCTCAAATGTCCGCATAACACTGCTTCTCGTGCGCACCACCCGGGTGAGTTACGGCTCCCGCCACCGCCGGCCCAACCTGTTGGGCATATTTCCAAAGCGCGCCCGACGCGTGGTTGGTCTCGCGCGCCATCCACCTGGTCCTGCGCTCGGCCAACTCAGCGTCGCTCAATTTTACGTCAAGAGTGCCGTCGACGGCGTCGATTGCGATGATATCGCCGTCCTGAAGCAGCCCGATAGGACCGCCCACCGCCGCTTCCGGCCCGACGTGGCCGATGCAGAAGCCGCGGGTTGCACCGGAGAACCTGCCGTCGGTGATCAGAGCGATCTTGCCGCCCATCCCCTGCCCCGTCAGCGCAGCCGTGGTCGAGAGCATCTCGCGCATGCCCGGGCCGCCGCGCGGCCCCTCATAGCGGATGACAATGACTTCGCCTTCCTTGTAGGTCCGCTTCTGGACCGCCTCGAAAGCGTCCTCTTCACGGTCAAAACAACGAGCAGGCCCAGTAAATCTCAAATTCAACATTCCAGCGACTTTCACAATCGCTCCTTCAGGCGCAAGATTGCCCCTAAGACCAACCACCCCACCAGTTGCGGTGATCGGCTTATCAGCAGGCCGCACCACGTCCTGGTGCGGGTTCCATTTCACGCTCTTGAGGTTCTCGGCGATCGTCCGGCCGGTGACAGTCAGACAGTCTCCGTGCAAAAAACCATGATCGAGTAGTGTCTTCATCAGAAGCGGAATGCCGCCAGCCTCGAACATGTCTTTGGCGACATAACGGCCACCCGGCTTCAAATCTGCGACATAAGGTGTCTTTTTGAAGATTTCGGCGACATCGAACAGGTCGAACTTGATGCCTGCTTCGTGGGCAATCGCCGGCAAGTGCAGGCCCGCATTGGTCGAACCGCCTGAGGCAGCCACAACCGCGGCAGCGTTCTCGAGCGACTTGCGGGTCACGATGTCTCGCGGGCGGATGTTGGAGGCGATCAGCTCCATCACCTTTTCGCCGGAGGTCGTGCAGAACGCGTCACGGATTTCGTACGGCGCCGGCGCGCCGGCCGAATAGGGCAGCGCCAGGCCAATCGCCTCGGAGACGGTGGCCATGGTGTTGGCCGTGAATTGTGCACCGCACGCACCCGCGGAAGGGCAGGCCACGCGCTCGATTTCGTCGAGATCGGCATCCGACATCTCGCCAACCGAGTGCTTGCCGACGGCCTCGAACATGTCCTGCACCGTGACCTGTTGGCCGCGGAAATTGCCGGGCAGGATCGAGCCGCCATAGATGAAGACCGACGGCACGTTCAGCCGCACCATCGCCATCATCATGCCGGGCAGCGACTTGTCGCAGCCCGCGATCCCGACCAGCGCGTCATACGCGTGACCGCGCATGGTCAATTCGACGGAGTCGGCGATACATTCGCGCGAGGGAAGCGAGGAGCGCATGCCGTCATGGCCCATCGCAATGCCATCGGTCACCGTGATGGTGCAGAACTCACGCGGCGTGCCACCAGCGGATGCAACGCCCTTCTTGACCGCCTGGGCCTGCCGCATCAGCGAGATGTTGCAGGGCGCGGCCTCGTTCCAGCAGGACGCCACGCCGACGAACGGCTGGTGGATCTGCTCGGTGGTCAGTCCCATGGCGTAGAGGTAGGAGCGATGCGGCGCGCGCTCGGGCCCTTCCGTCACGTGACGGCTGGGGAGTCGCTTTTTGATGTTGGTCTTGACGTCCATCGTGAACCCGTCTCCCCGCACCACCGGTCCCGGTTTCCGGAAAACCCAGCCTCTCAGCCAGAACTTCCCGTCACCTTGCCGTGGCCAGACGTCTTTGAAGCAATATTTCATAGAGGGGTGTGGCCAAAAAGCGGCGAGGACAAGAGCCGGCCCCCGCGGTTGCCAAATGTTCCTCATATGTTGCCGTCCAGCAACAGCCGTGGCATCCCAGCAACCATTTATCTTACTTTCCGGCGGCCGCACCGATCTCAAATCGGCGCCACGAAAGCGTCGCTTTGGGCTCGGCGTGCTCGACCCTGACGTCGACGGCCTGGATCACCGGCCACTCCTTGGCAATTTCCGTGTTTTGCCGATGCCAGGCGCGCCGGGGCACAATGTGTCGCCTGCGGTGCATTTGCAACCTAAGGTTATCCGCTTGCTTAACGCACTGCTGGATCGTTGAGTGCCTCGATGAGCGCGGCGCTCCACGACCAGATGCCTCTATTGCAACCCGGCCACTACCGGCAGACGGTCGATGGCCCTGAGGCCGGGCCGTCGGCGCCAGACAATGTCCGACTCGTCGACCGCGAGCGTCAATCTGGGCCAGCGCAGAAACAGGGATTTCAGCGCGCATCGCGCTTCAATGCGCGCGAGTTGATGGCCCAGGCAAAAATGGATGCCGGTGCCGAAGGCGATATGCCGATTTGGCTTTCGTTGCAGATCGAGCCCTTCCGGATGGATATTCGCCTGCGGGTCCATGTTGGCCGCCGCCAGCATGGCCATGATCTTGTCGCCACGTCGCAGCCTGACGCCGCCGAGTTCGATATCTCTGCGCACGTAGCGCGGCTTGGTGAATTGCACCGGCGTGATGAAGCGCAGAAATTCCTCCACCGCTAGATCGACGCGGCCCCAATCCTGTTCGAGCCAGTCACGCAGTGCAGGATTTTTCAGCAGTTCAAACACCGATCCTCCGATCAGGTGCGTGGTGGTCTCATGGCCTGCAAACAGCAGCAGGAAGACCATGGACACGATCTCGTTCGGGCTGATCCGTCCACCGTCCTTCTCGACGCGGACGATCTCGGCGATCAACCCTTGACCGCCCTGCCGGCGGACGGTTTCGAGGTGACGTTCAAGGTAGCGCTTCATCGCAACCACGTTCGGGATCATGCTGAGGAAATCCAGCGCGCCGGTGAAGCGGGTGAAACCGGCCGCCCAGGACACGAATTTTTGCCGATCGGCCAGCGGCAGCCCGAGCAGTTCGCAGATCACCGACAGCGGCAGCTTGCGCGCAAAGCGCTCGATGAGGTCGGCCGGACTCCCTTCCGCAAACAGCTCGCCGGCGAGTTCGTCGCCCAGGGCCTGAATGTGCGGCTCCATGTCGAGCACGGCGCGGCGGCGGAATGCCTCGTCCACGATGTCGCGCAATCGCTTGTGGTCCGGATCGTCCGTCGACAGCATGCTGTTGGCAAGGCTGCGCACGATACCCGGCATCCACCACCGAAGGCCGGCGACGTTACCGTCCTCCCTGCGCATGGTGAAGGTCGCAGTGTCCTTGAGCACCTGATCGGCGAGCGCCTGGGTGGTCGTCGTCCAGACCGTCCCGATGAGCGGGAATCGCACCTTCACAACGCCACCCGCGGCGGCAAGCTTGTCGATTGCGGCAGCCGGATTACGAAAGTAGTCCTGGCTGGTGAAGTCTGCCTGGAACGTCATGAGCGCCTCCTTGCTTGGTCGGAAGCTGCGTCGTCTATTGTGGCATTTCAAGATGGGGCGGATCTGGCGGGCATAGGGAACCCATAAGCGGCCCCGGCGGTTTCATGCTCCCTCAGCGATCCTCTTTGCGCAGCTGAACTACTCGACCTTGACGTCGGCCGCCTTGATCATCGGCCACCATTTGGCGATCTCCGTCTTCTGCCATGCGCCAAGCACCTCCGGCGTCAATCGGTCACCAGGGGGAATCTGCAACCCGAGATTATCAAGCTGCTTGCGCACCGCCGGGTCGTTGAGTGCCTCGACGACCGCGGCATTGAGCCTGGCCACGATCTCCTTCGGTGTCCGCTTCGGCACCCATAGGCCAGACCACAGCGTCATGTGGAACCCGGGCAGGCCCGCTTCGTCCGTGGTTGGAATGTCCGGGGCCGACTCGACGCGCTTGTCGTCTGTGACGGCGTAGGCGCGGATGGTCCCCGCGCGGACCTGGTTGATGGAGTTGGAAGTCTGGTCGATCATCAGGTCGATCTGGCCGGCGACGAGGTCGTTGAGCGCTGGCGCCGTGCCGCGGTAGGGCACGTATTGCAGCTTGAGGCCGGTGATGGTCTCGAAATAGAGCCCGGCGACGTGACTGCCGGAGCCCGCGCCCGCCGTGCCGGCCGTCGCCGGGCTCGGCCGCGCCTTGAGCCAGGCCAGCAACTCCGCCAATGACTTCGCGGGCACCGCGGTCTTGCTGACGATGATCATCGGGTTGCTCGGCAGCAGCACCACCGGTTCGAGATCCTCGACCAGATCATAGCCGAGCCTGTAGATCGCGCCGTTACAGACATGCGTGCCGAGATGACCGAAGCTGACGGTGTAGCCGTCCGGGGGCGAGCGCACGGCACGCCCGACTCCGATCGAGCCACCGGCCCCGGTGACATTTTCCACCAGCACGGCCTCGCCCAGCGTGGCCTTCATCCGCTCGCCGAGAATCCGCGCCATGGCATCCGACGGGCCGCCGGCGGCGAACGGCACCACGATCGTGATGGGGTGCGACGGATAGGTGTCTGCATGTGCCACCGAGCCAAAGCTCAGCAGCGCGATCAAGACGGCCCAGACTGCTCGTTGCATCATCCCTCCGAGTCCGCCGGGCTGGAAGCTTCTTGACTAGAGATTCGCGTAGTCAATCGGCTTGTGACGATCGAGCGTACGCGTGACCGGCGGCAGAGGATATTTAAGGCCTGTGGCGCAATTGAACAGCATCACGCGGTCATTTTTCGTCACGCGGCCGTCGGCCAGACTCTGCTTGTAGGCGGCGTAGGTCGCAGCCCCTTCAGGGCACAGCAGCAGGCCCTCCTCCCGCGCAACTTCGTTCAGCGCAGACGTAATCTTCTCGTCAGAGACCGCAATCGCAAAACCCTTGCTCTCGCGCACCGCACGCAGGATCAAAAAATCTCCAACGGCCTGCGGTACGCGAATCCCCGAGGCGATGGTGTGGGCATCCTCCCAGCGCGGCGCATGCTCGGTTCCGTTCTCGAAAGCGCGCACCATCGGGGCGCAGCCCTCAGCCTGCACCGCAACCATGCGCGGACGCTTCGAGCCGATGAAGCCGATCGCCTCGAGTTCGGCGAAGGCCTTCCACATCCCGATCAATCCGGTGCCACCGCCGGTCGGATAGAAAATGACGTCCGGAACATCCCAGCCGAGTTGTTCAGCGAGTTCGAGCCCCATCGTCTTCTTGCCTTCGATTCGATAGGGCTCCTTCAGGGTCGAGGTGTCGAACCAGCCGGCCTTGGCCTTGCCCTCTCCAACGATCTTGCCGCAATCGTCGATCAGCCCGTTGACGCGATAAACGGTCGCGCCCTGCAGTTCGATCTCGCTGACGTTCACTTCCGGCGTATCGGCGGGACAGAAGATCGTGGTCCTGATGCCGCAGGACGTTGCATAGGCCGCCAGCGCCGCGCCGGCATTGCCGTTGGTCGGCATCGCCATGTGCCTGATGCCGAGCGCCTTGCCCATCGAGACCGCCATCACCAGGCCACGCGCCTTGAACGACCCCGTCGGCAGGCGTCCCTCGTCCTTGACGATGATCTCGCCACCGCCAAGTTTTCCCGACAGTTTCGGCAGACGGATCAGCGGCGTCATCACCTCGCCGAGGCTGACGATATCGGCGCATTTGCGCACCGGCAGCAGCTCGCGATAGCGCCACATCTCGGCCGGGCGCTGGCTCAGCGCATCCTTGGTCAGCGCCCGCTTCACGCCTGCGAGATCGTAGCGCACCAGCAGCGGCTTGCCGGCCTTCGACAGATTGTGGATCTGGTCGGCCGGATAATGATCGCCCTCCATCGCGCATTCGAGATGGGTGACGAATGTCGGCCGTTCGATCGTCAGATTGTCATTGTCTTTCACGGATCGATCTCTCTTCATTCTGCTTACGCTTCAGTGGAATAGGCGTTTGAGCCACGGCACTATCTGTCGAGCCTCAGTTTCTGCCATATCCGCTGAATCGTAGATTCCGCAATCGGGACCTGGCGGCCCCCACCCCTCTTCTGCGTTGTCTGCATCTGTTGGATCACCGATTGGACTATCGGGGTCTGGCGCACTCGATGCTCGCAAAGCGGCCAATGCCGCGGAGTTCCATTGCCTGCGGTAAGTATACCAACCGTCCGATCGCCGGCAAATCAGCACGCGCTCACTACCGTCTGGGCTTTCGAGCGTTTTGATGCACATGGCGTGTCAGATATTCAGCACCTTGCCATACGCATCCAGCACGGCTTCCTTCATCATCTCCGACAGCGTCGGATGCGGGAAGATCGTGTGCATCAGCTCTTCCTCTGTCGTCTCGAGGTTCATGGCCACCACGTAGCCCTGGATCAGTTCGGTCACCTCCGCGCCGATCATGTGCGCGCCCAGGAGCTGGCCGGTCTTCTTGTCGAAAATGACCTTGACCAGTCCCTGGTCCTCGCCGAGCGCGATCGCCTTGCCGTTGCCGACGAAGGGAAAGCGGCCGACGCGGATCTCGCGGCCGGCTTCTTTCGCCTTGGCCTCGGTCAATCCGACGGAAGCAATCTGCGGCTGGCAATAGGTGCAGCCGGGAATGAGGTTCTTGTCCATGGCGTGCGGATGCAGGCCCTTGATGGCCTCGACGCAAATGACGCCTTCGTGCTCGGCCTTGTGCGCCAGCATCGGGGGACCGGCGACATCGCCGATGGCGTAGATGCCCGGCACATTGGTCTTGCCATAACCGTCGATCACGACGCAGCCGCGATCGGTCTTGACGCCGAGCTTTTCCAGCCCGAGATTTTCGATATTGCCGACGACGCCGACCGCCGAAATTACCCGCTCGAACTCCTGCGTGACCGGCTTGCCCTTGCCGTCGTCGATGGTCGCAACGACGCTGTCGGCTTTCTTCTCCAGCTTCGTCACCTTGGTGCTGCTCAGGATCTTGATCCCCTGCTTCTCGAAGCGCTTGCGCGCGAGCACCGCGATCTCGGCATCCTCGACGGGCAGGATCTGCGGCAGCACCTCGACCACGGTGACCTCGGACCCCATGGTGTGGAAGAACGACGCAAACTCGATGCCAATCGCGCCGGAGCCGACCACCAGCAGCGACTTCGGCATTTTCTCCGGCACCATCGCCTCGAAATAGGTCCAGACCAGTTTCTTGTCAGGCTCCAACCCCGGTAGCACGCGCGGCCTTGCACCTGTGGCGATGATGATGTGCTTGGCCTGGTACGCACCCTCGCCGAGCGCGCCCTTCGGCCCCTCGACGTCCGATTTCTTGACCGAGATCTTGCCCGGCGCGTCGATCGAAGCCGCGCCCCAGATCACCTGGACCTTGTTCTTCTTCATCAGGAAGCCGACGCCGTCATTGAGGCGCTTCGACACCCCGCGCGAGCGCTGCACCACGGCCTTCGGATCGTACGAGACCTTCTCCGCCGAGAGCCCGTAATCCCCTGCATGCTGCATATAGTGATAGATTTCCGCCGAACGCAGCAGCGCCTTGGTCGGAATACAGCCCCAGTTCAGGCAGATGCCGCCGAGATAGGACTTTTCCACGATCGCGGTCTTGAACCCGAGCTGGGCCGCGCGGATCGCGGTGACATAGCCGCCGGGACCCGAACCGATGATGATGATGTCGAAGGAGGTATCAGCCATGAAGGCTCCCGTCAGCTCAGGTCGTGGTGCCGCGTGAACGGCGATTTGCGAAAAACACTCTTGTCCGCCATTCCAGCACGATGACCAACGCAGCGATGGCAATTGCGATCAGCGCAATCGAGCTCCAGATGTTTCGCGAGAGAGCTTCGCCGGACAAGAACGCGGCGTAGAAGACGTCCAACCCGATCGGGTTAAGCGCAAGGACGGCCGCGAGCAGCATCGATACCCACGGCCATTGCGTTCGAACGTTCAACGTTGCCCCCTGCGCCGGCGCTTGGCTCACACCATCATCATCACGGGATTCTCGATCAGCATCTTGAACGCGCCGATCAGCTCGGCACCGAGCGCGCCGTCGATGGCGCGGTGATCGCAGGACAACGTCACGCTCATCATGGTCGCGATCTCGATCTTGCCATCCCTCACCACCGGGCGTTCCTCGCTGGTCCCGACCGCCAGGATCGTCGCGTGCGGCGGATTGATGACGGCGGTGAAATGATTGATGCCGTACATGCCGAGATTGGACACCGCGGTGGTGCCGCCCTGGTATTCCTCGGGCTTGAGCTTGCGGGCCCGCGCCCGCGCGGCATAATCCTTCATCTCGGCCGAGATCGCCGACAGCGTCTTGGTCTCGGCCTTGCGGATGATCGGCGTGATCAGTCCGCCGGGCATTGCCACGGCAACCCCGATGTCGGAATGCCTGTGCTTGAGCATGCCGCCTTCGGTCCAGCTCACGTTGCAATTCGGGATCCGCTGCAGCGCGATCGCCATTGCCTTGATGACGAAGTCGTTGACCGACAGTTTGTAGAGCGGCTTCTTCTCCTTGTCCTTCGGCGCGGCCGCGTTGATCTCCTCGCGCGCCGCGACGAGCTTGCCGATGTCGCAGTCCATCGTCAGATAGAAATGCGGAATGGTCTGTATCGAGGCGGTGAGCCGCTGCGCGATGGTCCGGCGCATGCCATCATGCGGTACGACCTCGTAGGAGCCGTCCTCGAACAGTGCGCGGACCTGCTGGTCGGACATCGACGGCGCGGCCGCGGGAGCTGCCGCCGGGGCCTTCAGGCCCTTGCCGGATTTGGCGTCCTCGACATCGCGGGCGATGATGCGACCATGCGGCCCGGTCCCTGCGATGCGCCCAAGCTCGATGCCGGCATCCTTGGCCAGGCGTCGCGCCAGCGGCGAGGAGAAGATGCGGTCATGGCCGTTGACCTGCGGGGCAGCCGCCGCTTTCGGGGCGGGCGCGGCTCCACCAGCAGACGCCGGTGCCGCGGCGGGGGCTGATACGGTTGCCGGCGCGGGCTTGGCGGCGGCGGGCGCCGGTGCAGCCGGCTTCGGAGCCGCGGCCGCGCTGCCAGCCGCCTTCACATCCTCGCCGTCGCCGGCGAGGACCGCGATCACGTCGTTGACGGGGACGTCCTGCGTCCCCTCGGGGACCACGATCTTCGCAATCGTCCCCTCGTCGACCGCCTCGACCTCCATGGTCGCCTTGTCGGTCTCTATCTCGGCGATGACATCGCCGGACTTGACCTTGTCGCCCTCTTTCTTGAGCCACTTGGCGAGATTGCCCTTTTCCATTGTCGGCGACAATGCGGGCATCAGAATGTTGATCGGCATACTGACCTCACAGGAGATTCCTGGCTGTGATCTTCGATCCGCCGCGAAGCGAACCAGAAGACCATTTGGGTGGCATATCCACCCGCTGAAAACTTGAAATTCCGCTTCAATTGCCGATGTCACCCTGCCAGAGGCGCTCGTTGGCGGGGTCGGATCGCCATGACTTCATCATGTTGATCGAACGCTCGTCAGCGAGATCGATAAAGGGAATGCCGAATTGCGTCAGGATGTCCTTGCTGCCCGGAAACGTGACGGACTCGCCGATCACCAGGAGCGACAGCTTGAACAGCCCGATTGCGCCGGCGCACATCGAACAGGGCGACAGGGTCGTATACATGACGGTGTCATGAAACGACATCAGCCCGGCATCGCGCAGGCACGACATCTCGCCGTGCAGAATGACGTTCTTTTCCTGCACCCGGTTGTTGTGCCCGCGCGCAACGATCTTGTTGTCGCGCGTCAGCACGGCGCCGATCGGCAGCCCGCCCTGGGAAATGCTGAGTTCGGCTTCACGAATGGCCTCGGCCATGAAGTCAAAATGATACGGTTCAATTGTCACGTTCAATGCCCCTGTTGCGACCGCGGAACGGTGCTCCCCGGATCGGTCGGCCGCGCAATCTCAGCTTCAAACATCTCGATGATGCGCGTCAACGCTTCCTGTTCGGTATAGTCGCTCTCGCGACCATAGGCGCGCGAGGCGTGGCGGGCGATATCAACCAGCAACAAGCCCCACATGTCCGGTTCTTCGAACGCACGCATGAACGCAATGGACAATCCGCCGTCGAGCACGAAGGCGCGCAGCACCTCGGTCGCATCCTCGCGGCCGACGACATCTGGAGGCAATGGCTGCTCTTTCGGACCGGGCATAGCTCACCGATAGCAAACGGCCTTGGCGGCGGCGACCACCTCGGCAACGGTAGGAAGAGCGAGCTTTTCCAGGTTCGCCGCATAGGGCATCGGCACGTCCTTGCCGGAGACGCGCGCCACCGGCGCATCGAGGTAGTCGAACGCATGTTCCATGAGGCGCGCCACGATTTCGGCGCCGACACCGCTCTGCTGCCAGCCCTCCTCCACCGCCACCGCGCGGCCGGTCTTCATCACCGAGGCGACGATGGTCTCGGTATCCATCGGACGCAACGTGCGCAGGTCAATCACCTCGGCCTCGATGCCGTCCTTGGCCAGCTCATCGGCCGCCTTCAGCGCATAGGTCATGCCGTTCGACCAGGAGATGATGGTGACATGTCCCCCCGCACGCGCGATGCGGGCCTTGCCGATCGGGATCACATAATCATCGAGCTTCGGCACCTCGCCGGAATGGCCGTAGAGCACCTCGTTCTCGAGAAAGATCACCGGATTCGGATCGCGGATCGCGGCCTTCAAGAGGCCCTTGGCGTCGGCGGCCGAGAACGGCGACACCACCTTCAAGCCCGGAACCTGCGAATACCAGGCCGAATAATCCTGGCTGTGCTGGGCGGCCACGCGAGCCGCGGCGCCGTTCGGACCGCGGAACACGATCGAGCAGCCCATCTGTCCGCCCGACATATACAGCGTCTTGGCCGCGGAATTGATGATCTGGTCGATCGCCTGCATGGCGAAGTTGAAGGTCATGAACTCGACGATCGGCTTCAGACCGGTCATGGCCGCGCCGACGCCAACGCCGGCAAAGCCGTGTTCGGTGATCGGCGTATCGATCACGCGCCGCGCGCCGAACTCCTGCAGGAGACCCTGGGTGACCTTGTAGGCGCCCTGATATTCGGCGACTTCCTCACCCATCACGAACACGTCCGCGTCGCGCCGCATCTCCTCCGCCATCGCATCACGCAACGCCTCGCGAATGGTCATGGTCACCATCTCGGTGCCCGCGGGGATTTCCGGATCCGGCGCGGCGACGGCTTGCGGTGCCGCGGGTGTATTCGCTGAAGGCGCCGGAGCCTCGACCTTGGCCGGGGCCGCAGACTCGGCTGCTTTCGCCGGTCCCGATGGTGCTGGAGCCTTGGCAAGATCGGCGGCACTTTCGCCGTCGGCAAGAATGGTCGCGATCGGCGTGTTGACCGCAACGTCGGCGGTGCCTTCCGGAATCAGGATCTTGCCGAGGGTGCCCTCGTCGGTCGCCTCGACCTCCATGGTCGCCTTGTCAGTCTCGATCTCGGCGATCACGTCGCCCGACTTGATGGTCTCGCCTTCCTTCTTCAGCCATTTGGCGAGGTTGCCCTTCTCCATCGTGGGCGACAGCGCAGGCATCAAAACTTGAATTGGCATATCTGCTCCGGAAAAAATCAGTGCTCAGGCATCGTCCTGCGTGGTCTGGTCTGGGCGCGGCATGACCACGCCTCACGGCGGTCAGCGATAGACATCGGTCCACAGTTCGGCCGCATCGGGCTCGGGATCATGCTGGGCGAAATCCGCCGCCGCGTTCACGATCTCGCGGACCTCGGCGTCGATCGTTTTCAGATCCTGCTCGCTGGTCTTCGCCGCAAGCAGCCGGTTGCGGACCTGTTCGATCGGGTCCTGGTCATGGCGAACTTTTTCGACCTCCTCGCGGGTCCGGTATTTCGCCGGGTCGGACATCGAATGGCCGCGATAGCGGTAGGTCTGCATTTCCAGGATGTAGGGACCCTTGCCGGCGCGGCACCAGGCGACCGCCTCGTCGCCGGCGGCCTTGACCGCGCGCACGTCCATGCCGTCGACCTGCTCCCCCGGAATATTGAACGAGTCACCCCGCTTGGAAAAATCGGTCTGGGCGGACGCGCGGTTCACCGAGGTGCCCATGGCGTAGCGGTTGTTCTCAATGACGTAGATCACCGGCAACTTCCACAGCTCGGCCATGTTGAAGCTCTCATAGACCTGGCCCTGGTTGGAGGCGCCGTCGCCGAAATAGGCGACGCTGACGAAATCATTGCCCCGGTAGCGGTTGGCGAAGGCAAGACCGGTCCCGAGCGAGACCTGCGCACCGACGATGCCGTGACCGCCGAAGAAGTTCTTCTCCATGCTGAACATGTGCATGGAGCCGCCCTTGCCCTTGGAGTAGCCGCCCCGCCTGCCCGTGAGTTCGGCCATGACACCCTTGGCGTCCATGCCGCAGGCCAGCATGTGCCCGTGGTCGCGATAGCCGGTAATGACCTGATCGCCCTGCTTCAGGGCCATCTGCATGCCCACCACAACCGCTTCCTGGCCTATGTAAAGATGGCAGAAGCCGCCGATCGCACCCATGCCATAAAGCTGACCGGCCTTCTCCTCAAAGCGGCGGATCAACAGCATATCCCGCAGCGCGCTCAACTCCTGGTCCCTGGTGAACTCAGGCGGGGAGCCGCTCCCCTTTGCCGGCGCTTTTTCCTGACCTGTTTCGTTCACGGCGTTTTTCTTGGGTGCGGCCATAGCAGTTCCGATTGCGAGGGGTAGATGGGCCCTCTCTAACCCAACTCAATCCGTCGTGGAAGGATTGCGTGAGAATGGGCTGATGTCGCTATGCCGCAGTGCAGTACGGCGACAAATTCGAGAGATCGATCATGGTCGAGGCGCCTGGCCGGCGGCCCGCCTTAGGGCCAATCGCGAACATCGCATTTGTTGCGCAAATGATATCGACAAGATTTCAAAGATTGCGTCATTCGGGCTCGCGGCCACTCGGCCATCACCTGAACCGCAGGTTACCGCGTGTCAGCTGCCTGACTGACGAGCAGCCCATCAGTTTCATCCCACGCTCGATCTCCGCCCGCATGAGGCCGAGCGCCCGTTCGACTCCGGCCTCGCCGGCCGCCGCCAGCGGGTACAGATAGAACCGACCGACGCCAACGGCCTTGGCACCCAGCGAAAGCGCCTTGAGCACATGGGTCCCGCGCTGGACGCCTCCATCCATCATGACATCCATCCGATCGCCGACCGCGTCCACGATTTCGGCCAATTGGTCGAGCGGCGCCCGCGAGCCATCCAGCTGCCGCCCCCCATGGTTGGACAAAATGATGCCCGTGCAACCTATTTCGGCTGCACGTTTGGCATCTGCCACCGACATGATCCCCTTCAGGCAGAACTGACCGTTCCACAGACGAACCATGTCAGCCACGTCGTCCCAATTCATGGAAGGATCCAGCATGTCCGTGAAATACCGGCCGATCGACATGGCCCCGCCGCTCATGTCGACATGCTCCTCCAGTTGGGGCAGCCTGAATTTCTCAGAGGTGACGTAGTTGATGCCCCACAGCGGCTTGATGGCGAACTGGATCATGCCGCCCATGGTCAGCCTGAATGGAATCGAAAAGCCGGTGCGCAGGTCGCGTTCGCGGTTTCCGCCGGTGATGCTGTCCACCGTCAGCATCATCACCTCGACGCCGGCTGCCTTGGCTCGCGCCATCATGGCCCGGTTCAGGCCGCGATCCCTGTGGAAATAGAACTGATAGACCTGAGGTGTATCGTGCGCTTTGCGCAGTTCCTCCAGACCGACCGTTCCCAGTGAGGATACGCCGAACATCGTCTTGTACTTCGCCGCCGCCGCGGCAACCGCCCGTTCGCCCCGGTGGTGAAACAGGCGTTGCAGCGCCGTCGGGGAACAGTAGATCGGCATTCCGAGTTTCTGGCCCATCACGGTGACCGAGAGATCGACATTCTCCACCCCCCGCAACACATTGGGGACCAGATCGCATCTCTCGAAGCTCTCAGTGTTCCGGCGATGGGTCACCTCGTCGTCCGCCGCTCCATCGATATAGTTGAAGATCGGACCGGGAAGCCGTCGCCTGGCTAGTTCCCGGAAGTCATGGAAATTGTGACAGTCGCCCAAGCGCATATCGTTGCTCCCTGCTGCAATTTGGTGAACGTATCAGGTGATGGTTTGGCAGGGCACGCGTGTCGTTATCGAAGGACGATCGCGGTGAAGGGCGGCGTGTAGGGATCCAGCCCCCTTACCGATACGAGCCCGTTGGATCGGCGTGCCGGGCGCGACGGCGGGCGGGTCTTGACGTGCAGGAAGAGAAGCGGCCGGGATCAGTCGCGACGGTTGATCCGGACGAGGTCGTGCGGGTTGGCGTAATCGAGCTGAAAGCGGGCGCGCTCATCGAGCATGTCCGGATCGACCCGGTCGGAGCGCAACAGGGAGACGCGCTGCTCCCCATCGGCTCTTTCCCGCTTCAGGCGCGCCAGCTCCGAGGTCAGCACGATGATTTCCTGGTCGAGTTCCTGTCGCGCATTCAGGCCATATTTGCCGGTATAGGCATTGACGCCGAAATAGCCGACGATCGCGGCCGCCATCGTGTAGAGGGCGAGCCCGGTGAGGAAGGCCTTGAGTCGCGCGCGGATGACCATGCGCCTGAAGATGCGACCGCAGCGTTAACGAATAGCTAAAGCCGCGGCCCAACACGCTGTCAGTGTGGAGGCGTGGTCGGTTCGTCCGCTCCAAAGCTGCCGGAGCGAACGGCCGGCGTCCTGTTGTTAGACGTTCTGCTTGGCCACGAAGGCCGCGAAGGCATCGATGTATTGCTGCAGCACGGTCCGCAGCGAATCCTTGATCAGTTCGCCTTTGTCGTCAAAGGCATCGCCGACCATGTTCACGTAAGCCTCGGGCTGTCCCATGATCGTACCCGCGATGCCCGGGAGAAGGTGCCGGAGGCTCATCACGGCGCTGACACCGCCCTGCGCGCCCGGCGAACTGCCGACGATGCCGATCGGCTTGCCAAGGAACGAACTCTTGCCATAGGGCCGCGAGGCGACGTCGATCGCGTTCTTCAGCACGCCCGGGATGGCGCGGTTGTATTCCGGCGTGACGAACAAGACACCTTCGGATTTTTGCAGTTTCTCACGGAACGAGAGCCAATCGGCGGGGGGCGCCCCTTCCAGATCCTGATTGAAGAAGGAAAGGCCGTGTAATGTCGTCACGTCGAGTTTGATCGTGGCAGGCGCCAGCTTGGCAAGCGCATTGGCAATCTTGAGGCTGAAGCTCTCCTTGCGAAGGCTGCCGACGATGGTGACGACATGATGCGGATGGGCCATGAAAACTCCTCTTGGGTCTGGAAAGGCGCTCCTCACCTACCAGATTGCCAAGAAGATGCAAGTGCATGAATCAGCACCGCTTCGCGAACCGAAGTTGAGCGTGCCCAAGAAAGGAGCAGGCCGCCCCGAATGGACGGCCTGCATTTTTCAGCTCCGGGGTGATCAACGCCACCTCGGTCTAAATTACAGGATTCCAGGCCGAGGGAATCAGCCGGTACTTGGCGCCATCCTTCTCGACGTGCCCGATCGAGGGGAATGTGAAGTGGAAGCCGATGACAGTTGCCTTCTCGGCCGCTGCCATGTCGTAAAACTTGTGCCGGGTCTCCTGCGCCACATCGGGGTCGATGTCGAAGAGAACGTGCCAGTCCGGATTGCGGAGGAAGAACTCGGGAATGTTGGTGACATCGGACTGGACCAGAACCTTGGCATTGCCAGAGGCCACCGCGAACGCCGAGTGACCCGGCGTGTGCCCGGGTGCCGCGATCGAGGTGATGCCCGGCGCCACCTCCTTGCCCCAATCGTATTTCGTCACCTTGGATTCGATGCCGGCGAAGGTCTTCTTCACATTGGCGAAGTAGTTCTTCATCATTCCGTTGGACTCGGCCTTGGCGGCGTTCTCGTCGCTGGTCCAGAATTCCCAGTCCTTGGCCGGGACCATGATCTCGGCATTCGGAAACGCGATCGAACCGTCCGCGGCGCGAATCCCGTTGGTGTGGTCGGGATGCAGATGCGACAGCAGCACGATGTCGATCGCCTTCGGATCGGCGCCGGCGGCCGCGAGGTTTTGCAGCGTGCGTCCAACCGCGCCCTTGCTCGGCTCGAAATTGGCAACGCCGTTGCCGGTATCGATCAGGATCAGCTTGCTGCCGGTATTGATCAACTGCGGATTGAACGGCACCGTCACCATGCCCTTCGGCATATAGGCGGCGTCCGCGGCCGCGAGCGCTTCTTCCTTCGACGCGTTGGTGACGAACTTGTCCGGCATCGGAAACGTACGTGCCCCGTCGTTGATCGAGGTGCATTCGTAGTCGCCGACCTTGTAACGGTAGAAGCCGGGTGCCTGGCCCCCGGCGGGCGGCGCGGCCGCCCGGGCGACCGGCATGCCCACCAGCGGCGCCAATGCGGCTGCGGTACCCGCAGCAGCAACGCCGGCCAGTAACTGACGACGGCTGACATCTCTCATTGGAAATCCTCCCCTTCCCTGTTCTCCACTTGCGGTCTTCCGCATTTGGGACGGCCAGTCTCCTGCGGCTTGCCGCAGGACGCCAGCCTCCCATGGTCGAACACCGAGGGGCCTCCGTTCATCCGACCTTGTTCGGGTTGATGAGGAATTTCTCGCCGGTGGCGCGCTTGGCGTAAACGGCGATATTGGCCAGGTCGAGCGTCTCCTGCAGCGAGATCACCTTGGTGTAGTGACTCGCGAAGGTGGTCTTCAGTTCGTCCACGACGCGCTGTCGCAGCCGCTGGCCATCCGCCGCCCCGATCTTCATCAGGAACGGGAACAACAGCCAACCGCCGACACTCCAGGTCATGCCGAAGGCACGGTTGAGTTCGGTCGGGCGCATGTCCAGGCCGCCATAGATATAGACCTGCTTGTGCACGTTCGAGCCGTAACGGCTGTAGACCTTCGCCGTCTTGTTGACGGCGATTTCCATACCGGTGAGGATCTGGCCGGCGAGCTTGCCGCCGCCGATGGCGTCGAACGCGATGGTCGCGCCGGTCTCGACCAGGGCCTGGGTCAGTTCGTCCATGAAGCCGGGCGACGTGGAATCGACGACATATTTGGCGCCGATCTTGCGCAGAATCTCGGCCTGCTCCTGGCTCCGCACGATATTGACCAGCGCAATGTGGTCATTGATGCAGATCTTGTTGAGCATCTGCCCGAGGTTCGACGCCGCAGCGGTATGGACCAGCGCCTTGTGCCCCTCGCGCCGCATGGTCTCGGTCATGCCGAGCGCAGTCAGCGGATTGACGAAGCAGGACGCGCCCTCCGCCGGCGTCGTGCCGGCCGGCAATGGCAGGCACTCGTTCACTTTCAGGCAGCGATATTGCGCGTACATCGCCCCGCCGATCATGGCGACGGTCCTGCCCATCAGGGCCTTGGCGGCATCCGACGAACCTGTCCTGATGACGACACCGGCGCCTTCGTTACCCACCGGCATGGATTCGTCGAGCCGACCGCCCATCGCCCGCATCGCGGCTTCCGGAACCGTCGCGGTGACGATCGGCTTCTCCTTGCTGCCCGATGCCTTCGCGGTGCTCATGTCGGCGGCCCCGACCAGAAGACCGAGATCGGACGGGTTGATCGGCGTCCCCTCGACGCGGACCACGACCTCGTCGGGACCGGGTTCGGGGGTCAGCACATCGACGAGCGAAATCTCGAGCTCGCCGCCCTTCTTGATCAGCGAACGCAACTGCAGTCCCGTCTTGCCGTCACTCATCGATTCCTCCCGCTTCTTGCTAATTGATTCAGACCAGCGCCTTCAGCGCCGCCTTGCCGGCATATTTCGCCTGCTTGCCGAGTTCCTGCTCGATCCGCAACAGCTGATTGTACTTGGCGGTGCGGTCGGAGCGCGCCAGTGAGCCGGTCTTGATCTGCCCGCAATTGGTGGCGACCGCGAGATCGGCGATGGTGGAATCCTCGGTCTCGCCGGAGCGGTGCGACATCACGGCGGTGTAGCCGGCCTTGAAGGCCACCTCGACGGAGCTCAAGGTTTCCGTGAGCGTGCCGATCTGGTTGACCTTGACCAGGATCGAATTGGCGCGGCCGTTCTTGATGCCGTCCGCAAGTCGCGTCACGTTGGTGACGAAGAGATCATCGCCGACGAGCTGGCATTTCTTGCCGATCAGGTCGGTCAGTTCCTTCCAGCCGTCCATGTCATCTTCCGACATGCCGTCCTCGATCGAGACGATCGGGTAGCGTGAGGCGAGGTCGGCGAGATATTTGGCCTGCTCGGAGCCCGAGCGGGTCTTGTTCTCGCCGCCATAGACGTAGTTGCCATCCTTGAAGAACTCGGTCGCCGCGCAATCCAGCGCCAGCATCACGTCGCCGCCGGCCTTGTAGCCAGCCTTGCCGATCGCGCTCATGACGAATTCGAGCGCGGCATCGGCCGACGGCAGGTTCGGCGCAAAGCCGCCTTCGTCGCCGACATTGGTGTTATGGCCCGCCTTCTTCAGCTCCCCCCGCAGGGTGTGGAAGATTTCCGACCCGCAGCGCAGCGCCTCGGCGAAGCTCGCCGCGCCCACCGGCATGATCATGAATTCCTGGAAATCGATCGGATTGTCGGCATGCACGCCGCCGTTGATGATGTTCATCATCGGCACCGGCAGGGTCCGCGCTGAGGTGCCGCCGACATAGCGATACAGCGGCATGTCGAGGGAGGTGGCTGCGGCCTTGGCGCAGGCGAGCGACACGCCGAGGATGGCGTTGGCGCCCAGGCGACGCTTGTTCGGCGTGCCGTCGAGATCGATCATGATCTGGTCGATCTGGACCTGCTGCTCGACATCCATGTCGGTCAGGGCCTCGAAAATCTCGCCATTGATGGCCGCGACTGCCTTGCGAACGCCCTTGCCGAGATAGCGCGCCTTGTCGCCATCGCGCAGCTCGACCGCCTCGTGCGCACCGGTGGAAGCCCCCGATGGCACCGCCGCGCGGCCCATCGAGCCGTCCTCCAGGATCACGTCGACTTCGACGGTGGGATTGCCGCGGCTGTCAAGAATTTCGCGGCCGATGATGTCGACAATGGCGGTCATGGGAAGCCTCTTCCTGGATTGATCCGGTTGGAGGGCGTCTTACACGGCGCGCAAGCAAATGTGAACGGCTACGCCGCAGTGCTCGCCTGACGGGCGGACAGGGTCGGACTAAACTCGATGGAGCGTCAAACCTCCATTTGAGAAAGCCGGGGTAACGCAATGAACCGCCGCCAGTTTCTCACATCGACCGCCGGGATCCTCGCCGCGCCCGCGTGGCTTGGCGCCTCCTATGCGCAAGCAGCCCCCTTCCGCACAAAATATTATCCGGTCGCACCCGGCATCGGCTTGCACGATGTCGCGCCAGCGCCGGACGGCACCATCTGGTTCACCGGCCAGGGCCGTGGCGTGCTGGGCACATTGGATCCGCGCGACGGCTCGTTCAAGACGATCGATCTCGGCCGAGGCGCCGCGCCGCACGGCGTCACGATCGGCCCCGATGGCGCGCCCTGGGTCACCGAGGGCGGGCAAAACGCCATTGCGCGTGTGGATCCCGCCGATCACAAGGTCGCGCTTTTTCAGCTGCCGAAGGAGTACGCCCAGGCCAACCTGAACACCGGTGTCTTCGACCGGGCCGGCGTCTATTGGTTCACCGGCCAATCCGGCATCTACGGCCGACTCGACCCCAGGTCCGGAATCATGACGGTGTTCAAGGCTCCGAAAGGCATCGGGCCTTACGGCATTACGGCGACGCCTGGAGGTGACGTCTGGTACGCCTCGCTCGCCGGCAGCTACATCGCAAAGATCGACCTTGCCACCGGAAACGCCGCGATCGTCCAGCCGCCCACGCCCAAGCAAGGCGCCCGGCGGGTCTGGTCGGATTCAAAAGGCCGAATCTGGGTCAGTGAATGGAACAGCGGCAACGTCTCAGTGCACGATCCAGCTGACAACTCCTGGAAAACCTGGAAGCTGCCTGGAGACGGTCCGCAGACCTATGCGGTCTATGTCGATGACAAGGACAAGGTCTGGCTGTCAGATTTTTCGGCAAACGCGATCGTCCGCTTTGATCCGCTCAACGAGCGTTTCGATGTCTTCGCCAGCGACAAGTCGAACGCCAATGTCAGACAGTTGGACGGCAGGCCTGGTGAAGTATGGGGCTGCGAGTCCGGTAACGACCGGCTGGTCGTGATCCAGACGGCCGTACCCGCGTAAGCGTTCCTCGCACGGTTTCCTGCCGCTCGCGATATCGGCGCGGCACTCCTGCGGGCGCTCACCCCTGCCCCGTCCTGGCGAAGCGGTTGACGACGGCCCCCCTTGCGTCCATGTCAGTGCCGCACTGGATGGGAACCAATGGCCCGAAAACCGCTACAGCTCGGACGCGCCGTGGAATGGCCGGCTACGCCGGATGCGGCCACGCTCGACCGGGTCCCGAACCCGCAAGCCGACACCGACTATCTGGTCCGCTTCACGGCGCCGGAATTCACCTCGATCTGCCCGGTGACCGGACAGCCGGATTTCGCGCATCTGATGATCGACTATGCGCCGGGCGCGTGGCTGCTGGAGTCAAAATCCCTGAAGCTCTATATTGCGAGCTTCCGCAACCATGGTGCGTTCCATGAGGACTGCACCGTGATGATCGGCAAGCGGATCGCAGCCGAGATCAAGCCGAAATGGCTGCGCATCGGCGGCTACTGGTACCCCCGCGGCGGCATTCCGATCGACGTGTTCTGGCAGACCGGCAAGGTGCCGAAGGGGCTTTGGATTCCTGACCAGGGCGTCGCGCCCTATCGCGGGCGCGGATAAGCGGGCAAGGAAACCGCCCAAGAAACTGCCCAGGAAATTCGCCCGAAAAACTGCCCGAAAAACCGCCTATGTCAGCAGCCCCGACAAATATTCTTCAGCTTGGCGGCGGTTCGGGCCTCTTCCGCAACGAAGGGATCTACGTAGGCATCCCGCACTGCGGCGTCCGTCCTTGTCGCGGGCATTTTCAACTTGGGCGGAAAGGCCGCGTCGTAGCAAGCGAGGCGCCCGCTGGTGCTATCGATCGCACGGCAGTCCGGCTCCCGGGCGAGAGCACCTTGCGCGAATCCAACAAGTATCGTCGCGGCGAGAAGCAGCTTCATCCGGTCTTCCTTGCAAACAACATCGAGTGAGAATCGGTCGACCGCGAAGCGGCGATCGATCGTCCGCATGGACAATCGTACAACACCGAGCGAACGAAAATCGCCGGTCCGGCCCAGATGAGCCAGTCTTGCGGGTCGCTCTGCCCAGTCGTTACTATTTCTTTTTTCCGTCACCAAAGCTCGGCTGCCATCCGGCAGTCTTTTGGCTTGGTGCCGCTGCGATCACCTTGACCTTTTCCTTCTTGGGCTTCTTGGTCTCTCGATTGCCCTTTTGCTGCCCTTTGGCCATGTCGATCTCCTTGGAGTTGTTGACGACGCGGGAACCGAATTTGCGTGAACGCCTGCGTAGCGCCGGATAGGCCCAACCGAATACGACCGGCTCAATGATACCTTAAACCGGTCAGGCATCTGAAACGCGCCGCGCTAACCGTGCAGGAGCGCACCTGCGAAAACCAACAGCATGAGGAACAGCGGCACGATGACCGGGAAACCCAGGCAATGCACGCTCCTCCTTCCGCGTCGGGAGCGTTCGCGACCCTCAGATACCGATCGATGCCGCAGGAAGCCTACGCCTGCGTACCGGGAATAGCGAGCGTTAAACGTTGCATCCAGCGCTCGAATGCGAGCGGCGTAACGACGCGCTCGCGCGGCCAAACCTCGTTTTCCGAGAAAGAGATAGCTAATCAAGCCGAAGGAGCGCATGCTGGCCTCATGCAACGAACCAGCGCAATGCGGTTTGCGACGAGCGGGCGGACATGACAATCCGTTCGCGGCGGGAAATCGTGACTTTCAAACATGCGTTCCAGATGCGGGGCGTCGATCGACTGCTGCCTGCGGGAGCCTACGAGGTCATTACCGACGAAGAGATGATCGAAGGGCTTTCGTTCCCGTCGTATCGCCGCGTTGCCACCATGATCATGGTGCCCGCGGCGCAATCGCGCGGCTCGAGCATGGAGATGGTCTCGATCGGTTCGGTCGATCTGGCGGACGCGCAGCGAATCGACGCGAGCGCGGCATGAACAGCGAACCAACCGATCTCGACAAGCACCGCGGCATGGCCGCACGGAAGGCGGTCAGCATTCGTCGCGTCCTGGCCGAAGTGGAGAAGAATGCAAGGGAACTGCGTGACCGGCAGGCCATGCTTGAAAACCAGCTCCTCTCGATCCCCGCGGATTCCTGGCCGGAGGCCGCGGCCAAGGCCCGCTATATCCTGAATCTATACGCCGCGAGTCTCGCGCCCGACGATACCCGCCATCGGGATCTTGTCACTGCCGTGTTCGAGGACTTTGCCCGCCTGTCCCAAGAGGGCTGATGGGCTGCGCGCGGGCGACGGATGCGCCGCGAGCGGAACGAACCGCCGTGGTCGGCCCGGTCACCCCGCGCCTTGAGAGCAAACCACAAACAAAGCTGTGAGGCGCGCAAACGACTTGCAGCCTAACCTGCCGCGGCATCCGCGGGCTTGCGCTGCCGCAGCAGACGCGCGCAGACGACCCCCAGCGCGATGATCACGGCCGTGGCCGACAGCAGGGTCGCAAGTTTGCCGATGTGATGGAGACCGAGACCATAGCCGATCGGCCCGATCGTCTGCCCCATGAAGAAGAAGAACGAGTGCAGCGACAACGCGGTGGCCCGCGCCTCCACGGACAGTTCGCTGGCAAAGACCTGCAGGCAGCCATGGATCATGTAGAAGCCCCAGCCCATCAGCAGGAGATTCAGAAACTGGATCTTCCATGCCGGACCGAAGCCGACCGCCGCGAGTTGCAGGCCGACGAGCGTGGCGCCCGAGATCATCATCCCCCTCACGCCCAGCCGGGGCAGGAAGCGCGACACCGTGAGCGTGTAGAACAGGCCCCCGATCGCGAACCCCGCGATCACGACGCCCGCGATCGATAGTGAGGGTTCGCCGAGATCGGCCAGGAACTGCGCGATGTATGGAAACAGTCCAAGCACGCAGCAGCCCTCGATGAACACGGCCGAGTAACAGATCGCAGCGTTCGGATTGCTGAAGATGGTTCGGTAGCCATGCTTGAGCATGGACAGGTTGGTCTTCGGCGGCCGGCTCAATTTTGCACCGCGAAAGCCGGCGGCGACGGCGATCGACGTCAGCGCGGCGAGAGCGCCGAGCACGACCAGCACGCCGCGCCAGCCCAGAAAATCGCCAATCAGCCCGGACAGCGATGCGCCCAGCAGGTTGCCGGTCATCGAGCCCGCCAACGTCCGGCCGATCGCCACCTGCCGCTTGTCCGGTGCGACGAGATCGCTGGTCAACCCCAGCGCCACCGGAAAGATGCCACCGGACGCGACCCCGGCCAGAATGCGGCTGGCGAACAGGAGCGGGAACGAGCCCGCCATCGCACCGAGGATGTTGGCAACGCCCAGCAGCGCCAGGCACGCGATCATCAGCCGCGCCTTGCCGAACAGATCGGCTGCGGCACCGACTGCCGGCTGCACGATGGCAAAGGTAAAGGCATAGATCGCGGAAAAACTCGCAGCGGTGGCGATCGAAACGCTGAAATCAGCAGCAACATGCGGCAGCACCGGATCGAGCGCCCGCGTCGACAGGCTGGCGGCAAAGCTCGTCAGCGCGATGATGTTGATGGCTGGTGGCAGGCGTTGATCCCTTTGCCGCCCGCTCGACCCCGGCATCAGCGTGGAGCGCTCGCCCGGAGATTTTTCGCCACCGCGTCGAACGCCATCAGCATCCTGAGCAGCGCCTCGAACTCGCGCAGCGGCACCATGTTCGGGCCGTCCGACGGTGCATGGTCGGGATCGGGATGGGTCTCGATGAACACGCCGGCGACGCCGACCGCGACGGCGGCACGCGCCAGCACCGGGACGAATTCGCGTTCGCCCCCGGATGAGGCGCCCTTCCCGCCCGGCTGCTGCACCGAATGAGTGGCATCGAAAATCACCGGCGCACCGGTGGTGCGGGCGAGGATCGGCAGCGCCCGCATGTCGGAGACCAGCGTGTTGTAACCGAACGACGCGCCGCGTTCGGTCACCAGCACGTTGGCATTGCCGCTCGACGTGACCTTGGCGACGACATTGGCCATGTCCCAGGGCGCCAGGAACTGGCCCTTCTTGACGTTGACGACCTTCCCGGTCGCAGCCGCGGCGACGAGCAGGTCGGTCTGCCGGCACAGGAACGCCGGGATCTGCAGGATATCGACGGCCTGCGCCACCTCGGCGCACTGCGCAGCATCGTGGACATCGGTGAGCACGGACAGCCCGAGCGACGACCTGATTTCCGCAAAGATCGGCAGCGACTGTGCAAGGCCAAGTCCCCGCGCGGCAGACGCGCTGGTCCGGTTGGCTTTGTCGAACGAGGTCTTGTAGACGAGGCCGATGTTCAGCCGCGCTGCGATGTCCTTCAGCGCGGAGGCGACTTCGAGCGCATGCGCGCGGCTCTCGAGCTGACAGGGCCCTGCGATGATGGCGATCGGCAGGTCGTTGCCGAATTTGGCCGAGCCGACGGCTACGATGGGAGCTGCAGAGACATTGGCGTTCAAGGGTTCATATCCTTCGTTCGGCGCGACCATCGGGTTCAGCGACCGGTGCCCCCTCGCTCGTATCGTGCAAAAGGGCGTACCGGTTTTGCGAGCGGAATACGCCCCCATTGTCCATGCGCGTTCGAATAGCAGGGTTGCGGCAGGGTTGAATTCACCAGGGACCCTGCCCCGCGGCGTGGCCGGCCACGGCCTGAAGTGAAGCCGTGCGCTCGGCTCACTTCATGGCGGAGAACGCGGTCGGCACCAGCAACTGGCTGACGATATTGCCGACGATCTGCCCGTCTTCCTCGGTCTTGGCGCGCGCGCTGATCCAGTCCGGATCGGTCTGGAACGCAGTCCATTTGGTCTCGCGTTCGGCCAGCGATTCCCAGGCCAGGAAATAGGTCAGCTCCTGGTTGGACTCCCCGATCAGGGTGGTGAAGAAGCCGACCGGGCGGATGGCATGCTTCTCCCAAAGCTTCAAGGTGGTGTTCTCGAAGCGCTTCAGCAGCGCCGGCAGCCGGCCGGGGACGCAGCGATAGACACGGCTTTCGTAGATCATGGCGACAGACCTCCGCAGTTCCATATTGTTGCTCATACGCCGAGCACGGCGTCATTTGACAACAAATCCTGCCGCCGTCAAAGGGACCGCACGTCCGGGCACACCGGCGAAAGGCGATGGCCAAAAAACGACCTTGTCAAATTTACGCGGCAAGCTTCATGCGGTCCCCACTCGCGTTGCAAGCCCCCGCGCCGTCATCTATACCACCCGTAGGTAGAAGGAGCGACGAATGTATCTCGCGAAGTTGGTATGCGTCGCTGTGCTGATTGCAGGTGTCTTGGGATTTCGGGGAGCCTCTGCCCAGCAAAACGCGGACGACCGGCTCAAGGAAGTGCAACTCGGAAAGAACTCGTTCACCGTCGGCGATCCAATCCCGTTCTGGGCCGATCAGCTGCCCATAGCCGAGACAACCTCGTCGCAGCCGGTCGTGATCCGGCTCGCGGACACACAATATTTCCTTGGCGAGACTTTCCCGGAACTGCATTTCAGGCGGGCAATGCTGGTCAACGATCCGGCCGCCCTGACCGTGGCCGGACGCTTCTCAATTCCGTTCGCCCCCGAATACGAGCGCGTCCAGCTTCATGCGATCCGTATTCATCGCGGACAAGAACAGTTCGATCGGACGACGACCTCGAACATTCGCTTCCTGCAGCGTGAGCAGGATCTCGAACGCGGGGTCTACAGCGGTCGGATCACCGCCTCCATCCTCATCGACGACGTGCGCGTCGGCGATACGGTGGAGATCGCCTACACGACCTCCGGTCGGAACCCGGTCTTCGGAGGAAAGGGGTTCGGATTGACGCCATGGGACCAGGGCGCGCCCACCCTCCGCAGGCGGGTCGTGCTGAGCTACCCGGCCGGACGGCAGGTCGCCTGGCGGGTCGTCGGCGACAGACCCGCCTCTGCCCTAACTCCGACCGACGTGGTCCGCGCCGGCATCCGCCGCATCACATTCGACGAGCAGCCGCTGCCGGGATTTGCATCGGAAGCCACGACCGCGCCGGACTTCTTCGGGACGCGCTTTATTCAATTCTCGGAGTTTGCGACTTGGAGCGACGTCGTCGGCTGGGCAATGCCCTTGTTCGAAGCCGCAGTATCTCAGGGAGACGAGCTTCGATCCGTCGTGAACCGGATTCGGATGCTGCCAACCGAGCAGGAACGCGTCGTCGCCGCTCTGGAATTTGCGCAATCGCAAATCCGTTACTTCTCGGTGTCGCTTGGTGAAAGCTCCCATCGCCCGACTGCGCCGGATGAAGTCCTGCGGCGCAGATATGGCGATTGCAAGGACAAGTCGCTGCTGCTGATCACCCTGCTCCGCGAGTTCGGCGTCGAGAGCCGACCCGTGCTCCTCCAGATGGGACGGCACGGCGGACTGGACAGGACGCTACCCAGCCCGCAGTTCTTCGATCATGTCATCGTGCAGGCGATGGTCGGGGGCAAGCCGTATTTCCTCGATCCCACGCGGCTTGGCCAACATGGCCAGCTGGACAAGATGGGCCAGTTGCACGAGGACGCGCAGATCCTCGTGGTGGCGCGCGATACCGTATCGCTGTCACAGCTCGCGACTGAGACCACTGACATTATCACCGACGAAACCACCGAACGCGGGACGCTGGCGCGTTTCGGCGAGGAAGGTCAGCTCGACGTGGCGCGCATCTGGCACGGCGTTGCCGCCGAACGGCTCCGCGTCATGTTCGAGCGCGCGTCTCGCGAGCAGATCATCAAGATCGCCGGCGACGCCATGGAACGACGCTATCCCGGCGCTAAACTGACTGGCGACCCCGTGATCAAGGACGATCGCTCCAGCAACCAGTTTTCGATGTCGGCCAGCTACAAGATCCCGAAGCTTGCGACGGAGGTCGACGGGAATTGGGTGGTCGCGTTTTCGCCGGATAATCTGCAGAATGTCGTCATCCTCTCACCGTCTGCGAACAGGACTACGCCGCTCAGAATTCCCGGCTTCCCCTTTCACGCGAAATACCATTTCGAGATGATCTTTCCCGAACAGGTGAGCATCAGTATCGATCCCCGCGAGCACACCGTAACAAACAAGTATTTCAGCGCGACAGTGACCGATTATTTTCGTGGCAACGTTGCCAGAAAGTCGGTCGATCTGAAAACGCTGCGCGCCTCCGTGGAGGCCTCCGACTACCCGGGCTACGCGGAGGATTTCCACTCGCTCAACAAAGCCGTCGGCGGCGCCTTCGCCGTCAACAAGGCCTTCCTCGACTCGGCCGCCGGATCGACCAAGGCGGATCTGACTCGCCGCCTGCAAGACCAGCGTCTGGAAGTCATCAAGAAGACGACCAAGACCATCGGCGATGGGAAACTCGCAGGCGCCGATCTCGCGAACGTCTATTGCCTTCGCGGCGCATCACAGGCCGACCTTGGCCGCGAGGAGGAAGCACTGCAGGACGCCAACAACGCCGTACGGATCGCGCAGAACGCGGCCTCGCTTTCGTGCCGCGCCGAGATCCATAACCGGTTCGGCCGGTTCGAAAAGAGCATTGCCGATCACACCAATGCGATCGCACTGGGTTCTGCTACCGATGGCCTTGTGTATCGGTCGCGCGGGATTTCAAGGGTCTATGCGGGCCAGCTCGACGAGGCGAATGCGGATTTCGCCAAGGCGATCGAACTCAGCGACAAGGAGACCCGGATCTACAGCGAAATGTGGTTTGTCGCGACCTCCGGCCGCCTCCACAGGCCGATTCCACAAGCCCTCGTGGCGCGTGCTGCGGCGGAGGCTGGCGGTGAATGGCCGCGTGCCGGCCTCGCCATGATGACCGGCAAACTCTCCCCCGACGACATGCTCAAGTCGCTTGAGAAAAAGCAGGGCGATGAGCAACAGATGGCTCTTGCCGAAGCCTATTTCTACCTCGGCCAATATTACCTGATAGCAGGCGACCGGACCAAGGCGCAGGAGAGTTTTGAAAAGACTCGAAGCTTCGGCATCATCAATTATCAAGAGCACACCGCCGCTGAATTCGAACTCGAGCGCTTGAAAAGGCCGAGCGCGGAGACACCGGCCAAGCCAAGCGTGACGACGGCAGCCAAGCAAAACGCGGCACCCCCGTCCAGGCCGAGCACGACAACAGCGGCAAAGCCACCCTCGCAACCCGCGGTCGCACAATAAGGCGGCGCCCGTCCTAAACCAGCCGGCTCTGCACCATCGCCGCCTGGATGAAGGACGCAAACAAGGGATGCGGCTCGAACGGCCGCGACTTCAGTTCGGGATGGAACTGGACCCCGATGAACCAGGGATGGTCCTCGTATTCGACGATCTCGGGCAGCACCCCGTCGGGCGAGAGCCCGGAGAACTTCAACCCGTGCTGTTCCAGACGGTCCTTGTAGGCCGTGTTGACCTCGTAACGGTGACGGTGTCGTTCGGAAATTTCGGTGGCGCCGCCATAGACGTCCGAGACCCGGCTGCCGCGCTTGAGCATCGCGGGATAGGCGCCGAGGCGCATCGTGCCGCCGAGATCGCCTGATCTCGATCTCGTCTCGAGTTCGTTGCCGCGCAGCCACTCCGTCATCAAGCCGACCAGCGGATCGGGCGTCGGGCCGAATTCGGTGGAATTGGCCTGCTCGATGCCGACGAGATTGCGCGCCGCCTCGATCACGGCCATCTGCATCCCGAAGCAGATGCCGAAATACGGCACGTCGCGCTCGCGCGCGAACTGCGCCGCGCGGATCTTGCCCTCGGCGCCACGCTGGCCGAAGCCGCCGGGCACCAGGATGCCGTTGACATGCTCGAGGAACGGCGCGGGGTCCTCGTTCTCGAACACCTCGCTCTCGATCCAGTCGAGATTGACCTTCACCTTGTTGGCGATGCCGCCATGCGAGAGCGCCTCGATCAAGGACTTATAGGCATCCTTCATCCCGGTATATTTGCCGACGATCGCAATCGTCACGTCGCCCTCGGGATTGCGGATACGCTCGTTGATGTTGTGCCAGCTCTTCAGCTCCGGCGCGGCAATCGCCGCCAGGCCGAATGAGGCCAGCACCTCGTCATCGAGACCCGCGGCATGATAGGCCTCGGGCACCGCGTAGATGTTGTCGACGTCGCGCGCCTCGATCACGGCGCTTTCGCGGACGTTGCAGAACAGCCCGAGCTTGCGCCGCTCTTCCTTCGGGATCGGCCGATCGGTGCGGCAGAGCAGGATATCCGGCTGGATGCCGATCGAGCGCAGCTCCTTGACCGAATGCTGGGTCGGCTTGGTCTTCAGTTCGCCCGCGCTCGGAATGTAAGGCAGCAGCGTCAAATGGATGTAGATCGAATGGTCGCGCGGCAGGTCGTTCTTGATCTGCCGGATGGCTTCGAAGAACGGCAGGCCCTCGATGTCGCCGACCGTGCCGCCGATCTCGACCAGCACGAAGTCGTAGCCGTCATTGCCTGAGACGATGAATTCCTTGATCGCATTGGTCACGTGCGGGACCACCTGGATGGTGGCGCCGAGATAGTCGCCACGCCGCTCCTTGGTCAGGATGTCCTGATAGATGCGCCCGGTGGTGATGTTGTCGGCGCGGGTCGCGGGCCGGCCCGTGAAGCGCTCGTAATGACCGAGATCGAGATCGGTCTCGGCGCCGTCGTCCGTCACGAACACTTCGCCATGCTGGTAGGGCGACATCGTGCCGGGATCGAGATTGAGATAGGGATCGAGCTTGCGCAGCCGAACCCTGTAGCCACGCGCCTGCAACAGCGCACCGAGTGCCGCCGAAGCCAGACCTTTTCCGAGCGAGGAGACCACGCCGCCGGTGATGAATATGTACCGCGCCATGGGACTTGACCTTTAAGGCCACCGGCTCGATTCGCCAAAGCGAATCGTCTGTCGCCACGAATCTTTTTCGCGGCTGTGGGTGACGTGAAAATGGACATACGATCAGTAGGTTGTTGGGAGTTCCTGGTGCAGGACGTCAGGCTCGATCCTGCATGGCGCCCCTGCGTTTATTGTGACTGCGGGGCCTGCGGGCCCGATGGCGCCTGATTCTGCTGTTCGTCCACCTTCTTCAGCGTATCCAGGACTCCGCCGCTGGTCGGCGGCGCGACCGGCACTGCGCCGTCCGCGGGCTGCGACTGCGACGCCGGCTGACCGCCGAGGATCGAGGCCGGCTTGCGGTCATAGCTCGCGATCCATGACAGCAGCAGGCTGGTGATGAAGAACCCCACCGCCAGCACGGCTGTCGTGCGCGTCAGAAGGTTCGCCGTGCCGCGGCTGGACATGAAGCCCGCTCCACCGCCCATGCCGAGGCCACCGCCTTCGGATTTCTGCAGCAGCACCGTGCCAATCAGCACGGTCACGATCATGAGATGAATGACGATAACGACAGTCTGCATTGCTACCTTCCGTCACAAGCCCTGGACCGCCAGCGATCAGGCGCAGTGGACGAACTTGCGGGATTCTGTGAAGTCGCGAGGTGTTACACGATTGAACGGGCCATTGTCACCCCCGCTTGCGGTCGAGATAGTCGTTAGATCGGACACGGCAAGCTTTTTTGCAAAACCGCCCAAGCACCCGCCTCGCCCGCTTGCGCGCAGACGCTTTCATCCAATATAGTGTCGCCATGACCACTATAGTAGACTATCTCCCTCAAGGCTCAGCGAAGCGTTCACCAGGAGCTGGTGCCTTGGGTATCAGGATCGCCCCTTTGACGACCTCACCGGCTATCGCCGCGGCCCTCTGCGAGATCCTCATCGAGACCGTGGCAGCCGGTGGTTCCGTCAGTTTCATGCACCCGCTATCGCCCGAATCCGCCTCCGATTTCTGGGACGCCTCGCTGGCCGCGGCCGGTCGCGGCGAGCGGATCCTGCTCGGCGCATTCGAAGGCGACGACCTCGTCGGCACCGTCACCCTGCTGCTTGATCTCCCGCCGAACCAGCCACACCGTGCCGAGATCGCCAAGATGATGACGCGGATCAGCCATCGCCACCATGGCGTCGCGACCGCACTGCTGCGTGCGGCCGAAGAGCTGGCGATCGCGCACGGGCGCACGCTGCTCGTGCTCGACACCGCCGTCGACGACGGCGCATCGCCGCTCTATGAGCGCGTGGGATTTACGCTCGCCGGAATCATCCCCGACTACGCCCTGAAACCGCATGGCGGGCTCACGGGGACGATGATTTATTGGAAGCGCCTCGCAGCGACCGCGCGAGACTAACAAGCTTCGGCTAACAAGCCTCGGCGATGGCGAGGAAATCGGACGCCTTCAGGCTGGCGCCGCCGACCAGGGCACCGTTGACATTGGCAACCGCCATCAATTCGGCCGCGTTGGATGGCTTGACCGAGCCGCCATAGAGGATCCGCATCCGGGCGCCCTCCCCGTTAAACTGCGCGATCAGGAAATCTCGGATGAATTGATGAACCTGCTGAACATCCGCGACTGTCGGCGTGAGCCCGGTACCGATCGCCCAGATCGGCTCGTAGGCCACGATCAGATTGTCGGCCCTGGCCCCGTCGGGCAGCGAAAGGGTGAGCTGTCCGCGGCAAATATCGAGGGTATGTCCTGCATCGCGCTGCTGCTGGGTCTCGCCAATGCAGACAATGGCCGTGAGCCCGGCGCGCCAGACGGCCTCCGCCTTCTGCCGGATCAGCAGATCGCCCTCACCATGGTCGGTGCGCCGCTCGGAGTGGCCCACGATGATCGCGCTCGCCCCGGCATCGGCCAGCATTTCGGCCGAAATATCGCCGGTGTGAGCGCCGGATACCTTCGGATGGCAATCCTGGGCTCCTACGCTGAGTAATTTTGTGCCGCGCGCCGCATCTGCGAAGGCCGCAATCAGCGTGACCGGGGGGCAGACCAGGAGGTCAGCCTTGGCCACGACGCGGTCGGCCCCTTCGAGCATCGCCTCGAACTCCGCCGAGGCGGCCTTGAGTCCGTTCATTTTCCAGTTGCCGGCAATCAAGGGGCGGATGGCTTCGGTCATGGCAACGAATCCAGCTTGCTTTGTTGACAGCATGCGCTAGCAGAGCTGCGCTGCCAGTTCCAGATCCGATCCTCGATGCGTTAACGTTTCACGCGACAGGGTGAGGTTGCGAGGGGCCGGCCGCCTCTTTATGATGCACCATCAATGCGGTGACGCCCCTTTTTGCCATTAAGGGCCACAAGGCGCGAGCCGTTCACTTCCAGCGAACAGATTGGACCCATGCTTCGAGGATTACGCAAGGCCTCATCAAACTGGCTCGGCAAGACCATCATGACCGTCGTGATGGGCGTCTTGATCGTCAGCTTTGGTGTCTGGGGCATCGCCGATATTTTCCGCGGATTTGGACAGTCGACCCTGGCCAAGGTTGGCGGCACCGAGATTTCGATCAACGAGTTCCGCCAGATTTACACCGATAAGCTGCAGCAGATCGGCCGCCAGTTCGGCCGTCCCCTGACGCAGGACCAGGCGCGCGCCTTTGGCCTCGACCGCCAGGTGCTGGAGCAGACCATCGCGGAGGCCGCGCTCGACGAGGAGGCACGCCGGCTGGGGCTCGGCCAGTCCGACGCCGAGACGCTCCGCGTGGTCATGAACGATCCCAATTTCAAGGGACTCGGCGGCAAGTTCGATTCGCAGCGCTTCCAGAGCACGATCCGCCAGTTCGGCTTCACCGAGGCCCGCTACATCGCCGACCAGCGGCGCGTATCGCAGCGCCGCCAGATCGCCGGTACCATCTCGGCCGGCCTCGAACCCTCCAAGGCATTGATCGACGCGCTGAGCCGTTTCCAGAACGAACAGCGCTCCATCGAGTATATCAAGCTCGATGCGGCACAGGCCGGCGCCATCGACTCACCCTCGCCCGAAACGCTTGCGACCTATTTCGACGAACACAAGTCGCAGTTTCGCGCCCCCGAATATCGAAAGATCGCCTTTGTCGTGATCACGCCGGAGGAACTCGGCAAATGGTCCGACGTCTCAGATGAGGACGCCAGGAAGCTGTTCGAACAACGCCGCGATCGCCTCGGTACGCCGGAACGGCGCCAGGTCTCGCAGATCGTCTTCCCCAACGTGGAGGAAGCGCAGGCAGCTCGTGGCCGCATCGAGGCAGGATTGTCGTTCGACGATCTTGCCAAGGAGCGGGGCCTCAATCCGACTGATTTCGACCTCGGCATGGTAACGAAATCGGCCATCCTCGACCCCGCCGTCGCGGAGGCGGCTTTCTCCAAGCCGTTGGGTGAGATCAGCCAGCCTGTGCAAGGCAAGTTCGGCGTGGCCCTGGTCAAGGTTGGCGGCATCCAGCCCGCGATCGCGCCCACGTATGAAAGCGTGGCGGCCGACATCAAGAAGGAAATCGGCACCGAGCGCGCCCGCACCCAGGCCGCGACGCTTCGTGACAAGATGGAGGACGAACGCGGCGGCGGCGCGAGCGTGATCGAGGCCGCCCAGAAGCTCGGCCTGACCGCCACCACCATCGAGGCGGTCGACCGTTCCGGCCAAATGCCGGGCGGCCAGCCGGCTACCAATATCCCGCCGGGCCTCAACGTGGTGTCGCAGGCCTTCGGCAGCGATGTCGGGGTCGACAACGACCCGATTTCATTCAAGGGCGGCTATGTCTGGTACGATGTGCTCGGCATCACCCCGCCGCGTGACCGCACGCTCGAGGAGGTCAGGCCCCAGGTCGAGGCCCGCTGGCGTGAGGATCAGGTCACAACTCGCCTGCGCAGCAAAGCCACCGACATGGTGCAGAAAGTCAACCAGGGCGGCAAGCTCGCCGAGGAAGCGACAAGCATCGGCGGCAAGCTCGAAACCGCAACCGCCTTCAAGCGCGAGGCATCGCTGCCCGGCGTGCCGGCAGGTGTGATCGCTGCTGCCTTCCGGACCGCCAAGGACGGCGTCGGGCAGACCCCGGGCAACGGCGGAAGCGAATGGCTCGTGTTTCGCGTCACCGACATCAGCGTCCCGCCGGTGGATTTTGCCTCCGGGGAGGTCAAGAAGCTGAAGGAGACGCTGCAGCGTGGACTGACCGAAGAACAGGTCGCGCAATATGTTGGCCGTCTGCAAAAGGACATCGGCACGTCGATCAACGAGGCGGCGCTTGCGCAGGTGACCGGCGCCAACAACAATTGAGCCCGATCAACATGCTCGGAAACACCGGCGATTGCTGAAAGCGCGTGATGCACGACCTCAAATCGATCATTGGCAAAGTCGCAACGGGCGCAACCCTGTCGCGCGAGGAGGCGGCGTCCGCCTTTGACAGCATGATGTCAGGCGAGGCAACGCCCTCGCAGATGGGCGGACTGTTGATGGCGCTGCGGGTCCGCGGCGAAACCGTAGACGAGATCACGGGCGCAGTCGCGGCGATGCGGGCGAAGATGCTACGGGTCGATGCGCCGGCTGATGCGGTCGATATCGTCGGAACCGGTGGCGATGGTTCCGGCTCGGTCAATGTCTCGACCTGCGCCGCCTTCATCGTGGCGGGCACAGGTGTTCCCGTTGCCAAGCATGGCAACCGCAACCTGTCCTCGCGCTCCGGCGCGGCTGATGTGTTATCGGCGCTCGGGGTCAAGATCGACATCAAGCCCGATCATGTCGGTCGTTGCGTGAACGAAGCCGGCATCGGCTTCATGTTCGCGCCGTCGCATCACCCGGCGATCAAGAACGTCGGCCCGACCCGGGTGGAACTGGCGACACGCACGATTTTCAACCTGCTGGGTCCGCTGACCAATCCGGCCGGGGTGCGGCGGCAAATGGTCGGCGTGTTTTCGCGGCAATGGGTCTTGCCGCTGGCGCAGGTGCTGAGGAATCTCGGCTCCGAGCAGGCCTGGGTGGTGCATGGCTCGGACGGGCTCGATGAAATCACCCTCACCGGCCCCACCTTTGTCACCGCGCTGGACAACGGCACGATCCGCAGCTTCGAGGTCCGGCCCGAAGACGCGGATCTTTCCTGCGCCGGCGGCGAGGCCCTGAAGGGTGGCGATGCGGCCGCCAACGCAGTCGCGCTGCAAAGCGTTCTCGACGGCATGCCAGGCCCCTATCGCGACATCGCGCTCTTGAACGCGGCTGCGGCGCTGATCGTTGCCGGCCGTGCCGCCACGCTGAAGGAAGGCGTCGCAATTGGCCGGGACGCGCTCGACAGCGGAGCGGCTGCCGCGAAGCTGAAACACTTGATCGCCGTCTCCAACAGCTGATTGGGCCGTCTTGATGTCCGATATCCTGACCCGGATCGAGGCCTACAAGCGCGAGGAGATCGCGAGCGCCAAGCGCGCTTATCCGCTCTCCGAGATCGAAGCCCGCGCCAAGGCGGAGGCGCCGCCGCGCGGTTTCGTCCGCGCGATCCGCAACAAGCTCGAGGCCGGCGAGTATGCACTGATCGCCGAGGTGAAGAAGGCGTCGCCCTCCAAGGGGTTGATCCGCGCCGACTTCGATCCGCCCTCGCTTGCGAAAGCCTATGAGGACGGCGGCGCCGCCTGCCTGTCGGTCCTGACCGATGCACCTTCGTTCCAGGGCCATCTCGATTTTCTGGCGGCGGCACGCGCGGTGACCCGCCTGCCTGCGTTGCGCAAGGACTTCATGTTCGACACCTATCAGGTGGTTGAAGCGCGCGCCTACGGCGCCGACTGCATCCTGATCATCATGGCGGCGCTCGACGATGCGGCGGCGACGGATATCGAGGCGGCTGCGCTCGCCTACGGCATGGATGTCCTGATCGAAATCCACGATCACGCCGAGCTCGATCGGGCCCTCAAACTGCGCTCGCCGATGGTCGGCATCAACAACCGCAACCTGCGCACGTTCGAAACCACGTTGTCGACCAGCGAGGCGCTGGCGCCGTTGATCCCGAGAGACCGGCTTGCGGTCGGCGAGAGCGGGATTTTCACGCCAGCCGATCTTGCCCGCCTCGCGCGGGTCGGCATGTCGACCTTTCTGGTCGGCGAGAGCCTGATGCGGCAGGCCGATGTCGCGGCGGCGACGCGCACCCTGCTGTCGCGCGAGCCCGCCATTGGCGCCACGGGTGCGCGCTGATGCCGCGCAAATCCGCCGACGAGGGCCCCGCCCTCACCCATGTCGACGCCAGCGGCGAGGCCCGCATGGTGGATGTGTCGGCAAAGCCCGCGACCGAGCGCCTGGCCGTTGCCGAGGGACGCATCGTCATGAGCAAGGCCACGCTCGACCTCATCCTGTCGGGCAATGCCAAGAAGGGCGACGTCCTGGGCACGGCACGGATTGCCGGCATCATGGCCGCCAAACGGACGGCGGATCTGATCCCGCTCTGCCATCCGCTCGCCCTGTCAAAGGTCACGGTCGATATCGTTCCGGACGAAGCACTGCCGGGCTGCCAAGTCCGCGCCACGGTCAAGGTCACCGGCCCGACCGGAGTGGAGATGGAAGCGTTGACGGCCGTGTCGGTCGCCTGCCTCACGATCTACGACATGATCAAGGCCGTCGAGCGCGGCGCGCGCATCGATGGAATTCGTCTGGTCGAGAAGATGGGCGGCAAGTCCGGGCACTATCAAGCGTAGGCGACCTGCCATCGCGACAAGACACGCGCGCAATCGAAGCGCACCTTTCTCCACGTGGCCTGCATCAGTGCAACGCCGTGGTAACAGCCGCGAATTTGACGCCGAGCTGTTTGCCCAGGGCGTTCACGCCTGGAATGATCGCAAGCGCGATAGAGGCTGCCATCACCGCGTATTCGATTGACGTGGCACCGGATTCATCGGCGAGAAATCGCGTCAGCATCTGTTTCATTGCACAACCTCGCTGTCGTCTGGCGCGTGAGCAGCCGGACATTCTGCAGACGACTTCGCAAGTCGCGTGCCAGAGTAGGTGTGAGTGTTGCCAAGCCCTTAGATGGTAAAGACCGGGTATTCGAGGGAAGGCCGGGCAAGTAATTCCCATTCGAACCATTTGCGTCGGCAACAATTTCCAAACGCGACACCTGGTTTAGTCGGCGGTTAACCGGGATATCGAACTCTACTTCCATACCACTCGTAGCGCTGCTGCTCACCCGCGGAAAAGCGCGCGCGCGGCAACCTGTGCGTCCGCCAGCCGCAAGACCGGCAATCCCCGCACCGAGGTGCGAAGCATGCTTCGCTTGGAAACGGCTTCAGTTCGGTACGGCCGATTTGGGAGCGGGCCGCACGTCCGCATTGACGGTGACGCCGCGCAGCAGCTTGTAGGCAGCATTCAGCGCCTTGTCGTCCTTCTCGTCCGGCGGAACGTACGATTGCGAGCCGGTCTGCTCGGCGCCGTCGGCAGAGGACAGATGGCCACGCATCGACGCCTCTCCCCTGATGTCGGCCCGGCCCTTCAGCTCGTCGGGAACATCCTGTTGAATCTCGATATCCGGCGCGATACCCTGAGCCTGGATCGAGCGTCCGGATGGCGTGTAGTAGCGCGCCGTGGTGAGCGCCAGCGCGCCGTTGCCGGTTCCGAGCGGGATAATCGTCTGCACCGATCCCTTGCCGAACGAGCGCGTTCCGACCAGCGTCGCGCGCTTGTGATCAAGCAGTGCACCGGCCACGATTTCGGAAGCCGACGCCGAGCCGCCGTTGATCAGGACGATCAGGGGTTTGCCCTTGGTGAGGTCTCCACCACGCGCTGTGAATCGCTGGGTTTCCTCCGGATTGCGTCCCCGCGTCGAGACGATCTCGCCCCGGGCCAGGAAGGTGCTGGATACGGAAACCGCCTGGTCCAGCAGACCGCCGGGATTGTTGCGGAGGTCGACGACATAACCTGCGAGCTTGTCCTGAGGTATCTGCTTGGAGATATCCGCGATCGCCTTTTGCAGACCATCGGTCGTCTGCTCGTTGAACGAGGTGATCCTGATGTAGCCGATGTCGGCGCCTTCGGTATGAAACCGAACCGGGCGCACCTTGATGATCTCGCGGGTGATGACGACGTCAAACGCCGCATCCTTGCTCTTGCGACTGACCTTGAGCTTGGTCTTGGTGTTGACCGCCCCCTTCATCTTGTTCACCGCCTGCTCCAGCGAGAGGCCGAGAACCGCCTCGCCGTCGATCTGGGTGATGAGGTCGCCAGACAGCAGACCAGCCTTCGCAGCCGGCGTGTCGTCGATGGGCGCGACGACCTTCACAAGTCCCTCCTCCATCGTGACTTCGATGCCCAGCCCCCCAAATTCACCGGAGGTGGTCTCCTGCATTTCACGCCAGGCCTTGTCGTTCATGTAGCGAGAATGCGGATCGAGCGAGGTGACCATGCCATTGATCGCGCCCTCCATGAGGGCGGCATCGCTCGGCTTCTCGACATAATCGGCCCTGACGCGTTCGAACACTTCGCCGAACAGATTGAGCTGCGAATAGGTGTCCACACCCGCGGCGGCGCGCGCCCGGGCGATCAGTTCCTCCCCCTGGGGCCCGGTCGCCAAAACAATCAGGCCGGCGCCGGCCACCGCTCCCAAGAGAAACAGAACCTTCTTGCGCATTGCTTCGCCGCTTTCCCGCGTGTGGCTCTCGTTGCACCAAATTTGTCATTCGCTGCGACCCGGCCGCGAACGCGCTACGCGAATACAACACAACCAAAATCTAACACTTAGCTAAAATCCGACCGCAGTCTTATTCCCGAATGCGTCAGGAAGCATGCCAAAATGCGACGCGGCACGTTAGAAACTATGTTAGAATCAGACTTTGGCCCGGCCAAGGCCCAAAAGATCACAAACTTCTCCGCGCACTTCAAGGGCCGCCGGTCGGAGAGTAGTTCCAAGTCCCTGTTTAGCGCCGTGACACGCCAATAGTCATACTATCGCGGCACTCGCCAAGATGGACCTTCGATGCCCAATTTCAAGGCAGCGTCCATCAGACGGTTTGGATCGTGAAAGTTTCCTGTTCCACGACAATCAGATTTGCGTGCACGTCGAGCAGAATCAGTTCGGCCTGGTCGCCGCCAATCACCAGACCCACCGCCATGGTCATGATGCCTGTCTCGCGGCCGCACATCGGCCAGCGTCACAATGTTGGCGGCATGAGATTTCCTTGAGATGTCCTTGCCGAGCATCGGCGCGATCGGCGATGCCCGCCGACGAATTGTGGATGACGTCGACATCTGGCGTCTTCCGGATCGTCCCCAGACGCGCGCCCGTTCCGCCCCGCATCATCGCCCGACAGGCCAACACAACAGCGGCTGACAAGCCATGCATTTTTGGGATGGCGCAAAAGCCCGGGAAACGATAGGCGAAGGAACAACAAGAGACTTCAGGCATTCGGGAGGACAGGATGAACGACGCGACCCCGATTCCGCAGATGCGGAGAAACGTCGAGCTCGGTGCGAGCGACGAAAAATTCCAGAACCTGCACGAGCTGATCCGCAAGGCCCGCGCCAATCTCAACCAGAATGCCTGGGACTATGTCGTCGGCGCGGCCGAGACCGAGACCACGCTGCGACGCAATCGCATGGCGCTCGACGAAATCGCGTTCCGGCCACGCGTGCTGCGCGACGTCTCGCAGGTCGCTGCGTCGGTCGAGCGGTTCGGCCGCAAACTGCGACTGCCGGTCATGATCGCACCGGTTGGCGCGCTGGAAATCTTCGATCCCGAAGGCGCCGCTGCGGTGGCGCGCGGCGCCGCCACGTTCGGGGCCGCGCACATGCTGAGCTCGGTTTCCGAACCGGGTCTGGAGAAGGTCGCGCAGGCCGCCCCCGATGCGCTGCGGATCTACCAGCTCTACGTCCGCGGCGATGATGCCTTTGTCGAGGATTGCGTCAGCCGCGCCATCGCCAGCGGCTATAGCGCGTTCTGCCTGACGGTCGACACCGCCCATTACAGCCGGCGCGAACGCGATATCGCCAAACGCTATGTCCGCGAAAGCCGGCTGCGCTCGACCGGCGGCGACTATCAGAAGGGGTTGAGCTGGCGCACCGTCAAGCTGATCAAGGACAAGTACGAGATACCCCTGGTCATCAAGGGGATTGCCACCGCCGAGGATGCAGCCATCGCGCTCGATCACGGTGTCGACTGGATCTACGTCTCCAACCACGGCGGACGCCAGCTCGATCATGGCCGCGGTGCGATGCATGTGCTGCCCGAGATCGTCGATGCGGTGAAAGGCCGTGCCGGGATCATGATCGACGGCGGGTTTTGCCGCGGCACCGATATCGTCAAGGGGATCGCGTCGGGGGCGGATCTTGTCGGCATCGGCCGGCTGCAATGCTGGGCGCTGGCCGCCGCCGGCCAAGCTGGAATCGAACGGATGCTGGAGCTTCTGGAGGACGAGGTGCTCCGCTGTCTCGGGCTGCTCGGCGCGACCTCGTTCAGGGAGGTCGACAAATCCTGCCTGCATCCGGCGACCGCGACCAACCCGCCTGGGGTGTTCAGCGCGTTTCCGCTTCTGGATATCGAGCCATACCGATACTGAGGGCGAGCCGTCGAACTTCCGAGGGAGGCCCGACCGCATGCGATGAAATGACGAGGGTGCGTCCGAGACGGAACGGGAATCGGAAGCGCCCGGGGTGGCAATTCGGAAATGGCTTCGTTAACCTGTGCTCGTCTCGCACTCGGTCCCGCGCAATGATGTGGTCACTTCGTCGCTCCCCTGACATGGCCGCCGCACGGTCCTGTGAGCGCGAGTTCACGACGCCCGCGAGGTGGCCTGCCCGAGGCGATTGCGCATGACGAGCACTCGACCAGACCGCGGTTTCTTCGAAATTCCACATGCAGCGGTATACCTGTTGCTCACCGTCAATATCGTCATAGCTGGCCTGTGCCTCAGCCAATCCGGCGCAGCGGCAGCGCCGAACGCACTTCTGTATCGCTATGGAGCAATGTACTCCTTCGCGCTGCAGCGGCACGAATACTGGCGGCTCTTCGCTTACGGCTTCCTGCACGTCAACATCATCCACCTCGCAACCAACATGCTGTGCCTCGCGCTTTGGGGCGGCCACCTCGAAAAGCGCGTCGGAGCGCTCTATTTCCTCCTTATCTATGCCTGCGCGCTGGTTTTTGGCGCGATCGTCGGCAACGCCAGCCACGCGGGGACCCCCTATCTGACCGTCGGCGCATCCGGTGCGACATCCGGCATTTTGGGCGCTCTACTGTGCCTCTGGATACTCGGCAAGATCGACCTTCAGGCGAACTTCTTCGCGATCAACATCGGATTGAATATCGCGCTGTCCCTCAGCAATTCACGAATTGACTGGGGCGTCCATCTCGGTGGATTCGCGGCCGGCCTCATCGCCTGCGCGTTGCTCGACCTGATCGAAAAAATCAATGCGCGCCTGCTCCGCTGCAAGTTTCCCGAATTCGTCAAGACCAACATGTTCGGACTGGCCAGCGCATCCGGGCTGCTGTTGTGGAGCAATGCTTCAGCGGTCACGACAGGCGCGGAGTGGTTGATGTCAGCAGGCGGCTTCATCGCGATATGTGGTCTTGGCATCAAGGCGGTCGACATCATGTTGTCCTTGAAAATGGGGCTCGCCATGATCGTCGTGCTGCTCGCAATCGCAAATGCCGCGATGGTCGTGGCTGGATCTGCCTTTTCCGGATCTTACCTGCTGTCGGCCTGCACATCGGGAGCTTTCGCCGGTCGGGCCCCGATCGAAGGCCTCATTGCCACGGCCTGCGCGAATCCGGTAACGACGATCGGAGTCACCGCCGGCTTCACGCTGGTATTGACCTTGCTTCTATACTCTCAGGAACTTCACCGCGGCATCGCCGATATCGGGTTCGTCGCCGCATCGCTTCGCGCCGAACGCAAACGTCGCCAGGGAATTTGACTCGACATGAGCTTCCATACCCTCGCCCCGGGTTCAGCCGATGCCCTTCTGTTCGATCTCGGCCGCGTCGTGCTCGACATCGACTTCTCCAAGGCGATCGGCTGCTGGGCGGCGCATGCCGGCTGCGAGCCATCCGATATCCTGGCCCGTTACGTGCGTGACGAGGCGTACCGACATCACGAAACCGGCAGGATCAGCGACTCCGACTATTTCGAATCCCTGCGCGCGTCGCTCGGCATCCGCATCACCGACGCGCAGTTTCTGGAAGGATGGAACGCGATCTTCGCTGGAGAAATGCCTGATATCGCCGAACTCCTCGCCCGCGCGGCCGGCCACCTCCCGCTCTATGCCTTCTCCAACACCAACCAGCCGCATGTCGACCATTTCTCGCAAGTCCATGCCGGTCTGCTCGGCCATTTCCGCGAAATCTACCTGTCATCGACGATCGGGCTTCGAAAACCGGATCGGGCCGCCTATGAGCATGTAGTCGATGCGATCGGGATTCCGGCCTCGCGCATCCTGTTCTTTGACGACCTCGCCGAGAATATCGAGGGCGCACGCGCTTGCGGCCTGATGGCCGTTCATGTGACATCGTCGGCCGACGTGGCGGACGCGCTCGCCGCGCTTGGAATCTAGAGGAGTGTTGTCTTGGCCCTGATGCCGGTTGCCGACGCATTGGCGGCGGTGCTCGAAGGCGCCGAGCCCATGCCCGAGGAAATGGTCGCACTGGATGCGGCCCATCATCGCGTGCTTGCGCGCGACGTGGCGGCGTTGCGGACCCAGCCGCCGCAGGCGATGTCGGCAATGGACGGCTATGCCGTGCGCGCCTCAGATGCCTCACAGGTCAAGGCAAGGCTCAAGGTGATCGGCGAGGTCGCGGCGGGACGCCCGTTCGAGCGGCCCCTCGGTCCGGGTGAAACCGCACGAATCTTCACCGGCGGGGTGATTCCTGTGGGCGCCGATGCCGTGGTGATCCAGGAAGACACTGTCGCTGACGGCGACACCATCACGATCACGGAAGCTGCGATTCCCGGACGTCACATTCGCCCAGCCGGCGTCGATTTTCGCGAGGGCAGCGTGCTGCTGCGGGCGGGAGCGCTGCTGAGCGACCGCGATCTGTCGCTGGCGGCCAGCATGAACTATCCGGAACTCGCCGTCCGGCGCCGACCGAAGGTCGCGCTTCTGGCCACCGGCGACGAACTGGTCATGCCGGGCGCGACGCCCGGTCCCGGACAGATCGTCTATTCCAACGGCTACGCTTTGCGGGCGCTGGCCCGCGCGGAAGGCGCCGAGACTGTCGATCTCGGGATCGCCGCCGACACAATGGAGGCGACGGTGGCGGGTATCCGCCGCGCACGCGATTGCGGCGCCGACATCCTGGTGACGACAGGCGGCGCCTCCGTCGGCGACCATGATCTGGTGCGGCAGTCGCTGCAGGCGGTTGGCGCGACCATGACGTTCTGGAAAATCGCAATGCGGCCGGGCAAGCCGATGATGCACGGCCGGCTCGGCGCGATGCGGGTGATCGGCGTACCCGGCAATCCCGTCTCGTCCTATGTGTGCAGCCTGCTGTTTCTGGTCCCGCTGATTCGCGCATTGTCCGGCGCCTCCGCTGTCCACAACGCCAGAGAATCGGCGCTTTTGGGGAGCGATATCGGTGCCAACGACGTGCGGGAGGATTACCTGCGCGCCCGTCTGCACAAGCGCGACGACGGCACCCTGATTGCCACGCCGGTCAATCATCAGGACAGTTCGCTGCTTGCATATCTCTCTGCGGCGCAGGCACTTGTCGTGCGCGCTCCATTTGCGCCGGCCGCTGTTGCGGGAGATCAATGCGAGATTCTGAGGCTGCCGGTTTGATGGTTTCCGCCGCCTGGTCCGAGTACCACTCCTTCGCATTCACACTAAATTAAGCAGTTGCGGAACACATACTGAACATATAGTGTCCGTTCATGATTTGTTTCGAGACTTGGTGGCAAGACCTGGTGGCGAGACGTGGTGGTAAGCGCCGATGGCGACCTGCTCCTACTCATCTCTGAAACCCGAATCTCGAAATCCTGATCTCGGAATCGAACGGACCACCAACCGGGGGACTTGCTCGCGATGCTTACGCGCAAACAATACGAACTTCTGCGTTTCATCAATGAAAGGCTCAAAGAGGCCGGCGTGCCGCCCTCCTTCGACGAGATGAAGGATGCGCTCGATCTGCGCTCGAAGTCGGGCATCCACCGCTTGATCACGGCGCTGGAGGAGCGCGGCTTCATTCGTCGCCTGCCCAACCGGGCCCGCGCCATCGAGGTGATCAAGCTTCCCGAATTGGCGGCGGCGGGTAACGGCGGGCGTCGCGGTTTCACGCCCAGCGTCATCGAAGGCAATCTCGGCAAGCTGCGCACCAGCAGCGCTGGCACCGACGACGGCGGGGAGCGTCCGGTCGCCGTGCCGGTGATGGGCCGCATCGCAGCCGGCACACCGATCGAGGCGTTGCAAACCCGCAGCCACACCATCAGCGTGCCGCCCGACATGCTCGGTCCGGGCGAACATTATGCGCTCGAGGTGCGTGGCGACTCCATGGTCGACGCCGGCATTCTCGATGGCGACATGGCGCTGATCCAGCGCAACGAGACAGCGGATACCGGCGACATTGTCGTCGCGCTGATCGACGATGAGGAAGCAACCTTGAAACGCTTCCGGCGGCGCGGAGCCTCGATCGCGCTCGAACCTGCGAACTCGGCCTATGAAGTTCGCATCCTGCCACCGAACCGGGTCAAGATTCAGGGCAAGCTGATCGGGCTGTATCGGAAATACTGAAGCGCAGTCGAGCGATCGGCAGCTCGTTTCGAGTGGCTTCGACGCGTCAAGCAAGCTGACCAGGTTCCCGCGACGACATCTTCGTGCTGCGAGGAGGGGACGGAGCACGTCGGTGATTCACTGAACGCGTTTGTGATCGCACTGTTGATCCATGGGTCGTATAATTGCCCACAATCGCGTAAAATATTGTGTGCTCTTGTCCACTCCGATAGAGGCCCGCGTGTCGGGAAGGGACGCGGGTTGGCTATCTCGAACGAGGAGCAACCCCCATGTGTGACTATAGCTTGCACGCTGTCGCATCGCGCCCCGCCAAAGTGGGCGAGACCCTTGTAACGATGACATTCCATGGTACCGCGACCCGCGGCTTCGCTTCGGAGAGCGATCCTGCCGTCGCGGTCTGCATGCTCCCTGGCACGGAACTCGCGTTCGCGGATGATGTCCGCTACGATAATCGCTGGATCTGGACCAGAACGATCAACACGCGCGTCGGCAAATTCAACCAGATCGATCCGGACGTTCCGTATCGCCATCACGATGCGGTCGAATTTGCCGATGGCCGTTACGTGCTGGTGACGCAGCTCCGCGAAGGCCAGCGCGTTACCGTGCTGCAGCTTCCGGCCACGGCATCGTTGGCCGAGCGCAAGCAATCGGCTCCGACGCGGCCCGCGACCGAGCCCACCTCGATTCCTTGACGGGATCGCGGGATCACACCATCTGGTAGGTTGTTCGGCGATCAATTCGGGTCGCCGGAGCCTGCGGAGCGTTGATCGGGTACAGAGTTGGTGAAGAAGATCCAGTGAACAAGATCACGTGGCAAAAAGCCGGCGACGTCAGGGAGCCGGGGCGATACATGTTGACGTTCGGATGGCTCACCGTGACGGCAGACGATCTTGCCGTTTGGGAGCGCTACCCCGACGCGTCGTTCACCTTGGTCGAAATCGCGACCGAGCCAGATGTACCCGACGAATATCGTCTGGGAACATTCGAGCTGCCACCGAACGTTTTGCTCGATCACTCCTGACGCGCGGGCGGCTTCTGATGACGCGCGGAGCGGGATGATCTTTCATCGCATGATCATCCCGCTCTGCCTTCGTGATCGACCTGTTCGTCCCGCGCAGACGCCTGGCCGATATCGCCAGGGAAAAACGGTATCAACGTTGCGCTGACTGAAGCAGCCCTTCGGGGTCTGATATGCCCTATTCATCCGCCTGAAGGTCGGCGTCCGACGGCGTTGCATCGGGTATGCGCGGCGCCAGGGTCCGAGAGCCCGAGGTCCTTGAGCCCGGGGTCCGTGAGCCCAGGACCATGTCGGGCTCTGGACCACCCGCTGTGGCCGGCGCCCAGGGCCGGTCCGCTGCCCTTGCCGCGTCGATCGAAAATCCACTCGGGGTCCGCCGCAGCGCCAGCCCGCCCTGTCGCTGCAGGCGCTCATGGTCGATGACTGAAGCGGCGCATGATGTCGGCGGCTGCCTCGCGCTGACGATGAGGCTTGCGCGCGCGCAGTCGTCGCCCAGCGCTTCGGAACGCAGCGCCTGTGCGACCAGCCCGCCATCGGCCATTGGCACCACACAGCCAGCCTCGTCGCAGGAGGCCCCCTCATTCAGCGAAGGATCCGAGGCCGTCCGGGGATCGGCGTCCGCCGCCAGCCATTCCTTGACCAGAAACGCGTCCTTGCCTGTTCGCATCAGATGCAGCCGGCCATCCGTGGCCCTGACGGCGACGTTGCGGCCATCGCCCGAAATGAGAATATCCGGCCGCGGCACGGCGAGCACCCAGACGAGAGCCACCAGGAGCAAGGCACCGCCGGCCCAACGCAGTGGCGTCCGCAACAAGCCGAGCACGATAATGCCCGCACTCGCCGCGAACAGCGGACCGGTACCGAAGGCGGTGATGCGGCCGACCGCGCCCGGGAGGTTTGCGACCCATCGGGTCACTGCGATCATCCAGTCGATGCCCCATCCCATCAATTGCCAGCACAGACCATCCAGACCGAGGGGCATGGCGAGGAGGCCGAACAGGCCTGCCGGCATCACCACCGCCGAAACCACCGGCATGGCCGCGAGGTTCGCAAGCACGCCATAGGGGGTCACGCGATGGAAATGGAAGGCCGCATAGGGCGTCGTTGCCAATCCCGCCACCAGCGAGGCCAGCGTGAGCATCGCCAGCAAGCCGGGCAAATATTGGCGCAAGCCGCGAGATCGTTAGGATTTCCCTATGGTCGTGCCGAACCGGTAGTCCCTTGCTTCCCTGTAAAGGATAACTCGACCGGCCAAGGCGGTCGCCTGCCAACCTTTTGGCAATGATGCCAATAGGGCGGCCACGGCAACCCGCATCGTGGGATTTTTCAGCGTCTCGCCCTGAAATTTGCTGTTCTCGATATCTGGATGTGGCGCGCGGCTTCTCGGCGCCGCCGCTTCCGTCCTAAAATAATAGGGCACGGCTGAGCGCATCGCGGTGATGATGGCCGGGAGCGGGGTACCGTTTGTCAAATCGACATTTATCGGCTGATCGAGGTCAACGGGATAGATCGCGTCGAAACCTTCTGGTTTTAGGTCGGTATCATCGCGATTGCGGCCGGGGTCGTTTGAACCAAAACCGCTATGATTCCAAGCGACGGGCGTCTTGGCGCCATAGTGGCGGATAAGCTGCGTTTCCAAGTCGATTGCCGTGAACACATAAACTCGAACGGCTTTGAAGTGCACCTTCGTCGGGTCAAGATTTTGACGATGCAAAATTGTAAAGGAGTGACGCGAGAGACGTTTGCGCAATCCCGCTTCGCCGTCGGTCTTGCCAACGTAGACGATTTGTCCGTCTAGGACCAGTTGATAGACACCTTGCGCGTCGGGCAACTCTTCGACATTCGCGGCGATAAGCGGCGCGCCTTCCATGTAATCGAAGATGCGAACGAGACTACTCAACAAGGCGTCTGGTAGGTCGAACTCGAATTCGACGAAGCCAGCGGTCATGCAGCCTCTTTGAGATGACGAGCAACGTCCTGACCGACGACACGGGCCAGATCGACAGGGACGGCGTTTCCGAGTTGCCGCATGGTTTCCGTCCAGGAACCATGAAAAAGAAACTCATCGGGAAATGTTTGCAGGCGCGCGCTTTCCCGCACGGTGAAATATCGAACGCTACCGTTGGGGCGAAGAAGCATGTTTTCACCGCCCGGAACTCCGTGAACGCCGGCCTTCAACGTCTTTGCCGGTTCGTCCAACGGGCTGCCCGTATGCCCCTTGTAGGAGCGCGCTCCGTCTTGGAATCGATGGTTGAGAAACTTGCTTGATGCGTTCGGTTCAAGTTCGGGGTCTGGAATTCCGATCAGCGCGTCACGAACGGTCCGCCACGGATGTTCCGCGCCGATTGGAAGTTCGGGTTCTACACCGTCCGCGTTGCGCGGAAGGATGCGGCCTTTGCGGGCGACCGCGTGGCGCTCCCAATAATCGCCGTGGACCTGCTCCCAAGCTAGGGTTTGTTGTGAATGCGTGGGATTGGGAAAGTGCCAGTTGATGCCGAGATCCTCGCGAAACCCGACAAAGAACACCCGCTCCCGCCGCTGCGGTACGCCATAGTCGGCCGCGTTCAACACCTGCGTGACAACACGATAGTTGAGACCGGAGCGGCTCCCGCTGGTGTGATGGTCCTGAAGGCGGGAGAGATGCGCTACCCATTCTTCGTTACGGCGGGGCTTGATTTCCGGATGCTCTAATTGAAGCTTGATATATTCGAAGTAGTTTCGAAAGCTGGCGCGCGTGAGCCCTTTGACGTTCTCGAAAATGAAGGCTCTCGGTCTCGTTTGTCGCACGGCGCGAATGGCGTGCGGAAACATATCGCGCTCGTCATCGTAAGCGCCGTGACGGCCGCCAAGCGAGAACGGTTGGCAAGGCGGACCACCTGACACAAGAGTTACCTTGTCCTGATAGGGGCTAAAGTCGATCGTGCGGACGTCGCCTTGGGTGACTTTCCATTGCTTGACGGCCTTGATACCTCGCGCCTTGTTCTCACGGATGGTGTCACAGCAATACGAATCCCACTCGAAAACATCCACTGGTCGGAAGCCTGCATTATGCAGTCCGATTCCAAGGCCGCCGGCACCGGCGAACAGTTCGAGAGAATTCATCATCGCAAATATGACCGGATTCTTTTCCCAAGGGAAGGAAGGTCTTTCAACTCGCATTCCCAAACGCTCATCACACCCCATCCTAGCTCTTTAAGCGCTTGTTCGTTTCGTCGGTCACGGGCGGCGTTGGCGTCCAGCTTTGGTAGCCAAAAGCTAAGGCGGGACTTCGGTAGGCGCGCCAGCCTACAAGCCGAATCGGTATGACGATGCCAGAAACAACCGTGGACGAAAATGACCTTCTTTCGAGTTACGAACACCAAATCGGGCGCTCCGGGCAGATCGCGGCGATGCAACCGATACCGGAAGCCCATCCTGTGCACCAGTCGTCGCACGACCATCTCGGGTTTCGTGTCCTTTCCCCGGACACGGGACATCCGTTCGGATCGCTGGTTCCGGGTAAGCGTGTCGACCATGGTCATTAGGGTATAGGACGAGGACGTCACCGTCCAAAATGGTCGCGCGACATGAACCTACGCCGTTACTCGGCCGAATTATTCTATTCGACTAGACCCGTCTTATTTCGCAACTCCTCGGGAAGCTCGAACAAAACTAGCTTGTCCCGGCTCCACAAAAGACTCTGTTGCGGAATTGGCTGACCTATCGCGGACAGGGTTCGCACGGAAAATATGTTCGCGAAATTTCTACCAGCCAAATCCTTTAGGGACTTATGCTGATCCAATTGCTTGAAGAGCGGCGTCCGTGTGAACGGCGACACCTCGAATTGGAAATCGGTTTTCTGGACCAAGGCATGTCGCAAGGGCTCCGACCGCTGATCATCTAAACGATATGCCAATTCATCGGGGTCTTCCTGAAGAACAAACGTCGTATGGGTCGTTATGACGGAAATGTCCCTCGACCGAAGGGCCGAGAACAATTGAGGCCAGAACAAACGATACTTTTCGATTTCAGGGAACTGCAGGTAGACGTTATGCAAACCATCGATAATGACCCATTTAAAGGGCTCGCCATGAAGTTTCGCCGCGTCCAATTCCCACTCGATGCGATTAAACAGATCGTTAGGTTTTAGATCGCCTGGATACAATTGAATGGTCTTGCAAAAGGGTTCGAGTTCTATCGGCGCGCGATCGAACTCCTCGGTCCGCAGCTCCGTTAGACTGTCGATGATATTGAGATAGTAGTCCTCGGGATACAGGAAGGAGACGACTAGAATCTTCTCGCGACCTGTTTCGACAAACTTCCACGCTGCATCAAACGACGGGCCCGTCGCTATCTTTAGGGCGAGCGCGGCCTTGCCGCCCGAACTCTTTCCATTGATGAAAATGTTCGCTCCGATCGGCAGGCTTACCGACGCGCTCGATTGGTGAAATAGTCCACTGCTTGGTGTCCCAGTCCCGGTCGCCGCGAACTCAAGCCCGTCGTTAAAATTCATCACGCGTCGAAGCGCATTCTTTCGAATGCTTTGATTGGGCAGGCGTGTCTTCCATATCGCGCCACGATCAAGCTGGTAGTTGATTTGCGGTGAAAAACGAACGCCCTTGGTTCCAGCGATCTGAATTCCATGAGTTCCAATCGCGCAAAGCTGGTAGCGCGACTTTAGGATTTGCAGCCTACGATCCGCCTTTCTCTCCTGCGCGTCGGTATCGTTTTGAGAAACGCGAATCGAAAGATCGACAAAATAGTCGAGCGAATTATCCCCCGACCAATGTTCGGCGGAAGTCAGAATGACGAGTGCCTTGAGTTCTCGACAACGATTAATAAAGCCCCGCAACCTGGCGATATGGCGGTCGTCGTCAAACCCATTGGAACCAAGCATGATCAGGTCATGCAATCCGTCAACAATGACGATCGCGCGGCAGGGTTTTACAGCATAGTTCTCATCCGCTTGAGGGGCCGGCTCGACCTCTAGGTTTTTCGCGAGTTTCTCTAGCGAATCTTCCAGGGATCCGAGGATATCATTTCCATCCTCATATTCGTACCGCTCAATCTTGAGCCATTGTTTCGACGCCGTGGGGAAAAAGTGTAGCCGCCGAATCTCATCCGCCACCAGCCCATCGGCACGAATTCTCAGGTCGGCTTCGTGCTCTTCAGCCGTAAGGAACAAGCTCTTTATTCCGAATGGTGCCATGTAAAGCGCGAACGCGAGCGCCAATGTTGTCTTGCCGGCGCCGGCGCCGCCTCTAATGGAAGCGACCAACCCTTTTCCACTAGTGAAACGTATGCCTCCCCGAAAGATCGTATCCGCGCCGCGAATAGGAAGGGGCAAGCCCCACAACTCATTTGTCACTTCGCCGATGTCGGGCAAGCGATCGAGATATTCAGCTCGAACAAATTCGAAGTCACGATTACCTCGGAATTCTTGCGATCTTAGATATTCCAAGCGCGCCGAAGGTACCTTGAACCTCAACCAGAGCACCCCTTTGAGTGCGAGGAAGTGGCGAACGACACCGTCAACCAGTTGTCTGCCTTCCGCAGGTAAAGGGTCCTTACCAGACGACCAATGCCGTGGGCGCATCGAAGTCCATATATGTGAGAAGGCGTCCTCAAGTTCCTGGATGGTAAAGCTCGATTTGACAAACTGGGATAATCCCGAAGGTGATGTCTTGAACTTTTGAAATATTTGATTTCGGAGAGGTACCAGTGCGTAGGCTCTGCTGCCCGGCATCTCCGGAACGGTAAGATAGTCAATCACAATCGACAGAGGCGAATGAAGATAGCAGGCGGCGACGCGCCGTTTGGAGCGACGCGTTTCGTTAGCATGCTTCTCCGCGTCCAACGTGGTTTGGCACGCGAGCTTTATAAGGCGAGAAATTCGCGTCGGCTTTGCCTGGACAACTTCAGTATTCGTCTTGAGAAAATCCAAGGGGATCGATTTTCGATCATCAAGAGTCGACTTGAGATTGAGATCTTCCTTAAGTTGGCTCAACGCTCTCAAAGGATCAGTCTTGAGCGGATGGTTATCGCCGATCCCATCAAATAGATGTCGGTTTTTTCCAGATTTGTAGAGTATGGCAAGCCAAGCAAAATGCCGATTTATGTTTGCATCTGGAATTTCGGAAATTTGTTTGCCGGCTTGCACAAGCTGAAAAATCTCCAGTTGCGCCCGCATCGTGGATTTCACCAAATCTTCGACGATGTCGCCGTAAGGCCCGAAGTCTCGGTCAGGCTGCGTTTTCTCGGATGTAAGCGTTTTTGTATTCACATTCGTCCTCGCCCCAATAGGTAGATCGAGCGCTGGTTTCATTTCCAAAATTGAAGACCTCCACGAAGCCGAACTTTTTTGACTCTAGCATGAAGGCGATCTTTATGTTTAGCGCCCGACACACGCGTACGAGAGTGCGTGCGGTCGGACCATCGGCCCCCTTTCCGGACTCGATATCACTCAACGTTGTTTGCGTGATTCCGGCTATCTTGGACACTTCGACTTGTTTGAGATTTTGGCGCGCGCGGGCGCGTCGGATGAGCATTCCAATGTTTTGAAGTTCGGGGTCCAATTGTTCGGAGCCACCATCAAGCACTCGTAGAGATTGCTCGATATCCAGCACCGTCTCCTCGAAGGTGGCGGTGTTCCTCAAGGGCCGAGAGATTCTTGGAAGCCTGGACGTCACAGTCTGTTCGGCTGGCGGTGGGTTTGCTTTTCGTCGAGTCATTTGTCCCGCTCCTTAGAGAGTCCGCACTCGGGGAAGAATGACCTCTTGCCACCAAGCGTCTCCATTGACGTCCTGGAAAGTCAGCTCGGCACCCAAGATGGTGATCTCCACGCGCGAGGCTACGATCCCAGCCGTGTAGGCCAGATAGGGCCCAGTGCCCGCGAGGTAGACGGGCCATCCCGCCTCTCGCTTCCAGATTTGACGGCGTTCGAGGTACCGAATCAGGTTCGCGGCACCCTTCAAAACGAGGTCGCCACCAATGTAGTCGAACCAAAGGTGTTTCACACCTTCCACGACTTCGGGGGTGTCTCGGGACGAGGTCACGATCCTGATGTAATCCGCCTTAAAGCCGCCCAAATGGGCGTTCGTGAAGCAGTGAACTTCCACTTCGTCTAACAATTGCTGAAATCCATATATAGAACTCTATATATTGCGCAATAGGGTGAAATAACAATTACCAGTTGCGTTCTAGGCGATTGGTAGTGCCGTTGGAACTTTCCGTCAAATAGGAAGCGAAAATGACCACCACTCTTTTAGGGCTAGCGGACCTGCTTTCCGCGTTTTTCGGGATGGCGAGCGCCTTGATGCTGGGATTGCCTCTGCTGCGGGACGTAACGGATCGACGGCAATGGGACAGCTTCGAAAGAATGCTATCCCACGACCCATCGTCATGGAGCCAGGAGGACAGAACAATCCGAGATCTTCTGATCGATGAACGATTGGGAAACCATAAGGCATATCGCGGCAAGGCGATTTGGGGTTTTGGCTGCCTCCTGATCGCCTTCGGATTGGCTTTAATCGCCGCCGCCGATCGGTTGCTTACTTCGCATCCAACCCACTAAGGGCGCCCCGCCCGGAGGCCGATCGTCATCGAGCGCTACAACAGCGGGGTTTTCGACGAAACGTGATGGCTGGCGATGAGCCACTCGCCATCTTCCTGCACGATGACCCAGGTGATCTTGACCAACAGCGGCGCGGCGCTCTCGTCGACAACGAACGACGCGGTGCCGGCAACATTGATCACATCAGGGCTGACCAACGCAGTCACCACGTCAAACCGAACCGTGGGAGAGTTCCAACGCGGCAGCGCATTGAAATAATCCGCAACGCCCTGTTGGCCGCGATACAGCAGGGATTTCGACCCGAAAAAGAACACGCTCTTCGAATACAGCGACGCAAGAGCTTCGGCATCGAGTCGCCGGAACCCGGCCGACCACTTTTCGATGATTCCCGCGACGATCCCGTCTGTCATCGGATGCTCCAGTCGAAACGGGCTTTGCAGGAGGCGCCTGATGAAACCGATATGGTGCGAAAACCGGCCCGATGGCGAACGATGCAGGCGCTGGAACCGATCGGCAGCACGGCGCATTTGAAAGTCATGTCCACTGAAGAGCCCTTCGCAGGCCTGAGCCTTGAGCGAGCCATCGAGTTGCGCTGGACGCTTCGCGACATCCAGACCGACCGGCTCACGCTGATGCCGGCCAGCGACGACGATCTGAATGTCCTGACTGAACTCGGACTGGTCGAGGTGCAAGACGGCGTTCCCGTCGTGACGCCGGCTGGTCTCGCGCTGGTGGAATGACCAATGAGGATCATGCCAACACGCCCGATCGCTGTCGTCCTCACCCCTTATCTCACCCCTTGCCGACTTCCTTGGCAAACGTATCGCGCAGGCCGATGGTCCGGTTGAACACCAGCCGCTCCGGGGTGGAATCCTTGTCGCGGACGAAATAGCCCTGCCGCTCGAACTGCATCGCATCCGGTGAATTGGCCTCCGCGATCGCCGGCTCGACGCGCGCGTCCTTCAAGACGTCCAGCGACAGCGGATTGATATCCGCGGCGAAATTCGAGGCGTCAGGGCTCGACTTGGCGAAGAGCTGGTTGTAGAGGCGAATTTCGGCCGGCCGCGACTGCTGCGCAGGCAGCCAGTGCATGGTCGCCTTGACCTTGCGGCCATCGGGTGCGTTGCCGCCTCTGGTCGCGGGATCGTAGGTGCAGCGCAGTTCCACGACTTCGCCGGCCGCGTCCTTGATCGCTTCCCGGCACCTGATGAAATAGGCATAGCGCAGCCGCACCTCGTTGCCGGGCGACAGCCGGAAGAACTTCTTCGGCGGGCTTTCCATGAAATCGTCGCGCTCGATATAGAGCTCGCGACCAAAGGCGATCTTGCGGGAGCCGGCAGAGGGATCGTCGGGGTGATTGATCGCCTCGATCTCCTCGACCTGGCCTTCGGGATAGTTCTCGATCACCACCTTGAGCGGCTTGAGCACCGCCATGCGGCGCAGCGCGGTGCGGTTCAGTTCCTCGCGAATGCAGAACTCCAGCATGCCGACATCGACCACGCTGTTGGCCTTGGCAACGCCGATGCGCTTGACGAATTCGCGGACCGCCGCCGGCGGCACGCCGCGCCGCTTCAGCCCCGCGATCGTCGGCATGCGCGGGTCGTCCCAGCCCGACACATGGCCGTCGCGCACGAGTTGGGTCAGGACCCGCTTGGACAAAAGCGTGTAGGTCAGGTTCAGCCGCGCGAATTCGTATTGGTGCGGTTTTGCCGGAACCGGCAGTTGCTCGAGGAACCAGTCATAGAGCGGCCGGTGATCCTCGAATTCCAGCGTGCAGATCGAATGGGTGATGCCCTCGATGGCGTCCGACTGGCCGTGGGCGTAGTCGTAGCTCGGATAGATCGACCACGTGTTACCGGTGCGCGGATGGGTGGCATGCAGGATCCGGTACAGTACGGGGTCGCGCAGGTTGATGTTGCCGGCAGCCATGTCGATCCTGGCGCGCAGCACGCGCGCACCATTCTGAAATTCGCCGGCCTTCATGCGCCGGAACAGGTCGAGATTCTCCTCGACCGAGCGCTCCCGGAACGGGCTGTTCCTGCCCGGTTCCGTCAGTGTGCCGCGGTTGATGCGAATCTCCTCCTGCGACTGGTCGTCGACATAGGCGAGACCGGCGCGGATCAGACCTTCGGCCCATTCGTAGAGGCGCTCGAAATAGTCCGAGGCATAGAACAGGTTCTTGCCCCAGTCATAGCCGAGCCAGTGCACGTCGGCCTGGATCGAATCGATATATTCCTGCTCTTCCTTGGTCGGATTGGTGTCGTCGAAGCGCAAATGGCAGCGTCCGGAGAACTCCTGGGCGATGCCGAAATTGAGTGCAATCGATTTCGCGTGGCCGATATGCAGATAGCCGTTCGGCTCCGGGGGAAAGCGGGTCACGATGTCCCGGTGTTTTCCGGATTGAAGATCAGCCTGGATGATGTCGCGAATGAAATCGCGCCCCGCCTCTGCCGCCACCGTTTCTGTCGTCATACTTGTTTCCTTCAGGAATTCTTGGACTATCTGCCAAATCCGGCCCCGCCAAGGAAGGCTTTAGTTATGCACCGTTCCTGCTATACACCCGCGCTCCGGATACTCCCGCTCCCCAGATAACGGCATCAATGACCGCTCCCATCGTTACGCGCTTCGCCCCTTCGCCAACCGGATTCCTCCATATCGGAGGTGCCCGCACTGCGCTTTTCAACTGGCTCTACGCGCGCGGCCGCGGCGGCAAGATGTTGTTGCGCATCGAGGATACCGACCGCGAACGCTCGACCAAGGAGGCCATCGACGCCATCCTGGACGGTTTGAGGTGGCTCGAACTCGATTGGGACGGCGACGTCATCTACCAGTTCAGCCGTGCCGAGCGCCACCGCGAAGTGGTCGAGCAGTTGCTCGCCAGCGGCAGGGCCTACCGTTGCTACGCCACGCCGGAGGAACTGGCCACGATGCGTGAAAAGGCCCGCGCGGAGGGGCGCACCCGGCTCTATGACGGGATGTGGCGCGACCGCGACCCCAAAGACGCCCCTGCGGGGATCAAGCCGACCATTCGGCTCAAGGCCCCCCTCACCGGCGAGACCGTGATCGAAGACCAGGTGCAGGGCCGCGTGGTCTGGCAAAACGAGAACCTGGACGACCTCGTGCTTTTGCGCGGCGACGGCAATCCGACCTACATGCTCGCCGTGGTGGTGGATGACCACGACATGGCCGTCACCCATATCATCCGGGGTGACGATCATCTGATCAATGCCGCGCGGCAGAAGCAGATCTATGACGCGCTGGATTGGGCGATCCCCAGCATGTCGCACATTCCGTTGATCCACGGGCCGGACGGCTCGAAGCTGTCGAAGCGCCACGGCGCGCTCGGCGTCGACGCCTATCGCGCGATGGGCTATCTGCCGGCGGCGCTGCGCAACTATCTGGTGCGGCTCGGCTGGAGCCACGGCGACCAGGAGATCTTTTCGACCGAGGAGATGATCGCCGCCTTCGAGCTGTCCGGCGTCGGCCGTTCGGCCGCCCGCTTTGATTTCGCCAAGCTCGAAAACCTGAACGGGCATTACATCCGCCACGCCGACGACAAGGCGCTGGTCATCATGTTCGAGAGCGTGCTGGATTATGTCCCAAAAGGGGCTGCTCTGAAGGCGAAGCTGAACGACATCACCCGGGTCCAATTGCTCCAGGCGATGCCGAGCCTGAAGGAGCGCGCCAAGACCCTGCTCGAGCTGATCGACAACTCGTATTTCATCTTTGCCGACCGGCCGCTGGAGCTCGAGCCCAAGGCCCAGGCCCTGCTGACCGCGGAAAGCCGCGACATGATCGGCCGGCTCCATGGCGCGCTCGACGCCGTCTCGCCCTGGAATGGGCAGACCACGGAAGCCGCCGTGCGGGCCTTCGCCGAAGCAGGCAGCCTGAAGCTCGGCGCGGTGGCCCAGCCGCTCCGTGCGGCCCTGACCGGGCGTACCACCTCGCCCGGTATATTCGACGTCCTGGCGGTGCTGGGACGCGAGGAGTGCCTGGCCAGGCTCAAGGATCAGGTTACCAATTAGGCGCCCCGGAAAGCGCCCATCTTGCAGTGCACATGGCAATACGATACCCATTTGTGCGGCGCCTCATAGATTGTGCCGCCCGCCTCGCCATCTCCTCACTGAGCGCCAGCTGGCAGGTGCAACGATCGCATCGGGGACTTCACGATGGACGCAAAATCGACCGCGAAAACAGCGACGCTAACCGTCGGCAACAAGACCTATGATTTCCCGATCCTGAGCGGCTCTATCGGCCCTGACGTGGTCGACATCGGCAAGCTCTACGCTCAATCCGGGCTGTTCACCTACGATCCAGGCTTCACCTCGACCGGCAGCTGCCAATCCAAGATCACCTATATCGATGGCGACGCCGGCATCCTGGAATATCGCGGCTATCCCATTGAGCAGCTGGCCGAAAAGGGCGACTTCCTCGAGACCTGCTATCTGCTGCTCTACGGAGAGCTGCCGACCAGGGCGCAGAAGGAAGACTTCGACAACCGCGTGATCCATCACACCATGGTTCACGAGCAGATGGCGCGCTTCTTCCAGGGCTTCCGGCGCGACGCCCATCCGATGGCGATCATGGTCGCCGCCGTCGGCGCACTGGCCGCGTTCTATCACGACTCCACCGACATCAACGATCCGACGCAACGTATGATCGCGTCGATGCGGATGATCGCCAAGATCCCGACGCTGGCGGCGATGGCCTACAAATACACCATCGGACAGCCCTTCGTGTATCCGAAGAACTCGCTGTCGTTCGCCGAGAATTTCCTGCACATGTGCTTCGCGGTGCCCTGCGAAGAGTACAAGATCAATCCAGTGCTGGCGGACGCGCTCGACAAGATCTTCATCCTGCATGCCGACCACGAGCAGAACGCATCGACCTCGACGGTGCGCATCGCCGGCTCGTCAGGCGCCAACCCGTTCGCCTGTATCGCTGCGGGCATCGCCTGCCTGTGGGGCCCGGCGCATGGCGGCGCCAACGAAGCGGCGCTGGCGATGCTGGCCTCGATCGGGACCGTCGACAAGATTCCGGATTTCATCACCAGGGTGAAGGACAAGAACAGCGAAGTCCGCCTGATGGGCTTCGGCCATCGCGTCTACAAGAACTACGATCCGCGCGCCAAGATCATGCAGAAGATGTGTCACGCGGTGCTCAAGGAGACCGGCCACGGCGACGATCAGATGCTGACGGTCGCGATGGAGCTGGAAAAGATCGCGCTGAGCGATGAATACTTCATCGAACGCAAGCTCTATCCGAACGTCGACTTCTACTCGGGCATCACGCTGAAGGCGATGGGATTCCCGGTCTCGATGTTCACCGTGCTGTTCGCGGTCGCCCGCACCGTCGGCTGGATCAGCCAGTGGAGCGAGATGATCGAGGATCCGCAACAGAAGATCGGCCGCCCGCGCCAGCTCTACACCGGCGTGACCCGCCGCGACTATGTCGAGATGGACCAGCGCAAGTAAGCGACCAACCCAACGCATCTGTCGAAAGCCGGGCGCCTCGATCGCGTCCGGCTTTCGCGTTTCAGGCAGGTATCATGTCAGGCAAGTATCTTGTTAGGTAAGTATCTTGTCAGGCAGGTAACTTGCGCGCCTTGCGCATGGTCGCCAGGACGATGTCGGCGGCGCGCACGCTCGGCGAGACACTGCCGGTCGACATGATCGTGTCGAGTGTGGCGAACGCCTCGAGCTGGCGTCGGCGCAGCGCGGAATCGGCCAGCAGTTCGGCCAACGCGCCAGCGAGCTTTTCCGCCGTGCAATCCTGCTGGAGAAATTCCGGAATGACCTCCCGACCGATGACGAGATTGGCGAGGATCACCGACTGCACTTTGATTGCCCGCCGCAGGATGAAGGCTTCGACCGCACCGAGGCGATAGGCCGTGACCATCGGCACTCCTGCAAGCGCCAGCTCCAGCGTCACGGTGCCCGACTTTGCAAGCGCGCCATAGGCGATGCGAAATGCGGCGCGCTTCTCCGCTTCTCCCATCACGATCTGCGGGGCGATCGCCCAGCTCTTCACGCCCTCCCTCACCGCGCTCTCCAGATGCGGCATAGTCGGAAGTACCGGCTCGAAGCTCACGCCTTGCGCCTGCAGTCGGCCCAGCGCATCACCGAAGATGGCCAGATGATGCCCGATCTCGCTGCGGCGGCTGCCCGGCAGCACCAGCAAGACAGGCGGCTGCGTATCGCGCCTGCCCTGCTCGGCCGCGTTCGGCCGCAGTTGGCCGATCCGTTCGATCAGCGGGTGGCCGACATAGCTGCAGGGCGGCCCGTTAAGCCTGCGATAGGCCTCCGGCTCGAACGGCAGCAGCGCCAGCACATGATCGACATAGCTGCGCATGGCGCGCGCACGGCCCGGCCGCCAGGCCCACACCGACGGCGACACGTAGTCGACGATCGGGATGGACGGATCGCGGGCGCGAACCCGCCGGGCAACGCGGTGGGTAAAATCCGGACTGTCGATGATGACGAGAATATCGGCGGATGCCTCCGTGACCGCAGCCGCGGTCTGCCCGATCAGCCGCAGCAGCTTCGGCAGCTGGCGGAGCACCGCCGCAAGGCCAACAATCGACAGCTCCTCGATCGGAAACAGCGAGGCCAGCCCCTCGCCGGTCATGGCCCGGCCACCGACGCCCATAAACTGAACCGCGTCGCCCAGCCGCTGACGCAGCACCTTCATCAATCCGGCCCCGAGCCGATCGCCCGATTCCTCCGTCGCAATCAGGAAGACTGTCCGCCCGAGCCGAGGACCCCGTTTCTGCGCTTCGAGATTCATCGCTGGCCTCACGCCGGCACGCCGGTCACAAACAGCCCGGCACGATCGGCCGTCTCGATCATGTGCTGCGGGTCGGCAAGCAGCGTGTTGCCCGCGGCCACCGCGATCCCCGCAAGTCCGGCGCGCGCCGCGCCCTCGACCGTGCGCGGGCCGATGGTCGGCAAGTCGAAGCGCAGATCCTGGCCGCGCTTGGGCTCCTTGATCAGGACGCCCCGACCCGAGGCTGCGCGGATCCGGCGGCTGTCGCGCAAGGCGGCGATCCGCGCCAGAAACCCGTCAGTGCCCTCGATGTCTTCGACCCCGACCACATGCCCGTCGATCACGACCACAGCCTGTCCGATATCGAATGGACCGAGCGCGCGCAGCACCTCGCGCCCTCGCGCGATATCAGACGCCGCGGTCTGGTCCGGTTTGGCGCGGGTCAGACATCCCTCCGGCATCAACAGATCGGGCGCGACATCCTTGATCCCCATCATCCGAAATCCATCCCGCTCGAAAATACGGCCAATTCCGGAGAGCAGGTGATCGTCGCCGCCGCGAAAGGCGTCCCATATGTTGCCGATGACGCGCAGCGTGCCGAGGTCGATCCGGATTTCCGAGAGCGCCGGGCGCACCAGCGCGCCGATGAACACCACGTCGCGACAGCCCTCCGCGCGCAACAGCTTCTTGGCGCGGCCGATCTGCCCAATCGAAATCCAGTGATGACGGAAACGTTCCAGCCCCTTTGAATCACAGGCGCCGCGAATCGCGAACAGGACCGGCGTGACACCCCGCGCGAGAAGGGCATCGGCGACGGCAAAGGGCATCGCGCCGCCCGCGGCGATCAGGCCGACGGGCGATGTGATCTGCGGAGCCCCATCGGTCATGGCGCGTCGTCCGTCAGGACTTGTCCGCGGCCGGAAGGCACAGCGGCCGGAGCCTGCCACCGGCAATGAAAGCCAGGATCTCCGCAATCGCCGGGTCCTCGCCGGCCCGAGCCTGGACCCGCGCAAGACGCTCGGCGAAGACACCCGAACCGTGGAACAGGTCCTGATAGAAAGACCGCACCGTCGCCAGCCTTTCGCGCGTGAACTTGCGACGCCTCATCCCGATCACGTTGAGGCCCTCGAGCACGGCATACTGGCCGTTCACGAGGCCATAGGGAATGACGTCGTCGCGGATGCCGCAGACACCGCCAACCATGACCTGGGATCCGATCCGGGTGAACTGGTGCACGGCGGACAATCCGCCGATGTAGACGAAGTCCCCGACTTCGCAATGCCCACCAAGTGTCGCCGACGTCGCGAAGATCGCGTTGTTGCCGACGATGCAGTCATGACCGACGTGGCTGTTGTTCATGAAGAATCCGTGGTCGCCGACGCGCGTCAGTCCGCCGCCCTTGACGGTGCCGACATTCATCGTCACGCCCTCGCGAAAGGTGCAGTCGCTGCCGATTTCAAGCCGCGTCGGCTCGCCGCGATAGCTCAGGTCCTGCGGTGCTCCGCCCAGCACGACAAAGGGCGACATCGTGCAGTTTGCGCCGATCGACGTGTGTCCCATGACATGCACATGGCTGATCAGCCTGCAGTTCGGACCGATCACGACGTTCGAGCCGACGATGCAGTACGGACCGATGATCGTGCCTTCGCCGATCACGGCGCCGTCTTCCACGCGCGCGGTGGGATCAATCACAGCCATCAGGACCTCGTCAGTCGGTCAGCATCGCGCCGACGTCGGCTTCGGCGACAATGCCGCCGTTCACCTTGGCCTCGCCGTGAAACCACCACATGGTCTTGCGGCGGCCAATGCTGCGCATGTGGTACTCGATGGTGTCGCCCGGCATCACCGGCTTGCGGAATTTGCATTTGTCGATGGTCAGGAAATAGACCGCGCGGGGCTTTTCGGTGCCTTCGACCGATTTGATTCCGATCACGCCCGCAGTCTGTGCCATGGCTTCGATCATCATCACGCCGGGATAGACCGGGCGATCGGGAAAATGCCCCTGAAACGGCGGTTCGTTGAAGGTGACGTTCTTGACGCCGATGCCGCTGTAATCGGTCCGGATCCTGATCACCCGATCGATCAGGAGCATCGGAAAACGATGCGGGAGCGTCTTGAGGATCTCATTGATATCCACGAGCTCGAACTTGACCGGTGCCTCCTCCATCACTCCCGCCCCTCAACCTTCTTCTCGGCCGCGCCATCGCGCACCAGCCGCTCCACTGCCACGATCTCCCGGAACCATTGCTTGGTGGGTTTCGCGAAAAAGCCTCCCCAGCGCCCGTTGGGAGGAATGTCGTCCTTGACCCCACTCATCGCCGTGACCTGAGCCCCGTCGCCGATCGTGAGATGATTGTTGATCCCAACCTTTGCCCCCAGCGCCACATTGTCGCCTATCGTCAGGCTGCCCGCGAGGCCGATCTGGGCCGCAAGCAGGCAATGCCGGCCGATCGTGACATTGTGGCCGATCTGGACCTGATTGTCGATTTTGGTTCCCTCGCCGATCACGGTATCGCGCAGGCTGCCGCGATCGATCGTGGTGCCCGCGCCGACCTCGACGTCGTTCTGGATCAGAACCCGCCCGGTCTGCGGCACCTTGAGATGCCCCTCAGGACCGAAAAACAGGAAACCGTAGCCATCCTGCCCGATGCTGCAACCGGGATGGATCAGCACATTGTTGCCGATCAGCGCGCACTGGATGGCCGTGCGTGGCCCGACATTGCAATCCCTGCCGATCTTGACGTTGGCGCCGATCACCGCGCCAGCCCCGACGATCGTTCCGGATCCAATCTCGACATTCGGCCCGATCACCACCAGCGGCTCGACAATCACCCCATCTTCGAGATGGGCCGTCGGATCAACGATGGCCGAGGGAGAAATCCCGTCGCAACCGAGCCAGGACTGCGGCCGCAGTGCCTCGCGATGCAGTTCGCGCGCCAGCAGAACAAAAGCCCGGAACGGCTGCGTGACCCGCAGCACGGCGACATGCCGGGGCACGCTGGCCTCGAAGCGCGGACTGACGAGACAGGCCCCGGCCTTGGTCGCGGCGAGTTGGTCGGCATATTTCAGGTTGTCGAAGAAGGCGAGCTGCGTCGGCCCCGCCTCGTCGAGCGATGCGAGCCCCCGGACCTTCTGGCCGGCACGGTCAGGATCGACCAGATGGGCCTTGGTCAGCGCGGCAATCTCGGCCAGCGTCGACGGCGGTGGTTGTTCGAAGAATGTCGGCTGCGCCATTCCACCCTTCGCGGTCAGGCCGGTTTATGAACAAGAGACCCGATTCTGGCAAAACCAGAACCGGGCTCCAACTTCTTGTCTTGACGCGATCTGCTCGGGCGAAGCGGTGTCCGCTTCATGCGCATACGCTTTAGAACGATGAGCTGCCGCCGAACTTGAACTGCTGGACACGGTCGTTCGGGCCCTTGGTCAGCGGGATCGCGTAGTCGAAGCGCAGCGGACCGAACGGCGACGCCCAGATCAAACCGACACCCACCGAGGAGCGAATCTGATTGCCGTTGTCAAACACCAGTCCGGTGCAGGTTCCGGCGGTCCGCGTCGGCGTCGATGTCGGCGCGATGCAGTTCGAGTTTTGCAACGTGGTGTTCTCGCCAGTCGCCGCCCAGGTCGTCGGCCCCTTGTAATCGAGCAGGCCGCCGGCATCGGCATAAACCGCGCCTTTCAGGCCAACTTCCTTGGGCAGGAACCAGAAGGGCATCTGCACCTCATAGGAGGCGCCCCAATACTTGGTGCCGCCGAGCGCGTCCTGGGTCCCGAAGGGGTTGAGGTCGCGCGGACCAATGCCGTTCGGGGCAAAGCCGCGAACCAGATTCGGTCCCATCTGGAAATGGTCGAGCATGCGAATCTGATTGTTGCCAATCTGGTTCAGGATGCCGCCCTGGAGATGGATGACCCCGACAATGTCCGAAACCAGAGGCGTGAAGTACTTGGCATCGATCGCCGTCTTCAGATAGCTGACGTCACCGCCGATGCCGGCGAAATCCTGCCGGAAGTCGATGAGAAGACCATCAGTCGGGTTCTTGTTGTTGTCGAGGGTGTTGTAGTTCAGCGTGTAACCGAGCGCCGAGGTCAGGGTCGCACCGTTGGCCAATTCCTTACGGACCGGCAGCGAAGCTTCGCCGTCGCTGAAGCAAAACAGGCCGACTCCCGACGCATCGACGGCGCCCAAGGCATTCCCGTTATTGGCCGCGACAAACGCCGGTGTCGGGTTGAACGGAAGGAAAGCGTTTCCAACCTGTGAGCCACCGATGGTGTTGTTACAGTTCGCAAGCGTGTTTGGCAGCGTCACTTCCTGGCGGGTGATCGAGTAGCGCAACTGCAGCGACAGATCCTCGCGAAGCTGGAACCCGAGCCTCGGGCTGAAGCCCAGCGTCTTCGTGCCATACGATACGAAGTTGTTGGCGAGCTGCGACCGCTGATAGAAATCCAGGCCCAGCGCGACGCGATAGTCCAGCAGATAGGGTTCGACGAAGGACAGCGAGTAGCCGCGGGCAAACTGGCCGTAGGTCACGGAGGCCTTGGCAAACAGGCCGCGACCGAGGAAGTTCCGCTCCGAGACGCTGACTTCGGCAAGCGCACCGTCGGTGGTCGAATAGCCGCCCGAGACCGAGAAGTCGCCGGTGGATTTTTCTTCGAGCTCGACGATCAGGACGACACGATCGCTCGAGGAGCCGGGCTCGGTCGTGATCTTCACGCTCTTGAAGAAGTCGAGGTTCTTCAGGCGCCGCTCGGCGCGGTCGACCAGCGCGCGGTTATAGGCGTCACCCTCGGAGATATCGAATTCGCGGCGGACCACGAAATCCCGGGTCCGGGTGTTGCCGCGGACGTTGATGCGTTCGATGTAGACCCGCGGACCTTCGTCGACGGCAAACACCACCGACACGGTATGGGCATCGAAATTGCGGTCGCCGCGCGGACGCACGACGGCGAAGGCATAGCCGCGGCGCGAGGCCTCGATCTGCATTTCCTCGACCGACTTCTCGACCGCTTCGACGTTGTAGAGCGAGCCGACGTTGACGCGGGAGAAGCCGCGCAGCGCGTTGCCGTCGAGCGTCGCGATGCTCGACTGGAAATCCACCGTTCCCACGCGATACTGCTGGCCTTCCTCGATCTTGAAGGTAACCAGGAACCCCTTGCGCTCGGGATCGTATTCGGTGAGCGCGGCCACCACCTGCACATCGGCAAAGCCGTTCTTCAGGTAGAAGCGGCGAATCAGGTCGCGGTCGGCCTCGACCCGGTCCGGATCGTAGACGTCGTTGCCGCCGAGGAAGCTCAGCAGATTCGATTCGCGCGTCTTGATGACGTCCTTGAGCCGGTACGACGAGTAGGTGGTGTTGCCGACGAAGTCGATCGACTTGACACCGGTCTTCTGCCCCTCGGTGATCGTGAAGACCAGATCGACGCGGTTGTTGGGCTGCTCGATGATCTCGGGCATGACGCGGACGTCATAGCGGCCGGAACGGCGATAGATCTCGGCGATTCGCTGCGCGTCGGACTGAACCATGGGGCGCGAGAACGTCCCGCGCGGCTTGGACTGGATTTCCGCGGACAACTGCTCGTCCTTGACCTTCTTGTTGCCCTCGAAGGCAATGCGGCCAATCACGGAATTTTCGACCACGGTAACGACGACGCGACCGCCGGGCCGGCTGATCTTCACATCCTGGAACAGGCCGGTCTCGATCAGGGCCTTGAGGCCGTCATCGATTCGGCCGGCGTCGAGCGCGCCATTTGGACCGGGCTTGAAATAGGAGCGAATTGTGTCTGCCTCAACGCGCCGGTTGCCCTCCACGACGATCGACGATGCCATCTGCGCAGCAGCCGGCGAAGCCACGACGATACCGGCCAGCTGACCGGCAACAGGCACCGCGACCATCATCAGGACGGCCGCTAAGCCTCCCCGCACTCGCATTCCAAACTTCATGCGCCACGCGCCCTTGTCATTCCAGTGCCGGTCCGCGAACCCCCGCGAAGCGACAGATTCCCACTTCATGACACTGCTTGTAAACAATTTCACCGGGGTGGCAAACGCCTGAGCGCAATACGATTCCAATTTCATTCCAAGACGTTGCCTATCGGCAACGCCACAAAAAAGCCGCGGTCAGGATGCCGTCAGATGCAGGATGTCGTTGTAGGTGGCAAACACCATCAACATCAGTACCAAACCAAGCCCGATTCGGAATCCCACTTCCTGCGCCCGCTCGGACAGCGGACGTCCCCGGGCGGCCTCGATCGCGTAGAACAAAAGATGACCGCCATCGAGCAGCGGCACCGGGAACAGGTTCAGCAGCCCGATTGAGATCGAAAGCACCGCGGCAAGCTGAATCAGGGCTCCGAGCCCGATGGTCGCGACCTGACCGGACATCTGGGCGATTCGCAGCGGGCCGCCGACCTGATCAGCTGATTCGCGCCCGGTGAAGATCCGGCTGATATAGGCCAGCGTGCGCTCGATCACGAACCAGGTTTCCTTGACCCCAAGCCAAACGGCCGTCACGGGATCGACCCGCTCGGTCACAGCGTCGCCGGCGGCGGTCTGGCGGGTAATCCCAAGCACCCCGAGCCGCTGAACGTTGCCGAACGGGTCCTTGACCTCACGCAGTTCCGGCGTGCCCTGAAGCTGAAGGTTTGCCTCGCCCCGCTTCACCGTGAACGCCAGCCGCTCTCCGGCGCGGCCGCTCACGACGCGCTGCATGTCGGAAAACGTATCGATCTTGTTGCCGTCGATCGCCGTCACGACGTCACCGGCCTGAAAGCCGGCCGCCGCTGCCGCACTGTTGGCTTCCACCTTGTCGACACGCGCCGATGTGATCGGCTTGCCGAAAAAGGTAAACATGCCGGCGAAGATCACGATCGCCAGCAGGAAATTGGCGATGGGGCCAGCGGCGACGATCGCCGCGCGCGGCCCGACCTTCTTATGATGAAAGCTCAGCGCCCGCTCCTCGGCCGTCATCTGAGCCAGCGCCTCGGTCGACGGCGTCGACGCCTCGGTCTCGTCGCCCAGGAACTTCACGTAGCCACCGAGCGGAATCGCCGAAATCTTCCACCGCGTGCCGTGACGGTCGTCGAATCCGAACAGTTCCGGACCGAAGCCAAGCGAGAACGTTAACACCCTGACACCAGCCCAGCGCCCGACCAGGAAGTGGCCGAGTTCATGGAAGAAGACGACGATGGTCAGAACGAACAGAAAGGGAACCACATAGCCGATGAGCCCATGGCTCAACGTATTGAAACTATTTATAAAAATATCGAACATCCAATTCCCCTCGACTTGGGCCGATGGCCCTGTCCCAACCTTCTAAGATGCCTTTAAGGCTATTTGAGGCAAGAGGGTGGCAGCCTTATTTCGGGCCTTATGGTCAACAGCGATGGCGTCGTCGGCGGATGACAGCGGCGCCAGGTTCCCGGAGCGGATCCAGTCATTGATCGTGGCCTCCACCAGCCTTGCGATGGCACCGAATCTGATTCGACCGGCGATGAAGGCCGCAACCGCGACTTCATTGGCGGCATTGTAGACAGTGGTAGCACCGTTGCCGGTGCGCAACGCATCGTAGGCCAACTTCAGGGCTGGGAATCGCTCAAAATCCGGTGTTTCGAAGGTCAATTGCCCGATCTTGGCCAAATCGAGCCTGGCAGCGGGTCCCACAATCCGTTCCGGCCAGCCGAGACAATGCGCGATAGGCGTGCGCATGTCGGGCGCCCCCAGCTGCGCCATCACCGAGCGATCGGAAAATTCGACCATGCCGTGGATGATCGACTGCGGATGCACCAGGACGTCGATCTCATCGGGCGCCAGCGCGAAGAGGTAGGAGGCCTCGATCACTTCCAGCCCCTTGTTCATCATCGAGGCCGAATCGATGGTGATCTTCTGGCCCATGCTCCAGTTTGGATGCTTGAGCGCCTGCGCCAGGGTCGCCTGCTCGATATCCGCAACGGCCCAGGTTCGAAACGGCCCGCCGGATGCCGTGATGATCACGCGAACGAGTTCCTCGCGATTGCCCGATGCCAACGCCTGGAACAAGGCGTTATGTTCGGAATCGGCCGGCAGGATGCACGCTCCGGCCTTTGCGGCGCGCTGCATGAAGAAATCGCCTGCGCAAACCAGGCATTCCTTGTTGGCAAGCGCGACGGTTGCGCCGCGATCGACCGCGGCGAGGGCCGGCTTCAGGCCGGCAGCGCCGCTGACCGCAGCCATCACCCAATCCGCCGGACGCGCCGCCGCCTCGATGACGGCGCTCTCCCCGGCCCCGCATTCGATCGACGTCCCGGCCAGCGCCTCCTTCAGCTCGGTCAGCCGTGCCGGGTCGGCGATCGCCGCAAATTTTGCTCCGAATTCCTTCGCAAGCTTGGCCAGGCTCTGCACATTGGAATTTGCCGTAAGCGCTTCGACCCGGTAGCGGTCGCGCCCGGCACGCAGCAGATCCATGGTGCTGTCGCCGATCGAGCCGGTGGCACCGAGAACCGTCACGCTGCGAACGGCAGATGAAGCGGCCTTGTTATTCCGCAATGGCACTGCGCTCATGTCCTCACCAAACCATAAGAGCGCGGCCGGCGCCATCCACGCCGCCTCGCAAAACGCCAAAAATGGCCGCCACAACCATGGCGGCAATGAACCCGTCGAGACGATCCATGAGACCGCCATGGCCGGGGATCAGATGGCTCGAATCCTTGACGCCGAAACGCCGCTTGACCGCGGATTCGAAAAGGTCGCCGAGCTGCGAAACGATCGACAACACGGCGCCGAGACCAAGCAGCGGCCCGATTTTCAGCGCCAGCAGCTGACCATCGCGGTGCGGCGCCAGCGCCGCGAAGGCCGCCGCCACCGCAAGACTGCCCGCGAACCCGCCGATAGCGCCCGCCCAGGTCTTCTTCGGACTGACCCGAGGCCACAGCTTCGGTCCACCGATACCCCGACCGGCGAAGTAGCCGCCGATATCGCTCACCCACACGATGAGGAAAACAAACACGAGCGCGGTAAAGCCCATTTCGGCGTCGAGGCGAAGCAGGACCGAGGCCATCTGCGCCGCGGCCGCATAGATAAATCCCGCTGCGCTCCAGCCGCGCAGTCGCGACGAAAGGATCGCGACAGCAACGAGGCCGACCGCCAGGACGATCCATGCCGCCTCGATGCGTCCGAGCACCAGGCACGCGCCGGCGGTGACAAGCGCGATCGTACCCACGATGGCGGCGCGTCGCTCACCGAGGAGTCCGACCACCATCAGCCATTCGATGAAAAGGCCAATCGCAACCATCGTCAGCGAAGCAGTCCAGAGCCAGCCACCAGCGTAGCCGGCAGCAATCGCGAGCGGCGCCAGAACCGACGCGGCGACAATGCGCATGAGCAGATTGGCGTTTCCGGTGGCTGCCGCCTGCGCGGCCTCGCTTTCGCTCACGACCCGGTTTTCGCGGCCAGACCGCCGAAGCGGCGCTCGCGTCTGGCGAATTCGGCGATCGCGCCTTCGAGCGCGGCCTTGTCGAAATCCGGCCAGTGGATCGGCACGAACACCAGCTCGCTGTAGGCTGCCTGCCACATCAGAAAATTCGACAGCCGCTGCTCGCCACTGGTACGAATGATCAGATCGGGATCGGGAATTTCCGGCGCATCGAGATATCGCCCGAGCGTGTCGGCATCGATCGAATCGGGATCGCGCTTGCCTTCCGCGACTTCACGGGCGAGGCGCTGCGCCGCATGGGCGATTTCCTGTCGCGATCCGTAGTTGAAGGCGACGATGAGATCGAGGCGGGCATTGTCCCGCGTCAGATCCTCGGCCTCGCTCAGCAGCGCGCAGATATCGGCATCAAGGCCCGCGCGCTCGCCGATGACGCGCACCCTCACCCCGTCGCGGTGCAGCGTCGCCAGATCGTTGCGGATGAACCGCCGCAACAATCCGAACAGGTCTCCGATCTCGGTGGCCGGACGCGACCAGTTTTCCGAGCTGAAGGAAAAGATCGTCAGATAGCGAATGCCGAGTTCATGCGCGGCCTTGACGACGCGGCGCAGCGCGTCGACACCACGACGATGGCCTTCGGCGCGCGGCAGGCCGCGCGATGCCGCCCAGCGTCCGTTGCCGTCCATGATGATCGCCACATGCAGGGGAGCATCGGACCTATCCGATGCTTTCGTCGCAGGGGCAGCGGCATTCGACATGCTCGTTCCTTAAACGGTGAGGATTTCCTTTTCCTTCGCCGCCAGCAACTGATCGATTTCAACAATCGTCCCGTCGGTGGCCTTCTGCACGTCGGCAGCCAGACGCTCCTGATCGTCCTCGGAGATCTCGTGATTCTTCTCGAGCTTCTTGACGATGTCGAGACCATCGCGACGCACATGCCGCACTGCGACCTTGGCGGCCTCGGCGTATTTGTGCGCGACCTTGACGAGTTCCTTGCGCCGCTCCTCGTTCAGCTCTGGAATGCGCAGGCGAAGCACCTGCCCTTCCGTCGCGGGCGACAGGCCGAGATTGGAATCGACGATCGCCTTTTCCACCGCCTTGACCATCGACTTGTCCCAGACCTGCACCGACAGCAGCCGGGGCTCGGGCACGCTGATGGTGGCGAGCTGGTTCAGCGGCATGTGGGTGCCATAAGCGTCGACCTGCACCGGCTCCAGCATCGAGGCCGCTGCCCGGCCGGTCCGCAGTCCGCCGAGTTCGTGCTTGAGGGCTTGAGTCGCGCCCTGCATCCGGCGCTTCAGCTCGTTGATGTCGAAATTGCCCGTGGGCATCACGCTCTCCCTTCTGCAACCAGTCGTCCCGGTTCCGACCTTGATGTCAATCTCGCAAGCTCCGCTTGCCCGCAAAAGTCAGATTCGAAAAACACCAGCAAAAACAGGTTTCGAATGCGGTTTCACTGAAACAAGAACTCAGATTCACTGCAAACGGCTCCGCTATCCTGACCGACCTTCGCCCGGTCGCGCAAGGCCGCCGATCAGCCCGCGACGACGGTGCCGTGGCCCCGTCCCTCCAGAATTGCCCCGATTGAACCGGGCTCGGCGATCGAGAAGACGATGATAGGCAGCGACGTCTCGCGGGCAAGCGCGAATGCAGTCACGTCCATGACCTTGTAGCCGCCCTCAATCGCCTGCGAATGTGATAAACGGTCGAAACGCTTGGCAGAAGGGTCCTTCTTCGGATCGGCGTTGTAGACACCATCGACATTGGTGGCCTTGAGTACCGCCTGCGCATCGATTTCGGCCGCCCGCAGCACGGCCGTGGTGTCGGTGGTAAAAAACGGATTTCCGGTGCCCCCACCGAGCAGCACGATCCGGCCCTCGGCGAGGTTTTTGTGCGCCGCACTACGGGTAAACAGTTCGCAAATCTCGGGCATCACGAACGCCGAGAGGGTCCGCGCCGGGGCGCCCTTGCGCTCGATCGCCGCTTCCAGAGCAAGACAGTTCATCACGGTCGCGAGCATGCCCATGGTATCGCCGGTCGGCCGCGACACCCCGCGCGCTGAGACCTCGACGCCCCTGACGATGTTGCCGCCACCGACGACGACGGCAATCTCGGTCCCGAGTTCGCGCGCCGCGATCAGGTCGCCGGCGATACGGTCCACCGTCGCCTGATCGAGGCCGAAGCCCTGGCTTCCCGCGAGATATTCGCCGGAGATCTTGACTACCACGCGACGATAGAGCGGCTCAGCCATCGTGAATCGCCTTCCTTAGCCCGCCGGGCCGCAGCTTTCGCCGTGGCCGTCGTGTCGGACTTATTCGCGGGTTACTTCTTGCCGCTGGCGGCTGCGACCTCGGCTGCGAAATCGGTTTCCTGCTTCTCGATTCCCTCGCCGAGCGCGTAACGCACGAAGCCTGCGATCTTGATCGGCGCACCGACCTTGCCCTCGGCTTCCTTGACCGCCTGCGCGACCGACTTGCCGGTGTCATGGATGAAGGCCTGCTCGAGCAGACAGACTTCCTTGTAGTAGGTCTTGAGGCCCGACTCGACGATCTTTTCGATCACGTTCTCCGGCTTGCCCTGCTGGCGGTATTTGTCGGCCAGCACGTCCTTCTCGCGCTTGACGAGCTCCGGATCGAGCCCGGCCGGGTCCAGCGCCTGCGGATTGGCCGCGGCCACATGCATCGCGAGCTGGCGGCCGAGCTGCGACAGCTCGTCGGTCTTGCCGGCCGATTCCAGCGCGACGATCACGCCCATCTTGCCGGCGCCTTCGATCACGGCGCCATGGACGTAGCTCGACACCACACCCTGGGCGACCTCGAGCAAGGCGGCACGGCGCAGCGTCATGTTCTCGCCGATCGTGGAGATCGCGTCCGCGATCGCGGTCTCGATCGTCACGCTGCCGACCTTGGCGGCCTTGATCGTCTCGACGTCGGCGCCGACATCGAGCGCGACCTGCGCGATCATCTTCACGAGGCCCTGGAACTGGCCGTTGCGCGCGACGAAGTCGGTCTCGGAATTGACCTCGACCACAACGCCCTTGGGGCCGGCGGTCAGCGCGCCGATCAGGCCCTCCGCAGCGACGCGGCCGGCTTTCTTTGCGGCCTTCGACAGCCCCTTCTTGCGCAGCCAGTCCTGCGCGGCCTGCATATCGCCTGCGCTCTCGGTGAGCGCAGCCTTGCAATCCATCATCCCTGCGCCGGTCGATTCGCGCAGCTCCTTGACCATCGCCGCGGTGATTGTAGCCATTGTTCAACGTCCTTTTCCTGCCGGAGCGAACGCGGCAAAGCCTCGGAGGCCTCGCCACGATCCGCCATCAGGGACATGTATCAAACGAAGATTGCAGCCGGCACGACCGGCTGACGCGTTCTCGATTATTCCGATTCCGCGGTCAGAGTCTTGGCCTGTGCGACCCAGGCGTCCGCGCGGCTCGGAAGTCCAACGTCTTCGCCGATCTTGTGTGCGGTGTCGTGATCGAGTTCGGCGAGCTGCCAGTAATGGAAGATGCCGAGATCGTTGAGCTTCTTCTCGATCGCCCCGGACACGCCGGTGAGCTTCTTGAGGTTGTCGGCGGTACCGCGCGGCCCCGCCAGCCCCTGGAAGCCCGACGGCTGCGGCGCGGCCGGAAGCTCTTCGCGAACCGGCTGCGCGGAGGCGCCGATATCGATCCCGGAATCGCCCTGCGCACGGGAAATGCCGTCGATCGCAGCGCGGGCAATCAGGTCGCAATAAAGCGAGATGGCGCGGCCGGCGTCGTCATTGCCCGGCACCACGAAGGTGATGCCCTTGGGATCGCAATTGGTGTCGACGATGGCGGCGACCGGAATGTTGAGCCGCTGCGCCTCCTGGATCGCGATGTCTTCCTTGTTGGTGTCGATCACGAAGATCATGTCGGGCAGACCACCCATGTCCTTGATGCCACCGAGCGAGCGGTCGAGCTTGTCGCGCTCGCGCTGCAGGGTCAGCCGCTCCTTCTTGGTGTAGGAGGAGGCATCGCCCGAGGACAGCACCTCGTCGAGATGCCGCAGGCGCTTGATCGAGGCCGAGATCGTCTTCCAGTTGGTCAGCGTGCCGCCGAGCCAGCGCGAATTGACGAAATACTGCGCCGACCGCTTGGCGGCTTCGGCAACGCCGTCTTGGGCCTGCCGCTTGGTGCCGACGAACAGGATACGGCCGCCCTTGGCGACGGTATCGCTGACCGCCTGCAATGCACGATGCAGCAACGGCACGGTCTGGGCGAGATCGATGATGTGAATGTTGTTGCGGGCCCCGAAGATGTACTCGGACATCTTGGGATTCCAGCGGTGCGATTGGTGACCAAAGTGCACGCCAGCTTCAAGCAGCTGACGCATAGAGAAATCGGGTAGCGACATGATGTTCAGTTCTCCGGTTGGTTCCTCCGGAAACGTGTGAGCAAACGAGCCTGATCGGCCCGGCTGCCACCGGACGGCCTTTAAAGCCATGTTTCCGTGTGAGATGGCCGGCTATATAGCGGGATTCTCACAGGAAGCAAGGAAATAAGGCCGGTTTCCGGGACCAGGGGCGATTCATGGCCATTGGCCGGGCGGCCTCTGGCCCTGCCCCGCTATTGCGGCAACGGGCGCATGAACGGCGTCTGCATGGAGGCGACACCTGAGACGGTCAGATCATCGAGATCTGACCGTCACCTTCTCAGCATTTCGGAACATTCGGCGGGCACTTCTTCGCGGCGGCTGGCGGCGGCGGGGCGGCTGGCCTGGGGGGCGGCGGCGGTGGCGCGGCTGGCCGCGGGGGCGGCGGCGGTGGCGCTGCGACGCGAGGAGGCGGCGGCGGCGGCGGTGGAGCCACGCGCGGCGGAGGTGGTGGTGGCGGCGCTGCCCGCACGGGCGGCGGCGGCGCCTGGACCCGCGGTGGAGGCGGCGCGGCGCGGATCTGAGGCGGTGGTGGGGGCGGCGGCATCGGCCGGCTCACCTGCGGACGCGGTGGCGGAGGCGGAGGCGGCGCGGCATGTTCGATCTGGGGCCTGATTTGCGGCTTCGCCGTTGGGGGCGGCGGGGGCGGCGGGGGCGGTTTCACCATGTCGGGTTTGGCCGCGGAAGCTGCCGGCGGAGGCGGCAACGGAGGCGGTGGAGGCGTTACCTTGTTTTTCTCCTCACGAATCGTTGCGGGCGGGGTTTGCGTGAGCGCCGGCTTCGGCGGAACGCCGGCGACGCCTGGCGCTGGCTGTGGCGGCGTTACGCCCGGATTCACTGGCGGCAGAGCGGACGGCTTTTCACGCAGATTGGGATTGAACCCACCATGAGGGGTGTTGGCCGCTGCGCCCGCGGGCGGAGGCGGTGCGCCCTTCGCTCCGGGAACGGGCAACGTATTCGTCATCGGCGGCCCGTTGATCCTGCCTTGGCCCGGCGGCGGCGGTGCAGTCGGCGCAATCGTCACGGGGGCGGCAGTGGTAGGTGTCATCATTGCCGGCCTTGCGACCGGGGGGTTCGCGATGCTGGGTGGCATCGGCAATTTACCCTGCTGGATCAGCGACGCACGCTGCCTGACCGAGGGTGGCAGAGCCGGACTAGCCGCGCTGACCGGCGGCGGATTGGCTGGAGCCGGCGCCCCTGGCGCAACTACCGGCGCTGCGGGCGGTGGCTGGTTGATGACGGTGTTGATGACCGTCGTGTTATGGATGTTGTTGTAGATGATGTTGTTCGGTGGCGGCGCGACATAGACCGGAGCGACGACGTAGACCGGGATCGGAACGAACAGCGGCTGCGGCAGCACGAACAAGCCGATCGACGGCGGCGGCGGCTCCAGCACCACGAAATCGGGTGGCGGCGGCGGCAGGAAGAACAGCGGCGGGGGCGGCGGCGGTGCGAAGTCGAACTCGGGATCGCTGAACGCCAGGAAGGGACGATCGACATAGATCATCTCCTCCGGTAGCGGCGGCGGGATATCGTAGTCGATCATGGCAAACTGCGGCGGCGGCTCCAGGGGCTGCGTCAGGATCGCCAGACGCCGCCGCGCATCCTCCGCATGCGGACCGCGCGGATATCGTCGCAGATACGACCAATAGGCCTCGGGCGTATCTGCCCGGTAGGTGCGCCGCCACGTGCTGGCTTCGCGGCGCGCCGCGACGATCGCCCTCACCCGTTTGGTAAGCGGGTCGTTCGGGTAGACGGCCAGGAACTCCTCATAGGCCTGCAGCGTGTCGCGCTCGAGCGCGGAACTGAAGGCCTCCTGCGCACCGAGATCACGGATCGGCTTGCTGCGGAGCGCGGCGACCTGGTCCGGTGGCGCCTGCGGCGGCGCGTCGGGCGCCCGCTCGAAGAAGTTGAACTCGGCATCGAGCTTCGCGGCATCCCAGGGAATCTGGCCGCCCTTCGAGGTCTCGCTGACGCGCAGGCGCACGCGATTGAACACTTCGGGCAGCGGCAATCCCCCGGTGCGGATCATTTCGGCGAGCGCCTGCGCATAGGCCCCGTAAGGCCCCTGCTCGACCGGCGCCACCGTGCCGGGTGCCGCATTATAGGCGATCAGCATGTGCTGCGCCGGCTCGACCAGCGACAGGCCGCTCGCGATCTGCTCTGCACGAAGGGCTGCGGCCGGGCCGCATCGATGACAATGATGCCGGCCTTCAGCGGCAGCGTCCCGAGCTGGCGCATATAGTCCGACAGCCTGAGCCCCTCGACCGGCAGGTCGGTATCCCGGCCGATGTTGGAATCGACCGGAACGAAATAGTTCTCGCCGACATACTGCAGGGCGTAGCCCGACAGATAGACCATGGCGACGGTCCCGGGGCCCGAGCTTTCCGCCTTCTGCATGAAATCGCGGAAGCTCTTGCGCATGGCGTCGCCGTCGAGATCGCGGGCACCGACCACGTCAAATCCGGCCGCCTGCAGGGTCTGCGCGATCAACCCGGCGTCATTGGCGGCGGTGGCCAGTGGTGCGTTGGCATAGGCACCGTCTCCGATCACCAGCGCAATGCGCTTCTCCGCCTGCGGCGACTGGCCCGCAGCAGGCACGGCAAACGGCGCCATAAGCAGTGCGACAAGACTTAAATGCAGTATGAAAAGGGACGATGATCGAGCCATGGCGGTTCCACTTCATCCGGCCAAGACATTCAGGCCACGAAATCCGCACACAAACATGCCACAACTGAACCGGCGTTGAACAGAACGCACTGCCATCATGACGGCGCAATCAAGGCACGGGCATGGCGGGAACCGACGTCGGCGCGGTTCAGAGGGTCTGGACGTCGACCACGCCGGCGACCGCCTTGATCGCTCCGGCGATCTGCGGCGAGACCTTGAAACGGCCCGGCAGCTTCATTTCCACCTCGGTTTCGAGATCGAGCATCAGCACCAGCGAGACGTCGCCATCGCCGCCGGCCGGTGCGACGACCGCCGGTTTGCCCGGCGCATTGCGCGCTCCCACGGCTGGCGCGGAGGCTTCCGGCATCTGCAGGCGCTTGGCAATCGACTCCAGCGGGCGGGTGTCGCGCAGAAAGATGCGCAGACCCTTCTGCGTCTTGGCCGCGGCCGCATCGAGCGATTCCGCATGCAGCACGCGGGCGCGCACGTCCTCGCCCTGCAGCTCGGCGCCAAGCTGCAACAGCACGGCAGCGCCCGGTTCGAGCACGTCGCGATATTGCGCGAGCCCTTCGGAGAACAGCACCGCCTCGAAATGGCCGGTGGGATCGGACAGGCCCATGATGCCCATCTTGTTGCCGGTCTTGGTGCGCCGTTCCATGCGCGACACCACGGTGGCTGCGACCTTGCCCGCGGTCGCGCCGGTCTTCACCGCGCGGGAAAACTCCGCCCATGATTGCACGCGCAGACGCTTCAGCGCGGTGGCGTAATCGTCGAGCGGATGGCCGGAGAGGAAGAAGCCGATCGCGTCATATTCGCGCCTGAGCCGTTCGGCCGGCAGCCAGCCCTCGATCTGCGGCAGCATGATCGTCGGCGCATCGGCTGCGTTGCCGAACATGTCGTTCTGCCCGATCGTCGCGGCCTCGTGGCTGCGCTGGCACGCGGCGAGAATCGCGTCGGCGCCGGCGAACACCCGGGCCCGGTTGGAATCGAGCCCGTCGAAGGCGCCGGCCGCCGCGAGACTCTCGATGATCCGCTTGTTGATCGCCCGCGGGTTCACGCGCGCGGCGAAATCGGCCAGCGACGTGAAGAGACCACCCTTGCTGCGCGCGTCCACGATCATCTCGATCGCCTGCGGGCCGACGCCCTTCAGGGCTGCCAGCGCATAGGAAATGGTGCCGTCCGCGACCTCGAACGTCGGACCGGAGCGGTTGATCGAGGGCGGCTCGACCTTGATGCCGAGGCGCTGCGCCTCGGCGCGGAATTCGCTGAGCTTGTCGGTGTTGTTGAGGTCCAGCGTCATCGAGGCCGCGAGGAACTCGACCGGATAATGCGCCTTCATGTAGGCGGTGTGATAGGAGACCAGCGCGTAAGCCGCCGCATGACTCTTGTTGAAGCCGTAGTCGGCGAATTTCGCGAGCAGTTCGAAGATGGTGTCCGCCTGCCCTTTCGGCACGCCGTTCTTGACCGCGCCGGCCACGAAGATCGCACGCTGCTTCTCCATCTCGGCGCGGATCTTCTTGCCCATGGCACGGCGCAACAGGTCGGCGTCGCCGAGCGAGTAGCCGGCCATGACCTGCGCGATCTGCATCACCTGCTCCTGGTAGATGATGACGCCGAAGGTTTCCTTCAGGATCGGCTCCAGAATCGGATGCAGGTATTCCGGCTCCTCGTCGCCATGCTTGCGCGCGCAATAGGTCGGGATGTTCGCCATCGGGCCCGGCCGGTAAAGCGCCACCAGCGCGATGATGTCCTCGAAGCGGTCGGGGCGCATATCGACCAGAGCCCGCCGCATGCCCTGGCTTTCCACCTGGAACACGCCGACTACGTCGCCCTTCGCCAGCATCTGGTAGCTCTTGGCATCATCGATCGGCAAGGTCGCGAGATCGACGACGATGCCGCGCTGTTTCAAGAGCTTCACCGCGACGTCGAGCACGGTCAGCGTCTTCAGGCCGAGGAAGTCGAACTTCACGAGGCCGGCCGGCTCGACCCATTTCATGTTGAACTGGGTCACCGGCATGTCGGATTTCGGATCGCGATAGAGCGGCACCAGTTCGCTCAACGGGCGATCGCCGATCACGATGCCGGCGGCGTGGGTGGAGGCGTGCCGGGTCAGGCCTTCGAGGCGCTGGGCGATGTCGAAGGCGCTGGCCACCACCGGATCCTCGTCGCGGAACGCCTGCAGCTTCGGCTCGCTTGCGATCGCGGCGGCGAGCGTCACCGGTGCCGCCGGATTCTGCGGCACCAGCTTGGTCAGCTTGTCGACCTGGCCATAGGGCATCTGCAGCACGCGCCCGACGTCGCGCAGCACGCCGCGGGCCTGCAGGGTGCCGAAGGTGATGATCTGCGCCACCTGGTCGCGGCCATAGCGCTGCTGCACGTAGGTGATCACCTCGCCGCGGCGGTCCTGGCAGAAGTCGATGTCGAAGTCGGGCATCGACACGCGCTCCGGATTGAGGAAGCGCTCGAACAGCAGGCCAAAGCGGATCGGATCGAGATCGGTGATGGTCAGGACCCAGGCCACCAGCGATCCCGCGCCCGAGCCGCGGCCCGGTCCGACCGGAATGCCCTGCCCCTTCGCCCATTTGATGAAGTCGGACACGATCAGGAAGTAGCCCGCATATTTCATGCGGGTAATGACGTCGAGCTCGAAGGCCAGCCGCTGGTGATAGTCCTCCTCGGTCATCCCGGGCACGAGACCGTGAACCTTCAGCCGCCGGTCGAGACCCTCCTCCGCCTGCCGGCGCAATTCGGCAGCCTCGGCGCTGGCGGCATCCGCGGCGTCGGTCCCTGCCCCCACCGTGAACAGCGGCAGAATGGGTTTGCGCGTCAGCGGCCGGTACGAGCAGCGCTCGGCGATCTCGACGGTCGAGGCCAGCGCTTCCGGAATGTCGGCGAACAGCACCGCCATTTCGGCCCGCGTCTTGAAGCGATGGTCCGGCGTCAGCTGCTCGCGATCGGTCTCGGCGATGAGCCGGCCGCCGGCGATGCAGAGCAGCGCATCATGCGCCTCGTAGTCATCGGTGCTGGCGAAATAAGGCTCGTTGGTCGCGACCAGCGGCAGGCCCTTGGCATAGGCGAGATCGATCAACCCGGCCTCGACGCTGCGTTCGCGGTCGATGCCATGGCGCTGCAGCTCGACATAAAGGCGGTCGCCGAAAAGTGATGCGAGGCGCTCGCAGCGCGCCGCCGCAAGCCCCGCATGGTCGGCCTCGAGCGCGCGCGAAATCGGTCCGTCCGGCCCGCCCGTGAGCGCGATCAGGTCCTCGGCCTCGTTCAGGAGCCAGTCGAACTTGATGTGCGGCGATTGATGCACGGGCGTTTCCAGGAACGCGCGCGAGTTCAACCGCATCAGGCTGCGATAACCGCGCTCGCGCGCCGCAAGCAGCACGATCCGCAAGGGCCCGCTCGCCTTGGTGGCGCGCGCATTGGGGTCCTGGTCGGCGAAATCGATCGCAAGTTCCAGCCCGACGATGGGCTGGATGCCATATCCGGCCATCTTGTCGGAGAATTCCAGCGCACCGAACATGTTGTCGCTGTCGGTCAGCGCCAGCGCCGGTTGGCGATCGGCCTTGGCGAGCTCGGCGAGCTTGGCGATCTTGATCGAGCCCTTCAGCAGCGAATAGGCCGAATGGACGTGGAGATGGACGAATCCGGCGCTCGGCATATTCAGCGTCTGGCTTCCCGGGGTTTGTGGCGTTTGATGGTCAGAGGGTCGGCGCAAGAGAGGTTGGCGCAAGAGGAGCCGGCGCAAGCGTCCCGCATCCGACTCAGCTGAGGCGATCGTGAGGCCTCGCGCCGCTCAAGTCCACGCCCGCGCCGCAGAGGCCGCCCGCTGTCCTGATTTTCCCCAGCCGCCGCCACCCCAAATTCAAAGCTGTGGAAGGATTTGTGCCCAAACCGCGATCATTCCCACAAACAGCGCGATCGACGCCAGCGCGGCCGCCTCTTCGACAAACATCTTCAACATCATTGCCTCCTCGAGCAAAGAACATAGCATAAACATTGTTCTCTTTTTGTTCTTGCGTCAAGGCCAGCCAACCATTTCATCGGGAGACACCGCTCCAAACCGATCCCTTGGTTAACGATTCGTTGATGAATTCGACGATCGAAGCCGGTACGCTCAGGCCGCTCGGGACTCCGGGAGGAGCTATCAATGAACCTCGACGATCCTGCCTTGCACGATGTCCGCCATCACAGCATCGTGGTCGGCAATCCCGGGCAACGTCACCTCGGCCTGGACGACGTACGATAGCGTTGGGCAAAATTCAGGCTTGCCGGCCCACCGGGTTCCGGCGAGATCCACACAGCCCACATTGAGAATCTCCCACGAAGCTCCGGTTGTCCTGACCGTTGAGGTGCATTTGGGGCATCGTGTCTGCATGGCGATCATTGTGCCCCTGGACGAGCTTCCATGCCAGCCTTTCCGGAGCCGCGCACAGTCGTATCCACTTCGCTCCGCAGTTCTCCAAAGACAAAAAGCCCCGTCGTGAGCCGAGGCTTCCGTCTGCAATCCTGCAACCGACAGCTTACCTGCCGGACATTCCGCCCATGCCCATGCCCATGCCCATGCCGCTCATCGGAAACATCCCGCCGGGGCCGAATTTGTAGTTGACGCGGACAAGACCGATATCGACGTCCTCGTTGATGCGGCGGGTCATCATGGGGCCACCGGCCATGTTGACGAAATTCAGGTTCTTGTTGCCCATGAACAGATGGTCGTATTCCACACCGACCGACCAGTTCGGCGCGAAGGCATATTCGACACCGACGCCGACCGTTCCGCCCCAGCGCGTGGTGTTCGCCCTGCTGAGCAGCAGGTTCGTGCCCGTCGTGACGGTGTCGTATCTGTCGTTGGTGACGGCGGCGCCGCCCTTGAGGTAGGCGAGGAAGTTGGGTGTCCAGCTGTAGCCGATCTGACCGGTGAACAGGCCGAAGGCATTGACACGGGTCCGGTCGGTCACCGTCGGCGTGACCAGGTTGCGGTTGTTGCCGTTGAAGCTCGACCAATCGCCCTGCGCTTCAACGCCGAATACCCAGTTGCTCATCTGGTAACGGTAACCGATCTGACCACCGACCGCCGCGCCCCCGGCGTTCGTTGTTCCCTCATTGAGTCCGTTGACCAATGTCCACCTGTCGCGGCTCGAGCCGCCGCCGGCATTGAAGCCGACATAGAGGCCGCCCCAATCGCCGATGGTCGTCATGACGGCGGGCGGCGCTTTCGTATAGGGCCGCGCCGCCATGTCGGCTGCGAACGCCTGCGTGCTGGCCGCGCATGCAACAAGTGCCGTCGTCGCGATGAGTAGCTGTTTCATTTTTGAATTCCGTACCAGTTAGAGTCCCCATGGCCTTTACGGCCCGCAGAAAAAAAGGTTTCACCACCTTTCGACGATCGGCTCACATTTTTTCGTTCACCGTCTTTTTTCGCTCACCGTCTTTGTTGTCGTCCCCGAGCGACGTCTGCACCGATGCAACTTAACCTTTCCAATCGGGCATTTCTGAGACTCTTGGAATCCCTTTAAATGCAGCGGCAAGACGCCACGCGGAACCGAAACATGACGATCTCCGGGCGAAGTGTGGTCGCTGCCGTCGCCCGGCCACAATGCGACGGGAAACTTTGAGGCGTACTTTTCGCCGAAAAAAAATGGATGATGCGCGCCACCCGACACGACCTCTGATCCGAAAGTGAGATTCCGATGCGTGTTCCAGCCTTGGCGATGTTTGCGATTGGAACGGTTGCTGCGGCAGCCTCCGTGCGCGCGCAGACCTATTCACCCGATTATCCCGTCTGCCTGCATGTCTATGGCCGGGCGAGCTATATCGAGTGCGGCTATACGTCGATCCCGCAGTGCCAAGCCACCGCGCAGGGGCGATCGGCGCAATGCGAACTCAATCCGTATTTTGCCTTGGCCGTCCCGGTCGAGCGCCGTCGCCATCGTGAGATGCATCGTAACAAATAGCGTAGGCATCCGGCGGGGACCACGGGGTAGTCGTGGACTTTGATCGGGTGCCGGCGCGTTTGCGAAGCGTGTTAGATGAGGCGCTTCGGGTGATACGGGCTCTGAGAATTGACATCGAGATCGACGATCTCGACGCAGCCCTGTGGCTGGGTATGGCTGGAACCAGTTCGCCAGGGCCCATCCCGGAGTTGAGCTGCACCGACCTTTGCAAGCCATAGACAGCGCCATTCACCTTCTCGCGGCAGACCCGATTTGCTTTGGCCGCCGAACTGATAGGTGAGCACCTTCTCCTGCCGTTGCGAATGGCCGAGGACGATGGGGCAGAGTTCGCGAGGAAAACCGCCATACACGCAGAAGACCGGCTTGCGCGTGCGCATGGCCTGTTCGAACAAGCGGTAATTTGAACTTGGCACCGGCTCTCTCCCTTCGGAGGAGGATGTAGGCATGCCAACCAGCGTGCAACAGAGATGACGGAGAGGCGCCCACGCGAGACTCAGGCAGCGGCCCGCGTTGCGTTGCCTCGCCAATTCCTGGAGTTCGCGAATGCGCTTGACCGGAGCAGCAATGAGCGCAACGGCTCAGTGCCGTGCTGTGCCGACCTGGCGACGGATACAAAGACCGACGCGTTGCTTCAAAGCGGCGTGCAGATCACAGGCTTCCGTGCCGGATTGTCATTGCACTGAAAGCTCGCATATTCGACGCGGCGACTGAAAGCTTCACGTCAATTGGACGACACCAGGCACCGGTCCGGAGCCTCAGCCAGTTGAGCGGGGCGCGGCTTGCTCGATGTCCGCCCCGCCGCGGTAGCGGCCGAGGTTTGCGCTGCAGCCCAATTTCGCGAGGGGCCAAGATCCGGACTTGTCTCAAACCGCGCGTCGCTTCGCGATTCTGGCAAACGCTGCGGCCGGGGACAAGCCACGATCATGGCTGGCAGCCAAGATCGCGGGAGTGTTCCCTTTTGCCCGCCGTTGGCGTGTGGTCGCGGCCGGCGGGAGGACGGCGATGCGGGGATCCCTCGGAGAGAAGATCAGCCACGGCGGCACGGCGGACATCCACGCCTGGGCGCCAGGTCAGGTCGTAAAACTGTTCAAGGAAGGTTTCCCGCCGCGGCTCGGCCAGCAAGAGGCGCGGATGACCCGGGCGGTCTTCGCCGCCGGCGCGCCGGCGCCCGAGGTGTTCGGCGAGGTGACGGTCGACGGACGCTTCGGCATCGTGCTCGGCCGCCTCGACGGACCGACACTGCTGCAGGTCACGCGGAGCGGCGGCGTGACGTTCGCCCAGGCGGGCGCGGTCCTCGCGTCCCTCGGCCTGTCCGTTCACAGGATGTCGCCGCCGCCGGAGGCCTTCCATCTGCGCGGCTGGATGGACACCGCCTTCAGGCGCTCGGGCGACATCGTGCCCAAGCACATCGCCTCCGGCATCCTCGCGCTGATCGACCGCCTGCAGCAGCCGGGGGACGGGCTGTGCCATGGCGACATCCACCCTGAAAACGTGATCATGACGGCAGACGGTCCGCGGCTGATCGACTGGACCTTTACGATCCGCGCGCCTGCGGCCCTCGATCATGGGTTCACTCACATCGGCCTGACCGAGTTTGCCCTCGACGTCACCGACAATCCGCAGCGGCCGCTTGCGGTCAATGCGGCCGCGCAATCCGAATACGCGCGGCTGTCCGGCAAGCCGGTAGCGGCGCTGAAGCAAGCGATGGAGACCTGGCTGCCGATCGCGATCGTCCGCTACTTCCTGATTATGGGCGGGCCGACAAGCGAGCGATGGCAGCGGATGATGCAGCGCGCCGAAGCGGCCCTGCGCCCGCAGGACTGAATCCTTCATCGCGCGCCTGGCCGCCGATGCGGCTGCTCAGTGTCGGCTTCGGGTCACGGGCTACCTTCCCGAATGCGTCAGCGGCTCGGCCGGTGTACCCCAGATAGCTGCCGACTTGCTGCAGCACCATATTTCGGGAACCCTGGGCTCAAAAAGACATGAGTTGCGATGCGTGCCGGTTTCGGGGTTGTCCTAGCTTACACTATTGGCGGGATCTCATATGCAAACATCGATAGCTTCACGTCAGGAGAAAACACGAACGGAGTAACACCAATCTTGTTAGCGCCAAGACCGGTGTAGAAGCCGACGGCATTCGGGTTCGCGTTAATGAGGATCACATTTCCCGCCATCTTCCTCGAAAGCTCCACAGCAGTAGAAAAAAGTCGGGTGCCAACGCCCCTCCGCGAAAAAGCTGGATCAACAAAAATGCCCTCCAGCAAAATGTAACCTCCAATTCCTGTTGGTCTTGCCGCCACCCAGCCTTGCCGAGTCTCGGCTTCACCCTCAGCCACGAACACCAGCCCGGCAGCAACGAGCGGAAGGTTGATCTTGAGTCCTGGCATGAAGCGAGCAATGGCGTTATCGTCGTATCCGTCCTGCTTCGTTGCGCGCACCGCGATTTCCGTAAGCTCCGCGGCCTCGTCAACACGTGCGGGCCTAACTCGATTGTTTGTCATGCTTGATCCCCGTTCCACATCGCTCAAGTAGCCGGATGGGACCGAATTTCAAGGGGCGCAACGAGTACAGCCAATCGCCGACAGACAGCAACCGGCCGACGGACATGTTCTCCTCTGGGTCAGGGCCGAAAGTCTCACCCGGAGCAACTCTGGTCTACACCACCTCAAATAGCAGACATCGATTTCAGCCGTGAAGATTTCTCAGTCGGGTCATCCGCGACCAGGTTGAGGCGACGGCCGCTCAATCCATTTCCGCTGCGCCCCGATTGCAATCGATTTTTACGACGCAACCAAAAAGCGCAATGGCCATAAGGCGACATCGCAGGCGTGGCCTGATATTGAAAGAGGCTGCCAACTGAGTCGGCCTTACTCACTCGATGAGCGAGAGAAAGCAGAGATGCGCGTATTTTGGATTGGATGCGGGCTTATCGCCGTTCTCGCGTTGGTCGTCGTTCCTTACATGTCAAATGAGCGATGTAAGAACCGGTGGGAGCCGATGAAGCTTGAGGCCTATTGGGATTGGCACGTTGGGTGCGTGGTGAAGGTTGGCGGCAATCTCATTCGGGAAGAGTACGTCCAGATCGGCCCGGCGATAAAGTTCAATGCGCCGCCCCCAAAATCGAATTAGAACACTAGCAGAGACACTTGGGGTCCAATACGGAGACTACCAACCCGCCGGCAGGAACAGATTGGGAAATGCCAACATTTGCCGACCCACGATTAGGTGTCGCCCCCGTACTGATCGGAGGTCCGTTTCGGGTCAAAGGTGGCTATGGCCGGCAGCCTGATGGCGCAGCCCCTCCAGCTCCGGAAATAACCCTTCTTCGTGCCAATAGGCGACCCATGCGCCGCTGCAAACAGCAACGCAATTGGTGTGTGTCGACCCTTCGTTGCGTCACTGTGTCAGTCAGCGAAGCAGCTCATTTTTTTGCAGCCCTCGCTTCCTCTTCACTCTTTTCTTTTTCGTATTGATCGCATGCTGTCTTGCTCGCCGTAATGGCATTATCCAGGCTGCTTTTCGCACACACGGAGTCGCAATTCAGGGCTTTCTTCAGCCTCTTGCTGCTGCAAACGCGCTCGTCTTCCTTAACAAGAGCGACCCATATCTTTCGACGCTCTACCTCATTCTTTACCATTTCGCAGTCGGCCTTCGCCCGCTCCACCGCTTGTAGCTTGTTCTTTGCTACGGCTTCCTTCTCGTACTCGACGGTCTGCGCGGACACAATTTTCCGATGCATATCAAGGGCGTCTCCACATGCGTCGGCGTTGGCCACGCTGACGCCCGCCATCGTTGCAAGGATTGTTGAGGCGAACAACAATTGGAAAGTTTGCTTCTTCGTCAAAGAGTCCATTTAGATGCCCCGCTCCATTTTACCATTTGGGCGCGCTGATCAAGTGCCCGTTATGTCCCGATACGACTAGCCCGAGACGTAAGCATCTTTAGGAGAGACAGTTCAAGCGACCGAATGTCTTCTTCGGGTCATTCACGACTGCGCCAAAGCAAATGCCGATCAACCGATTTCCGCTGTGCCCCGCTTGCGACCAACTCACGCGACGCAACCGAAAATCGCATGTGCCAGACGCGGACCCTTTACATTTCACCGCACATTGAGCAGTACCCATAGCTGTGAAATCTTGCCGTCATCGAAAATGGCCACGTCCGCACCCGTCACGGTTACCGGGCCGCCTTCAGGTCCGGCGTGCCATGAGAGATGTGCCAATCCGTGATGCCCGACTGCTGCACCCTCGGGTACAAAACGAAATGCTGGTCCAAATTGCTTGAGCAAATCTCCGGCAACGCGCGAGATTGCTTCCCGACCTTCTACAATATTTGTCGGTTCATACATGACCGGCTGTTCGACGAACAAATCATCGATGGCAGTCCGACGCTTATCGTCATCCCGTTCGTTGAATACCCGCTCTAGATTCGATCGAAGGATGTAGTCAAAATCGACTTCTTGCTTTGTCATCTGCATTCCACTCTTGATTTACCTGCCTTCAAGCGAGCTTGAAGGACCTCAGATACCTGTTTTTGCGAGCAGGTACAAACAGCCCCGCGTTCGCCCCCAAAAGTAAAGGCCCAGCAGAGTGCGCGACAGAATGTCCGCTACGGGTCAAACGCTAAAGGGGCGAGCCGAATGCAGGTCCGGCCATGTCGGCTGTCCTTCGATTGCGACCAGATTTTGCGATGCAGCAGAATTTCGTGAGGTGCCAATAGGAGAAGTCGATGCCCTCGTCTACAATGAAGCACGATGCCAGTCGGGCGAGGAGCCGGGTAAATGAAGTCACTCAAATGCCGGTCACTTCTGATTGCGCTTACCAGCCTTCTGTTGATTTCAGGATGCATCGCTGACGAACTCGTTGTCGTGCTCAGCGGCGCGACCGCAGATCATGACCACCGGACAGGAAGACCGGTCCTGAAGTTGATCTTCGCAGACGCATCCAACGAAAAGCTTCATGTTTTTGGCGCTGACAACGTTGGTCAGAAGGTCGAGTTTCGCGTTGACGGACGCCTGATTCTAAAGCCGGTTCTCAGGGAACCGCTTGCAGGCGGGACGGTGCAGATCAGCGATCCCAGCTGGACTGACCAAGTGGTGGTCGATTTGGCCCAAGAACTCTCCAAAGCTCCAAAGGGAGAAATCGAAATCCGGCCATCGTCATCATCCGATTAGTCCGCCTTGGGTCATTCGAAGCTGCGCCGAAGCGACGGCCGATTCATTTCCGCTGTGCCCCGATTGCGACGACTTGCGCGGCGCAACCGAAAATCACAACGTGCTGGAAGGCGACGATCCGCATTGAGACTACCCCACCAGCAATCACTTGTTGGTCGGCACTCATGTATCCGCGGATCATCTCCAGTTCCGGCCTCAATACCGGGCACGCAAGCGTAACGGCAGAGAAGCCGCGCGAAGGAGCTATCATCTGGTGTCGTGTAAACCACGACTACTCGACCAATTGCATAGGGCAGACGTTGGAAGATGAGACCCAGTTCGCGCACGAGAAACTGGGCGCAATCTCCAGACTTTGGACGACGATATTCTCAATCTCGACACCAACGAGAAACTATCGACCTACGCGGGGGCCACCGCGGTCGCAACTTCCGCTTTCGAGGTGCTGTGCCCTGAGGCCGCGGCAGCCGCACATTAGCCGAGTTGAAGGCGCGCCCCGGCGGTGGCCCAAGGCAAGACATCTTACAGGCTAACCACGGAATCGATACGCCGGATCACGCCGCGCGCATGCGCGCCATGCACAATTTGCCCGTCGTGCCAATCTGTCGCATCCTCTCACCCTTGCGCCGACCACGGCTACTTTGCATGGGGTTGTTTTCGATATTTTGATCGGGGGCGGGTTCGTTCATCAGCGCACCACGGACATTCGGCCAAACGCCGATGTCAGGCAGCCGGGGTCTGACTCAGTCGTCTACGCGAGCTCGACGACCTTGCCGTCGACCAGCGAGACCCGCCGGTCCATGCGGCCGGCCAGTTCCATGTTGTGGGTCGCGATCAGCATCGCGACCTTGGTCGCCTTCACCAACTGGGTCAGCGCATGGAAGACGTGCTCGGCGGTCACGGGGTCGAGGTTGCCGGTCGGTTCGTCCGCCAACAGCGCCCGCGGCGCGTTGGCGACCGCGCGGGCGATCGCCACGCGCTGTTGTTCGCCGCCGGACAGTTCGGCCGGCCGATGCCGGATGCGCTCGCCTAAGCCCAGATAGGACAGGATTTCGGTGGAGCGCTTGACAGTCTCCGACTTTTTCAGACCGCGGATCATCTGCGGCAGCATGACGTTTTCCAGCGCCGTGAACTCCGGCAACAGCCGGTGCGACTGGTAGACGAAGCCGATATCGGTGCGCCGGATCTGGGTTCGTTCGGCATCGGACAGTTGCGAGGTCGGGGCGCCCGCGACATAGACCTCGCCCTCATCGGGGCTTTCCAGCAGCCCCGCGATGTGCAGCAGCGTCGACTTGCCGGAGCCGGACGGCGCCACCAGCGCCACCGACTGCCCGGCCCACAGCGCCAGCTTGGCGCCGTCGAGGATGACCAGTGGCGTTTCCCCCTGCACGTACCGGCGCTTGATATCGTAGAGATAGATGACCGGTACGTCTCCCGCCCCCTGCTCCATCAGCCCCTCACTCGTACCGGAGCGCGTCGACGGGATCGAGGCGCGCGGCGCGCCAGGACGGATAGAGCGTCGCCAGGAACGACAGCGTCAACGCCATGATCACGACCGCGCTGGTTTCGCCGAAATCCACCTCGGCCGGCAGGCGCGAGAGGAAATAGAGCTCCGGCGAGAACAGCTCGGTGCTGGTGAGCCACGACAGGAACTGGCGGATCGATTCGATATTGAGGCAGATGATGAGCCCGACGAAGAATCCGGTGATGGTCCCGACCACCCCGATCGCAGCGCCCGTGATCAGGAAGATGCGCATGATCGCACCCTGGGAGGCGCCCATGGTGCGCAGGATCGCGATATCGCTGCCCTTGTCCTTCACCAGCATGATCAGGCCGGACACGATGTTGAGCGCCGCCACCAGCACGATCATGGTCAGGATCAGGAACATCACATTGCGCTCGACCTGGAGCGCGTTGAAGAAGGTCGAGTTGCGCTGCCGCCAGTCCACCAGGAAGACCGGCCGGCCCGCCGCTTCGGTCACGGCCTTGCGAAAAATGTCGATCCGGTCGGGATTGGTGGTGAAGACCTCGATCGCGGTGACATCGCTGTTGCGGTTGAAATAGGCCTGCGCCTCCGGCAGCGGCATGAACACGAAGCCCGCGTCATATTCCGACATGCCGATCTCGAACACCGCCGCCACCCGGTAGGGCTTGATGCGCGGCGTCGTGCCCATCGGAGTCACCGCGCCTTTCGGCGACACCAGGGTGATGGTGTCGCCGGCATGCAGCGACAGTTGATCGGCGAGCCGGCGGCCGATCGCGACGCCCTGCCCCTGGTCGAAGCCTTCCAGGGTGCCTTGCTTGATGTTCTTGGCGATCGATGTGAGGTTGTTGAGATCGTCGGACCTGATGCCCCGCACCAGCACGCCCGATGCGTTGAAGGGCGAGGACGCCAACGCCTGGCCATCGACGACCGGGGCAGCAAGGCGAATGCCCTGCAGCTGGCTGACACGGTCGGCGACGTCCTTCCAGTCGGTCAGCGGAGATTCCAGCGGCTGAACCAGGAGATGTCCGTTGAGACCGAGAATCTTGTCCAGCAGTTCCTTGCGGAAGCCGTTCATGACAGCCATCACGATGATCAGCGTGGCAACGCCAAGCATGATGCCGAGGAAGGAAAACCCGGCGATGACGGAGATGAATCCCTCCCTGCGGCGCGCACGCAGGTAACGCCCCGACAGCATCCATTCGAAGGGGGCAAAGGGCACGGTCTCCAGAGGTTCGGTCATGGCGTGTCATCCATCGTTTGATCATCCCATGATTCGGACCAAATGTGGCTCTATTGGCCACATTGTGGGTCGCGCTCGGTGGATAATCCCGCTGCAGCTAGTACCCGCTTTCCGAGGTTCGTCATACAGAGCCGCATCCTCCCGGGCGAACGTCGGAACGCAAAGGGTACTATCAAATCCATGATTCGAGTGCCGCTTTTCGATTTAAGGTCCCGATCAGGTTCGCCGCGAATGAAGCAGGAACGTCAGATCGCCGGCACCAGCAACGGGACGCCGTTCAGAACCGCGACACAAGTTCGTCAGGCGACAGGCTCTCCCTGGTGCCATCGCTGCGCCGCTTGACCTCGACCTTGCCTTCCGCAAGGCCCTTGGGACCGACCATGATCTGCCAGGGGATGCCGATCAGGTCCGCGGCGGCGAACTTGGCGCCGGCACGCTGGTCGGTGTCGTCATACAACACGTCGACGCCTTTGGCCGACAACTCACGATAAAGTTTTTCGCAGGCCCCATCGGTGTCGCCGGCGCCTTGCTTCAAATTCAGGATGACGGCCCTGAACGGAGCCACCGCTTCCGGCCATTTGATACCGGCATCGTCGTGGCAGGCCTCGATGATGGCACCGACCAGCCGCGAGACCCCGACCCCATAGGAGCCGCCATGGATCGGAACCTCCGCGCCATCGGGGCCGGCGACCATGGCTTTCATGGCGTCGGAATATTTGGTGCCGAAATAGAAGATCTGGCCGACCTCGATCCCGCGGGTATTCACCTTGCGTTCCGCCGGCACCTCGCGCTCGAAGCGGGCGGCGTCGTGAACGTCCTCGGTCGCGGCATAGACCGAGGTCCATTGCTTGATGATCGGCGCAAGATCACCGTCATAGTCGACGTCATCGCCCGGAATCGGCAAGTCGAGCACGTTGCTGTCGCAAAACACGCCGGATTCTCCGGTCTCGGCGAGCACGATGAATTCATGACTGAGGTCGCCACCGATCGGGCCGGTCTCGGCGCGCATCGGGATCGCCTTCAGGCCCATCCGGGCAAAGGTGCGCAGGTAGGCGACGAACATCCTGTTGTACGCGCGCCGCGCAGCCGCCTCGTCGAGGTCGAAGGAATAGGCATCCTTCATCAGGAATTCGCGGCCCCGCATGACGCCGAAACGCGGGCGCTGTTCATCCCGGAACTTCCACTGGATGTGGTAGAGGTTCAGCGGCAGGCTCCGATAGGACTTCACATAGGCACGGAAAATCTCGGTGATCATTTCTTCATTGGTCGGCCCGTAAAGCAGTTCGCGCTTGTGGCGGTCGGCGATGCGCAGCATCTCCGGGCCATAGGCATCGTAACGGCCGCTCTCGCGCCAGAGATCGGCGAGCTGCAGCGTCGGCATCAGCAGTTCCAGCGCACCCGCGCGATTCTGCTCCTCGCGCACGATCTGTTCGATCTTCTTCAAGACGCGAAAGCCCAGCGGCAACCAGGCATAGATGCCGGCCGCCTCCTGCCGCAGCATGCCGGCGCGCAGCATCAGGCGATGCGACACGATCTCCGCCTCTTTCGGATTCTCTTTCAGGATGGGCAGGAAAAATCGTGATAATCGCATGGGAAACTCAAAGGAGGTGGCGGTTGGGATGCGGGCCGAGTGCCGCAGCAGTGAAACCGGATCAGCCGGCAAAACACAAGACCGGGAATTCGAAAAAGCCGCTAAGTTTACGGATTTCCTGCCATTTTCGGTCCGAGGCAGTTCATCGTGGCGGATCCCAAATCCAAAACCGCGCTGGAAACATATGTTTGCCAGCGCTCATGTTCGGAAAACCGCGCGCTGCAAATGGATGTGAATGTCAGAGACCGGAGATGAACGAACCCGCCAGCGCGTTGCGCCGGCGGGTGAAATTCGGAGTCTAAGCGTCTCACATCTTCATGCCGGAATGACCGTCCATCTTGTGCATCTCTGTCTTTCCGCCGCCCTGAGGTCCAGGACCGGGGGCACCGACCCCCTGCACGTCGAGGGATGCGGTCACCTTGCCGGCCTTTTCGAACTCCAGCGTCACCGAAACCTTGTCCCCCTGCTTGAGCGGAGTCTTGAGATCCATCATCATCAGGTGAAAACCGCCCGGCGCGAATTTGACCGTCTTGCCGGGCGCGATCGCAAGCCCGTTCTCGAGCGGACGCATGGTCATCACGCCGTTCGTGACCGCCATTTCGTGAATCTCGATCTTGCCGGCGACATCGCCTGAGACGGCGATCAAACGATCCGGTGCACTGCCCTTGTTCTCGATCGTGATATAGCCGCCGCCGACCTTGGCGCCGCCGGGCGTGGCTCTGCTCCAGCCCTGGCTGATGACGAGATCGCCGGCCCTGACATCGTCGGCACGGGCGGGCGCGGCCAGCAAGCTGGCGAGCATCGCCCCGAACAGTGTCACCCGCGCGATCAGCGTGACTGTCGATAGTTGTCGCTGCATGTCCTTGATCCTCTTTTCGTCGTTTACTGTGCAAGATGAATGGCGGGGTGTTGGATGCCGAGCGCACCCACAATTGCGAAGACCATAAGCCCAAGCGCGAGCTCGATCATGGTATTGCGCGTCAGCCGTCGAACCGCTGTCGATCCCGGCTGTCCCAGCGCAACCGATGCAAGCTGGGGCGTCAACCAAAGCCGATTGATGGCGGCGAAGGCCAGCATCACGGCGAACAGGATGAGCTTGAACGATAATAGCAACCCGTAGTCGGTCACCACCAGCCCGCGCCAGGAGCCGACCAATAGCCAGGCATTGAAGAGACCTGACAGCGTCAGGGTCGCCACGCTGACCATACCCAGGATCGAAAAACGACGGATACTGTCCAGTTCGTAGGCCCTCCACGCCGGGGCCCGCTGGCGTCGGCCGGTGATGAGCAGGCCCGCGAGCAAGAACAGGCCCCCGATCCAGGCCGAGGCCGCGCCGAGATGGAGGATGTCGGCGACCAGATGGACCTCTCCCAGCGGGTCCGGCGTCGAGCCGGCGTGCCCGGTCCAGGCCAGTCCCGCGACAAGGCCAAGCGCCGCCACCAGCGCCGCCCATCGCAGCAGCGCGAGGCGGTCAAGCACGAGACAGACCGCAAGGACCATGGAACAGAGCAGGCGTGCGGCCGACGCCTGCCCGAACTGCGTCTCGCCGATCACGGTGCCGAGCCCATCCGCACCCAAGGCCTCCCCCAGGGACAGGCCACTCATCCTCATCGTCACCAGCACAACCCAGATCACGCCGCTCGGCACGGCAACGGCAAGCCCGATCGAAGCGACCCTTCGGGCCGGAGACGCACGTGACGCAATCGTCCACCCCGCATGACGCGCGGCGGGTTCGGCGACCGCGGCACGAAAGATCAAAGCGCCCGCCGTCACGGCCGTGGCGACGAAATGCAGCGCGCGAATGACGATCAGGAGGGCGTCACTGTCCGCCCAAGCCCAGTTCATGGATTTCTCGCTAGTGGCCGACCTGGAAGGTGAAGCTCCCCTCCGTCGTATGCGTATCCGACGAGAGCGCCCTCCAGTTCACCCGGTAGGTACCGGGGCCGCCGGCGCGGAGCGTCACCGACATCTGGCTGCCCCTGACGCGGGTCTTGCCGCTGTCGACGCGCTCGCCCGCGGCATTGGTCACGGTGATGCCGCTGAAGGCGGCCTCCAGCTTCTCCGTAAACCACAGCGTAACATCATGCGGCGCGGTCGCGACCGTATTGCCGACGCGTGGTTCGGCGTGGTCCAGCGTCGCATGCGCCTGAACCTCATTCGCCAGGCCGAGCAAGGCGATGACTGCGAATAAGAACAAACGACGCATGATCAGTTCCTCGCGAATGGACGGGAGGGCGCAACCGCGTTGCCGAACAGCGGCTTGCCGATGCCGCGGGGGTCGATATCGTCGAGATAGAAATGCAGTTGACCGATAACCCCGACATTGCTGCCGCTTTGCCGGTTGATCGGGATCAGCGCTTCGATACCGACCTGAAACTTTTGGCCGACCCAGATGACGCCCGGATTGATTGTCCCCGTCGTCTGCCGTCCCGAGGTCAGCGTGTTCGCGATCGGCGTCTGTAGCGTGGCCTCGACCAGCGGAACGAGATGATTGACGAAATCCGGAAGACCGAGATCGATCACCGCGGATTTGAGATACGGCATGCTGTACTGGATCGTGCCTCCCCAATTCAGGACGCGGGGATGAAACTCGGTATCGGCGGTAGCATCGCCGCTATCAGGGTCGATGCCGAAGGTCGTGGTCGAATTCCGCCCGGGAATGGCATAGCCGATCTGGCCGGTGATCGCGACCGGCCGGACCCAGGACAAGCTATCGGGAAGATCCCCAAAACCTTTGCCGAAATAGACCGTCGGCGTGTAGGTATTGAAGGGATCGGCGCCCACGCTGGCAGAACCCGTACCGCCCCATTCGACGCTGAGGCCGACCGACATCACGAACTCATGTTCGATATTCTTGAACAGCCGGTATTTGAACGTGGTCTCGAGATTCTGGAAGCCGTTGGCGCCCGCGCTCGTCGGATCGATCGGGCCGAGAAAAGTGTAGGTCGAGCCGAACGCGATCGCAAAATCCTCGGTGATGCGCTTTGAAAACTCACCGGAAATGTCGCGCTGCCGAACAGACGGGTCGTCACCGGTCTTGAAGCTGTCGACGGTCGGAAACGACAATTCGTCGGCGACGCCGGGATCGTCGATCCCGAGCGTCGCCGGGAAAAATCGGTTACCGACAATTTCATGCGCAAGCGCTGGCGTGAGGGGAAGGAACGCTGCGGCAAGGCCCCACAGGCCCGCGCGCGTTGAACGGATGAACATGGATGACTCCGCAAATGTTGACGTACAGCAAAGGACGACGGCGAACGGTCACAGCATTCAGACAATTGCGGCGGCGCACTTTCACTTTCGGGGCCGCGCGAGCCGCGAGAGACTCCACCGTACCGTCGGGCCAGAGCACCCGATCGGCTCGCAGTGGAGAATCGCAACTATAGAGGGATTCCACGTATCGAGCGACACACCCATCGTTCATCGCGAGCTTTTGCCGGTCCCTTGCGTGTCCAGCCATTTGCCAATCTCCGCAACATCGGCCGATCCCTCGATGGTTGTGATCCCCCCGTCACCCGCAATCAGCAGCGTGCGCGGAATATCCCCCTGCCAGGCCGGATCGATCTCGAACCGCAATCGCTCGACGAAGCCATCGTCAAAGATCCAGTTCTCGGCCGAACCGAGACCCGCCTTCTGCAGCATGGCGCGGGTGGCGGCCGGCAAATTGGGAACGAGGTCCGCGCTGATGGTCACCATATCGACGCCCTGATGATCCCGCATGAACGCGCCGAGTAACGGCAGTTCGACCTTGCAGGGACCACAGGTGACGCCCCAGAAATGCACGATGGTGGGGTGTCCGACATGAGCATGGAGGAGCTTTTGCCAGCTCCCGCGCCCGAACGGCATCAACTCCGGCTGGGCCTCCGATGCGGGCGCGGAGGCAAGCAGAACCATCAGCATCAAACCGGCAGCGAACTGACGTTTCATGATTCATCCTCGATGGGCTGGAAGTGGAAGCCGTCGGCCTTCGTCATCCACGACAGATAGGTCCGGCGACCGTCGGAGATCAGCAAGGGATGATCAGACGCGTCGGTCGTGCTCGCGATCGTCCGTGGTTTGGACCAACTCCGACCTTCGTCGCGAGAGACCATCACATTGACCACGGTCTTGTCGCCGTCGAATTCCTTCCAGACCATGGTGGTGCCCTGCGGACCCGCGAGAACGAACGGACGCGACGGCCCCCGATCCGCCTGGCCGATCGAAAGCGGATCGGAAAAGGTTTTCCCGCCATCGCGCGAGAATGCGTAGAATAGGCCTTTCCTCACGCGACCATTGGTGGACCACACCACATGGTAGACCCCGTCCGAGATCGACAGGCTCGGCCCCTGATGCGGGCATGCTGCGATCTGCCATTCGTCCCGGCTGACCCGGTGAATCTCGCCGGGCGTGTCGAGGTCCGAAAAGGCGACGATGGCGTGGTCGCGCATGCTGTCTTCGAAGATGTCCCGGAACACCACGACCGGCCGCCCCGGACCGTCGAAGGCAAGGCCGATGCGACAGCATTCGCAGGTATTGTCCTTCACAATCCGCGCGTCGCTGTAGGTCGCGCCGCCGTCTTTAGAGACGGCGAAAAACAGCCCCGCACCCACATATTTCTGATCGCTTGGCTGGACCTGCGCGCGATTGCGCTTGTCGAGCCAGGCCGCGAACACCGTGCCGTCGGCATCGAGGGCAAGGGCCTCGAAGCGCTGGCTTTCGGTGTTCGGCGTGATCGGCGCGGTCTCGGCGAAGCTCTTGCCACCGTCGCTGGAATGCGAGACCAGCACTTGTCCATTGAAGGCCTTGTCCTTGAAGATCGGGAAGGCCAGCGAAATACGCCCTTCCCGATCGAGCACCATTGCGGGCCGCGCATCCGGCCCCCAATCGAGATTGAGCTTCTCCTTCGTGACCTGAGCGGGCGACGAGAAACTCTGGCCGCCATCGCCTGAACTCGCGATCAGGACATGCCCGCCGGCCATCCAGGCCAGCCATAGCCTGCCATCGGATCCGAAGGCCGGCGTCACTCTGGTCGCACAGCGCAGCGCGGTCTCTTCGCATGCCGCTTCCGAGGCGTGGTTGTGGCTCATCTGCGCCCAGGCGACGCCCTGCCAGAGGGCGAAGGCCAGCACGAGGAAGACTCGTCGTCGCATCATCATCGTTTTACCTCTGTCCGAATTCACGTCACTTGAAGGCGATCTTCAACCCCGCGACAAACGCGCGCGGCGATCCCGCGTAGATCGATCCCGTCGTCGCTGCCAGGACGCTGGCTGGATTCTGCAGGCCCGCTGCTGTCACCGTGTTCGAGATATTATTGGCGGACGCGATGTAGGTCGTGTCGAACAGGTTGCGCACCTCGACGAACAGGCTGAGCGACTTCAGATAGTCCGAGGTGAGATCGGTCTTGTAGTGGACATTGAGATTGACCACCTCGTAAGCCGGAGCTTTCAGAAGGTTGGCGTTGTCCATGTAGAAGGAATCCTTCCACTGCACTTCGACAAAGGCGCCGAGCCCTCGCAGCGGTCCGGATAGCTCGTCATAGCCGAGCCTTGCCGTCAGCTCGTTCGGCGAAACACCGGGAATCTTGTTGCCGACCCGGTTGAAGCTGAACGTATTGGCGCCGCTCGCGAGCTTTTCCGTGTAGTCGGTGTAGATTTCATCGAGAAAGGTATAGGCAGCCGTGAACTGCCAGCCCGGATAGAATCGCCAGTCGGCGGCGAGTTCGACGCCGCGATGTTCGGATTTCGGGGCATTGAAGGTGAAGCTTGCGTTCGCCGGGGTCGTTCCGTTCGTGGTTGACGTGGCCTGGGACACCAGTTCGTTGGTGAAGAATTCATAGAAGGCGGTGGCGCTGACCTTGATCGTATCGTTCGGGGTCCAATCCATCCCGAGGTCGTAGCCGAGATTGGTCTGCGTCTTGAGCCCCGTGTTGTTGCCAGAGGAGCCATCAGGCAGCACGAAGAGATTGCCGACCTGCGGCGTGCCGTAGCCGGTGGCGACCCGTCCACGAAACTGCCACTCGCTATTAAGCTTGTAGAGCAGTGCCAATTCCGGTGCGGTGTTTTCGATCTGGCGGTCGGCGCCGACGATCGACGTCTTCACGGCGCCGGCTGCGCCGGTGTAGGTGTAGGCGGTATTGACGCCCTTCAGATGGGTTGTTTCCCATCCGATCCCGGCAATGGCCGTCAATGCCGGATTGAGCCTGAGTTCTTCTCGCGCCCGTACCCCATAATTGGTGGTCTCGCTGGAAAGATTGCTGGAGAGAAGCCCCAGTGTCGCGTTCCCGCCCGGCATGACGTTGCGCGTGTCGCTGGAGGCCGTCAGCGTATTGTAGAAGCCGCCGAAGAAGAACGTCGACTCCAGACCGAAGATTTCGCCCCGCCTGGTCACGTCGCTCATGTAGTTGTAGGACGGGAAATCGCCGATCGCGCTGGTCGCGCCCGTCGGCTGGCTGATGTTGCGGTCGTCGAACACGAACTGGTTGCGCCAGGTCGTGCTGTTGTCGAAATCATGTTCCCAGCGCCCGCCGACGATGGTGCGGCGGTCATTGCGACCGAGCCCCGCCTGCACCGCCGTCTCGGTGTCGGTGCCGGCCGATGTGTTGAAACCGTTGTTATTCAGTTTCACGGTTCCGCAGCCGAGCGCCGCCGTCGCGCCCGTCGCGCACCCCTGCTGGAACGGATTTTGAGAGTACTGGTTGAGCGAGAGCCGGATTGGTAACCGCGCACTCAAATCATTGTTGATCAGCTTGACCGTGAAGCGATCGTCCGGCGTCGCCCTGAGCGTTGCAAGGAAATTGACGGTCTGGGTATTGAACCAGCTATTGCCGGTGAACCCGTCGCCACGCGCGTCGCTCGCAAACAACGAGGCCTCAAAATCGCGGACCTTCTTGCCGGCCGCGAGATAGTTGTTGAGGTAGCCGGAGCTGCCGCCGTCGACGCCATATTCGAGGCCATCGATGCTGCCGCCCGGGCGGGTGCGGAAATTGAGCGCACCGCCGGTGGCGTAATTGCCATAGAGCGCGGACGACGGCCCGCGGACCACATCGACAGCACGGTAGGCACGGGGATCGATCAGGTCGCTGCGCGACAATCCGTCCGGCTGGGTGACAGGGAAGCCATCCTCGAAAATGACGAGGTTACGGATGCCGAAGCCGTTCCGTGCATTGGACCCGCGAATCGAAATGCCGACATCGCGTGGTCCATTCCCCTGCTTGATCGAGATTCCGGGACTGTCGCGCAGGACGTCGCCGACCGAGAACGAGGGTCGATTGTCGAACTGGCTGCGAGCGACGGTCGTTCCGGTCTGGCCTGCCGGGGCCTGATTGAGGCTCTGCCGGGCGCCGCTTGGCGTCGCGGATTCGGCCTGAGCGGTGGCAACCGGTTGCGCCGTGCTCCTGGCAAGCTTTGGCCTTTGGGCAGAGGCCGCCCGGAGTCCCGACCTTGTCCCTGCGGGTTTGGCGCGGACCAGTTTCGGCGCCTCGATCGTGATCCTTGGCAGTTCGCGGCTGAAATCCTGCGCTTTCACAGGAGAAGGAATGGCAGACAGGGCGCCGCTGACAGCGAACGCGCCGGCGCTGCCCAACATGAGACAACAACGCATACGAAATTTCCTAACGCCGGCTTGGATTACCGGCACATCACGGGATGAATCGGCACAGCCTTGCGGCCGTACCGATCGTCGGCTTGTCGTGAGGTCAGGAAAGGCGGGGCGGGGCGCGCGCCTGCGCGTTGGAGCCGGTGCGGGCCACACCCCGTTCCGGCGCGCCATTGTGCCACACCACGCGGGCTGCCTGGCGGTCAGTTACAGCGGCGACAGGCTGATTCGGCGTATCGAGGGCAGCGCCCGCTTGCGCGGCGCAGCAAATCGAACAGAGGCGGTCATGTGCGCGATGGTCGGCGCCCTGATCGCCCGAAGCGGGAGTCGGGGACGGATTATTGAAACAGATTTCCGCCGCGCCAAGGGGATCGGAGGCCGCGATGGCAGCGGTCCAGCTCGATGCGATCGGCGCAAGGATCTGCACCGTCAACGCGATCAGAAAAACCGGAAGAAATCTTAGCAGCTGCCGTCGCATCGTCTGAATCGTCCTCACGGCGACGTAATCATAGCGCCTGACCGAAGTCGAGATAGCTCACAAGCGGATGTCGCCTCGAGGCGACACCTGCGGACCCAGCGAAAATGTCGCAGAAACGCGTCGACGCTCGCGATACCAGTGCCGTATTTTAAGGCACTGCTAACCTTATCTTAGTACCTCTCAACATTACCGCGCAAGCGTCGGCCAGCCGCGGGAGGCCTATTCCCAATGATTACCCAGACTGCGGGAATTTTGAACATTCGTTGCCGAAAAAGGTGACAAGACGAAAAACTTCGTCTACCAATCAGGGCTCAGGCTGTCGCTGGACAGGCTGGTGGTCCAAGTCTCGGGAGGAGCCCTGACGCGCACAAGCAGCGTCGCCCGTTCAATCACATCCAAAATCAATCGGGAAACAGGGTCGACACAATTTCTTGAGCAGGGCTTGCAGCCCTGCTCTTCTTTTTTTGAAGTGACCTCTTCGTTTTCTGGCGGGGCCTCCAGATTTCGCCAGGGTCAAATGCAGCGAATCGACTCCAAAGAGTCATTGCCATCCTACTGGACTGAGTTCGACTTGCTATCCGTTGGACCACGGACACGACGTCGAATTGGGCCACCGTTGCACCGATGAGCAATCCGATCCTTCGCAGTTTTGAAATCGCCGCCGCGCGTTGCGAGGATCTGACGCCGCGGGTTTATCGCCGACTCTTCCGCGACCACCCCGAAGCCGACGCCATGTTCCGGCGCGACGGAAGCGATCTCGTCAAGGGATCGATGCTTGCTTTCACGATCGATGCAATGCTGGATTTCGCGGGCGAGCGCCGCGGGCATTTCCGCATGATCGAATGCGAAATAGTGTCGCACGACGCCTATGGCACGCCACCGGAGTTGTTCAAGGCCTTCTTCGGGATCATCGCGGAAACGCTTCGCGAGTTACTTGGAGCCGACTGGTCGACGGAGATCGAGGACGCGTGGCGTAAGCTTCTTGACGAGATCGAGGGCGTCGTGGCGGCAAACTACACCGCAGCGCAACAAGGCGCGCCGGTCCCCGGCCCTATCGTCCGCACCTGATTCGTACTTCGGCTTTTTCTTGATCCGGCCCTGCCCCCAACAGGTGGCGCGAACCGTTCGAGTATGAAACACTTGGGGCCACCGCGGCGCGCCAATCGACGCCGACGGAAAAAATCAGAATCAGGGAGCGAGCGATGTCAGGGACTGACAAATTCTCTACCACGAGGCGCGATCTTCTTCAGGCGGCGGCGACCGCCGGCACGGCGGCGGCGATGTTCGGCGGCTTGAGCGTGAGCCCTGCATTGGCGGCTGAAGTCGGCCGCTCGGAGAAGCCGCTGAAGGCCGCCTTCTCCAACGCGGGCCTGCAGGCGACCTGGTGCGCACAGGGCAAACAGGCGGCGGAATGGTGGGGCAAGCTGCTCAACGTCGAGATCACCTGGTTCGACGGTCAGCTCGACGCCGTCAAGCAACGCGCCGCCATCGACAACATGGCTTCGCAGAAATGGGACTTCGTCGCCATCCAGGCCTTCGGGATCGGCACCCTGACCCAGCCGGTGCAGAAGATGATCGACGCCGGCACACCGGTCGTCGATATGGACACCCTGATCGCACCGCTCGATCAGATCAACGTGCACTCCTTCCTCGCCCCCGACAACGAGTTCATGGGCGCCTCGGTGACACAGGCCCTCATCAGCGCGCTGGGCGGCAAGGGCAAGATCATCATGACCCAGGGCGCGCTCGGACATACCGGCGCCCAGGGCCGCGCCAAGGGGTTCAACTCGGTGGTCAAGCAGTATCCCAACATCGAGGTACTGGATACTCAGCCGGCGGACTGGGACGTCTCCAAGGCGGCGCGGTTGTGGGAAACCTACCTCACCAAATTCCCGCAGATCGACGCGGCCTTCTTCCACAATGACGACATGGCGCTGGCCGCCGCCAACATCATGAAGGCGCATAACCGCACCAACATCCTGATCGGCGGCGTCGATGCCATGCCGCCGGCGATCCAGGCCGTCAATGAAGGCCGGATGTACGCAACCGTGCGCAATCCGTCCTGCCGCATCCATGGCGGCGCGGTCGTCGCCGGCGTGGCTGCCGTGGTCGCGGGCGAAAAGAGCGGACAAGGCATCCCGAAGAACGTCATCACCGACGGTCCGGTCGTCACCAAGGCCAACGCGGCCGGGATGCAATGGATGGAGGATCACTTCCTGATCTGAGCGCGCATGCCCAAGGAACGCTCACCCATCCTCGAACTGCATCAGATCACGAAGTCTTTCGGCGGCGTCGAGGCGTTGCGGGGCGTGGACTTCACACTCTTTGCCGGCGAGATCCATGGTCTCGTCGGCGAGAACGGTGCGGGCAAAAGCACGCTGATGAAGATCATCGCCGGCGTGCATACGGATTTCTCCGGCCGTGTTCTCCTTGACGGCCGGGACGTCCATTTTCGCTCCACACGCGACGCGCTGGCGGCCGGTATCGCCATGGTGCATCAGGAACTCAGCGTCGCACCGGATCTGACGGTGGCCGAAAACGTGTTTCTCGGCAACCAGCCGATCAATCGCTTCGGCCTCGTGCAATGGCGGCGCATGGCGCGCGAAGCGAGCGAGCAGTTGGCCCGGCTCGGTATCCATGTCGACCCCCATGCACGGCTCGGCGATCTGCCGATCGGACTGCAGCAATTGATCGAGATCGCACGCGTCCTGTTCTCGGGCGCCCGCATTATCATCCTGGACGAGCCGACCTCGGCGCTGTCGCCGCCGGAAGTCGAATTGCTGTTCTCGACCTTGCGACGGTTGCGGGAACAAGGCACCAGCATCGTCTTCATTTCGCATTTCATCGAGGACATCCTGCGGATCTCCGATATCGTCACGGTGTTCCGCAACGGCCAGAAGGTCGCCGAGGCCGAGGCCGCCGCCACCAGCAAGGCGGGCCTGATCGAGGCCATGATCGGCAAGGGGCGCGAGGAACTCGAGGAGAGCTACACGGCCGACATCGCCCTGCCGCCACGAAGCGAAAACCAGGTCGTGCTGCAGGCGAGCCGGTTGTCGCTGGCGCGCAGCCTGCGCGACATCTCGTTCGATGCGCACGCCGGCGAAGTCCTCGGCGTTTACGGCTTCATGGGCTGCGGCCAAGTTGAGCTGGCGCGTATTCTCTTCGGCAAACTCAAGCCGGACCAGGGCGAACTTGTCGTGGCCGGCAGCCACAAGGCGTTCAGCAGCACGGCCGACGCAAGGCGAGCCGGCATCGCCTTCGTTCCGGAAAGTCGCCGCGCCATGCTCTTCCACCAGGAACCGGTCTACAAGAACATCTCGATCGCCATCCTCGAGCGCATCTCGTCCCTGTTCCTGAAGCCGGCGCGCGAACGCGCGATCGCCTCCCGGCAGGTCGAGCAGCTGCAAATCAGGCCGGCAACCGTCGAACTCGATCTTGGCATGCTGTCCGGCGGCAACCAGCAGAAGGTCGCGCTGGCCAAATGGCTGAGCTATCCACCGCGCGTCCTGGTGCTCTGCGAACCGACACGCGGCATGGATGTGGGCGCCAAGAGCGACGTCATCCACATCATCAGGGAACTGCGTGCGCGCGGTCTCGCCATCATCGTCCTTTCGACCGAGCCCGAGACGGTTCTGTCACTTGCCGACCGGGTCATTGTTCTCAAGCGCGGGTCGGTGGTGCGGGAATTTGCCAACGAGGCGATCAGCAAGGATCGGCTGCTGGAGGCGGCATAGTGCGCAACCCGCAAAAAGCACAACCGGTTTTGCCTCGCGACATCAGCCGAACCGTGTGCGCGGGACGATCGCGCCCAAACGAAGAAATGAAATCATGATCCGATTCAATCCAGCCGGACCATGATCCAAGGGGGTTACGAATGGCTACCGACGAAAGCGCTGCTATCCCGGAGCTGAAACGCCCGCGTTCGCATCCGATCGCCGCGATGTTCCGTTCCCAGATGCGCAACATCGCGCCGTTCCTGACGCTGATTTGCCTCAGCGGCTTCTTTGCCGCCGCGAGCCCCTCGTTTGCGACGCTCGACAATCTCGGCAACATCCTGACCCAGGTATCGGTCACCGGCGTCATCGCCGTCGGCCTCACCTTCGTGATTCTTTGCGCTGAGATCGACCTGTCGATCGCGAGCATCGCCAACGTCACGGGGATCGCCGTGGCCTACTTCACGCTGCAGGAATCGTACGTCAACATCGCCAATGTTCCGATGCCCGGATGGGCCGCGATCCTGATGGCGCTGCTGCTCTGTGCCCTGCTCGGCCTGGTCAATGCCTTCGGCTTGACGGTGATCGGCATTCCGTCCTTCATCATGACGCTCGCGATGATGCAGATCGCGGCCGGGATTTCCGCGCTGCTGGTCCGCGGCCAGATCGCCTACAAGGTCCCCGGTATCATCGCAACGCTCGGATCGGGCTCGATCGCCGGCGTGCCATGGATCGTGATCGTCGCGGCGGTGATGCTGCTCGGCGGCCATCTGGTGCTGACCTACACCCGGTTCGGTCGCTACGTTTACATGGTCGGGGGAAATCGCGAGGCCGCCGAATATTCAGGGCTGAACGTGAACCTGATTCTCGGCAGCGTCATGGTGATTTCAGCCGTATGCGCGGGCATCGGCGGCATGCTCGGCGTCGCCCATTTCGGCAGCGCGCAACAGAACGAGTTCGACACCTACTTGCTGGATTCGATCGCCGCGGTCGTGGTCGGCGGCACCAGCCTGTTCGGCGGCCGCGGCGGTATCGGCAATACGATCGTCGGACTGTTCGTGCTCGGCGTCCTCAACAACGGGCTCGATCACGTCAACATCGACAGCTTCCTGAAGATCCTGATTCGCGGCGTGATCCTGCTCGCGGCGCTTGTCATCAACGTTTATGCGCAGAGATTGCGGGCCCGAGCGGTCGACTGAGTCTCCTCACGGACCGAAATCAGGCTGCCAGTCGCGCAGTTCGCGCGCCGCCTTGGTCACGGCGCCGATGCTGGAAAACGAAGCCGGGTCCAGCATCATCGTCCGGGCGAGACGCAGGCTCCGCGCCTCGCAGATGGCACGACGTTTCACATCCTCGATCGCTTCGAAATCGAGATTGTGCGCGAGCCCAAGAATGCGGCGGATGATCTTGGCCGCGGCGAAGCCGACGGCATCGCTGAACAGCCTGTCCATATAGGCCTGCCGTTCGGCCTCGAGGCGGGCCTGCCCGGCGGGCCCTGCGAAGAGCACCGCGGGATAGGCGTCGCCAGTCGCGCCCATCCGCCAGAGCGCAAGGAATTTTTCGGCGAACTGCGTCCATACGGCTTCGATCGTCTCCAGCACCCAGGCTTCGAACGCGCTCCGCTCGCCGCTCTCGCGCTCATGGCCGGGCGATGCCAGATAGCTCATGATGAGATTGGCAAGGATGGCGCCGACATCGAACGCCATCGGCCCGTAAAACGCAAATTCGGGGTCGATCACCCGCGTATCGCCGGCCGTCACCATGATCGATCCGGTGTGGAGATCGCCGTGGATGAGGGTCTCCGGCTGCGACATGAATTTAAGCTTCAGCCGCGACACCGCCACATGCAGATCGAGGTCGTCGCGAAAGCTCGCAGCTGTTGCATCGAGCCAGGGTGAGGTCCACCGATTCTGCTCCGCCTGAAAATAGGGCTCGGTGAAGATCAGGTCCTCGGTGATCTTGCACAGCGCGTGATTGCCGCAGAACGCGGCGATGCCGTCCTTCTTCTGCGCGGCCGGCACCGCGAGATCGGAGTTGAGAAACAAGGTTCGCGCCATGAACGTCGTGACGTGATCGACGAAGCGCGGATAGATGGTCCCGGCCACGAGGCCCTTGCGCAGGATGATGTGCGGCTCGAGCAACTCCATGACGACGAGAGCGAGCGCCTCATCGTGGTGCAACATGGCCGGCACCAGCCCGGGCGCCAGCCGGGCCTGGCTCGTGAGCGCCTGAAATTCATAATACGAGCGCGACAACGGCAACGGCCAGCTTTCGCCGACCAGACGCACATAGGGTAACGCCTGCTTGACGGCGACTCCGCCGCTGGTCCCCTTCACGATGAACACGAGGTTGAGGTTGCCGTCACCGACCTCGCTGACCGACCAGGCGGCCGGCGACCCGCCCAGTTGCGCGACGAGCGCGGGACGCGCCGCGAGGTAGTCCCGCAGGTCCTGATCCCGCAGGATGCGATAGTTGTCGTCGCGAGCGGGACTCGCTGGCCCCTGCTGTGGTGTCATTTGCTTCCGCCCCAATTTTGCTGCGGAGCTTAGAGCATCATCTGAAACCGTGAAAAGAAGTTTTTGCCAGCGATGGAAGGGCGCGGAGCGCATCCGTCAGAACGGCATCCCCATCAGCTTCGACAGCCGCTCGATCGAGAGGTAGCCCGCATTGTAGGCGAGCATCGCCAGTGCAAAAATGACCGCCGAGAGCACCGTGGTCCAGACCAGCCGCGGGCCCATCCGGCTCGCGACCGGAGCGCCGGGGTCGGTCCCGGCCGCGCCGACGCCGTCCTCATGCTGGCTTCGAATGCCGAACGGAAGGGTCAGGAACAGCGTGATCCACCAGATCACGAAGTAGATCGCGAAGGCGGTCGAAATGGTGTAGGCCATCTTCTCACTTCTTAGTCCGTTACTTCGGACAATGCCTCAAGCAGTCTCTTTGCGTCTACCTTGCTCATTACGACTTCCATATCACCATTTTTTCTGAGCGACAGGGCCAGCGCAACAGATCCTTCGTCTGATCGAATGACAATCAGCCCCTCGTCGGAAGTCTCAAGTTCAGTGAACAGGATTGTGCGGGATGTCTTCATGCGCAATCTCCGTCCCTATGCCTGCTCGATCTCGACCAGCGCGCCGGAAAAGTCCTTGGGGTGCAGGAACAGCACTGGCTTGCCATGCGCACCGATCTTGGGCGTGCCGTCGCCAAGCACCCGCGCGCCTTCCTTGATCAGCGTATCACGGGAGGCAATGATATCGGCGACCTCGTAGCAGACGTGGTGGATGCCGCCGTCGGCATTGCGCTCGAGAAATTTGGCGATCGGGGATGCCTCGCCGAGCGGCTGGATGAACTCGATCTTGGTGTTGGGCAATGTCACGAACACGGTGATGACACCGTGGTCCGGCAGCGCCACAGCTGGAGAAATCTCCGCGCCGAAGGCAGCCCCATAGATCCTGGCGGCTTTTTCGGCATCCTTGACGGCGATCGCAACATGATTGAGCCGACCCAGCATCGTCTTCCCTCTCGTTTGCGCGTGGCGCTTCGAAAGCCGCTCCCGCCGATCACGCGCGCCGCTTACACCACCAGAACATGCACGAGGCAGATCGGCTTCTTGCCCCAGTGCTCGTTGACCACCGATCGCACTGCGCGACGGATGGATTCCGCCATCGCCTCGGGATCGCGCCGCCGCGCCCGCGGCAGGCCCTCGGCGGTGGCAACCACCGCGTCGAACACGATGTCGTCGAAGGTTTCTCCCGCCGTATTCTTCTCGGGGACGCCGACCAGATCAATCTCGGGATCGTCGGCAAGTTCGCCTTTTTCGTTGACCGCCAGCGCCACGAAAACGCAGCCGGCAAATCCCATCTTGCGTCGTTCGACGACTGCGCGCGACTTCGAATCCTCGAGGATCGTGCCGTCCTTGTAGAGCCGCCCCGACGGCACTTGACCGATGATGCCGGGGTCGCCGGGACCGAGCTTGACCAGATCGCCGTTGCGGCAGATCAGGACCTTCGGCACGCCGGCGGCGCGGGCGAGTTTTGCATGCTCGGACAGATGCAGCGCCTCGCCATGCACGGGAATCAGAAGCTGCGGACGGGTCCAGGCGATCATGTCGCGCAGTTCGTCACGGCGGGGATGGCCGGAAACGTGGACAAGATGGGTGCGGTCGGTGATGACCTCGATCCCGTGGGTCACCAGGCCGTTGATGACCCCACCCACCGCCTTTTCGTTGCCCGGGATCGTGCGCGAGGAGAAGATCACGCAGTCGCCGCGGTTCAACGTCACATCAGGATGATCGTCATTGGCGATGCGCGACAGCGCCGCGCGCGGCTCGCCCTGGCTTCCCGTACACAGCGCCACCACCTTGTCCGGCGGAAAATGGCCGTAATAGTCGGTGCCGCGGAAATTCTGCACGCCATCGAGATAGCCGGTCTCGCGCGCTACCTGCGCGACGCGTTCCATGGCGCGCCCGACCACGACGACCTCGCGGTCGGCGGCCTTGGCGGCATCCGCGACCGCCCGCAACCGCGCGACATTGGACGCGAACGTGGTCACCGCGACACGGCCCTTCGCCGCCTTCACGAGTTCGGCGATGGTCCTTGCCACCTCGGTTTCCGAAGGCGAACGTCCCTCGCGCACGGCATTGGTGGAATCGCCGATCAGCGCCAGCAGGCCGGCATCACCCAGCTCACGCAGCCGCCGTTCGTCGGTCGGCAAGCCGATGATCGGGGTCGGATCGATCTTCCAGTCCCCGGTATGCAGCACGGTGCCGACCTCGGTGTGGATCGCCAGCGCATGCGATTCCGGAATGGAATGCGCGACGGGAATGAACTCGACATTGAAAGGACCGATATCGACCCGCCCGCCGGAGGCAATCACGGTGACGGGAATCTTCGGCGCGTTGCGCTCGGCCGCGCATTTCGCCTCGAACAGGGCAGCGCTGAACTTGGTCGCGTAGATCGGGCATTTCAGCTTGGGCCAGAGATCGATGATGGCGCCGAAATGGTCCTCATGGGCGTGCGTCAGCACGAGACCCACGAGATTGTTGCGCTCCTTCTCGAGAAAGCTGATGTCCGGCATGATCAGGTCGATCCCGGGCAGATGCTCTTCGTCACCGAAGGAAACGCCGAGATCGACCGCGAGCCAGCTCCGCTGATGGCGATTGCCGAGACCATAGATCGACAGGTTCATGCCGATCTCGCCGACTCCGCCGAGCGGCGCAAAGGTCAATTCATCCGGCCGTGCCATCAACTCGTCCCTCTCGATGCAGCGGTGCCGAAATAGACATCGCCCGCGCTCACTGGCATCCGCCTGCCGGCCGGCGTCCGGATGATCATACAACCCTGCTCGTCGATCGTATCGAAAATCCCCTCGATCGCCGAGCCGCCCGACGTGACCGCCACCGCCTGCCCAAGGCCGGCCGCGCGCGCCAGCCAGAGCTTGCGAATCTCCTCGAAGCCGCGACCGCTGTCCCAGATGCCGCGAAACTCAACCCAGGCATCGGATAACGCCGAGAACAGTTCTTCCGCAGAGATCTGGACACCGAGCGCGGCGAGCGAGGTCGCCGGCGTCGGCGTTCCCTCCGGAGCAGCGACGACATTGGTACCCATGCCGGCTACGACCGCGAGGCCTCCGGGAACGCCTTCCGCCTCCAGCAGAATCCCGGAGATTTTCCTGCCCTCAGCCAGCACGTCGTTGGGCCATTTCAGCGCGAAGTTGACGGCCACGCCAGACCGCAAGGCGGCTTCGAGGCTCACTTGCCGCAGCGCCGCGTCGAGCGCAAGCCCAGCCGCAAACCCCAGCGTTGCCGCCAGCCCCGGCGCCACGTCCATTACCTCGAGGACGCTGCTGGCCAGATTGCCACGCGGGGCGATCCACGGCCGGTGTCGCCGTCCCCGACCCGCCGTCTGCTCCGTCGTTACGAACCAGACCGGACCGCGTTCGCCGCCACGCACCCGCGCCATGGCTTCCACATTCGTGGAACCGACCTGATCAAAAGCCTGAACCCGGTAACCTGCCGAGACGGCGCGCCGACCGAGTGTGAATGGCATCTAGAAAAGTGACTTCGCCGCTGCCGTCGCCGCAGCCACCAGCGAACCGGGATGGACGAAGAAGAACATGTTGAACAGGCCGGCCAGCGCCATCACCGTCCCCAACTCCAGGCGCACGGGATCGAGCTTGGTGAGCGGTTCGTCGAAATACATCACCTTGACGATCTGCAGATAGTAGTAGGCGCCGACCACGCTGGTCAGAACGCCAACGACCGAGAGCGTGAACAGCCCTGCCTTGATCGCTGCGACGAAGACATACCATTTCGCGAAGAAACCGGCGAGCGGCGGCACACCCGCCAGCGAAAACAGCAACATCGCGAAGAAGAAAGCGAGCGTCGGGTTGGTGCGCGAGAGCCCGGCGAAATCGCTGATGTTCTCCAGCGACTGCCCCTTGCGCTTCATGGCGATGATAATGGCGAAGGAGCCAAGCGTCATGGCCACGTAGATCGAGATGTAGACGAGGACGCCCTGCGCGCCTTCGACCGTACCCGCGGCGAGGCCGACCAGTGCAAAACCCATGTGGCCGATCGAGGAATAGGCCATCAGCCGTTTGATGTTCTTTTGTCCAATCGCGGCGAACGACCCGAGCGCCATCGAGGCAATGGCCACGAACACGACGATCTGCTGCCATTGCGAGACGATGCCCGGGAACGCCGTGAGCGCCACGCGGGTGAACACCGCCAGCGCGGCGACCTTCGGCGCGGAGGCGAAGAAGGCCGTCACCGGGGTCGGCGCGCCTTCGTAGACGTCCGGCGTCCACATGTGGAACGGCACGGCCGAAATCTTGAAGCAGAGCCCTGCCAGGAGGAACACCAGGCCGAACACGAGGCCGACATTGCCTGTCTTCGCGGCGGCCGCGATGCCTGCGAAGCTGACGGTGCCGGTGAAGCCATAGACCAGCGAGGCGCCGTAGAGCAGCATGCCCGAGGACAACGCGCCGAGGACGAAATACTTCAGGCCGGCTTCGGTCGATTTCGCGTTATCGCGGTTGCTGGCGGCAACCACATAGAGGGCGAGCGACATCAGTTCCAGGCCCAGATAGAGCGCGATCAGGTCGCCCGCCGAAATCAGGACCATCATGCCGAGCGTCGAGAGCAGCACCAGGATTGCATACTCGAAGATTCGCCGCGACGGATCCGACAGGAATTCCGCTGATAGCACCAGCGTGACAACCGAGCCGATCAGCGCCAGCACCTTCAGGAAGCGCGCGAAATCGTCGACAATGAAGCTGCCGCCGAAGGTCGTCAGCTTGCCGGCCGGAAGGCCCAATTCCAGCACGCCGACCAGAATCAAAAGGCCAACGGCCAAACCTGTCACCAGGGCCGTAGTGCCCTGCCCGCGAAAGGCTCCAATCATCAAGAGCCCCATGGCGCCGACCGCGAGCACGATCTCGGGCAGCACCGGCAGCAACTGATACCCTGCACTTTCAAAGCTCATCGCAAGTATCCTACCGCCTGCATGTTCTATTGCACGAGCGCGGCGGCCTTCATGGCCGTGACCGCGGTATCGTAATTCTTGACGAGTTGCTGGACCGAGGCCGCCGACATGTCGAGCACCGGTTTCGGATAGACGCCGAACAGAATGGTCAGCGCGACCAGCGGAAACAGGACGAGGCCCTCGCGGAAGGTGAGATCCTTGATGCTCGTCAGCGACGGTTTGACCAGCGCGCCGAACACCACCTTGCGGTAGAGCCACAGCGCATAGCCGGCCGACAGGATCACGCCGGTGGTGGCGAAGAAGGCGGTCGGAATCGAGACCTTGAAGGTGCCGAGCAGCGTCATGAATTCCCCGACGAAGCCGCTCGTCCCGGGTAAGCCGACATTGGCCATGGTGAACACCATGAACACCAGCGCATAGAGCGGCATGTGGTTCACGAGCCCGCCATAGGCTGATATCTCGCGGGTGTGCATGCGGTCGTAGACGATGCCGACGCAGAGGAACAGCGCGCCGGAGACGATGCCGTGCGAGATCATCTGGAACACGCCACCGGCGACGCCCTGCATGGTGCCGGCGAAGATGCCCATGGTCACGAAGCCCATATGGGCCACCGACGAATAGGCGATCAGTTTCTTGATGTCCTCCTGCATCAACGCCACCAGCGAGGTGTAGATGATGGCGATGACGGAGAGCGAGAAGATCAGCGGCGCGAAATCATGCGAGGCCAGCGGAAACATCGGCAGCGAGAAACGCAGGAAGCCATAGCCGCCCATCTTCAGGAGGATCGCGGCCAGGATCACCGAGCCCGCCGTGGGCGCCTCGACGTGAGCGTCCGGCAGCCAGGTGTGCACCGGCCACATCGGCATCTTCACCGCGAAGGAGGCGAAGAAGGCGAGCCACGCCCAGGTCTGCAGCGACCGCGGCACGGCGGTGTGCATCAGCGTCGGAATGTCCGTGGTACCGGCATTCCAGTACAGCGCCATGATGGCGAGCAGCATCAAGACCGAGCCGAGCAGCGTGTAGAGGAAGAACTTGAAGGAGGCATAGACCCGGCGCGGACCGCCCCAGACGCCGATGATCAGGAACATCGGGATCAGGCCGCCCTCGAAGAACAGATAGAACAGCACCAGGTCGAGCGCCGAGAACGTGCCGATCATCAGCGTTTCCAGGACCAGGAACGCCATCATGTATTCGCGCACCCGCGAGGTGACCGATTTCCAGCTCGCGATGATGCAGAATGGCATCAAGGCGGTGGTCAGGATCACGAACGGCAGCGAGATGCCGTCGACTCCCATGTGATAGCTGATGCCGGCGGCGAGCCATGCGCCCTTTTCCACGAACTGGAAATCCGACTGCGCCGGGTCGAAGCGGGCCACCAGGATCAGCGACACCGCGAAGGTGACCAGCGTCGTCCACAGCGCGATCCAGCGGGCGTTGCGGTTGGCCGCCTCGTCGCTGCCCCGCGCAACCAGATAGATCAGCGCGGTACCGAGCACCGGCAGGAAGGTCACGGTGAATAGAATGGGCCAGGTCGTCATTGCTGGCCTCCGAAGCCGAACATGAACCAGGTGATGAATCCGGCAACCCCCATCAGCATCGCGAAGGCGTAGTGATAGAGATAGCCGGTCTGGATCTTCACGACGTTACGAGTGACATCCAGCACCCGCGCGGATACGCCGTCCGGACCGAACCCGTCGATGACGTAGCCATCGCCCTTCTTCCAGAGGAAGCGCCCGATCCATTTCGCCGGACGCACGAAGATGAGGTCGTAGAGTTCGTCGAAGTACCATTTGTTGAGCAGGAACTGGTACAGCATCTGGTGCTGGTTCGCGAGTTCGACCGGTATGTAGGGCCTGCGGATATAGAACAGCCACGACACCACGAAGCCCAGCGCCATCATCAAGGTCGGCAGGAACGCGATGGTCTCGGGGATGTGATGCATTTCCTCGATGATATGCGGGTTCATCTTCACCGATTCGCGGAAGAACTCCTCGATCCCATGGCCGGCGAACAATTCCTTGAACGGGTAGCCAGCCAGGATCGAACCAGCCGCCAGGATACCGATCGGGATCAGCATCCAGATCGGGCTCTCGTGAGCGGCCTCGTAATGCGCCTGATCGTGCGGCTGGCCATGGAAGGTCTTGAAGATCAACCGCCAGGAATAGAACGAGGTCAGGCCGGCGGCGACCACCGTCATCAGGAAACCGTAGAACGCCAGCGGATTGTGCGACGCGTAGGCCGACTCGATGATGGCGTCCTTGGAGAAATAGCCCGCGAACAGCGGAAAGCCGGTGAGCGACAGGGTACCGATCACCATCACGATATAGGTGAAGGGAATGCGATCCTTCAGCCCGCCCATGTTGCGGATGTCCTGCTCGTGGTGCATCGCGTAGATCACCGAGCCCGAGCCCAGGAACAGCAGCGCCTTGAAGAAGGCGTGCGTGAACAGATGGAACATGCCGACCGAATAGGCCCCGGCGCCCATCGCCACGAACATGTAGCCGAGCTGCGAACAGGTCGAATAGGCGACGATCCGCTTGATGTCGTTCTGCACGAGGCCAACGGTCGCCGCGAAGAACGCCGTGGTCGCGCCGAAGAACATCACGACGGCCTGCGCGTTCGGAGCGAGTTCGAACAGCGGCGAGAGACGGGCCACCATGAAGACGCCCGCGGTCACCATGGTCGCGGCATGGATCAGCGCCGAGACCGGGGTCGGACCTTCCATGGCGTCAGGCAGCCAGGTGTGCAGCAGGAACTGCGCCGACTTGCCCATCGCACCCATGAACAGCAGCAGGCAGATCAACGTCAGCGCATCGGCATGCCAGCCGAGGAAGTCGATCGTCTTGCCCGTCAGGGTTGGCGCGCCTGCGAAGATCGTCTCGAAATCGGTCGAGTTGATCAGCATGAAGATCGCGAAGATGCCGAGCGCGAAGCCGAAATCACCGACGCGGTTGACCACGAACGCCTTGATGGCCGCCGCGTTCGCCGATGGCTTCTGGTACCAGAACCCGATCAGAAGGTAGCTCGCAAGGCCCACCCCTTCCCAGCCGAAGAACAGCTGGACGAGGTTATCGGCGGTCACCAGCATCAGCATTGCGAAGGTGAACAGCGACAGATAGCCGAAAAAGCGCGGGCGGTACGGGTCTTCGTCCATGTAGCCGATCGAATAGAGATGAACGAGCGAAGACACCGTGTTGACCACCACCAGCATGACGGCGGTCAGCGTGTCAACGCGCAGCGACCAGACGACGTTCAGGTCGCCCGAGACGATCCACGGGAACAGCGCGATTCGCGCGTCGTGATGCAGGAAGCCGACGTCGACCAGCACGAACCAGGACAGCGCCGCCGACACGAACAAGAGACCCGTGGTGATCAGCTCGGCCAGGCGAGAACCCGCCGCGGCCGGTTCCGCGGCATGATGGTCGTCATGACCGTGGTCGTCGGCCGCATGATCGTCATGCGCGGCGGAGGCGTGAGCGCCATGGGCGTCGTCATGATGCTCGACGGTGTCGCCGGAGGGATTGCGCGCATGCGCGCCGAAGATCGCGATGAGGCCCGCGAGAATGGCGCCCAGCAACGGCAGAAAGACGATTGCCTGAACCATGCTCAAGCCCCTCTACGCACGATCTCATGACAAACGAAGGCGTTTGTCAGGGAAAAACGGTCCCCACGTTTCCGGATCATGCGTTAGCCCTTCATCAGATTGACGTCTTCAACCGCGATCGAGCCGCGGTTGCGGAAATAGACCACCAGGATCGCAAGACCGATGGCCGCTTCCGCCGCGGCCACCGTGAGCACGAGCAGCGCGAAGACCTGGCCGACGATGTCGCCGAGGAAAGCCGAGAACGCCACGAGGTTGATGTTGACGGCGAGCAGGATCAACTCGATCGACATCAGGATGACGATGATGTTCTTGCGGTTGAGAAAGATGCCGAGAATCCCGAGCGTGAACAGGATGGCGCCGACCGAGAGGTAATGTCCGAGCCCGATGGTCATTTCACCCACTCCGCGGCATCCGTATCCTGCAGCCCCTGGCCGACCGCGACTTTGCGCACGGCCATCGCCAGCGCCGGCGTTCGCGCGTTCTGCACGTTGATATCCTGCCGCTTCACGTTGGCCTTGTGACGCAAGGTCAGCACGATCGCGCCGATCATCGCCACCAGCAGCACCATGCCGGCCAGTTGGAAGTAGTGGATGTACGTCGTGTACAGCACCAGGCCAAGCGCCTCGGTATTGCTGACATTGGATGGAATCGCGGCGGTGATCGCCTTCGAGGTCGCGGGATTGATCACCCAGAAGCCGACCGTGAGCAGCAATTCGAACAGGAAGACGCCGCCGATCACGAGTCCGATCGGCATGTATTCCAGGAAACCCTCACGCAGCTCCGAGAAGTCCACGTCCAGCATCATGATGACGAACAGGAACAGCACCGCGACGGCGCCGACATAGACGACGATCAGGATCATGGCCAGGAATTCGGCCCCTAACAGTACGAACAGGCCGGAGGCATTGACGAAGGCCAGGATCAGATACAGCACCGAGTGCACGGGATTGCGCGAGACAATGACCATCACCGCGGACGCCACGCAGACGCCGGCAAAGAGATAGAAGAACAGCGCGGGAAGGATCATCGGAAAATACCCCCTGTCATTCCGGGATGGTCCGAAGGACCAGACCCGGAATCTCGAGATTCTCCGATGTGCAACCGCACATCGTAGTTCGCGCTTTGCGCGCCCCGGAATGACGTGGTGAGAGCCTTTGTCATCATCCCCTCACCGGTACGCCGCGTCTTGTTCGATCGATCGGGCAAGCTCACGCTCCCAGCGGTCGCCATTGGCGAGCAGCTTGGCCTTGTCATAATAGAGTTCCTCGCGCGTCTCGGTCGCGAACTCGAAGTTCGGGCCTTCGACGATGGCGTCGACCGGACAGGCTTCCTGACAGAGGCCGCAATAGATGCATTTCACCATGTCGATGTCGTAGCGAACGGTCCGGCGGGTGCCGTCGTTGCGGCGCGGGCCGGCCTCGATGGTGATCGCCTGCGCCGGGCAGATCGCCTCGCAGAGCTTGCAGGCGATGCAGCGTTCTTCGCCGTTCGGATAGCGGCGTAGCGCATGTTCACCGCGAAAGCGCGGCGAAACCGGGCCCTTTTCGAAGGGGTAGTTCAGCGTCGGCTTGGGCTGGAAGAAATAGCGCATGGCGAGGAAGAACGCCGACACGAATTCCGACAGCAGCAGCGAACGGGCGGTGGCGTTGACATTGATACCCATGGGCGACCTCATTTCGGCGCGATGTCGGCGAAATGCAGCACACCGGCGACGATGACCACCATCGCCAGCGATATCGGCAGGAAAACCTTCCAGCCCAGCCGCATCAGCTGATCGTAGCGGTAGCGCGGCACGATCGCCTTCGCCATCGCAAACATGAAGAACATGAAAAACAGTTTCAGCGAGAACCAGATGACGCCAGGTATCCAGTTGAAAGGCGGTAGATCCACCGGCGGCAGCCAGCCGCCGAGGAACAGGATGGTCGCCATCGCGCACATCGTGGTGATCGCGACATACTCGCCCAGCATGAACAGCAGGTACGGCGTCGAGCCATACTCGACCATGAAGCCAGCCACCAGCTCGGACTCGGCCTCGACGAGGTCGAACGGCGGACGATTGGTTTCCGCGAGCGCCGAGACGTAGAACACCACGAACATCGGGAACAGCGGCCACACATACCAGTTCAGGATGGTGAGCCTGGGCAGACCGATCAGGCTGGCGAACCCGCGAACGTTCTGCGCCTCGACCACACCGGAAAGGTTCAGCGTGCCCGCGCACAAGAGCACCGTGATGATGACGAAGCCGATCGAGACCTCGTAGCTCACCATCTGCGCGGCCGAGCGCAACGCGGCCAGGAACGGATATTTCGAGTTCGACGACCAGCCGGCCATGATGATGCCGTAGATCGACAGCGACGAGATTGCGAAGATGTAGAGGACACCGACATTGATGTCGGCGATGGCCCAGCCGAGGTTGGTCGGGATCACCGCCCAGGCCGCAAGCGCGAGCACGCAGGAGACCAGGGGCGCCAGCAGGAACACGCCCTTGTTGGCTCCGGATGGAATGATCGGCTCCTTCAGCACGAATTTCAGAAGGTCGGCGAAGGATTGAAACAGGCCAAAAGGGCCAACCACGTTGGGTCCGCGCCGGATCTGCACCGCCGCCCAGATCTTGCGGTCAGCCAGCAGGATATAGGCGATCGCAATCAGGAGCACGACCAGCAGCAGGACGCTTTCCGCGACCATGATGAACAGCGGCCAGAGAAAGCCGGTCCAGAACGAGCTTGCGAAGAAATCAGCCATCAGGTCACGCTCACTCCGCTGCCGTCAGCATCTGCCCCGACGCAAGCCTCGAACATTCCGCCATGACGGCGGACGCGCGCGCGATCGGGTTGGTGAGATAGAAATCCTCGATCAGGGGCTTGAACGCCGGCTTCTCGAGCGTGCCGCCCTTGCCGGCGAGCGACTTGATATCGCCGGCCTTGCCGGGCTCGATCTGGTCGACGCGCATCAGATGCGGCACCGCCTTGAAGATCGCCTGCCGCAAGGTGGCGAGCGAATCGTAAGCCAGTTTCTTGCCCATCGCCTCCGACAGCGCGCGGATGACGGCCCAATCCTCGCGGGCTTCGCCGGGCGGAAACGCCGCGCGGCCGGATATCTGCACCCTGCCCTCGGTATTGACGTAGATCGCGGACTTTTCGGTGTAGGCGGCCGCCGGCAGGATCACGTCGGCGCGGTGCGCGCCGCGGTCGCCATGGGTCCCGATATAAATCACAAACGTACCGTCCGGGACCGTGGTCTCGTCGGCGCCAAGCAGGAAGAGCACATCGAGCGTGCCGAACGTGGTCATCTGCGCGGCGCTGAGGCCGGACCCCGCAAAGCCGATGTCGAGCGCGCCGACGCGCGATGCGGCGTCATGCAGCACCGCATAGCCGTTCCAGCCGTCCTTGACCGCTCCGATATCGAGCGCGATCTTGGCCGCGAGCGACAGAACGGCAGCGCCGTCGTGCCGCGCAGCGGCGCCCGCGCCGACCAGCACGATCGGATTCTTCGCCGCCATCAGCACCGTGGCGAAGGAATGCTTGCCGGCGGCAAGGTCGCTGAGAGAGTCGGTGCCAGCACCGATATGGTCATAGTCATAGGTGAGATCGGCCTTCGGACCGATCAGGCCCACCTTGAGCTGGCCAGAGCGCCAGCGCTTGCGAATGCGGGCGTTGAGAACGGCGGCTTCCCTGCGCGGGTTGGCGCCGATGATCAGCAGCGCGTCCGCTCGATCGATGCCGGCAATGGTCGGATTGAAGATGTAGCTTGCGCGCCCGGCCCTCGGGTCGAAGCAATCGCCGCCCTGCACCGCGACATTGGCGGAGCCGCATTTCGCCAGGAGATCCTTGAGCGCGAACATCTCCTCCACCGCCGCGACATCACCGGCAATGGCGCCGATCCGCTTGCCATCGATGCGGTGCGCCTTGGCCGCGATCGCGGCAAACGCCTCCGGCCAGGTCGCCGCGCGCAGTCTGCCGTCCTCGCGAATATAGGGTCGGTCGAGCCGCTGGGTCCGCAAGCCGTCGACGACGTGGCGTGCCTTGTCAGAGATCCACTCCTCGTTCACCGCCTCGTTGATGCGTGGCAGGATCCGCATCACCTCGCGGCCACGGCTATCGACCCGGATCGCGGAGCCGACGCCGTCCATGACGTCGATCGACTGGGTCTTGGTCAATTCCCAGGGCCGCGCGGCGAAAGCATAGGGCTTCGAGGTCAGCGCACCCACCGGGCAGATGTCGACCAGATTGCCCTGCAGTTCGGACGTCAACGCCTGTTCCAGATAGGTCGTGATTTCCATGTCCTCGCCGCGCCCGGTCGCGCCCATTTCCGGCGCGCCGCAGACTTCGGCTGAGAAACGGACGCAGCGCGTGCACTGGATGCAGCGGTTCATCGAGGTCTTGACCAGCGCGCCGAGATATTTGTCCTCGACCGCGCGCTTGTTCTCGGCGAAGCGGCTGGTGTCGACGCCATAGCCCATCGCCTGGTCCTGCAGGTCGCACTCACCACCCTGATCGCAGATCGGGCAATCCAGCGGATGGTTGATCAGCAGGAACTCCATCACGCCTTCGCGTGCCTTCTTCACCATCGGCGAGCGGGTCAGGATTTCCGGCGGCTCACCCTTGGGACCGGGACGGCAGTCGCGAACGGCCCAGGCGCAGCTCGCAACCGGTTTCGGGCCGCCCTTCACCTCGACGAGGCACATCCGGCAGTTGCCGGCGATCGACAGCCGCTCATGGTAGCAAAACCGCGGGATTTCAGCGCCTGCGGCCTCGCAGGCCTGCAGCAGCGTGTATTCCGGCGGAACATCGATGTCTTTGCCGTCGATGATGAGTTTTGTCATTCCTGCTACTCCGCCGCCACCATATGCGCGGGATCGCGAACACCCACGTCATCGATATCGGCCTTATGCGAATATTCGTCGATGCGCGCCTCGATTTCGTGACGGAAATGCGCGATCAGGCCCTGGATCGGCCAGGCCGCGGCGTCGCCGAGCGCGCAGATCGTGTGACCCTCGACCTGCTTCGTCACCTCCAGCAGCATGTCGATCTCGCGCTTGTGGGCGCGGCCGTCGGCCATGCGGGTCAGGACCCGCCACATCCACCCCGTTCCCTCGCGGCAGGGCGTGCACTGGCCGCAGCTCTCATGCTTGTAGAAATAGGAGATCCGAGCGATCGCCCGGATCAGATCGGCGGACTTGTCCATGACGATGACGGCGGCGGTGCCGAGACCGGAGCGCAGCTTGCCGAGGCTGTCGAAATCCATCGGAGTATCAATGATCTGCTCCGCCGGAACCATGCGCACCGAGGACCCGCCGGGAATCACCGCCTTCAAGTTGTCCCAGCCGCCGCGGATGCCACCGCAGTGGCGTTCGATCAATTCACGGAACGGAATCCCCATCGCCTCTTCGACGTTGCAGGGACGCTCGACATGACCGGAGATGCAGAACAGTTTTGTCCCCACATTGTTGGGGCGTCCAATGGCCGCGAACCATGACGCACCGCGGCGCAGGATGTCGGGTGCGACCGCGATCGATTCGACATTGTTGACGGTGGTCGGACAGCCGTAGAGACCGACATTGGCCGGAAACGGCGGCTTCAGGCGCGGCTGGCCCTTCTTGCCTTCGAGGCTCTCGAGAAGCGCGGTCTCTTCGCCGCAGATGTAGGCGCCGGCGCCGTGGGCCACGTAGACATCGAACGGCCAGCCATTGACGTTGTCCTTGCCGACCAGCTTCGCCTCATAGGCCTGGTCGATCGCGGCCTGCAGATGCTCGCGCTCGCGGATGAATTCGCCGCGTACGTAGATGTAGCAGGCATGCGCGTTCATCGCGAAGCTCGCGAGCAGGCAGCCCTCGACCAGCAGATGCGGGTCGTGCCGCATGATCTCGCGATCCTTGCAGGTACCCGGTTCGGATTCGTCGGCATTGACCACGAGATAGCTCGGCCGCCCGTCGGTCGATTCCTTCGGCATGAACGACCATTTCAGTCCGGTCGGGAAGCCCGCCCCGCCACGGCCGCGCAGGCCGGAGGCCTTCATCTCGTTGATGATCCAGTCGCGGCCCTTGTCGACGATGGCCTTGGTTCCGTCCCAGGCGCCGCGGCGGCGCGCGCCGTCGAGGCCCCAGTCCTGCAGGCCATAGAGATTCTTGAAGATGCGGTCCTTGTCGTCGAGCATGACTGAAAAGCTTCCGATCAGCGGTTGGACTGGGAATAGGCGAGCCCCGCGGCGCAGCCGCCGAGGACCAGGGCCCATAACAGACTCGATTCAAGCGAAGCGTGCAGCAGGAAGCGTTGCAGTGCAAAAATAAACACCGCCGCCGCCAGCGTATGGAGCGCGATGTAGCGCCAACTCTTCATGGCAGCGCCCCTTCCCGGTCCGGCCAAGTGGATCGTCGGATCACGCCTCATGTGGTTTCCTTCAGCGTGGTCGGACCGCCGATCGGCGCGGAGAACTGCCGGCCGTTCTGCGGTCCCGGCTTCGGTGGTTGGCCCGAGGCGAACCCGTCAAGCACCTTGCCAAAGTTCTCCTTGGTGAGATCCTCGTAAGTGTCCTTCCAGATCTGCACCATCGGCGCGTTCACGCAGGCACCCAAACACTCCACCTCTTCCCAGCTGAAGTCGCCGTCCGGCGAGACGTGGAAGGGATCGTGATGGATGCGGCTCTGGCACACCTCGATCAGATCGCCGGCGCCGCGCAGCCGGCACGGTGTGGTGCCGCAGACCTGGACATGGGCCTTCCTGCCGACCGGCTGCAGCTGGAACATCGTGTAGAAGGTCGCGACTTCGAGCACGCGGATATAGGGCATGTCGAGCATGTCGGCGACGACGCGGATCGCGGCTTCCGAAACCCAGCCCGCAAGCTGCTCCTGTGCGCGCCAGAGAATCGCGATCACGGCAGAGGCCTGCCGTCCTTCCGGATATTTCGTGATCTCGCGCTTCGCCCATGCAAGATTTTCATCCGTGAACGAAAAGCTCGCGGGCTGCATTTCCTTGGGTGCAAGTCGGCGGACGGACATTTGCTTCAGTCTTTCATTGCAGGCGGCGCGCGGCAGTCGCATTCAGCGCGTTGATTCGATCAAGCCAGAATGCGCTTGCGGTACCGAATACGTTGTAGCCGACGTTGGTCGAGACCTTGATGCGGTCGAGGATCGAGAGCTCGGTCACGGCTTCCAGCCGGCGGCTGGCCGGATCATAGACGATCAGCGTGAGCGGCGTCTGGTCGAGGATATAGCGCGACACCGCGTGAGTACGGTCGCTGCCGTGCTCTTCGCACAGGATCACGCTATCGGCCTGCAACAGGCGCGTGCCACCCTTGATGGCCTCGATCTCGACGCCTTCGACGTCGAGCTTGATCAGGTATTTTCCGCCGGCCGCGACCTTGCCGTCGTCGATCAGATCATCGAGCGCGAGGACCGGCACGTCCTCGCCGCCACTGCCGCTACCGACGATGCTGAAGGCCTCGTGCTTGGTTCCCGATAGCCGCGCCATGCCGCGCACCGAGCCGATCGCGCACTTCATCACCTCGAAGCGATCGCCATTCACACGCGCGTTGTTGGCGAGCTTGGGAAAGTTCTGCGAAGACGGCTCGATCGCGATCGCGCGATGCCTGCCGAACGGCGCACTCGACACCAGCACCGACCAGTAGCCATAGTTGGCGCCGCCATCGATCAGCGTGTAGTCGACATCGTCCGAGTCGAGGAACAGGAGCTCCAGTTCGGCCTCGTAGCGGTAGGACAGATCGAGCAGCTTGCTCCAGTAACCGTCGCCATAGGGGAATTCGAAGACCGCGTCCACGTTGAGGCGGATGGCGATATTGCGCTCCGGCAGCGCCTTGCGCAGCAGATTGGCGCAATGATTGTAACCGCGATGCGAAAAATGCGAGGAGATCTTGGCCCCCGTCGATAGCGCCAGCGCAGCCGTCCGCTCCCACAGGTTCGCCCCCTCGAGGGCCCCCGAAGCGCGGTCAAACTGGATAGGCGGCATCGCCTTCACCGATCGACCTCTCCGAACACGATGTCGAGCGAGCCGAGAATGGCGGAGACGTCCGCGAGCAAATGCCCCCTGCAGATGAAATCCATCGCCTGCAGATGCGCGAATCCGGGTGCACGGATCTTGCACTTGTAGGGCTTGTTGCTGCCGTCGGACACGAGATAGACGCCGAACTCCCCCTTTGGGGCCTCGACCGCGGCGTAGATTTCGCCTGCCGGCACATGGAAGCCCTCGGTATAGAGCTTGAAGTGGTGGATCAGCGCTTCCATCGAGCGCTTCATGTCAGCCCGCCGCGGCGGAAAGATCTTGTTGTCCTCGGTCGCCACCGGTCCCTGCCCGTCCGGAGCGCGCAGCTTGGCGATACACTGCTTCATGATGCGTACCGACTGGCGCATCTCTTCCATGCGGATCAGGTAGCGGTCGTAGCAGTCGCCGTTCTTGCCTATCGGAATGTCGAAATCCATTTCGGCATAGCATTCGTAAGGCTGCGATTTGCGCAGGTCCCAGGCGGCGCCGGAGCCGCGCACCATCACCCCCGAGAACCCCCATTCCCAAGCCTGCTGCAGCGTCACGACACCGATATCGACGTTACGCTGCTTGAAGATGCGGTTTCCGGTCAGCAGCCGGTCGAGGTCGTCGACGACTTTGAGGAAGGGATCGCACCAGGCCTCGATATCGTCGACCAGCCTCGGTGGCAGATCCTGATGCACGCCGCCGACGCGGAAATAGGCCGCGTGCATGCGCGAGCCGGAGGCGCGCTCGTAGAACACCATGAGCTTTTCGCGCTCTTCAAAACCCCACAGCGGTGGGGTCAGCGCGCCGACGTCCATCGCCTGCGTGGTGACGTTGAGGAGATGCGACAGGATCCGGCCGATCTCGCAGTAGAGAACCCGGATCAGCTGGCCGCGGCGCGGCACCTCGATGCCGAGCAGCCGTTCGGCCGCAAGACAGAACGCGTGCTCCTGATTCATCGGCGCGACATAATCGAGCCGGTCGAAATAGGGAATCGCCTGCAGATAGGTCTTCTGTTCGATCAGCTTTTCAGTGCCGCGATGCAAGAGCCCGATATGCGGATCGACGCGCGCGACGACTTCGCCGTCGAGCTCCAGGACGAGACGGAGAACGCCGTGAGCCGCGGGATGCTGCGGCCCGAAATTGATGGTGAAGTTACGGAGTGCTGCTGCTTCGCTCATGGTCAGACCTTCGGCCCCGCCTTCTCGTCGCCGGGCAGCAGATAGTCCGCGCCTTCCCAGGGTGAGAGAAAATCGAATTTGCGGAATTCCTGGTTGAGCCGGACCGGCTCGTACAGCACCCGCTTTTCCTGGTCGTCGTACCGGACCTCGACGAAGCCGGTGACGGGAAAATCCTTGCGCAGGGGATGCCCGTCGAAGCCGTAATCGGTCAGCAGACGCCGCATGTCGGGATGGCCGGTGAAGATCACGCCGTAGAGATCATAGGCCTCGCGCTCGAACCAGTCGGCGCCTGGAAAGACCTCGATCAGCGAGGGCACCTGGGTCATCTCGTCAGCCTCGGCGCGCAGACGGATGCGCGCGTTCAGCGTCGGCGACAGGAAATGATAGATCACGTCGAATCGCTTCTCGCGGCCGGGATAATCCACCGCAGTGATGTCGGTGATGTTGACGAAGCGGCACGACGGATCGTCGCGCAGATATGTCACGACATCGACGATCTTCTCGGCTGCGATGTTTACCGTAAGCTGATTGAACGCCACCGAATGACCGATCGCGGCACCCGGAAGCGCGTTCACGATCGTCTGCCCGAGGGCGTCGAGTCTGCCGTCGTCCATACCAAAAGCCTTCAGCGTTCAATTGTGCCGGTGCGCCGGATCTTTTTCTGCAGCAGCAACACGCCATACAGCAGCGCTTCCGCGGTCGGCGGGCAGCCGGGCACGTAGATGTCGATCGGAACGATCCGGTCGCAGCCGCGCACGACCGAATAGGAATAGTGGTAATAGCCGCCGCCGTTGGCGCACGATCCCATCGAGATCACATAGCGCGGCTCCGGCATCTGGTCGTAGACCTTGCGCAGCGCCGGGGCCATCTTGTTGGTCAGCGTGCCCGCGACGATCATCACGTCGGACTGGCGCGGCGAGGCGCGCGGCGCGAAGCCGAACCGCTCCACATCGTAGCGCGGCATCGACAGCTGCATCATCTCGACGGCACAGCAGGCCAGACCAAAAGTCATCCACATCAAGGAGCCGGTGCGCGCCCAGATGATGAGATCATCGGCAGCGGCGACGAAGAACCCCTTGTCCGACAGTTCGTGATTGACCTCGAGGAAATAGGGATCATTGGCGCCGACCGGCTTGCCGGTCGAAGGGTCAATGATGCCGGTCGGGGTGCGCGCGATCGCGGGCCCGGTTCCCTGCGTTGCGGGGCTCAATCCCATTCCAGCGCACCTTTCTTCCACTCGTAGGCAAAACCGACCGTCAGCACGCCAAGGAATACCACCATCGACCAGAATCCGGTTGCACCGAGCTTGCCGAATGCAACCGCCCACGGGAACAGGAACGCCACCTCCAGGTCGAAGATGATGAAAAGAATGGCCACCAGATAGAACCGGACATCGAACTTCATGCGGGCGTCGTCGAATGCGTTGAATCCGCATTCATAGGCCGAGAGTTTTTCCGGATCAGGCTGCTGGTAAGCAACCACGAAAGGGGCGATCAACAGTACCAGGCCGATCACGGCAGCGACGCCGACAAAGACGACAAGCGGGAGATAATTCTGCAGGATGCCGGTCATCCGCACCACCTTCTCCTGCGGTTACGGGAGTCCGCAGATTCGTTGTTTGGAATTATTCCGTGGCTTAGCGCAGCGCAACAGAGGGCGCAAGACAAGCTATCTTGACGCGCGCGCCGATCTCCAAGGCCCGCCGCAGCGTAACGGCTGATAATTCAACCTGCGCCAGAATTCGAGCCTCGGGCGGCGGCCCGGTATCGTCCGGACAATTACGGATCGATCCGGGCAGGCCCCCGTCGCGTGCTCCGGCGCGGCACCATCCGTGACGCGCCTCGGACTCTCATGGTCACCAGCAAATCCATGATTCCAGTGCCGCTTTTCGATTGAAGGTCGTCAAACCGCCGATCGCCGCAAGCGACGGCAGGACTCAGGACGTCAGGTCCTTCTCCGCCGCGAGCATATCGGCGGCCCGCCCGGTCAGACGCTCGATCTGCATCAGCAAAGTGGCCACCTCCTCCTTGCCGAGCCCATCCAGGAGCCGCTCAGTGCGCTCCAGTGCGCCTGCCACAATCACATCGTGGGCCGTGAGCCCGGTTCGTGTGAGAGACACCAGCACTTCCCGATTGTCACCTGGATTGACTGCGCGCGAAACCAGCTTGCGGGAGACGAGGCCGGCGAGCGCCCGGCTGATCTGGCCCTTGTCCATGCCGACGGCATCGGCGAGCGTGGCCACGCTCATCGGCGGCCGCCGCCCAAGCGAGGCCACGAGGCCGAATTCCACCGACGAAAGCCCGGCCAGGCGCTTGTAGCGCAGGATGGCTCCGCGCTTGAGCAGGTTCGCAAGCACCATCAGCCGCGACGACATCATCGTCGTGACTGGCGCAAGCTCCTCCTCGTCAGGGGGCGCGGCCATTTTCGCGTTCCGGGGCATCGCCAAGCTTTGCCAACAAAGACGCCGAAAGCCAAGGCTTCCGACATCAAGGCCTCGAAATCGAGCCTCCGAAATCAGGGTTCGAAATCGAAGCCCGAGATCGTTGACAATGTCATCGATCTCACGTTCACTTTGCGAAAGCTTCTCGGAGTCGCAGAACACGGCAGCAAAGCCGGACGCGGAGGAAACGATGACGACCATCGCCCAGCGGGATCTCGATCTCGGCACAGGCTACGCGATGAAGCCGCCGACGAGCCGGACCGAATTGACCTCGGTCGGCCGCGGTACGCACATGGGCGAACTGTTGCGCCGCTATTGGCACCCCGTCGGCCTTGTCACGGACGCCACGGATATCCCCAGAAAAGTTCGCATCCTCGGCGAGGACCTCATTCTATTCCGCGACCGGCATGGCCGCGCAGGCCTGCTGCACGCGCGCTGCTGCCACCGCGGAACCACCCTCTACTATGGCAAGGTCGAGGAGGACGGCATCCGCTGCTGCTATCACGGCTGGAAGTTCGACACCGAGGGCCGTTGCCTCGAACAACCCTGCGAGCCGGACGGCGGCCCGTTCAAGAACAAGGTGCGCCAGCCCTGGTATCCCGTTGAGGAGCGCTACGGACTGATTTTCGCCTATCTGGGACCGGCCGAGAAACGACCGGTATTGCCGCGCTACGATTGCCTGGAGCGGATGGATGAGGGGGAGTTCGTCGAGGCCGACGACACCTCACTCGGCGGAGGCGGCCCCGCCATTATTCCCTGCAACTGGCTGCAGCATTTTGAAAACGTGGTCGACCCCTACCACGTGCCTGTGCTGCATGGATCATTCAGCGGGCCGCAATTCACTGACATGATGGCCTCGATGCCGGACGTGAAGTTCGAGATGTCGGCGCGGGGCGTGACCGTGCGTTCGATCCGCCGCCAGGACGACGGCAAGGCTTTCTACCGGGTGACCGAAGCCGCCCTTCCCACACTCCGGGTCGTCCCCAATCCGCGCGTAGCGCAGTTCGCCCGCGTCGAATCGCTTGGCTGGACATTACCGATCGACGACACCTCATTCCGGATCTATGTCGCTGGCCGCGTCAAGACCGCCGGCGACATTGGACGGATGCGCTCCAAGTTTAACGGCAAGTTCTGGTGGGAGATGAGCGAGGACGAACACCAGAAATATCCCGGCGACTACGAGGCGCAGGTCGGCCAGGGCCCGGTCACCGTACATTCGGAGGAGCATTTCGGTCAGAGCGACCGCGGCATCCTCATGATCAGGCGGATGCTCAGCGACCAGCTGGAGGCGATGGCCGCGGGGCGCGATCCGGTCGGACTATCGTTTGATCCCGGCGCGCCGCCGGTCGTGTTCGAGGCCGGGAACTACATTCGAGACGCCTGAGCGACGCCAGAAGGAAAACGGCAGACGCAACGATGGGGGACACCATGGTCGATCTCGCGCCGCGGGCCGCATTGCCCGTGACAGAAACAGCAGCGTCCGCGCGTCGCTACTATGTGCTCGGGATCTTGACGATCGTCTATGCGCTGAATTTCCTCGATCGCACCATCTTCAATGTCCTGATCGAGCCTATCAAGAAGGAGTTCGTGCTCAGCGACACCACGATGGGACTGCTCGCCGGCTTCGGCTTCGTGCTGTTCTACTCGCTGCTCGGCATTCCGATCGCGCGCGTCGCCGACCGTCTCAATCGCCGCAACATCGTGGCCATAGCCTTTGCCTTCTGGAGCTTGATGACGGCGCTGTGCGGGATGGCCTCGAGCGTCCTGACGCTGGCCCTGGCGCGGATCGGCGTCGGCATCGGTGAGTCCGCAGGCTCCCCTGCGTCGCAATCCATCATCGCCGATCTGTTCAACAAGAACGAGCGCCCGCGCGCGCTCGGCGTCTACGCCGTCGGCACCTATCTCGGGATTTTCCTCGGCTATTTCATCGGCGGCTACGTCAACCAGCACTATGGCTGGCGAATGGCATTCTTCACGGCCGGCCTGCCCGGCATCGCGCTGGCCGCAGTGCTGTGGCTGACGATCTCGGAGCCGAAGCGCGGCGCGATGGCGGAAACCTTCACGCCCGAAGCGATCGGACCGACGCTGGGTTTTCTCGCCTCCCAGCGGAGCTTCGTCATCGTCCTGATCGGCTTTTGCCTGACTACCTACACCAACTACGCGTCCGCGGCGTGGATCCCGCCCTTCCTGGCGCGGGTGCATCATCTGAGTAGCGCCGAGATCGGAACGTATGCCGGCACCTTCAAGGGCCTGTCCGGGATGGCGGGCACGCTGGTCGGAGGCCTCGTGGTGGCAAGGATCAGCCAGCGCGACGATCGCTGGAAACTGTGGGCGCCGGCAATCACGTCGGGCCTCGCGGGCCCGGTCTTTGCCGTCTGTCTGCTGACGCCGGACTTCACCACAATGGTCGCGGCCATGGCGGCAACCTCGTTCCTGGTCGGCTGTCATCTCGGGCCGATCTTTGCCATCGCGCAAACCGTCGCGCGACCAAGCATGCGGGCGCTGGCCTCGGCCATCATCGCGCTGACCGCGACCTGCTTTGGCCAGGGCGTCGGCCCGCTCGCCATCGGCATGGTCAACGACGCGCTGAAGACCGACTACGGCACCGAGGCTGTGCGCTATTCCCTGCTTTCGGCGGCGGCGACCACCATGCTCGGCGCGCTGTTGTTCGTAGTTGCGGCCCGGACCATCCGCGAGGACATCAAGCGGGTGGTTTAACCACACGCCGTCACGTCAGCCGCTCGTAAGCCTCCCAAACTGCCCCCAGGCCTCGGCCATGGGGCCTCCTCTGCCATTGGGCGGCGAAGCCGGCCCTTGACCCGCACGGCCCCGAACCGCGCCGGATCGGGCTTGCCCAAGATCATGCCCTTGGCAGGCTTCAGTGGGGCCACCCCACTCCACAACGTGTCCACGACGTCGGATAGGCCCGAACATGAAACCATTTTGGGAACCCGACGAAACGGAACGGAAACAGATCGAGCGTATTGAGTCCAGGCAGAAAGGGCGCCCAGAGACGCCCAGGAGGCTCACATGAACCACTCAATTCATACAGCCGATCGTGCGACGCATCTGAAGATCGTGATGGTGGCGCTGATCGCCGGAATCACCGTGGTGGGGGTTGGGATCGCGGCCCGGACCAATGTGGCTGATACCCAGACCGCCCGCGTCATAAAGGCGGGCCAGCCGGTCACGGTGACGAGTTCGGAAACATCGACGGTCCGCTAACAGGGGCCTATCGATCGCGCACGGTATATCGGCCGCCTTCGGGCGGCTTTTGTTTTGTGGGCCTTTGTTCTGTCGGCTTTTGCTCTGTCGATGGGGATGCTCAGTAACCGCCAAGCCATTGATCGACAAATCAATGGCGCGAGAGACGGGGCTCGAACCCGCGACCTCCGGCGTGACAGGCCGGCGCTCTAACCAACTGAGCTACTCCCGCGTGCTGTTCGCAATCCGCTGAGACGCTGGGACTTAAAGGGGGCGGCGACCCAAGTCAAGGCCAAGTCAAGGCAGTTTCAAATCCCCGCATTATGCGGGCATTTTCGTGATGTCGATGCAAATAATAGGCTGTTTACAGGCAAAACAGCGTAGTCAGGCGCTCCCCGAATCGTTTAAGGCCTGCTACGTCTAGATTCCTATGCCATCGTTAACAACGAGGAGGGCCAATATGGCGAAAAAGGCAGCGACAAAAGCAGCGACCCCGGCGACCGTGACGCTCAAGCATCTCGCAGCGGCGATCGCCGAAGAGCAGGAATTGTCGAAAAAGCAGGCCGAAGCCATCTTGAATGACATGGTCGGCCGGATCACCAAGCACCTGAAGAAAGGCGATCGCATCCGTATCGTCGGTCTCGGCATCCTGCAGGTCCGCAAACGCGCTGCCCGCATGGGCCGCAACCCCGCCACCGGCGAGGCGATCCACATCAAGGCCAGCAAGAAGGTCGCTTTCCGTGCGGCCAAGGAGCTGAAGGAAGCCGTCTAGGCGCTTGATTCGATCCGGATGGGCTAGTCAGACGATATCGGGGCCTCCCGGGCGATTTGGACGTGCGAGGCTGTGAGGCCGTGATGCGGCTCACGCCCATCGGTACTTGATGTCGAGGCCAGTTCCGCCCAACCGGGCGTCATTTCGGTGGTTTCCGAAGCCCCCGGAATGGCGCTTTTCTGCTATGAGAGGTGGTCATCCCCTCTCACACGCGGTTCCCATGCTCGCCTCCCCGATTGTCTTCACGCATACCGTAACCGAGCGCTTTCTGCGCTACGTTCTCATCGATACCCAGTCCGACCCCACCTCGCCGACCTGCCCATCGACGGAGAAGCAGAAGGATCTCGGCCGGCTGCTGGCCGGTGAACTGCAGGCCATGGGACTTGCGGACGCCCATCTCGACGAACACGGCTATGTCTACGCGACCATTCCGGCGACGACCGCAAAGAAGGTACCGGTCATCTGCTTCTGCTCGCATATGGATACCTCGCCCGACTGCTCGGGCAAGAATGTCAGGCCGCAGGTCATCAGGGATTATCGGGGCGGAGACATCGTGTTGCCGGCCGATCCGACACAGGTGATTCGCGCCACCGAGCATCCCGATCTCGCCGATCAGATCGGCAACGATATCATCACCACCGACGGCCGGACCCTGCTTGGGGCCGACAACAAGGCCGGCGTTGCCGAGATCATGGATGCGGCGCAGTTCCTGATCGACAATCCCCAGATCAAACACGGCCCCATCAAGGTCCTGTTCACCCCCGACGAGGAGATCGGCCGCGGCGTCGATAAGGTCGACATCACGAAACTGGGCGCCGATTTCGCCTATACGATGGACGGCGAAACCGCCGGCCATATCGAGGACGAGACCTTTTCCGCCGACGGCGCCACCATCACCATCCAGGGCGTCAGCACTCACCCCGGTTTCGCCAAGGGCAAGATGGAGCACGCCATCAAGATCGCCGCCGCCATCGTTGAGCGCCTGCCCAGGGACACCTGCTCGCCGGAGACCACCGAGGGCAAGGAAGGCTTCCTGCATCCGGTCGGCATCAGCGGCGCGCTGGAAGAGGCCACGCTCAGCCTCATCGTCCGCGATTTCACCGAAGCCGGCCTCGAGGAAAAAGAAGCGTTGCTGGACGGTATCGCACGCGACGTGATGAAGGGCTTTCCGCGCTCCAGCTATCGGCTCGAGATCAAGCCGCAATACCGCAACATGAAAGAGGTCATCGACCGGCACCCGGAGATCGTCGAGCATGCGGTGGAAGCCATACGCCGGGCGGGCCTCAAGCCGGTCAAGGGCTCAATCCGCGGCGGTACTGACGGCTCGCGGCTGTCGTTCATGGGCCTGCCCTGCCCCAACATCTTCGCCGGCGAACACGCCTTCCACTCCCGACTGGAATGGGTCAGCGTTCAGGACATGGAAAAGGCTGTTCAGACCATCGTGCATCTGGCGATGATCTGGGAGGAGCGGGCGTAAGGTAGCCATTTCGGAACAGGAACACGTCGTGTTCACATCCGTGGCGTCGTCGCCCATGAAGCGCCACGCACCGGACAACCAAACGCCATGAGCCCATCGCAACACTGCTTGCGATGTCATCCTCCAGTCCCGCGCCACGTATCCTTGGTCTGCTTCGTTCGGCAGGCGTATCCCTCCTGATCACGCTCGCGACGCTGGCGGTGACGGAAGTCCTGTTGCGCGTTGCCGACTTCCGCGGGCTGCGCCAGGACGCCAGCGAGAGATCGCTGGCGTATGGCTATGATGCCGAGCTCGGCTGGGTCCCCAAACCGGGCTCGGTCTCGACCGTGACGACGGCACGGACCATTCATGCGCAGCACAACAGCCTCGGCTTTCGGGATGTCGAGTTCAAACCGGATGGTCGACCGGTGATGATGTTCCTCGGCGACTCCTTCGTCTGGGGCGTCGATGCCGAAGCGAACGAGCGATTTACCGACATCCTGCGCGACAAGCTGCCAGAGTTTCAAACCGTGAACGCCGGCGTTTCCGGCTATGGGACGGATCAGGAATATCTGTGGCTGCAGAGGATTTGGAGCAGCGTCCGGCCATCGGTGGTCGTGTTGGTCTTCTGCACCGACAATGACCGCCTGGATAACACCTCGAACCTCCGCTACGATCGCTACCGCAAGCCCTATTTCGTCGCCGGCGCGGACGGTACGCTCGTCGTGAGGGGCCAGCCCGTTCCGAAATCGCTGCAGCTCATGATCAAGGATAGCTGGCTGGTGCGCCATGTCTGGCTCGCCCGGGTCGGAGCGCTGGCTTATGCCGAGATTTCCGCACCTGGTTTCAGCCTCCCCGATCCGACCGAGCGCCTGATCTCGAAGATCCATGAATTCGTCAGCGGGCATGACGCCAAGCTGCTGGTCGCGCTGCAATCCACCGACGAGCGCATGGTCGTGCATCTCACATCCGAACGAATTCCGTTCGTAACCCTTGATGGCGCCGCGGCTTTCGGCATCAAATACGGCAACCATTTCACGCCCGAGGGACATGAATTTGCGGCACGCCGGATGCTCGATCTCTTCAATACCGCCGTTCGTGTCGCGCAAAACCAGCCCGCACCGGCGAAGGGTGAGGTGGAACGCACGGTGGGCGTTGCCCGCTGAGCGCCGTTATCAGGCGTAGGCCAGGGACGAGGGCCTTGCGGCGCCGTCAGGCGACGCGCGCGGTCACGATCCAGATCGATCCCCCGAGCGGTACGCTCTCGCCCCGGACAAAGGGAGCAAGCGCGGCGCGGATCGACTCTTTGGCGGCGGCGCGGACCTCGACCGGGGCTCCTTCGAGCGCTCGGCTCGCCGGGCCAATTTCCAGCGCACCTTCGACTGCCGCATCAAGCCCGCGCCCGATCGCGACATCCAGCGACAGATCGCGCGGCTCCATCGCGATCCCCGAAAACCCGGCCTGGTCCAGGATCCGATGTACGCGGTCTTCCGAGGCGAAGGAAAACGGGCCGGGATCTTCCGGCTCCGGCCGCGGCATTTTCGGCACGTGCTGGTAGACCGCCTGCAGTGCCGTCATCATCCAGGGATTGTCGCGCGGCTCGCGCCAGCAGGCGAACGCGACGCGGCCCGACGGCCGCAGCGCGCTCCGCAGGTTGGCGAAAGAGGCCGCGGGATCGGCGAAGAACATCACGCCGAAGCGCGAGGCCAGCAGGTCGAAGCCGGCCGGATCGAACGGATAGACGGTCGCGTCCGCCAGTGCGAAGTCGAGCGGCAACCCCTGCGGCGCGATCTCGCGCGCGCGTGCCAGCATCGGCGCGGAAATATCGATGCCAAGGACAAAGCCATCCGGCGCCACCCTCTCGGCGAATGCGATCGTCGTCGCGCCGCAACCGCATCCGACATCGAGGATCCGCTCGCCGCGTCGAGCGGCGGCCCGGTCCAGCAGGATCTCCGAGACCGGTGCCAGCAGGATGTCCTGCATCGGTTGCCGGTCCGTCCAATGCTGACCGGCCGGCCCATTCCAGAAGGCGGCCTGATCGGCGTTGCGTTCATGTCCAGCGGGTGTGCTCATGCGACGATCCTAGGATCCCTTGCCTCTGAAGGCCATGGGGACGGTCCTTGCCGCAGATGGATGCGTGATTCCACAGATGATCTGCGTGACACCGGACGAGGATTTCGACCCCGGAGGGCGCCTCAAGCAACTCGCAGCGCGGTCTAAGGCTCCAACCATGCCACCAATGTGACGAAGACGAGCGCGACAACCGGGATCGGAAGCAGGAGAACCTTGCCCAACCCGAGCCAAGCCGTGCCCAATGTACGGCGGCGAGCGGGCCTCAAGAAAAGTGGCGAGACGAGGGTTTGAATCTGCTCCATTATGACAGTATTGCGGCTTTGCGGTGGCTACGCAATCAACCTACGGTATTATATTACACAGTCTCCGCAGCCCTCGGCAGCACCGCTGGCCGTGTCGACATGAAATATTATCGAGGGTGAGATCCTGGAACCGGTCAGGCGCTGGTAGGCGGCGAGAGATTCGAACTCCCGACCCTCTCGGTGTAAACGAGATGCTCTAACCAGCTGAGCTAGCCGCCCTCAAGGCCTCTGTTTAGCCCCGCCCCGCCCGGTCGCGCAAGCAGGAGCGTGCGACATAAACCGGTGTCATAAAAAAACGGCGCCCCTCAGGGACGCCGTTTTTTGTTGTCATGGATGCGCGAGTTAGTGCGCCGTCAGGCCGCCGCCCGCTTCCTCGCCGTCCTCGGCCTTGACCGCCGGGACCTTGGTGTCCTCTTCCCAGACGATCGGCACCGGCTTGCGCACCAGCGCGCGCCCGACAACGTCGTCGAGCCGGGCCACTGGAATGATCTCCATGCCGCCCTTGATCGCATCGGAAATCTCCGTGAGATCCTTGGCGTTATCCTCCGGGATCAGCACCGTCTTGATGCCGCCGCGCGCGGCGGCAAGCAGCTTCTCCTTCAGACCGCCGATCGGCAGCACCCGTCCCCGCAGCGTGATCTCCCCGGTCATCGCGACATCGTGGCGGACCGGGATGCCGGTCATGACCGAAATGATCGCGGTGGCCATCGCCACGCCCGCGGACGGCCCGTCCTTCGGGGTTGCCCCCTCCGGCACGTGGACGTGGATGTCGCGCCGGTCGAACAGCGGCGGCTCGATGCCATAGACGATCGCTCGCGAGCGGACATAGGAGGCCGCCGCCGAGATCGATTCCTTCATGACATCGCGCAGATTGCCCGTGACCGTCATCTTGCCTTTGCCGGGCATCATGACGCCCTCGATGGTGAGCAACTCGCCACCGACATCGGTCCACGCCAAACCGGTCACGATACCGATCTGGTCATCGCTTTCGATTTCGCCGAAGCGGAACTTCGGAACGCCGAGGAACTCTTCGAGATTCTTCTCCGTGACCTTGACCGTCTTCTTCTTGGAGATCATCAGCTCCTTCACCGCCTTGCGGGCGAGTGTCGAAAGCTCACGCTCCAGATTGCGCACGCCCGCTTCGCGGGTGTAGCGGCGGATCACCAGAAGCAGCGCGTCGTCGTCGATCGACCATTCCTTGGAATCCAGGCCATGCTTCGCGATCGCGTTCGGGATCAGATGCTTGCGCGCGATCTCGACCTTCTCGTTCTCGGTGTAGCCCGCGATCCGGATGATCTCCATGCGGTCCATCAGCGGCCCGGGAATATTCAGCGTATTCGCGGTCGTGATGAACATCACATTGGACAGATCGTAGTCGACCTCGAGATAGTGATCGTTGAAGGTCGAGTTCTGCTCGGGATCGAGGACCTCGAGCAAAGCCGAAGACGGATCGCCACGGAAGTCGGCCCCCATCTTGTCGATCTCATCCAGCAGGAACAGCGGATTGGACGTCTTCGCCTTCCGCATCGACTGGATGATCTTGCCGGGCATCGAGCCGATATAGGTCCGGCGGTGACCGCGAATCTCGGCCTCATCGCGCACGCCGCCGAGCGAGACGCGCACGAATTCACGCCCCGTCGCCTTCGCGATCGACTTGCCGAGCGAGGTCTTGCCGACGCCGGGAGGACCGACCAGGCACAGGATCGGCCCGGTCAGCTTGTTGGCGCGCGACTGCACCGCGAGATACTCGACGATGCGTTCCTTGACCTTCTCCAGCCCATAGTGATCCGAATCCAGCACCGCTTGCGCGGCCTCCAGATCCTTCTTGACCTTGGACTTCTTGTTCCACGGGATCGACAACAGCCAGTCGAGATAGTTGCGCACGACCGTCGCCTCCGCGGACATCGGCGACATCTGGCGCAGCTTCTTCAACTCGTGCTGCGCCTTCTCCCGCGCTTCCTTGGAAAGCCTGGTCTTGGCAATCTTCTCCTCGAGATCGGCCAGCTCATCGCGGCCATCCTCGTCGCCCAACTCCTTCTGAATCGCCTTCATCTGCTCGTTGAGATAATATTCGCGCTGGGTCTTCTCCATCTGGCGCTTAACGCGCGAGCGGATGCGCTTCTCGACCTGCAGCACGGAGATCTCGCTCTCCATCAGTCCGAGCACCTTCTCGAGGCGCTGCGTGACCGACAGCGTCTCCAGGATACCCTGACGGTCCGAGATCTTCACCGCCAGATGCGAGGCAACGGTGTCGGCGAGCTTGCCGAAGTCGGTGATCGCCTGAACCACGCCGACGACTTCGGCCGAAATCTTCTTGTTGAGCTTCACATAGCTTTCGAAGTCCGACACCACGGACCGCGCCAAGGCCTCGGCTTCGACAGACTTCGCGTCGGCATCGGCGAGTGCAACGGCGGTCGCTTCATAATATTCGGTACGGTCGGCGTATTTCTGGACGCGCGCGCGCTCAAGCCCCTCGACCAGGACCTTCACGGTTCCGTCGGGCAGTTTCAGCAGTTGCAGCACGCTGGCGAGCGTTCCGGTTTCGTAAATCGAATTCGGCGCCGGATCATCGTCGGATGCATTCTTCTGCGTCGCCAGCAAAACCAGCGCGTCGTTCTTCATCACCTCTTCGAGCGCGCGAATCGATTTCTCGCGGCCAACGAACAGGGGCACAATATTGTGCGGGAAGACGACGATGTCGCGCAGCGGCAACACCGGGTAAGGCTGACTGGCGCCGTAAGGGATAGATGGCCGGGGTTTCGGTGTCGTCATGGCCTTGTCCTTTTTGTTGTGCCCCCCTGCACGCAGCCCGCGATCTTGCGCAGCCACCACAAGGTGCCGAGTTGATCGCGATATCTGCGGGCCGCAGCCAGTGGCCGGCGTCTATCGGATCGGTGAAGCGAATCTGAAAAGCCATCTTCGCCGAGAGCATTAGGTGGCTATCGACCCGGGGGGTGTCAAGTGTCGGAAAAGCCCGTCAAATGTGGCTTATCGCGCCGGCCTGTCACAAAAAAGGCGGCCGCGGAAAAAGCTCCGTGGCCGCCGTTTGATAGATCCGAGCCGTCAACACGATCAGGCGCTGGCGCTGCTCTCCACCGCGCGGTCGGAACGATCCGCGTAGATGTAGAGCGGACGGGCGGTGCCCTCGACCACCTCGCGTGAGATCACCACTTCCTCGACGCCTTCGAGGCCAGGAAGGTCGAACATGGTCTCGAGCAGGATGCTTTCGAGGATCGAACGCAGCCCGCGCGCGCCGGTCTTGCGCTCGATCGCCTTGCGCGCGACCGCGCCAAGCGCCTCGTCGGCAAAGGTCAGCTCGATGTTCTCCATCTCGAACAGCCGCTGGTATTGTTTCACCAGCGCGTTCTTCGGATCGGTCAGGATCTTCTTCAGCGACGTCTCATCGAGATCCTCCAGCGTCGCGACCACCGGGAGACGGCCGACGAATTCGGGGATCAGGCCGTATTTCAGCAGATCTTCAGGCTCGACGTGACGGAAGATTTCACCGGTACGCCGGTCTTCCGGCGCCAGCACCTGCGCGGCGAAACCGATCGAGGTCGAACGGCCGCGCGCGGAGATGATCTTCTCCAGGCCCGAGAATGCACCGCCGCAGATGAACAGGATATTGGTGGTGTCAACCTGCAGGAATTCCTGCTGCGGATGCTTGCGGCCGCCCTGCGGAGGAACCGAAGCCACAGTGCCTTCCATGATCTTCAGCAGCGCCTGCTGCACGCCCTCGCCCGAGACGTCACGGGTGATCGAGGGATTGTCGGACTTGCGACTGATCTTGTCGATTTCGTCGATATAGACGATGCCGCGCTGCGCCCGCTCGACATTGTAGTCAGCCGACTGCAGCAGCTTCAGAATGATGTTCTCGACATCCTCACCGACGTAGCCGGCCTCGGTCAGCGTCGTGGCGTCGGCCATCGTGAACGGCACATCCAGGATTCGCGCCAGCGTCTGCGCCAGCAGCGTCTTTCCCGAACCGGTCGGCCCGATCAGCAGAATGTTCGACTTCGCAAGCTCAACGTCATTGTGCTTGGTCTGGTGATTGAGGCGCTTGTAGTGATTGTGCACCGCGACCGAGAGCACCTTCTTGGCGTGGCTCTGCCCGATCACATAGTCGTCGAGGACCTTGCAGATCTCCTTCGGCGTCGGGATGCCGTCGCGCGACTTCACCAGCGAGGACTTGTTCTCCTCGCGAATGATGTCCATGCACAGTTCCACGCATTCATCGCAGATGAAAACGGTGGGGCCCGCAATCAACTTGCGGACTTCGTGCTGGCTCTTGCCGCAGAACGAGCAATAAAGCGTATTCTTGGAGTCGCTCGTGCCGACCTTACTCATTCCTGTCTCCGTCCGCGGTCCGACCTGTCCGCTCTGTCGCTCCATTTCGGCACGCACTGGCGCCGACCTTTAAATGGAGCAAATTCCGTACCAAAAAAAGGCCTCAGCCTGGATCCCCCTCCCGAATCTCGGCTCACCCGAATCCTCCGACGACCCTATCCGATCGTCCGTAGCCAACCATGCTGACACCCGACTATCAAGAATTCGCTAACCGGGGGGCAGCCCTCGCCCCCGTGACAATACCGTGATTTCCAGCATTGGCACGGGGAAAGTCATCGAAATCGGCCAAGCGTTGCGCGATTACCACGTTTTTGGCCCACGGGCACGAAACCGGGATTTTCCGCTCCGCGGAACCTGATTCCCGCCTTCGAGATCATTCACCGCACCATCGGCGGGCCGTGTCTGCTCCCCTAGGAAGCCTTCGCGGTCGCCGAGGTTTCTTCCGGACGCTTGGCGATCACCTTGTCGACAATACCGAAGTCGCGCGCCATGTCGGCGGTCAGGAACTTGTCGCGCTCCAGCGCGTCTTCGATGGCCTTGTAGGTCTGCCCGGTGTGCTTGACGTAGATCTCGTTCAATCGCTTCTTCAGGTTCAGGATTTCCTGCGCATGCAACATGATGTCGGTGGCCTGGCCCTGGAAGCCTCCCGAGGGTTGATGCACCATGATACGCGAGTTGGGCAGCGAAAACCGCATCTCCTTCTCGCCCGCCGCCAGCAACAGCGAGCCCATCGACGCTGCCTGTCCGGTGCACAGGGTCGAGACCGCCGGGCGAATGAATTGCATTGTGTCGTAGATCGCAAGCCCCGATGTCACAACGCCGCCGGGCGAGTTGATGTACATCGAGATTTCCTTCTTCGGATTATCGGCTTCAAGGAACAGCAGCTGCGCGACGATCAGCGTCGACATGCCGTCCTCGACCGGCCCGGTTACGAAGATGATGCGCTCCTTCAGAAGGCGCGAAAAGATGTCGTAGGCACGCTCGCCGCGATTGGTCTGTTCGACCACCATCGGCACGAGGTTCATATAGGTTTCGACCGGATCGCGCATGAGTCACCCAAGGTTGTCAGAAACGAACGTCCATCGGCGATGGCAGAACCGGGCTGGACTTTGCCGGTCGCGGACGAACGTCCCGTGATGCAGGACTTCAAAGACATGTTCACACATATAGGCCAATTTCCCGGCCACAAGACCGGCCAAACGGCCTGTTGATCGGGTCCAGTTGAAGCCGATTCTTGCGTCGCGGCATAGCGGCGGAAGCCGCAACGACTCCCGCTTTTGCCGTTCATCATTAACAGGATAGGGGTCAGCTTCCGACATTCGCATCACGCCTTTTTCGCCGGCTGCGTTTTGCGAAAGTCGGTATTCAACACTAACGCTCGGATTCCGAAGTTAGCAAGCAAACTCCGGAATCAAGGAAGCCAAGGAAAAGCATTGGCAAGTCCATATTTCCCGTGCGATTCTGAATTTCAAGTTCCGATCATGCAAGCACGACTGCAACTGATGGGAACTTCAAATTCACCGCACCAGTGCGTCTTTCGACCATCGGCGGCGTATTTCAAAATCACCCCGCCGATCGATCCTGCGGTCCGGCTCCGTGACGGCACCCCCGATCGGGGGCCAACGCATTACGCCGGTGATTTCTCCTCATCGTCCTTGTAGAGCTCCTCGCGCGACACCTTCTTCTCGGTCACGTTCGCCAATTCGAGGATGAAGTCGACGACCTTTTCCTCATAGATCGGTGCACGAAGCTGGGCGAGCGCGTTGGCGTTGCTGCGATAATAGTCCCAGACTTCCTTCTCGCGTCCGGGCATCTGACGCGCGCGCTCGATCACGGCGCGACCGACCTCATCGTCGGTTACCGTGATCTTGTTCTTCTCGCCGATATCCGACAGCACGAGTCCAAGGCGGACCCGGCGATCGGCGATCTTGTGGTATTCCTCCTTGGCCGCCTCTTCGGTCGTGTTCTCATCGGCAAAGGTCTTGCCGCCAGAGTCCATCTCGGCCTTGATCGAGGTCCACATCAGGTTGAATTCCTCCTCGATCAGCGAAGGCGGGGCCTCGAAACGATGGGTCTCGTCGAGGCGATCGAGCAGCGCGCGCTTCACCCGCTGACGTGACGCAGTGGCGTACTCGGCCACCAGCCGCTCGCGGGCGGCTTCCTTGAGCTTGTCGAGCGATTCCAAGCCTAGCGTCTTGGCGAACTCGTCGTCGATCACGGTCGCCTGCGGCGCTTCCACCGAGTTCGCAGTGGTCTCGAACTCGGCCGCCTGGCCGGCGAGCTTGTCGTTGGCGTAGTTCTTCGGGAACGCGACCTTCAACGTCCTGGTTTCGCCGGCAGCGATCCCGATCAACTGCTCCTCGAAGCCCGGAATGAACGTGTTCGAGCCGATCACGACCTGGATGTTCTCGCTGGTGCCGCCGTCGAACGGCGTGCCATCGATGGTCCCCTTGAAACTCACGGTGACGCGATCGCCCGACTCGGCTTTGGCACCCTCGCCCCTCGCGGCATAGGCGCGGCTCTGGTCGGCGATCCGGTTGATCGCCTCGTCAACGTCGGCGTCGGTCACGTCGGCGACCGGCTTCTCGACCGTGAATGTCTTGAAATCGGCGAGTTGAATCGCGGGCACAACCTCGACCGACACCGTGTAGGTGAGGTCGGATTTGCCGGTCAGGATCTCCTCGACGTCCTTTTGCTCGGTCGGCATGGTGATCTTGGGCTCGGTCGCGAGACGGAAGCCACGCTCGGTGAAGATCTGCGAATTGGTGTCGCGAATCGTCTGATCGATGGTCTCGGCCATGACGGAGCGGCCATACACCTTCTTCAGGTGACTGACCGGCACCTTGCCGGGACGGAAGCCATTGAGACGCACCTTGTCCTTCAGATCGACCAGCCGGGCACCTGCCTTGGCGTCGAGGTCCGAGGCGGGAACGCTGACCTTGAATTCGTGCTTCAATCCCTCGGAGAGGGTTTCTGTGACCTGCATGGCGTCCAATCTTCTTCCGCTTGGTCGAGCCTCACGGCCCAAAAACATTGTCCTTGTATCGGAAGACCCGAACCCGCCGGGGATTCGGTGCCTCCGCTCATTCTCCTGCAAACGCCGCTAGCGCTTGGTGCGGGCGGAGGGACTCGAACCCCCACAACTTTCGTCACTGGAACCTAAATCCAGCGCGTCTACCAGTTCCGCCACGCCCGCGTGAAAAGCATCCAAACCCGGCCGCGATGCCACGGGCGGCGGGCTTATAACATGAGCCTGCACCTGCGCAGCAAAAAAATGGCCCTTTTTGACAACGCCGGGCCAAGGCGTCACAGCTAGCATGGGATACATCAGAAATGGCCCACATCGGTCCGATGGCAAGCCCCAAATCAGAGCTGAATCGACGCGAACTGATGGCCGGCCTGGGGGCAGCGGCCATTGTTTCATTGCCAGCGGCCGTGATGGCGCAGGGACGGCCGGCCGTCTCGGTACGCCTGGCGGCGAGCAGCATCTCGCTCCGTGCCGGCAGTCCCGACACACCAATATGGTCGCTGAGCGAATTCGGCGGTAGATTCAGCCTGGGCGATGTTGCCGACCTCAAATACAAGCGGGGCGACATTGTTGAGATCGGTCTCGCCAACGACCTACCGATCCCCGCGGTCCTGAACTGGCGGAGCTTCAATGGAGCCGCAGGTGCCGAACCCCTGACGAATCGACCGCCCATCGCCCCAGGCGGCAAGGACACTTTTCAAATTCCCCTGCGGCACGCCGGAACTTATCTGTGCGACGCCAAGCTGTTGGGCGACGGTCAAGCCTGGCCGTCGCGGGCGCGGCCGCTCCTCGTCGCGGAAAACGAGCGTGTTGCGGTCGACAACGACGAAGTCTGTTTGATCGAAGACTGGCGCCTTCGCGCCGACGGAACTCCGATCGCACCGGGCTTGGACGCCAAGGATGCTCCCCCCGTCTATACGATTAATGGCCGACCTTCGTTCGATCTCTCGGCCCGGGCCCATGAGCGCCTGCGAGTTCGCTTTATCAATGGCTGTCAACGTTCTGTTATTGCGGTAAAATTGGAAGATTATGACGTCCGCATCATGGCCGTTGATGGCCAGCCTGCAGAACCGTTCTCCGCCCATAATGGAGCGGTATTGCTGGCTCCCGGCGGCCGGGTCGATGCCTTCGTTGACATCGCAAAGCCGGCAGGTACCTCCACCCCGATCCTCCTGCACGACGGCAAGGAAGCCCGCGCGATTGGAAAAATCCTCGTTTCCAACGCGCCGCCGATCCGCCCCGCTCCGCTACCGCCGGCCCCGCCGCTACCGTCCAACGGCCTGCCCGAGCGGATCGAACTCAAGGGCGCGACCCGGATCGACCTGGCGCTCGGCGGCGGCCAAGGCGAATGGGTCACGCCGGCGGGCTTTGCCGTGACCGCCGCCCCGGCCTTCCGGGTCAAGACGGGACGCACCGCGGTGCTGGCGCTTACGAACCGCGCTGCCATGACGACCGTCTTCCATCTCCACGGCCATCATTTCCGGCTGCTGGACCGGCTCGATGACGGCTGGAAGCCATTCTGGCTCGATACGCTTGCGATCGAACCGGGCCAGACCCAGCGCATTGCCTTCGCTGCCGAACATGCCGGGCGCTGGCTGCTCGAATCGATGGCGGCCGACTGGGCGGCGCCGCGTCTGGTGAGGTGGTACAGCGTCGAATGAGCATGATCCGGAAAAGTGGGAACCGGTTTTCCGAAAAGATCATGCTCCAGTAAAAAGAGAATATCGATGAGCACAATGTCCACGATCCGCAGCGTCAAGGCCCGCGCCGTGACGACGCCGCTGAAGCGGCCCTTGAAGAATGCCTTTGGCGTGTTCGTCTCAGCGCCCCTGGTCCTGATCGATGTCGCGACCGACCAGGGCGTGACCGGACATTCCTATATTTTCGCCTATGCCGAGATGACGCAGAAACCGCTGGTCCACCTGATCGAAGCGATCGGCCGCGACCTCGGCGGCAAGGCCGTCGTCCCGTTCGACCTGATGGCGGACATGGACGCCAAATTCCGCCTGCTGGGCTGGCAAGGCCTGGTCGGCATGGCCGTGTCGGGCCTCGATATGGCGTATTGGGATGCGCTCGGCCAGGTTGCAGGCAAGCCCGTCGTCGAATTGCTCGGCGGCTCGCCGCGACCTGTCCGCGCCTATGACAGCTACGGCGTGGTCGACCCGATCACGGATGAGCACGATCTGCGCCGCTCGCTCGACCAGGGCTTTCGCGGCATCAAGATCAAGGGCGGCGATGGCGATGCCGCCAAGGACGAGCATGTCGTGAAGGGCGTGCGCGCCCTGCTCGGCCCCGATATCGCGTTGATGATCGACTTCAACCAGTCGCTCGATCCCGCGGAAGCAACGCGCCGCATCGCCCGGCTCGCGCCTTACGGCCTGCATTGGGTCGAGGAGCCGGTCGCGCAGGAAAATCTCTCGGGGCATGCCAAGGTGCGCGAGACCTCGCCAGTCCCGATTCAGTCCGGCGAGAACTGGTGGTTTCCGCGCGGCTTTGCCGAAGCGATCGCGGCCGGCGCGAGCGACTTCATCATGCCCGACCTGATGAAGGTCGGCGGCGTCACCGGCTGGCTACGCGTGGCCGGTCAGGCGGACGCCGCATCCATTCCGATGTCGAGCCACCTTTTTGCCGAAGCGAGCGCGCATCTGCTTGCCGTGACGCCAACGGCGCATTGGCTGGAAGTGCTGGATCTCGCCGGCGCCATCCTGGCTGATCCGATCACGATCGTGGATGGCACGCTGACCGCGCGGGGACCAGGATTGGGCCTCGCATGGAACGAGACGGCGGTCGCGAAATATCTCGTGTGACCTTCATCGCGCGACGATGACTCAATAATCGATCCCGAACTCGTCATAGATGCGCCGGTGCACCGCCGGCAGCACCTCGGGAAGGTCTTCCGCGATCAAGCCGGGACCGGCCTCGCGCGCGGCCTCGCCATGCATCCAGACGCCGATGGAGGCGGCCTCGAAGGCCGGCACACCCTGCGCGAGAAGGCCCGCGATGATGCCCGCCAGGACATCGCCGGAGCCGGCGGTGGCAAGCCATGGCGGCGCATTGGTCGCGATCGTCGCGCGTCCGTCCGGAGCCGCGACCGTGGTGTCGGGCCCTTTCAACAGCACCACCGCACCCGAGCGCTCGGCGGCCGCGCGCACCCGCTCGAGTTTGGAGCGGCCAGGATGCTTGTTGCTCATGTCGCTGAACAATCGCGGAAACTCGCCCTCATGCGGGGTCAGCACGACCTGCGGATCACGCGACGTCTTGATCGATTCAAACAGCCGATCCGGTGCGTCCGCGAAGCTCGTCAGAGCATCCGCATCGAGCACCAGGCCACACTGAGCCGACAGGGCCGTGTGAACGAAATCGCGCGTGCGCTCGCCCACACCGGCGCCGGGCCCGATGAGACAGGTGTTGAGGCGCTTGTCGGTGAGCTCTGCGCCGAACTCGATCGCGGTGTCGACGGCGCGCACCATGACCGCCGTCAGCGCGGCGGCATTGACCGCCAGCGCATCGCGAGGCGTGGCGAGCGTGACGAGTCCCGCACCGGTCCGCAACGCTCCGCGCGCCGACATGCGCGCCGCGCCGGTCGAGGCGACGTCGCCCGAGACCACGAGGACATGGCCGCGGGCGTATTTGTGACCGTCGATCCGCGGAACCGGGAAAGACCTGCGCCAGACCTGCGGGGTATTCTGAAAGGTTTGGGGACGGATTTCCTCGAGAACCTTGGCATCGATCCCGATATCGGCAAGTTGGACCCGGCCGCATTGGAGGCGGCCCGGCAGCAGGAGATGGGCCGGTTTCCTGCGGAAGAAGGTCACTGTTTCAGTCGCATGCACCGCGATGCCCATGATGGCGGCGGTGGTGCCGTTGACCCCGCTCGGCAGATCCACCGCCAGCACCGGCACCCCACTCGCATTGATGGCAGCGATCATCTCGTAGGCTTCGCCCTCGACCATGCGGCTCAGTCCCGCGCCAAACAACGCGTCGATGATGAGCGCCGGCTTGCCGATCGCCTGTGGGTTGAACGGGAGGATCGGATATTTCCATCCCCGTGCGGCGGAGGCTGCGTCCCCCTGCAGGGCCTCGCGATCAGGCATCAGGATGACCGAGACATCACGCCCCTGGGCGGCCAGTTCCGCTGCGGCGACGAAACCGTCACCACCGTTGTTGCCGGGCCCGCAGACCACGATGATCGGCCCTTCCTCGACAAGGTCCCCCGCAGCGTCCGCGACCGCCTGTCCGGCGCTCAACATCAAGGCAAAGCCGGGTGTACCCGCAGCGATGGTCAGCCGATCGGCCCGGTCCATCTCGGCCGTGGTCAAGACTTCCATACGATCTCCTCTGCCCGAACCTGGATCTGCTTATCTACTCCTGCGCCGCCTATGCAAACTCCGGAAAAAACCGCCTGGGCAAACCCGAAGGTGACCTTCCCCGCAGTCCCGCCCCGCTTCCGACGAACTTCGAACCAACGCACGGGAGATTCAAATGTGCAGACATCCCAAATCATAAGCAGTGAAGCGCCCCATCCTAAGGCAATTCCGCGCGCGACCTGCCGATCCGCCCGGAAGGTTGCACTAAAATTAATCTATTTGCCCGCTATTTGAGCTAGCATATCCTCCAGAGAGCCGAGGGAGGCCCGTCCCGACGCACGATATATGTCTGAAAACGCTGTGTAATGGGACGCGTTAACAACTTGGCATAGACCCTGCTTTTGAGGAGCAGCTTCATCGCTCGTACCAACCGGCGGATGCAGGCCGTATTGAACGGCAACGCGCTTCGTCGAAAACGGTGATGATGAGACGATAGAGCAGGTTGCGGATATCCGACGACCAGGTTGCAAATCTTGAATTTCGAAATGCCGGGAGGCGCTCAGTGAAGAAGATCGAGGCCATCATCAAGCCGTTCAAGCTCGACGAGGTGAAAGAGGCGCTTCAGGAAGTCGGACTGCAGGGTATTACTGTGACCGAGGCCAAGGGCTTCGGCCGTCAGAAGGGGCATGCCGAACTCTACCGGGGCGCCGAATATATCGTGGACTTCCTGCCCAAGGTCAAAATCGAGATCGTGATTTCCGACGAGCTGGTCGAGAAGGCGATCGACGCGATCCGGCGTGCGGCGCAAACGGGGCGGATCGGCGACGGCAAGATCTTCGTCTCCAACATTGAGGAAGCCATTCGTATCCGCACCGGCGAATCCGGTCTCGACGCCATCTGATCGGACATCCGCATGCCGTTCGTGGCGGGCGTAATTCGCTTGCGGACGTTGCGATACGAGGAAATTGACGTCGCATTTTGATGCAACGCACCCAACGGGTTGAGGGAGAGGCCAATAAGCAATCGGCCGATCCTTCGGCCTCGATCGATCTGACGCGCCGGAGCCCGTCGCTCCGGCGCTTTCAATATTGTATGGACGATATTGTATTGGACATGACCCGGGGTTATTGAGCAGTACCTGCGGCCGGGCCGTGGCGACAGTTAGCCAAGAGGGGTATTCATGAAGAACGCCAAAGACGTCTTGAAATCAATCAAGGACAACGACGTCAAATACGTCGACCTGCGTTTCACCGATCCGCGTGGCAAGTGGCAGCACGTGACCTTCGATGTCGGCATGATCGAAGAAGAAACTTTTGCCGAAGGCCTGATGTTTGATGGTTCCTCGATCGCGGGATGGAAGGCGATCAACGAATCCGACATGTGCCTGATGCCAGATCCCGTGACCGCGACGATCGATCCGTTCTTCGCTGAGACCACCATGGTCCTCACCTGCGACGTGCTGGAACCGACCACTGGCGAGCCCTACAACCGCGACCCGCGCGGCATCGCCAAGAAGGCCGAAGCCATGGTCAAGTCGATGGGCATCGGCGACACCGTGTTCTTCGGGCCCGAAGCCGAGTTCTTCGTGTTCGACGACGTCCGCTTCTCTGCCGAACCCTACAGCACCGGCTTCCGGCTCGACTCTTCCGAACTGCCGACCAACTCCGCCACCGAATATGAGGGCGGCAATCTCGGTCACCGCATCAGGACCAAGGGCGGCTACTTCCCCGTTCCCCCGCAAGACTCGGTGCAGGACATGCGCTCGGAAATGCTCGGTGCGATGGCCAAGATGGGCGTCAAGGTCGAAAAGCACCATCATGAAGTGGCATCGGCGCAGCACGAACTCGGCATGAAGTTCGACACCATGACCCTGATGGCCGACCAGATGCAGATCTACAAATATTGCATCCATCAGGTCGCCCACATCTACGGCAAGACCGCGACGTTCATGCCGAAGCCGGTGTTCGGCGATAACGGCTCGGGCATGCACTGCCACCAGTCGATCTGGAAGGACGGCAAGCCGGTGTTCGCCGGCAACAAATATTCCGATCTCTCCGACATCTGCCTTCACTATATCGCCGGCATCATCAAGCATGCCAAGGCGATCAACGCCTTCACCAATCCCTCGACCAATTCCTACAAGCGTCTAGTCCCGGGCTATGAGGCGCCGGTGCTGCTCGCCTATTCCGCGCGCAACCGCTCGGCCTCCTGCCGCATCCCCTACACGTCCAATCCGAAGGCCAAGCGCGTCGAGGTGCGTTTCCCCGATCCCCTCGCCAATCCCTATCTCGGCTTCGCTGCGATGCTGATGGCCGGCCTCGACGGCGTCAAGGACAAGCTCGATCCGGGCCCGGCGATGGACAAGGATCTCTACGATCTTCCGAAGGAAGAGCTGAAGTCGATTCCGACGGTCTGCGGTTCGCTTCGCGAGGCGCTGGAGAATCTCGACAAGGATCGCGCTTTCCTGAAGGCCGGCGGCGTGTTCGACGACGATTTCATCGACAGCTATATCGAGCTGAAGATGACCGAAGTCACACGTTTCGAAATGACCCCGCACCCGGTCGAGTTCGACATGTACTATTCGGGCTGATCGTTTCGCGCACGACATGCGCCGCCTTGCGGCTCATGCCCAAACAAAACAAAGAGCGGGGTGACTTCTCAAAAAGAGGCATCCCGTTCCGGCGACAAAAAACTCAAAGGGGCGCCCTCACAGGGCGCCTTTTTCGTCACGGCCTCTTCGTCGCGGCGTCGGCCCATGGCCGACGACCTTGCGCAATCACGGCGCGGCCTGCTTGCGGCTCATGTGCCGTCGCGCGTTCCCGTTTTCTGATTGTCGTGCTCCACGCGCTGATCCCCGTCGGGCGAATGCTCCGGCGGATTGTCCCGCTTGAAACGATGGAGGTCATGCACGACGGAGTAAGGCAGCGCGACCGGATCGCCAGCCGCATCCGACGGCTGATCGAGGCAGCGGCGCAACATGCGTGCGAGCTCCGCCCTCCGATAGGGCTTGGTCAGGAGCTGCACATTGACGCCGGAGTGGCCTTGCAACGAGATCACGCCGTACGCGTTTCCGGACGTGAACAGAACCTTGAGCGCAGGCCGCAGTTCGGCAATCTTGTCGGCCAATTCCCTGCCATTCATGTTTCCGGGCATGACGATGTCGGTGAACAGAAGATCGAACTGCGTCCCCGCTTCGACGATCGCGAGCGCTTCCGCCGCATCCGCCGCCGATATCACGTTGTAACCGAGGCTCGCGAGCTGGCCCGTCACATAGGAGCGCACCTCGTTGTCGTCCTCGACGCACAGAACCGTTTCGGACCCGCCGCGCATTGCTTCCTCGGTTGGCGGCAATACCTGCCGGGCTTCGCCGTCGGCCCGGGGCAGGACAATTCGGAAAGTGGCACCCTTTCCGACCTCGCTTCGGACCTCGACGGTCCCTCCGGATTGCTTTGCAAAGCCGAACACCATGCTGAGGCCGAGCCCGCTGCCGGTCCCCACTTTCTTGGTCGAAAAGAACGGGTCGAATATCCTGTCGCGGATGGTCTCTGGAATGCCGGTACCGTCGTCGCTCACCTCGACCGCGACATAGTCGCCGGCTTCGACCCCGCTGGCTTCCGCCTCGTGCCCGCTCAGACTGCTGTTGACAGTCGCAAAGGTCAGAGTCCCGCCGGACGGCATGGCATCGCGGGCATTGATCGCGAGATTGACCAGCGCCGAACTGAGCTGGGCGGGATCGACCAGCGCAGGCCATGCATGCTCGCTCAGGTTGGTCTGGATATTGACGTGCCTTCCGAGCGCTGGCGCCAGCAATTTGACGACCTCCTCGACCAGCGCATTGACGTCGATCTCGAGCGGGTGCAACGGCTGCTTCCTGGCAAAGGCAAGCAGGTTGGCCGTGAGCCGAGACGCCCGATCGGCCGCGTCGCTGATCATCCTGGCGATCGTCGAGAGATCCGGATGCTGCTTCACCGCATCGGCAAGGATTTCGATCGTCCCCGTAATCACCGTGAGCATGTTGTTGAAATCGTGCGCGATGCCGCCGGTCAATTGTCCGACCGACTCCATCTTCTGGGCCTGGATCAGTTGCTCTTCGGCGAACCGCTTTTGGGTAATATCCCGGACGAAGGCGTTGACGATGTAGCCGTCGCCGCGGCGCAGCGCCGTCAGCGACACTTCGGCGAGGAGTTCGCGGCCATCCTTGTGCACGATGGGTATTTCGTAACGCAAGCCGCCGGCGCCGCCGTGTGCGACCTCACCCAGAAAACCCATGATCCGCTGCCTGTGCAGGAGGCGAAGCGAATCCGGAAAAACCAGATCGCCGATTTTGGCGCCGACCGCCTCCGCCCGGCTCCACCCGGTCAAGGCTTCGGCCTGCGGGCTCCAGTCGAGGACGACACCATTCATGTCGGTCTGGACGAACGCGTCGAGAGCGGTGCTGACGATGGCCTGCGCCATCTGTTCGCTGTCGACCAACGCCTGATGCGCCTGCCTCTGTTCGGTGATGTCGCGAAGCACCGTCACCGCTCCGCGCAGGTTGCCGAGTTCGTCGCGCAGCGGACGGGCATTGGCCACGACTTGGACCTTCGCGGCCGGTTGTTCGGGTTCCACGACGATTTCGAAGTCGTCGACATTTTCGCCGCGCAGCGCCCGCGCCAGCGCTGAGTTCGAAAGCGGCAGCGGTGTCACGGCGTCGGCAAGGAAACAGGCGAATTTTCGCGGTGCCGTCATGCTGCGGAAGCCGGGGTCTATGCAAAGCAGCCGCCGCGCCGCAGCGTTGGCAACGACGACGGTTCCGTTCTCGTCGGCGACAATGACGGAGTCGCGGATGCTTTCGACGGTGTTCTCGAGCAGCTTCTGTTTTCGCCCGAGCTGCGTGGCCATGTCGACGAATGAGGCCGCGAGAATGGCGATCTCGCGGCCGCCCTTCGATGGCATCACGACCTGTTCGCCGCGTGCCAGGCCCTGAACCGCCTCGGTCATTTGGGTCAACGGCTGCGACAACGACCTCGCGAAGCCCACCGCGAGCAGCAGAGCCACAAGCACCGCGATCGCGCCTCCAGCCAGAGCCGAACGGCTGACCGCGGACAGTCCGTGGTTGAGTGCAGCGTATGGCGCGGCCACGAGGATGGTTATGCCGGGGCCGCCGGCCATTCGCACGGTCTGCCATCCGACGCCAAATCTCGCGCCGTTCCGGTCGCGCCAGATTGCGCTGCCGCCGTTTCCGTCGTCCCGCGCCGTGTCGAAGGTCGGAAAGTCTTCCTGGATCCGCGCCGTCGCTTTGTCGCCCGACGCGAGCCTGCGCCCGGGACCGAAATCCTGCAGATAGTCGCCTGTCGAATTGACGATCGCGACCTGGTTACTTCCGGCAATCCGAGATTTGATGTGCTCGAACTGCGGTCCAAGATCATAATCGATGACGATAATTCCGAACGTCCTGCCATCGGCGGCCGGCAACGGCATGCCCATGTGAAGCAAGAGAGGTGCGGCTGGATCGCCAGACCTGTCCGGCAGGATCTGGGGCGCGTAGACATCGCCCCTGGCGGGCGACATCGTCCTCTTCAGATATTCGTCATACTCGCCCTGGCCTTGCGACTTCAATTCGCTGTCGGGAACGATGCGCTCGGTGCCATTCGGTCCTCCCCGGTCGACGCGCAGGAGTTCCCTTCCACCGTCAGTTGCTCCGATCAAGCGCAGTTGATGCCAGGCCGGCTTTCCGCGCAGTGCAGCCACAAATCGCTCGGCAATGCCGGCTCGAAGTTGCGCGTCGGCCTCCGGAACGATTGGAGCGATGCTGCGCGTTGCCATCCGCTGCGGCACCACCACGGCATTCTGGATCGCCAGCAGGTCCTGACATGCGGTGGTCAGCGCCCCCTCGAGTTCGGTCGCGCCAAGCGCGGCCTTGGTCTCGAGGCGCTCCAGCGCGCGCGGGATCACGGATTCCGTCACGAAGTAATAGGTCAGCAGACTGAGCGCGCCGGTGGTCACCACCACCAGGAACACCATTGCGAATGCCAATCGGCCCGATAGCGTCATGACTCCCAACGACCCAGGAAGACGGAGCAGCTGCCGGATTTGCGACCTCGATCAGCGCATACGGGCATTTCTTCGGAGCTCCTCGACACCCAGTGAACCGGATTCGATCCCTGTTACCCTGCTATCCACTTTCCGAAGTCAGCGAACCGTTGCAGCACCCAATTCACCCGAACCTCGGAACCTCAGAAATTCCATCAAATCTATGTTTCCACTACCGCTTTTCGATCCGAAGTCGGCGTCATTGAACGCTCCGCGCGCACTGCAAAGCATTGATGATCGCTATCCGGGGCCGGCGACGCGAAGGTCAGATCCAAGGACCGTCGCAAAAGCCCGATTGCTTTTGGTGACAACTGGTCCTCAATCCCGAACTCGCCCAGAGGTCCGCGCCGAACCGGGATGCGAGCACCGCAATTGGAACACAATTTACCTCCGGGAGCCACGCCCTTTCAATCATCCCTTTTTCCACCGTAGAACTACGGGAGTTTCGAATTCGGGCATGGGTCGATGGCGCGAGTTTATGGGCACACGATTCGTGTCAAGAAAACCCGTTCGAATGTGAGGCGAGCCGTTCCAGCTCAGTCAGACCCATACGGACGTTGCCCGCAGCAGGTCCCCCTGGATCAATGGCAGAGCCCGACTTAGGCAACTCGCCCGTGACGCGCCGCCAGCGCCGCACCGAAAGCTTCGAACAGGGCGCGGTTGATCGGATTGAGTTGCGGATCGTATTCAGCGTGCCACTGCACACCGAGGGCGAAGGTGGAGGCGTCGGCGATCCTGATAGCCTCGATGGTGCCGTCCTCGGCCACGCCCTCGACCACGACACGGCCGCCAGGTTCGAGAATGCCCTGCCCGTGAAGGGAATTGACCCTGATTTTGTCACACCCCAGAATTGTCGCGAATGCTCCGCCTGGAATCAGGGCGACGTCGTGCCGATCGGCGAATATCACCTCTGGATCGGGGTGGATCTCACCGTTTTCCAGCCGCGGCATGCGGTGGTTCATGCGTCCGGGCAACTCGCGGATCTCCGGATGCAGCGAGCCGCCGAAGGCGACATTCATTTCCTGCAAGCCACGGCAGATGCCGAACAGCGGCACGCCGCGCGCCACGCAGGCCTCCGCCAGCCTCAGCGCCACCTCGTCGCGGTGGATGTCATAGGGCTCGTGCTTGGGATCCGGCTCGGTATTGAAGCGCGTCGGGTGGACATTGGCGCGCGCGCCGGTCAGCACGATGCCGTCGACCGCATCCAGGAGCGCTCCGAGATCGGTGATCTCAGGCTCCCCTGCGAACATCAAGGGCAAGGCGCCAGCGACCTCGGCCACCGCGCGAAGATTGCGTTCGCCGACCATCTGGACCGCGAAGCGATTCTCGATGCGATAGGCGTTGCCGATCACACCGACCACCGGCTTTCTCATCGTCCCAATTCCAATCTCTTGTCGCAACGGTATGCGAGGATCATGCCTGCCGGGCGGCGCCGGATCAACTCGTTACGCCCTCTTCTCCGCACCGCGCAGCTCTGCAAGAATCTCATCCCACCAATCTCATCCCACCAATCTCATTCCGCCGCTGCCAATTTGGCATCGAGATACGCGCCGAGGATCGTCTTCAGTTCTTCGAGCAGCTTGCCGCGCTCGCCCGGCTTGCTTCGATCGAGATTTGCGATCATCGCGCCGGTGATGTCCGCCCATGCTGCGAGCATACGGGCGCGGTCGTCGTCCGGCAGGCGCGGACATGCTTCGGCAAAGACCCGATCGAGATGGTCGGTCAGCGTGTGGCGAAGCTCGCGCGCAAGACCATCGAAACGCGGATGCGACTGGCTGCCGGAAAACACGCACACGAACGCCTGGGCCTCCGCCTGGATGCCGGCGATGCCGTCGACAAGCCGCGCGATGAAAGCCCGACGATCCCGCGCAGCGGTGCCAGCGTCCAGTCGTTCGCTGACGAGCCCTTGAATGCGATCCTGAAACTGCTCGACCAGCGCGGCCACGATATCATCCTTGCCGTCGAAGAACTGGTAGATCGAGCCGACCGGGACCTGCGCGCGTTCCGCGACCAGATTGGTTGAAAGGCCGTCGTAACCGACTTCGCCAAGGAGCGTGGCCGCGGCCTTGAGAATATCAGCCACGCGCGTCCGGCTGCGCGCCTGGGTTGGCAGTTTGCGCAAGCCGCCGCTTCGCTTCTCGGTCGCTGGCTTCGTCATCTCACCTCGAACCATGCTCCGTTGACAATATGAAAACTAGCTCATATTGTCAAAATATGAATATATACTCATATTCATGATGCACTTGGGTAGCTGGGAGGTCATGCCATGGGTCTTCTCAACCGTCTTGGACTGCAGCGACCGGGGCCTCCACGCTGTTCCGCCGAAGGCCGATTCCAACTCACCGACGTCACCATCATCAACCCGATGCACGAGCGGCGCGCCGGCGCGACGATTGAACTCGACAACGGCACCATTGCCGGACTCTCCGATACGTCGACCGAGGCCTCATCCGGATTTGCCGGCTGTTTCGCCCTGCCCGGCCTTGTCGACATGCATGTTCATTTGCCGCCGGACAATGCGTTGAAGCTCACCCAAGGCGTGGCACTTCTCTATCTCGCGCACGGGGTGACAACGTTGCGCGAAGCCGGCGATCTCGATGGCACGGCGGTCGCCGCGGCGCGGAGACTGCGCAGCGCGGGCGTTCATCCCGTGCCGCGCATCGTCTCCTGCGGCCCCTTCGTGGGCGCCGGCAAGGCGACGTTCAGGAACACGATTCTGCTGAAGGACGCGAGTGAGGCCGCGGCCGACGCGGCAGCACTTGCAGTCAAGTCTGCTGGCGCAAGCTTCATGAAATTCTACGACGGCCTGACCGAGCCGATGATCCGGTCGCTGGAACGGGCCTGTGCCAGGCATGGCCTCGAAATGATGGGTCACGTGCCCGGCGGGATTGCTTACGAAGATGCGCGAATTGCCGAAGTGCAGCACTACTTCGGCGTTCCGGAGCCACGAACCCTGGAGCGCGACGCGCTCGTCAACCGCTCCTGCGACTGGCATGCCGTCGACGAACGGCGGATGGACCGGATCGTCGAAGCAACGCTGCAGTTCGGCATCGCCAACACCCCGACCATCGTCACCAATCAGAAGATGCTGTGTTACCTGGATTTCGAAGCGGCACGCCGGCAGCCCGAGGTGCGCGAGGTTCCGCCGTTCTATCTCGACGTGGTCTGGCATCCCGAGCGCGGCCGATTGAACAACCGGCTGCCGCACGACTATCTGCGGCGTCAGGTGATACCGGCAATTGCCAAGAAACAGCAGCTGACCGGGAAGCTGTTCGATGCCGGCGCACAGCTTTATCTCGGGACCGACGTCGCCCAGCCCTTCGTCATTCCCGGCGCCAGCCTGCTTGAGGAAATGGCGCTGTTCGTCGAAGCCGGAATCGGTCTCGAGCAGGTCTGGAAACTTGCCACCCGCGATGCTGGCGACCGGCTCGGCGTGCCCAGCCTTGGGCGCATCGAGACCGGCGCACCGGCGGACATTCTCCTGTTTCGGCGCGATCCGACCGAGACGATCGGCAATCTGTCGAGCCTTGAAGCCGTGATCGCGGCGGGCCGGCTTTACCGCGTCGCCGATCTTGACCGCGCTCGTCAATCGAGCGCGAGCTATTTCGCCTCACCGCTGATCAAGCCGCTCGCACATCGCGGCGCCGAGCGCGCACTCGAGCGCGCGCTCGGACGCGCGAGCGCGTAACGCGGCGGCAGCTATTTCCGGGTGAAGACCTGTGTCGCATCGATCGATTCGGCGGTCGGTACCGCCGCCGCCCGAAGCGCCGTCGCGGCCGGCCTGTCCGGTTTACCCCACCATGGCAATCTCGCCTCGATCCCGCGCGTGACGGGCTCACCGAGCACGCCGCCGAAATCGATCGGCCAGAACCCGTTCGGCACGACTTCAGCGGTGACACCGCGGAGGCGAAAGCCGGTCCCCAGCACCGCCTCGAGATCGTCCGGTGACACCACGCGCATCGTCGCGGGATCGGCCAGATCGCTGAAGGTTGCAAGCACCGGAATCAGCGGTCCCTTCACCGCCACGATGCCGGTCATTCCGCTCATCGCGTTGAACGACACGTGCTTGCCGGCGGCTTCGCCGTAAGCCCTCAGGGCCAGGAAGTTCATTCCATCGAGATCGAGCGAACCGTCGCGATGCGCGAGCAGCGCGAGAAGATTCCTGCCGCCGCCGAGATCGACGAACAGCGCATCGGCCCTGATGGTCGTGTGTCCGCCGCGGCTATAGGCGCGATCCGGAACGACCGCCATGACACCCGATGCCGACCTGGTCCCGGCAGGCGTGTCCACCTCGAGCGTCAAACGATATTTGTGGCCCGGCCGATTGATCCGGATCTGATCGCCGATCACGAGCGCTGCCAACAGCGCGAGCGGCCCGAACCATTTGAAATTCATAACGGTGGTCTTTCCCGATTGCGCGCATCGCTTGGCACAGCGAGGCCACAAGCGTCAAACCGGCGCGCCCGGCGTGCTTAAACGCCCGGCGTGCTTGGCGCCCGGCCGCTTGATCCCGGCCGCTTTTGGCGAAAGAGTGCGGATTGGCTTTTTCGAGGAATGAGGATTCGGCGTGGCAAATCCGGCTGACGAACGGTTGCAGACCCGCAATGATCTGGCCTGGGCAATCTGCGTCGGCGGCATCGGCGCCGTGCTGTTCGCTGCGGTCTTGCTGTTCACCTGGTCTTTCGCGGCGGCGCTGCTCTTGATCTTTGCCGGCATGCTGCTCGGCGTTGCCCTCAACGCCACGACTAACCGGCTCGGTCAACTGGTCTCGCTTCCGCATCCGCTGCGGCTCGCGGCGGTCTGCGTCACGCTCGCCGTGCTGTTGTCGGGCGTGGCCTTTCTGGGCGGCTCCACCATCGCACGGCAGGCCACCATCCTCAGCAACACCATCAAATCGCAGCTCGTCAACGTCAAGGCTTTCCTCGACCAGAACGGCATCGACACCAGCTTTTTCGATCTCGGCAACGCCGCCACGCCGCCCACCTCCTCGGCCAATTCGACTCCCGGCGCGGCGACGCCGACACACAATCTGCCGAGTCCGGGGGCGCTCGCCTCCAGCGGTGGCGCGATCGTCAGCCAGACCTTCAAACTGCTGCTCGGCACGGTCAGCGCCGTCGGCAATTTCTTTATCGTGCTTTTTCTCGGATTGGCCTTTGCGGCGCAGCCCGCCGTCTACCACAAGGGCCTGATCTTCATGACGCCGGCCAGATATCGCGCCCGCGCCACCGTCATCATCGACCGCATCGGCGAGACCCTGGAGCGCTGGCTGATCGCGCAGATCGTCACCATGTTCGTGGTGTTCGTGGTGACCTGGATCGGGCTTGCCGTCATCGGCATCCAGAGTTCGTTCATCCTGGGGATCCAGGCCGGCCTGCTCACCTTCATTCCAACCATCGGCGCGCTGATCGGCGGCCTGATCGTGGTGCTCGCCAGCCTCGCCTCCGGCTGGGTTGCCGCCTTCAGCGCCTTCATCCTGTTTCTCGGCGTGCATGCGCTGGAAAGCTACGTGCTGACACCGGTGCTCCAACGTCACGCGCTCGACATTCCGCCCGCGACGCTGTTCGCCTTCCAGATCCTGCTCGGTGTCGTTTTCGGGATCTGGGGGCTGGCGCTGGCGCTGCCGTTGATGGCGGTCGCCAAGGTCATGATCGATTATTTCAGGGCGGATGAGGTGTCGTCCGACGCAGCCGCGGCCTAATTCGCCTCCGATCGTTCAGGCCGCAGACGTCAGGACCGTTTCGGTGTGCTCGACATCGGGTGGCGCCGCGAAGTACTGGCCGACCAGCCCGCGCCACTCCGCGAAATTGTCCGAGCCGCGGAAATCCACGGTGTGGTTTTCCAGCGTGTCCCATTTGACCATGAGCCGGTAACGCTGCGGTTTCTCGATCGACTTGTGCAGTTCGAAGCCGTGAAATCCCCTGGAGCGACCGAAGGCGGCGCGCGCCTTCGCAACCGCCGCCTCAAAATCCTTCTCAGTGCCGGGCTTGACGTCGATCTGCGCGATTTCGGTGATCATGGGCTTTGGTGTCTCCCTGGCTCGTTTGTCATGATTTCTGTCTAACTGAAGCCAGGCCAAAGAAAAAGGCGCCTTGCGGCGCCCTCGCTCCCCCACATGGTTCGCTCTCGTTACTTGAGAAGCAGCACGGTGCCAAAAAGCATCATCGCGCAGCCGACGAACATCAGGATCGGCCACGGGCCGTACGGACGGCGGTAGCGGCCCTCTTCGCGTCGCTGCGTGATCAGCGCGCGCTCATATTCGTCCGCCGTCGAGAACAGGCAGGCGAAGCCGCTTCGTGCAGAGGACGCTTCAGCTTCCAGCGAGCGCAAGGCGGCCTGGGCACCGCGATTCCGGAACATGTTCATGAGATTGATGATGGAACCGAATGGTAAACGGCAGGTTACCATCGCCTCGCAGGGTCACGCGACCGCGGCGCGCGGACGCGACGACGCGGGAAGTCCAGCAGTCCGGCGCCGCCAGTGTTCCAGCGACAGCGGCACCTCTTCGGCGGCCACCACGCGATTGCGCCCGCCACGCTTGGCTTGGTAGAGCGCGGTGTCGGCGGATGCCAGCAGAACTTCGAGTTCGGTGCCTGCAGGACCGCCGGCGACACCAATACTGACGGTGGTGTCGACCGGTCCGTCGTCGGACACGAGCCCGGAAGCCGCGAAGCTCTCGCGCACCCTTTCCGCGACGCTGGCACCCTCCTCCAGCGAGCATGGCAACAACGCCGCGAACTCCTCGCCGCCGATTCGCCCCGAGAGATCGGTGATGCGCAGGTTGTTGGTCACCACGGTGGCGAACAGCCTGAGAATCTCGTCGCCGGCCGGATGGCCAAAGCGGTCGTTGATCGATTTGAAATAGTCAATATCGAGGATCAGGACGGTCACCGGACGGCCCGCGCTGGCCTCACGCTCGATCAACCGCGAAGATGCTTCCGCGAAGCCGCGGCGGTTGAACAGCCCGGTCAGGGGATCGATCGAGGCCGCGGTCTTGTGTGTCGCGACAACGCGCTCCGACACAAGCATGAAAATGACGAACACGGTTCCGACCGCATAAAGCACGAGTTCGATGGAAAACACCGTGACCCAGATGCTGCTGCCGAATTTGTCGTCGTGCGAACGCAGCAGGTCGCCGATCAGGATCGGCAGCATCAGCACCAGGCCGTGCAGCACCGGCACCACGATCGCGGGCCAGCGTCGCGTCAGCGACTTGCGGCGCTCCGTCAGCAATTCGGCCGCCGTCAGCGACGCGTAAATCGCGATGATGCCGGCCCCGACCGTCATGCGCAGGGCGGACGCGCCGGGGTCGAGGTTCACGACGGCGCCGATCCACACGATCGGACCGAGCAGGAGTCCCGGCCACATCGGCTTGCGGCCATGAAAAATGCGCGCGGCGCTCCAAACCATGCCGCAGGCCAAGAATCCGATCGCATTGAGCGCCAGCGAGAGCATTTCCCCCAGCGCACCGCTGGCAAGGCTCCAGAGCGCCACGGCCGCCGCGCCAACCAGATAAGCGGTGCCCCACCAGTTCAGCGCCGCACTGTGCTGCTGCCTGCCGAAGAACAACAGCATGGCCCCAAGCAGCGCCGCGACCATGGTGGCAACGAAATAAAGCGTGATGCTGTCGAGCGACATCGCTCACTCCGGTTTGCTGGAGCAGATAGTCCAGCCCGGACCACACTGCGCGCGCTTTCAAGGGTGATCACACTTTAGCGAGCACCGCGTTCGATTCAGGTTTGCGGGGACCAGCAATTTTTCCGCAAAAAAATTCGTCAACTCATCGGCAAATCGCCGGCAAAGCAAAAGGGCGCCGGAAAGCCGGCGCCCTTCGGTATCCTTGCTGAAGCCGCCATGACGGGTCGAACGATGGCGGCAGAACGATCAGCGCTTCGAGAACTGGAACGACCTGCGCGCCTTGGCCCGGCCGTACTTCTTGCGCTCGACCACGCGCGAGTCGCGGGTCAGGAAGCCGCCCTTCTTCAGGACCCCGCGCAGGTCCGGCTCGAAATTGGTGAGCGCCTTCGAGATGCCGTGACGCACCGCGCCCGCCTGTCCCGAAAGACCTCCGCCGGCGACCGTGCAGATCACGTCGTACTGGCCCGAGCGGGCGGCCGCGACCAGCGGCTGCTGAATCATCATCCGCAGCACCGGACGGGCAAAATAGATATCGACCTCGCGGCTGTTGACCACGATCTTGCCTGGGCCCGGCTTGATCCAGACGCGTGCGACCGCGTCCTTGCGCTTGCCGGTGGCATAGGCGCGACCGTACTTGTCGACCTTCTTGACGTATTTCGGTGCCTCCGGCGTGGCCGGCTTGAGCTGCGACAACTGATCGAGAGACTGTATGGTGTCGGCCATCTTATGCGGCCCTCATGTTCTTGCGGTTCATCTTGGCGACATCGATCTTTTCCGGGGTCTGCGCCTCGTGCGGGTGGTCGGGACCCGGATAGACCCGCAGATTGCCGAGTTGCATCCGGCCGAGCGGTCCGCGTGGAATCATGCGCTCGATGGCCTTTTCGACGACGCGCTCGGGGAAACGTCCCTCGAGGATCGACTTGGCGGTACGTTCCTTGATACCTCCGACAAAACCGGTGTGCTTGTAATAGACCTTCTGCTCGCGCTTGCGACCGGTCAGCACGGCATGCGCCGCGTTGATGATGATGACATTGTCGCCGCAATCGACATGAGGCGTATAGATCGGGAGGTGTTTGCCGCGCAGGCGCATGGCAACGATCGTGGCGAGACGACCGACCACCAGACCTTTGGCGTCGATCAACACCCACTTCTTCGTCACCTCGGCAGGCTTTGCCGAAAACGTGGTCATGAGAGAAATCCATGAAAGGGGAACATCGGACGCAGGCTGCGCCGGATTGGTTGCGTTTCTAGATAACGACGCGTTGCGCGTCAATGCCAAAACGCACAAATTAATGAAGCAAAAACAATATCTTATAAATAAGGTGCGATAATACCTCTCGAAAGCCTATTGATTCGGAATGGAATAGGTCGACGTGACGTGGGCGATCGGATCGGGCGATGTCCCCGACAGCAGGTTGACTTCGCCCACCGCCAGGCGCTTGCCGAGCTTCAACAGCCGGGCCGCCGCCAGCACGTCCTGCCCCGGCGGCCCCTTGCGCAGGAAATTGATGTTGAGATTGGTGGTGACGGCGAGGCCGATCGGCCCGATCGCCGACAGCAGCACGACGTACATGGCGAAGTCGGCGAGAGCCATCAGTGTCGCGCCGGACACCGTCCCTCCCGGCCGTAGCATCGTCTCGCTGTAACGCTGGCGCAGCAGGCATTTGGTGCCATCAGCGCTTTCGATGGTGATGTCGCCACTGCTGAAGGCCTGAGGAAACTCATGTTGCAGAAATCTCTCGATGTCCGCGGCGCTCATTTTCGCAACTGCCATGCAATCCCCTGCCCTCGCTCTTTTCCCCCTGTTACATTAAGTTGTAACAGCTGCCCAAATGGAAATTTCCGATGTCCGCAATCGCCGCGCGCGTTTCGCCACCCGATGTCCCCATCCTGCTGCGCGAAACCGTCGGCAGCATCGCGGTACTGACGCTGAACCGGCCTGAGGCCCGCAACAGCCTGTCGGAAGCGATGATCGCGAGCCTGCATGCCGCGCTTGCCGAGATCGCCGATGACACGACGGTGCGCGCACTCGTCATCGCGGCCGGGGGACCTGGGTTCTGCGCCGGGCACGATCTAAAGGAGTTGACGGCACGACGCCGCGACGCGGATGGCGGGCGCGCCTATTTTGCCCATATCATGAACGCCTGCAGCGCCATGATGCAAGCGATCGTGAACCTGCCGAAGCCCGTGATCGCCTCCGTCCAGGGTGTCGCCACCGCCGCCGGCTGCCAGATCGTGGCCAGTTGCGATCTCGCCATTGCGTCGGAAGCCGCGAGCTTTGCCACCCCTGGCGTCGATATCGGACTGTTCTGCTCGACCCCGATGGTGGCGCTGTCGCGCAATGTTCCGCGCAAGCAGGCCATGGAGATGCTGCTCACCGGCGAGCCGGTGACGGCGGCGCGCGCACGCGAGATCGGCCTCGTCAACCGGGTGGTGCCGCCTGGCACCGAGCGGGCCGCGGCGTTGGCGCTTGCGGAGAAAGTCGCGCTCAAATCCGCCCATACGGTGAAGCTCGGCAAGGCCGCATTCTATCGGCAAGCCGAAATGGGCCTTGCCGACGCCTATCGCCATGCGGCAGAGGTGATGACGGAAAACATGATGGCTCGCGATGCCGAGGAAGGCATTTGCGCCTTCATCGAAAAGCGTGAGCCGCAATGGCGCGATGAATGAAGTCCGGTCAGAAACTCTCAACCGGTCCCGTGAGCGTTCAAGCCGTCATTCCGGGATGGTCCGAAGGACCAGACCCGGAATCTCGAGATTCCGGGCTCGCGCTTCGCGCGCCCCGGAATGACAGCCCCACACCATCGTGCGCGCAAATGATGTCACGGATCACCTGCAGATGAATCACGACAGCTATCCCGACGATTACATCCGGCAGATCCTCAATGGCGTGAAATCGATCGCGATGGTCGGCGCGTCCCCGGTCGATGTGCGGCCGAGCTATTTCGCTTTCAAATACCTGTTGCAGCGCGGCTACGACATGATCCCGGTCAATCCCGGCCATGTCGGCAAGAGCCTGCTCGGACGGCCCTTCGTGGCCTCGCTCAGCGATATCGGCCGGCCCATCGACATGATCGACATCTTTCGTAGTTCCGTTCACATCATGCCCGTGGTCGACGAAGCCTTGAAACTGTCGCCATCGCCGAAGGTGATCTGGATGCAGCTCGGCGCGCGCGACGACGCCGCTGCGGTCAAGGCGGAATCTGCCGGCATCAAGGTGGTGATGAACCGCTGCCCGAAGATCGAATATGGCAGGCTGTCGTCGGAAATCTCCTGGATGGGCGTCAATTCGCGCACCATCAGCGCGAAGCGTGCACCGATCCCGACCCAAGGCATGCGCCTGTCGCTCAATCGGATGAGTGTCGGCGGGGGCGCGACCGCGGCATCGGACCGCGCGGCAAAAGACAGGAACGAACCTTCGTGACGCAGATGCGAAACGATTGTTTTCGATGGACCGATATTTGAAGCAGAAGCATTTCGAATCCGAGATGGGCAACCGTGTCGCCTTGACGACGTGCCGCCGTAACGCGATTGTCCTCCCTCCGGAGGAGACGCCGCTGCGCCGCCTCGATTATCGAGATCACACCATATTGCTCATCGCCCGCGCTGCCGTCCGGCCATTTCCTGCAAGCGATGATGCCGTCATGAAGGAAACAATATGACCGATCGGATTCCCGGATTTGCTACCCTTGCCGTGCATGCCGGCGCCCAGCCCGACCCGACGACCGGCGCAAGGGCGACGCCGATCTATCAGACCACCTCGTTCGTCTTCAACGACGCCGATCATGCCGCCTCGCTGTTCGGACTGCAGGCGTTCGGCAACATCTACACCCGTATCGGCAATCCGACGACCGCGGTACTGGAAGAGCGCGTGGCTGCGCTCGAGGGCGGCACCGCGGCACTCGCGGTCGCCTCGGGCCACGCGGCACAGGTGGTCGTGCTGCAGCAGCTCCTGAAGCCGGGCGACGAGTTCATCGCCGCGCGCAAGCTCTATGGCGGTTCGATCAACCAGTTCACCCACGCCTTCAAGAGTTTCGGCTGGAACGTGGTATGGGCCGATACCGATGATCTCGGCAGCTTCGAGCGTGCGGTGACGCCGCACACCAAGGCGATCTTCATCGAATCGATCGCCAATCCCGCCGGCAATATCACCGACATCGAGGCGATCGCCACGGTGGCCCGAAACGCCGGCGTTCCCCTGATCGTCGACAACACGCTGGCCACACCGTATCTGATCAAGCCGATCGACCACGGCGCCGACATCGTCGTGCATTCGCTGACCAAGTTCCTCGGCGGCCACGGCAATTCGCTCGGCGGCATCATTGTCGATGCTGGCACCTTCGACTGGTCGAAGGGCAACAAATATCCGATGCTGAGCGAGCCGCGTCCGGAATATCACGGCATCAAGATCCAGGAGACCTTCGGCAATTTCGCCTTTGCCATCGCGTGCCGCGTGCTCGGCCTGCGCGATCTGGGACCTGCAATATCGCCGTTCAACGCCTTCATGATCCTCACCGGCATCGAGACGCTGCCGCTGCGCATGCAGAAGCATTGCGACAACGCGCGAGCGATCGCCGAATATCTCGCGAGCCACCCCGCGGTGGCCGCGGTGAATTACGCGGGCCTTCCCGGCGACAAATACAACAACCTCGCGCGCAAATACGCGCCGAAGGGCGCGGGCGCGGTGTTCACCTTCAGCCTGAAGGGTGGCTATGACGCCGGCGTCAAGCTGGTCTCGAACCTGAAGCTGTTCTCGCATCTGGCCAATGTCGGCGACACCCGCTCGCTGGTGATCCACCCGGCCTCGACCACGCACAGCCAGCTCGACGACGCCGCCAAGGTGAGGTCAGGCGCGGGGCCCGACGTGGTTCGTCTGTCGATCGGCATCGAAGACAAGGACGACCTGATCGCCGACCTCGAACAGGCGCTGACCGCATAATCGACGATATGCGCTTCGCAGGCGGCCCGCATGCCTCGTCGACGTCGTGACCCTGCCGATCCGGCCTGTGCCGGATCGGCAGTTTTTTAGGATCTCGTTAACGGTCATTAACGATCCTTCCGGCATAACTCGGCCTGCTGGAGCATTCCTGATGATTCGGAGCCATCTGATGTCGCGCTGGACGATTCTGTGCCTTGCCGCACTGTTCGCCGCCGGAGACGCCGCCCTCGCGGCCGATCAGGCGCCACCGCTCCGTCGCGGCGCACGCACCGCCGCCAGATTGCCGCCGGCCCCGCCCCGCGCGCATTATAATGTCATCGCGGCTGACCACGACACCGATGCGCTGATTTCCATACCCACCACGCCGCTGCTGCCAGGCGCCGCGAGTCTGCCGGGTTACTATGGCCGGGCGTTTTCCTACAATTATCAGGGAGCCTATTACGGCGGGTCGTCGTCCTACCTGCCGTATTTCTTCCGCATGCCCTACGCCTGCGGCGTTATCGGTTATTGTTGAGCGAGGCCATCAGGCCGCTCGCGCCGCGGCCGCGAGTTGCGGGATTTGGTCCCGCGTCTGCCGCGCGGCCAGCCGTTCGGCCTGCAACACCGCCAGCGTCAGCACCGCGAGCGCCACCGCCTGATGCGCGAGCGCGAGCAGGATCGGCACCTGGTAGAGCAGCGTCAGGATTCCAAGGCTCGCCTGCACCATGATCACGGCGACCAGCCACCAGGCCCCGACCGCAGCGGCACCTGCGCGCGCGCGCGCGGCATCGAGCGCATGCAACACTGCCAGCGCCAACAGCGCATAAGCGGTCATGCGATGCTCGAATTGCACCGTGAGCGCGTTTTCGAACAGGTTGCGCCACCACGGATCCTCGAACCACAGCCGCGCCGCAGACGGAATCAAGGCATTGCCGTCGATTCCCGGCCAGGTGTTGTAGACGAGGCCCGCGCGCAGGCCGGCGACCAATGCGCCGAAATAAAGCTGGACGAAGGTCAGGACCAGAAGGACGAGGCTCGTCGTCCGAAGCCGGGCTGCGGCCACCAATGGCGGTCGCGCCGTCAATCCCCGCAGGGTCCAGACAATGGCGGCAAAGATCAACAGCGCCAGCACGAGATGAGTTGCGAGGCGATATTGCGAGACCTCGACCCGCACAGACAGACCGGAAGCAACCATCCACCAGCCGACCGCCCCCTGCAGCGCGCCGAGGCCGAAGATCAGCCATAGCCGGCGCCGCAGATCACCCCGAAAAGCGCCTCGCCATAGAAAGAAGAGAAACGGCAGCAGATACACGGCCCCGATCACGCGGCCGAGCAGGCGATGGCTCCATTCCCACCAGAAGATCGTTCTGAATTCGGAAAGCGTCATCCCCGCGTTGAGATGCTGGTATTGCGGGATCGTCTTGTAGGCCTCGAACGCGCGCACCCAGTCGGCGTCACTCAACGGCGGCAGCGTGCCGGCGACCGGCTTCCACTCGACGATCGACAATCCCGATTCGGTGAGACGCGTGGCGCCGCCGACCAACACCATGAGCACGATCAGGGCGGCGACCGACAACAGCCACCAGCGGATTGCGGCGATATAAGACGTCTGTTGGGCTTCGATGCCAGCCATGGTGCGTGCTTGAATGGATTGACGCGCCCCTTATAGTGCGCCAAGTCCCCTGCGCAAGACGCCAAGCGGGATGGTAAAATCGGAACATGTCTTGATGACCATCCGTTCCCGCAAACTATTTGGAACCATCGCGCTGCTGGTTTTGGCCCTGGTGTGGTCATTGACGGGGATGGCTGTCGCGCAGATGCCGTGGCTTGCGGGTTCCGGGCTGCTGCAGGCGATGTTCTATGTCGTGGCCGGCATGGGCTGGGTGTTGCCGGCCATGCCGATCGTGAGTTGGATGTCGCGGCCGGACCGTCTGCGCAACGGCTGAACCCGTTCCGGTCGCAGGCGCGGCATCTTGCGGACGAGGCGCTAAAGTTCCGGTCGCGTCGGCTTCACCGCGGCGAATGTCGCGCCCGACACGAGCACGCGCATCGCACACAACGACTGCAGCCGGCCGTCCCAGGCGATGCGCGGCAGCGCGAGCAGGTTGGTGCGCCCCGCCGCTTCCACGATGCCTGAAATCGTGGACACGGCACTCTCGAATCCCGCCTCCCCGGCCATCACCAGATGCGCGCGTCGCCAGGAGTCGCGATCGCCGAATGGATAGGCGAAATGCTTGATCGCGCGGTGCAATGCGGCCTCCCCCACCGCGCGTCCCATGGTCATCTCGCGCCAGGCGGCGGCGTCCTTCAGCTTCGACAGCACCGGATAATTCACCGTTGCGCTTCCGATCGTCACATTCGGATCGGCTGCGAGTTTCGCAAGGTCCGCCCAGTCCATGAAGGCCTCGCGTGACAGCGCGGCGAGATCGACGGAATATCGCTTGCACAGATCGTTGATGGCGATCGAAAGGTCGGAGGGTTCGAGCGACCGCAGCCAATCGGAGAGAAACGCGTAGAGTTCGTATTTCTCCGACGCCGTTCGGAGCGTGAAATGGCGCTCGTCGCGCGCGATCATGAGGCTGAGCCTGCTCTCGCGCGCGATGATTTGCTCGAGTGCGAGCCACCAGGCTTCGCCAAGGCCATCCGGAAACCCGGTCGGCACGTAAACCGTGAACGGTACGCCATGCCGCGCCAGCACCGGATAGGCCGAGGTGATCACATCCTTCGACGCGCCGTCGAAGGTCAGGCAGACGAACCGTCGGTGGGCAGGCATCGTCACCGCGCGGCGACACACCTCGTCGATCCCGATGACATCATAGTTCCAGCGCTTCAGCGCCCAAAGGGTCCGGTCGAGGAATTTCGCGGTGATCTCGGTCGATTGCAGCGGTTGGAACGCCGCCCGTCGCCGCGGGCGCACGCGCTCGAACCGCAGGATCGCGCCGACGCCGCGCTTCTGCCAGATCGCGCGGCCGCCAAGATAGGCAAGACCGAGCCTGAGGCTCGTCAACCATCTATTGTCGGATGCCAAAGTTTCGCGCCCCTTCGCTCGCCCGTCGTCATTACCCTTTGTTGACATTTCTTTGCAAAGGTCCGGGGTCGAATACCCTTAATTTTCCCCTGTGAGACAGGTTGTGCGATGACCTTGGCCGCCGCGATCGAAGCCCGGACGGCAGCCGCGCCAGCGCGGTCGAAGGCAAGCCGAATCGTCAGCGTCGATCTTCTGTTCGATCTCGTCGCGGCGGAGCCGATCTGGCGCGGATTTGAAGCCGAGCGGTACGTCGCGACGCCCTATCAGCGCTTCGATCTCCTGACGCCCTGGCAGCGCGAGGTCGGCGCCTGCGAACATGCCGAGCCCTGCATCGCCGTCGCGCGTGATGGCGAGCGCCGGCCGCTGCTGCTGTTGCCGCTCGCGCGCCGCCGCCGACACGGCATTCGCACACTCTCATTCATGGGCGGCAAGCACACCACCTTCAACATGCCGCTCTGGGACCGGGACTTCGTCGCCGAGGCCGACGACCTCGACGCGTTCGTGGCCGGCCTGCGCCAACATGACGCAGCCGACGTGCTCGCACTGACGCAGCAGCCGCTGCACTGGCGCGGTCTGGTCAACCCGATGGCGATGCTGCCGCGCCAGTCTTCGGTCAATGCCTGCCCGACCCTGGCGTTGACGCCCGAGGCGCCGCCGGCGATCAGCGGTTCATTCCGCAAGCGATTGAAGGGCAAGGAGCGCAAGCTGCAGGCCCTGCCCGGCTATCGCTACCATGTCGCCGCCAGCGACGCCGACATCGGCCGGCTGCTCGACTGGTTCTTCCGCGTCAAGCCACTGCGGATGGCGGAGCAGAAACTGCCGAACGTCTTCGCCGATCATGGCGTCGAGAATTTCGTTCGCGCTGCCTGCATGACGTCTCTTGCCGGCGGGAACCGGGTCATCGACATTCACGCGCTCGAATGCGATGAGGAGGTCATCGCGCTGTTCGCCGGCGTCTCCGACGGCCATCGCTTCTCGATGATGTTCAACACCTACACGATGTCGGAGCACTCGCGCCACAGCCCCGGCCTCATCCTGATGCGCAGCATCATCGACCATTATTCCGCCCGCGGCTACCGCGCGCTCGATCTCGGCATCGGATCCGACGACTACAAGCGCATGTTCTGCAAGGACGACGAACCCATTTTCGACAGCTTCATCCCGCTCAACGGCCGCGGCCGGCTCGCCGCAGCAGTGATGTCGGCCTTCAATCATGGCAAGTATGTGGTGAAGCATAACCAGGCGCTGTTTCGACTCGCGCGCAGGTTGAGACAGGCTTTTCATTGAAGCAGCGACCGTGATTCTCCGAGGCTCCTCGTGTGAATCATTGCTGAATGTGTCTGCCGGCAGACTATCGGAAGGACAACCACAGCGGACACAACGTGCGCGATAATCCTTCAACGTATTCTAACGCACAAGACTGACATTAGCCGGAATCTCTGTGTCGAGATGAACTAGAGATTCACCCATGACATGCTGATGAGTCGGCAAGAGATGGGGTGATGCAGTGAACGATCCGGCAAAGAACAAGAAATTGGCATACACACTCGGCGCGACAAGCGTCATTGCTCTTTCGATCGGGATGAATTCATGCGCGATTGCGCAGACGCGTCTCGATGCAATCGAAGTTCAGGTTCCAACGCAAAAACCCGCGGCGAAGAAACCGTCGACACCGTCCCGTGCGAGCGCGGGACGCACGGCGGCAAATCGAAACCGCAGCGCCGCGCGACAAACCACGGTCGTGCCGGTCCCGGTCTCCGCATCAAGCGGGCCGGAGACGGCGACGGGCCATGTCGATGGATACGTCGCGACGCGCAGTGGAACCGCGACAAAGACCGATGCGCCGCTGATCGAGACGCCCGCGGCGGTTTCGGTCATCACGCAGGACCAGATTCAGGCGCAGGGAACTCAAAGTATCGCGCAAGCCGTCCGCTATTCGTCCGGTGTCAGGAGCGAAGGCAATGGCGCCGACGCGCGCGGCGACACCGTCTTCATCCGCGGGTTTCAGGCCGATCAATATCTCGATTCGTTGAAGCTGTTGTATTTCAACGGATTTGGCCAGACGATCGTCGAGCCGTTCAACCTCGAGCGCGCCGAGATCCTGCACGGGCCTGCCTCGATCCTGTTCGGCCAGGCCTCGCCGGGCGGCGTCGTCGACATGGTCAGCAAGCGGCCGACAGAGGTGCCATATCACGAGATGTTCGTCTCGACCGGCAGCTATAACCGCATTCAGGCCGGCGTCGACCTGAGCGGACCGATCGACAAGGACAAGAAGTTTCTCTACCGCGTGACCGCGTCCGGCTTCGACGTCGGAAGCCAGGTCGATCACACCGGCTACGAGCGCATCTCGATCGCACCGTCCTTGACCTGGCGTCCCGACAAGGACACCACGCTCACGGTGCTCGGGACCTATCAGCACGATCCGAAGGCCGGCTTCTACAACCAGTTGACGACGCTCGGGGTCGGAATGGTCACCCCGCTTGCGAACGGCCTGCGGATTCCAACGAGCTTCTTCGCGGGCGAGCCTGGCTACGACAAGACGGAACGAACCTACGGTTCGCTTGGCTATCTCTTCGAGCGCAAGGTCGGCAACAATTTCACGTTCCGCCAGAACGTGCGCTACATGGACCTCGACACCGACCTCAGGGTCGTGACCCCGGTAGGGTCACAAACCGATCCCACGAATCTGAGGCGAACCGCGTCCACGAACCGGGACACGACACGTTCATTCGAGATCGACAACCAGACCGAGACGAAATTCGACACCGGACCGTTCCAGCACACGGTTCTGGCCGGCGTCGACTACCTGTACGGAACCGACCATACCTACCTCGGCGCCCAGGTCGCGATCAACAACATCAACGCCTTCAATCCGCTCTACGGTCAGACAGCCATCTCCGTGCCGACGACCACCGAAAACCGTCAATCCCTCTACCAGGTCGGCTTCTACACCCAGGATCAGATCAAATTCGATCGCTTCGTCGCGCTGTTGGGGACGAGGGAGGACATCGCGGGTTCGCAGACGGACAGCCGCAACATTGCCAGCGGACGGGTGACACCCTCGTCGAAATACGACGTGGCCAACACCAAGCGCGCGGCACTGCTCTACAAGTTCGACAACGGCGTCGCGCCCTACATTCAATACACCGAATCGTTCCAGCCGACCGCGGGCGCGGATTTCTTCGGTGCCTCGTTCAGCCCGACCACCGGCCAGCAGGAAGAAGCCGGCATCAAATATCAGCCGAACCAGAAGTCTCTTTATACAGTCGCGCTGTTCAACCTGGTCCAGCAGAATGTGCTGTCGGTCGATCCGGTCTCGTCGCACGGCGTGGCCGCGCGCGTCCAGGGCGGTGAAATCCGCTCGCGCGGCGTCGAATTCGAGGCCAAGACCGAAATCAACGACAGCCTGAAACTGCTCGCGTCCTACACTTATCTCGACAACATCTGGACGAAGTCGACTTCGGCGGCCCAGGTCGGGATGCGCCCGACTGGCATGCCGACCCATTTGGCATCGCTTTGGGCTGATTATACGTTCCATGGTGGAGCCCTGGACGGGTTCGGTCTGTCCGGAGGCGTCCGCTATATCGGGGAAAGCGCCGGCACGGCCCTCAATACGTTCTGGGTTCCTTCAGTCACGCTCGTCGACGCGGCGCTTCACTATGATTTCGCCGCACTCGGCAAGCAGTTGAAGGGCTACGAGATGCAGGTCAACGCGACCAACCTGTTCGACAAGATCTACGTGGCCCAATGCCAGGACCTCGGTTGCTATTACGGGCTTCGCCGGCAGGTGATCGCGACACTCCGTTACAAATGGTGAGGTAGTTATATGACGCAGCGTTCGCTACGAGGCTGGATCTGGATACACACCTGGACGAGTCTGGTGTGCACACTCTTTCTACTCCTGATCTGCATCACCGGCCTGCCGCTGGTGTTGAGCGACGAAATCGAGAACCTTCTCGATGACGGACTGCCCTACGCGAACGTTGCCAACGGCACGGCCCATCTCAAACTCGACGAATTCGTCGCCAAGGGCCGGGCCATGTTTCCCGGGGAGACCGTCCTCTCGGTCTCTTCATCCGCGGACGAACCGAAGATCGTCGTCCTGATGGCTTCCTCGTGGGAAGCCTTCAAGGCCAACCGCAAGTCGATGCACTGGATACGCTTCGATGCGCATACCGGACAGGTGCTGAAACAGTCGAAGCCGTTCGATGGCGATGGCCCGACCTTCCTGGGCACCATGCTGTCGCTGCACCGGGACTTGTACGCCGGGCTGCCTGGTGAACTGTTCATGGGATTCATGGCCGTGCTGTTCGTGCTCGCCATCGTATCCGGCGTGGTCATCTACGGACCCTTCATGCGACGGCTCGAATTCGGCACCGTGCGCGCGAACCGGTCGACGCGGCTGAGATGGCTCGATCTTCACAACCTGATCGGTGTGACGACGCTGGCCTGGGCTCTGGTCGTCGGAGCAACCGGTATCCTCAACGAGGTGTCGAGGCCGCTCTTTACGCTGTGGCAGCAGACCGACGTCAAGGCCATGCTCGCGCCGCTGCGCGGTAAGCCGGTTCCGGAGACGTCCGAACTCAGTTCGCCGCAGGCCGCGTTCGATACGGTCAAGGCCGCCTATCCCGACATGGTCGCGACCAGCGTGGTATATCCCGGATCTCCCTTCGGCACCCCGTATCACTACCTGATATGGACCAAGGGGCAGACCCCGCTGACCTCGCGCCTGTTCCAGCCGGTTCTGGTCGATGCCAGGAACGGCGCGCTCGGATCGGCCGTATCGATGCCGTGGTATCTTCGCGCAGTGGAAGTATCCCGCCCACTGCATTTCGGCGATTACGGCGGCATGCCGCTGAAGATCATCTGGATCGCGCTGGATCTCGCCACGATCGTCGTGCTCGGCGGCGGTCTCTACCTCTGGCTCCTGCGCCGATCCTGGGTTGGTGCCAAGGACGCGCGGACCGCCAGTTACGGAGCCGCTGCGGCATCCCTCTCGCACGGTTCCGCGAAATGAGCGCCGCCAGCATGAATAGCGCAACCGTTCAGATCTGGCTTTGGCCCGCGGCGATCGCTCTCCTGACCGTATTCGGACTGTTGTCGGCGCTGCTCGGTCAAAGCGGGCTTTGGTGGGTGTTATCCTGGATTGCGCTCGCCGTCCCGCTCGCCATCATTGTGTGGTTCGTCGTCAAGGGCAGGCTGCCCAGGCCAAGCAGAACTCGCGCGGATCCCGTCCAGGCGAACCGATGAGATGGCGGCTCTCGATTGTCTTCTCGAAGCCGGAACTCGCCGAAAGGCATCCCGTGCGATGCCGCGAGAACCGGATTCGACGCGCGAGATTCAGGCCGCCACCTCGCGTTGAGCGGGTTCGACGGCCTCGACGGATTTCGCGGACTTGCTCAGCATCGTGACCTCGGAGAAGCCGACCGCCTTCAGCTTCTCGCACATCTGGATCCGGACGCCTGCGTCCAGCGAGGGGTCCGGCACCACCACGGCGCGCGCGTTGGTCGTCAGCAGCTCCGCGGGCAGATCGGAGGCGGCGCCGGCATCGATCAGAACGTGGTCATAGACCCGCAGCAATGCATCGAGCGCGAGCACAAGACGGGGCGACTGCAGCAAGCTCCGATCGAAGCCCGGACGCCCCGCCGTCACGAGGTGAACCCGCGACAGCCGATCCTTGGTGATGATCTCCGAGAACGAGGCCTCACCCTGGATCACCTCGGCAAGGCCTGGCGCGGACTGGTCGACCGAGACGGCCGAAATGATCGGCCCAAACCCCGCCAGATCGACCACCGCGACCCGCGCGTCGCGCACCATCAGGCGCGCCAGAGTCAACGCCGTCAGGGTGATGATCTCCCCCGGCGCAGTGCCGAGTATCACGATCTTGCGCGCAGCATCGCCGGCGGCACACAGATCCTTGGCGAGTTGTTCTATTTCGTCGAGCGTGGTGGCCGGTTCGGGAATCATGGGAGGCGCGACGGGGGCCGGTTCGACCGCCGCGGCTTCAACCGCTGCGGCCGGCTTCACCCTTGGCGCACGCAGCACCGGCGTCGCGGCAAGCACAGCTGCCGCGCGCGGTGCCGTGATTCGCAGCAGTTCGCCGGTCACGATCACGCCGGCACTGAGCAGCAGTGTCGCCAGCGTCGCGATCAGGACGACCGGCATTTTTTTCGGATAGGCCGGCGTATTGGAGACGATGGCGCGGGAAATGATGCGGCCTTCCCCCGGCGCGGCGTCGATGGTCTCGCGCGTATTGGCTTCGCGATACTTGGCAAGATAGGATTCCAGGAGATCGCGCTGCGACTTGGCCTCCCGCTCCAGCGCCCGCAACTGCACGTCCTGGCCGTTGCTGGACGAAGCCAGCTTCTTCATTTGCTCCAGACTCTTGGTCAGTTCCTCCACCCGGCCGCCGGCGAGGCGGGCGTCACCATCCAGCGAGCGCGAGATCTTGCTGGCCTCGTCGCGGATCTGATGATCGAGATCGGCGAGTTGGGCCTTCAGTTCCTTGATGCGCGGATGGTTGTCGAGCAACGTCGAGGACTGCTCGGCCAATTGCGCGCGCAACGTAACCCGCTGTTCCGACAGCCGCCGCATCAGCTCGGAGTTGAGGACCTCGGACACCTCGATCGGCTTGCCGCTCTGAAGCATCCCGCGGATCAGCCCAGCCTTGCTCTCGGCATCGGACCTCAGCGCACGCGCATTGTTGAGCTGGGTGTTCGCTTCGCCCATCTGCTGATTGGACAGCGTGGTGTTGTTGGTGCCGACGAACAGGCTCGATTTCGACCGAAACTCCTCCACGCGGGATTCATCCTCCGCGACGATCTTGCGCAGCTCCTCGATCTTGCCGGACAACCACAGGCTCGCCGACTTGGCCTGTTCCTGCCGCGCATTTTGCTGCAGCACCAGATAGCCGTCGGCGATCGAATTGGCGACGCGCGCCGCAAGTTCCGGATCGCGCGACTGAAACTCCACGACGATGACGCGTGACTTGTCGACAGCATAGGCCGTGAGCCGGTCGTAATAGGCATCCAGGACGCGCTCCTCCGGCGTCATCTGAAACGGATCGCGGCCGATCCCGAACAGTGCCAGCACCGACTTCAGCGGCGAAATCGCCTGCAGCAGCGGATCGAATTCCGGCCTTTCCGCAAGTTTGTTCTTCCTGACGACCTCCTGAGCGAGATCACGCGACAGCACCAGCTGGACCTGGCTGGTCACCGCCTCGGCATCGAGTGTGGTGCGCTCCTCATTGCGCTCGCCATTGGGGCGCAGGAAAACGTTCTCCCGTCCGTCGACCAGAATGCGCGCTTCGGATTTGTATCGGGGCGTCACGAGATTGACCGCGGCGATCGCGCTCATGGCCACGAGCACGGTCGGCACAATGATCCATCCGCGCCGGCGCGCCAATGCTTGTCCGAGGCTGCGTAAATCCAGCTCGCCTGCCGCAGGCTCCGCCGTGACGACGACCTGCCTGACGGACTCAGGTGCAGGGCTCGCGACGACTGCTTCAGCCTGCGCCTCGTCCTTTCCCTTGCCCCATAACGCGAAACGCATCGCACTCCCCCGACAGATGCCGCCAAAAGTCTCACTATTCGGGCATGACTACACTCCATTATGGTTGCTGCGGGGTTAACTTGCCCCCTATCTCATCATGAACTCCGATCGCGCCACCGCACTCGGTCATGTTTTGTTAACCATGAGAGCCCTTAATCAGAATCGAGATCTCCTCCTCAAGGCTATTCCCATGCGTGCCGCGCGCGCCATCGTCTCCTCATTGTCTGCGATCTTCGCTGAAGCTGTGACCCCGGGAATGGTCGCCGGTGCGATCGGCGACAGCGCACGGCGCGGCGAAGGCGGGTTCTGATCGTGTCCCCCGCCACTGAGCAACCGCTTCGGATCCTGCACGCGGTGCGCGCACCGGTCGGCGGAATTTTTCGTCATATCCTCGACCTTGCCAATGGACAGGCGGACCGCGGCCATCATGTCGGCATCGTTGCCGACAGCCTGACGGGTGGCGAACGTGCGGAGGCCGCACTGGAGAAGATCGCGCCACGGCTCAAACTGGGGGCGCATCGCCTCGCCATCCGGCGCGAGCCGAGCCCCGCCGATATCCTGGTCTGGACGCGGTTCGGACGCCTGATCCGGCAGCTCAATCCCGATGTGCTGCATGGACACGGCGCCAAGGCCGGCGCCTTCGTTCGTCTGCGGGGGCGCTCGCCAGACGTCATTCGTGTCTACACGCCGCACGGCGGCTCACTGCACTTCCCGCTCGACACCATCAAGGGTGCCCTCTACAGCCGCCTCGAACGCGCGCTGATGAACAATACCGAACTCTTCCTGTTCGAGAGCGCGTTTGCCCGCGACACCTATCAGCGCACCATCGGCACACCGAAGGGCCTGGTGCGCTGCGTCTTCAACGGCGTCACCGCCGACGAATTCGATCCCATCACCATCGCCGACGACGCCACCGATATCGTCTATGTCGGCGAGTTCAGGCACATCAAGGGAGCAGATCTCCTGGTCGACGCGGTGGCGCGACTACATGCCGACGGCAAGCCTGTTACGCTGACCCTGGCCGGCGACGGCGAGGAACTGGACGCGCTCAAGGCGCAGGTCGAAAGACTCGGCCTTGGCCAATCCGTGCGCTTCATCGGCCACGTCAAGGCACGCTATGGCTTCTCCAAGGGCAGATTGCTCGTCGTGCCCTCGCGCGGCGACTCGATGCCTTATGTGGTGATCGAGGCGGCGGCCGCCGGAATCCGGATCGTGGCGGCCAATGTCGGCGGCATCCCGGAAATCTTCGGCCCGCATACCGATGCGCTGTTCGCACCGAACATCGTGGGTGCGGTCGCCGACGCCATCGAGAGCGCGCTGGATGACCCGGCTGCGGCGCAGGGGCGCGCCAAAGCCCTGCGCGAACGCGTCTTCCTGCATTTCTCGCAGAAGGCGATGGTCGAGGGCATCATGGCAGGCTATCGCGACGCGTTTACCCGCCGCTAACCTCGATTGACGAGTTGCTCAGGCGTGGACGCCCGAAGTTGGCGCAAGATCACGCTCTATCCCATTGCTCGCACATGATCTTTCCGCAACACCCGAGCCCCGCTCGTCCGGGTCGGGCTCTAACCGTTTGTTCCGAATTGTCGGCTATTCCGAAACGGGCTCAACCCCAGCGCGCATATGCTGATGTTGCGCTGCAACAGCGGACGTGGACAGCAGTGGAACCGATCAACGCACGTACGATGCTGGATGCCGCGGCCGCCGCGGCGAACGCGCCGGCCAGTCGGCCGCAGCAGGAACGGCGACGCCGGCTGTCACAGGCCGCGCTGACCGTCGCCAACGACAAGGTCGAAAAGGCCTATTCGCCGATCGTGATCGCAGGGGCCGTTCGCGTCGCCGACTTCGTCATGATCAGTCTTGTCGGCAGCGCGCTGTATTTCGGTTATGTCGTCCCGCTCAGCGGTTTTCGTTGGGAATATTTTGCCGCCATCTTCGCCATGACGAGCGCGGCCGTGATCTGCTTCCAGGCCGCCGACATCTATGAAGTCCAGGTGTTTCGCGGCCAGCTCCGGCAGATGACGCGGATGGTCTCGGCCTGGGCGTTCGTATTCCTGCTGTTCATTGGCGCCTCTTTCCTGGCCAAGCTCGGCGGCGAGATTTCAAGGCTATGGATTTCGGCATTCTTCGTGCTCGGTCTCGGTGTGCTGGTTGTCGAGCGCCTGATCCTGCGCACGCTGGTGCGGAATTGGGCGCGTCAGGGCCGGCTCGACCGCCGCACCATCATCGTCGGCTCCGACCAGAATGCCGAGCAACTCGTGCAGGCCCTTAAAGTCCAGGACGATTCCGACATCCACGTGCTCGGCGTGTTCGACGACCGCAACGACAGCCGCGCGCTGGAGACCTGCGCCGGCAGTCCCAAGCTCGGCAAGGTCGACGACATCGTCGAATTCGCCCGCCGCACCCGGGTCGATCTCGTGCTGTTCGCGCTGCCGATTTCGGCGGAGACGCGGATTCTCGACATGCTCAAGAAATTATGGGTGCTGCCGGTCGATATCCGACTCTCCGCCCACACCAACAAGCTGCGCTTCCGGCCCCGCTCCTATTCCTATCTCGGCGAGGTGCCCACCCTCGACGTCTTCGAGGCGCCGATCACGGATTGGGACCTCGTGATGAAATGGCTGTTCGACCGTATCGTCGGCGGCATCGTCCTGCTGCTGGCGTTGCCTGTCATGGCGCTGGTCGCGCTCGCCATCAAGTTCGACAGCCCGGGTCCGGTGCTGTTCCGCCAGAAACGCTTCGGCTTCAACAACGAACGCATCGACGTGTTCAAGTTCCGCTCGCTGTACCACGACCAGGCCGACCCGCTCGCCGCCAAGGTCGTCACCAGGAACGATCCGCGCGTCACCCGCGTCGGCCGTTTCATCCGCAAGACCAGCCTGGACGAACTGCCGCAGCTCTTCAACGTGGTGTTCAAGAGCAACCTCTCGCTCGTCGGCCCCCGCCCGCACGCCGTGCAGGGCAAACTGCAAAGCCGCCTGTTCGACGAGGCGGTCGACGGTTATTTCGCGCGCCATCGCGTCAAGCCCGGTATCACCGGCTGGGCCCAGATCAACGGCTGGCGCGGCGAGATCGACAATGAAGAGAAGATCCAGAAGCGCGTCGAGTTCGATCTCTATTACATCGAGAACTGGTCGGTCCTGCTCGACCTCTTCATTCTCCTGAAGACGCCGCTGGCGCTGATGACCAGGAACGAGAACGCGTATTAGGGCCTTTTTTCGCAACGGAACAATGATTTCCGTCATGCCCCGCGAAAGCGGGGCATCCAGTAGTCCGAGCCGCCGATGATGGATCTCGCCGTCTCGGACTACTGGATCGCCCGGTCAAGCCGGGCGATGACGAGCAAAACCAAGCTTGACGGAACTCGCCCCGCGCTTTCCGACTGCGTAGAGTAACGAGCAAGTCATGGCGTATGCGGCAACAGCGGGTGACCTTCCCTCGTCAACGACGAGTCCGCCCGGCATTCTCGCGCTGCAGCGGGCACTCATGTGGCTGGTCGGCGCGAGCGGCGCGATCGTCTTCATCGAACCCAGCCCCTATGAACTGACGACGCTCGCAGCCGCGGTGATCTTCATCGCCACGGGCCTGCGGCTGCGGCCGGTCCACGTGCCGCTGCTCCTGCTGCTGGTGCTGCTCAACGTCGGCTACAGCGTCGGCGCCATTCCCCTGCTCCAGGAGTCCAACGTCGCGAACTGGATCGCGACATCCTGGTACATGTCGGTCACCGTCGTCTTCTTTGCGCTCGTCGTCTCGGAGGACACCGCGGCCCGCCTCGACATGCTGCGCCGCGGACTGATCGTGGGCGCGATCATCGCCTCGCTCGCCGCGATCGCCGGCTATCTCAATCTCGTGCCGGGCGGCTACGATCTGTTGACGCTGTATGGGCGCGCGCGCGGCACCTTCAAGGACCCGAACGTGCTCGGCGCCTTCCTGATCCTGCCCGCCCTCTTCGTGCTGCAAAGCATCGTCACTGACCGCTTCGCAAAGGCGCTGCGCAGCACGGTCGCGTTCGGCATCATGGCGCTCGCAATCCTGCTGGCGTTCTCCCGCGCGGCCTGGGGCGGCCTCGTCATCACCGCTGCCTTCATGCTGCTCTTGATGGTGCTGACCAGCCGCACCCGCGCGGAACGCTCGCGGATCGTGGCCATGGCTTGCGTCGCGGCATTGGTCGGCGTCATGCTGGTAGCGGTGTTGATGTCATTCGATTCCGTCGCCGAGATGTTCAAGCAGCGCGCGAGCCTCGACCAGAGCTACGACAGCGGCCGCTTCGGCCGGTTCGGCCGCCACATCCTCGGCGCCGACATGGCGCTGGACCTGCCCTTCGGCATCGGCCCGCTGCAGTTCCACCGTTATTTTCCTGAGGATACCCATAACTCTTATCTGAACGCCTTCATGTCGGGTGGCTGGCTGTCCGGCATCTGCTATCCGACGCTGGTGTTCCTCACGGTGATCCTGGGCTTCCGCCACGTCTTCAGAAAGGTCGCCTGGCAACGAACTTATCTCGCAATCTTCGCAGCCTTCCTCGGCACGGTCGGCGAAAGCTTCGTGATCGACACCGACCACTGGCGCCACTTCTTCATGATGCTGGGGGCGATGTGGGGCATGTTCGCCGCCGCGCGGCGCGACCGGCCGCAAGCGACGCTGGCACTCACCGAACCCGTTTAGGCTTTGCAGCGCCCGGCTTCGGTGTTGGCGCATCCACCATCGCCTTGAGCTCCGCAGTCGCCGCCAGCATCGTCTTGTAGCCCTGCGTCATGAAACGAAGCAGCAGCTTGAGCTCTGCATCGGTGTAGCTCTCCCAGTCCTTCAGGATGGCCCGCTGCATGTGCTCGTAGAACCGTCCGATTGTCGCGACGTTCTCCGGAACGGTTCTGATGAACACCTTGCGGCGATCGTCAGCGTCGCGCTCGCGGCGCACCAGCCCTGCCTTCTCCAGGCGATCGACCACGCCGGTGATGGCGCCGGTGGTCAAGCCGGTGACCTCGGCGAGCCGTCCCGCCGTCACGCGGCCTTCCAGATTGAGGAAATCGAGGCATTCGAGATCGGAACTCGAAATGCCGACGCAGTTGGCAACAGTCTGCGAAAACATCACGCCCTGCGCGGACGACCGCCGCGCCGCGTGTTCCAGTTCCTCCATCAACGCGGCGCGCACCTTCGGCCTTGACAGGGACGATTTCATATCTTAGTCCGTTAATATCTTAGATGCTAAGATATTTAGCATCTGTGCTGTCCTATCACCGCCGGAACATCGGGAGCAAGCGAATGACCAGGCGATCGCGCAAGGCCCTCATCATCGGTGCCGGTATTGCCGGCCCGGTGACCGCAATCCTGCTCAAGAAGGTAGGCATCGACGCCCAGGTGTTCGAGGCATGGCCCTACTCCACCGGCATCGGCGGCGGTCTCCAGATCGCTCCCAACGGCATGCACGTGCTGGCCGAGATCGGCCTTGCCGACGAGATGATCCGCCTCGGCTCGATCGCCGAGTCATTCGATTTCCATTCGCAGTCCGGCGTCCGCCTCGGCTCGATCAATCGGAACATGAAGCAGCGTTTCGGCCAGCCGGCGGTCAATATGCGCCGGACCACGCTCAACGAGGCGATCGTGAACAAGGCCTGGTGCGAGAACGTCGAACTCTTCTTCGAGAAGCGGCTCGCCAGGATCGAGGATCGCGCCGACCAACCGGTCGTCGCGCACTTCGCCGACGGCAGCAGCGCCGAGGGTGATTTTCTGATCGGCGCCGACGGCGTCCATTCCGCAGTGCGCGCGCATGTGATCCCGGATGGTCCCCGGCCGTTCGACACCGGTTTGATCGGGTTCGGCGGTTTCCTGCCGCGGTCGCTGCTTGAGAATACCCCGATCGGCCAGCGCGTGGAGACGACATTCGGGCAGAGCGGGTTCTTCGGTTACGGCTTCTGTGGTCCCGACCCGCACGACGGCGTGATGTGGTGGAGCACCCATCCCGCGCATGGCACCGACGCCGCATCGTTCCGCGCCATGAGCCAGGATGCGCTCAGGCGGCACCTCCTCGACTTCCATGCCGGCTGGCACGATCCGATCCCGCAGTTACTGGAAGCCGCGGAAAATATCGTCGTGACCGCGACGCTCGACGTCGCAACGCTGCCGACATGGTGGCGCGGGCGCGCGCTCCTGATCGGCGATGCCGCGCACGCCACCAGTCCGCATGCCGGCCAGGGCGCCTCGCTGGCGCTTGAGGACGCCCTGCGGCTCAGCCGGCTGATGCAGGACGGACAGGACCTCGCCGCGACATTCGCGGCATTCGAAGCCGAGCGCCGTCGGCGCGCCGAACGCGTCGTTGCCGTGGCCCGCCGCAACGGCAACAGCAAGCGCGAATTCGGTGCGGCCGGCGCCTGGATCCGCGACCGGATGATAAAACTGCTGCTTCCGGTGTCGGCCAGGGGCATGGACTGGATGTACGCCTATGATCCCCGGGCGGCGTAGTCGGTCTCCACCGTAAACGTCAGGCCGGCATGATCGACCAGCCGCCTGATCAGGTGTTCGCCCATGGCCGCACCCGGGGTCCAGATGCCGCCGGGTAATTCGGGCGTGTCGCGCAGCAGGCAGAGCGCGCACTCCGAGATCATCCTGGAGGTCGAGCCATAGCCGGGATCGCGATCGCCTTTGACGGAGACGCGGACCTGGCGGCCGTCCGGCCCGATGCCGACAAAAAGCAGATCGTAATAGCCGGTCTCGCGCTCTTCCCTGGACGGCCCCTCGCCCGGCTTCGGGCCGCCGGACGCGCCGAGCTTGTTGTTGGCCGCCACCATTCGCTTTGCCAGAGCCTCTCCCACTTCGCCCGGCCCGGTCACCTGCATTTCGTCGTAGACGAAATCCCGGCCATACGGGAATCCCATCAGCATATTGGAGCGATGGACGCTGCGGGTGTTGATGTTCGCCATCACGAATGGCGTCGTCCACGTCTGCAGATCGTCGTCGAACACGGGCTTGTTGCCCGGCGGCTGCTTCGGCCCCTCGAACCCTGGAGTCAGCGCGAAGGGACTTCTCATCAACGGCACCAGGCTCGGATCATTTGCCGCCGCGGAAAACAGCGCCTTCATGCTCGCCGCGGTGCCTCCGGAAAAAGTTCCTTTCATCGCGCGCACGCGGCCCTTGACCCTGGCGACCGGTGCGCCGAACACCTTCTTCGCAATCTCCTGACAGCAGAATACGCCGAGCTCGAACGGCAGCGAGTCATAGCCGCAGGAGAACACGATCCGCGCGCCGCTGCGCTGCGCGGTGTCCTGATGCGCATCGATGATCCGCCGCATCCAGGGTGGCTCGCCGCATAGATCGAAGTAATCGGTGCCCGAGGCCGCGCACGCCGCGACCAGTTCGTTGCCGTAGAGCATATAGGGCCCGACCGTGGTCACGACCGATTTCGTCCGGTCGATCATCGCCTTCAGCGAGGCCGGATCGGACGCATCGGCCGCAATCAGCGGAATGTCGGCGGGCGCACCGATCGCATCGCGAACAGATGCAAGCTTGTCGAGATTGCGGCCGGCCATCGCCCATTTCAAGGCGCCGTCGTTCTTGTAGTGCGAGGCCAGATATTCGGCGACCAGTTGGCCGGTGAAACCGGTGGCGCCATAGACCACGGTGTCGAATGCGTTCGAAGATTTCATATTCGAATTCCCTGAGGTAATTTCACCGGTCATTCCGGGATGGTCCGAAGGACCAGACCCGGAATCTCGAGATTCCGGGTTCGATGCTTTGCATCGCCCCGGAATGACGGCTCACTTGAAAATTTCGGATTGCTTTGCTTCGCTCGCAATGACAAGTCCCGATTTGCTATTTCTTCCCGTAGGACACGCCCATGCCGGCGCGGACGTCGGCCTGGATGCCATAGGGCGCGATCGGATAGCGCAGGCCGTTCTTGGCGAGCTGCTTCATGCCAACGATCGCCTTGGCCAGATGCGCAGGCTGCAGCGCCATCAGCATTTCCTCGTCCGGTACGCCGCCATAGCGGCGCTCGGCAAAGCACGGCAGTGACAGGCTGGGCTCGCCGGTCTTCAGGGCCCGGCCCCAGGAATCGGCGCAGGCGGTCTCGCCGACCACGCCCCATTCGAATTTCTTGTAGCCGGTATATTGCAGCCCGTTGATCAGGATGATCATCTGTCCGGGCGTCGCATAGACGAGGCAGATGTCGGGTGGATCGAGCCGGCCGCTCGCGAGCGGTGACACGGCCATCGCCTGATATTGGCCAAACGGGACGATATCGAGCGCTTCCTGACGTTTGCGCGCATCTTCGGCGGTGCCATGCCAGACGCCGACGTAGTTTTCTCCGGCGAGCCATGTGTCGTCCTGCGGACCGAGACCGATCACCGCGCGGCACTGCGCGCCGACGAGATCGGCGCCGGTGATGCCGACGGTCCAGCCCAGCCGCGACGCCATGCTGACGATCTGGTCGGTGGTATGAACGGCGCTCGGTCGCCTGATCTTCGGGATCGCCTCCATCTCCTCGACGCGCGCGAACATCTTGATCCCGGTCACGGTGGTCTTCAGCCGCAACAGGCTGTTGAGGTCCGCCACCATGCCGGCGAGATCGAAGGTGTCCGGCGGTGTCTGCTGTTGCATGGCGTGAGCTCCAAGGATGCGCGCTGTCCATTCCCGCGCGATGTCCGTTTTAGTCCTTAGCGGGCCCTGGAAGCAACTCGTCGATCCGCCCCGAGAGCCGGTAGGCGGCGAGCCCCATCCATTCCCGCACGGCGGTATCGGTTCGACCGAGTCCGTCACCCGCGACATTGGTGAAGCTGAAAAGATCCTCGCGCCCGCCGACCCGCCAACCCACCGGACAAGGCTCCACGTTGAAGCCAATCTTTCGGAACAGACCAACCGAACGCGGCATGTGGAAGGCCGAGGTCACGAGCAGCCAGCGCTCGCCCGCCTTCGGCTTGACCAGATCCTTGGTGAACGCCGCGTTCTCCGCCGTATTGCGCGAGAGCCGTTCCATGATCAGCCGCGACTTCGCGATGCCGAGGCTCTCAAAGATGTCCGCCGCGTAGTCGGCTTCCTTGGCATCGTTCGAAATCAATCTGGCGCTGCCTCCGGTGTAAACCAGGCGCGCGCCGGGATAACGATGCGCCAGGGCCGCGGCGGTAATCATCCGGTCCGGCGAGCTGGTGACCACGGGGGTGTAATGTGCGGCCGACAGGTCGGGATCGACCGATCCGCCGAGAACGATGATGCCGTCGGGGGCGCCACCCTTCGCATCCCAGGGCGGAAAGCGCTGCTCCAGCGGATAGAGCAAGAGGTTGCCGAGCGGTGAGAACCCGAACAGGGCGAGCAGCAGGATCGATACGACAAGGAGCCGGCGCCCGAGCCATGCCGCCCGCGTGGCCAGCAAGATCGCGCCAAGCAGTCCCAGCTCGATCAGAAAATTGATCGGCAACAGCATCACACCGATTGTCTTTGAAAATACGAAAAACAAAGGAACGCCTTTCCAAAAAACTTCGACATCGTCATACGCGGGTGCGCGGGACGTATCCACAGTTGTTCAAAAGAATCTTTCGCGAAAGGATAGCTGCAGTCCGACCACCGCAACTTGAAGGGGGATATCGACTCATGGCCCCGCTGCAGGCACAATCGCGCCGTTCGTGCTCAAACCACTGCTCCCCATGACCCATCATCATCTGCATGCGAGCCCCGAAACCTGCCATTGGGGCTTTTTCGAAGCCAGGCTGAAGCCGGTTCTCACCGTCGAGAGTGGCGATGAGGTGACCATCGACACCATCAGCGGCGGCCCCGACCAGGTGCCGGATCGAACCCGATTTCACGTGCCGCCGGAACTGTTCGAGGTGCACGCGAGGTCCGAACGCATGCTGCCAGGCCATATCCTGACCGGGCCGGTTGCCATCAGCGGCGCCGAGATCGGCGATGTCCTGGAGGTCGAGATTCTCGACGTCAGGCTCCGGCAGAACTGGGGCTACAACCTGATACGCCCGCTCGCCGGCACCCTGCCGGACGATTTTCACGAGACGCGCCTGCTCAACATTCCGCTCGACCTCGAGCGGATGGTTGGCCGCCTGCCCTGGGGCCTCGATCTGCCGCTGGCGCCGTTCTTCGGCGTGATGGGCGTGGCGCCGCCACCGTCCTGGGGCCGCATCACCTCGCTCATTCCGCGCGCGATCGGCGGCAATCTCGACAACAAGGAACTCGGCGCGGGGGCCAAACTCTATCTGCCGGTGTTCGTGCCGGGCGCCTTGTTTTCCTGCGGCGACGGCCACGGCGTGCAAGGCGACGGCGAGGTCTGCGTCACCGCGATCGAAACCGCGCTGCAGGGCCGCTTTCGCCTGACCCTGCGCAAGGATCTGCGCTTCACCTACCCGCGCGCGGAAACCGCGACGCATTACATCACCATGGCGATGGACCCCGACCTCGACCAGTGCGTGGTGCGGGCGCTGCGCGACATGATCGTCCTGCTCGGCGAGACGCGCAATCTGTCGCGCGAGGACGCCTACACGCTCTGCAGCCTCGCCGCCGATCTGCGCGTGACCCAGACGGTCAACGGCTCCAAGGGCATTCACTGCATGATCGCGAAGAGCGTCGTGCACGGTTAGTCGGTCGCTTCATGCGCGAGAAGCCCATCAGCCCGCCGCGCCAACGCATGCTCGAAGACATGAAGCTGCGTCAGATCAACCTGATTTCATCACGCTCTAGCTAGCGAGACAAGGGCTCCGGCGCGGGACTCATCGCGGTCTTCAAGCCGGCCGTTGCGCTGGGTCGGCGCCATAAAGGTTCGGCCCCTTGGTGCCCGGCAGAATGCCGAGCTCGACGATGCCCCATAGCGCGGGCGGAAGGCTCGCAAAAATCAGGATCGCGCCGGTCGTGAAATCTCCGCTCCGGCCGGTTCTGGGGTCGTCAAAGAGGGCGATGCTGCCGCCGACAACGAGCAGGGCGAAGGGGAGCACCCAGAAAGCCAGCAGCCACCAGCCGTTCTTGTTGCGGTCGTGCAATCGCTTGCTGCCCACGGCCAGTATCGGCCACAGGCTTAAGAGCCATATGAATTGCGAAGTCAAGGCGACCATCACGGCCGCCTCTTCGCTGTCGAGGAGAAAGGGAGCGATGGTCAAGACCAGCATCGCGACGATCAGGGCGAGGATCGCCAGCCAATAGGTGCCGCGGCCAATCCGGCCGTCGAAGCTGAAAAGGATCTTCTGCAGCTTCATCGCATACTCTCCAAGGGGCGTCCTCTTGGGTGCTTTGATTGGTCGGTACAGCGGCAGATTTGGTTCGAAACGGAGTTCCTTCAGGCGGCGGAGCGCGGATCGGGTCCGAAACACCCAATTCGAATCCCTTCAGATAATTTGAAGCGTGCGACCAAGGTCATTGGTCGACCGGTTGCCATTCCATCCGGGGACGGCGACCTGACCGCATTTTGCTGTGGCGCAAGACGATGCCTGATGCATTTGGCCGTCAGTTAGGCTACGATGTCGTCGATGACCGACGACAAGGTGAAACGGCGGCTAACCACCATCCTGTGCGCCGATGTGCACGGCTATTCTCGCCATATGGCAGCAGACGAAGCCGGAACGTTGGGCACGCTGCGCCGCTACCGCTCCGCCATTGCAGGATTGGTGGAGCGCCATGACGGGCGGATCGTGAATACTTGGGGCGATGCCGTGATCGCCGAGTTCGCCAGCGTTGTCGAGGCCGTGCAGTGTGCGGTCGAGATTCAGCAGGAAATCTCCAATCAGGATTCGGACCCACCTCACGCGAACCGGATGCAATTTCGTATCGGCGTCAATCTGGGAGATGTGATGGTGGACGGCTCCGACATCTTTGGCGACGGGGTCAACATCGCGGCGCGGCTGCAAGAACTCGCCGAGCCCGGTGGCGTCGTGATCTCCGCATCCGTCTACGATCAGGTGTACAACAAACTATCCGTTGGCTTCGACTGTCTCGGCCAGCAGCAGATGAAGAACGTTGCTCCCGTCGTCAGCTATCGAGTTACCGTGGGCGGCCAAGTCGTCGGGCGACATGGCTTCCATGTTGACGAAAGCCCTGCTCCCGAAGCCGGAACAGTTGCTGCCTCGGAAGCCGGCGCTCGACGGATTGGCGACCGATACGAGCCATCCACGTGGATGGGTTTCATCTCGGACAGGTTAGCGAGCCTGCCTCGCCCCATCGCAGCAACCCTCACAGTTGCGGGCTTTCTGATACTCATCAATGTTTTCACCAATCCGCACAGAATCTGGTTTCATTGGCCAGTCGCGGTATTGTTATTCATTGGCATCATGCGGACAGTGCTCCGGCACAGACCTGCTTCGGACAGAAGTGAGGATAGCCGAAGGCGTCGGGAGTGAGTGGCCTGCGCTTTCGTCCGAAAGGCGAAATTACCAGAGCACGACCGGCTCCGCGAGGCGCCCGGAAGCCGGACAGATTTCGAACCCATCAGATCATTCGCAGCGTGTTTCCGGTGCCTCCGCGTACGGGGGCCAAATGGATTTGCTTCGTCGCCAGAGCTCCTCGCAATGACGCGGAAAGGGCTCAGTTTCACGAGCTACACGTCGAGTCAGGCTCCAAGGAACGTCGTGCAACGCCATGCGTCTCGAGGGATTGAGGCAAGACCACACGTCAAGGAAGGCGATCGCCTTCGTTCAGTCGGCACGGAGACACTCGCAGCTTTTCTTCGCGGTCAACCTTCGCTACGATCCTCCAAAATCAAACGAGATCATCAGGAGGAAACATGCTCAAGGACAGGCTCTCGCTCGCCGATGAAGCCGCGCGCGACGAGGAGATGCGGACAACGCTGTCGACCTGCCCGCGCATCCTCGATCTGATCGCACGCGGCCCCCTTGCCGATCCCGATGCGGAGGCGATCGTCTACCTCCGCTCGCCGCGCGATCCCGCTCCGGTGGTGATCTCCAACGATCACCTGATGGGCGCGATCAAGGCCGCCGAGACTTTCTTCCGCGCGCAGGGCATCGGACATGATGATGCGGTTGCGATCCTGCTGCCGGCCTGCCCCGCAGCGATCGCCGCGATCTGGGGCGCCGCGGCCTGCGGCATCGCCGAGCCGCTCAATCTGCTGTTCACGCGCGAGGCCATCATCGCCCAGCTCAATGCCGTCAAGGCAAAATTGCTGCTGGCGCCGCCGCCGGGCATGCCGGGCGGGCTTTATGAAAAAATCGAAGGCCTGCAAAGCGAAGTCCCATCGCTGCGAGGGATCGTGATCGCGCCGCTCGACGGGAGGATTGCGTTCGACGGCGAAGTCCTCGCCCCCGATCCGGCCTGGCGTGACGATTACGGCACGTGCACGGATGCATCCGAATCCGGTCGGATCGCGGTGATGCTGCCGACCGGCGGCACCACCGGCCACCCCAAGGTCGCCCGCCTCTCCAATCGCGCGATGGTCGCCTCCTGCGTCTCGTCGCGCATGGCACTGGATTATCGCAAGGGCGACCGCGCCATGATCCCGCTGCCACTTTTCCATGTCGGCGGCCTGTTCGTCGGCGTCGGCGCCAGCCTGTCGGCCGGTGCGACCAACGTCATCGGCGGACCTGCCGGCGCGCGCGATCCGGCATTCGTCACCGATTTCTGGAAGCTCATCGAGAGCCATCGCGTCACCCATTCCGGTGGCGTGCCGACCACGCTCGGCGCGCTGGCCGACATTCCGGTCGGCGATTGCGCCATTTCAAGCCTGCGCGTCACCGCAGTGGGGGCGGCGGTTTGCCCGCCGGAAATCGAGCGGCGCTATCTCGCGACCTGGGGCGGCTCCTGCGTGCAGCAGGTCTACGGCATGACCGAACTCGCGGGCGGCATTGCCCACGATGTCGCCGGCGTCCAGCCCCGCGCTGAAGCGGTGGGCACCAGAAATCCGATGGTGGAGCTTGCGATCCTCAGCCAGGGCAAGCTGCAGACGGGACCGTGGCCCTCGCCGGTCGGCGAATTGCTGACCAGGGGGCCGCAGGTATTTTCCGGCTATGTCGACCCCAAGCAGACGGAGGACGCATTCCACGAGGGCTGGCTGCGCACCGGCGACATCTGCCGCATCGACGCCGATGGCTTCATCTCCATCATGGGCCGCGCCAAGGACGTCATCATCCGCGGCGGCCACAATATCGATCCGCGCACCATCGAGGACGCCGCGCTGGGATTTCCCGGCGTCGGGCTGGCCGCCGCCGTCGGCCGCCCCGATGCCTATGCCGGCGAAGTGCCGATGCTGTTCGTGTCGCCGCAGCCGGGCGTCATCATCGATCAGCAGGCGCTGGCCGACTACGTGCAGGAGAAGATCATGGAGCCGCCGGCGCGCCCGCGCACGGTTGCGATCATCGCCGACATGCCGGTCACCGCGGTCGGCAAGATCTTCAAGCCGAAGCTGCGAGAAATCGCGGCCAGGGCCGCCGCGCGCGAACTTCTCAGGACCGCGGGGTTATTGGATGAGGTGAGCGTCGAGGCGATCACCGATCCCTCCCGTGGCCTCTATCTGCGCGTCGAGGCGCCCGCCGACAAGGCGGCCGAGGCGAAGCGCCTGTTGCAGCAATTCCCGGTGAAGGTCGAACTCGCCGAGTAGCGCATCCGCGGCCGCAAATGGACGGCTGCCCCCCAGAAGTTAACGAGTTTGACGCTCCCCGCCGCGCCTGAACGCGCCGGGGCGCGTCCTGCGTTTGCGATCGAGTCGGAAAAAAATCAATTTATAGAGCCGGATCAACACCGTATTCAAACGGCTAGGCAAAGCCATCAAAACCAAATAGAGTCTAAAAAGTTACTTTTCTGTACAGGCGTTAAGGAATAGCGTTTTCCTATGGCCACTGAAAAAGCCGAAACTGACCGCATTCCCGTAACCTTGGCTCTCGCAACGATCGGCTACCTGGAAAAACTCGTGAAGCAGGGCACCCACGGTACCAGCGTTCCCGGCGTCGCAAGAACTTTGATCGAGGAAGGCATCCGGCTCGCCATCAAGGACGGGCTGCTGTCGATTCGAGACAACGGCAGGACACCGTGAGGCCAAGGTTCGGGGAACAAGCAGGTTCGGCGCAGGTGAGGCCAGACGATCCGACGAGAGATCAAGCCTGGAACCAATCTCATGCCCGCCCACACACCGACCCATCAATCGCCCTTTCGACCCACCTGGACCGTCGAGCGCCTCGAGCTGCTGAAAATCCACTTTGACGCCGGCCTGTCCTGCCGTGAAATCGCCGCCGAGATCGGGGTCAGCCGCAACGCCGTGATCGGCAAACTCTCCCGCCTCAATCTGACGCGCGACAAGGCCGGCAATGAGCCCCTGGTTGCGAAAGGCAAGCCCAAGCGCCCTCGCCGCGAACCGGCGCCGAAGCTGCGTTATCAATTGCAGAAGGCGCTGCGGACCGTGCCCATGCCGGCCGCAAGAGACGAGCCGATCCACAACGGCCATAGCTGCTCGTTGTTCGAGCTCAGCAACGAGCGATGCCGCTGGCCCATCAGCACGCCCGGCGCGGCCGATTTCTGCTTCTGCGGCAACCCACCGGTGGACGGCATGCCCTATTGCCCCGGCCACAGCCGCCTCGCCTACCGCGTCTCCGCGCGGTAGTGCCACCACGAGGGTCCGGCGCCGCGAACCCGCGATCCTACGCGGCTTGCGGCGGCGGTCCGAACTCGCGGTCCAGGCACGCCGACAGATGCGCTTCAGCGTCTTCCGGCGAAATCGTCCGGTCCGCCAATTCCCCTTCGATGCAGGCGTCCGCCACGTGTTCGAGGACGAGCAGGCTGCGTGCCAGGTCCGCATTGCTCATGTCGGCGGCGTGCGGCAGATTCCGCCTGAGATAGGCAATATGAAACAGCCTGCTCTTGGCGCGGGCGGCACGGACCCGCTCTTCGGTGACTGCAAGCTCGCGCATCATCCGCCGAAACTTGAGCGTCGCGCGGTGATGTTTCAGCATGATGCGCGCCCGCTCGCGGGTATCGCCGGCGACGACGAGTTCCTTGTGCTCATCGGCGATCCAGTCCGCATAGACCGCAAGCAGGATGTCGACCTTGTCGGTGAAATGCCGATAGAAGGTCTGCGGCGCATAACCGGCCCGCCGCGCGATCCTGTTCGACTGCGTCGCGTCGAAGCCGCGCTCCTCGAATTCCTGCCATGCCGCGCGCACGAAAGCAGCCCGCGTGGCCGCTGGATCCCTCCGCAGGCCGACTTTCCGCTCTTCGTGATCCGTCGCAGCGTCCATCAGGAACTCCGGAACATCACGGGCACGGCCAACCAATCCATCAAGCGGTCAAATTCTCATATGCGTTCCCCGCGCCGCAATCCACATATGAGACCGGACCGTTCTTAGAATACCTCAACATTCCTTAGAATACCTCAACGTTGGCGAGATGTATCGCCACGCGCAAGTCCCCCGGCTGTTTTCCACCTCGCATGGCGGCATCCGGCCGGTGCGCCATAAAGCCGCGTCTGAAAAGTCGGCTCACACTGTCAGTTCAATGAGAGCGGGCCTATTCCGCCGCCTCGACACGCTTGGTGCCGAGCGCGCCCAAAGCCGCCAACGCCTGCGCGATCGCGGCCTGTTGCGCCGAAGAGGCCTCCGGCATCGGCGCGCGGGACCAGGTCTTCGGCAGCCCCTGCAGCGTCTGTGCATGGCGCGCGCAGGCCGGCAGATTGTCGGCAACGATCGCATTCCACAATGTCAGGAGCTTCTGGTGCAGGTCGAGTGCACGAGGGTGATTGCCCACCTTGACCGCGTCCCACAGTGCCACCGAGGCATGCGGGGCGGCAGTCAGGATCGCCGCGATCGATCCGTGGGCGCCGAGCGTATAGGACGGATACATCAGGGCATCGACCGCGCTGTAGATCAGTTTGTCCGGCGCCATCATCATGAGATCTGCGAACAGCTTGAGGTCGCCGGCGCTCTGCTTGACGCCGACCACCAGCGGAACTTCCGTCATGATGCGGGTGAGCAGCGCCGGCGACAGATAGGACCAGGGCACGACGTTGTAGATGATGATCGGCATGCCGGTCTCGTCCGCCATGCGCCGGAAATGGTCGACCATCGCCTCGTCGTCCGGCTTGAACAGATAATGCACGGGAGTGACCTGCAGCGCCGCGACCTTCATGTCGCTCACCAGCTTGCCGCGCTTGATCGCGTCGCGCGTGGAGTCGACGATGATGCCGGCGATCACGGGAATGCGTTCCTTTGCGGCCTCCACCGTCGCCGCCATCAGGTCGCGATACTCCTCATGATCGAGCGTATGGCCCTCGCCAGTGGAGCCGCCCGCCGCCACGCCGTGGACGCCAGCGCCGATCAGCCACTCCATTTGCGGCGCGACCAGGTTGACATCGATCTCGCCGTCCTTGCCAAACGGAGTCGTCATCGGAGGTATCACGCCTGTCGGACGCACTGTCATGATCGGCCCTCGCGCTTCGTTGTCCCGTAGGCGCCAGCATCTTTGTCCGGCTGCGGGACAAGATTAGCGAAGGCCGAACCCGTTCGCCAGTGCGGCGCGGCGCCCGGCAAGTCAGGCATGCAGGGCGGCGTCGCGAGCCCCGTGCGTTACGCGCGCGGACCCTCACCCCAGCCGCCAGCCGACCTCCGCGGTGAAGCTTTCGAAGAACTCGCGATCGTAGGCGCGTTCCGGCGTTTGCCGGACTCGCTCGTCGAGCCTGCGCGCGTCATCGCCGACCAGGATGCGCCATTGCTCCGCCTTGACGCCGTCGAGGATGATCTTCGCGGCCTGGCCCGCGGTGGTCGGCGCCTCCTCGAGGAAGCTTCGCGCGCGCTCGGCGGCGAGCGCCTGGATATCCTCGTCCGACATCGCGCCGGTATCCATTCCCATGCCTTTCAGACGCTGCCGCGTCTGCAGGATCTCGTCGTCGTTGAGCCGGTCGGATTCCGAGCCATGCTGGACCTTGCGCGAGTTGGAGACGATCGACGTTCCGATATGTCCCGGCATCACGACGGAGCATTTGACGTGTGGCGCGTTGAGGCGAAGATCATTGATGAGCGCCTCGGTAAACCCCTTCACCGCGAATTTGGCGGCGCTATAGGCGGTATGCGACGCGCCCATGCCGATCGAGGCCCAGAAGCCGTTGACGCTGGAGGTGTTGACGATGTGGGCCTCGTCCGCCTTCACCAGCAGCGGCAGGAAGGTCCGCACCCCGAGATAGACGCCGCCCCAGCAGATGTTGAAGGTTCGCTCCCACTGCGCGCGCGAATTGGTGAACAGGCTGCCGCCGCCGCCAATCCCGGCATTGTTGAACAACAAATGAATCCGGTCGGTCTGCTGCTGCGCGACCAGTTCATCGCGAAAGCGCGTCAGTTCGTCCTCGATCGCCACGTCGGCGACATGGGTGGTCACGCGCAGGCCCTGCGGCAGTTTTTCCACCTCGCACAGCCGCCTGGTCTCGGCCATCGCGGCTTCAGACACGTCGCACAGCGCGACGTTGCAGCCTTCCGCGACGAGCTGACGCGCCAGCTCGCGGCCCATGCCCGTACCGCCTCCGGTGATCACGGCAATCTTTCCGGCAAAATCCTTCATGGCTTCCCTGAACCTGTTGTTGTTTTTTCTTGCAAGACTGGCGCGCACCTCGCGCACCGCACGAAAGTGTAGCAGCTGCATGACGTTGGTAAAGCCCAGGCGGAAAGCCAGTGCCAAGGCCCACGCCCACGATGGACTCTCAGGTCCCCGCGAGTTTGGTGAAATCCGGAGGCCTGCGCTCGGCAAAGGCCGTGAAGGCCTCGCGCGCTTCCGCGGTGGCCAGGCGCGCCTTGAACTGCGCGCTTTCGTTGCGGATCTGCGCGATCAGCGTGTCGGGATCGCGCATCAGCCGCTTGGTGATGCTGACGGCACCCGCCGGCTGCCGCGCCAGCCGCGCGGCCAATGCGGCCGCCTCGGCATCGAGCTTGTCCAGCGGCACGACCCGATTGGCCAGTCCCCAGGCCAGCGCGGAATTGGCGTCGACGGCTTCGCCGAGCGCGAACATCTCGAAGGCCCGCGCATAGCCGATGCGCAGCGGCATCAAGAGACTGGACGCGGCTTCCGGCACCAGCGCCAGGTTGACGAACGGCGTCGACAACAGCGCATTCTCCGCGAGCACGACCAGGTCGCAGTGCAGCAGCATCGTGGTGCCGATCCCGACGGCGCGGCCCTGCACCGCGGCAATCAGCGGCCGGCTCGACTGCGCCAGCGCCTGCAGGAAGCGCCCGACCTGCGGCTCGGCCCGGAAGCTGCCCATAGCCATTGCCGCGAACTCGCCGACATCATTGCCCGCCGTGAACATGTCGCCCTCGCCGCGAATGAGCAGGACGCGGACCGCCGGGTCGGTCTCGGCATTTTGCAGCGCGTCGGCCAGCGCGCCATACATCGCGTTGGTCAGCGCGTTCTTCTTGTCGGGCCGGGCCATCGTCAGCGTCAGAACGCCGGCCGCGTTGTCGAGCCTGATATGGTCGGTCATTGATCGTCTCCTTTGGGAAATTTGCTCTGCAAGCTCGCAAGCCAGCGCGCCACCACCTCGATGTCGGCGTCGGAGAAGCCTTCGGTGAGGCGCGCGTTGATCCTGGCCAATTCGGCCTTGGACTGCGCCAGCGCGGCGCGGCCGGCGGGGGTCAGCCACAGCCGCCACGCGCGCCCGTCATCCGGATCGGCGCGCCGCTGGATCAGCCTGGCCGCCGTCATCCGCTCCACCAGTCCACTGATGCCGGGCGGATTGAGATCGAGCGCGGCCGCCGCCTCGCTCATCGGAACGCCGTCTTTCTGGCCCAGCACGAACAGCAGGCCCGACTGCGCGGCGGTCACGCCGCCATCGCCGCTGCGCTCCGCCACATGGCGCTGCAGGCGGCGCTGCGCGACGTTGAGCAGGAACACCAGCCGATGGTTGGCGCGTGAGGACAAACGAAACCGGCCCTTCAGAATATACTTCGCATGCGAAGTATATAGACCGGTTCAGCCGGGCTGTCACGTCGAATGTGACGGCGAATGTGCCAGCGCCCCAGGGCGGGAGGGACCGGGCGCAATCGCTCCCCCAGGGACCGGTCGTCAGGCCGTCGGCGCGCTCGCCACGGCCTCCGCATCGATCGGCAACGAGAAATACTCGACCCGTCGCGACGGCGTGTTGTTGAGCAGCAACCGCGTCACGTCGGGCCGCGAATAATGTCCCGCCGGATCGGCGGCGTTCTTGGCCACGCCGATCATGCCGAGATCGATATCGGCGTAGAGAATGCCCTCCTGATCCTGCGGCAGTTTCTCGGCCAGCGACGAACCATCCGGACCGTAGATCACGGCATGGCCGCCGCCGGCATGGAGCAACTGGTTCTTGTCCGGCGTGTCGCAGATTTCATCGATCATCGCCTGCGAGACGGTGGCGCACGGCGCCAGCACGAAACAGGAGCCCTCCACCGCATAGATCTTGCTGGCGGCGTTGTTGACCTCCGCGCCGAGGGCATGGGCAAACGGGTCGTAGAGCGAGAAGCTCGGCCAGGCCGCGACATGAACCTGCTCGTCCTGCGCATACATCGCGTATTTGGTCAGCGGCTGCAGATGTTCCCAGCAGCACAAGGCGCCCAGGCGACCGATATCGGGCCTCGCATGAACGCTGAGATCGCTGCCGTCGCCGTCGCCATAGACCGTCCGTTCGGCGTGGGTCGGCCGCAGCTTGCGACGTCTGGCGATGGTCTCACCGTCGGGGCCGATCAGCCATTGCGCCAGATAGAGGCTTCCGCCGCTTCGCTCAGACAGCCCGAGCACCGCCGTGATGCCGGCCTGCCTGACCGCCTGCCGCAACGTCTCGGCCTGCGGGCTGTCATAGGACAGTGAATTGTCGAAATAGCGCTGCACGAAGCCGCGGCCGATCGCCCAGGCCGGCGCGCCCATCCAGATGTACCAGGGATAGCCGGGGATGAAGGCTTCGGGAAACGCGATCAGTTTCGCGCCCTTGCGGGCCGCTTCATGGATCAGGCCAATGGTTTTCTCCACCGTTGCGTCGAGATCGAGCCAGGCCGGCGCGGCCTGCACCACGGCCACTTTATACTTCGGATGCTGAATGCCCATCGATGCGCTCCCTGCCCGGAGGGCGGGCGAGGATCGACATCCGCCTCTCACATGCGGCCCAAGCCTAGCCAGCGCGGGACAGCATGCTTGTTCGAGGCGGAAGCAAAACTTGACCGGGACGGAAAAGCGGGTTCGACCTGCCCCGCCCGACCACCTTGTCGCGTTACGTCCCGCCATCTATCATCCCTTCGATGCGATGATGGAGCGAGCCTATCGATCTGGCAGGCGGAGGCCTCCCGATGACCGTTCGATACGACACCTCTTCCGAACCCGCGCGCCGCCGTCTCGCGCTGTGGCAGGACATCGTCTGCGACGTGTTCGTCCAGCTCGATTGCAAGTCCGACCTTGCGGATTTTCACGGCTCGGTGGCGCAATCGAAATTCGGCGAGATGTCGCTGACGCGCGTCGACTCGTCGCGGCAGCGGGTGTTTCGGACGCGCTCGCGCATCGCGCGCGCCAGGGAGGACTATCTGCTGTTCGCCTTCGGCGTCCACGGCACAGGCGGCGTCGTTCAGGATGGCCGTGAAACACTGATCCGGCCGGGCGGGTTCGCCTTCTACGACACGACGCGGCCTTACGAACTGTCATTCGACGCGGATTTCGCCCAGACCATTCTGCAGGTCCCACGCAAGATGGCGCTCGCCCGTCTCGGTGCCGTCGAGGACATGACGGCGATCGCGTTTGCCCCGGAGCAGCCGCTGCATCGTCTGGCGTCCGATTTCATCGCGGGCCTGTCGCAGGCGATCGAGAGCGTCGAGGCGCCGGTCGCCGAGCGGCTGTCCGCACAGGCGCTCGACCTGATCGCGCTCGCCATCGCGCCATCGGCTGCGCGGCCAAACGGCTCGACCTACAGTTCGGCGCTGCTGTATCGGCTGAAATCCCATATCCACGCGCATCTCGCCGATCCCGACCTGTCGCTGTCAGGCACGGCGGCGGCGCTCGGGATCTCATCGCGGCACGTCAACAATCTGCTGGCCGCCCAGGACCAGTCGTTCGGCCGCTATGTGCTGGCGAGGCGGCTCGAGCAATGCCGCCGCAACCTCGCCGATCCCTCGCTCGCCCATCGGCAGGTCTCCGAAATCGCCTTTGCCTGGGGCTTCAACGATCAGTCGCATTTCTCCAGGGCGTTCAAGGACCGCTTCGGCCTCTCGCCGCGCGACTACCGCGGCAGCGGGAGGAGATGACGTTGCCGTCGGCCATGAGCGGACACCGGCAGGGCAAACGGCCGGGCTGGCGCGGCATTGCACCTCACGAAGTCCCCGACGTAATCCGGCACGGGCTCGCCATCGATATCGCATAGCGTCTGAATTTCGTCAGCAACCTCCGCCGACATGTCTTTTGCCCAATGTTCGAGCGTGTTGAAGGCAATGACGCGGACCGGATCGTTGAATTGACCCGACATGAGATCGTCGATGATCGTCGCGAGGTCGGTCCGCTCGAGCTCTACCTCGCGGTCGACGGCTCCCCTCGCGTGGAGGCGATCGACGACGACGTATATGGTCTGATCGGCGCCGTAGGGGACAATGCTTGGTGACCAGCTTGTATCTCGCATGACGACGGCTCCGAAAAGAAACGTTACCGAACCAAGCCCGCCGGTGATCGCAAGTTCCAGGGGCCTCCTGGAACTTTGTCGCGGCGTGGCGCTTGTTGGTTCGACATTCCTGTTGGGGGATCGTGGCCGTGAATCGGTTCGTCGTTGCGATCGTGGGACTCGCGGTTACGGCGTTCCCATGTCTGGCGGAAAGTCTGGCGGAAAACGGAATGGCCTCCTATTACGGCGGGCGGGCTCATCGCGGCGAGATGACCTGCGCGCACCGGACTCGTCCCCTCGGAAGCATGGTCACCGTCACCTATCGAGGACACTCGGTCCAGTGTCGGATCAATGACCGTGGCCCCTTCATTCAAGGCCGCGTGATCGATCTCTCGCTCGGTGCGGCCCGCGCGCTTGGCATGATGAGCGCCGGCGTCGTCCACGTCTTGGTGGAATGAAGGACGCCATCGGGGAGCTGAATCGGCCCGCTGGCGCCGGCGCCACAGTCAGCTATTGTCAACCCAAGACCGACGCCACCTCCCGATCGCTTCCGTTGCCGCCTGCGATCGCCCGCGATCAACGCGACCATCATCAGAAGAGACGCCGATGCTTCGCCTGTTCCTGGCTACCGTTTGCGCGTTGGCCTGGATGGCGGCCGACGGTCGAGATACCAACGCGCAGACCTGGCCGCAGAAGCCGATTACCCTGATCCACGGGTTCGGGGCCGGCGGCAACGCCGATTCAATTTCCCGGCTGGTCGCCGGTGCGCTGTCGGAACAGCTCGGCGTGGCGGTGATCGTGGATGCGAGACCGGGCGCCGGCGGCAACATCGCCTCGGACATGGTCGCGCGCGCCGAGCCGGACGGCACCACCATCGCGCTCCTGACCGGAGGCCACGCGGTCTCCGCAGCCCTTTACAAGAAGCTCAAATTCGATCCGGTCGAAAGCTTTGCCTTCGTGTCGCTGATCGGCACCTTCCCCTTCGTGATCGCCACCCGCGCGGACAGTCCGATCACCGATCTCGCCGGCCTGATCGCCACCGCGAAGGCGCAACCGGGCCAGCTGACATTCAGTTCGGTGGGCTTCGGTTCGACCCAGCATCTCACCGGCGAACTGCTGTCGATGACAGCTGATATCAAGCTGACGCATGTGCCCTATCGCGGCGGCATGCAACCGCTCACGGACGTCCTGGGTGGCCAGATCGACCTGATCGTCGACACCATCACCGTCACCGGCCCCGCGATCAAGGCCGGCACGCTCCGCGGCCTCGGCGTTTCCAGCGCGGAACCCTCACCTTCGCTACCGGGAATCGCGCCGATTGCCCGACAGCTGCCGGGGTTTGACGTCAGCTCATGGATCGGCATCGCGGCACCGGCCAGTACTCCGCCGGCCGTGATTGCGCGCCTGAACGAGGCGCTGCGCACGACCATCGCATCGTCGGCTTTTCGAGAACGGCTCGATCTCCTGGGCGTGCGGGCGCAGGCCTCCTCGCCCGCGGAGATGCACGACTTCGTCGCGGCGGAGATCAAGCGCTGGGCGAGTGTGATCGAAAAGTCCGGCGTGCAGCGGATCGAATAGGCAAAAGGCTGATCATCATACGATCGAGCGCCTGAGCGTTCTCGCCGACCGGTTTTCTGACCCTCAAAATAAAAAACGGCCGCTGCAGTATGCCAGCGGCCGACCGGGCACGATAATGTCTTGCGAGATAAAAAAAGCCTTCAGCCCCAGTGGTTTCACTGTACGCAGATCAGATGAATCTTTGGAGTCAAAACGCGTCGCCCGATGCAGGAACACGACGGGTGTGGCGTATTCTTCACGTGGAAATTACGGGGGTTCCGGATTCATCAGGTTGCAACATCTCATCCGGGTTGCGTGATGGCCGCAGGATTGAAACTCAGGGCTACGGACCCATCGTCGACGATACCCGGATTGCGTGGCCACCTTGATTCAGCGCAATCGGCGGTGACGCGATCCAGTGTTAGCGTGGTGTCGTCCAATGTTCGATTTTGACCAACCACTGCTGATCGCCGGACTGCTGCTCGGGATTTCCTCGAGCCTGCATTGTTTTGGCATGTGCTCGGGCATCGCTGCCAGTCTGCACCTCGCCGCCGAGTTCGATCACCAACACCCGACCCGCTCCGTTCTGGCGACGACATTGCTGATCAATGCCGGCCGGATTTCCGGCTACATGGTTGCGGGTGCGATCGTCGGAGGCGCAGGCTCGGGCGTTTTCGGCGCGTTCGATCATGCGACAGCGCACGCCATTCTGCGTTGGGCCGCCGCGGTGGCGCTCGGCTGGATCGGGCTGTCGATGCTCGACGTCCTGCCACTCCCGGCCGGCCTGTACCGGGTTGCATCTCACGTCAGCCGGTTCATGGATTCCGCCGCCCGCGCGACCCGATTGCCGAAGACGGCCGGTCTCGTTCTGAGCGGCACAGTCTGGGGTTTTCTGCCCTGCGCCATGGTCTATGCCGCGCTGTTCTATGCGATGTTCTCCGGCTCCTGGCTGGGCGGGATGGTCGTCATGTCGGGCTTCGGACTCGGGACATTGCCGGTCATGATCGGAACCGGCCTCGGGCTTCCGCTGCTGCGTCGCCGGGCGACGTCGGCCTGGCTGCGAACGGCCGTGGGAGTGGGCATCCTCGCCATCGGGATCGTGAGCGCCGGCATCTCTCCGGCAGCCTTCGCCGCGTGGTGCCGCTCCGGCTGATCGCAGCGGTGATGGATACGGCGCCGAATGAGCCTTCGGACTGTAGCCTTTAGCCAAACACCAGACAGACGAAGCCCCGTACAGCGCAGACGATGACGCCTCCGATCAGCAGCAACGAGGCGAGCATGCCTGCGAGAGTCAGGCCCACGGTGGTCCTGCTGACGACGATATCGTTATGCATGGTCAGCGCCCCCGCCCTGCCTGAGCGACCGTAGCACGAGTCGTAATTCTCGCGAAACGCGTATGATATTACCTTGCATCGTATGCGGGCATTAGGCACGGCATGGCCGTCACGCAGTGGATGTCCGAAATATGATTTGGAACCGGTCCGTCAGCGCGACGAATTCGCGGGCGGCAAACAAATGCTGAAGTGAGCGCGTCAGCGTCGCTTTCGCCGGCGATCCGGCACGCGAAGCGGCGCCGGATCACGCCGCTGGTGCAGCCGTATCCTTGGCGACTGCATCGAAATCCATCCAGTTCACACCCTTTTTATTCTCGATTGAGCACACCCGCCACGACGTCACCGCTCCGAGCGGCGTCGCCCCCGATCGTACCGACGGATGCGCCGTGCCGTAGCGCTCTTCGAGACAAGATACGGAGAATTCGGCATGCGGATCGGTCTTGGGCGGGCCCGGGACGACCATGGTCGTAGCAGACAGAGAGCCCCGCGGTCAGAAATTTCACAGCCGCGACGAGGATTTGGAGAGAACGGACGAGATCAGACGGCGCTCGCCTGGCGCAGCGTGATCCGAGTCAATTCGGAGGGGCGACCGAGCCGCAGCGCGAAGCCGGGCCACAGCGCGGTACCATTGTTCACGTACAGCGTCATACCGTCGACGTCGTAACGGCCCGAGACAAAGCCAGCATTGGCGCGCGCGGCAAGCCGGTCGATTCCCAGGATCAAGCCGCCGTGCGTATGTCCGGAGAGTTGCAGAGCCACGCCGAGCTTCGCGGCGTGCCGCGCGTCGCTCGGCTGGTGATCGAGCAGGATGACAGGGACGCCATTGGGAGCGCTTTCGAGGACTGCGGCAAGGTCGCGGACGGGATGTCCAGTGCGGCGCGACGCCCGGTCGGTGATCCCTGCGAGAACCAGCCTGCCGCCGTCGCGATCGAGAATGAGGTGCCTGTTTTCGAGCGACAGCAATCCCAACGCGGCGAAGTGTGCCATCCACGTGCTGTAGCCGAAGATGTATTCATGATTGCCGGAGATGACGTAGACGCCGTCGATTGCCTTCAAGTCCCGCAACGGCTCGATGTCGGAGCGTCGCGCTTCGAGCGTGCCGTCGATCAAATCTCCCGTAATCGCGATCAGGTCCACCCCGAGTTCGTTCGATCGCTCGACGACGGCGCGCGCCCATGAGGCGGGAAACAGCCGGCTGATGTGAAGGTCGGTCAGTTGCAGAATGGTGTAGCCGTCGAATTGTTGCGGAAGTCCGTGGATACCGACTTCGATGTCCTTGAGCGGCGGAATCCGCATCGCCTGATGGACGCCGATCGCCGCTGCGACGGCAGCCAACGCCGCCAATCCGTAGCGGACGCCGTCGGGCGCGCTCACGATGCCACCGTGGATCAGAATTCCGAAGAGCAGTCCGACATCGAGCAGCAGTTGCAGCAGCGCCAGCAGGACGATCGCGCCGAACGCCCAGTTGAAGAGGGCGACCACCGGACGTGGAAACTCCGGAGAGAATACCGAGCCCGACGAGAGCTCGCTCCAGCGATGAAACTGCAATGCGACCAACGCGAGCACCGCGGCCACGATCTTGATCGAGAGCGGCAGCTCCAGCGGCCAGATGAAGCGGGTCAGGAGCAGCAGATAGATCAGGCCGAATATAAGTTGGGGAATCGGTTCGCTCCGGATTTGATCGGTGCGGCTTTCGTACACGAAGCCCCGCACGATCTCGACTCGAAATGGCTTCAGTCGGGATGTTTGTCCGGCCGCTTCATCGGCGCGGTCGGGGGCTCGCAGATTTCACGCTTGAGATTCATCAGATTCAAAAGGTGACCAGTCGCCCTCGCATCGCACAGCGCTCGGTGATGCGTCTCGAGTTCGATCCCGTAGAGCTCGCACAGTTTCCCGAGACCGTGGCATTTGTGTGCGGGGTAGCGCCGACGTATTCCTGCGACGGTGCATAGATTCGTAGAACCGGAAGCGGCGATCGATTCGTTCGTACTCATGGCTTATGAAGCCGTGATCGAAATTTGACGTTGTGAGTCACGAAGAGTCCGTCGCCCATGAACCGCATGCAGCTGTCCGCGACCTCGGCGAATATCGGCGCGCCGCGGACATCTCGTTCGTGACGCCAGTGATCCGCGTTATCTTGGCCCGGATGGCTCGCCGTGGATTCACCAGGGAATGCCACTCGTCGACGACCCGGTGGTTGCGGATCCTGACCGCGCCGATTTCGGTCATCCGATCGCGGTCGGTAGGCCAAGTTGCGGCTCGTCCCGGTCGTCTCCCTGCAACGAGGAGAACGAGACGCCCAGACGTCGCACCGAAGCCGGCCATCACCACGTTCGACGTGGGAACGTGGGTGTCCGACTCATCGAAGTAGGCGGTGAAGATCACGGGGCGATTGTATGAGGAAATCCCATACCGGTTTTTCCCCCGGTCTTGCCCAGAGGGAATTCCGGGTAAGATGGACGATGGCAAGATTTTCGGGTGTTATTGAATTTGCTTCTGAATTTTGGTCGGAGCGAGAGGATTTGAACCTCCGACCCCTAGTCTCCCAGACGGGAGCGAATGTTTGAAATACCTACGCTTTTTTGGAAACCATAGGAATCTGCCCCCATTGAATTCCCAGAGGTTTTCATTTCGATTGGAAACCGGAAATCGACCGCTCCGGGCGCTTCATCACCGCTCGACGGTCTCGCGATACCATTCACCGCTGTTCGAACGTCCGTTGGCCTAAGCGGCCTTTTGCCTTCGAGGGCAAGGGGCCATCGGTCTCGGTCAGGATGCGGTCACGCGGCACTCGGGCCGCTGGCTGACGGCCTTTTTCACTGTGTAGCATGGCCGGGAACTTCCGCGTGTATCCCGATGGCGCGCCGAGACGATCTCATACTATAGTTCTGCGAGCGCAATTTCGGGGTGGTGTTGGGGGTCAGACCAATGTCCATGAATCGTACATCTCCGGCCAGCCTCCTGCGCCGCCTCGAGGCAGCGCTCAGCGCGCACGACGGCAACGAGATGGCGTCTATCATCGCGTTTATCTCAGTCACGTTTGACGCCAAGGCGCGGCAAAAGCAAGCAGCCGACCCCGCCCTCATCACGCTCTACGGCCTAGTCGGCCTCTTCCTGAGAGACACGGGGGATACCAAGGAGGCACGCGGCTTCCTCGAGTCCTCGATCGCCGTCCAATCGTTGCTAGGAAGTGCCGCCGACGAGATCGGAGCCTCGGTCGCGGACGCGCTTAAGGAAATGCTCGAGACGGATCTCGAGCGCGCAGGTCAAACAGGAGACCACAAGGCCGGTCGCCGCGCCGCGAGTGAAATGCTCCTCTTGCTGCAGCGCACCGGGGCGTCGCCCACCGCCCACGCGGCCTGTCTCAACAACCTCGCCTACTTCGAATTACAGGGCGGCGATATTTCTTCGGCCGAGCGTCGCTACGCCGAGGCCGTTGCGCTCTGGCGACGTCACGATAGCCAAGCGCTGCCAAGCGATCTGCCCAGCGGCCTCAACAACTTGGCGCGACTCCATCTGCGCCGCGGTGACTGCTCCAAGGCGTTCCCGTTGTTCCGAGAGGCCGTAAGTCTCCTGCAAGAGTCCTGCGATGCTGGACGGTCGGACTTCCTCTCTATCGTGGCCGCCCTCGGCTCGCGATTGCGCACCCTCGACGAGCGCGACCCTAAGGCCGCGCAGGTGGTGGAGCTATGTGAACGCATCCTGCTTCTCGGCCGGGTCAGTTCCGAATTCGGGCTCGCCTTGGATGCCGGCGGCGGCGGCCCAGAGGCCGAGGGCCTACATGCCGCAGCGGTCGCGATTTTCGAGCGAATTCTGGGTCCGTCACACACCGACACGCAGCTTGCCAAAAGCCGCCTCGCCGCGTCGGTCCGCGCCTGATGTCCGCGCGCGCCCCGCTCGCCAACCCGTCACGAGCCCGCCAAGCGCAGGCGATCACTCCCCTACCCGCGATCCGCCCATTCTTCGTCGGCCTACGACCCGCGCTTGAAGCCAGCGAGAACCAAGCACAGCGGGCGATGGACCCCGATCAATTGCTCCGCCGACTGGCGGACGCCTTCATCTGCGCCGACTACGCCGCCACGTTTCGCCTGGCACTGCGGTTTGGGGCCGAGACGCCGTGCCTTCAGGCGGCTCAGTTGCTGCTGATTAGCATCGCATATCTCGACGGCCCGAGCCCACGCTTAGCCGCACTCGCCGACGCCCTCATCGGCTTGTCGCAAGCCGCGCCTTGGGTCAGTCGCCTCCTAAGTGTGGTCGCAGGCCATGCAGAGACCGATGACCTGAGCGCCGTCGACGATGAAGCACAACGCTGTCAGCTCAGCTTTTACCTCGGATGGCGCGCGCTGCTGGCCGGGAACCGGAATCAGGCGCAGGCAGCCTTTGCCGAGGCCGCGTCGTGCGACACCGATGTGCTAGAGCGCGAACTAGCTCGTCGCGGCGGCACGCCGTGGCCACCGCCCCAACACCGGGACGTCGAGCGTCAAGCCGCGAAGCTGAATGCGGACGTCACGGAGCTTCTCCTTCTATCCGACCTCAAAGCGCTGTCGGACAAGGCGCAGGAAGCCTGGACCCTTGCGCGCGACCGTCTCGAGTCCTTTTCAGGGGCCTATCGCCAGAGCCTCTACAATCGCGCGGCGGCCGACTTCCGCCTTGGACGTTTCGACGAGGCGGAGGCGAACGTCCGACAGCTGCTATCGACGCTGAACCCTGAGATAGGGGCCGACGCCCGGACATTTTCTGCCGGTCAAAACCTCTTGGGACTCTTGCACATCGACAGCGGTCGGCTCCGCGAAGCAGAGGCGTCCTTTTCGGAGGCGATCGCGACGATCGAGCGCTACGACCTGCCACATGACGCTAGAACAGCGCAGATGTTCGGCAACCTGGCGGAGGTGTATCGAGAACGGGACGACTTGGCGTCCGCGGCGCCCCTCTACGAACGATGCTTGGCCTACCTTCCGGCAAATGAACCCGATGTCGCACTCGAGCGTGCGCGTTGGCTCCTGAACGTCGCGCAGATCCACATTTTTGAGGGCGATCTCGATGGCGCGAAGGTGTTGCTCGACGAAGCCAACATCATTCGTCGCTCGATGCTTCCAGCGGGCCACCAGGACATCGCGCGAGTTGATTCCGCGCTGGCCGCCCTTCTGATCCTGAAAGGTGATTTCCGCCGCGCCGCTGCACGTCTCGAGGCGTGCATACAGGCCTACCGCAACGCCTTCGGCGAAGGGTCCGTCGCCGAGGCCTCGGCGCTGAACATCTTGGCCTCTCTTGAAGCGCGCGGTGAAGCGACCGGTGTCGAATCGCGCTTGAAAGATGCGATCAAGCACGTCGAAGCGCAGCGGGGTTCCGATCACCCGAGCTTGGTTACGCTATGGACAACCGCGGCTCGGCTGAGGGCGCGCGATGCTGATCTCCCGGGCGCTATGGCATGCTTGGACCGCATGGCGGCTTCCCGCGAGCGCGCGTTCCGTGAAATCGTCGGTGCTGCGTCTGAGACGGAATGGTTCCGCTTCGCCCGCAACGCCCGAAGAGCAACTGCGACCGCCATAGACCTCGCGACATTTGCTGGCGGAGACCTCGACACGGCGGCTTACCGGCACGTGCTGACGACAGAAGGCATCGTCATGCGCGCGCAGATCCTTTGGCGTGACGTCGCGCTGGGCCGGCGGCATCCAGAGTTCAGCGCGGAGATTCAACAATTGCGCACCTTGAGAGCGCGCATCACGAAGCTGGCGGAGTCAGGCCCTGGCGCTGCGGGGGTGGCTTTCCATCGCCACCACCTCGACCAATTGACCCTCGAGCAAACGCGCCTTGGAGCGTCAGTGGTGTCCCGCATTCCGGCGTTCGGAACGTGGACCGCCCCGCCGGAGGCCGCGCAACTTGCGAAAGCGCTGCCGCCGAGATCCGCACTTCTCCACTACGTCCGCTATGAGACGCCACCGATCGCCAGCGAGGAAGCGACGGGTGATGTTCCAGAACTCCGCCGGCGTTACGCGGTCTTCGTAGTTTCCCCGAACGTTCCCACGCCCAAGCTCGTCGACCTCGGCGAAGCCAGCGAGCTGGAGGCGGATCTGGAGGAGTTCCTGCGGTCCGTACGTAGCCCTCCTTTTGACGCCGCGACGCTCGATAGTTGGCGTGCCGCCGGCGCTACGATGAGAGTGCGCCTCTTCGATCCCCTCGCTGGGTGGCTCCAGCATGTCGATCGCCTATTCGTCGTCCCCGACGGCGAACTTGCAAGACTTTCGTTCGCCGTGATTCCAACGCCTGGCGGCGGCAGCCTCATCGATGAGCTCGAGATCGGCTACTGCAGCCAGGCAGCGGATCTCCTACACTTCGAAGAGCGGCCGTCACGACCACCCGCCGGGCGCCCGATCGTGGTGGGAGATCCGGACACCGACCTAGAGGAGGCCGACGATGACCGGAGGTACTCCGGCTCAAAGGCGCAACCTGACGCTCCAGAACGCCTGCTCAGCGCCGAGTCTACACGCGGCATGTTGCAGAGTTTCGTGCACTTTGGCCGATTGTCGGGCGCCGCCGACGAAGCGACGGCGGTGTCCGCCACGCTCAACGTCACGCCTCTGCTCGGTCGAGACGCCCTAAAGGCTGCGCTGCTCGCGGCGAAGTCCCCAAAGATTTTCCACATCGCCGCCCATGGCTTCTTCCTCCCCTCAGGACGAGACGACTTCGCACCCCATCCCGTTGCGAGAGAGGTGCTGAACCTCGATCGGCCCGAGCAGAGTCCACTCTTGCGCTCGGGCATAGCCTTGGCCGGCGCGAACACCTGGCTTTCGGGAGGGCGCCTCCCGGTCGAGGCTGGCAATGGGCTGCTCATGGCCGAAGACGTGGCACACATTGAGCTCGACGCGACGCAGCTTGTCGTGCTCTCCGGGTGTGAGACGGCGCTCGGTGCGAGTGAGACAGGTGAAGGTGTCTTCGGACTGCGGCGTTCGTTCCGTCTCGCCGGCGCGCAATCTGTGATCATGGGACTTTGGCGCGTTGCAGACGCGGAGACCGCGGCCATGGTCGCGCACTTCTATCGTGTTCTGCAGACCCGCGCGGGATGCGCAAGCGCTCTGCGCGCTGCGCAGCTGGCGCTGAGGCGCCAACGGTCCCATCCCTACTATTGGGGCGCCTACATTCTCGAGGGACACCCCGGCCCGATCGAAGTCGATACCGGGGCCAGCCGAAGCCTAGCCCCGTAACGAGTCCCGGAGGAGCGAAAACGATGGCCAACCCTGCGAAGCGCTACCAGCGCGAGATGCACTCGCGCTTGGGATTCTACGCCAACTGGCTGCCAGGCGACCATCTCGAAATTGGCGCGGTCGGCGTGCTGTCGGATAGTCGGTTTCATCGACAAACATCGCTTCAGGAGCTGGGGATCGAGTTCACCGAAGGACCCGCTGGCCAAAGGCAGGACCTCCGATACACCTCTAGCGCAGGCGTGGCCATCGCGATGACCGCCGACGCATCTGCGGCTGCCATCGGTCAGGCAGGGCTTTCCATCACGTTCTCCGAGGAAGGCTCCTTTCTCTTCCACGCCCTTGGACTTCGACAACGAGAGCTTCAGGAACGGGGACGGGTCGCGAAGGCTGTGATCGACCTCCATCACGAACGCAAATGGAAGCGCAACTGGGTGCTGGTGACCGGGGTGCACGTAGCCGATAGCGCAACGATCATTGTGTCAGAAACGCAGGGGGCCGGCGTCACCTTAGATGCCAGCGGCGCTGGCCCGTTGAGCTCGGACGTCCTGGCCGACGCGTCCGCCGGCCTGCGTGTGACGGGAAGTGTCGGGAGACTTCTGATCATTCTCTGTGAGAGCCGACTACGCCCCCTCTACACCTGCGTAGGGTTGAGCGGCGGTTGGCTCCCGGGGGACTCGCCCAGTGTTAAGGCGCGTGCCCATCCCATCGAGACCTGGCCGATTGAGGCTTTGCTGAATTCCTGACTCCGCATGCAGTCGGGACCCCGTAGCAGACGTTCCCTGTCTCAAGATCGAAAATAACGGTCCGTTCAACGCTCATAGAAGAGCCTGGATCTGAATCAGGAAAGGCGATGGCCTGCACCGCCAGATGTCACCCCACGGCATCTGACGCTCCTTTGGAAAAGAAAAGTATAGAAGCCGCCTCGACCTCGTGACAGCGACAAACGCGTTACGTTTCTCCTCGGCCATCTCAGAAGGCTTGTTCTGCGCCCTGTAGTCCGGAAACACACCTTCTGCCATGGCAACAATGAACACGACCTCGAATTCCAGTCCCTTCGAGGAATGAACCGTCAGCAGCGCTGCTCCATCTGACTTTATCTGCTGCGAAGTCCCCAAGGCCATGCTGCTGAGAAAGCCGGGAAGCGCGCGCGTTTGCGACGAGCCACTGCGGAGATATTGATCCCACTCCCGCAACATAACTTCCGTATCGTCGTACACTGCACCGCGCTCCCCCGGCGAGAGCGCATCTGCATGTTTGCGCAGGACCTCGATGGCTGGCTTAATATTGAAGCGGCTTCTTTGCTTAGCAATTACGCCAATAGCGTCCGCTATTGTTCGACACCGCACCTCTCCGCTGACCTTCGCGCAGTCTGCCAAAAAGGCAACAACTTGCGTAGGCTCAGAGATTCCCTCAAACTCCTGTTTGAGTTTCCATCGCTTTAGGAGCGCCGACATATGCAATAGGTCGCGCGGATTTGCGAGCGTTCGCAGGGCGAGTTGGAAATCATCGGCTAACTCAGACTCATTTTCATGCAGCGACGTAACACGCCGATAGAATGGAATTGCTCGCGAAGCCAACTCGGCCTCCACGGCAAGTAGTGTGTATCTCGTCCTCCCCAACACAGCGCAACGCGCGGGCGTAATTTGACCTTCGATGTCAGGATGTCCTTCTTTGCACAATCGTTCAATTTCGTCCGCAACGAGCTTGGCTTCACCTTCCTCGTCATCGCCAACCAGGAGCCGCGCACAGCCCTTAATCGGAAGCTGCCCCTTCACTGAGTAGGACGGCTCCAGCGCGTGCGCTATCTCTACAACGACTTTCGATGATCTGAAATTTTCATCCAAAGCAATTTTTTTTGCACGAAAGTCTCGCTCGAATTCCTTTATATATTTCGGGCTCGACGTTGTGAACCCATAAATCGATTGGTTTGGGTCGCCGACCATCATGACGTTTCTAAAATCAGGACCGCAGAGCGCCTTGACGACAGCATATTGCGCCTCGTTAAGGTCTTGCGCCTCGTCGATGCAGATATACCGATAGAGCCGTCGATAAAATGACGCGATCTTCGCGTTCTCAGCCAGAAGACGATACGCGAGGAGAAGCAAATCATCGAAATCGAATGCGCCGCTAGCTTCGAGCCCAGCGTTGTAGGCGACAAAAATCCTTTGTTCCAGGGGATCCTCGATCTCCGGAATCGTGATCGGATGATTCTTTACATTTGAGATCGCGCGCAACCAGTCATCCAACTTGCGCGTCCGAGCCTTGGCGTCGCCCGCCATCATCAGTTCTTGATTCAGCAGCGGGTCAGAGGCGACTGCTTCGGCGAGGACTTGCCTCCGATCAGAGAATAGTTCGAAAATTTGTGGCGTCGAATTGACGCCCACGGGCTTACCGCGATCCGAAAGCATGCCGAGGCAAAAGCCGTGCAATGTACCTATGAAGGCTCGTCCACTGAGCTCGCCAAGATCATCGAGACGCTCTTCCATTTCGCGCGCGGCCTTGTTCGTAAACGTCAACGCGAGCACGCGGAAATGTTCTCGCTCAAGAGAAAGAAGGCGGCGCACGCGCTCCGTGAGCACGCGAGTCTTTCCCGTGCCCGGCCCTGCCAACACTAGCAACGGTCCGTCGCCAAAATCGACGACCTGACGCTGAGTAAGTGAAAGTCGTATCTGGGACGCACTCAGTGACATCAATCCTCTTTCAAGTCCTTGGCTATTCTATCAAATAATTTGCGTATGGCGGGCGGAATCCGACGACCTCGATCGGGCAGTGCAACGATTGCCGTCGCCACGGGAGTTGCGAGGCGCGTCTTGCGTTCGTCCAACAGGTCTCGCGCTGCACGCTTTCGCCCCTCCGCATCTTTGTAATCTCGCGTCGTTTCCTTTCCGTCGATTTTCCTTCCTGGTTTGCCATCGAGTTCCGCGATGTACTTGTCGAACTCGCCCTTTCCAAGGGCCTCCTCAAAAGCCTTTTCGATCGCATCTATGTAGCCGGACGCTATCAGATGCCCCTCATAGTCGACCTTCCCGTCGACGATCGAGACGTTGGGCAGCTTGTCCACGGTATCGAGGCCCACCCGCCTTAGTTGGCTGTTGACGCGAGTAATCGTCTTTTCCTCCCCATCGGAAAGGAGATACCAGCGCATCCTGAAATTCTCGGCGAGCCAGATAAACGGAAAGTAGTTCGCGCCGCCGCATCCAACGAAGCTGAATCCCTTTTCGTGGGCCGTGGCACCCCAATAACTCTCCGCATAGATCGGCAGTGCTTGCTCCTCCGTTTCGCCTTCGAACAGGATGAGGGCGCGCGAGAAGAGCAAATCGCCGCGACTCGCCATAACCTCGCGCTCAAGTTTCCGTCGCTCATCGGCGGTCAATTTCGTTAGATCGAGCTTGGTAACGCTCGTGTCAGACCTGGTCTTCGCCAACAGCCGCAGATCCTCCAATCGAGATTGCGCGACAAAATACGGCGAGTGGGTGCTGACGATTCTCTGACCCGGAATGTCTCGGATCTGCGCGAACAGAGCCTTCTGCGCTTGTGGATGGAGGTGGGATTCCGGTTCTTCAACCGCCAACAGAGTGTGAACTTCATCGCCCCCTTCCTCGGCGCGTTCCTGACGCCACGATGCAAAGGCGCGAAACACCAAAAGCGACGCTAAACTCCGCGTTCCCATACCGTGACGCGCCAGAGGAAAAGCCGACGCGCCGCCTGAGTTGAGCGAAACATCGACGCCGCGCGAGAGATCGCGAAGGTGTCTGGGGACCGGGGCTATATCGATGCCGGCCTTTTCGAAAGCGATGACTTTCTGAAGCTGGGCTAGATTTTCGCGCAGGTGTTGTAGGATCCCGCTCTTATTGACTAGTGTTTGGTTTATTTCCGTGAGCGCACTTTCGAGCTTCTTTATGTCTTCTTCGCTGAGCCCAAGGTCGTCGGTCAATCGCCGCCAAAACGAACCGCGCGTGCGCAGATCGTCTTCAAGGTCGCGTTTGGCGTCGATGTAGTGAAGTGCAATAGGCTCGATCTGAACCGCACTAACAGTTTCGCCATCCTCCGCACTCTGCCAATCTACAAACGGCTTCCATTCCTTCAGAAATTTGCGTGTCGTCCGATAGTCGCCGTGAACCTCGCTCCATTCGAGGACCGATCGCATGCCGACCATGTCGTTCTGCTGGTCGTCTTGCGCAATACCAGTTCCCCATAACCCTGTCCAAAAGCTGCCCTCGGGAAAAGTCTCGACGATTTTTCCATCTGCGTCCACAGGACGTACCAAAATATCGACAATGGCCTTACGGTCCTTTGGCACGTCGGATTCGTCCTGCCCAAGCCGAATGTCTTCCTTCCCAAGCACGCGACGGTTCGCGCCGATAGCGAACTGAAAGGCGTCGAGCAGGCTCGTCTTCCCCGAGTTGTTCGCGCCTACAAGCACGGTCAGACTATCCAACTCGACCTCGATGTTGGTCAGGGAACGAAAGTCGGCTAAGCGAATTGCGATCACCTTGACCCCGCTCGACTTAGGCGTCTTCGCAGAGACCTTCGGTTGCTCCGCAGGTTGAGCCACTCTGGCAAGTGTTTTCGGCTTCTTGACAGCTTTCGATTTCGACGGCGGCAATGGCTTCCTCTAACGGTGCTGAGGTCGAATCATTCCGAGTACGCGAAGGATACCGCAGCAGATACGGTCTGGGCTTAGGATGTGCTCGCGGGAGCTCCGTTACACCCGAGATAGGCGCAGCTTTAGCGCGAACGCCCCCTAGCGGGAGCAATTTCTGAACCTCCGATAAAGATGGCTGGAGGACAAGTATTCCAACCTGCGACCGGTACCATGTCAAGATAGTCCAGAACACAACTTCTCCCGTGAAATCAAAGAGAAAAGGCCGGTAAAGGTTCAAAACTGAGCACGAACGGGACCGGAACAAAGCGCCATTCACTGTTGACGTGATGTTGACGGGGTCCGGCTCGTCGTTGGAAGCGCGAGTTCTCATCTCGCTGGAGGATCAGATGATAACCGGCGCCTACTGCGAGAATAGCTGCGAGCGACTCGCACAGCGCAACGGCTACCGTGGCATTTCCATCGTCCTTGCCGAAAACCGCGATGGTCTTGAAGTCCGGCGCCAACTCCCCCGTCGGCCAGCGTCGCGGAAAGTCTTGAGAAATCCGGAAGAGCCGCTGATTGGAAGGGTTTCGGCTACTGAATACTTTCGAGGCGCATTCGCACAAAAAGGCAGCTCTAAGCGCTATCGAATTGTATTTGCTTTTTCTGTTTGTCCGAACCGAGTTGGTTGCCGAATCGCCCCCTCCCCCGTTTCATCCATGGGCCAGAGATTGTCAGTCCGCCAGAGCACGATGCCGCAGCTGCACAACAAACCGCTGCTGCGCCCCTTCCTACCGAGGTTACATATCTTGGACAGACACAACTGCCGATGGAGAACTGTCCAAGTGCTTTTTTCCCGGTAGCAGTCAAAATTGCTCATGCGCTCGATTCAGAGATTCAGACACTCCTTGGTGGGAAGAATACGAAAGCGAGTGCCGCGAATGTTGCAAACTGCGCGAGGACGTTGACCCACTTCGCCGTGTCGCTGTCGAGACCAAACCACCAGTTTAGGACGAGGCCTGCCACTGCTAGCGCAACGGCGAAGGCCCAGGCGAGACCAAAGCGCGGTGCCCGCACGACAACCGCGCGAGCGCATTCCACGATAATGCGATTATCTAACAGATCGATGTACTCGAATTCAGGTGTCGGTTGGCTCTCAAGTTCATGAAGCAAGGAACCCCACGGTCTCTTGAAATCAACCGGCCTGAGCACATCGAATGTACGCAGATCCCGCAAATCGTCCACCAGCCCCATTGCTACGAAATCGCCGATCAACCGCTTCCGGCATCCGGTGATGTCGACTAGATAATCACGGTCCTTCCGGCGCACCGCGCGCATAAAGGCGCGCAAGTCGCGATAGTGTATCTCATCGTTTCTAAAACTGATGGACCGCACATTAGCAGACGACCAGAAGCGCTTCACAGCTTCGGACGTGATTGCGCCGTTTCGCTCATCTAGCACGGTAACTGATCCGCTGTCGTCCACGTACTCCGCACGGAATGCCAGAGCTTCTAACCGCTGTATGACTAAGCTAAGAATCCGGGCCGACAGATCAGAGGGGGTGCGCGAACGCTCGTCGCCAGGAAATCCGTGTACGTGGACGAAGGACACCTCCGAGACGGCACGTGAGCGCAGGTTGTACCCTACGCTATTGACGTAAGCATCGGCACGTTCGGAGTCGACGAGGACCACTAAACGAGTCACGCGCCGACTCCTTGACCCACGATCCCTCGGCCGGTGGCCTTGGCACGCCGAAGGTTGATGTAAGCCACTTCCGCAGACGGGCCTAGGCCAAATGAAATCGGACAGCTGGTCGTATCTGCGAAGGAATTGGCCAGCCGATGTAAGACGTCCAGGTCGAAGCGATCATTGTTCACCGTAAAGAGCACATCATCCCCGCCTGCCATTACGATCCTGGCGCCCATCTGGTCGCCCATCTCCCGCGCAAGTTTGGCGACCGCCGCCGAGAGGGTCTGGGAAAAGGTGGTAAGGGCGGCAAGATTGTCAGCGAAAAGCGCTGCTTCAACTTTTTCTCGCACGCGATCCGCGTCGCCGAGGACATAGATCATGAGTCGCAGCCTATCTTTCGTGTTGAGGAAGGCGGCATTAAACCAAGTGGCCGCGCCTCCAGATCAGCGCAGTTCATTGACTAGTGTTGCAATCTGATTGGCGTCTTCGTCATTCAGAAAGTCTAGTAATGCATAACGCTTCCCCAAGCCGTTGAGCGAACCTCCCATGAAGATATCCCGATCATCATCGGCAATCAAAAGCCGATCATGAAAGACATCGGTGTCCTCATCGCTTCGGCATTCTGCGTTATTCGCTGATCGATTTCGAGGGATTTATGAGCGGCTGACTGTGGACTGGTGTGGCAACCGCCTCTGGTTGGAGCCTGCCCATACGAAGATGTCTGCCAATCGTCTCGCCCGCTCGAAAGCTGCCGTTCCGCTGGCCAGCTCCGGACTTCGCGACCGAACGTGGGATGGGGAGCGGTCGTGAACTGAAGAACCGAAGTCTGTTTTGCTGGATCCGTGGCCAAAATCACCAGTCTTTCAGAACTACACAGCAAAAACAATTACATAGATGTTTTCACTTTCATCCTCCACAGCGCACCATTTCGGCCAGACTAGCGATCAGATGCCCATCGTTCGGCCGGCCCGCAGAGCTACCCAGCGAAAAGAACTGCCGGTCATCTCAGAAGTTCTGGTGCATCCTACGGCAGGTCGGCGAAGCACGGGCGACGTGATCCTGACGCCGCCGAGTGGCGACCACGGCCGGGACGTGATCGCCGCGCGATCCGGAATCGGCTCGGTCAAGATCCTGGGATCAGTTAAGAGATATGCCCCCGATCATCTCGTCGATGCCGAGGCCTGCCGATCCCCTGCTTGGCGTCCTATCAATGGACACAGGCCTCGAAGGGGATCATCACGACAACCTCTGCCTTCGCGCCGAAGATCCGCACTGATCCCTCCGTAGCACCGTCTCTTCCGTATCGCCTGGACCTGATGGACGGCGAACAGCTGCAGCAGTGGCTGAAGGATCTGAGCTCCAAGACCGGGTGAGGTAATGTCAAAGGACCGCCGCCGCGACAAGGAATCCCGCGAAGAAGATTGGCGGATTTTCTATGGCGAGGTGCACATCGGCATACGAGCCTTCGCCTGCATATGCTCTCTCCACAAAATACGAATTAGCCGAAAATTCTATTCGCGAACGGCAAAACGAAACGCTTGATTGCCTCAGCCATCTTAGATTGTTTCGTTCTAGGCTCAAGCCCAGGCCTGATCTAACGTACAGCTTCCGCCGCGATATGCCCGGCAAAGCTCTTCAATTGGTCAGGCCGGAAAGATCGCTGTACTCACTCGTATCGGCATTCGCAGCTGGAGATCTTCGAGTTCGGCACGCTTGCGCCTCAAGGATAGCTGTATGCCAGCGCTGCCGACGCCTTGCCGGTTGAGCCGCAAGCTGGCCGTTTCGAGCAGAACCAGATGCGCCCGAGGTGTCTCGATCCTGGATGCCAGAGCTTCGTCGCTCACGGCGGACAGATGCTTCCTTCAAGCAAGCGCTATTGGCGGCCCGGCAGTCTTCTTTCAGGCGCTCATCTACGCTGCCGGGAGGCTCGGTGCCGCCAAGGCGGTTTCGTTCCCCGATCAACCCCGAGCATTCCCGCTCGCATGGCCAAGGCTGGTTGGACGCCAAGCTACAGTCTTCATTTCTGTTGATCTGATGGCGCGCCTTCGTTTGAAGGACGAGGACTTCGGCCCTCAAGGTCCTGGTTTCATGCCGGATTTTGTTCAAATGATTGTCTATGGCATCGCTCCTTGCGCGAGGGCGCGAAAATAAGTACAAATAGTGAACATACTTTTCAAGCCGCGCAGACAGCTGGCTGCAAATAATCTCCTAGACGAAACGCAAATCGCTTTATGGTTGCGGGCGCGGCGTGTTTACTGCCGTACGCGAAAAGCCTTTGCATACCGAAATCGTTTCACCCGCATTTGCACATGGCAACCAAGCCCCTAAAGCGCACGCACCCGCTGGTACGAAAAAATGCAAGCTTCCCTTTCCAGATATCGATAGCCTGCTGGATTGACCTGCTCGGCTATGGCGCAATGATTGCCGAAGCCGATTTCAATCCGCTCCACTCAAAAGCAAAAGCCTCGTTGGCGCGTCTGAGACGGTTCCACCGTATCGTCGCAAGCCACAGCGTTCGATATTTTCCGACGCTGGTCATGAACGATGGTGCCGTGGCTTACAGGGACCTCTCGCTTAGATCACGCTCCGTCACCCATGACTTCCTGTGCCGCGCGTGGGACCTCTTTCGCGAAATCAAAACGACCGAGGCCGCCGATGGATTTCCAGGTGCGCGCCTGGTTCTCGCTGCCGGGTTTCGCATGCGTGGTAGGCGTGCGGGCATCGATAGGACCAACAAGCAATTCCAGTCGGTGATGCGGCGCTTTCAGGCAAAGCAGATCGATGCCAGCCAAGCCATCGCAGAAGCCGCCGCCGTGCGGCAAAGCTTCGACATCGTGCCTCAACTCCAAGCGAACTTCGCTTTTACCAAGGCTTATGTCGCCGAATCCGGCGGCTCGGCGCTCGGTCTCGGCGGAGGAAATTTCTTTGTCGATCTCGCGCTGTTCGAGAACCCGCCACCGGCATGGCTCAAGCTCGGTCAGACGATCCATTGGTCACATCCCAGGCTCGGCTTGCACACCGACTTTGCGCCGGTTGAGGATATTCCGATATGGAAGCACATGGAGGACGGCCCGATAGGCATTCTTGACGGATTGCAAATCGCGCAAAAACTAGCCGGTGATCCCGACGTGCTGTCGGCTCTACGAAAGGCAGAAAAGCCGTGATCACGTCTTGCGCGCTGACCCGACGCCAGTACGAACAGCAGGTCTGCGATTGTTTGGCCAATGCCCAAGCTGTGCCATTTCGACAGGTGGCTCTCGGCGCGTGGAAACCCGAGATCGCCGATTGTCATGCAAACGTCGATCGCTGGATCGAGGTTAACCCCGAATGCACAGCCGTGCGCGGTTGGGTCGTCTGTGCATCCTATGGCGAGGGAATGGTGGGCGTTACGGCCCACTCTGTCGTCAAAGGATCCGATGGACATCTCTATGATATTACGCCTGTGAATGATGAGCGCATGCGTCCGGGCATGTTGTTCGTACCGCATTCCGGCGACGAGGCGTCTTTCATACAATTAAGGACCGGCGCCGGCCTCTCCTTCACCTGTCCTCCGGGTCTGCTCGACAACATGCAGCCAATATCTGGCGACACGGGACGCGATCCGTTTGCCGACTGGGAACCATGACCATGGAATGGGATGTCTTCATCAGCCACGCCAGCGAGGATAAGGACAGCTTTGTTCGCCCGTTGGCAAAGCGTCTGCAAGAACAATGGCTGCGCGTCTGGTTTGACGAACTTACGCTTACCATCGGCGACAGTCTTCGGAGGTCGATTGATCGTGGGCTAGCACAATCACGCTATGGAATAGTGGTCATCAGCCCAGACTTTCTGCAAAAGGAATGGCCGCAGAAAGAACTCGATGGGTTGGTAGCGCGCGAGATTGAGGGTGTCAAAGTCATATTGCCCGTCTGGCACAACATTGGCGCGTCCGACATTCGAGCCTATTCACCAACGCTCGCCGACCGACTAGCCGTTTCATCTTCCGCAGGACTCGATCGCGTCGTTGACCAGTTGCTTAAGGCAATCGGCCACCGTGCTTCAACCGGGAACCGCCCCCAAGCCGCTGCCACTTTGGTTGCGCCCGAGCAATTGCCCGATGCACCGGCGAGCCAGAAGCTAGATGACTACGCCACCGAACTGCACAGACGTCGAGTTGGGCAAATTTTGGTCGGCAAGGGAGCCGTCGCCATAATGGACGGCGGAGCTCTTGTGATGCATGTGGTTCCGTTCAGCGCCGTAGGCGATAAGCCAACGAGTGCGTTCGAAGAACTCTCCCGTAATCCTCGCAGATTTCGGCCGATGTCTGAGTCAGGCGGCTCATACTTCGCCGATTCCCGTATTTCGTATGACGGCCTGCTTGTCGGATCAAACGCAGAGGGCTTGTCAAAACCGCAACGTGCCTATGTCTGTGTATTCCGCAGCGGCGTCATCGAGGCTGTCCAATCATCCCTAACGCGCGGAAGAGACCACGATTATCTCATCCTTCCGCAACTTCAGGCATCGCTCATAAAGCATGCTCAAATCTACACGCGCATCCTCGCCGAGTGTTCCGTCTCGCCTCCCTTTGTTGTCTGTGTCTCGCTGATCAATGTTCAGAACATCAGGCTGTTGCGGGACTTCATGCCGCGCGGAGCGATCCTTGAAGATCTGCCCTGCGGAGATCTTGACCGAAACGATTATGATTTTGGTCAGGTGATATTTGGATCAGTGCCAGACGACTACAATGTGACTGCGATCGCCTTGAGACCCATTCTCACCCATCTTGCCAACGCGGCCGGACTGCATTCTTCGCCCTACTTCGACGCGGCGGGTAACTACGTACTCGCCGACAAACTCTAACAGTGATAACAGCCTGCCGCCACGCGTGCCCCCCGCATACCACGCGCGCGGGATCGCTAGCTGAGCCAGAGAGACTAAAACCATGGCGGATCTCTCCGCGATAGCAAATCAACTAAGCAATCTAACGGTGCTCGAAGCGGCGGAGCTTTCGAAGATGTTGCGCGAGCGGCTTGATGGGCCGCCTAAGCGGAAGCTGGGGCTGAGCTTCAATGAGGGCAAGGTATGTGACGCAATTGTCCGTCGACTTGAAGAGCGAGAACAGCAGCAGCGCTCGAATGTTCGTTGGCCGGAGGTGGAACATCATCCGCATCCGATTGAGGTAGCTTTTGAGCTGGGAAATCAGCTCTATGCGCTCGAGCATACCGGCATCGAGCCGTTCGATGGCCACATACGCATGGAGGCGCAAACCAAGAAGCTGTTCGCACCCATCACGAACGCACTCAAGGATGCGCTTGGAACGGACGCTCTTTTCGAGCTCTACCTGCCGATCAATTCCCTTCACGGTCGCAAACCGGCTCAGCTTGCAATAATCCAGCAGAGTATCATCGACTGGGTGAAGCAGACCGCGCCGACGATCCCGAAGCGCGATTTCCCTGACTATAAAGGAAACGGTGTCGGGCCTTCGAGGCCAGCAAATGTGTCGTTTGATGTGACGCTTTTCCGGTTCGAACCGCCCGTCGTTCCGGGCAAGCACTTCCAGATCAGGCATACGGTACCTGACATCGAGAAGCTGCGCACGGATCGGATGCAGACGGCCATCGATAAGAAGTTTCCCAAGCTTGCCGCCTGGAAGAAGAACGAAGGTGCAAAGTCAATCTTGGTTCTGGAGCAAAACGACATCCAGCTTACCAACGCCTCCATTGTCGCTGATGTTTACCTGCCTTTGGCAAAAGCGCGGGCAGACAGACCGGGCGAGACCTATTTGGTCGCGTCATGCATCACTCCTAAGTGGTGGATGTGGCCGATATTGATCGGCGATCGCTCATACTACGATTATGCGCAAAGCGACGATGAGAGCTACTGGGAATTTGACCCTTCCCGGCTAACGCCGCTGACGAAGCGAACGACCTAGAGCGCTCTTCTCGTTTCAACCTAAGCGGAAGCGTGGTATTGTGAATTCATTCTGGGCGAGTGTTAATATTTTCGAACCACCAAAGCGCGTTGCTGAGACGGACAACGGCACGCGGCATTGTATTGTCGCGCTCCATTTCCGCTCGACTTTCCAACCGACGTCTCGTCCACACAATTCCGGTGCGGCGGAATTAACATGTCGGCGCGTAAGAAGGGATCGCTGCCCTCCAACAAGGCAAACATAGTGGCACAATCAAACCAGCCTATTACCAATGGCGGCGACATCGGCTTTTCAAAGAATTCCACACCGCTGGCGGACTTAGTAGGCGGCGGAACAGGCGGAGGCACTTATTCCGGCACGAGCTATCCGGCGGATAGTTTAGTGATGAGCTTCGAAATTTTCATTCCGCTTTTTTTGGCACTAGCCTTCTGGTTCGTTTCCATCCATTTGTGGGAGGAAAGTGCGAGATTTCAAAAGTGGCTGATCAAGGACGAGAAAGATGCGCCAGACCCACAATCTGGCGTTGGCGTGACCGCGAGCTGGACAATCATTATCGTGCTATCAACGTTCTTATCGTGGCTCCAAACCCGCCCGTCTCTACATGATAATGCACCGCTTCCACTCGATTTCCTGCGCTCGATTTTACTGTACCCAGCGAACTATGTGACGGCAGTCTTCATGCTGGGAATAGTCCCCGCTGCGTTAGCGTTCTGCAAGTTCGTGTTGGCGATTCCGCTAGCCCGAACGGCAACCAACAAGGTGGACGGGACGAGTTCTATCAGGCACTCACCTATGACTGCGATCTTCGGAGCGATCATCGGCGCGATCAATCTCGCCGGCAGTTCAATAACCGTTTGGGTATGGCTCAAAGCAGGGAAATAGGCCCGCCGGGGGGATGGTACTCGCTAATCTCAGCGCACTGGGTAAAGCGAAGGCGCTGCAACGACCGTCGCCGCATGCCGATCTGATGAGTGTAGCGCGAGGTGCGGACAAGGAAATGCTCGCACCTCTCGGCGCGTATTCCATTTGTTCTAGGTCGAAAGAAGTTGCCCATTTTTGGAAAGGACCTTCCGTTCTGGGAACGTCTTTGTGAAAACAGCGACCGCATGATGCCGATTCGTGCGAGGCTAGCCCGCCGCGCTCCGTAGCGAGAAGCAACGCCGTCGCCCAGGTGATTCTTACAGGCCCGCGTTCTTTGCAAGCCGGGTGAATTGCGTTTTAAGGGTCCCTCACGGGCCTTTTGCGCACTGTGTCATGGACAACGTTTAATCCGGTAGGCATGAAGGCTGGATATCGCTGTTCAACGATGTCGGTGCACCGGTTTATCCCGAGTTGATGGCGGGGCTCGACGCCATGAACCGCGACCGCATCGGCGGCCTAATGCTGCGCCGGCATTGGGGGCGAGCGCGCACCATTGCCGAAGCCGGATCAACCGGATTTCACACACGTAAGCCGCAAGGTCAAAGAAGTCATCCGCGCCGCTGGCCTTCGCGACGAATTGTCGTTCACATCGTTCCGGGATGGCGGCTTCACTGAAGGCGGCGACGCCTGACTGACCGCGAGATGCTGGCACAGGGCCGGCACACGACGGTGAAAGGGTGAAGGTGTTGCCAAGTACACCAAGCACACGATACGGTAGATCGTCAACGGCGCCAAGAAGCGCCGGGCAGCTCGCACAAAAGACGCACACTTGTCCGAATGAGCATCATCCTGCTTGCCCGAATGGAAAGCTGACGACTCGACAAGCCCTTCAAAACATTGGAGTGGTTGAATGGAGTCGAACCCTCGTATTCAGCTTGGAAGGGTTTCGCCGGCTGAGTACTTTCAAGGCGCATTCGGCCAAAAGACAGCTCTAAGCGCTATTGAGCCGGAATGGCTTCTCCCGCATGTCCGAATCGGAAGAGACCCCGAGGTCGACGCCCTCACTTGCTCATCCTGGGTCCGAAGACGGTGAGCTTTGCCCAGAACGGCGCGTACGCCCCCACCATGAGGGCTCATCCTAAGACGTGTCGGGGGTTCGCGTCGGGAGACCGCTACACAGTGATACCCACCTACGACAATGCACTCTTCTCGCTCACCCATACAGATCGAGCTGATGGAATTCCGGCAGGGCCTCTGATTTCGGCGTCTGGCCTTTTTGTAGGCCGAACGTCCGCGACTGCTGCGCGCCGAATGTGTCGCGGGCCTTCTTGGCCAGCCGCTGCGCATCAGCCGGAACAAGGTCGGGACTGACTCGGCACTGCCGCTCGAATTGGTTCAGGAGATTTCCAGCGTCGTTGAATTGGGACGCTATGAAGGCTTGCTTGATCGCGTCCCAGGTCGTCTTGAGGTCCGGAATCAGCATCCAGTCGGCGCGCTGATTGCTGCGCTCTATTGCGATGATGAAATAAGGATATTTGCCGAATGGCTTCCCGCCCGCATCGGTCAATCGAAAATCGTTGGCGTCGATCCGCAGTTCGGTCAGATTGACAGCGTCTTTGGGCGCTCGCATCGCGACGTAATAGCCGGCCGTCAGTGCGGTGAAATCACGGTCAAAGCCGATCTCCAGCTGGCTGGCGCCCGCAGTTCCAAACAGCAGGTCGGCGCCTTTGCGGAGAGGTTCAACATAGGGCTTGGCGGCAGCAAGGAAACCCACGCCTGCGCTGTCAGCGAGACTCGTCAACAGTTCAAGGTAGGGGGCCGCAAGGTCAGCTGATTTTACCGAAAACAATGCAACCGTAAGGTCGAGCTGGCCGCGATATGGAAAGGGGCCCAGCAGAACCTTGTCGATGGAAACAATTCTGTCGATGTTGGCGGGATCGGCTTCCTTGAGTTCGGCGGGTGCGAGCACAGTCTGAAGTTCTACGCTACCCCTATCCTCATGTAGGAGTCGGGCACGGCTGTTGACGCAACCATGGAATCTGGTCGTCCAACGGCGGACATCGACGATCCTGGCCGCCTTGATCCGAAGCGTTGCGTATTCGCTATCCACTTGCACAGCGGAAAGCTTGGGAGCCCCGTTCTTCTCGTCCAAGGGCGCAATCAGAAAGTCCTGGGCCCTTTCTCCCATGACCCGTTTCAACCAGTCGGCGACTGTCATGCTGTCTCCTTTGGGCGTCAAGACTGTGAAGGCGGAGGCTCACCAGTTTCTTCGTCCAACTGTTCAAGTAGCTCCGTGGCCTGCCCTGTTTCGACCTTGAGAATCGTCGCAACGGCGCCTGGAATGCTCGCTGCACCCGTTGCTCGCCATAGCCCGGCAATGCTGCGCAGCATAATACTCACCGAATGCTCATCGTTGAACTCGACGTAAATCTCCAGCGCCTTGTTGTAGGCATCCTGGGCCTCGGCGAAGCGGCGCCGCTCCTGCGCCACCATGCCCAACCGGCCGTAGGTACTGGCGGCCCTGTGGCGATCGTTAAATTCGAGCTTGATCTCCAGCGCCTTCCTATACAAATCCTCGGCCCTGGCGAAGCGGCGCTGCTCCGCTGCCACGGTGCCCAAGTTGTGATAGGTACCGGCCTGTTGGTAGCGATCGTTGAACTTGATGAATATCCGCAGCGCCTCCTTGTAAGCGTCCTCGGCCTCGGTGAATCGGTGTTGCTCCAACGCCACGCCGCCCAACTGGTGATAGGTCATGGCGGCGCTGTGGCGATCGTTCAATTTGAGCTTGGTCTCCAGCGCCTTCTTGTAAGCGTCCTCAGCCTGGGCGAAGTGATGCTGCTCCTGCGCCACGATTCCCAGCTGATGATAGGTGCCGGCGGCATGAGGGAGATCGTCGAGCTCGACGAAGATCTTGAGCGCCATTTTGTAGGCGTCCTCGGCCTCGGTGAAGCGGCGCTGTTCTTGCGCCACCCTGCCCAGCTGGTGGCGAATGCTTGCGCGACCCCCGGCGACTATTCGAGGTTCAAGCCCCTCCATACCATCGTGAATGGCGAGCGCCTTCTCATAACTCGTCCTAGCTAGGTCCAACTCCCTCAACAGCAGTTGACGCTTGGCGATATTGGCGATGACCGCAACGAACTCGGTTCCGCGTTGCCCGGCAAGTGCCTCACCTGGCATCTGTTCGAGCTTGTCCAGCACGAGCTGAGCCAGTTCGCGACCGCGGTGGTGGTCCTGCAGTTGATCAAGGTGGTTGGAAAGCACGCCATATGAACGCAGCATCGAGGCCTGCTGGTCGAGTGCGAAGCTAAGCGCCGTGCCGAGATTGGCGTATTCCTGCTCCGCCCGTAGCGGTGCAAGCCGGCGTGCCTCGGGCTCCTTCGATTGCTGAAGCTCGAGCAGCGCCTCGGCAAGGCCGTCATAGTGCTTGCGAAACGCCCGCTCGATCGCCGCACGACGCTCCGCCCGATCTGCGGCATTGAGACGACCGGTCAGGAACCAACTCAGCGCCGGCTGCGGATGCAACAGAGTTTTGGTCTGGGCGTCGCGCTGCAGCAGGCCAAGACCGCGGGCGCGCTCCAGTACCGCACCCAGCCGCTGCAACGGCAATCCGGCAAGCATTGGCTCCTCGGCAAGAACCTGCTGATATTGTTCGAGAAAGTCAGTATTGATAACGCCGGTAAACGGCGCAAAGCAGGTCAGAAGGGCCTGGTCATCGGGATCAAGATGGCCATGGCTGTAGTCGATGCACGCCATCAGGCTCCGCGTCCGGGCCACGACCGGATCAGAGCCCGCCGCCGCATCGACCTCGGCCAGACCATGACGCAACTCCTCAAGCACCTTGGCCGTGTCCTTGGCCGCAAGATGCGGCAGCACCACCTGCAACGCCAGCGGATAGCCGGCCAGCAGCGTCATCAGCTCCTTGAACGCGCTCTCCGCGCGCCGGCCTTGCGCTCCAGCTGGTTGCAGCACCGCATCGGCAAGATCGGAAGCCGCCTCGGGGTCCAGTCCCTCCAACTGATAGACGTTGTCCGCGAAGGTGTCGCTGGCGAGCCAAGCCTCTTCACCGCGCGAGCCCAGCAGCACAAGCGTCTGGCCACCCGCCAATGCCGCCAAGAAGCTGCGCAGCTCATCGCACTGCGTCGGGTTGAGGCTGTGCGGGATCGCCAAGGGTGCCGCCGTCACGCTCTCCAGATTGTCGAGGATCAAAAGATGACGCTTGCCCCTCAGCGCCGCCGCGACCGCCTGCTGCTGGGCTGCCTCGCTCATGGTGTCGAACGCCCGCGCCGTGTCGGCCGGCAGCACCTTCGGCGCCAGCTCCCGCATGACCTGTGCCCGCGTCCAGGCCTGCTCGTCCCAGCCAAAATAGAACGTGCGCTCGGTGAACCCGGTCAGCTCCCACCAGTGCGCCAAGTGCTTGAACAGCGTGCTCTTGCCGCTGCCCCCCATGCCCTGCACCAACAGCAGGTTGCGCTGTGTCAGCAGCCTCGTCTCGATCCGCAGCATGTCAAGATCGCGCCCGAAGAAACCGTATTCCGTCACGGGCTCCGGCGAGCGCTCCGCCGCGTCCCTATACCAGCGAGCAGCCTCCTCAAGCGTGAACTCACGAAACGATAGCAGCGGTTCACGGTTCTGATAGACAACCGGCAGCAGCCAGTCCTCAAGCTCAATCGTCTCGTTGAAGGCGGCCCGCCGCGTCTTGTCGGCGGCCAGCTCCCGTCGCCCGGCCAGCACGGCCGACCCCAGTGGTCGCCCCGCGAACAGATCGCCATAGAGTTTTGGAATCAGCCGCTCGGCAGCGCTCACCGTCACCGACCACGCCATCCCCAGCGCGCTCTGTATCCCGGCCTCGAGCAGCCGCGCCGCAAGGCTGCTTTCCTCCGCTCCCACCTGCTTGCCGGACTGGCACGCATTAAGAATGGCGATCGGAATCTTGTGCTTGAGCAGCAGCTCAGCCAATTCCTTGGCTTCACCCAGACCCGAGGGATCATCCTTCGTGGGTTGGAAGCACAGAAACGCCTTGCTGCCCTCGTAGGGAGCGATCTCGCCACGGCCCCAGCGCCCCCGCAAGGTCAGGCCGTCGGCTGCGGTCGGCGCTTTCTGCTGCTTCGAAAAGTCCTCCTTCTGCTGTTTCGCGAACTCCTCGTAGGTCAGCAGCCCGCCATGCAGATCGAAATGAACAGCATGATAGTAGCCGGCGCCGCGGTCCCGTGTGGCCGCCTCGAGCCGCTCCACCAGCGCCTGCCATGTTCCCGGGCGAACGAAATCGATGTCCACCCGCAACTGCGCCTGATGCAAAGTGCCGACCAGTGGCCTTGTGATGGTGCGATAGCCCGCGTCGCGGACTTCGCCGGGACGCGCCGTCAGCACCAGCAAGTTGAGGGTCGGCGAGTTCGCGGCAACTGCTTCAAGCGGCGGTGCGGACGCCGTACGCCGCCGCATGATCGGCACATCAAGCGCAAACGGCCGCGGCAGCTCCGGATCCTTGAGCGCTTCCCAGTGCAGCCCCTGGAACGCCGACGAACCCATCACCGCCAAAGCAAGCCGGTCTGGATAGGCGCGCCCTTTCAGCGTGTCATAGGCCCGCAGCGCCCCTCTACTTGCAAACAGTTGCCGGAACAACGCTTCGCCATAGGCCGTGATGCTGTCCCCGGCCTGCCGCGCTCGCACCTGATCCGTGAAGGGAAAGTACAGGTGCTGCTCGAAATACCAGTCGAGTTCGCCGAGCTTCTCCGCATCGAACGGCGACGTCACCATTACCGGATAGTCATACCCGTCGATCCGCAGCACAGCGCCGTCAGCTCGCCCCGAATCCTCTCGGATCTCAATCAACTCCATACAAAATCCTCAAACTATCAAATGTGATGCCGGGAAAGTCAGTTGATCAGGAGGTATCGAAAGTCAGCTCAAGGCATCGACGATAAAAAATGTCATGGTCAGACGGCCGAGGTTCCAACTTTGCCGTCCGCATTGCTGACACACCCAACACCCATTCCAAGACTCAGGTTGGGCGCCTATAGCTCAACTACAGATCGATTGTAATGCTTTTGCACTGCAACCGTCCAGGGATCGGGAAACGCCTGACGCTTCAGCCACGGCGCGGTCATCCTTGACGGCGTGACAGAATACTCAACGGTAGCCCAATGCCGGGTCCGGCTTCCCATTCCAATGAAAGTCCCGCCGGACATCGGCGCCCTTCCCGCCGCAGGCCTCGCAAAAGAATCGCGGTTCGAGATCGGAGAGCCGCAGCGTGCGTGATCGTCGTGCGCGGACGCTGGTCTGCCGGCTGGTGCGGATCTACAGGGTGTCTGAGCGGCCAATGTCTGAGCGGTATCGGGACTTGGTCCAACGACGCGTCAGCCGCGCTTGGGCCACCCAGGCCATCAATCTGATCCATGACCACTGGTGAAATATGAATGGTCAGACATCGCGATATTCTACGGTATGGCACGCTCGGCCAATGACGTGCGGCTCGCACCGGGCGGTCGATGAGGCCCGACTTCGCGGTGCACGCGAGAAGGCTGCTCGCGGGCCAGGCCAGCCGCACAGAATCTATGACAGCGAGCCCCGCAGGAGCCGGCAGCCGAAGACGAACTGCGCGCTCACGACCGCCACCTGATCGCGACGTTTCGGAGCGCGCACTGTCATTTCTGATCACCGACCGCGGTGCGGAACGGCGAGACCTGCAGCAGCGCAGATCGCACGTTCGGTTGAGAACAGCAGCAGGCGGTAGCCATCCTCTTCGTACATAGGATATTGGCCGAAATCGTAGCGTTCGCGCACGTAGCGCAGCGCCGCGGCCGCTCCGGTCAAGCTCGTCGGCACGGTCTTGGCGAGCCGAAGCGAGGCTTGCATCTCGATACGGCCGAGTCGTCCTTCTGCCTCGCAGAGGTCAGCCAACTGGGTCTCCAGCGCGACCCGCCTGCCCTTGCGCGCACGCCGCAGCTCGCGCTCGGCCGCATCCTGCTCAGCAAGCAAGCGCCCTAGCTCCTCGTAGTCTCGGCGGTGGCCCTCGATGGCGTCGAGGATCGGGTCGGGTGCGTCCGGGAGGGGAACCCTGGCGGCCCGCGAGGCGGTGATGGCCGCAGCCAAAGCGGCGGCGGCACCGCCGGTGACAAAGTGCCGACGCCGCAGGGCCAGACCGGCGGGAAGGATCGAACGACTCGTGGTATAGGCAGGATCAGCCTGAGACATGGTCAACTCCATGTTGAGGGTTAGGCCCGTGCAGGTGTTCGTAGCACCTGTGCGGGCCGCTTTGTCTGGCCAGTAGCGGCCAGCGCCGCGAATCGAATCACGGCGGCTCCGTCCCGTCAATGGAAAGCGAGACCCTCCGGCAGCGCTCAGGCATCTACGGCTTGACTCGCCGTCCCCAGCATATTCGGACCGCGATCCTCACTGCGGATTGAGGTCTTGCAAGACTGGCGTCGCCATATAGGGCCCATGCAACGTCGCCGAATTGCGAAACCCGCGCGAGGGGCACCAGCCTGAGCAGATGGTGGCGGTCCGGCTCCATGGCGATAACCGGATGATGATGCACGTCACCCTCACGACCCCAGCCCGCGTTTTGTGAAACCCACCGATGCCGCCGGTCATGGTCGCTTGGACCCAATTCTGGGAATCGGGGCATAGCTCGCGTGGGTTCTCTCTTCACTGATGTGACTGGGCAGCCCAAGTCTTCGGCGAATGTCTGAGAGCCGCCAACGCTTGAACCAGCGCCGCCTTGGCGTCCTTGGCTTCGCCGATCGGGCGTACTGCACGATCCCGATCACGGGGTGTTCGCCTTGTGCAGCGGATTGCACAGACAGGCTCACCGTTGGAATGACGAGAGATTTCGCTGACGGGGGAAGCGAGTGGCGCCGCGCCGTCGCACACCCGTGGAACATCAGAGTCCGCCACAGTGTTCTACGCGCTGGCATTCTGCTTGGTTGGGCACGTGGCGTAGGCTCGTTAGCGCACGCTGCGCGCGGACCTCGCCGAAAATATTGCGGGTCCCCTATCGTTCACCGGGCCCCTTTTTGACCGACCCCATGCCGCTTCGAAATGCGGGCATCGCGCCAATCCGGTTCTGCAAAGAACAACGCCGAACCACGGCAAAACAAGAAACCTCGCCACACCGTCATTGATCCGCGTCGCGCGACCACTCTGATTGCCTCATCGACCTTCCCGGGATCCGATCAGATCTGTGTGAATGCGATTGCATCCCTGACGTACAACAGAGTGCGTCGGCGTACGTCGTGCGGGTATGGCGTAGAAGATCGGAGTGTTTTCTGGGCCGAATATTTTCTGAACGATCGAAGGATCGGCGGTCCGGAGATTCAAAAAAGAACACATTGTTTGAACGAGATCCGACGCGGGGCGACGTTCGGATCGTCGGTGATATCAGCCGGTTGAGACTCTTTGGCCGATGAGCCGTGCGGCTCTTGATCTGAGCCATCATCGATGAGCATGCGAGGCCGAAAACCTTCCTCGATCACGGCTGGGCATCAAGCGAAGACCTCTCGATCGAGCGCCTCGGCAAGATTTGTTGAGCCTTTTGATGATTGACAAAACAAAACCCGTCTCCATCCGGTTGGCAAAAGGCGAGATCGAGGAACTTCGGGCGCGCGCCTATACACTGTCGGCAAGCGTCACGGGCGTCGCCCGAGAGCTGATCCGTACGGGCCTTGCCGGCGGCGACAACAAGGCGATCGCCGATCGACTGATGCTGATCGAGCGGCGTATCGTCGCGGTTGAACAGCAGGGTCGGGAAACGCTTGCTCTGACACAGTCGATCGACCGGGCGGCACGCGACCTGCTTGCCATGTTCGAAGCGCTCTTGAAGGTGCTGACCGGTGAGAGCAACGGGAGGGCGGCATGACCCGGCGCCTGCGGATCATCTCGTTCCTTGCGGCACTTGGCTGCTTTGCTTTGTCAGCTGGTGTCTATCACCTCGGCTTTGAGCTATGGCCCCCCGGCGCCACGATGGCGATTGGAAGGACCGAGCCCCTCCGATCGGCGGATATTGAAGCCTGTCTCAAGGGCCGAATCCTGGCGTGGCTTGGCGACAGCTATGGTGACACCTATTGGCGAACCTGCCGAGCGCAGCTGTTGCACTATCAAGCTCTGGATGGGCTCGAGCTTCGGTTCTGGACTGTTGTTGGCCTCAGTCTGGCCGGGCTCGTGGCGCTGTTTGGCTTTGCGCTGAGCCTTCGGATGGACTCGGCGTCGTTGAAGGTCATTCGCGGGGCACGGCTGCAGGCGGGCGGCAGCGCCCTCAAGGCCTTTGCCCGGGCCTGCGATGCCGAGTGCCGGATCCACGGCGAAGGCGTGGCCGTGGTGCCATCTATCCTCATAGGGCGCGAGCGCGAAGCACGGCATTTCTTGATCCTTGGCAGCGTCGGTGGCGGCAAGACCCAGACCATGCTGCACATGATTGACGACGCAATTGCCCGCAAGGATGGCGTCCTGGTGCTCGACACCAAGGGCGACATGATGGGCGGACTTCCCGCGCAGGGAGACCCTTTGCTTGTCGCTCCCCATGACCTGAGGTCGCTGGTCTGGGACGTGGCAGCTGATTGCTGCATCAAGCAGGACGCCCGCGAACTCGCCGCCCGCTTTATTCCGCCCAGCCCCGATCCGATGTGGTCGGAAGCGGCACAGGAAATCTTTGTCGCCTGCATCGTTCATCTGCAGGCGACCAGGAACAGTGACTGGGGCTGGGCCGACCTGCAAAGGGTCGTCACCGCCGATATCGAACAGCTCACGACGTTTGCCAGGGATCACAACCCGAATGCGCTGCGGCTCTTCGGCCAGCCCGACAGCAAGACAACCATGAGCATTCTGACGACGTTCCAGGCCCACATGCGGATCGTCTCGGTCCTGGCCGAGGCCTGGCCCGATCCGCTCGCCCGTCGCTTCTCGGTCCGTGCCTGGCTGCACAATCCGACCCCGTATCGCCCGCTGATCCTGCAGCATGACCCCGGATATCCCGAACTGTCGCGGATCTGGATCGGAAGCATGCTGGGCCTGCTCGCCTCGGCAGTGGGTAGCCCAACCTTGACCGAAAGCCGTGAGCGGCGAGTGTGGCTGTTCCTGGATGAGTTTCCGCAGCTGCCACCGATCAAGCAGTTTCCGACCTTCCTCGAGCTCGGCCGCTCCAAGGGCATCGCCGTCGTCATCGGAGCTCAGGACACGGCGCAGATCCGGGCGGTCTATGGTGCTGACCAGGCAAGATCCTGGTTCGGCATGACTGGCACCAAGATCATCACCCGCATCAATGCCAGCGAGGCCGCGGAAGACATAAGCCGCCTGATCGGGGAGCAGGAGGTTGAGCGGCGCATCAAGAGTTCAACCCACGCCGGTGGCAAGACCAGCGTCACCGAGAGCATTCATCGTGAGCTGCGCCGCGTGGTCACGGCTTCAGAGCTGGCCTCACGTCTTGGCCCGACCAAGGGCGGCGTCCGGGTCCTGTTCATTGGTCTCGGCGAAGACGTCTACGAGCTGGAGCTGCCCTATCTCAGCCTGCCAAAACTGCGGGGAGCCAATTATGCCGGCTGATTGGACGCGCTCCGCACCTGCAGGACCTTCGACGCCGACCGAGGGAAAGACGAATCCCGAGCCGTCACCGCCACCCTCCCCGGCTGACCAAGGACCTGGCCGACCAGATTCTCAAGAAGCGGCGCTGACCATGGTGGCATCGATCTCAGCCCGAGGAAATGCTGCTTCCGCCTTGCGCTATTACGATCATCTGCAGCGCGACGACTACTACAGCCGCGACGGGGAGCCGCCGGGCCGCTGGGCCGGCCGCGGCGCCGAGCGGCTGGGTCTCGTTGGACCGGTCACGCATGCCGAGTTCGATGCGGCGCTGGGAGGAGTCGATCCCAAGACCGGCGAGCGCCTGGCGCAGGTTGGCGGGCGCGGACGGGAGCATTCGGCCGGCTGGGACATGACCTTCAGCGCCCCGAAATCGGTCTCGGTATTGTGGGCCCTCTCCGAGGCTCATGATCGGGAGACGATCGAGCAAGCCCATCGCTCGGCGGTGCTGGCGGCGACTGCACATCTCGAAGCGACCGCTGGCTGGGCTAGACGTGGCCGTGGCGGAGCCACGCGGGAGCGGACGGCGGGGCTCCTGATGGCGCAGTTCGATCACCACACCAGCCGCGAATCCGATCCGCAACTGCACACCCACGCCTTCATCTTCAACCTCGCCCCGCGCCGCGACGGCAGTTGGGGAGCGATCGTCAGCCGAGACCTCTATAGGGCGCAGAAACAAGCCGGCGCAACCTACCGCCGCGTGCTTACCTCAGAGCTGGAGCGCCAGGGCGTTCGGCTTGAGCGGGAGACCAATACGTTCCGGGTCGCGGCCATCCCGCGCGATGTCGAGCGGGCCTTTTCGAAGCGGCGCCAGGCCATCGAGGAGGCCGCCCGCATCCACGGGTACAGCACACCCAAAGGGATGGAGCTGGCAACCCTTCGGACCCGCCGTCCCAAGCGCGACGCAAGGCTCGGCGACCTCATCAAGCATTGGCAGGCGGAGGCCAAGGCGCTCGGGTTCGAGCTCGGCCAAAGCCGCCAGCGCTTACAGACGATGGTCGCCTCCAGCGGCCGATCAACTCGGTCCGCGGGCTGGCAGAATGCCCCCCTCCCCGCCCCGGTCGGCGTCCGCACCATCAGCGGTCGCGCCGGCAATCACAAACACCGAGCAACACCGCGCGGCCCAACTCGGATCTCGGCTCGGCCAGGCCATTCGTGCGCTGGATCAACCTGCGGGCATGTCCGGCGTCAGGATCAAGGTTCGCTATCGAGAGCGCGAGCGGGAATGACCGACAGCCAGAAGGTCGAACCGAACCGGCCGCGGCTTCACTGCGTCGCCGCCTCCGGCGGCGACCGCCCAAGACGCTCGTCTCTCACCCCACGACTTGCGTTGCGGTCGATCGATGCTCGCAAGGATTTCGTTTTCTGGAGCACCGCCAACGCTCGGGCCGGTCGACTTCGTCGGCCTGACCGCCCGCGTGAAACCGAACGAATTCTGACACCGGATCGATGGCAAGAACTGCGCCCCGCCGCTGTAATCGCGTCCCACGCGCGCAAGTCCTTGTAAGTAATCGAATTCCGGCCGGTTAGACGGCAGGCCGTCAGCGTTTTTTCCTCATGTGTAAACAGTGCTCCACAGAGAAAAGTCGTTTCACCCCAATGGGATAGCCGCACTCGGCCCGCGAAGCGTCAGCACCAGAGGTGCATAGGGTGTGAGAAAACCTTGCTTTCTGTTCTTAGGCCGTTGGTTGGCTTTGCGTTGACGGCCCATCCCCGTCAGGGCTTCTTTTCAGACGACTCAGACCACAAGCTTTCGCGGTCTGAACTCTTTCCCAACACCGGCCAACATGCAAAGGTCGGCTGCTTCGTTTGCGCTACCCGTGCAAGCATCTTGCAAACCGAACCAGCAAGATTCCGCACCACAGCTGCACCGGACAAGCGACGATTAGGCGTCATCCTTCGCGACGAAACACGACATGAATGCGGCGATAACCGCAGACATGACAGATCTCCCTAATCCGTTGTTCGAGGGCGGCCTGGCCGGAGCGACGAGATCTGTAGTGGCGGAAAAGAAGGGGTCAAGTCAGGCAATCGGCGGCTCTCGCGGAGGCCGCACTGACAAGCCGGCGAGTTGTCCTGCATCTGCCCTCAGGCCAGGATGCCGACATCGCGGCGGCGCCCGATGTTCCAACGTTCGCGCCGCCCCCATGAGCGGGCTCCTCGCCGACAAAGGGTGTGACGGCGACGACCTTCACGGCGAAACCGATCTATTGAAGCAAATGTCGTTTAGCGTTCATCCAAAATTGATTCGGTCAAACGCCGATCGTCGGCGGTGGTGGGGGAATGTCACCTCCTCCCGCCAGAAATTCGTGCAGCCATGTGATAATTGTTGACGCGTGTGGACGCAGTAGAACTCCAGCCCCTTGCCAGGCGTCGAGTGCCTTATTCACCTTTTCGCCCTGAAGAAATGTCTTCCACAAGTTATTGACCACGCCTGCGATTGTAAAATCGCGCGCCGTTTTCGGATCCACCTCTCCCAGGGGATCTTTTGGTGGGGCTAGTTGATTGCTGGCTGGTGGCGGTAATTCGCTCTCGGGAATTGATTGAATTACGGGCAAAGGCGCAGAACTGCCTTCAACTGCGTCGCTAACCGAACGGTCGAAGACTGAGGGTGTGAAGGTCTTAACACCGGCAATAAACCGGTCAACCGCATCGAGCGGTAACGCTACTTCGAGTCGGCCGGTCTGTACGTGTCGATAGAAATTTTCTAACTCCGGATAATAGACCCGCAATCCGGTGTGATGCTCAAGGAATGTCTTTAGTTTTGCAGCCAATGCAATATCGATAATTTCGGCTTCTCCGGCGAACAGATTGCGTAAGGTTCGCGCTTCGGCGTCGGCTAATAGGATGTCCCCGCCGTGGTCTTGCGATGGAATGCGGCTAACATATTTTTCCAAACTTCGTTTATATTCTTCGCGCACTTGGAACCGTTGCGCGTGTAAGTCGTCAATAAGATCACGACCTAACGTCTGGCAAACGTTGAGGAGAACTTTGTGCTCTCGCTGACTCGTCGCACCCGGAAAAATCGGATAGTTGGCAGGATTCGATGCAACAACGATTGTTCGCTGTGGCGACAGTTGGAAAGCAAATGGAGATGGAAGATTATCAACCGGCGTTGGCAGCTGGTTAGACTCGTGTTCGACAATCAATTGTCTAAGTTGGGAGTTGACTTCGATGGGAGGTCGTTCCCACGCTTTTGCTGGAAGGGCTATTCTTTCCCATTCCAATTTGCTGTCTAGTGCCGAGCCGGCAAGTCGTGTTTCGTACCAGCCAGTCCAAACATCCCAATTCTCGTTGGCTTCAAGAAGTCGTTGCTTTAGCTTTGCCCATGACCTCCTCTCCCACACGGGAATATTGCGATGCCAAAGGGGCAGAGTGGCAAAAGTGATGGGGCTAATATGCTCTTCAAAAGCTTCAAGATCGCACTGGACGGAGTCTGAGTGACTAGAAGATACTTTCCCAGCAGCGAACAGTGCTGCCGCCGCAAATGAGGCGGCACCCTTTTCAGTGATATCGGCGGCACAATCGGCTGCAGCTGACGCGGCGGCGACCGCAGCGCGAATTCTGGGATTGGAAGTGAGTTCGCCACCACGATAGGCGATAGTGGCAGCAGGCCCCGCGATTGACTGAAGAATTGCATTAGATTGGATGGCGCCCACCCAAGCCGTGGAGACAGCTCTAAAGACCGGTATAGCTACCGACTGTCCAAATCCTTTTAGACGACCTTTGCCAAATCCAGCAGCTAGAGCTGGAATGGTACGCAGTGCGGCGCGTGCAGCAAAGGTAACAACCACCTGTTGAGGTAACCTTTGAAGCCACTCTTGGACTTTCTGACGGTTCTCGAAATCCATCTGGTCTATCAATCGAGCCCTAGAAAGGAACAAACGGGGCCGTTCAAATCGTCGCGAGACTACCTGAACAAAGGAAATTGCATAGGGCCTGATTGCAACTGTAGCTAGTCTAATGCTTTTAGGTTTGCTGGTAAAACCTGTCAGCGCGCCATAGCGACGAGAGCTGTCGAACACCTGGCGTCCAATAGGCCGCACCCAAAGCCCGATTTGCCGTTCTAGGGGTACGAAACGGGTACTGCTGACTTGTACGCCCACGCCGACTAAAACTCGTTGAAATACAGTGTCCTAAGGCCCCGCGTTATCGGGCCCGCGCCCGCGCCGCCACTCGAAAGGGCATGCAGTAGCATATCACTGTCAGCTCGAGCTAGCGGCCGTCGTCATCCGCGCTGGGGGCGCGCCTGTCGTCTGGCTGGCAGCACCCGCCACCAGCTTATAGGAGAGCCTGACGACGGTCCGTACCGTGAACAACCTGCCTGGCGAGATGCGTGATGCAACGGGTGCGGTGTTTTTTGCAATCGAGTTGACCGATGTCTGGAAGGCTTCGACCGTTCAACCGGCCATGATCTCCCCAGCGTCTCGGCGGACCGGTGAGCCTCGTCTTGCTCCGAGGCCATCCCGGAAAATGGTCAGCGTGAGACCACACGCCTCGTGTGTGTTCCGGCGGCGAGCAGCAGCGCCACCGCCAGCGGATCGAGTACGGCGACAAGCGCCAGAGTAAGCAGGCGGACTGGTCGCTCGAGGTCGGTGGCCGGCGCGCCGATGAGCTCTGCGAGATATCGCACCGGGCCGACGTCGGCTTCGGCGCGCCGGCGCTGGGCGTCAATCCTGGCTTTCTCGATCTGCAGGCCGACAAGCGCCTGAGCCTCGCGCTGGCGCGCCGCAACGATTTCGGCGCGATCACGGCGCTTTTGATCAGAAATCGTCATCGCGCCGACGGGGCGGCCAAGCCGTGTCGACGCCTCGATGGCTGAGTCGATCTGGGCGATGCGCCGATCGAGGTCGGCGACTGTCTTGCCCTGGATGGCGAGGCGGGCCTCGGTGTCGGCGGTTCTATCCGCGAGCGCCAGGTCGACGGCCGCCATATGGTCAAGGTGGGCGCGCGTCAGGAATCCGAACACGCCGACCGCGTTCAGGCTCATCAACACGCCGATCATTGCGACGAGGACCAGGCGCAGGAGGGACGGCGCCGAGTGCCAATACTCGGTCAGCCACGCCGCTGCGACCAGCTTCCCGGCTTCCAGCGCAGCGCCCATGGTGATCACAGGCCAGAACGCGCCGGCAAAGATCGCGGTGAGGCCATCTATCGAGAAGACGGCCGACACGCAAGCAAGCGCCAGCGCCACGGCGAACGCGGCGAGCTTGACCGGTGTCACCGACCGTCGCGCGACCGTAGCCGCGGGCATGACTGTAACATCAACAGCCTCGGTAACAGTCGGTGTAACAGACGTGGTTACGATGATCGTCTCGGCGTTACGACGGATGTGACCGGCTTCCTGCCACGCTCTCAACCGGCGACCGGTCCGCATCCGGTTCCAGCCCCATTGGCGGCCGAGCTCCGCCGCGCTGGCGGTCACGCGTCCATTGGGCTGAGAGCGCAGCCAGGCCAGCGCCTCCATGTCATCGAATGAGCGAGCCGGAACGGTTTCAGTCATGATGAGATGCTGCTCCTCGAATATTGGCCGGCGCGACCGCACGGAGGTCTTCGCCTGGCCGGTCCGATGGCGATGAGGCTGACCTCAAGCCACCATGAATCCGAACCATGTTGCGATCGGGGACCGCGACAGTTCGTCCGCGTGAGTTACGCAAGTGCGATCTGGGAGTGAGTGGCCGGGCACAGTGTCGCCAAATGACGGTGCGGTATGATCGCCGCTGCACGAAACTGGAACCGAGACTTCGCAGCTCCAAGCTGTCACCAGCATCAAGGCAAGGTGGCACGTGGTACGCAGTCGCTGAACGGCCAAAGTGCACGCCGTAACACGCCGCACCTTTCCAAGTGACAGCCGCGACATGATGCGAGCCGATTACGCTGATGCGCCCACCTGATCATGGGTGACATCGTATCGAACGCCCTGTGGCTCTTGTTTCCGCGAGCCGGGCCGTAAGGCCCGGCGAGCCCGGGCGCGCCCAACGCGGCCGCCGCCGATCCGGTGCCGGATCGGCGGAAAAATCACAAAAAAGCTTAGCCTCGACGCGCGCCGGCCGCGCAACCGGTTTCCGGTTGCGCGGCCTATGGATTTCAGGCGCGTTCCAGCAATCGCTTCGCCCTGCCCTCAAGCTCAAGGCGCGTGTCCTGATAAGCCTTGCCGCGAGCCACGGCCGTGATGCCCTGCACGAAGTCAAAAATGCTTTCCGGCTTGCGATTTTCCTCGCCGAGAACGGCTTCGATGACTTTCGATGTCTCGGATTTCGAGAATCCGTTTTTGCGCAGAAAACTCTCGCGATCCTCGTCGGTGCGGGCGACGATCCGCTGCCGCGCGGCCGTAATGCCGGCGACGAATGGCGCGGGCGACGAATTGGCAAAGCTCGTCAGCGCCGGTGCGGCTTCATGGGCGAACCGTTGCGCGGCAAACTTTGAATGGCGGATAGTGATCTGCTCGAAATTCTCCACGCCCCAGAGATTGCGGTTCATGCAGACGGCGCGGAGATAGAAGCTCGCAATCCCAAGCGTCTTGCTGCCGACTTCGCTGTTCCAGCAGTAAAATCCCCGGAAATACAAATCCGGTGATCCGTCCGGCAGCCGCCCCGCCTCAATCGGATTGGTGTCGTCGACCAGAAACAGGAACACGTCGCGGTCGCTGGCGTAAAGCGTGGTCGTGTCCTTGGTGATGTCTACGAAGGGATTATGGGTCATGGTCTTCCAATCGAGCACGCCCGGCACCTTCCATCTTGTGTCGCCGATGCCATTGCCTGCGATCTTCATGACGGCGGCAACGAGTTCGTGGTCCCAGATGCGCCCATAGTCCGGCCCGGTGACGGCACGAAGCTCAACGCGTCCGTTATCGGCTTCCAGGGTTTTGACAAGCTCGGCGCGATGCGAGAGCAAGCCGTGCTGCAGGTTGATGGCCGACAACGCTGCGGGGAGTTGCCGCAGGTAAGAGGTCGGCGCGCCGACCAGCGTGCACAGCTGGCCGAAGCTCCAGTGGGTCGGCGAGACCTGCTCGTCACGTCCCGGAACGATCAAAGCCAGTCGCTCGGAATTCTCCCGCGTCGCCTCGACCCGGATGGCCCGGCTTTCCACCGTCCGGGCCTGCGCGCGCTCGGCACGGCCGCGCACCGCCTCATAAAGCTCCGGCAGGTTCAGGTAACGTTCGTCATCCGGTCGCGCAAACCATTCCGACGAGACGCGGCCGATCCGCTGGCCGCGCGATACATCCACGCGAAAGCTGCCGGAAACAGGCTGTTGTCCCTGCGATAAAGTCATCATGTTCATGGTCGTTTCTTCTATTGGCTGAGGTTGAAGCGCAGCGCTGCGCTGCAACCCTGCCCGTCGGCGAGACCGGGGTAGCAAGGGCAAGGGCGGCCGGAGACGGAGGGGGATCACCCGCCTGACAAGGGCGCGCGAACCGCGCGCGTCTGCACGCGCCTCGCCCGTCGAGAGTCATGAGATTCAACAAGAGGCGCGGAAGACCGGGGATACCGCTCCGGCCGGCACCGTGAGGTGCTTTACCCTTGCCCGCGCGAGGGCGGAGCCCTGAGGCACTTCAGGGAAACAAGCAGACCGAAGGTCTACTGCCCCTTCTCTCTGCGCCGTCGTAGCCATGAGCGCGGAAAAAGCCCCGCCTCCGAAGAGGCGGGGCGCGCGTCGATCCCGTCGGATCATTCGGCGGTACGGCGGGACCAGATCAGCGTGAAGCTGTCGTCGCCTTCGCCTTTCACCAGCGAGGCGTAGATCGGAGCCGGAAAGGAGGGATCGTCGAGCTTCACCGAGAGATATTCGCGATCGCTCTCCCGCGCGGTCTTCTTCCAGGCGGCTCCGCATTCGATGGCACCTGCGATGATGCGATAGTCGGGAGCTTTGTCGTTGTCCTTTTCGGTCGCGACGAACTTGGCCTTGACGTTGAGCGTCAGCGTCTTGACCGATCCGGTGTAGCCGTTGTCCGCCGCGGTGAAAGTGCCGATGGTAGCCATGGTGGTCTTCCTTTCGTTGTCGGGCCGCGACCATCGCTGCCTCGATGGCGGTCCTTGGCCCGGGGAGCGATCGGCCCGCAGCCGTCAGGCCCGCAGCAGAGCGGAGGACGGCGGCAGACGGCTTTTTTGTCCCGCGAGGAATGCCGCCCCTTCGCGGCAGGGGAAAAAAGCCGACGAAGCCGTTGCGGGAAGGCGATCGAGGTCCTTGCCGGCCCTCGGGCCTGATCCGTCCATCCGAGGTTGCGTGGGTAGGCGCCCGTGAACGAACTGATGGAGACCACCATGACCATCGCAAACATCGACGCTCAAGGACCTGGCATCACTGATCGCAGCAATCCTTGCGCTCGCGCATCAACACCCGAAGGCGCGACCTGGCGAATGACGGTGCATGGTTACGCGTCGCGGCGGCCCCGTGGGATGGAGCCAAAAGACCCTGGGGGAGCAAGGGTCCAATCTCGGCCTCAAACATGACGCCATGTCCGCGTCGATAAACTCGTCGGTGAACGGCAAGGCGACGCCAGTTTCACGGTGGTCTGGTCCTACGCTAACACCAAATGATCCCACAGGATCGACGCGCCCCGCCTTCACGGCGGGTCCATAAAGGCGCCGGTTGCGAAGCCGTTTGCTACTGCTGCCTTAGTGGAGACCATTCCCCCCTTGTTGAAAATGCATCCATCGATAGCGTGGGACAATGAAGAGGCCGCGCGCCCGAAGGGCGCGCGGCCGAATTTTTGATGGTTCCGGGATAGGGCCGAGATCGCGTCAGCGGTCCCGGCCCAGCCATCTACTCGGCGGCGACGGAGTAGGCCTCGGTGTCCTTTAGCTCGGCTGCAGCATCCTGCGGGGACTCGGCGGGCCCTTGGGTGGCTCGCGCGGTTCGCATCAACGCAGGCAGCCATCCGGTTCCGGCCAGCAGTTGCTCGGCGGCCTCCGCCATTGCCTGCTTCTTCATCTTCGCCATCTGGTCGACCGCCACATCGCTCACAGCTTCCCGAACGGCTTCAAGAATACGCGCTTTGGTGATGCGGCCGAGATAGGCCCGCACCGTCGGCCGCCAATAGCCGGTCATGTCGAGCGAGACGGCCTCCGCCAATTTGTTGGCCGTTGCGTGGGTACGCGACCTGCGTTCCCACGGCAGCCTGACCGCATTGACCGTCAGGGCAACGCAGTGCGCGAACAAAGCCATGCGGCTGTCATGATCAAGTTCAGCCACGATGGTCCACAGACCAGTGACGTCCCGGGGCATCTGCCTTGCCCAGTTGGCGTGGCGATCCGCCCACGCCTTCCCGGCCGCAGTGTCCTCGATCCCGTCCGCGTGCGCTGCCAAGTCCGTCTTGATCGGCTGGATGCCGACAACATTGGCGTCCGCGCTGAGATAGAAGATTTGCGCCGCAAGCGCGTGCGTGGCGGCAACGAGTGCGACCTCAGGCTGCTCACTCAGATTGAGCCGCAGCCCCAAGGTGCGATGCGCCGTGAGGTCACGAACGAGGCTATCCGACAACGGGCGGTCGTCATCTTCTTCGTCGGAGACGCTCTCACCGTCGTCCTTCTCATCCTGCGGCCCCCGGCTGTCTCCACCTTCGGTCTCCCCGGCCATTGAGGCCTCGCCCGCCTGCTCGGCCTCGGGCCGGGGCTTTTCGTCACCGGGGCGGATGAAGCCGCGCTCGATCCGGACCATGCCGTCATGGTTGAGGATCACGAAAGCTCCGCCCCGCGCGATGTCATCGGGATCGTAGGCCTGCCGCTTCGCTTCCAGCCGCTCGATGTCAGCCTCAAGCTCGCAGAACCGCGCATCGACATGGTCCGGGAGTTCGTCCGCCGTCTGGAGCCATTCGCCGAGGCGGTCGACTTCGCACTTTGCTGCCTCAAGGGCCGCCTGATCTTCGGCCGAAAGCTCCACCGGGTGCGGGTAGGTCCGCCGCATGCCATGCGCGTGCGGGAAATCAAGATGGACTTCCGTCCATTTCCAGCCCTCCGCCTCCCGCAACGCGTCGGCTTCGCGGCCGAGCTTCGCCGTCACCAGCCCATTGAGCAGCGACACATCCTCGCAATAGCCGCCGCGATCCTCCGTGAAGAGGTCACGCAGGATCGTGCCGCCCGCCTCCGTGTACGCCTCCGCGCCAACGAACACCGCGCGCCGGTCTATGGCCGCCACGTGCGTCTCGGTCAGCAAGCGCCGAATGGTACTGGCGTCCCGGTTATAGGACAGCCGCTCATAGACCGCTTCCTGCCGGGTGTGATCCTCGATGATGGCAAACGCCATCAACTGCTCAAGGGTCAGGCCGCCATCGCGATAGACCTGCATCAGTTTCGGGGAAACCGTCGCCAACCGCAGGCGCTGCCGCACCACCTGCGGCGTCACCCCGAACCGGCCGGCGATGTCTTCCGCGCCAAAACCGCGTTCGTCGGCCAGCTTCTTGAACGCCTCGAACTGATCGGCGGGATGCATGTTCTCGCGGGTGACGTTCTCATCGAGGCTGATTTCGTGCGGATCGTTCGCGGTATCGACCACGCAGCGGATCGGCTCGGTCTTCTTGATCTCCTTGCGCTTCACCCGCAGCAGCTGCGCAAGGCGCCTGCCCTCGCCGATGGTGACGAGATAGAACCCTGTCGCCGAACCATCCCCATCCAGTTCCGGCTCGACAACGAGGTTTTGTAGAATGCCCTTCGCAGAAATGCTCGCCGCATAGGCCTCGATCGCCGCCTCACTGTGCGGCGTCTTCCGGGCATTCTTCGGTGACTTCTTGAGCTTGTTGAGCGGAATGAAAACCTCCGCGCCGTTCTCCACAACGGTTTCAACGGATTTTGCCGACATGATCATTCTCCTTTGGGGCTTGGGTGCAGAGCGCACCTCGCGCCTGCACCCCTGCCCGTCGGCGAGACCGGGGGTAGCAAGTGCCAGGGCGACTCGGGCCGAGGGGGATCACCCGCCCCTCGTGGGCCGCGAGGAACGAGCGGGTCTGCACAAGCGCGTGCCAGAGCATTCGATAATCGGAAAAAATGAAAAAGCGCGGAAGACCGGGGAGACGGCCCACGTCGGCGCCGGCATTGGCCGGCGATCCACCCTGGCGCGCGCGAGGGGCGGAGCCCCATAGTTCTTCAAGAGAAAAAGAAGCGTATGGGCGGAGCGCCAGCGGAGACCACTCGCGGGTCGCGAGACCGGTTAAAACGGCAGCCGCAGGAGCGTCAGCATAGCGCCGCCGACGGCGGGACGCGGGATCGACTGCCCCCGGCGAGCGACGCAAGAGCGACTTCGCGGCGTACTGCTATCAATTTTGCATTTATGATTTTATGATACTGTCTCAATGTTGCGCATGTCGATGCACGGCGTGCGCATGTTCACCGAGCGAAATCTCTATAGAGGACGACATGGCCAAGAAAGCGAAGAAGGCAAAGAAGACCGCGAAGGCAGTCACCAAGAAGGTGGCAAAGAAGAGCTCAAAGAAAAAGAAGTAGTCGTATCCGCGACTGAGACTCGCCGCCTCCGGGTCGCAACCCGGATGGAAAGCGAAACCTCTCCAAGGGATCTGAAATATCCTTTGCAGCCGATCGATATCGCGGCAAGGCACGATAAGGCCGGACCTTTGCGCAACTGGCTACTGCATGAAGGTCCGGTTTTTCGTTTCTGCCTCAGTGAGAGGCATGATCTGTGCTTGCGCGAAGGATCGATGCCGCATGGCCGCGACGCACTTACGGCGCGGTTCACGAGAGCCTGGTCCGCGAAATGCGGACGCGCCCCTTATCCCGATTTGTTTGAAGTCATGGGGGTGAGCGTCGCCGTGCCTGTCACGCAACCGTTTCGCGCGGCCGCACGGGCTTCTTTTCGGTACCGTTGGCTACATCTACCTGATGGGTGAAGGCGCGCCGACTGATTACGCACGCGCCATGAATTGGTTCCAGAAGGCCGCGGCACAAAACGTGGCTGAAGCCCAAACCGGAATCGGCCTCCTCTACCGGTTCGGATCGGGAGTGCCGCAAGATCGCGAACAGGCTCGAACGTGGTTCAAAAAGGCAGTCGCTCAAGGCTATGAGAAGGCGAAAAAAGAGCTTGCGGAAATGAACGCGGAAGATCGCAATCCAGGCTTCAAACATCCGGAAAGAATTCCGCCGACCCTCCAGACCGTTTGCTTCATAAAAGTTCCGCAGATCTTGCGGTTTGCACGCCTCGATAAGGCCGAACAGGAAACTATCGGCGAGCGTTACAGAGCCTGCCTGCGATCCACCTGGAAACGAGCGAGCGGTGGCGCTCCGTTTCCAGCGGACTAGCGATGTCCGCAGAAGCGCCGACTCTATCGGGCGCGGGGATCTTCGTCACGTTTCCGCCAAGCGTTGAGGAATGTCCGAACGGTCTCCGCGTCCGCCGATCCAAGCGGGGTGTCTTTCGCTGCCAGTTCCTCAACCCTTCGTCTGAACTCGGCACTATCCATGATCTGGTCGAGAGAATCCACGCCGGCCCGCGTACTCCGTTTGGCTACCCTGTCGCCTGAACCTTGGCTCCAGCCGTATGAGGTGAACGCTTTGGCGATCTTCACCGCAGCATCATCGTTTTTCAACTGAGCCTTGATCCACTTCTTGACGGCCGCGCCATCCTTCCCGGCGAGGTCGCGCCATCGGAAAAGCAGGTAAGCGAGTTGGCGATGGTCGATCAGTGACCCCGATTTTACGGTCTGTTGAATGGCCTTCAACTCCCGTTTTCGAAGTTCATCGGCATCATCAGACAGGGTCAGACACTTTTCCTCCGGTGAAGGGTCTTTGCCATCCCGGGGGTGGTAGTCCCGGTAAGCGGACTCGCTGAAGTCAATGAGCCAGCCCAATGGCGCGTCCTTGCACGCCACCATGAACAGTGCTGAACGTCGCGCCAGGCTGAAACGTTCAAGGGTCAGTCGGCGCAGCAACCAATGCAGGCGTAGGCTGTTCGTCGCCAAGCCGAAACCACGGGCGACATCTGCCTGCACTTCCAATTCGTCGGCTATCTCGAAGAGTGCGATCAACAACAGCCCAACATTGTCGTCGGCCACCTCGGAGGCGTGAAGGTTCAGCTCGTCCAGCAGGAGGGATGCTTTGGTAGCACCTTGAGACCGCGTGACCTTCAACGCCTCGCGAAAGGTGCGCTGGACGCTCGCCTTATCGCCTGCGGTCTTGATAAGCTGATCGATCTCTTTCTTCGGGAGGGCATTGTCATCGAGCGATAGCCGGAAATAGGCGTCAAAGTGCGCCTCAGAACAGACGCGCCGCTCCTTCGCCCATATGCCCTCCCAGTCATGACCATATGACATGTTGCTCCAGACGGCTTCGAGGCGGGGAAACAGGCGCATGAGCGATCGCCGTCGCTGCGCCAGGTTGGCGCCTTTGTTCGCCCCAAAGAAAAGAGTGTCGATCTCCTCGACCTTCGGCTTTGACGATCCTGATCCTTGGGCACCGCACACTGCCTCTTTGTTCGCACGAAGGGCGCGGAAAACCGAGGGCTGCAAAATTCGCAGCGCTTCCATCCCAAGAAAATCGGCAAGATCGACGTCTCCGCCGACGGCTGGCCATGTCACCGACAACGCGTTCATCAAGCGATTGAGATCGCGCGGGCTTCGAATTTCCGGCGCCACCACGTCGTAGAACACGTTCATGTAACGGACGGCATCTTCTTCGGATGGTGAGCCGCATAGTTCCGCAAGCTGCGCCAACAGCTGTTGATGAAGGTCCCCAAGGCGTGGCTCCGGTACGTCGAACCCGGCTTGAATGATTTTCTCGAGATAGTGCGGTCCCTCGCTCGGATATCGTTCCTCAACGATCTTCTCTGCAAGCGCACGATCATAAACCAGCAGATAAATGACGTTCGGCAGCCTGCCGACGGACTTCACGAGGCGGAAGATCAGCAATGCTTCCTCAGGCGCGAGCCGGTCGATATCATCGATGATGATAAGGAAGCGCTTATCTTGAGCGGCCAGCGACCTCGCCAATTGAGCGTGCAACTTTTCGACAGAGTCTTTGTCTTCGATAAGTCCCGACGCCCATTGCATCGCTCCGCTGGCCAGCGTGCCCGCACCGGCCGCGCCAGCCAAGTCCACGGCAGCGCCCACGGCAGAACCCGCACGCAGCAAGCGAGCACCGAGCTTGGGAAGATTTTTCTTGAACCTAGCGCCGAGCGAAGGGCCCAGACCGGCGTAAAGCTCCCTGAAAAACGCCAGCGCAAGCGCCTCTTCGCCCCGAAACCACCAGCATGCAAAATTGATGATCGAAAGCTCTTCGTTGTCGACGGCGGCTTGCAAGTGATGGCGAATCAGATTGACGGCGCTGCTCTTGCCCGACCCCCAAGGGCCGTTGAGAGCGACGACGGTTCCTTCCGGCGCCTTCATCTTCTCAAGGCTGGAGGCCAACGCCTTGGCAAAGGGATCGATGCCGAAGCGATCTTCCGAGGGATCGGAAATCGGCTTGTCGTTGTAGCTGTGATGTGTGCTCACATTGAACCAGCCGGTGAAGCGAATCTATTATGAAGCGGAGCGTAAGGTGACCGGAAATGCAAGCTATCCGTCGAGCACGGTGATCCGACCGCTTGCTAAAACAAAATGGGCGCAGAAGGGGAGACGTTTGTTAGCCAAGTCCGGGCCTTTGTAGCCGCCGCCGCATGTACCGCGTGTGCCTGGCGCAGGCCTGCTTTTCCCGCAGAGCGGCCATCGCGAACCAGAGCCATTCCAGCGCCGCTCGGAGTGCCTGCGCGCGTTCCCGGCGGGGAAGCCGACGCAAGCCAGCGATCTGCCTACGAAAGATCATCTGGATTTCGGCGGGGCTGCCGGCGTCATCGGCCGCCTCTGAATCGCCGTGGGAATGGTCGCACGCCAGTTCGTTTCCCGTCGCGTGAATTTCCGAGATGATGGACGATCGATATCCGCCCGGCCTCTCCTTTTCACTTGCCGAAGTATCGAGGGGAACGGACGTGGCTGGCCCGCTCCCGCGATCACTCGCGGCAAAGAGCCTTTTGCCGTTCGCGCCAGTCGATGTCCGGCTGTGCAAGCTCCTGCTGCTGGCGCTTTTGCGTCTCAGAGCCGGTTCCGGAAATCTGAACAAGACGATAAGTGGAATTTCTGCCTGAAGGCGGCGATAATCGCCGTGAACAGGAGAAACCATGAGCAGACGACCGCGCCGGAACCACTCACCGGCCTTCAAGGCGAAGGTGGCTCTAGCCGCCGTCAAGGGCGACCGGACAATCGCCCAGTTGGCGGAGCATTTCGATGTTCACCCCAATCAGATCACAGCGTGGAAGTCGCAGCTTGAGGGCAGCGCTTCCGAGGTTTTTGGGTCGGGGAGCGGCATACCGGCCATCCCCGCGATCGATGTGAAGTCGCTCCATGCGAAGATCGGAGAGCTGACATTGGAGAACGATTTTTTAGGAGGAGCGCTCACCAAGGCGGGATTGCTGAGCGCAAAGCGATGATCGACCGTGAACACGATCTACCGATCACCAGGCAGGCGGAGATTTTGAACATCAGCCGCGGCAGCGCCTACTATCTGCCGCGACCGGTTTCTTCGCCCGACCTCGAGATCATGCGGCAGCTCGATCGGCTGCACTTGGAGTATCGCTTCGCCGGTTCGCGTATGCTGCGAGGCCTGCTGGTTCTGCAGGGGTGCAAGGTCGGCCGCCGGCATGTGAAGACGCTGATCCGGCGGATGGGGATAGAGGCGCTCTATCGCCGTCCGCGTACCACGAAGCCCGAACCCGGCCACAAGATCTATCCGTATCTGCTGCGCGGCCTGGAGGTTACGCGGCCGAACCAAGTCTGGGCCATGGACATCACGTACATTCCGATGGCGCACGGCTTCGTCTATCTCGCCGCGGTGCTGGACTGGGCGACACGTCGTGTTCTGTCCTGGCGGCTGTCGATCACGATGGAGGCGGCCTTCTGCGTCGAGACGTTGGAAGATGCCTTGGCTCGTCATGGCAAGCCAGAAGTCTTCAACACAGACCAGGGCTCACAGTTCACCGGTTCGGCGTTCACCGGCGTGCTGGCCAGCCACGGCATCGCCATCAGCATGGACGGCAAGGGAGCCTGGCGGGACAACGTGTTCGTTGAGAGACTGTGGAAAAGCATCAAATACGAGGAGGTCTATCTGCGAGCCTATGAGACCGTCGGCGAGGCGCGAAACTCGGTTGGTCACTATCTCGACTTTTACAACGGACGACGACCGCATTCGAGCCTTGACGACCGTACCCCAGATCAAGCCTACTTCGATCTTCCGCCGCTCCGCACGGCGGCCTAACCCCCGGCAGAGGCTCCACTTATCGACGCGGAATTTTTGTTCAGACAACCGGGACCAGTTCAGATACCGCGCCTTCAGACTCTGTCCTGACACCCTATGACCATGAACACGCGATCACATACCTTCGTCTATTGGATGCGGACGCCGAGGGGGCAGATTAGAGAGAAGTCGCGCGGATCGTCTTGCACATCGATTCCGAACGTGAGCCGCAGCGTGCCCGGCAGGCTCATGAGAGTCATCTCGCTCGCGCCAAATGGATGACCGAGCACGGCTATCGGCACCTCTTGCGGACCGGGTGGCCTAGCCTGAATTGAGCAGGCCAGGCGCCCGGTCCCTCGAGAGGGCGTGGGGCGTATCCGCCGCGTCACGGTCTGGCGCAATCTGCACTCTGGATTGCGACGGGAAATCGAGCCTTTATCGTTGCGGAAACCTTGTTGTTCAGATTGAGTTCGCGAACGAAGTCCGAGGAGCAACATGTCCGACTCCAAACCACAGATCCCGATGCTATCGAACAAGGCAGCAACGGCAGCGGGCGTTCTACCTGTGCTAAACAGGCCCGTGCGTTTCGCGGTCGGCGACCCTAACGGGCTGACCTCCAATTCTTGGATCGTAAAATCGCATCCCAAAAGCGGCATCTATATCGCTTGTCGCGACAATTTTAAGGAGACAAAGGTTAGCCTTCACCCCCAGGGAATGGGGGATTGGCGCATGGCATTTGTCTCAAAGGACGTCGCCCAGCAAGTAACCGGGGACACAAAGCGAGAGTGGTCGGTTTGGACGGAGCCGCCTGAACTCGTTCCGAATCTGATCGTCGCGTTTCATCTCTATTTCCCTACTTCCGAAATTGCCGTTACCCCAGAAATGCGAACAGCGAAGCTGTGGAAAGACGTAATGTTTATCGAAGCCGGACCTCCCGGAAAAATCACTATCGTCACCTTATTCATAACGATTGGTGATCTTCGGCCGACACATGAGAGCGAACCAAGTTTTGTTTTGGCGTCATTTGACGCCGGTGATAATCGATATGCAAAACTGGTTGCTCACGCCGACCCAGAGGGAAATATTCCAGAGCTTATTGTCCGCAGCGTTGGGAGTGCACGTGAATCTGCGAAGCAGAATGGCGTAGAGCTTCCGAGCGGTTCATTCGGATATTTTTTCGGCCACCTTGAAACCGGCGCAAGATTCATATTTGGCGCTCGAATGTGAACGTTTTCAGGGCGCCCAGCGCGTAGTTCATTCACAGGCCCGGTTGAAGTCCAGCAAGTTTATCCGCATCGGAAGCCAACGGCACCGTGACATGTATCTCTCCTGTGTCGGTCCGCCACGGAAACAGGCCATACTGCCAAAACAGACGCTCGACGTGACGGTTGAGCATCAAAAATTCATCAAATGAAGTCCACTTTCCCCGGCGATCCCAGAGGCCGGACAGCTCGCTGTCGAAGAGCATGAGCCAATCCCGCAAGCCCATCTCTTCAAGCACGCTTGTAAGCGCGGGCTCCTCAAAAAAGGATTGCTGCAAGCCGTCGTAATGGCCAAGAACGGAGCCCGAGAACCGCAGGACATCGGCGATCCGGGGCAGAACGATTTCGAGGAGTTTGTCCATCTCGCCATGAAACCTGTACGCGAGCCGCGCGGCGGGAATATCATCCCGGGCGCGCTTCAATACAGAAAGCAACAGTTCTTGCTGCGCAAGCCCTCCCTCCGGACAAAAAGCGGCGCTGGCGCGGGACGTAAAATAGCCGGTCCAGGCAGAGTGGATGCAGTTGTAGAGGAAACCGTCGTACGGGTCGTCGATCCGTTTCAGCAAGAAGCCCGGTAGGGACTCATCGAGTATTTGGGTGCAGGCAGCGTGAGCAAGCTGCCCGACAACGACGTGAAGCGCAGTACGCCAGACACTCTCTTCTTCATTGATCAATGAGTGGCCAATCTCGCCGCGCATGACGAGGTGGGTCTTGCAAATTCCGTCGCGTACGACCAGCGGCGCCATGGCGACGCCGACACCGTATTCCTCAGTGGTCGGCTGCAAGGGTGCTGTCGCTGTGAATCCCCGGTCGAGATCACGCAGCGCGGCGGGATAGTCGGCAGCAAATGTGATGCCATCCAACCGATCAAGAGGCATCCACTGAACAAGGCTCTCCGTTACCGAGAACAGTATTGCCGCTATTTGTTTGGCGGTTGGGTCGTCCGCGCAACCCAGAAAGTGTACGGTAAAGGGTGGAGGCTGTGCTGGTGTCTGCTCGCGCTCCTCATCCGGTCCTTCAATGCCAGAAAGAAGGTCGTCCGAATTGGGGACGGTGGTCCTCGCCGTCAATGCCGGACTTCGTTCCGCGATAAACTCGTTGAAGGTCGAACCGATCGTGTCCTCAATCAATCGTCGGGAGGACTCGCCGATACGATCGGCGAGATCGGTCAGTCGCTCGTCCTTCCGCGCCGCTATAAAGAAACTGTGGCTCGCCGCAATGGCGGCCTCGTTGAATCCTTCGAGCGACGGAATTGGGTCGGACTGACGGAAGCCCGCAAGCATTCTGTCGCTCGTGAGGGGCATAAGAACCGTCGTCACCTCCTTGAGGTCGGCCATGATGAGCGGCCTGAGCCCGCTCTGATCGTCCACGGCCAGGGCAACGCAATCGGGCAGTACGAAACGGCCATGCGTTGACGGCAAGACCCGCCAGTGGAGCTTCTTTAAGGGCTCTATCCGGGCATCTGGGGCAAGAGTGGACGACAGCACCTTGTTATGGCCGTCGCGAATAAACGCCGGCGCTTGCACGGCCAACGAATCGAAAAGCATTGTTATGAACGGAGACTGCTCGGCAAAGAATGTCCGAAACCGCTCCTTCAACGTCATATGGGCGACTTGATAAAGTACATGTGCAGGCAACCCGGTTGCGGCCAGCGCAGGGTTTTCCTTCAGGTGTTCGTCGATCAGAGTTTTCAACCGATCCGATGGCGTTTCCCGGTCGAACCCGAGAAGAGGCCGGAGCGAGGCTTCGTCGCAGAAAACCTCGACGGCCCGATCAAGTAGCGCCGTCGTCGCGCCCGTAAAGGTCCGGCGCAAATAGGCATTTCGGATGGTAAGGTGAGCGAGAATTTCGGCAGCGTCTCCGGCATCCACCGGCTTGTCGATGGGCGCGTTCTTCAAGGCATGAAGACGGAGACCAAAAGCGGTCTCGTAATCCGTGATCTCGTCGTCGAGCGTTCGGGAACCGTCGGGCGACGGTTCGGAATAAAAATGCCGTTCTACGGCGATTTCATCCTTGATGAATTCAAGACGCGGCGCAATGCCCCTCTCATAGAGCCAGGTCTGGCTCTCCTTCTTGCTGCCACCCGGAATCCGAAATCCCCTGAGAAGCGCTTGCGGAATGTTGTGTTGATTGCTCCCGGCCACGATCCACTCACCTCATCTCAATTTCCCTTATCGCTGTCCGATGGGGCGGCTGGCTTGGCGAATCAGCTCTGAAAGAAGCCTTAAGACTAGCACGCCGTACTGCCGCAATTGATACATCGAAGCAGGCGCACCGGCACATATAGGAGCCCGCGTCCTCCATCCCTCCACACCAACCCGTCCTTCCTATCGGCCATTTCGCGCCGTCGAGCGGCCAATAGCTGCAAGTGCAAGCACTCCTCCTCTTCGTTCCGGCCGCATGCGGTGCATCCGCCTCCTCCGTCGCAAGGGCCTCCGTCAGAAGGCCGCGATTGGCGCGGTCAAGCGATGGAGGAAACAATGCTGGACTGGACCGTTACCGAGCTGATGCATCTGACGCGCGATGAACTCTGCAATCTCGCAGATCGGATCGCGGCAATGTTGCCGGAGATGGAAGCAGGCTCGCGAAAACGGCTAAGCGCTTTGACGAGCCTGCACAACATTCGCAGCGTGATGCTTCGACGGAAACTTCATTGGTGAGCTGAGTTCTCGCCACGCCAATCCCTATCAACGGGTACGTGTTGGTTCCGCGTCACGGGCCTTGCGACGGGTTCTCGCCGGCCGCTCGGGCGAACGGTTCGACTCCACGGATCGTTTGCCGCCGCGCTTTGAAAGCTCGTAGACCAGGGTCTCCGGCTCCGTGACCAGCAGCTTGCTCTGCTCGTTTCCATCCGGATCTCGCCATTTGACTCGGCTCCGGTAGCCCTTTTCCGGTTTGAAGCTTTCCGTCGGCTCGAACGTCTCGACCCGGAAGGCTATGGTCGGACTGATGGCAACATTGTCGTCGGCAAGCATGTGAAAACCATTCGCCTCGGCAAAGTCCTGCGGCGCTGTCTCCATGAGCACGGTATCGCGGTTGAGCAGCACCACACGCGCCTTGAAGGTTTTCTCGGGCTTGAACTCCGGATTGCTCGCCGGATCGAACGGTTCAACAAAGGCAATCTGTTCGGCGGGTATCAGTCTTTTCCCGATGGTGATGATATTCATTTGTATCTCCTGTGGTGAGGGTTTGATGGCTACCCACAGGCTAGCGAAAATGAGCCTTGATCTGGTTGGGAACGATCGGGAATCGGTGTGGAATGGTTGGGAATGTCTGGTTACGGACAGTCGCATCTCCACGATTTTCGACAGGAAAACGTCCGGGTTCCACTCACTCTAAGTGATCAGATTGGACGGAAGTTTTACCTAACCCAGTGTACTGGTTTGTGATGCGACGAAAGCGGCGAATAGAGCGGTTACTTTCGTGGCGGCAAAACGTGACGTCGGTAAATCAGTGTTCACCGATTGCGCGCGTACCCGATAGCAACGTATCACGAAGATTCACGTCCTCAAGCCAAAGTGCGCTCCTTAGCCGATAGTAGGTCCGACATAAGGCAACAACCTTATCGCCATCAGCGAGGCGTACCGGAGCAGAGAACTCGGCTATTCCGCTATAGATCGTTCCCGTGAAACCGGATGTCGAGAGGAGCAGCCCGCCCTCGGCTCGCTTGGAGGCCGTGACAGAGATGAATTTTTTCAGATGCGCGGGGCCGGGCTTTTGATCGGTCCAATGCTTCACTTCAACAAGATAGACGCGCCTCTGACCGCCCTCAGTGGAGGAAAGTTCCAGGTCAAAGCCACCGTCTTTCCCGGGCCGTGTCAACTTTGTGTCGAAGCCAATGCCTTCAAACGTTTCGCGCAGAACTTTTTCGAGTTCGCGCCATTCAATTTTTGCGAGAGCTTCAGGGTGTTTCGCGATGAGGAGCGCGAGATCTCGCATCGCGCCGCGTACGATCCGATTGTATTCATGCTCCGCCTCCTGCGGCTGCGTCTGTTTCGCGAGCCAAACTCTGAGATCGGCAGGGCTGAAAAGATCGATCTGGCCGAGTCCGACGGTATCTGCATGTTGAAGGGCAGCCGCTGAAAAGCCCGATCGAGAGATGACCATCACGCGATCGAATTGACTGACCGCCTTGAGATTGAGTGCCTTTTGTATGGTTTCGGTGTTCACGGGCTGCTTTCCAGCCTTCACCTCGACTCCAATTGTTTGGTGAACACCGTTCAAGTCGGTCCGCACGAAGCAATCAACACCCTCGTCGGAAGCAGCGAGGCCCTTTTGCGAAACGACGTGGCCGCAGGCTTGGAAGATTTCGACAATCAGTTTTTCTGCGTCTGCCGGTTCTCGAAACGAGCCCGCTTCGAAACTGGCAAGACGTGACATTGCGTCCTGAATCTTATCCACGTTCTGAAAGTACCTCTTCGAGCCGGGCGACGAGGATGGCGCGCTTGTTCGGCGACAGCTTGTCGAGATTCTGCTGGCGCCAGCGGACGGCGGGAAGCTCGGCCGCATTTGGCAATCCCAACAAATCCCAGTCGGGCTCGCCCCGTTCGAACGAAATGAGAAATTTGCGATGATCTGATGGCATATCTCCGACGATAGACTTTATCAGCGCCGCTCTTGCGGCGAGCAGATCGGCAAGCTCCACGGGTTCTCGCGTCATTCCCGAAAAGCCATGCTTGAACGCAGCTTCGATGTTTTTGAGGGTAGGTTCTAGCACTTCGGACATGGGGCGGTCATGACTCAGCAGGTAAACGATAAAAGCCTGACGTAACGCGTCGCTGATGCCTTCATTCGCCATCAAGTCGCGCACGTCGAAAAGATCGCGGGGATGCTGGCGGTCTAACGCGGCAACGATCTTTCCGGCGTAGAGGTCTTCAAACGATACGGTACGTGCCTCCGCAAATCCAAATTCTTCTTCGACGGCTGGCTTTACCGCAGCTAAGGCTGGTTCGAAGACGCAGCCGCGCAGGACGGGCGTCACTTCGATCTTGATCTGAACGCCCTGGGAACGAACGATCAATTTGACGACGGTATTTTCAGTTTTGGCCTCGGTGATTTGCGCATCGGGAATAGCGGCTTTGATCTTGCCGGCAATGCGCTTCATGGCAGCGTCGATGTCGGCGAGGGATTCCGGGCGCGGCGCGACCGGCAAATAGGTCAGATCAATATCGACAGAGAGGCGCGGAAGATCGCGAACAAACAGGTTGATGGCCGTCCCACCTTTCAGGGCGAAGCATGCTTCTTCCGTGACCAGGGGAAGAACGCGGATGAGCAAGGCGACTTGCCGTTTGTAGATATCAGCGAACGCCATTCAGATCCTCAGGAACGGTTATGTGGTAGGTCGGGTCAAGCACTCCGCCTTTGACGAGCATACGCTTGCCGCTGCCGAGATCGACCTCTTCTTTTTTCAGGCGCTTGAGCCACGCATGCTTGTGCCGATCGGCAAAATAGAAGAACAGGCGTTTGACCTTAACGCTGGCGCAATCCTTCAGCAATTTCTGCAAACGATCGGGGCGCAGATTGGCGAGTCCACCAAACAAGGCGTCGACCTGTTCGAACGTCTCATGGTTCGGAAGTTCGTCGAGAAGTTCGAAGATCGCGCGCTCAGGCGTTGACAAGGTCAATGGCCAATCCCACTGACCCCAGGTCAGGCTTGTGGTGTCGCCCCCGCGAAAGCTCGTCACATCGAGCGCCTCGCCTTTGTCGACATTCCATTTGACGCTGCTGAGGCCTTTCGTGACGGGTTCATTTTTGAAGAGCCGCCGGTCATTGTGATAAGCAAATTTGACTTGGAGCGGCAGTTTCTGAACCCATCCGGGCGGCGCTTTCGGACCGTAGAGATGCACGACGGTGGTCGATTGCGTGAGGTAGTGGGCATAGCCTTGCATTTCGAGCGCAGTACGTCCGCCAACTACGAGCGGCGAATAATTGAGGATGGTCTGAAGCGAGATGACGACCTGCTGCCAGCTCAATACCCCGCGCGGCCGACGGAACACGCTGCGGGTTGGTTGTTCGAGCCAGCCCGATTTCACATATCGATGCTGGAGCTGAGGTGAATAGCCCTGGGCTTTGAGCCAAGCGGCATCGACCAGCATTCCCTCAGGAAGTTTGCTGGCGAGCTGGTTTATAAGTCCGCCTTTTTCTCTACTCATGATTGATAATATAGCATATTTTCAAACCAAAGGCTAGTTTGAAAATGTCACGTAATATCAACTCATTATTGATAAATGCGTCAAACTACAAACCATATTGGTTCCGCCATGTAGTCATCGGGGATTATCTAGCTGTCAGCGTTGCAAGTCGAACAAATCCAGAACACAATCAAGTCGTGTCCCAACCGCCCCAAATCGCACCGCCCGCCGCGACGGGTAACGCCGGCCCACAATTCGAGGCCAGCGTTGGTGCGTTCTATCTGCTGTCACTTTTATCCGGCAGCGAGCCACGCGGGCTGCCGGGCGCAACGATCCGCACGGTCGAATTCCAGCGGCGCGGGTCGGGCCATCCTCTTGACGACGTCATCGTCAAGGCCGTTAACGCGGACGGTTCAGCCGCCGTCCTTGAAATTCAAGCCAAGCGTACACTGACCTTCATTCCATCCGACAAGGAATTTAGGGATGTGGTCGCGCAGGTCTGGGAAGCGGCGAAAAAGCCCGACTTCGGAACGATCCGGTACGAACTGGCTGTTGCGATCGCGAGAACCACGACGCGGGTCGAACAGGCGTGCCAAGAAGTCCTGCACTGGGCGCGCCAACTATCCGACGCGCAATCGTTTGCGACGCATATCGCCCGCGAGAAATTTTCGTCGAAAGACATGCGTGATTTTGTCGACGTCTTCCGCACCAATCTCGCTCTGGCCGATGGAACGACAGACGATGAGACTGTTTGGCGCTTGCTGCGCAGTTTCCAAATTTTGCCGTTCGATTTTGAGTCTCCCGGTTCCGACTATGAGCATCGGGCGCGCGAGCGCGCGCGCTTGGCGCTGATCACCGATCAAGCTGATCGAGCGGCCGGGCTTTGGCCAATTCTGATCCATCAGGCTGGCGTCTGTGCGAGAGCAGGCGGTGCTTTGGACAGGCCGGCGTTAGTCACTCCACTCGAACAACAGTATGGATTTCGCTTCGATCAGCGCGCCGATTTACGGTCCGTTGACGCACGCCTGGCGGAAGCCGCGGAACATGCGCTCAATGAAATAAGCGATGAGGTCGGAGGCGTCAGGCTTGCCCGTACCGATCTGATTGATCGTGCGTATGCTTCACTCGAGCAACATCGTGTGGTGCACATCGTTGGCACCGTCGGCTCGGGCAAATCGTCGATTATGAAACACCTCGCATGCCGCCTCCAGCCGGAGGGCCGCATCATTGTTCTGCGCAATGGCCGGATCATCCCAGGTGGCTGGCTTCCTATGGCGCATACGATTGGCTGCAACGTATCGATGGACGAGCTGTTCAACGAACTCGGCTGCGGCGGTGGCGCTACGCTTTTTGTCGACAACATCGATCAGATTGAAGACCCAGGCGATTGGGCCACTACTGCTGATCTTCTGACAGGCGTCGCAAGGAACCGGGGCTGGCGCGCTGTGGTCACAGGCGGTCTTGGCAACAACGAATGGAGAGGAAAACTTCCGGCAATAGTACGGGATGCCGGTATTGCAGGGCTTGAGATTGGCGAGATCACAGACGACGAAGTTGCGACGCTTTCCGAAGGAAACCAGGCCCTCGCCATTCTTCTGAGCGCAGATCATCCAGCGCGGGGGATTGCCCGCAACCTGTTCTATCTGTCGCGCATGATCAAACTCGGCGCGGGTCAAGACGGAGCCGGAGCCAGCATCGCAACGGAGATTGATCTGGCGCGGTTATGGTGGCGCTACGGCGGTGGACGCGCGGAAGACGACGGGAGATTTGCACGGCTGAAAGTGCTGCGTGCAATGAGCGCGCAGGTGATTTCGAACCCCGGCCGCACGGTGTTTAAGATCGATGAGCTGGATTCGTCGACGGTAGCCAGTCTTTTGCGTTTCGACAGTCTGCAGGAGGACATGAAGGGAGCAACAGTCAGCTTTCGGCATGATGTACTGCGCGATTGGACCGTTGGCTTTCTGCTGCACGAGAACAAGGAGCTATTGAGTACGCTGTCGATGGATGCGCCAATCGCGATCGGTTTTGCTCGCGGCCTGGAGATAGCATCACGATTGGCGCTCGACTCCGACGCCACGGGCGCGGAGTGGTTGACCTTGCTTAACGCCGTTGACCGCGACGGTGCGCATGGAAGCTGGAAGCGTCCGGTTCTTCTCGCTCTTCCGCGATCTGAACAGGCTCTTGCGCTGTTCATGAGCTTGAAGTCCGTCCTGTTCGAATCCGGTGGCCGTCGTCTTAGCGAGGTCATCCGTCTGATGATCGCGGTCGAGTCAATCCCACTAGCCACGGTCATTGCGCGGATTCAGCCCGCCGTCACAATTCCACCGGGCGCGGAGGATGTGATTGTGCCGAAAGGCCGGGGCTGGACGTGGCTGGTGTTGTGGCTTGTGGCGGAAGTAAAGTCGTTGCCAACCGAACTCATCCCGGACGTCGCCAAGGTATTTCAAGCATGGTTGATTTCGGCTCAAAATGAACCGCTCAAGATCAATTCCGATATCGTCGGAATTCTCTTCGATTGGCTAGCGCTGGTCGAGGATGAGATGGTGCCTCGTATGTTCAAAGATATCAGCGAAGTACCCCCGTCTCTCAATATTCCCCATCTGACAGATGTGCGTGATGAAATCCGCATGAGTGCGTTTGCTTTCGCGCGTCTAAATCCAGCAGCGGCCGCAGGCTATCTCGCCGTCCTTGATCCAGACACCGTCCGGCATCGTGAGGCGCAAACGATACTCACCGCCCCTGGATCGTTGACGCAAGCCGCACCTACCGAGCTTGTCAATTTCGCGCTGGGGACACTCATCGAGGAAGAAGACCCGGACGATCGTTACAGGAGCCGGCACGACCGATATGGCCCGTTTGGCGTGAATGATCATTTGTATTCTCAGGCCTCGCCGAGCCAGGGTCCGTTTCTCGCCCTTTTGGAACACGCACCTGCAGAAGGGCTGCGGTTGATCCGGCGGCTTGTCGAGCACGCCACGGGTTGGTGGCGTGAGCAGTATGTCGAGGCCCGGCAATCATTTCCAAGGGTGACGATCCCTTTTCCAGACGATCCGAAATCGTTCGAAGGCGATCAGGCGATCTATCATTGGGCCCGCAACATCGCGCCGTCGACGATTACTGCGTCCGCGCTGATGGCGCTCGAAGCGTGGGGACATCAACAGATTGAGGGCGGACGCGCCTTCGAAGATGTGCTGCACGATGTTCTTGGTCCTGATGGTTCGAGCATCGCTTTTGTGTCTGTTGCCGTCGATCTCGTTCTGTCGCATTGGCCGGCGTCGCGCGACACAGCATGGCCAATCATGGCCACACCCGAGATACTCGAATTCGACAACGCGCGCTATCTGCGCGACTTGACGGGCGTGAATCGGATGAGTTTGTTCGACCAAGAAGCAAGCACAGCCCGCGTGAAGCGCGCCGACCTTGACGCGAAACGGTCACGACGCGCCCAACTGACCGATACGATCGGCAACTATGTGTTCCGCAGAGACCAAAGACAGATCGAAGCGCTTCGCAGCGCGCTGGAGCAGGCCAGGAACGAGATCAAGCAAAGACCGGCCGACGACGAAGATCCGATCAATGGACTTCGCGCCACGGCCGAGCGTGCATTGCGCATGACTGATCCTGAACATTGGCCATTGGTCAAAGTGAGGCTCAATGACGGTTCAGAGGCCGAAGTGCGACAATTTCAGCTCGCGCCCGAGGAGTTGCAGCTGAAGGAAGAAAAGGCCGCGCGCGCAAATGCGAATATCGAACATCTAAATCTTCGTCTGAGGATTCAAGAGGCTTTGTTCGACCGCAAGAAGTCGACCCCGGCGATTGCGCTTGAAGGAATTGAGTGGGCCCGGAAGCAGCCTGTCACGGCCGAACAGCCCGAAGCCGAGGACGAGCGTGACGACTTCAGCAAAGAATGGGATCGTCGAGTTGTGGTGATGGCCGCGGCACTTGCTGCGCGCGATTACGAAGCCTCGGATCGTGTCGAAGTCGTTCAATGGGCGCGGGGAACTCTGCATACTGCATCCACCGCGAAGGACAAGGAATATCATGGAAACAAGCAGATCGAATACAACGCCGCGGCGATCGCGACCATAGGCCTGGTCGCGCTCTTTCTGAGAGACAAAGACATCGCGACGCGCGATCGGCTTATGCGGCTGGCCTGCCACCAACATCCGGCAGTGGAAAGGGCCCTCGGCCAGCACTTTCCGGAACTCGCGGAAGTCGATGAGCGGATACCCCGCGCGCTTATTCGTATTGTCATGGCGAGTTCGATTCACCCGAATCGGACGGACAGCGACGATGATGACAGGATAAACCAGCGCCTTCGTCAGGAGAGGGTTGAGGTCGCTATTGTTGCAGAGCAACGCTGGCTCGACGGTGCGGAAGACGAACCGGCTTGGCCGAACTTGCCAAGCTGGTGGTCGCGACCGCGCCGAGGAATCCGTCTCGGAGGGCCGGCGCCGGCTGACGATGACGAACCCATGGAAAGCAGGCCCGATGAATATGTGGACGAGCAGGCGCTAGGGGCACTGGCTGACAATCTCATTCGCTTGACGATAGGAGCGTTACCACCTTGGGTCATTCCCCTGTCATCGCACTTGATGCAGTGGACGTTCGACGCCAATGGGCCGCACGGAACGAAAGAGCGAGATCGAGATCATCGCCCCTCAACCTGGAACGTGCATTTTTTTGAATTCGCCGGAATATTGTCTGTCGCGCTGCCTCATTGCGATGTCGTCGCGATGTTTGTGCGTCCAATCACGCAGTTCCGGGACGAGGCATTCTATGACGCGATGGCTGCGTTCTTGCGCGGTTTTGATCGCGCAACACAGGCGAGAGATGCGAAAACGCCGGAGAACCCCGCAGCTATTCGTCGATTGCTGGCGGATCGCATTCAGCAGGGCTGGAACTTCAAGCGTTATGAAGATGAGAAGACTTTTTCGAGCGAAAGGCATGCCGGCGATGCGCTTTCGGCCATGTTTTACCAGCGCTCGTCTTTCGTCAATGATGGCACGCCGAGCATTCCAGCAAACTGGAGTGGTCTGGACTTAACGATCGCGACACTGACGGATCTCATCACCGGGGCCGGGTCATCTGGGTACCTCGCCGTCTTATTCCTCAATTTGATCAAGTCCTCGCCTCGCGCCGAGCTGCTGCCGTACGTCGTAAAAGCGATGACTGCTTGGTGCTCTGCATACGGCGTCGACACAAACTTTTGGTCGGAGAAGGATATTGGTGGCCGTGTTTGCAGTTGGCTCAACGGCATGCTGGAATCCGATCAAACCGCGAGGACGGCCGTGTCGGATGCCGCTGATGATCTCATGAAATGTCTCGATATTCTCATCCGATCCGGTGTCGCTCAGGCTAGCGGGATCGAGGAGCGCATCCGCGGAATGACCATCAACCGCAAGACCGCGTAGCAGAGGTTGACCTTTATTGGCGTCGCTCGGCGCCGGAACAGCCGCACTGTCCAGTTTTCGTTACACCGTATAAAATGGAACCATGTCACATGGCCATACGCGCATTCCATCAAGAGGGATCTGCATTTATTGCGGAAGAGGAAAATTGCGTCTTACCGACGAGCACGTTGTTCCGCTTTCACTCGGCGGACAGCACATCCTCGAAGGTGCGAGCTGTCTTGCTTGCGCAAAGATAACAGCGAAATTCGAGCAGGATGTTGCTCGCGAGATGTGGGGCGCCGCAAGGAATAGCTATAACGTTCCCAGCCGTCGGAAAGCAAAACGTCCGAGCCACATCGTACTATCTGACCCCGATCGGCCCGACCGAAAGGTAAAGGTGCCGTTTAGTGAATACCCGGCCGCGATGGTCTTCTACAAAATGGGGAGGGCCGGATTGTTGGAGGGTTTGCCAGAGAATGTGGACATGGCGTCGGCGTGGGAATTGGTGGCGATTAGTGACAGGGAGAAAGCGAAAGGTTTCCAAGATAAATTTGGGATCAAGCTAACATCCAAGTTTCGACATGTGCCTGAAAGTTACGCCCGGTTGTTAGCCAAAATTGGCTATTGCCACATGCTGGTTGCATTGGACCCTCAAGACTTCAGGCCCATCTGCCTACCCTACATTCTAGGAAGGCCTAACCCGTCGTACGTTGTTGGCGGCAGTATGAATGACTTCCCAGCGACTGATGGCATGGGTTATGTGCTGAGAACAGTTTGCTTCGGTACCGACGACCGCTTGATGCTAATGGCCGAAATTAGGCTGTTCGCGAATAACGGCACGCCTATTTATCACGTCGTCGTAGGCGACGTCAGCGGGCGCGACAAAGTCGCCGCAATGCACGAGAAATTAGGACCCGATGCTATCGTAGAGGAGCCTTCTGCACTAGGTGACAACCATTTGGCGCCCACGGCGTGGCCGCTACCCTTTTGGCAATCGGCTTGAAGAATCGAAAGCGCGCGGCAGATAGAGCCTGATCAGAAAGCGGACGGGCCATAATGACTCTGGCCTTATCAGCGCGCAAACTCGTACCGAATTTGGATTGGGATTTGCGCATTAAGCGCGTGCTCGGCACCAATAATGTTAGGCCGCATATTGACCACGCGGCCGGCATCCACTGTGAACGTCTCGAAGCAGCAATTTGCGGGGATCGCAACCGTGCTGAGATCGACGGTCATGGCAACATCATCGCCGCTTTCAATGAATTCCGAGGCGCCAAGGTCGAACGTACCGATTTCCGCGTGACTGGCCGTCGCAACCGGATCGGCGTACTCGACTACGGACGCGAGTGAGACCATTTCGGTTATCCGCCGCACTTTCGTTGACAGCTTGATTGCTCCGGGCTGCTTACCATTGACCAGAAGACTTGCCCCAACCTCGACATCGATCGTTGCCGGAACCCCCGTCCATCGTTGCTCGTCAAGCTGACGCATGGTTTGCTGAAACAGCATGTGCCAAAGAAGCGGGTTGACCGGCCTACCCTCGCTGTCGGTCAGGTTGGGTGTTTTGCCGTCCCGAGGTTCCTTCATACGCAGCGTCAGGACCACCTGCGTAAATTCGCAGAACGAAATTCGCAACGTGCGCTTGCGTCCCCAGTTTTGGATTTCCTCAGGCGTGAGTGTCGCAAAATCCCTGAGGTGGATGCCATACTTGGCGGCCTTTTCGCGAGCGGTCTTCGTAAAACCCGAGGCCGATACCGCAATGGCGGCGTCGGCTTTCAGGCTAATCCTTCGTCCGATCAACTCCTCAATCCACTGAACGTCCTGCGGCTTCGCGCGAAGTCGGCACTCGATCATGGTCAGACAATTGTCCCGGCGGACCGTCACATCGATCTGACGCATCTGATCCGGGTTGTCGGGATCGGGTATGTGATCGTTCCAAGTAATCGTGGACCCCTCGACCTCCAGCAGCCGATGGATGCGCTCTATCTTTTGCTCAAGCTGCTTGGAGGGCTTTTCCATGAGCCGCTACTCTACTCCAAGCATGTGCACATCGTTCACTTGAGCGCCGTTCAACAGCTCTGATTTAGACGAGAAAATTCTGCGATCATGTCGCGTCCATGTCGCGTGGAGCCGCCGGCAATGTTTGGGAGGCCTTGAAAACAAACGGAGATTTTTGCGACATGGCGCGACATGGAATCTCTGAGAATCCGTTTCAATTCGCGCTCTAATCCATTGTTATTCAACGAAATATTTTGGCTGGGGCGGGAGGGATCGAACCTCCGAATGGCGGAATCAAAATCCGCTGCCGCACCTCGCAGATCGGTGGGGCGCGACCGTTGCCCAAGTCCAGCTAATGCGCGCTATGCGGATAATTCGCTAAGCAATTCAAAAGTCTGACGAATTTCTCTTGGAGGTGCTATGCACAGAGTTCGATAAGTATCCAAGAACCCCAGCCAGCTTTGCCCGCCAAATAAAATCTGCGAAGAAACAATATCTTACCGGGCTCGGCGTGCACTGTACCCCAACGCTGCCCCAACGGTTGACCCCAACGCACGGCGGCGCCGACAAGCTCAGCTTTGAGCGTTGGCTTGGCGGTTGCCGTCTGATTCTGCATCCTTTTGAGCTATCTACGATGCGGGCCGCACAACCACCACCTCCTCTCTATTCATCTCTTCCAGGGCCCTTCGCCTTCCGCTGCTTACAAGCAGCACGCACTTTGACTTTAAGTCCGTTTTCCGACGGCCCGCCCAAGTCATTCTCAAATGCAGCCGCCGCGTCAGTGCAAGCTTCTCACTCGTAAAGTTCACCAGGTAGTGACTGTGTGATTGCGAATAGTTTGGTGCGGTGGTCAGTATCAAAACAATCATTACCCAATCCATTTGCGTCCTCCGATTGCCGTGGCAAAGTCAGGTTGGCATCATCAATGGTGGGGCAGCCGTGTGCATCCTGTACAGCATCACCACCAATCAGGCCGCAATCATTGCCCTTTTTCGAGTGATGAACCAACACGTCGGAAATCTCCCGCCGATGCCCGGTGTGTTCCCCGATTATCCGGCTCCCGTCGTGCGCAACGCGGCTGACCGTGAGTTGGTGATGATGCGATGGGGCATGCCACCACCACCAAAGCTAGGCGGGCCTCCGGTCACGAACATTCGCAACACCTCATCGCCGCACTGGCGAGGTTGGTTGAAGCCCGAGAGCCGGTGCTTAGTGCCCGTCAACAGCTTTGCTGAATACGCCCCTGAGCCAAACCCGGAGACCAAGAAGAAAGACGTGGTCTGGTTCGCATTAAACGATAGCAGGCCGCTCTTCGCGTTCGCGGGAATCTGGGCAGAGTTCAAGGGTGATCGGGGCACCAAGTCGAAACCAATCCCCGGCCCTCACCTCGTCTATGGTTTCCTGACGACATCGCCGAACGCGGTCGTCGAGCCAATACATCCGAAGGCACTGCCCGTGCTTCTCACTACAGACGAGGAACGCGACGTCTGGCTGCGAGCGCCCTGGGATGAGGCGAAGGCACTACAGCGACCTTTGCCTGATGCTGACTTGATGAGCGTGGCGCGGACAAAGAGGACCGGATGGCGACTTGACTGATAATCCGAGTCAACTGTGAAATCTCTCACAATTGCCAAGACCTCCGAACGATAGTTTCCAGAGTGCGGCCGTTTCCCCTGTCTTGAGCAAGGTCGATCGACATGAAGCCAAATTTCATCTTAATATTCATGCTGGTGACCATAACGATTGCGACCACGCCCACGAGTGCTCAAGAGCAGTTCAGACGATTCGACGGTTCTCCAAAGGTCGAGTTTGTCGACAAAGGACCGTTCAAGGCGCGAAACATGAGGCTGCTGGAAGACTTCACTTACACGGACTCGGCTGGAAGCCAATGGACTGCCAAGAAGGGATATGAGACGGATGGCGCGTCGATACCGCAAGTGTTTTGGTCCATCGCGTTTTCGGCGCTTGCCTTGCACCTAAGAACCCTCCGGAAGGATTTAAGGTCCGCTCTGACGGAGGACGGACAGATGGAGCGGAAGCGGCCCACGGAGGAGCAGATCATCGCGGTTTGAAGGAGCGCGAGGTCGACGCGAAGACGGCCGAACTGGGTTCGCACATTTGCGGCCTCCTACGGCGACCCGGTCCGCGCCGATGGGAGCGAGAGGGCTGGTTGTTCGATCGACCGATGGCGTCGGCTCTGTCGCGCCCGACCGCGCGTTCCGCATCCGCGATGACGCTGCGGCATCGCCGGATCGGCTGATCACCCCGGCTTCGCCTGGAAGCGGACTTCCGCGATGGTGCCGGGATGGTCCATGCCGCGAGCCGTCCGCGCGATCGTTGACAGCGGGTCGCGATCGCTGCAACCTGAGATCGTCGGCACGAGATCGGACACGACGCTGGCCGCGTCGTCTCGATACGGAGGCTCCGGGAATGGACCCTATCTCAGCGATCGTTGGTGCGCTGGCGGCCGGTGCGACTGCGGCCGTGTCGAACGTGGCATCGAAGGAGATCAAGGATGCCTACGACGCGCTGAAGGAGCTGATCGCGACCCGTTTCCGCCGCAAGGCCGCGGTCGACATGGTGGAGGAAGCGCCCCATTCGCCCGCAGCGCAACTGGCCCTCGGCAGCGCGCTCAGGGAGGTCGACGCGGGCGCCGACCCCGACGTCCACCGGCTCGCCGAGGTCCTGGTTGCAGCGCTCAGAAGGATTGGGTCCGAAGAGCTGCAGCGCATCGATCTGACGATCGGCGACGTCGACGGATACCGCGACGCGATCGTACGCGGCCTGACGGCGAGCGGACATGTCTCGGTCGGCAACGTGATCGCGCGCGGCGGCGATGCAATCGTATCAAATATTTCCGCCGGGCATGCGACGAAAAAAAAAACCTGACCGCCGGGGAAGAGCAGCTGGCACGCGGATCCAGAACCGGCATCGGCGACACCTGGGCAGATCGCGTTCCGACTCCGGCGCCGGCTGAGTCCGCTGGGGTCGATCGCGGCGGCGTCAGGATCGAGCTTCACGCCACGGCCTTGCAGGGTAACGTTGCCATTGCCGACGTGAACGTCTTTCAGGCCGTTGGCGCCGGCGTTTCGGATTATTCGGGCAAGATCCAGGCGTTCACGGAGGCCTATTGCGAAACCGAGCCGGGATTCGAGATTCCGTTCGGCGGGCGCGACGACGAGCTGCGAGGTCTCGACGTATGGCTCGACCAACGCGATGCTCCCTCGCGCTGCCTGCTCGTGGCCCCGTTGGCGCGCGGCAAGAGCGCCCTGCTGGTTCACTGGTTCGAGCGTCTGAAGGCCTCAGGTCGCGTCGGTGACCTGGACGGGCAATTCCGGGCGGTGTTCGTTCCCATCAGCGAGCGCTTCGGAACGGACGAGCCGGCGGTGTTCTACGAGGCCCTCGCCGCCAGGCTCGCGGAGATCGTGACGGACGAGCTGGAGGCGCCGCCACTGGTGAACCGAGAGGCCTGGTTCGAGGATCGGTGCCGACGCATGCTGGAGCAGGCCGACCGAGCCGGGCTGAGCGTTCTGATCGTCATGGATGGCATCGACGAAGCGCTCGGTTCAACCTTCGAGGCCAACTGGTTTCCCCGCGCGTCCAACCCGCGTCTGCGGCTGCTGCTCTCGGCAAGACCTCTGATCGGAGATGTCGAGGCGGAAGGGTGGATCGATCGCCTCGGTTGGCGGCAAGGCATCAGCGTGCAGATCCAGCGGCTCCAGCGACTGAATCTGCACGGCGTGGAAGCGTTGCTCCGCTCGGTGGGGGAGCGGCTCGCGCCCTTGGCGCAATCGGCCACCTGTGTGCGCCGTCTGTTGGAATTGACGTCGGGCGAGCCGCTCGAATTGCGCCTGTGGATCGACGCGCTGGTCGCGCGAGATTCATCGGTTGCCGATGCGCTCGACGATCTCGCCGACACGAGGCCGGGCCTGCACGGATATTTCTCCTTCCTGATGAGCCGACAGAGAGACATCTGGAAGAGGGAGCGGAGGCAGGGCGCCGAGGTCGTCGAGCACGCGCTCGGTGCCTATCTGACGGTACTTTCATGTGCGCACGGACCACTCACGGCGACCGAGTTGACTGAACTGGCGCATCGCGCTCACGGCGTCGAACCCGGATTTCGCGTCGAGTCCCTGCTCGATCCGCTGCGCCGCCTCATCGTCGGCAGCGCGTCGCACGCCACGCACGGCTACCAATTGAGCCATCCGCGGCTGGTCGAATTCCTGCGCGACGAATACGTCGATCGTGCCGCCGTTCTGAAGACGCGCCAGGCTTTGATGGCCTGGGGACGAGGCGTCCTGGACGACCTCAATTCCGGGCTGATGGCACCAGATGAAGCACCGTCCTACCTGTTGAATCATCTCTCTCGACACTTTCACGATGCCGAGGTGCCGCCCGTGGAGTTCACGAAATTCCTCGAGAGAGGTTGGCTGAGGGCATGGGAGGCGTTCGAAGGAGGTTGGAGCGGGTTTCTGAAGGACGTCCAACGCACCTGTGTCGTGGCGGCGACCAGATGCCGCGAGAACGAGCCTCGCTGGGGCTGGCAGATGCGGTGCCGCCTCATTCAGAGCTCGATCGCGAGCGTCGGCGGGCAGCTCCCCGTCGCCCTCCTGACCGCCTGCGTCGAATGCAATCTGATTCCCATCGATCAGGCCCTGCAATGGCTGCGGCTCGCAGGAGACGACGCGGAGCGACTGACGGCATTGTGCGACCTGGCCTCCCGCATTCCGGCATCGCTGCATGGCGAAGCCCTGCTGGTGATCCGGACGCTCGAAAGCGGCGATCGCCGACGAGACGCGCTGCTGTGCCTCGCTCCGCAACTTCCCGATCTGCTCATCGGCAGCGCGGTGGACATCGCCCGAAGCATCGAGGATCGGGATGACTGCGTGTGCGCGATGCTCGGCCTCTGCTCTCGAATGCCTCGCGATGAACGGGCGGCAACCGTCGCCTGGGCGTTGGCACACCTGCGGTTGGCGTCCAGCGATCGAAACCGGTTCTTCGAAGCGAAGATCATTCAGCACCTCCCGGACGAGGCCATGGACGAAACCTTCGCCATCACCATGGAGGTTGCGGACGAGCGCAAGCGCGCGAAGCTGCTCGGCGCCGTCGCGCGCCGTTGGCCGCGGGAGCTGATGCGAGATTGCGTCGTTGCCGTCATGGGAATCGTCCATGGGCACGATCGTGAGGACGTTCTCCTGGAGATGGCGCCTCATCTGTCCGAATCGGACATCATGCACGTCCTTGCCCAGCCAGATGCGGTAGACTCTGCCGGAATGTCGCGCAGGCGGTTCATCGAAGCCATCGCTCCTCGGCTGTCCGAGCCCTTGGCGAAACTGGCCTGGGATTATGCATCGGCGATCGACAACACCCAGACACGCGCCGCGGCCTGGTGTTCTCTTCTCCACTGCGATGGTGAGACGGAGCGGGCATCCGCGATCGACCACGTGCTGGCGACGATCGGCACGATCGAGGACGCCAGATTTCGCGTTCCGGAGCTGCTGAAGGTGGCTCCGTGGCTCGTCGGGCCCGAGCGACGCGCGCTGCTGCAGGACGTGCTGACGCAGATTGAGAACGTCGAAAGCCGTTTCGACGGCACCATGATCGACGGCCTGTGGCAGAACGAACACGTCTTCGAGCGGTTGATGCCGCTCCTTCCTCCCGAGATGTACGCACAGGCGCTGGCCGTCGCGGGATCGATCGCGGCAGCCTCGTGCCGGCTGATGGCGCTGAGCGCCGTCGTGCCACGTCTCTGCGATCCCGAGCGTTCACGTGTCTGCCGCGTGATGGCAGCGACGATCCGGGACGAGATCGGCAAGGGAACGACGGATTTCGAGATCCTCGCCGCGTCGGCAGATGCATTTCCAATCCAATCGCGGCGAGACATGCTGGCCGAGCTGTTGGGGGCGACCGCGTCCGTCGCCGACCCCTGGAGGCGCGCCGGGGCCGTTGCAACGCTGGCGAGGCATGTTCCGGAGGACATGCTCAGTGCCTGCGTCTTCCGCCTGTTGGACATTCGCGATGGTGGCAGGTCGATACCCCCATCGAAAGATTATGCGAGGTTCGTGGCCGAGCACTTCTGCAGCGGTCATTTTCTCGGAACGCTGGCCAAGTCGCTACCAAAGCCGCTGCTCAGCATTGGCCTTGCGGCCATCCGCGCGATCGGCGACGAATCGGTGCGATCCGTAGCAGGTGCAGGCTTGTGCCCTGGCCTGCTTTCGGACGAGCAGGTCACCTGGATGGCCGAGGCGATCGACGTTACCAATGGAGTCGCGGATGAGGGCGTGCGCGGCCAGGTCCTGGTGATGATCGCTGCCATAGCAGCTCATCTGGATCTGAACGACGTCTTCACCGACGTGATGTCCAGGATATCCGCGATCGAGAGTATCTCAGGACGCGTTCATATACTGTCTGCCATGGTGTCCGTGTCCAATGAACGGCATCGCGAGCGAATGATCCGCGAATATGTCAACTGGCAAAAAGTGGATCTGACGCAGGCAGTCTGGGTGTGGCTCCCGACCTGGCTGAAGTGCGTCGACGAGGACAAGCGAGATATCGCTCTCAGTCTGGTTATCGCCAGTGTGCCCGAGGATATTCGCAAGGTGGCGCGGCCCATCGTCAAATCGGTTCCCGCCTCCTATTTCGGCGCGAAACTGCTGACCGTGTTGGCGACCGCCAACGGTGTCCAACCCGAGCTGCTGCAGGAGGCCCTGTCGAGCGCACTCGAGATCTCCGACGCGGGGTCTCGCCTGGTGGTGCTGGCCGAGCTGTTTCCCCATCTGTCCGACGAACGACGTGGCGCGGCCTTTTTCGGCATGATCGACGGGCTGGAGAATGGGGATGGAGGCTCTTCCCGTGAAATGGACATGCTGGCCGAGCTGTTGCCGGACGAGCATGTTCAGCGCGCGCTGCTCGGCTTGAGCCGGATGAAGAAGGAATGGCAGCGCAGCCGCGGCATCGTGGCGTTCGCCAGGCGGCTTCCACCGTCGCTGATCGACGACGCCCTGGACATCGCCATGGCGATCGACGAGCCGACAGATCGGTGCAGTGCTCTCGCTGCACTGGTGCCACGCCTCGCCGAGCCTGTCGCCTCCTGGGCCATTCACAATTGTCTCGCTCTGCTCCAAACGATGTCCTTCGAAAGGAGCATCGTCGAGGTCATCGCGCAACTGCTGCCAAACCTGCCGCCGAAGATGCGATCCGAGCAATTCGCGCGTGCCGTGGCTGCGGTGGGTCGAACGACGGGCTACGAGAGGGTTCGATGCGCAATCGCGCTTCTGCCGTTCATTCCGGAGGCCGATCGGGAAAGATTCCTCGACGAGGCGGCAGCGGCGATCGAGCTCAATCGCGAGAGGGTTGCGGGTGTCGACCTGGAGAGAACGCGGCGCCTGGAATTGTTGAATGATCTTCTTCCGCATCTGACCCATTGGGACCAGGACAGGGTGGCGCGGGAGCTGCTCGCGGCGGCTATCGCGTTGAATGACCCTTCGAAGCTGGCGGATCTGTTGCCGTCCATGCCCGAGAGCCTGGACGAAGCCGTCATGACGGCATTCGTCGATATGGCGGGCAACATGAATCGATGGACCCTGTTGGAGTTGCTGCCGAGGTTCTATCCGATCGTGAGTCGTCGCGACGGACCGGAGGGGTTGCGAAGCATTGCGCGCGCCATTCGCGACACCGCAGCTTGGTTCCCTTGATCTTTGCCGCGCGCAGCGCTGGCCAGGGCGGCACACCGTTGCCCCGGCATTCGAACGCCGTTGGTCTCGTCGTGCCGCCCTTCGCGCTTCGCTGGACGCCGGATCGGCGAGATGTGGCGTCGCTGCTTCCGCGACGGACACGGTCCAAAGCCGATCACGCGGCAGGCGGCGACGGCCACGCTCACGCGACGACATGACCGCGCCCTGCCTCGGCTGCGCTTAGGGCAGCGGTCAGACGCATTGCGCGCGAGCAATGCCGTTCTCTAGGCACCAGTCGTCCGCCGGTGGCCTGAGCGGCAGCGTGCGCGCATGGGCCAGCATCTCCGCCGCGGAGCGCCAGGGCGGCAGCTGCCACAGGCCAGATGGACCGCCGCTGGTCGACCGCCTCTGAGGATGCGCACCAAACGCACAACCAGTGCGGATCGAACAAATGGTGCGCCGACAGCAACTGAATTACTCGCTGAAGTACAACAATTGCGTGAGGCCGCACGGAGTCCATCTCACAATACTCGATTTAGCCAGAGTGAGTTGGAAGACCCAAATCACATCGTCATCGAACGATTGGTGCCGCTGCAGCGCGGGAAGTGGCGGTTGATGCCACCAGGCGTCGAGGCTGACGAGGAATGATCGTTCCTATGGACTTGAAGTTTCGTAGCTCGCGCTGCGCCCTCTCCCGCTCCTCACCCGTCTCCGCATCCTCGACATACGATTTGGCGCATCTTGACGTCGACGGGCTCATTGTCGGATTGGTCGTCTCGACGCAAGGCCGAGAAGCCGCATTGGGGGCGCGCAAGATCCGCGCGTTGCTGGAGCGGGGGAATCGAACCCTCGTATTCAGCTGGGAAGTCGGTAAATCTTGTAGTGTTTTCAAAGGCTGTTCTGACATTACCTGTGTTTTTGGCCCGTTGAGATCATTACAGAATTTCTCGTTGTCAGAATGGCGGTTGCGAGCTCCGTAGTCGCAGTCAAAACCGCTTTGCGCCCCTACGGAAATCCGTGAAGTAATGGTGGTAGCGCCTGTACCAGCAACACGGTGCTTCCGCGCAAAACGCTGGCACCCACGACGAGCAGGGACAGGACGCGCTCCCAAAGCATCTCGTTGCTGGCGATGTCATTCGAATTTGGCATCTGTGTGCACCCGCTTTTTCGTGTGACGCAGACGTCATAGACTGAGTCGCGGGATCGCTGAGCGGCGAAATTTGCCGGAAAATTAACTCATGATTCACCGACTCGGACGACCTGCCCTATTGGTATCGGCTTGGACCGCGTGCGGTTCGCTCCTGATCTGGCGTCCCATATGGACGCTATCGAGCGACATCCAAGATGGAGAGATCAGAACAGATCCCTAGTCCGAGGTCGGCATCCAGTCCAACGAGGCTGCGCGCTTGCCGACTGCGAAGACACTCCATGAAAGCAAGCATACTTCCGATAGAGCCGCTGATTCAGAGTCAACGGTACGGCACGATATTTCAACCTATTCCGACACGTTCACGTTTCGAGCAGCATTGAGATCGCTGTGGAATTTTCCCTTGTCGGAATACGTTGGGCCTTCCTGTAATGGCTTCAATATTTCGCGAACCAACTTACACGTTGCTGATCCGGACTATACCGACATCACTATCCAGATCGACCGACGCGCCGAGCCGCACCGAGAGATTAATTCCGCCGTGTCCACTATTTAGACCGAAGGCCACGGGGAACGAAAAATGGTCGAACAAATCGCGGAGTACTAATTTCAAATCATTATATGGATCGGTGCATTTCGTCATGGCGCCGAAGACAACCCCGCGCACGTGGTTAAAGATTCCGGAAAGCATGAGTTGGGTGAGCATGCGGTCGATCCGATATGGTGGCTCCCCGGTATCCTCAAGAAACAGGATCGTGCCTGAGGCTCGCGGCGCAAAATCGGTTCCGATTGCGGAAGCTACCAAGGACAGGCAGCCTCCCACCAATGGCCCACTCGCTTTGCCATAACGCAAGAACTCCAGCGGCTGCTCCAGTTTGTGGTCGTCCGCAAACAATGCGTCATACAGTGATCGTCGGTTCACCTCCGATTGAATTCCGTCGCCCAGGAGTTGGCGAGTCGCAATGTTGGGACCATGCACCGAAACCACCTGAGGCCAGATTCGGCTGGTAGCCAAATGTAAGCTCGTGATATCGCTGTGGCCGACTAGAAATTTGGGAGTTGGACACAGGCGAAGATCCAAGTGGCGCAACAGCCGCGCGCATCCATACCCGCCCCTGGTGCAGAAGATCGCCTTAGCCGTGGGGTCCGCTAACGCGAAGTTGAGATAGCTGGCCCTGACGTCATCTGGTCCGGCCAGATAAAAATGATGCCGGCTGTCGACGCGAACGTCAACATGCAGGCCCCAACTCTCCAGCAGCAAAATGGCTTCGGGAAGCAGGCTCCGATCAGCAGCTCTGAATTGCGAAGCAGGCGCGATTACGCAGACATGGTCGCCGATTTCGAGTTTCATGCCACCGCCGCTTGTTCTTGAGGCCATGGCGCGATTGCACCATATTTGGCCGTGATACGCCCGTGAAATGCCGCGGCCCGCTTTGTCCCGATTTCGAAATGCCAAAACTCGGCTGGATAACCAACAAAGCCAGCACCAATCATTGCCCAATAGAGAATTCGGCGGTGCTCCCGTCTGGCCCGATCGTCTGGCGTGCAGCCGCCGTTCCAGCACAGGGTTTCGTAGTAGTTCGTCGCAGCCGTTTCATCGAATTGATCAAAGTCGGCGCCGAGATCGATGAATGTGCCGTCGTCGGCGGCAAGGCCGACATCGACGGCAGCGCCAGTAGAATGCGCGGGCGGAGCCGCCCGATATTCTTCCTCCGTCGCAGGAAGCGGCGCCACGAAGCGAGAGATCGTCGTGGCGCGCTCGTCATCGGGCATGGGCATATCAGCCATGGCTCTGGCGAAACGATCCGCGATTTCCTTTTGGGTCTGCAACGACCGCAATCCGTCGTAGACCACGATACGCAATCCTCTCGGCAGTATCATCGAAGCGGTCACCAATGCGTCGACGACGCCCGTCCTTAAACAGATCGCCGGATCGGCCGTCGTGAATCCTCGGGCGTGATACGCCGGGTGGATCAAAATCTGGTCGCGCGGCCGCAGCCGGACAATCGGCTCGCCGCACTCCCGGATGTTCACCATTCGGACGTCTGGATCAGAAAACCTTGGTATAGGCCGATCAAACATCACAATGCTCCTCCCCAGATGGCCGGCTCGTTACGCCGGAGGTACGCTGACTGAGCGTAAAGGACGCACAACTCGTCAAACGGGATGCCCGCGGCGAGTGCGGCATCGCAGGCGATGGAGCTTTCGAGCAATCCCGGGATGCCGTTCTGCTCCAGGATCACTAATTCTCCGTCCGGGAGAACGAGCGCGTCCGTGCGGGTGAGTCCAATGCAGCCGACTTCGGCATGGAGGCGCAGCACGGCCCCTTCTATTTTCGCCGCAAGTCCCGGAGCGAGACGGGCCGGGATAATGTGCCGGTCGAGGCCCTGCGCCCCGAATTTCTCGCCAGGCCCCATCACCAAGACGTCATCGCGGCGCAGTTCGACAATGGGAAGGAATTGCGGCCCGGCGGCGCGGTCGATGACCGTGCAACTGATTTCGTGGGCGACTGGATGCTCGAGTTGCTGCACCAGCACCTTGCCCTCGCGGTCAAACATGGCTGCCGCTGCCACGATTGCTTCCGAGTGCGTTTCGACGACCGACAGCCCTTCGCTCGAACCCGAAAAATTGGGCTTCACCAGCAGACGCGGTGTGAACTGCATGACCCGGCTCTGGACCTCCTCGGCCGAGAGCTGGCGCGTGAGCACGCAACCGTGCGGCGAGCGGACCCTGACCTGTGGCGGAAAGATCGCATTGACGACATGTCCTAGCGCGGCCTTGTCCTGCATGAGGCTGCCGGCGCCTGGGGTCGGGCCGGCACAGGGAACTCCGAGCATCCGGGCAACGGCGTACACATGACCGTCTTCGCAAGGGGCCCCGAAGCCAATCGGAACGACCAAGTCGGGCTTCTGATCCTGCAACAGATAGCGGACGATTGCCGCACCATCGCGTGCGTGGATCACGTGCGTTTTCCATCCATGCTTGCGCAGCGCCACATCCATGCGGCGACCCGATGTGATCCCATATCCATCTTCGTCGGTACGTGAGCCGATCACCACGAGTGCGTGAGGGGTCATTTGGAATCTCCCATTGCCTGAACGAGCCTAGCCCCGATGTTGAAGCCCTTGTCGCGCGCGAAACGCATCGCGGCTGGAGCGCTGCTCGTGGCGTCCATCAGATCCGAAAGGCCGTTGATGCCAATGAGGCGGCCAGCCGTTTTCGCTTCACGTTTTAAAGCCGCGTTGCCGTCGCGCGCGGGATTTGCGGCACGCCCCAGCGCCGCCATGGCGACCTCCGGCGTCCGCGCCGCGACGAGCGGTGGCTCGCACACCAGCGGTTGATACCAAGGCACACGAACCGCTCTCATGATGATGCCGGCGGCTGGTGCGAGATGGGCGCCGCGAGCCGCGGCAGCAATGCGCACGTGCATCCGAACCGCCCAGAACCGTGCCTCGGTGGCACCGCCGATCGTGACACGAAACGGCGCATTCTCGTCTTCTGAGATGTCACCGAACATCGATGCCGACGCGTGTTCAAACGCGTACTGGAACGACGGGCCCTCGCCCCGCCGATGCCGCGCAACTCGCTCGGTCACCCATTCGGCGAGTTCCGGCGGCAAATCGACGTTGAGACCATCCGGAATCTCCGGCTGGCTCGCTGCGATGTCGATTTCGATCGGATGACCGACTTGGGCCAGGCGCAGTGCGCCCGCCAATGCCACAAGCGATTTGAGCGAGCGGCTTGGGTTTAGATCACCGGCCTTCGGCGCCGATGAGAACAGTGTGATGCGCGGCATTGCAGGTTCGACAAGAATTCGAACGTCGCGCTGCAGCGTTTCGGCGACACAGCCGGCATAACCCAACACCCGGAGCGGAACATCGCCGTTCAGAGGACCAACGCCAATCCTGACCTCGACAGGCTTCTTTCCGCTTCGGACGTCCGCGAGCGCGCGGACGCTTGCGTCAATCTCTGGCGTCGAAATGGGCCACGCCAGCGCAACGGTGTCGCTGAAGACCTTCATGCCGGGACCGCGCTACCGACCAAGCCCGCCTGAACAATCGAGCCGGTACCGGTCACGACGTAACGGGCGAGCGGTCCGAATGGAATCGGTACCGCGGGCTTGAGAAGGATGGGCTGAGAACCGCTGATATCGGAAGCAGCCGCAACGGAATCCAAGGTGCACTGCTGGGACGGTAATGACACTTCCATCTGGGACTCCCGCGAATACCGGCAGGGTTGCCGGCATCGCGGGGGATTATGTCGGAAAAACTATTGAATTATCAAATGCTTATAGATACATCGTTTGATTCAACCCGGTGCAGCGCCCGTTGCATTTTTCAGCACGTAAGCCCTCGTGTCAGTGCCGCGTGCTTCTGGCCTCTTCATCGATGATAGCTCGCATCTACTCGCACCCGCTGCTGGTTAGAAGTCATTGCATTATCTCAGCGCTGGCTCATAATTGTCTCACCTTTCGCTCGCGCGCCCGAGCGCAATACATATTGTCTATCAGGGTTTTAGCGGGGAAAACGATGTTTCGGCCCCGCAAAAGGGGGACGTTTGAAGGAGGGGCACCGAAAGAAAAGCGCCCGAAATCCCGGTAGGAAAACCAGCGCAGCAAGAGGACTCGAGGATTGGTGGCGCGTGTGCCTCGTAATGGAGCGGCACGGTGGCAGCGTGAGTCAATTCCTGGAGGTCTCGGGAATCCCGCGTGCGACTCTAAACCGGATTCGAAATGGCGGGCAGGTGTCGGAGTTCAACAAGCGGAAAATTACCCGAACGCTGGGCTTCTCCCAAGACATTTGGGACCCATTGCCGAACACGTCGCGTCCACTTCGCGAGCTTGAGCAAGAGTTCTTTCGTTGGCTTGACGCTCGAGGTCACCAACGCATTCGCTTAGGCGAGAAACAGCCAATCAGAAATTTCGAATTTCTGGCGGCGACGCATACCGCGTTAGTCGGGCGCAAGAAGGAGCTTCGACAGCTCGATGATCATATCGACAAGCACAAACAGAGCGTCATCGAAATCCGCGGGCCGTCGGGATCGGGAAAGACGGAATTGGTGCGGGGCTGGTGGATCGAGTCTGGCAAACAGTTCGTCGATGGACACACCGTGGCATTTTCCTGCCGGCGGTTCGGCACCAGTGATGGCCTGTTGGACGCGTTTAGGAACGTTCTTGGTGCTCGAGAAGAAGATACCGACTTTGCTTCGTTGATTGTGAGATCCCTTTCTAGGCAGAGCGCGCGGGCTAACCTCATCATATTGGATGATCTTGACTTCCTTATGCGTGGCTTACCGAGCGATCAAAATAGAGCGGAAACAAGTTTGCGCTTTGATCGGGTAGCTTTACGGGAGCTCATAGGCCGGCTTGCGCTCGAACTTGACCCTATCACTGTATTGGTCACGAGCAGTGAAAGCCTTGGCCACCTCTTTGAAGCATACCCCGGCTATCTGTTGATCGATCTGAGCGAGGGGCTGAGTCCCGATGATGGAAGCACGCTCGTCAAGCGCATGATGGGTGGGGGCGCGGGCGCATCACGAACGCGCATTAGCCAAACGTGGCTAGAAGATATGTCCCGGCGATTCCATGGTCAGCCCCAGAACTTGGTGTTACTAGCTCGGCTAATTCAACAAACACCGAAAGCGCGCCTGCCGGCTGTACTGGGACTTGCGAGAGCGAGTGCAGAGCAATCCGTTCCTGCAGAGACGGCATCAGCAATTGTAAATCTGGTACAAGAACTCTCACCGCTGTCGAGGAATTTCGTGCGTCTAGTTGCCGCTGCGGAGAGAGGGCTCGGCCTATCGGTTCTTCGTGATTTCATTTCTGAACAAGAAAAAGTTCAGTCTTCAGATCGAGTGTTTGCAGGCCCGCCCGAGCCAGCAAATACTTTGGTTGATCCTACTCTCAACGCAGCGTCGGGTCTCATCAGCGAGTTGCCGGCCGAATCAGAACTCGCTTACGAGATGCACCTAAGTGCTCGGACAGCGGTTCTTCGGCAATGGAGACAGAGCGATCCGCAGAGCTACGAACGCTTGCAAAATTGGTTTGCGAAATACTGGTGGTCGCAGGCGTTTCCCGGTATTGAAACTGGCTTTCATCCACGTCGACTGCCGGATGACCCAGCGCGTCGTCTTTCATCGTTGCTGAGCTTAGTGGAGAGCGCGTTTCACTTGATCCGAGGTGCCGCCAATGACTTCAGTAGAGAATCGGAGGGCGAACTACCAACCCGATCGTCCGAGGAGGAAATGAAACTGGCGACCGACAAGGTACTTACGCTGCGCGACCTCGACTACGTTTTCAGCGGCCACTCCTCTCCTAAGCTTCGGGTGCAATTTGCGTATCGACGTATTATTGCCCAGCGTGTGGATCGCATCGAGCGTGGCAGCTCGAAGTCGAAGCACCGGTTTGGCCTCACGCGGCGATATGGTCGTCACGAAGAAAAAATGAGATTGCTGTCGTTGCTTGCACCTGAGCTCTTCTACGGTGAGGCGACCGGAATCAACCTTTTGCAGTTGATTGAACCGGCTGACCAGGGGCACCTAATTTTTGATATTGCACATAATGCTCTCCAGCTCGGCTGGCTCGAAATGGCTCGGCGCGCGTTTGTCGAAGCAACCAAGCGGTTTGGACGGGCGAATCAGGCGATAGAGGCTTGCCGTGGCAGTATTCTCGTCGCTCTGACTCATATGATGAGCGGAGAATTAACTACCGCGCGCGACGCTTTGCGGCAGGCAGGGCCCGCACTTGAGAGAAGTTGGACGGCAGTTCGCAGTATGCTCGAACCGGAGCGCACCGAGCCCGAACGACAGGTTCGCGCGATGGATCGCCGGCTGCAATCCTTCGTTGCAAGGCACGCCCTCCTTACTGGAGATGTAGAGAGAGCTCGGCAGATCGACACGGCGATTCATGAGTCAGCGCGATTGACCAATGAGGCTCATAATCAATTTGCGGAAGCGTTGCGCACGCGTATTGATGCTAGCGGACTCTCTCCAGAGGTGGCCGGAAGACCAGTTATCGTTCCCGAGATAGTTCTCTTGGGTGAAAGGGGTCGCCTGCACATCGAGACGGACCTCCTCCACAATGTTGGAGATGCAGATTCACTGCTAGGATACTGGTGGGCCTGCTTTCAGATGGCCGCGGATGACGGCGTAGAAGTCGAGCACGCGCACCTTCACATTCTTGAAGCTGCCATGCATCGCGTACGAGGGGATGCCGCTCAGGCGGAACGTGCGCTGCAGGATGGCTTACGGATAAGCGAGCATTATAACGTACACTTTCCGGTTCGGCTTGAGTGGAGGTTAGAGCGGGCTCGTTGTGAACTCTGGTTCGCTGAGTCGAACGTTGGCGATGGTCAAGTCAGGCAGATCGACTCGCTGATTGATCTAGCGCAGGATTATGGATTTAAGCTGCTGGAATGTGATGGCTGGATTGTAAGGGCGTGGCTTGCATCCCTTCAAGGCGATACGGCTGACGTTGTAGCAAAACTTGGCCGGGCTCGCCGAATCATCGAAGAAACGAATTACCGCTTGCGGAATACAGACATTCTGGCGATTGAAAGCGGACGACGGCCAATAATGATCCCGCTGATCTGACGGGGCGGCAATCCCGACCATCTCCGTCATTGCAATTCAAAATGGGGTGCACGTTGACGAAAGGAGAGCCGTGCCGCCTTCGACAATGGTGAGCATGAGGACGGCGTCACTTAGCTCGCGGACGTCGTGCTAGCTATTGCTGCAACGTGAGTTGCACCTGAAACTTCTTCGATTTCAGCTGCGCGGTCTTGTGCGACGCGCACGATAGTCCCCGGGGAAAACTGCAGCCCTCGCCTTCTTCTGAGCCGGAGCCAGCGCAAAGCGTAAACCCCTCAGAAGGCGGCCGCGGAAGAGGTGGATGGTGGATGAGACCGAGCCCCTACGATTGAGAATCGCCGCCCTGTAGTAGCAGTTTGGAACGACCGGCCGTCCCAAAGACTCGCGCAACGTGCCGCCGGGAGTGATTCGATGTTGATGATAAAAGAACGCCGCCCTGCGTTTCGGTCGGTCCAAGGATGGGCTCGGTCGGTTTTGCTCGAGGTCGACGCTAGCCTTTACCTCCCGTGCCGAGAGTCCTTTCGACGCGCGGGCGAGAAGGGATATTGACCATGAGCTATAAGCATCAACCCCGATCGGCGCAGGCTAGCAGGTTCAAATCCTGGACTCGCAACCACCGATACCGACATTCGCTGATCGTGGCCGTCTGAAGCGGACGGAAGCCTGCGTCCCGAACGCAGTGAATATCTTCTAAGTCATTCATTTTTCTTGCCATGGCAGGTGTTTCCGCCACGTTTTGTTCACGGTCGTTTCACCCAATTCATTGCGATTTCGTTGCGGCGTTCCCAGTGAGAACTGTAGCAGGCGCTTGCAATGGAGAATTGCTGCCCGAGGGCGGACTAATAGTTGGCCAACTTCCTGTAGGACAGTTCGCACAAACAGTCGCCTTCCGGACTGCCCTCCTCAGTCGGTTGGCTTCAGCAGATCGGAGGGCTCCACACCCAATGCGACGGCCAGCGCTTGGACGTTGTCGAGTGTGAGGTTGATGAGCCCGGCCTCGACCTCGCTGATATGCGGCTGGTCGAGATCTGTGAGTTCAGCCAAGCGCTCCTGACTCAACCGTTGTGCCTTACGAAGGCGCTTCACATTCGCCCCGAGAATGCCGCGCGCCGCCTTTGGGTCTGACCAATCCATTTGGATGGTAGGACCAAAGCGGGGCTAGAAATTCTATAGGTTATAACCTATACTTCAAAAATCCCTCAATGAGGGCATTGCGGCGCTACCTCCGGAGCGCCCAAGCCGCCCACGGAACGTCATGGACTTACGCGATGCACCGTAAGCGCGAAGCATCAACGCCTGCCAGTTCTGCCCGGCGGGATAGCAGCAACAATGGGCCTATGTCGGCGCCGCCAGGATCCGGAGCCGGCGATGACACATTGTTGGCTCTGGAGCGACAGTTCGAGGTCCTCGCGCGCGAATTCTCGATCCTCTTGAGCACGCCCGCCAACCAGAAGGGAAAAGCCAAGGGAGCACCTGGATGTGATCCGGGGCCAGCCAACCAGAGTTCCCTTGGCCAACGAAGCAACAAACGGGACGACGAGCCTGATAAGCTAGGCGCAGAACGATTGGAACGGCTTGAGGCTGCCCTCGCTAGATTGGAGCCGATCGAGCGAGCGATCATGGCCACGCCAGCGCAAAGCGTCGTTGGTCTCGGGGTAAAGGCTCGACACGCCGCCTACGTGATCTCAGAATGCTGGGCTGAGCCGCTGGAGAAGATCGACTGGGATAAACGCGCCGTACGGCTGCTTATCGAAGCTGTGTGTGTCGTCGCAGGCCGACCGCTCGCCATAGGCGAAGCCAGCGAATCATAGCTTGCGGTGCGGTTGAGCGTCGACCGATTCCTGCACCTTTTGCGGCAACATGGAACGGAGGGTACGGCTTCTGCCTCTCCATCATGATTTGCGTTGACGATCCGACAGGAGATGTCGGTAGCGCAGCCTGAGTTCAACCAGCGCAGACGGGTCGAGGTCTCGACGGCGCTGGCGCTCGCGCAGCTGCGCCAGAACCTCGTCGGGGAGCACGCATAGCAGCTCCCATCCCTCGCTCCGATCGTCAAACAGCGCAACGATGTCAGCATCGAACCGCCCGGGGTCGAGGGCTCTGTGGCGCGAGCGTGCCTCTCCCGGCGAGCCGGCCACGCCTTCAACCGCGGAAGGGCTGACCGGCACGTCCCTTCCTTTTTTATTATCTAGTTCTTTATAGGCAGGTCCCTTTGGGACCTGCGGCTCCTCTTTATACGCGGGGCCCTTTCGACCCCGCGGCTCCGCAGGTCCCTTTCCGCCCCGCGGACCAGGCGACGCGTCCGCCGGATGGATCGGCGCCAATGGCACGTCGCGAACGACGTAATCGATTTCGCGGAAACGGTGCGCATCGGCGGTCCGCGGTTGCTCGCGGGTGACGTAGCCGGCGCCGATCAACTCACGGAAAATGCGCTGCAGCTTCTTGCGGCCGGTGCGCAGCGTCCGGCCGACATGGTCAAGGCGCACCTGCCAGCTATGCGGGCGCGACAGCAGATAGCCAAGCACGCCTTTGGCCTCGATCGACAGCCGATCATCGAGGAAGATAGAATTCGGAACGATGGTGAACTGGGCGCGATGCTCGCGGCGGACAATCGTCATCGCGGCGTGGTCTCCGCCAGCAGCCGAACCTTGTTGAGGTACCGACCTCGCGGGCGAGAACATCGCGAGGCGCAGCGCGAGTGAACGTCGGGCGCGGCCGCCGGTCTGCCGGGCTGGCGCGGGTTCACAGGGTGTCTGACCGGTCAACGTGTGAGCGGTATCGGGATTTGGTCCAACGACGCACCAGCGGCGCATGGTCATCCCAGGTCATCCTACAATCTGGCACCTGTTCGGTGAAACTCGAATGGCCCAAAGCAGCGCTATTCGACGCTGTGGCACGCTTGGCCAAATCACGCCGGGAAGATTGATCACGCCCGACTTGGCGATGCGCGCGAGAGCACAGCTGGAGCCGCGGTCCAACGATCAGCAATGAGCAGAAAGTGGGCCCGCAGAACGCAAGAGAGCCTCGCCAGTTGATTTTCGCAAGATCCGGAGCGGAAGGGCCCGCAGGCCCCGAAACTCGTCCCCTGAGCCTCTGCTTGGGCTTCCGTTTGTCGACGACGATGAAGAATCCATCCTTGGCGGGAAAGCGAGGCCGGGCGCGGCGTCGCCTGGCTGTGGCGCAACGTGCGTTCTCACTGTGGTGCCGAACGACCGTCCAGGTCGGGTGTGCGCACATCCGATCAGATGCGACCCATATCTTGGCGCGCCGCGACGTGGTCGGCCGGTTCCGGCCTCGGAGCCGGCGGTGCTGCTGCAATCGATGGCCCTGAAGCAGCCGCGCATGTCTATTGCGTCGGTGGTCCGGCGGGCCGGCTGCTCGACGTCGAGGCCAAGCAACTCGGCTCCGCCTCGGCTCAGGCTTTCGAGATCGAGGGATTGATCGGCGCGCGAAGAACGCGGGCGCTTTACCGAAGCGCGCCGGGCTAGTCCCATGGCGATGAGCAGGTCACCATGTTGGGGACACTCATATCCCCAGCCCTCGTTTCCTGCCGAAACTCCATTCGATGCCGCCGATATCGCGCACTGTGCCGGTGATATGTTGGCCGATGCGCTTGTCGAGCACGGGTTGCCACGGCACCAGCTGGAAACCGATGCCGTCATCGATCATGGCGAAGCAGCCGCTGGCGAGCTGGGTGGAGCCAACAAGCGTGCCGCTGACATATTCGCCGGTCTTGGCGGCGGTGAACGTCAGGCCGCGTTCGGCGGCCATGGCCTTGCCGACACGGGTCACCTCCGTCCGCTCCAGATTGGCGACAAGATCCTTGGGCACTCGGATACGGCCGTCCTCGAGCCTGACGGCATGGCCCATGTTCACCAGGCTCTGCCTGCGGCGCTCCATGGCCTCAGCAACCTCCCGGCCGAAGCCGGAATTGGCAAGCGTGGTACGGCTGGGCGAGGCCAGTCCCCGGTCCAGCCAGGTCGCGCCGTCGCTTCGGATCTGCTGGTCAAGGCCGGTTGGAGAAAGGATGCTGATGCGGATATTCGCTCGGTCCCGCGCAAGATCGTAGGCTTGACCACGTGCGGGAAGATCGGCGGGAACGCGCCAATGATCGGCGTCGATCCGCATCGCGTGACCGGCCCGGCGCAGCGCCTCCAGCCGGCGAACGTGGGAGCGAACGAAGGCCTCGGGATCGCCGCCGATACGATCGATGGCAGCTCGCACCCGCTCCAGATGCTCGGACGGGCGATAGATGCCTCCCTCCCCGGAGACATCCATGATGTTGCGGTCCGCGGCGCGCGGCCCGGGAGGGGCGGAGCCCACCACGACGATCATGCCTCGGCCGACCTCCTCGGCGCGCGTGGCATCCATCTCGATGTGATGCACACGCCCGTCCACCCCATCGATCACCAGCCTGACCCGCTCGCCCATCTCGTCGCCGCCCAGCCCCTTGTCGAGCACGCGGCCGACGATGCGCTCGGTCGTGTTCTCCCGATGCACGACGTAGCCGGCGGGATGTCGGTCTCCCACCAGCCCTTCGCGCTGCAACGCCCGGTGCATGATCTTGATGATGTCGCCGCGCTCCCCAAGCTCCCGCAGCGTCGGCTCGGCCTTGGGCGATACAGTCCATTTGCCAGTCTCGATCTCAGTCGCCAGCCCCATGCGCTCCAGCTTGCGCGTCCGCTCGATCAGCAGCGCACGGTTCTGACGGAACGTGTCGCGCATGTCCTGGTCGGGACGCAGGTCAGAAAACTCCCTCCCCTGCTGCTCGGCGATCAGCATCCGGTCGAGCCCGGTGAAGCGATCGGCAGCCACCTCCCGCTCAAGCTGCTTTGTGACCTCCAACTCGGTCTGCCGACCCAGTTCCCGCGGCACAATCTCGCTGGCCCGCTCGCGAATGCCGTAGGCGATATAGTCGCCGGCGATGTTGAGGGTCTTGCCGTCGTCGATGACGCCGCGCAGGAGGATATGGGTGTGCGGATGTCCGGTGTTGTGGTGGTCGACCGCGATCCAGTCGAGCTTGGTTCCGAGGTCGGCTTCCATCTGCTGCATCAGGCCGCGCGTGGTGGTGCGCAGATCGGATAGCTCCACGCCGTCCTCGGACGAGACGATGAAGCGGAACTGATGGCGGTCATCCCGACCCCGGTCCAGGAAAGCACGGCCATCCTCCACGTCGTGCTCCGCCGAATAGGCCTGGCCCTTCTCGCCATCCTTGGTCACGCCATCCCGTTCGAGGTAACGCAGGTGCGCGTCCACTGCCTTGGCGCCGACAAACTGCCGGCCGCGGGCAGCTCCGCGCTGCGGGTTGAGCTTCACGACGCGCGCCTTCACCGCCACCCGTCGCGCCCGCGTGCGCGCCCCGCTCCCGTCCCGGCTCCACGCGCTCCGATCCTTGAGACTCAGCGCCGTCGCGGCGCCCCGGCCCCGCGCGTTGAACCTGCCGCCTCCCTTCCCGGAGCCGGAGTCCTGGTTCGGATTGCCGCCGGCGCGCCGGATCGCCCGATGGACCTCACCGACGAAGGTGGCCGGGCGTCCACGCGCCGCGCCAATCCGGCGCTCGGCTCTCGGCCCGCCACCACGATCTCGAACCTTGCCCGGACGGATACGAAAGTCGTCTTCGTTGCGCGCCATCAGAGGATGATTGGAGCCGAACGTTATTACGCAAGGCCAGAAATGTGGTCTGCGTGGTCCAGCGTAGGAATAGCTACGCTAGCGAAGATACGGCCATCTCCGATCTGCGGCACGTCGCAGGCGACGGCTCTCGGAGCGTTGAAAGGAAATGATAATCGGAAAAAGCGCCGCTCGCCGATCTCGAAGGAACGTCGAAAGACCGATCCAAAACAATGTGCAGACAAACACTTAGGAACGAAGTTCCGGAAGCGGGGAAACCCGCTTTATCTTGCCTTCCTAATCGGGCGTCCAAAGTCAACTCTCAACTACGATATTTTCAACTTTTCACTCATGAGCATTTCCTTTCTCTCTGCACTGACTGCGGGCAGAGTCCGCCCGTCGACGCGCACGCTGTTTGCATTCTCCAGGCGGGGTCCATGCGTTCCTTCGCGTTCGGCACGTGGCCGTCGCATGCTCTTCATCAGGTTCGTCAACGAGGCTGTCCAAGCAGTCTGGCGCTCTCATCACAAGGGACGGAAGCAGGCAAGAGATAGCGGACATTCCCCGTTTCGCGGCCCCGCCAGGGGACGCTCACCGCGCGCGCGGATCTCGTTATTCGCTCCTTTTCAACTGACTGGCGGCAGCACCCATAGTCGATTGTTCGTCGTCATTGGCGCAGTGGGATCACTGTGCCGGTTTTAGTTTCAGCCGCTGCGTCACCTTGGCGCCGAAGCCGACTTTGAAATCACTTCCATCGATCCACATGCGATGCAGAATGCCGGCGAGCTTGCGCGCGACAGCTACGATCGCGCACAGCATGCTTGATCGCTTAGCGATCCGAAGGCCCCAGGCACGCAGTGCGGACCATTTCTTGACCCGCAGCAGAAGGCTCGCAGCCGCCTCGCAAAGCGCTTCCCGGACGCTGACATCGCCCTGCTTGGTAATGTGCCCCTCATAGTCGATCGATGTGCCCGACTGATGTCGCCTGGGCGTCAGGCCGAAATGCGCGCCGACGGTTCGCGATCGGGTAAAGCGCAGCGGGTCATCAACCCCGACCTTGAACGAAAGTGCTGCAACGGGACCGACGCCAGGCACGGTCATTAGACGTCGGCAGATCTGATCGTGCTGAACCACCTGCAGAAGTATTCGATGCAGCTTGGCGTATCCGTCGAGGATCGCCCGGCGCACGGTCAGCATGGTCTCGATCATCGTCGAAAAGACCATATCCGTTCGTTCGATCAGCTCGCGCACACGGGCCTCATATTGGCCGCGGCCGACGGCTCCAACCAGCAATCCGTAAGTTCGCAGAGCACCGCGAATGTGGTTCTCGATATCGACCAGCTTGCGCTTGAGAAGCTTGCGGTTGGTTAAAAGCGTGCGCATCTTTTGCATCTCAACGTTCTTCACATGGACGGCACGGAACCAGCCCAGTCGCATCATCTGCGCAATGCCACGCGCATCGTTGCGGTCGGTTTTGTTGCGCATCGTCGACAGTGACACCCGCATGTGACGAGCTTCCACGACAATGATCGGCAGCCCGCCCACATGAAGCTCACGGTACAGCCACAGGCCCAGCGAAGAGGCCTCCACTCCGATGCGCGAGAGGCGATCCGCGTAGCCCTCAAGAGCGCAGCGGATCGCCGCTGGCTCGGTGCTGACCTTGACCTCCCGGACCGTCTTGCCTTCACTATCGACAACGCAGAGGCTCGTTTCTTCCAGGCCGACGTCCAATCCAACGTAATGCTGTTCCATTGCAGCTCTCCTTCGTGCAGACGACGTCCAAATCGTTGCACCAGGCTCCAAATTCCGCCACCGTCCCGGCTATCCCGGTCCACCGGCTTCTCGAAGCCCGATTAGAAGAGCCTTCACTCCCCCTCCCGCTTGAACGTCCGAATCCTGCACGTCTTTCGATGTTTTGTTCGTTCCATTTCGGGCTCTCTGGTTGTGCTGCTGCATTGAAAGAATCTCCGACGGCACCTCGTCGTTCATGGGAAAACGCCGACAACCCGTTCTGGTCGAAGCACGTTGCGGCCTCGTATCCAAGCGCGCTGGACGCGGAACACTACTGCCGGAAACACGATCTCTCGGACGCCAAGTTTGATACGTTGGGCGCGCCGTCCGGTGAGCGCGGAGGATCTGCAAGAGTGCGGAAGATCTGCAGAAAATGCGCCGGAAAGCGCGGGAGTGACCGTCGACGAACCGCTCGCCGAAGCGACCCAGGCGCCTCGGCGCAATCGCCACGGCGTGCGTACCGAGAGCCGTCCGATTGCGCTTCGAACGTTCCGGAGCATGCATGTGGAGGCGACGAACAGGTCCGGCATGAGGTACGCCGAGTATGCCGCAGCGCGCTCGATCTTTCGCCGCATGCGTTGCGGATTTGGCGCGATCGCCGGAACAATCCGGCAACGAAATGGTCTGTCGGGCGCTCTCCATCCGAGTGCCGGGCCCAATTAAGCAGCGCTGCTAATCGCGCACGGTGCGAATACCGCTTGACCGGAAGCGGTGGACGGCCGGTTGAACTGCCGTCGCTTATGTTCCGCTCCAAAAGACAATCGTCCTTGCCTGCATGACGTCGATCTCAGGCACTCGATTCTCTCAGGCTGAGTCTATAGCGCGCACAAATGGTCGGGTGGGAACGTGTTTGCTTCCAACCACCAATCGTCACCGCATCGATCGGACCCCGGGCTGGTCGCCATCGATAAACTCCACTCCGGCAGCCTCAAGCGCGCGGCGCATAGCGGCCAGATTGTTGATCGATGGGACCCGTCGGCCCTTTTCAAAGTCGCGGATGGTGCTCTCGCTCAGGTTTGACCGAGCCGCCAATTCGGCTTGAGACCAGTCGAGCAGTCCACGGGCTGCCCGAGATTGATCGGGGGTCATCCAAGCGCCATTTCAATGGAGATCACGTTTTCCGTCTACCAGCCACGAAAAACGTTGACATCCGCGAATTTAAACGATATTCGTTTGTTTCTAACGGTTTGCGTTTACCGGATACAAAATAAATGGCGGAGAAGCAGGAGGCCGGTCTTTCTTTCCAAGCGGCGGCCCCCTCAGCAGCTGATGCCGTTACAACGACGCATTCCGAGACGGGCGCGCGACACAGCGACGCCGCCCTCCTAGCTCTCGAGAAGCGATTCAGCGCCCTGGCTGCAGAACTCGACTGTGGCCGTGGAGAAGTTGGCTGCGAAACTTTCACGAAGGAGGTCGAGGCAATCCTTGCTCGTCTCGATCCTATCGAACGGGCGATCATGGAGACCCCAGCGCATACAATAGCGGGGTTGGGCGTGAAAGCGCGCCACGTCGCGTATGTATTGTCCCAGTACTGGGAAGTGCCCATCAATCGGATTGATTGGGATGCAAGGGCCGTACGTCTCCTGATCGAAGCAGTCTGCGACGTCGCCCACACACCATTGCTTTATCGCAGCTCGAGAGACGACGAGTAGTCCCCGCATGCACGACAAGTTTCTGTGCAAAGCGCGCCGGGAGAGGAACGAGGCAAATGCGTATCATTTCGATCATGGCCGCGATCCTCGAAGACGAATTGCGAGAACACGGCATTGTTGAGCTAACCCGGCCGGATTGCGAGAAATTGGTCCATAGAATGATTGAACGTACGGCTGAACTCGAGGCTGACGTCAAACAACATCAATTGGAATCGCACCCCAGCGGCCGAACCTGAGGGACTATCGTAGCTGCATCTCGGTGCGAACTATGTTGACTGCCGCTGGATCTCCGAGCCGTCTGCACCACAGATGCATAGGGTGTGGGAAAACTTTGGTTTCTTTCCTTGGGCATTCAGTTGGCTTCTCGAAGAGTCGCATCCTGGGTCGGCTCTGCTCTCGGACGTTTCAAACCATGCCACCCCGAGACTGACGTCTGGACAGCTTGGACCGGTCAACAGGCCATGATCCCCTCAGCGTCTCGGTGGACCGATGAGCCTCGTCGTGCTCTGAGGCCACCCGGAAAATTGGTCAGCGTGAGCCCACACGCCTCGTATGTGTGCGGGCGGCGAGCAGGAGCGCCACCGCTAAGGGATCGAGTACCGCGACAAGCGCCAGAGTGAGCAGGCGGACCGGTCGCTCGAAGTCGGTGGCCGGTGTACCGATCAGCTCTGCGAGATATCGCACCGGGCCGACGTCGGCCTCGGCGCGCCGGTGCTGGGCGTCAATCTTCGCCTTCTCGATCTGCAGGCCGGCAAGCGCCTGAGCCTCGCGCTGACGCGCTGCAACGATGTCGGCGCGATCACGGCGCTTCTGGTCAGAAATCGTCATCGCACCGACGGGGCGGCCGAGCCGTGTCGATTCCTCCACGGCCGCGTCGATCTGGGCGATGCGCCGATCGAGGTCGGCGACCGTCTGTCGCTGGACAGTGAGGCGAGCCTCGGTTTCGGCGGTTCTATCCGCCAGCGCCAGATCGACGGCCGCCACATGATCAAGGTGGGCGCGCGTCAGGAATCCGAACACGCCGACCGCATTCAGGCTCATCAACACGCCGATCATCGCGACGAGGACTAGGCGCAGGAGGGATGGCGCCGAGTGCCAATACTCGGTCAGCCACGCCGCTGCGACGAGCTTCCCGGCTTCCAGCGCAGCGCCCATGGTGATCACGGGCCAGAACGCGCCGGCAAAAATCGCGGTGAGGCCATCTATCGAGAAGGTAGCCGATACGCAAGCGAGCGCCAGCGCCACGGTGAACGCGGCGAGCTTGACCGGTGCCATGGAACGCCGCGACACCGTAGCCGCGGGCATGACTGTGACACCAACGGCCTCGGTAACAGTCGGTGTAACAGACGTGATCACCATGATCTCTTCGGCGTTACGGCGGATGTGACCGGCTTCCTGCCACGCCTTCAATCGGCGACCGGTCCGCATCCGATTCCAGCCCCATCGGCGGCCCAGCTCCGCCGCGCTGGCGGTCACGCGTCCATCGGGCTGAGAGCGCAGCCAGGCCAGCGCCTCCATGTCATCGAATGAGTGGGCCGGAACGGTTTCGGTCATAATGAGATGCTGCTCCTCGAATATTGGCCGGCGCGACCGCACGGATGTCTCAGCCTGGCCCGTCCGATGGCGACGAGGCTGACTTCAAGCCACCATGATTCCGAACCGTGTTGCGATCGGAGACCGCGACAGTTCGTCCGCGCGAGTTACGAAAGTGCGATCTCGGAGTGAGTGGCCGGGCACAGTGTCGCCAAATGGCGATGCGGTATGATCGTCGCTACGTAAAACTGGAACCGAGACGTCGCAGCTCCAAGCTGTCACCAGCATCAAGGAAAGGTGACACGTGGTACGCAGCAGCTGAACGACCAAAGTGCACGCCGTCACACGCTGCAGCTTTCCAAGAGACAGCCGCGACACAATGCGAGCCGATTACGCTGATGCGCCCACCCGATCATTCGGGTGACATTGTATCGAGCGCCGTGTGGCTCTTGTTTCCGCGAGCCGGGCCGTGAGGCCCGGCGAGCCCGGGCGCGCTCAACGCGTCCGCCGCCGATCCGGCGCCGGATCGGCGGAAAATCACAAAAACGCTTAAGCCTCGACGCGCGCCGGCCGCGCAACCGGTCTTCGGTTGCGCGGCTTATGGATTTTCAGGCGCGTTCCAGCAATCGCTTCGCCCTACCCTCCAGCTCAAGGCGCGCGTCCTGATGGGCCTTGCCGCGGGCAACCGCAGTGATGCCCTGCACGAAATCAAAGATCGATTCCGGCTTGCGATTTTCCTCGCCGAGGACGGCTTCAATGACTTTCGACGTCTCGGACTTGGAGAACGTTTTTGCGCAAAAGCTCTCGCGATCCTCGTCCGTGCGGGCCACGATCCGCTGCCGTGCGGCCCTGATGCCGGCGACGAATGGCGCGGGCGACGAATTGGCAAAGCTCGTCAGCGCTGGTGCTGCCTCATGGGCGAACCGTTGCGCCGCAAACTTGGAATGGCGGATGGTGATCTGCTCGAAATTCTCCACACCTCAGAGATTGCGGTTCATGCACACGGCGCGGAGATAGAAGCTCGCAATCCCAAGCGTCTTGCTGCCGACTTCGCTGTTCCAGCAATAAAATCCCCGGAAATACAAGTCCGGCGATCCATCCGCCAACCGCCCCACCTCGATCGGGTTGGTATGGTCGACCAGAAACAGGAAAACGTCACGGTCGCTGGCGTAAAGCTTCGTTGTGGTCCTTGGTCACGTCCACAAAGGGATTGTGATGCAGACCGAAGCTCTACCCCCCCTTCTCTCTGCGCCGTAAATCCCGTTCTAGTGGACGCCAAAACCACCCGTGATGCAGACGCCCGAATTGGCGGCGCTGTATCGGGCGGCCGATGCAGATGGACGAGCATTCGCCGCACAAAATGACAAGACCATGCAGATGTGGCAAAAATTGAAGGACTCCCGAAAGGCCCGCGACGAATTCAAGGTCGCGTATGGGGCGAAGTACGGGCTAAGTGAAAACGAAACGACATGAGCAACAGAGTCAAGCGCACCATCCAAATCGCCGCCGAAAGCGACTACGAGATCCATCGGCTTGCGGAGTCGTGGGGCGTCACTGTCACCGCGGCGCGCGAGCGTTGCTACCACTACACGGCGACCCGCCTAAAGAACTTTCAACCCGACAGCGCGTACGTCAAAGGCACGGCCAACCTGCGCCAGGCCGAGGCCAAGGTCGAGATGTTAAAGGCCAACAACTAGCGGGGATCAGTCCGGCATGACGGTGAACGTATTTCGCGGTTGGGGAAGCGTCTCCTGCGGCCGGTAGGCCTTAAAGAAATCCTGCCAAAACATGACCACGTCCTCGACGAGCACGATCGCCTCAACCCATTTACCGTCGTCTGTCTGGACTTCCAGCATGCGGGCCTGATACCCGTCTTCGACGTATCCATCCTCAACGTAAGTCGGGGACGACTTGGTATTGGCCAGCTTACTTGCAAAGTGCTTACTGCCGTTGGCTACGGCTTGTGTAATCTTGAACCAAGGCTGCGCGCCGTCCACCCACGCCAGAAACGATACCTTGTCCCTAATTTTGAGAGTGGTCCAAGTTGCGTAGTCGTCCTGAAGCCAGTCGCCCCAAATCCACTCGGCCATGTGGTAGGCTGAGAGCATGCAGTTGATTGCGTGCCTGGGCGAATCCGACTGCTCGACGAAGTCGTCATAATCCTCGAGCATCTTTCCGTAAAACGCGATCGAGCTGTTGATACCGAACATGAGCACTAGTCCACCAAAGCTGCCGAAGCACCATTATATCCCCGTTTTTTATTTGAAACAGTGGCGGGGGCCGGACAGGCGCGTCATCGAGTTCAGCCGGCCGTACAAGAACAAGGTCAAGCCGCGGAACGTTGACCCCGACGGGACCGGCTACGTTCGCGGGCTATACCGCATGCCCGGCGTTGCGGACGAGTTTGCCGAGGTTATCGAGCGTACCTTCTTCAAATTGGTGGACGACCACGCAGCTATCGCCCTGCAGAAGCTGCTCAAGAACGAGATGACTGACTGGTCTCTGGATCTCCGCAAGTCATGGACTCTGTTTTTGATGTCCATGTTCATGCGGTCGCCAAAAATTGTAGCGGACGTTCTCGCTGCGATAACCGAAGGTCTTCCTGAACAGTGGGCAGCAATCCAGAAAAAATGGGCGATCGACAAACCCGGCGAACCACCACTAGAGGATTTCAATCCGACGATTGGGCAGCAGTACAGCTTGCTCGCCTTGCGTCGGTTTATCGCGAATGACGAACTTGGTCTTCTCATCTTGAGCATGGTGTCGGGGGTAATGGACCTGTCCAAGACTCCGTATCGCCTGGTCACGTCGGATCGCCCAGTCGTAATGACCGATGGACTTGGGTACACCACCAGCCACCTTGCCCTGCCTTTGGGCCCAACGATGTTGTTCGTGGCGGCCAATACTCAGGAAATGATGGACGAACTACGAAGGATGGACAGTGGCAACCTCGTCCACAATTGCAACAGGTGGACGGTGCGGCATGCCGTCAAATACGTCTGGGCACGGGACCACAGCCATGACGAGCTTATAGAGGCGGAAATGTCCGCGGATGCCAAAAATGAACCTAGCCCGTTCAGTGGCCCGCGCGCGCCGCAACCTGGAAAGGAATTGGTGCCGCTCGCCAAGCGTATTGGCACCTAAAGGCTCGCGACTTTCACAGCAATCCCCTCGTCGGCGGCATACCGTTTGGTCACGGTCAGCGTCACCACCTGCTTAGCGTCGGCCCACACACTGGCCTGTGTCATCGCATCGAGCACGCCCTTGGCGATGTTGTCGTTGTCAGCCACTGGATACTTCTGACCGCTCAGGGCGCTCTGTACGTCCTTTTTGCTGTACGACACTGGCACAGACCAGCGCGCATCGATGGAAACGCACACAGGGCCGGTTAAGCCTACCTTGGCGGTATAAGGGATGCAGCGGATGAAGTCGGCTTTCCACTTCTTGTACGCTGCCGGCATGTACGCGATGCCGCCGCGCGTTACCCGAGGCCGCGGGCACGGCATAGGACGCAGGGGCACGTTGAATTCTATTCGGCCGGCTTCTCGCTGGGTTCGCCGAACACGTACAAGGGCAGCTTGCGCTTGGCTTTGCTTAAGAGGCCTGCAACGTCCCCGACTTCCTTCATGATGCTAACAGGAATGCGAACTAAAGCGGTGGGCTCGCCGTATTTGTATGTGCCCTTGGGCCGACCGGCACCGACCCGGCGACCACCTCGCTCCACAGGCTGAATTGTTTGCATGCCAAATCGTGTGCCGACTTCAGGCCGCCGTCAAATACGAAATGCCCCACCACCTCCAGAAGACCGAAATGAGGCTTGCAATCAACCCGGCCAGGGTGCGAACCTGACCCGGCGGAGGGGCACACCATGGCCGTGGGCGTCGATTACAGCGCGTGGTCGGTTCAGGACGGCGAGATGAAGCGCCGCCTGGACTACACGGATTCCAAGACGAAGCAGTACGTCGCTACAGTCCATTTTTCTTGCAAGATCGAAAAAGGAACCACAGCAGTAGCCCTCTCATACAGGTTTTTGCCGTTCGCGGTCGTGGACGGCCTCGACTTGGGACTTTCCCTCGTACCGATGAGTGCCGACCGTCCCATGCCCGTGGGTGTTGATGTAAAATCCATTGATGGTGGCAAGGGTGCGCTCCTGACGCCTCGAACGCCCCAAGGAATTCAACGCCAACTTCTTGCCTTATGCACCGGCCAACATTTGAAGTTTGCAGTGTTTCAGGGACCGGAGCAGCTTGTCGATTTGCCGTTTTTCAACGACGACGAATTCGAGATTATCTTCCGGCAGGAAGTCGACAAAGCCGGCAGTGCTCCGAAGCCGCCCGAGAGGAAAAAAGGCTGGTTTGGGAGCTGGTGATGCTGCGCATTCTCACCCTACTCGTCTCAATCCTTGCAAACGCCACCTGGGCGGAGGCAGAGAGCATCGACGTCAAATACTACGGCTCGCTCGACCTCAAGCCGTTCGCCTGCACCGATGTTACCAGAAGCAGCTTCATCAACCGGGCCTGCTACGACAAGGCGAATCAGTTCATGGTGGTTCAGCTCAAGGGCACCTATTACCCCTACTGCGAGATGCCTGTGGCGACCTACGACGCCTTCCTGAATGCGTCCTCTATGGGCCAGTACTACAACGCCAACATTAAGGGCTCGGGCAAGGACGGCCCGTTCGATTGTCGGACGCACGCGAAGCCGACGTACTGATTAGTATTGAGGACGCTTCAGTAGCTCGGGAAGGCGTGAGATCGCCTTGGCGATCCGCCTCGCCTCGTCCCGCGACAGATAATTGTCGGCGTACTGGTAATGCCGGGCGTGGAGATCATCCCGGTGCGTGACGGCGCAGATCAGGAAGCCATTGCCGTCCTTGACCCGGAAGCCGTGTTCGTCCTCTTCCATGACCCACGGCGCCGGAAACCGCCGGAGGTTATCCATCACATCCTGCGGTGAGCAGGTGTCCCGTGAACGCGCTTGCCCGAGGAATAGGTAGGCTTGTCCAGCTTGGCCTTCGCCCTCAGCCGATCGCGCGTATCGACCAGGCCATCCACCTTGGCCTGCATCCGCTCAAGCAGGGATTCGGCGGAGGCCGTGGGGATACCCGCCCGCCGAAGCTGGAGGATTTCCTTGCGCTGCCGCCCGATCTGGATGCGCATATCTTCGATTTCAGCCCTGACGTGGTCGAGGTCTGGCATGGCCCGCTCTTAAATCACGATGTGGCGCCATGAGAACAAACCGTGTACACAGAGTCAAGTCGGGATAACCGGGTAACCCAGCTTCCATCCTCGGTTGCGCCGTGTATGCTCCAGCACTTTCCCGGATAAGCCATGCCCTACACCATTGCCGACTCCTTCCAGCGGTTCAAATCCAACCTGGAAATCACCGACCCGCAGACCACCACCGTTTCCATTCGCCAGCAGGCGATAAGAAAGGTGCTCGCCAATGATTTTCAGATCATCGAGGACTTTCTGACCGGCTCCTACGCCCGGTCAACGATGATCTCCCCGCTCAGCGAAGCGGACATCGACATCTTCATCTGCCTGCACTCGTCCTACTTCAATGCCTTCAACGGCTCCAATGGCGGACCAGCTGGACTGCTCGGCCGGGTGAAGAACTCGCTGCGCAAAACCTACACGACGACCCCCAACATGAGCCGCAACGGACAGGCGGTGACGATTAGATTTTCCGATTTCGTCGTGGATGTGGTGGTGGGCTTCAAGAGAAACGTTGACGGCTACCTCATCGCAAACTCGGTCAACAACTACTGGCTGGAGACCGACCCGAAGAAACACGTCGAGATCTTCAGCCAGGCCAACAAGGCTCACGGCGGAAATCTCGTTCCGCTCATCAAGATGATTAAGGGCTGGAACAAGAGCAATGGCTCATTCTTCCGCTCATTCCACCTTGAAGTGCTTACACTCGAAGCTTTACGCGGCGTCACCATCACCGACTTCCCGTCCGGCATGCGGTTCTTTTTTCAAAAGGCCCAATCACTGGTCAGGGGCAAGAACCTGGACCCGGCTGGGTACGGTGACGACATCGGACGGTACATCACCCAAGCCACGGTCGATGAAGCAACCCGCAAATTCCAAGGCGCTTTCAATTCTGCGGCGGCGGCCGAGCAATATGCAAACCGCGGTCAAATCCCCCAGGCCGTTGAGATTTGGCGTCACCTCATTCCCGATTATTTCCCCGCCTATGGCTAAACAACCACAACCCATAACGACCGGCGAGCTGCCGCCCACCCAGGCGCGACAGCAGATTATCGACGAGGCGAAGCGTTTGGAGGAGACCACCCTCTATTCCTACAAGGGCCATCACAATGCGGCCTCCAGATGGGGGCATGCGCACCTCTGGCTCGGCCTACCGACCACCGTTCTCTCTGCTCTTGTAGGCGCGGCCTCTTTCGCTCAGCTCTCGAAGCAGAGCACCGACATCGCCCTTCTCGCCGGCTGCATCTCTATCGCGATCGCGGTACTGTCCGGCATCATCACGTTCCTAAACCCGAACAAGCGCGAAGCGTCCCACCTCGCCGCAGGGAATGCGTTTGAACGTCTCAACAACGAAGCGCGGGTGTTTTGGTCGGTAGATTGCCTGCTGGAAAAGACCGACGTGGTACTTAGTGCCAAGCTGCGGGACATGATCGATCGCAAGAGCGACCTCAACGCGAAGAGCCCACAGATTCCCAAGTGGGCTTACAACAAGGCCAAGGCTGGAATTGATGCTGGCGAGGCTGATTTTAAGGTTGACGCCAACCGCGTCTCGCCGAGCCCGACACCCGCCGCGTTACCGCCGCCGGAAGAACCCGGGCCTCAACCGCACGCCTAATCGAACCTCATGTGCGCAGGCCAAGGCACCAGCTCAACCGGCTTCCGCGACGCCACCAAATGGCAGGCGGGGAGACGGTGGTGACGGGTGTGCCCTTCAACTCCTGCTCCAACTTCCTGATATGAAGGTCATTCTCACCATACTCGACTAGCATGAGCTCAAGCTGCATCATGCTGGCGGTCTCCCCTTGGTGTAACTCGCACACCAGGCAGGAAATGCTGCGTCAGCGTTCCGCGGAACACCACGCTTCCCGATACCGCCGTTGTAGACCTGAATGAGACGGTGAATATCCCACCCCTCCGCCGCTCGCCTTGCCGCCGCCCACCCGTCGTCGCTCAGGTGCTTGCTCACATCGCACCCTACCGTTTTATCAACACCCCCCTGCACCCCCTTAGGTGTCTTCTCAGAAGGTTGGATTGGTGTCTTCTCTGTATCTCCCTCTGCATCTGTATCTGGGTCTGGTGCCGTTACTGTAACGTTACGCGACTGTTTCTTGCTGGCACGATGCTTCGCAACCCGCTCTGCGCATGAGTCGGAGACGTACTGCCGCTTGTCCCAGGCCGATGGAGTGTTGTCGTCGTTGACGAGGTGTTTCCCGACCAGGATGAGCTTTGTCACCTGGCACTCATCAACGCTTATCCGAAGCTGAAACGCTACCTCTTCATCCTGTAACGTTACGTCTCCGTTACAGACTCGAAGGCAGAGCAGCATAATAAAACGCCGCTGATCAGCCTCACTCAACATCTGCACTTTGGGGTCGGTCGCGAACTCGTGGTACATGCGAAACCACGGCATTGGCCGTTTTTGCGGCTCTATCTTTTGGTGGGTGTCCACATTCTCAGTCTTCCATTTTTGGCTCTCAGTCGTTTTTTAGCCGCCATGTGCAGGGACTGAGACCTGCACATGGCTTGGCCAAATCGTGCCGGTAGAAGTCGTATATAGCAAGCTCCATCGCAAAATATTTCACCACGACGATTCACAGCGCGCATTTTCCGGCGCAGGATTCAGCCTCACCGAAACTCTCAACCTTTTCTGCGGAGGCGCCTATGGCGTCGACGACGCTCGCCCCTGCCCGTGTGGCAGCGGCTTATCTTCTCACTGGGTGAATGACGCGCGAGGTATTCCCCTCTGCCGTATTTGTCTGACATGCGCGAAGGACAAGCTATCGGGTTATCGGCCCGAGGTGCTGACCGACAGCAACTACTACGCCGACGAGGATATTGATGGCGACTAACATGCATCGCCATTGGTACCGCTGCAACGGCGACCATCTGATGCAGTGGACCACCGAAGCGCCGGAGCCCTTCAACTCGCCATGCCCGACCTGTGGGCTGCTGGTCTTCCTCTGGGCGAGCGAGGACATGACGATCGCCAAGTTCAAGTCGGACAACGGCATCGTCGATCCTCCTCAGCTCGACTTCTTCAGATAGCCGTCAGTGCGAACCAATCCCAAGGGCAGCGTTTAGGGGTTCCACCGTGCGATGGGAGTCATGGAAGCATGGTGTAACCTGATGACACGCAATGTGCTGACGACTTCCCCGGCTTCGGCCGGGGATTTTTATTTGCCAGCGGCCGTGAGAGGATTCACCTGTCCTAGACAGACACCGGCTGGTTTTGGTGAACCTTCGCCTCGCCCCTCTAAGAGGGGCTTTCTTTTGCCCTTACGTGAACCGCAACACCCTGCGAAACTAGGTGCAGTATACGACTTCCTGACTCATGCTGGTTCCTGTCTCTCACCACAGGACCCTCAAAATGCTCAAAAGCGTTTCGTTCAGAATCGCCGACGAGAAGTGCGCGGCCAAGTTCTTACACTTCATTGAACCCTCCGGATACGTCGTCGTGTGCCAACTCGACGTTGAAATTGCTCTTGTCGGCGTAATCGCGAACTCTTCGGCCTATGTGACAGATCACCAGCGCGCGGCAATCGTTTGCTGATCTGCATCCGCTACCAAAAAGAACCCGGACGTGTCGCTGACCTTCAACGCCGGCCTCTCGCCCTACATCGAGCCGGTGAAGATTATCGAGCACGCATAGAGCTTGGGGGCTGCCAGGTGCGCAGCTGGGCGTCACAGCCCACCCCAATCCAACAACCCTCCCATGCGAAGGGCTTTTTTGTTCACGCAAAACAATTATCCAGAACGCCGCAATCGCACTCTTCCATTATGCGAACTGGCCGACAATGCTTTGAAAGCCGTCACGATTCCTGTCATACAACCTCCCGCTGATGTCAGCGAACGCTAGGCTTTGCGCCGCAGACGGCCAACTGGCATGCGAGGGTATAAGGGGGCGACTGTGAGCGAACCTGCAAAGAAGGAAAAGGACAGTCTATCCAGATTCCTTGCGATCGCTGGCTTCGTCATTTCAGTGATTACGTTTTACTTGAGTACCGTGGACAAGCGCTATGGGCTCATAGTTTCAACCGACACGACAGCGTTCGAGTTGAATACCAGCACTCCGTCCTTCACCCTCGGAAGGCAAGCGTTCAGCTTTTTAAATACTGGCACCCAACCTGTCTCGATTGAGAGTGTCTCTTACACGCCGATGGTCTTAGGTGATGAACCTGACGACCATTGCAGTGACAAGTACCAACGCGACCGTGCAAAATCCGATCCCCTTGCACTCGCGTCGAATACATACTTAGGAGCTTTGGCGAAGGACTTCGTGCCATTTGCGGTAAGGCCAAGCGAATTGGAGCCGCGCACTTACGCGTTTCAAGTTCCGTTCCGTAAAGACGCCTTTAATCCTCCCGATCCACAAGCAAAGGCAAAATTTTTCGTCGCTTGCTTGGAGATAGATTTTTTCTCACAGGCAACTGGTAGATCGAACTTCCGAGCAACGGCAGCAAAATATGAAATAAAGGGGCCTCTACCTGGCTTCATCAGCATCAATGCTCAAAGCTTTGAGGTACTCAATCAACGGTGGCCCTTCTATTTTATAAATAATCTCTTTGCGTCTTTCGGCTCCCCTTCAATTCCGAGTCAAAAACGCTGACTACTTAAGCCTCAACGCCTTCATCTCTTCTTTCATCCAGCGCGGGACGCTGCCACCGCCAGACCAGGTTAGTCGCCTTTACCGCCGAAAAATTCGACAAGCAAAAAAATGGGGGTAGCTTCTTCTTTCCTTTTTGTTCGCCGTAGCACCCAATCGTACGATGAGCCTTTGGCCGCCGTTCTAGTTCAGCCTCGCCCGTGCATGATGCTCGGGATGATCAACGCTTCCGATATTCTCTCGATTGGTGAAAACGCACATGCGTGCACCTCGTCTGTCGCAGGTGACCCGGGCGCGAGCGCTGCGGACAACTCGTCGCTATCTTCGCGATTTTCTGCAGGGGGCTGTTGAAGTAATCAGCCTGCGCAGCATCAAGCGCATAGACTTTCGCTATCAGTCCGGAAGAAGGCACTTGTGCAGTGCTGGAGCGACCGCGTGCCCCATTGCGAGGGCTGCGGCATCGAGATCAACGCGCGGACCAGCATCATTCATGAGCACCTCATCCCGGCCGGCCTCGGCGGCGAACTGACGCTCGAGAACGCGAAGGTGCACTGTAAAACGTGCGCCGACATCAAGACTGAGACCGAAGAGAAGCCGCGCATGGCCAAGGCTGATCGAGTGATAAAACGCTCCTACGGACTTCGGAAGCGGCGCCACAAAATTCCCGGCCGCAAATTTGACGAGACGCCGGCTCCGCCACGGTGGGTTGAGGAGTAAGACCATGATGCGCCGCGGCATGACCAAACAGGAGGCAGCCGACTATTGCGGCTGCGAAACATTCGCCGCGTTCGACCGCTGGCGACAGAAGGGCATTGTCCCGCCGGCGATCCCAGGCACCAACCGTTGGGACCGGAAGGCCCTGGACGCGGCCCTAGACCGCGCCAGCGGCCTTGTGACAGAATCGGCCGAGTTGACCCCATACCAGCGCTGGAAGGCGGAGAATGCGCGTAAAACCCAAGCCGCTTAAGCTAAAGGGCATTCACCGCGTCAAGAAGAAGCAGGCCGACGGTTCGATCAAGGTCCATTTGTACCACCGAGCCACCGGCTTGCCGCTGGATGCTAACCGCCTCGCGGAGAGCTACGCCGACGCCGAAAAAAAGATGCGGTGGAAGGGCGAATCGACGCTTACGGCGCTGATTCGGTTTTTCGACACGTCGAGCACCTTCGACGCCCTTAGCGAGACGTCACGGCGCGAATATCCATGGAAGCTAAAGCGGATAGAGGCCAAATGGGGCAGCGTCCCCGAGGCAACCTTTAACAACCAGGACGACGCCGACGCCTTCGCCGCGGACGTACTCACGTGGCATCAGGAGCTAGGCAAGACGTCGCGCCGATCTGCCGACAACCTTATGTCCGCGCTCTGCCGCGTGCTTTCGTTCGCGAAGGAAAAACGCCGGATCAAGTACCACCCTATTCCCTCGTTCCAGCGGCTCTACAAGAGCGACCGGGCGGACAAGACATGGTCCGAGGACTTGCAGCAAAAATTTATAAGGACCGCGCGCCCAGCCATGGCAACGGCGATGTATCTAGTCCGGAACACGGCCATGCGCGCGTCCGATATCCGTAAATTCCCCTGGACGCGCTACAATGGGCATCAGGTCCAAATCAGATCCAGTAAGACGGGTAAACTCGTTTGGATACCGGCCACGCGCGAGCTTACGGCGCATCTGGACGGCCTCACGCGCACCGGCGCGCTGGTCATGCTTACGCCGACAGGAAAAGCGTACACGAAGCGCTATTTCAATGACCATTGGCGAGAGGACGCGAACGCGGTCGGCGCCGAAGATTTGAATTTCCACGATAACCGCGGGACCGCGGCAACGATGCTAGCGGAGGCCGGCGCCACCGCTCCCGAGATCGCGGAAGCAATGTGCTGGACCGTCGACAAGGCGCAGCGGATCATTGATGTCTACCTGGCCCGTCGCGGCGTGCTCGCCGCGAACGCGATTAAGAAACTTGAAAACTACCGGGACAGGGCCGGCAATGACCGAACAGGCGGATAGTGTGACGCTCTTGAGCAAGACAATAGCAAGAGAGAGATTACGGAGAACGAATGGCTTAGGAGAGCGTCAATTGCACGTTCTGCGGCTGATGGCCGCGAAGCCCGATGGTTCAATGACCACGTTTCAGTTCATGGGTGAACTAGGCAGGTCAGACGCGAGCGCAGACTCTCTTTTCAAGCAACTTCTCGTAATCGGCACCCGGGACCCTCGCGGGAAGGTCACAATAACCCAAGCCGGGCGTGATGCACTTTCGCCCCCAATCGATGATCCATTCGGACTCGGCTAGAGGCCCGCAGTCACGAGCAACGAACGCCCACAGAACAAAAATTGTAAACCGCCTGTAAACGGGCGGTTGTCTGTAAACCCGACAATTCGAAGTGCCATTGAAAATATTAGAGAATTTGGTCGGAGCGAGAGGATTTGAACCTCCGACCCCTAGTCTCCCAGACTAGTGCGCTAACCGGGCTGCGCCACGCTCCGATGCCGTTCCATTAGCTTCGATCAGGCCCGGGCGCAAGGCAGGCATGAAGATCATTGCGGTCCCCAGGGGCGAACACGCGAAAAATGAGAACCGGTTTTCCTCGCCGCCAACGGCATTTGCGGGGTGACCGCGCTTGAATGAGAGGTCGGGGCGACGCAGGTTCCCGGCCTATTCCCGCGCTAACCGTCTTTCAGCGCCCGATCCAGAAGCTGCCGGCAGGCGAGCAGTTCCTTCAGCGCCGATTCGAGCCGTTCCCGTTCCAGCGGCTTGGCTTCGGCGGCCTTCGGCGGAGCGGGGCTGCCGCGGAACGTGGCCAGGATGTCCTCCTGCTCCTCGACGAAGCGGAAATCGATCCCGTTCTCCTCTTCCGCGCCCTCGTACTCCCCGTCCTCCTCCTCTTCGTCGGAATGGATGCTAGTGTCTTCGCCGTCCACTTCCAGCAGGCTTTGCCCGACCGCCTCCTCGATGGCGCCAAACGACACCGCGGTCGAATTGTCGGCCAGGCCCTGTACCGATTTGATGCCGTGTTCCTTCAGGATGCGCTGCACCCCGCGGATGGTGTAGCCCTCGCCATAGAGCAGGCGGCGGATCCCCCTGAGCAGATCGACGTCGTCGGGCCGGTAATAGCGCCGGCCACCGCTGCGCTTCATCGGCTTGATCTGGGCGAAACGTGTCTCCCAGAACCGCAGCACATGCTGGGGGATGTCGAGGTCGTCGGCGACCTCGCTGATGGTTCGGAACGCATCCGGCGCCTTGTCCAAATGCCCGCTTCCCTTCGATCGTGGTGACGAATAAGCCGTCTGTCGTCTAACGAATTGAAAGCCGCCGATCGGTGAGCGTCGTGGACCGACCTCGCCGCTTGCGGTTTACGAACGTCAAATCGGCGGCACTAATGTGGTGGCTTTGATAGTCGCATCAGTATTTGCGCGATTTCTTCATTGCGAATGTCAAATCAAAGACCACCACCGGCATACACTTTCCGAAATTCGCGATCCGTCTCAACAGGCACTTTTCAAAAACTTCGGCAAAACTTCGGAAAGTCATGGGTACTCGCAAGACTATGATTCGCGTACCGCTTTTTCGATCGGAAGTTGCTGGTTTCGAATTTACCCCTTGATGGGTCGCCGGAACTTCGGACCGGCGGTACGAGAAACCTGTATTTGTAAACCGGCCCCCTGGCTCCAACACTCGCAAGCCTGCCTGCCACGGCCGGAGGCGAATGCGAGAACCGGGACACTAGTCGGTTGTGGTGACCTCACCGTTCACCTTGCCGACGGGAGCCGGAGCAGCGTGGCCGTTGATTCGCTGCTTCAGGATGGCGGATGGCTTGAACACCATCACGCGGCGCGGGGATATCGGTACCTCGGTGCCCGTCTTCGGATTACGGCCGATCCGTTGACCCTTTTTGCGCACCATGAACGAGCCGAATGACGACAGCTTCACCGTCTCGCCCTTTTCCAGGCAATCGGTGATCTCCTTCAACACCAGCTCGACAAACGCCGATGACTCCGTCCGTGACAGTCCTACCTTCTGGTAGACCGCCTCGCACAAATCCACGCGTGTCACTGTTTTTCCGCTTCCAGTCATCGCCTGCCCCAACTCACGGCGAATAATTTGCGTCTGAAATTATGAGGTTAGCCGGCTATGGTCAACAGTGCTGTGAAGACAATCCACGCAGTGCGTTGCAAAAAATGAGTTTTCTTCCCCGAACTTACCATCGGAGCAAGGCTGACCCCCAGGTGAAGCCACCTCCCATTGCCTCCAGCAGCACCAGGTTACCCTTCTGGATGCGCCCGTCGTTCACCGCGACCGACAGTGCCAGCGGGATCGAGGCTGCCGAGGTATTGCCGTGCAGGTCGACCGTCAGCACAACCTTCTCCGGGGCAATATGCAACTTGTGGGCGGAGGCGTCGATGATTCGCTTGTTGGCCTGATGCGGAACGAACCAGTCGACGGTCTCGGCGTTCAGGCCGGTGGCGTTGAAGGCGTCGACGATGACGTCGGTGATCATGCCGACTGCGTGCTTGAACACCTCGCGGCCCTCCATCCTGAGGTGCCCGACCGTCTGCGTCGAGGACGGGCCGCCATCGACATAGAGTTTCGACTTGTGGCGGCCGTCCGAACGCAGATGCGTGGTCAGCACGCCCGGGTCGGACAATTGGCCCGGCTGGTTCTGCGCATCGAGCACGATCGCACCGGCGCCGTCACCGAACAGCACGCAGGTGCCGCGGTCGTTCCAGTCGAGGATCCGCGAAAAGGTTTCAGCGCCGATCACCAGCGCGCGCTTGTAGGCGCCGCAGCGCAGGAAGTTGTCCGCGGTGGCGACAGCGAACACGAAACCGGAGCAGACCGCCTGCAGGTCGAACGCGACGCCATGGCTGATCCCGAGCCCGTGCTGGACGGCGACGGCTGTGGCCGGAAAGGTGTTGTCCGGGGTGGAGGTCGCCAGCACGATCAGGTCGATCGACTGCGCATCGACGCCGGCGTTCGCGAGCGCGGCCCGAGCCGCATTGATCGCCAGATGCGACGTGAACTCGCCGTCTTCAGCGATGTGACGCTGCCGGATGCCGGTCCGCTGCACGATCCACTCGTCCGACGTATCGATCTGCCGGGCCAGTTCGGCATTGGTCAAAATCCGCCGCGGCAGATAGGAACCGCAGCCGAGCACCACCGAACGTATTGTCACGAGACAGCCTCCTGCGCGGCCGGCGCCGGAACCAGCGCCCCGCCATCGCGATTGAGCATTTGATTGATCTTGGTCAGGAGATCGTAGCGGACGAGTTCATAGCCAACATCGATGGCATTGGCAAAGCCCTCGGCATCGGCCCCGCCATGGCTCTTGACCACGATACCGTTGAGCCCGAGCAGCACGCTGCCGTTTGACTTGCCGGGATCCATGGTGTCGCGCAGGATCCTGAGGGCATTGCGGGCGAACAGATATCCGACCCGCGAGCGCCAGGAGCTGGCCAGCGCGCCGCGCAGAACCTGAAGCACCTGACGCGCGGTTCCCTCGGCCGCCTTCAGTGCGATATTGCCGCTGAAGCCCTCGGTGACGATCACATCGGCGGCGCCCTTGCCGATGCCGTCCCCCTCGACAAAACCGGTATAATTGAGCTGCGGCAGGTTCATCGCGCGCAGGATTTCGGCGGCTTCGCGGATCTCCTCATGGCCCTTCATCTCCTCGACGCCGATGTTGAGGAGCCCCACGGTCGGCCGCTCCAGCCCGAACCGCACGCTCGCCATGGCGCTGCCCATGACCGCCAGCGCCACCAGATGGTGGGCATCGCCCCCGATGGTGGCACCGAGATCGAGCACAACCGAACGCCCCCGGATCGTTGGCCAGACCGCCGCCAGCGCCGGGCGGTCGATTCCCTTGAGCATCCGCAGACAGAACCGCGCCATCGCCACCAGCGCGCCGGTGTTGCCGGCGGAGATCGCCACTCCAGCCTCACCCTTCTTGACCGCCTCGATGGCCATCCACATCGACGAGACCCGGCGGCCGCGCCGCAGTGCCTGGCTCGGCTTGTCGTCATTGCCGATGGTGACCGCGGTATGGGTGACGCGCGAGGCCGCCTTCAACGCCGGGTGATGGGCAAGTTGCGCCTCGATCTGCGCGCTATCGCCGAATAGAAGGAATTCTGCGTCCGGATGCCGGGCCAACGCGATCGCGGCGGCGGGAATGATCACCGTTGCGCCGAGATCGCCACCCATGGCGTCGAGCGCGATTCGAATCTTCTGAGGCATGAACGTCCCGGAAACCTGATCTAGCGGAGTGGGTTTGACATTCGCTGACGAGCTAAGCGCGACTTCGTGAAGCGAATGTCAAATCCAAAACTCCACTGGAAACCAATATTTGCTCATGATCCTTCGATCTTAACATTCGCAAACATGTCTGCCAAAAACGGAATGCGAACGTGACGATCGGACCACTCTTACGGTCGTGCTGCGCAGGATATCGCAGCGCCAGGCCGCGATCGACCCGGCCGCGTCCCTGCAGCCAGACCGGGCCGCGACAATAGCGCCTCCCGGCCTGGACACAACCTCTTGACCCCAGCCTTTTGAGATCGACAGGCGCCGCGGCGTCAACCTGCAAATACGCGGACAAATCCAGATATTTCAATCAATTGCTCTGTCTTTTCGAGGCGATCAGCGACCCCGGCAAAAATGCCACACAACCGCGACGGATTCACGACCACGCTTATTTGCGCTTCGGCTTGGCGCCCGAACCCTCGGCCGCCTCTGAGGTCCTCAGCGCCTTCAGCGCGGCAAAGGGATGATCCCCGGGATCGGCCGCCTCGAGCTTTGGTTCAAACACGGCGCCGGGCTTGCGCGGATAGGGATCGATCGCGAGAAACAGCGCATCGGTGGCAATCCGCCCGAGGTCGATCATGCCATTGACGATCGGCTCCGGCGGGTCGGGGATCTCCTCATCGCTCTCCTCGGCCGCGTCGACCAGATCGGACAGTTGAGGGATTTGCTCCGGTGGCGCGAATTCGAGGTCGATCGCCTCGTCGATCGCGGTCTCCATGGGATCGAGCGTGACCACGCAGATCTGCCCGACCACGGCACGGACCTGACCCGCCACATGGACGCGACCGTCTCGCCGCGAGGTCACGTCGAACGACGCATGAGCCGAGTGAATCTCCCGCACCTCCGCGAGTTCCGCCATGGCCTCGCGCGCGACGGGATCGGCCTCGATGTCGCGATGCAGCCCCGTGTCCGGGATCTGCGCCACGAGCACGGGCGAACGCCAGGGATCGGCGGTTTGGCTTGCGTTCGGTCTGGTCACTGCGGCGGTCCTTCCGGGAGCGGTGGCGGGAAGGTCCAGGACGCGGCGAGCAAGGCGGCGTCGTCCAGGCGATCCAGCCCGGCCAAGGTCGCCTGCACATAGGCGGCCAGCCGTTGCGCGTTCTCGATTCCCTCGCCGTTCAAGATATTCTTGCAGATCGCCTGCGCCAGCGTCCCCTGGTCGTTTTCCAAGCCTTCCAAATCCATGCCTTCCGACAGAGCGAGATCATAGGCCGCGGCACGCCCGTAGAAGGCCTCGCCAAAGGCCTGCATGCGCTTGGGCACGGTGAGGTCCCCGACACCCATTTCGCGCAGATTGTCGTCCATATCGACGCAGAACCGGTCAAACAGCGCCTGGGCACGGTCCGGGGCCCCCCCGCCTTGCCGCAGCCGCCGCAGCACCATCCACATATGCAGCAGGATCAGGTCGAAACGGCCGTCAACCGTATCCGGTACGCCCAAGTCTTTATAAAACAGGGGTTCCCGCGCCTTCGCCACGATCATGCCATAGATCGCCTCAATGCTGCCGGGCGGGCGCGAGCGGGGTTTGCTGAAGTGGTTGAATGGCCAAAGCATTGTGGGTTCCGTCTGAGGAATCCGGACGCCTGTTGCAATCCGGCCAGACGCCCGGTACCAGCTTCGCGATGACCCAGACAAGCCAAACTTTCGCACGCCCGCATCCCCCAGGCGGCCTGATTGGTCGGTGGCGCGGCTTTCGCGCCGCAGCAGTCATTGCGCTGGTCTGCGCGGCGCTTGGCGCCTGCACCGGCGAGCAGTTCCAGAAGGGCTATATCCTGCCGCCCGGCGCACTGGAGCAGATCCCGATCGGCGCCAGCCAGGACCAGGTCCTAATCGTGATGGGGACGCCGTCCACGGTGGCCACCCTGAACGGCGAGGTGTTCTACTACATCTCGCAACGGGCCGACCGTCCGGTGGCCTTCATGAACCAGAAGGTGGTCGACCAGCGCGTGATTGCGGTCTATTTCGACAAGAATCGCCAGGTCCGCAGGCTTGCCAATTACGGGATGCAGGACGGCAAGATCTTCGACTTCATCGGCCGCACCACGCCGACCTCGGGCCAGGAAATGAGCTACCTGACGCCGCTGTTCAAGCTGCTCAGCTTCAACTGACGCGGTCCCCGGCGAAGGCGCCTGCGCCATCCCGCCGCTTGCCGCCCGCCTGCTCCTTCCCTACGCTTTGACGCAACAAGCGACAGGGAGTGAGACATGACCACAGGCACGATATCGCGCCGCCGCGTGCTGGCCGGTGCCGCCGCATTTTCGACGGCGGCGATCCTGCCGCGCACCAGCCTCGCCGACTGGCGCCCCTCCGAGACCGTGCGCCTCATCGTGCCCGCGGCCGCCGGCGGCTCGACCGACGTCATGGGGCGGCTGCTCGCCGCGCATCTGCAGACGGCGTGGGGCCAATCGGCCGTGGTCGAGAACCGCTCCGGCGGCGGCGGCACCATCGGCACCGCCGAAGTCGTGCGGCAGAAGGGCGACGGCCACACCATCCTGATCGGCAATCCCGGACCGAACGCGATCGCGTACAGCATCTTCAAGAACCTCACCTACAAGCCCGAGCAGTTGCAGCCGGTCTCGAACATGATCCGGATTCCCAACATCGTCTCGGCGCATCCCTCGACCGGCATCAAGTCGATCGCCGACCTGATCGCGGCCCTCAAGGCCAATCCCGACAAGTTCAACTACGGCTCCTCCGGCGTCGGCCAGAGCCCTCACCTCACCGGCGCCTGGTTCCTGCAGCTCACCGGCTTGAAGATGGTGCACGTGCCGTTTCGCGGCGCCGGGCCGGCGCTGCAGGCGGGCCTCGCCGGCGACATCCAGATCCTGTTCGACAATCTCTATCCCTCATTGCCGCAGGTCGCCGACGGCAAGCTCAACGGGCTCTGCGTTACCACGCCGGACCGGTCGGCCAACGCCCCCGATCTGCCGACCATGCGCGAGAGCGCGCCGGAATTGGCCAAGTTCGACGTCTCCTCCTGGTTCGGGGTATTCCTGCCGAAGAGCTGCCCGCCCGAGATCGTCGCGGCGCTGAACCTGCAGGTCAAGGCGCTGCTCGCGCGCGAGGAGATCAAGAAGAACATCGCCACAATGGGCGCGCGCGCCGACTACGGCACGCCACAACAGTTTGCCGATTTCGTCGACGCCGAGACGAAGAAATTCGCCGGCATCATCGAGAAGGAAGGGCTGCAGATGGAGGTGAAGTGAGGGCCGCCTGCCTCACCGACCTCCAGTGTTCTGGCTCTGGCGACTGTTTCGGTCATTCCGGGGCCTGCGCAGCAGGAACCCGGAATCTTGTTGCGATTATCTCTGGATTCTCGGATGCGCAATTGCGCATCGGGGAATGGCGGTGGATACGAAGTATCAGAAACACAACATCAGGATGTCTTGTTCATCTTCTTGAGCTTCGCATCGGTGGTCTCGATCGACATCGCAAGCTCGAGGATCGCTTGCGACAGCAGTTCGATCGCGTCCTTGTGATCCTGCGACTTCGCAGCGCGCAACGCATAGTTCTTCGCGGATGATAGCGACATCGATAAACCCTTCCTTGCCATGAGCGTGGCGCGGATTAACAAAAGCCACCCTTCGCCGCCACAGCCTTGTCGGCGCGCAGGATCGCTCCACGCAGCCGTGTGACCCGGTCGGTTGCGCCACCTCCCGATCAGGACCCCAACTTCAGCTCGGCCATGGTCGATTTCGCCGCAGCCGAATCCACCGGAACGACGTCGAGCGGCCCGGATTTTCACTCACGAAATAGATGCGGCCAGGTTGCATCGCGATCGGATGCTGGGTGGTGCCGGGAAACATGATCTCGTCGGCGGTCAACTGCTGCCGCCGCAACGGGACTGCGGCTTCGAGTGGCTCACTTGCCATCTGTCCCATGCGACCGCGCGGCGCCACGCGGCAGCATGCGAACGAGCGTATCGTCGCCAAACACGAAATGATGAATCAGCGCGGCGGCGGCGTGGAAGCACGCCACGATGACCAGCGCATTGGCGGCAATCTCGTGAATCTCCGTGACCGTATGCGCGAACGCGCGATCGCGTTCCCAGGGGGACGGAATTTCAGCGACTCCGAACAACGGCAGTGCGTCGCCGCGTGCGAACTGCGCGACGATACCGACGATCGGAACCGCAAACAGCAGCGCGTAGAGCGCGAAATGGCCGAGACGGGCGGCCGGATCGGCGAAGGCGCCGAGCCATCTTCCGAATTCATTTGGCAAGGTCGGCGGCGGCCGCTCGACCGTTCGCCAGACCAGACGCATCACTAGGGCGCCGAGGACCAGAAGCCCTGCGGACATATGCACGAACAGACCCGTCGCACGCGCGGCCCCCTTGGGCAGATCATCGCCGAACGTACCAAGCGTCCATGCAAGCACGACCAGCACAACCGTCATCCAATGCAGAAACCGGGGTATCATCCCGTATCGTCTGACCTCAGCGGCCGGTTGCATCATCCGCTCCCCTTGTTCTTGTCTCATCATCGTGCCGTCACTGCGAAAACAGGATCGGCAGCGGCGGCTTCGACAGCAGGCTCCTGGTCGCACCTCCCAGCACGAATTCCTGCAAACGGGAGTGCCCGTAGGCGCCCATCACCAGCAAGTCGGCGGCCTGGGACGCGACATAGTCTTCGAGAACGGCGCCGATCGTCCTGCCCCTGGCGTCGACCCGGTCCAGCATCACGTCGATGCCGTGCCACGACAGGTTCTTCGACAGCTCTTCGGCGGAGTGCTTCCGGTCGAGATGCTTCTCATTGAGAACGCAGACCACGCGGACTTTCGCCGCCCGCTCCAGCAGCGGCATGGCGTCGGCTACGGCACGCGCCGCCGCACGGCTGAAATCCCAGGCGACCACGACGGTTCCGAGCGCGAACGTGCCTGATCTCGGATTTTGCGGGAGGATTACGGTGGGCCTGCCGGATCCGAAGATGACGGCCTCAGCATACCGACGATCGTCCGACGCCGGGATGATGGTCAGATCGCGGAGCCGCGCATATTCGACCAGAAGTTCGGCCCGCTCGGCCGGGTTGCACGTCTGACGAATGGACTCGAAGGAGACGCCGGCCTGTGCCGCGTCGGATTCGAACGCAGCGATCAGGCCTTGCGCACTTCTTTTGCTCTTGGCCGCTTCTCCGGCGATGATGCCGGACAGACCGGCGATTGAACCTGGGATGAAGTGGCCGGGCAACTGAACATGAACTTCGCAGGACAGCGCCGCAATATGCGCGCCGAGACTGGATGCGACCGCAATCGCCTCCTTGATCAGCGATGCGGGGGTCGGCTCCGGATAGCTCGTCAGCGCGAGCAGGATGTCCTTGATCGCCAAGATCGCCTCGCCTCCAGCCTCGAGTCAAAGTCTCGCCTCGACGGCTCAAGGTTAACCTGGCGCGACCTCACGGCCTTGATTCAGCGCAAATCAGCGCCTGCGAAACGCATGACCGCGCTCGATCCCCTACACAAGCAAACGCGTCGCAAGTGCGATTCTGTTCGGAAGCTCCGCGCGCGGCAACAAGGTCGGAGCTTCCGAACCTGTTAGAGCCGCCCCATCAGCAACAGGACGACGAGGATCACCACGATGATGCCGAGGACACCCATCCCACCGTGACCGAAGCCGTAGCCGTAGCCGCCGAAGCGGCCGCTGAAACCGCCCAGCAGGAAGACGATGAGGATAATGATCAGGATAAGCCCGATTGACATGGTCTGACTCCTTTTGTGGAACCTAACGGCAATTGAGGGATTCACCTCAGCCCGATTGGAAGACTGGATCTTGACCGCTGACGCTGGCGGGAGGCGTCATCGAAGCGATGTCGCACGACGTTTCAATGAAACGAAACTGGGTCAACTCGCGCGCGAAACGATCGAGCGGCGCGCCGGCTCCATGCACTAGCGTCTTGCCGTCACCAGACGAGCCTCTTGAACTTCGGTGCGTGCGCCCGCCGCGCGCAAGCAGGACGTATCGAAATTCGGCCAGACCTGGGCGGAGCAGTCGCGACCGCCGGGCTCGATGGCAGGCCGGCTGGCCTTGCCCGGGGCAAGCGATTCATTCGCCTTCACTTCAGGAACAAACATGGGCAGAGCAATCACGGACGCTCCGAGGAGCGCGAAGATCGCGAGCGGAGCGAGAGATTTGATCATGGGGTCTTCTGACTGTGGCGGGACGCCGATCCCGCTACGCTCGGGGATCAATCGACAATGCCGCCGAAGACTGCAGGTTCCGCGAATGCCGGCGCTTATTTGGATACTCCCGGCAGGCAGCTGCGGCCATCTTCGCTCAACAGGAAGCAGCCCCAGCGCGGGGGGACACGCTGGGGCCGCCATTGATCGGACGCCTTTGGGGGATGGGCATGGCATCCGGTCGTGCCTAAACAACCTTTTCAGGCGACATTCGTTCCCGGTCGACCGCCCCAATTCGCCTCAATCAGGTCAACAGGGCAATCACGTCAACAAGGTCCGGGCCTTGTTGACAGCGTCATAAATCTCGATCTGAAGCATCGGATAAGCCGCCTTCAGTTTTCGGCCCGCCTCCTCGGCAGCCTCGACATCGTCAAACTCCGACTTGAAATGACCGTCGACGATCGTCACGAACCCTTCCGTGGGAGGCCGGTCGGCTCGCAAGGCTTTCTTCGGCTCTGGCTCGTCAATGGAGAGAACGGGCTTCTTCATCTTGCGATCCTTTACGATCGATGGCCGCGATAGCTGATGGTTGATCAGGACAGCTATCCATATGGGGATCCCGGGATCGAATAACGAGCCCCGCAGAGAAATGAGATCGGAATAGACCCGGTTACTTGGCCATTCGCCAGCCGAACAGCACGACGGCAGCGCCGACCATCGCGGCAATGACGGCAATGACCATTCCGCCGCCGAGCGCGAGCAGCATCGCGATGTGGTAGCCGACGAACGCGCCGGCAACACCCACCAATACGCTGGTGATGATTCCGCGGGTCGATCCGGAGAATTGACGAGCAAGCCACGACGGCCCCGCGAGCCGGTCGAACAGAAAGCCGGCGACGACGCCGATTGCGAGCACCAGAACAAGCGTGACGGCCGGGTCGGTAACTCGCATGGGTCAGGCTGTCTTCAGTGATTTCGGTTTGAATATCGCGTCCGTCACCGCGGCCGCCGTGCCACAGGCAAGCGGGCGCGATCTGCACTAAGCCGCCGCTGTACGCCCGACCGCACAAATCGGTCGGGCCCTGCGCGAACTCAGCATACTTGGACTCAGTAGCGGCGGGTTCCGACCCCAACGCTCACGCCGGGGACCTCGATGCCGATGCCGCCGCGGCGCTCGTCGTCGTGATAACCATAACCGCGGTGCCCCCGATCATATCCGTAGGACTCCCTGGGTTCGCGGATGATGACACGGCGCTCACCACGTTCGCGCCAGCAGCGGCCGTTTTCATTGCAGATCATGCGGACATTTTGAATGTTGCTATCCGGTCCGACCGAGACATCGGCGGACAGGGGTGCCGCGGAAGCAGCGGTTACGAACAGGGCACTGGCGCCGACCGCCAGCGAGATCACGAGACTCTTCATGGTAGTTCTCCAGGATTGATTGCGTCAGGAAGCCAATGGACTCGCGACCCAATGGTTCCGGTCGAGGAAACACTATTCCTGATTGTTTCTCGATTCCTGATTGTTTCTCGAAAGTGGCTCCATATTCGCTGGAACCTTGTTGAGCCAGTTCTGTTTGCCATCCGTTCGCATACTGGACACACGACAACCGGTAGACCCCATGAAAAAGATTCTCTTGGCGACCGTCACCATTCTCGCATTCGCGGCACCTGCATTCGCGGCAGAACCGACCAAGGCCGAGCCGCCCAAGACCGTCGGGATGGCGCCGGCGTCGTACTACCTGACTCAGGATACCGCGACGATGAAATGTCAGATCGTCGAGGCGATGCCTGCTGCGGGCGGCACCACGAAGGTCGTCGGCGTCGCTCACCCGACCAAGGCATCAGCCGAAACGGCGTTGAAGGCCGACAAGGAATGCAAGAGCTGAATTCGCTGAAGCCGTAAATACGAGGCGGGTCCACAGGCGCAAACGCGCAACTCATGGACCCGCCCCGCTGACTGATTATCGAATCTGGCTGCGATATCGGAAAGAACTTCGCTACATTTGAAAATACCGTGCGATCGCAAAAGTGTGCAATTTTGACCAGCAAGGACGAGACTTTGGGGAGCATATTATTTCGATCACCGTCCTTATTGGCATCTACCGGTGACTGAGAGTGCCGTCACGCTCCCGCCCGATTTGCAGGGTGCATCGCATGCAACAGCAATATTTCCCCACATCCGGTCCGTCACTCGTGTCAACCGAGAATCCGCACTGTCCCAAGTGCGGCGAACGCATGAGCCTGGCAAGGATCGCGCGCGGCCGATCCGCCTTTGTGATCGAAACGTTCGAGTGCACCCGGTGCCGTCACATCCACATCGCAATCGCGGACCGATCCGATGAATTCGAACGCAGTTCTCTGACCTGAGGTCGCCAACCTGAACGAGCGATCCTTGGAAAGCGGGACGCCATGAAAGATTTTTACGCCGCTAAAACCTGACAATCTTCAAAAGGCGGCTCGCTTTCGCCGAGGACGACGCCCAACGGCAACTGCTCTTGAAACTGCTGGCTCAGGAAGATGACCAAAACCCCGATCGTGACCAGGTAGCCGGAGATATCTTGGAGCGTTCGTCCTTCGATCACCCTGCTGGCCCCGAAGGCACCTCTGTTTCAATTGCACATCGTGCGGCGAAGGCCGTCTTGGCGGAGAAGCATTGCCCGGCGCACGGCAACACGGCAGTGCCTCACGGCGAAGAATTCGAGACGATCAGCGGGGAACCAATATTGCCAGGGGCGCTTGGTAACGGCGACCGGGTGTCATGTGCCCCCGCCCATCACACCCGATGAATGACGGTCCCAGTTCGCCCCCCGTGCTGGGGCCGTTTTCCATTTGGCGATCGCGGCGCCAGAACATTGAGGCTGACCTCATGTTTTCCGCGCGAGGTGAACCGGCGCGGTCGCTGCTGCCGCGGATCTTGTGGCCGGTCTGGATTGCAGTGGGGCAGGAACCGAAGCTGATTTTGCCGGTTAGCCCTCAGAGTATACATCGAGGAGAATGCGCCATGGACAAGGATAAAGTTGTCGGCTCGACGAAGGATTTCGCCGGTCGGGTCGAGGGCACCGTTGATGATATTGCCCGCGACGTAAGAACCCAGGCCGCGGGACGCGTCCGCGAGGCGGCAGACACGGCACAGAACCTCTACGGCCAGGCCAAGGATGCGGCGCGCGAAGCCGCGGATACCGCAGTGAGCTACGCCAAAGACGCTTATGACAGCAGCGGTGATACCTTCCGCGATGGCTCGCAAGCGATTGCGAAGCGAGTGCAGGACAATCCGCTCGGCTCGCTGTTGATGGCGGGTGCAATTGGCTTCGCGTTGGCACTGTTGCTGTCTCGCCCGCCGCGCCGCCAGCCGCAGCGCTGGCGATAATATGGTCAAGTGGCCAATCGAGACAGGCCACGCTTTTGGGCGATCGGCCATTTATTGGCTTGGAGACGAAGATCGTGAGTAATGAAATCCCGCTGGCCCCTTTCATCTACGAAGGCTTGGATCCGGTTCCAGAACCGAGATCCACCATCGCGGAGGTTTCCGAAGCCGTGACAGGAACAGTCCATCGCATTGGCGGCGCGATAGAAGCGGCTCGAAAGCCCGGTATGCCGTTGAGCATTTTGAGCAATATCGCGCGGGAAGCGCCGCTTGGTTCGCTGTTGATCGCGTTCCTGTTGGGAGTTGCAGTCGCCCGCCGCCGACAATGATGCTGTCCGCTACAGAGTGACCCATCCAAGTGCCCAACAAGACGGCCCCAGTTCGACATTCATCGATCTGGGGCCGTCTTGAACGTCACGAGGGCGGCCCGCGACGTTCGGCCAAATTCAATCACATCCGTCTCGCCGCCGATGTTCAATTGTGCTCACGGTCCCGGTTTCTGCGGCGCTCCGCAGTTCAACCTTGATACTCCAGCGCATGCAGCCCGGCATTCCAATCGCTCGCATACATCAGGCCATCGCGGGTCACGTAGACATCGGCGGTCTTGGCGGCGAGCGCGACACGCCAGCTCTTTCGGCGACACTATGAAAACGATTCTCCGAGCGACCGCGACCATTCTCGCATTCGCAGCGCCTGCATTGGCGGCTGAACCTACCAAGACCGAGCCGTCGAAGATCGTCGGTGACGGACCCGCCTCGCTCTAGCCCGGCGAGCAATGCAGCCACACGGTCGGAATGGGATGGGCTGGCATGCCCTATCTGGCGCGCTCACTTGAAGCGCTCCAATGAGACAACCGCGCCGGTGTATTCCGAGAAAAGTGGCGGCAAGGATTGCACCGCTCGCCGCAACGCGCTCTCGGCGGCCACACGGTTGTTCCGCATGAGGTGCCATTCGCCCAGATAGAACTGCGCTTCTGCAGCTTCGTCGGGTGTCATGGCAGCCGCCAGAGCCGCTTCGGCCGTCAGCCGTCCAAGATAAAGCCCAACGATCGCAGCTGGCCATGTCTTGTTCCGCAGTTTCGCGGCGCGTGTTTCAAGCTCAGCGACGGCGTCGTCGCCCGCTTTGGAGCGCGCAAGATACAGGAACAGCAGCGTATAGGTGTCGCTTGCGAGATCAAAGGCCCGACGCAGATCGATCGCGGCGGCTCGGAAATCGCCCTGATAGAACAGCGTAAGTCCGCGGTTCTTGAGATGGATCGGCTCGCTCGGAGCGAGGTTGATGGCCGCCGTCAGGCTCGCGATGGAAGCGTCGAAATCACGCCTCAACTGATAAACGACACCGAGTTCGCCATGGGCATTGGCAAAATCGGGGAAAAGAGCAATGGCCTCGGATTGATCAGCAATCGCGCGCTCGTAATTCCCCAGCACCTTCCAGGAAATGCCGCGGTTGAAATAGACCATGGGGATACGCGGAGCGATGCCCAGCGCCTGGTTGAAGTCATCGATCGCCCGGCCGTAATTTCCGCTCCCCTGATAAGCCGTGCCGCGGTTGACATGAGCATAGGGATTGTTCGGGTTGATTTGGATGAGTCGATCGAGATCGGATATCGCTTTGTCGAAACGTTGCGTTCGCATCCGATAAGACGCCCGGTACGCGTAGAATAATGACGTGAGTCGCCTCAGCACATTGCCCCCTGCCCATGTCGAGAACCGCAGCATCGACGCGTGGACGCGGCTCGCCCCCTCAATGGATCGCCAGCTTCCATCGGCCGGCGATCCTGCGTACGGTGAATTTGCGCGAGTGATCGGGCTTCGGCCCGTCGCTGATCTCGGCTTCCGCATCGATGACATCCTCAGATCGCCATCGCAGCAATTTGTATGTCACATAAACCCCACCGGAATGCGGCGATCCGGACCAGTCCAGAATGAATTTCCCCGCCTCCCGGCGCCAGATCTGAACCACAAATCCCAGCACCCCGTCGTTCTCAACGAACACCAGCAGGTGCTCGCCTGAAGGGGAGAATATCGGAAAGGCTGGCAGACTTGTTTCTTTGCCAGTCGCGTCATCGATCAGAAAGGCATCCAGGCCCTCGTATTCGAGCTTAGCGACCACAAACAGGTTGCGGGTTCGTGCATGAGTAACGAGGCTGTATCGCTCGCATTTGGTTTCCTGATCCGGGTCCTCGCATTCCTGACGATCGGCGAGAATACGGGTGTTGCCGGACCGCAGGTGAAGCACCAACTGACCATCTTGCCGGCCCGCCTCCGCGTCTGCCAGCGCTTTTTCTTCGATTCGCCGCAGCTCGGTCCGAGCGTCCTGATTTTTCCGCGCTTCCGACAGCAAGAGATCCTCACTGAGGCGGTCCGCATTCGCCGCACTCCCACTCGCAAGAAAGCCCATGACGAGGCCCAACAACAAACCTGGGATCCGAACCGGCCGACCGACCATTCTATGCATTTGTTGCCCTAGAAGTCCTGTGATCAAGACACGCAGCCCGATCGCAATGTCTAGCTGATGCAAGCTTCGCTCTGCGCTTATCACAGGCACAGCAGTATTGCCTCGCGCGAGCATGATATTGCAGAACGCTAACGACCGATTCTGGACCCCCGTTGCCAAAAGACCGCACACTGCAACAACAAGTTGAGCATGCAGTTCTCGCCATCGATCCGCTTCCGCCAAAGACCCCATCCGAGGCTCGCAGACCATCGCGACCGGGCACCGATCCAGAGCAATTGGGAGCCGATCCCGGCCTCAACCCTGATACTCCAGCACGTGCAGGCCGGCGTTCCAGTCACTTGCATACATCAGCCCATCGCGGGTCACGTAGACATCGGCGGTCTTGGCGGCGAGCGCGACATTGGGCCTCGGATCGATCAGCTTCGCCGGCGTCGGCGGCAGCCAGAACGCCAGTTCCTTCGGCGCGAACTGGTTCCTGATGTCGAACACCCGGACGCCGCCGGCATTGTAGGTGGCGAAAATGGTCTCCTCGCTCTGGAACGACCCGGGCCGGTTCTCATGCAGATTGTGCGGACCGAACGTGCCGGGCGCGGCGCAATAGTCACGATCCGCAGGGACCGGCATGGTCGAGATCGTCACCGGATTGTCCGGCGCGCGCACATCGACCACGAAGATCTGGAACAGCCCTTTCGCGCATTTCTCCGCATTCGCCTCATCCGCCACGACCGCGAGGTTGCGTCCGGGCAACGGCAACGGCGTATGCGTGCCGCCCGGAAACGGCGGCGACCAGTTCATGTGCGACAGCAGTTTCGGCTGGGCCGGATCGGACACGTTGTGGATGGTGAAACCACCATCGCGCCAGGCGCCATAGCCGAGTTGGCCTGCGACGATCATGTGATGCAGCGCGTAGCGCTTGCCCTTCGGCGCGGTCGAGACTTCGCCGGCCGCGCGGTTCATGCCCGGCAGCCACCATTTCGAGACGATGACCGGTTTGGTGATCTCGTTGAGGTCGACGATGCACAGGCAATGATCGGTGAATCCGTCGAAATGCGCCGACACATAGGCGTAGCGTCCGCCCATCCAGGACAGCCGGTTGATGCCCAATCCCGGCATTTCGAGGAACGCGATCTCCTTCATCTCGCCGGGTTTGGAGATGTCGTGGATCGACAGACCGCTGCGGAAGGCTTTGCGCTTGGTGATGCTGTCGGCGAGATTGGTCTCGAAGTAGCCGCGCTGGTCGCTGTAGGACTGCATGGCGACGATATTGGCGCCGTTGGCGACTAGAAGCAGATCGTCCGAGGCCTGCAGATGATGCGTGCGCGTGTACTGCCCAGCGGTGAAGAAGTGCACCGGCTTGAGATTGCGCGGATCGCTGGCATCGAGAATGGTGACGCCATCGCTGAACATGTGACCGACATAGAGGTGATTGCGGCTCGACATGATCTGGACGCTGTCCGGGTGTCCGCCGATGTCGCTGTAGGCGAGGTGCTTGATGCGATGACCGATGCCCTCCGGCGGGACCGGCGGAGCCTCGGCGCGCGCCGCACGCGGCATGCCCGCCAACGCCGCCATGCCCAGGAGACCCTTCAAGTGCGCGCGGCGGCTCACCTTGTGCATGACGTCCTCCCAACTTTGAATTTTCTTATGGACAGCCTAACACGGGCGGGGCATGCGGCAAGCTGGCTCCGCGCAATTGTACGCCCACGACAGGCAAAGGTCATGCGGTCAGCCGTTGTCCGGCACCGGCATCGTCTCGCCGCGCCGTGAAGCGCGCGATCATCACCGCTGCAAACGGCTGCACGACCTCGGCAAGCTCGATCGAGGACGCAGCCGCCACCCAGTCCTCTGCGCTATCGACATCTCCGAGCGCCAGCGCAGCGTGGGCAAGATAAAGCTTGGTCATGAAGTCGTCGAACGGCTTGAGGTCCGTCTCGGTGACCAGCGCCTCGAGGATGTCCCTGCCCTCCTGATAGCGGCCGAGCCGCGCAGTGTCTTCACATCAGGCGCAATCTCGATGGCGCGCAACGACCATGCATCGAGCCGGGAACGCAGCAACGGCTCGCTGAAGACGAGGCCATCGGTGATGAGCCCGTCGAGCACGAGACCTTCCGCCTCGGTCGGCAGGGGACCGCGGGCGAGTTCGCGGATCAGGCTCTCGTGGATGGCGCGCCGCGCCTCAGGGTCCGTCCATCGTCGGGCGTGAGACAAGTTAAACATGATACGCGACCAGACCGGGGAGTTCGGCACTGCAACGGAGCCCGCACGGTAAAGCTTCGCCAGCTCTGCATAGACGAGACCCAACGCGGTCGCGCCGCGCGGTGCCGACCACAGTTGCAGCAACTGCAGGCCATCGCTCGGCAGTCGCGCTCCCTGGACCTGGACCATGAACGGTATGAGATTGACCATGATCATGTAGGCTTGCATGAAGACGATGGGCCCGATGAGATCGCCCCATTCGGCGAGCCACGCCGGGAACGCTCCGACCAGTCCCAGCGCCGCCACGACGGCGAGCACCAAAGCGTTTGCCAGCACGCCCCCGAGCAGAAACAACGCCTGTCGGAATTTGCGGACAATGCTGAGCGGATAGATCGACACGAAGCCGGCTGCGGCGACCAGCCTGAGCTCGAACCACGTCTCGCCGATCCGCAGGCGCAACAGCAGCGGCCCGACACCGATGCTGATGAGGCGGACGGCGATCGACGCCGCGACCGCGCAGACGAGGTGGCCGACTTCGTGCGCTGCGACGGCAAGCATCATCCCGAGGAAAAAACCGACGACCCGCAGCGCCAACGGATCGAGCTCGCCAGCGAGCGCGCCGACCGCAACCGGTATCTCGAATGCAACTCCACGCCGGGGATCTGGCGCCGACTTTCCGACCTCGATATCTCCGGCCCGCGGGACCAGCAGCGGCGGCGGCATCACCCCAGCCTGGATGGATCCCGCAGTGGCCACACTGGCCGTCATCGAGGCTGCTGCCCCCTGGAACGAAACGCCGGCAAGCACAACCAGCGACAGCAAAAGCCTCGTTGCGTTCACTGCCAGGCGTTCCCCCATTGCGCCCTTGAATTTGGCATGGCCGCTCGACTGCGTGCAAATCTGAATTCGAATGGCGAGATGAGCCCCCACAGAAATCCACCGCGTCGCGCGTGGGACATCCGCGTGGGCGAGTCATGGACCCTGCGTGTGGGCATCGGCACCCAGACGTTGGCCATTGAAGTGGGTACCCGCGCAGATCAGTATGCCGGCAGAGCCATCGAAACGAATGGCTCATGTGGGGAGACGCAAACATGTGCAGATTTTGCGACCAACAAACCAGGAGCCGGTTCGGCTCACGGCGCGATTTTCTCAAGGGCGCGGCCGCGGCCGGCGTTGCCGCGGCAGGCGTCAATCTGTTCGCACCGCGACCTGCCGCGGCGGAATTGGCGAACGTAGCCGACCCACCGCAGGAGAGCGGCAGGGCCGGCCGGCGCTACGTCATTCGCGGCGGCTCGGTGATGTCGATGGACCCGCGCGTGGGCGACTTCCCCCAAGCCGACGTCCTGGTCCAGGGCAAGACCATCGTTGCCGTCGGACCGAACCTGTCGGCCGGCGCAGCCGATGTCATTGACGCGCGCGGGCGCATCGTCATGCCCGGCTTCATCGATACGCACCACCACCAGTTCGAAACTGCGTTGCGCAGCTTCCTCGCCGACGGGGTTCTGATCAATGACGGCTCCGGCTCACCGAGCGGCAGCACGACCTACTTCGAGTTCATCCTCAACAAGTTCGCCCCGGTCTACCGACCGCAGGACGTCTACATCAACGAGCTGTTCGGCGCCCTCAGCCAGCTCGACGACGGCGTCACCACGGTGCACGACGTCTCGCAGATTCATCACACGCCGCAGCACTCGGACGCCGCCATCCAGGCCCTGTTCGACTCCGGACGCCGCTCCGCCTTCGGCTATTTCGAGGGCGCGGGAACCAACCCCGCCAACTATGCCTATCCCCAGGACGCGTTCCGCATCCATAAGCGCTTCTTCTCCTCGAGCGACCAGCTCGTGTCCATGATCATGGGCGGCGAGGTCTATCTCGGGCCGCAGATCTATCAGCAATCCTGGACGATCGGGCGCCAGCTCGGCCTCCAGATCGCGGCGCACATCCTGTCGCCGTTCGGGATTCGTCCGATCCTGGACCAGCTGGCCCAGGGCACAGGCGGGGTCGGCCCGAACGGCCAACCGCCGGGCAAACTCAAACTCGGGCCCGACAACCTGTTCATCCACATGACCGGGATGTCCGACCTGGGCTGGCAGGCCGTCCGTGACGCCGGCGCACAGGTCTCCATCGCCTTCCCGATCGAGATGAACATGCGCCACGGCATGCCGCCGATCCTGAAGATGCAGACGCTCGGCATGGAGCCGTCGCTCAGCGTCGATGTCGAGTGCACGATGACGGCGGACTTCTTCACCCAGATGCGCGTCTGCATGAACCTGCAGCGCGCCATCGTGAACCAGATGATCCTCGATCAGGGGCTGCCGCCAAATCCCGTCGATTGGGGACTGCCGCCGGGAGCCGCGGGCAATCCGTGGCCGACCCCACCCGCCAGCATTCCGCCGCTGCTGACGACGCGCGACGTGCTGCGCTATGCCACCATGAACGGCGCCAAGGCCTTGCGGCTCGATGGCAAGACCGGCTCGCTGACGCCCGGCAAGGAGGCCGATATCATCATCCTCGACGCCACCAGGCTCAACGTGGCCCCGCTCAACCAGGTGCCCGGCGCAGTCGTATCCCTGATGGATCGCACCAACGTCGAGACCGTGATCGTCGCCGGCAGGGTGCGCAAGTGGAAGGGGCAGCTGCTCGACGTCGACCTGAACCACCTGCGCCACCAGATCGAAGCCTCCAGGGACTTCCTGTTCTCGGCTGCGGGAATCCCGCAGAACCTGTTCAGCAGCCAGTAGCTGATAACTCCCCTCGAACAGGTCGGGCTGGACTGCTAATTTCGTCCGCCCGACCTCTCTTGTGAATTCGTCCTGCACTGGTCTCGAAGTGAGGGTGGTCAAGGCAAATCATTGATGGAAATCGCGAATGATCGAACTCGGCCGGCATGGATGGATGCAGCCTTGGCGAACCATTTGCTCATTCGCGGAATAGTGATCCGCCTGCGACGCGGATTTCCACCGACGATGCCTACATCGTCGCTGTTTGGAAGAATCCGGCGGGAGCAGCAGTCGCCGGCGCGTTTTGTCGCGCAAGGGAAGCAGAATGGAGATCCCCCAATGACTGGACTCAAAATGCTCGTCGCGGGAGGCCTGATATCGATCATCTCGCCGGTCCTTGCAGGTGAGGGCGGGCCTTCAGACTTTCAGGCCCGCTATCCGGATCGGGATGTATTGACTGGCGAGCTCACGCCTGCGGGCAGGCTCGGCCTGGAATTGCCGGGCGGCGCTGCGCCGAACCGCGCTGTAACCAGTGCCTATGGCTCGGTGGGCAGCGCCGATCCCTCGCTCTCGGCGCAGTCCCCTCACCCCAGACGTCATCGCCGCGAACACCCTCCGCGGCCGTGACTCATCGCCGATCGTAGAAGCCGATCTGTTATTGCGCGGGACGACACCACACCCTTGACTGTCATCGTCCGCGAAAGCGGACGATCCAGTATTCCAGAGACGCCGGCGATAAATGGATAGGCCGCGGCGTACTGGGTCCCCCGCTTTCGCGGGGGACGACGGTGGTGGCGAGGCGAGCTCTTGCCCGTCGTTGCGAGGAGCCTTGCGACGACGCGATCCATCTTTCGATTTTCCCGCGTCATGGATTGCGTCGCTGGCGCTCGCAATGGCGTCTTCCGCTCCCATTCCCCCCAAAACAAAAACCCCGCGAGGCCTGCGCCCGCGGGGTTTTCAGCTTCGATGAGCAACGCGCGTCTAGTGCGCCAGGATCGCCAGCAGCAGCAGCGCCACGATGTTGGTGATCTTGATCATCGGGTTGACGGCAGGACCCGCGGTGTCCTTGTAGGGATCGCCGACGGTGTCGCCGGTCACCGCCGCCTTGTGCGCGTCGGAGCCCTTGCCGCCGTAGTGGCCGTCCTCGATGTACTTCTTGGCGTTGTCCCAGGCGCCGCCGCCCGAGGTCATCGAGATCGCCACGAACAGGCCGGTGACGATGACGCCGAGCAGCATGGCGCCGACCGCGGAGAACGCCGCCGACTTGCCGGCCGCACCGCCGCCCGCGATCGCATAGATCAGGAAGTAGACGACGATCGGCGACAACACCGGCAGCAGCGACGGAATGATCATTTCCTTGATCGCCGCCTTGGTCAGGATGTCGACCGCCTTGCCGTAGTCCGGCTTGTCGGTGCCCTTCATGATGCCGGGCTTTTCGCGGAACTGACGCCGCACTTCCTCGACGATGGCGCCTGCCGCGCGGCCCACCGCCGTCATGCCCATCGCGCCGAACAGATAGGGTAGCAGGCCGCCGAACAGCAGGCCGACCACCACATAGGGGTTGTTCAGCGAGAAGTCGGGCACCACGCCCTGGAAGTACGGAAACTTCGCGGCGTTGCCGATGAAGAATTTGAGGTCTTCATTGTAGGCCGCGAACAGCACCAGCGCGCCGAGACCGGCGGAGCCGATCGCATAGCCCTTGGTGACCGCCTTGGTGGTGTTGCCGACCGCGTCGAGCGCGTCGGTCGACTTGCGGACTTCCTTCGGCAGTCCGGCCATTTCGGCAATGCCGCCGGCATTGTCGGTGACCGGGCCGAAGGCATCGAGCGCCACCACCATGCCGGCCAGCGCCAGCATCGTCGCGGTGGCAATGGCGATACCGAACAGGCCGGCGAGGCTGTAGGTGATGAGGATGCCGGCGATGATGACGAGCGCGGGCAGCGCGGTCGACTCCATCGAGATCGCCAGCCCCTGGATCACGTTGGTGCCGTGACCGGTGACGGACGCAGCCGCGATCGACTTGACCGGGCGATATTCGGTGCCGGTGTAGTATTCGGTGATCCAGATGATCAGGCCGGTGACGGCAAGGCCGACGATGCCGCATTCGAACAGCGCCATGCCGGTGTACTTGACGCCCTCGAGCGGCCCGAAGCCGATCAGCCAGTAGATCACGGCGGCGACGCCGACGAGGGACAGGACGCCGGTGGCGATCAGGCCCTTGTAGAGCGCGCCCATGATCGATTGGCTGGCGCCAAGCTTGACGAAGAAGGTGCCGATGATCGAGGTGATGATGCAGATGCCGCCGATGGCGAGCGGCAGGGTCATCATGTTGACCAGCAGCGGCGAGGTCGCGAAGAAGATCGCGGCCAGCACCATGGTGGCGACCGCGGTCACCGCATAGGTCTCGAACAGGTCGGCGGCCATGCCGGCGCAGTCGCCGACATTGTCACCGACGTTGTCGGCGATGGTCGCGGGGTTGCGCGGATCATCCTCGGGGATGCCGGCCTCGACCTTGCCGACGAGATCGCCGCCGACGTCAGCGCCCTTGGTGAAGATACCACCGCCGAGACGCGCGAAGATCGAGATCAGCGACGCGCCGAAGCCGAGTGCCACCATCGCATCGACGACGGTGCGGCTGTTGGCGGCGAGACCCAAATAGTGGGTGAGGACCGCGAAATAGATGGTCACGCCGAGCAGCGCGAGACCGGCGACCAGCATGCCGGTGATGGCCCCGGCCTTGAACGCCAGTTCAAGTCCGCCGGCGAGCGAGGTGGTAGCGGCCTGCGCGGTACGCACATTGGCCCGCACCGAGACGTTCATGCCGATGAAGCCGGCCGCGCCCGACAGCACCGCGCCGATCAGGAAGCCGACCGCAACCAGCGTGCCGAGCAAATAGGCCAGCAGCGCGAAGATCACGATGCCGACGATGCCGATCGTGGTGTACTGGCGCCGCAGATAGGCCTGCGCGCCCTCGCGCACGGCCGCAGCAATCTCCTGCATCCGCGGATTGCCGGCATCGGCGCTGAGCACCGACGACGTGGCCCAGATGGCGTAGACGATGGAAAGTGCCCCGCAGGCCACGATCAACCATAATGCTGTCATTTAGCTTCCTCGAATTTCTTTTCTTGACTGCCCCATGCCATCGCCGCGATCGCGGCTGGCGCATCAGAAAGCCGCCCACCTGCCCCAACAGGCGGCCCTCAAATCGGCCGCGACCATGCCAAAATCGCCCTCCCGGCGCAACGCCGGGGACGTCGAAAATGGTCGATTTGAGTAGGTATTTGGGCGGAAATCCGCGCGCAGTGGCTCAAAACTGAGAAAAACTAGAAATGGCTGTAGGACAGCCGCGCAAGCGCGATCACCCTGCCCTGCGCATCGAGAAAGCGCGGCGCGCCTGATGCGGCCACGATTCGCCCGATCGCGGTCAGCGCCACGCCCGCGCTGCGGGCGGCCTCTGCCAAGCGTTCGCAATGCGCGTCGGCAACGGTGCAGAGCACCTCGTAATCATCGCCGCCGGAGACCAGCGCCTCTATGCCGGTGACGCCGCGGGCGAGCAGCGCGGCGGCGACGGTGGACGTCGGCACGCGCGGCGCGTCGATCACGGCTGACACGCCGGACGCCGCGCACAGCTTGGCAAGGTCGCCCGCGAGCCCGTCGGAGACGTCCATGGCGGCGCTGGCGTGATCGCGCATGCCCAGCGCCAGCGCGTTGCGCGGCTGCGGCACCCGGTAACGTCCGACCAGAACCTCGCGCGACGAGACGTCGTCTGCAAGCGCGGCGGCGACCGCGCCGCCTTTGAGAAAGTCGAGTCCGAGCGCGGCGTCGCCGATGGTTCCCGTCACCATCACGCAATCGCCGGGCCTGGCGCCACTGCGATGGACCATCGTCCCCGCCGGCACGCGGCCGAACGCGGTGATCGAGATCATCAGCGGGCCTGATGTGGAGACGGTATCGCCGCCGAGCAGCGGACAGCCATAATCGGCGGCATCCTCGCCGAGCCCGTGCGCGAACGCCGCGAGCCAGGACTCGTCCGCACGCGGCAGCGCCAGGGTCAGCACGAAGCCCGCCGGTGTCGCACCCTTGGCGGCGAGATCGGACAGGTTCACCCGCAGCGCCTTGCGCGCCACGGTGTCGGGCGGATCGTCGGGAAGAAAATGGACGCCGGCCACGACCGCATCCGTCGTCACCACGATGTCCTCGCCCTGGGCTTTCAGGATCGCGGCATCGTCGACCAGGCCGAGCGCGCCGGGATCGGTCGCCAGCGGCTTGAAATAGCGGGCGATCAGGTCGTCTTCGCCGGATGGCTGAGTCTCGCGGCTGGTCATGACGCGCGATCGCTCCCACTGCCGTCATCGCCTGGCTCGACCGGGCGATCCAGTACGCCGCGGCGCCAGCGTTCAACCGCGACCGCCGCGGAATACTGGATCATCCGCTTTCGCGGATGATGACGACGGAGTATGCGGCCAGCACTCACCCCCGCGAAAACTCCTCGCCGCGAAACTGGCGCGCGATCTGGTCCAGCACCGCATTGACCATGCCGGTCTCTTCCGCCTCGACGAAGGCATGGGCGACATCCACATATTCGGAAATGACGACGCGACCGGGCACGTCCCTGCGATGCTCGAGTTCATACGCCCCCGCGCGCAGCACTGCGCGCAGGATGGCGTCGATCCGCTTCAAGGGCCAGCCCCTGGACAGCGCGTCATCGATCAGGGGATCGAGCCTGGCCTGATCGCGCACCACGCCGGCGACCACGTCGCGAAAGAACGCCGCTTCCGCCGGCAGATATTTCTCGCCCTCGACCTCGCCGCCGAGCCAATGGCTCTCGAACTCGGCGAAGATGTCGTTGATCCCGGCGCCGCCGATGTCCATCTGATAGAGCGCCTGCACCGCGGCCAGCCGCGCCGCGCCGCGGCGGTTGGCTTTCTTGTCGAGGTTGACCGCCGGCCTTTTCCTGCCCTCTGCCATGATCAAGCCTTTGCCAGCCGGCGCTTGATCCGCAGCATCGCGAGCGCCGCGCGCGCGGCGTCGCCGCCCTTGTTGAGTTCGGAGGTCCGCGCTCGCGCCCAGGCCTGCGCCTCGGTATTGACGGTCAGGATGCCGTTGCCGAGCGGAAACCGTCTGGCCACCGCGAGATCCATCAGCGCGCGCGAGGATTCGCCCGACACGATCTCGAAATGGATGGTGTCGCCGCGGATCACGCAGCCGAGCGCGATCGCCGCGTCATACGGCTTGCCGCTCTTTTCGGCCGCGTCGAGCGCGATCGCGATCGCCGCCGGAATTTCCAGCGCACCGGGAACGGTGATGACGTCGTGGCTGAGACCGGCGGCCTGCAGTTCGGTGACCGCGCCCTCGAGCAGCGCGTCCTGGATATCGTCGTAGAATCGCGCCTCGACGATCAGCGCCCGCGCGCCGGAAATGTCGGTCTGGTCCTGTAACGGGGCGCGCCGTGCGTCTGCCATAAGTCTTCCGTTCGATCGGTGCCTCATCGTCAGCAGCGACCACCTGGCCGCGACTCGAAGGATGAGGAAAGTGTCTGGGCCTCATGATTCCCCGAGCAATGCAGAGCATCGTTGCGGAGACGGCGCAAGCGCCTCCTCGCCATGAGAGGTTTGGCTGCGGGTTTTAGGCGCAGCAGGCGGCAAAGCCAAGGGCGCCGTTACGTCATTTCGGATAGCCGCGCGGCATAGCGGGCCATCAGATCGACCTCGATATTGACCTCGCTGCCCGCCTGCCAGCCGCCGATGGTCGTGACGCTCAGGGTGTGGGGAATGATCAACACGGTGAAGGTGACGTCCGCGACCTTGTTCACCGTCAGCGACACGCCATCGAGCGTGACCGATCCCTTGGCGGCGATGAAGCGCGCCAGTTCCCGGCTGGTGGAGAGTTCGAACCGCGCCATATCGGGCAAATCGTCGCGGCTGACGATGGTGGCGATGCCGTCGGCGTGGCCGGCGACGATATGCCCGCCGAGTTCGTCGCCGATCTTCAGCGCGCGCTCGAGGTTGAGCCTGGTGCCGACCGCCCAGTGCTTCGCCGTGGTCATCCCGAGCGTCTCGGCGGCAGCATCGACCTCGAACCAGGTCTTGTCGAGAGAGGTCCTGCCACCCTCGACACCGGAGGCCACCACCGTCAGGCAGACGCCATTGCAGGCGATCGAGGCGCCGTCGGCGATGGTCGCGCGGTCATAGCGGCAGACAATGCGCAGCCGGTGCAACTGGCCCTGCGCGACCGGCGTCAACGCCGCGATCACGCCGATATCGGTGACAATGCCGGTGAACATATCAGCTGCGCTCGTAAATGGTCAGGGTGTCCTTATCGAGGACCTCGCTAACACGCTCCCGGAAGGCGGGCGACCGGGTCAGCGTCGATAGCGGCATTGCATCCAGCGCGGCCACGCCTTCAGCGCCGAGGGTATCGGGTCCGCGCAACAGCCAGAACTCATCGACGAGGCCGGCCGCGACAAAGGATGATGCGACCTTGCTGCCGCCCTCGACCAGCAGCCGCGTGACGCCGCGCTCGGACAACGCCCGCAAGACGGCAGGAAGGTCGAGCCCGGGCGCGACGGACGCCGGCGGCAGGCGGATCAGCTGCGCTCCTGCCGCACCGAGCCGCATGGCGGCTGCCGCCTCCGCGGTTTCGGATGCGATCAGCCACAGCGGGGTCTCGCGGGCCGAATGGACCAGCCGGCTCTCGCCGGGGGTCCGCAACTGAGGATCCAGCACGACCCGCACCGGCGAGCGCTGTGTCATGCCCGGTAGGCGACATGTGAGGAGCGGATCGTCCGCGAGCACCGTGCCGATGCCGACCAGGATGGCATCGCATTGCGCGCGCAACAGATGCACCCGCGTTCGCGCCGCCTCCCCGGTGATCGCGACAGGCTTGCGCTCCGCGGCACCGATCTTGTCGTCGGCGGAGACGGCCAGCTTCAAAATGACATGGGGGCGGCGATCGCGGACGCGACGGAAATGTCCGGCATGGTCGCGCGCGGCCTCCGCCGCGCCACAGCCGGTCTCGACGGTGATGCCGGCCGCGCGCAGTCTGGCGTGACCCTGGCCCGCCACTTCCGGATTGGGGTCTTCGATCGCGGACACCACCCGGGCGATCCGCGCTGATATCACGGCATCGGCGCAGGGTGGCGACTTGCCGAAGTGCGAGCAGGGTTCGAGCGTCACATAGAGCGTCGCGCCGCGCGCCGCCTCGCCGGCGCGCTGGAGCGCCTCCGCCTCGGCATGCGGACGCCCGCCCGGCTGGGTCCAACCGCGCCCGACGATGACGCCGTCCTTGACCACCACGGCGCCGACCGCCGGATTGGGCCAGGTCCGTCCCTGCCCGCGCCGCCCCAGCGTCAGCGCCAGCGCCATGAAGCGCCGGTCGGCGTCCTTCGCCTCCCGGATCTTCTCGGCGTACTGGTCCTCCAGGATGCGAAAGATCATTTGCGGATCGGCGCCAGCCGCGGCTCATCCTCGCCGGAGAGCTCGCCGAGCACGGCCTTGAAGTCCTTGGCTTCGCGGAAGTTGCGGTAGACCGAGGCGAAGCGGACGTAGGCGACGTCGTCGAGCGTGCGCAGATGCTCCATCACGCTCTCGCCGATCACCTCCGAGGAGACTTCGGACTCGCCGCCGCTTTCCAGCTCACGCACGATCGCCGAGACCATCTTCTCGACCCGCTCCGGCTCGACCGGGCGCTTGCGCAGTGAAATCTGCACCGACCGAACCAGCTTGTCGCGATCGAACGGCACCCGGCGCCCGTTGCGCTTGATGACGGTCAATTCGCGCAGTTGCACGCGCTCGAAGGTCGTGAAGCGGAAGTTGCAGGCGACGCAGACCCGCCGCCGCCGGATGACCGAGGAATCCTCGGTCGGGCGGGAGTCCTTCACCTGGGTGTCGAGGCTGTTGCAGCTCGGACAGCGCATCCGCTTCGGACCTCTAATAGATCGGGAAACGATCGGTGAGCGCCTTGACCCGTTCCTTGACCGCAGCTTCGACCAGCGGCGCCTTGCCATCCTGCGACTGTGCGATCGCATTCAACACCTCGGCGATCATGGCGGCGACCTGCTGGAATTCGGCGACGCCGAAGCCGCGGGTGGTCGCAGCCGGCGTGCCGAGACGCAGGCCCGAGGTGACGAACGGCTTTTCCGGATCGAACGGAATGCCGTTCTTGTTGCAGGTGATCGCGGCGCGGACCAGGGCCTTTTCCGAGACGTTGCCCTTCAGCCCCTTGGGCCGGAGATCGACCAGCATGAGGTGGTTGTCGGTGCCGCCGGAGACGATGTCGAAGCCGTGCCCGCGCAAGGATTCCGCAAGCGCCTTGGCGTTTTCGACGACGTTCTTCGCGTAGACCTTGAAATCCGGCCGCAGCGCCTCGCCGAACGCCACGGCCTTGGCCGCGATGACATGCATCAGCGGGCCGCCCTGCAGTCCCGGGAAGATCGCCGAATTGAACTTCTTGGTCAGCTCCTCATCGTTCCAGAGCATCAGGCCGCCGCGCGGACCGCGCAGCGATTTGTGGGTGGTCGTGGTGGTGACATGGGCGTGAGGCACCGGGGAGGCATGCGCGCCGCCGGCCACGAGCCCTGCGAAATGCGCCATGTCCACCATGAAATAGGCCCCGACACTGTCGGCGATCTCGCGGAAGCGCTTGAAATCCCAGGCCCGCGAATAGGCCGAGCCCCCCGCGATGATCAGCTTCGGCCTGACCTCCTCGGCCTGGTTCGCCACCGCGTCCATGTCGATGATCTGATCCTCGCGCCGCACCGTGTAGTGCGCGGCCTTGAACCATTTGCCGGACATGTTGACCGGCGAGCCGTGGGTCAGATGGCCGCCGGCGGCGAGATCGAGGCCCATGAAGGTATCGCCCGGCTGCAGCAGCGCCAGGAACACGGCCTGGTTCATCTGGCTGCCGGAGTTGGGCTGGACGTTGGCGAACTGGGCGCCGAACAGCTTCTTGGCGCGGTCGATCGCCAGCGTTTCGGCGACATCCACCCACTCGCACCCGCCATAATACCGCGCGCCCGGATACCCCTCCGCGTATTTGTTGGTCATGACCGAGCCCTGCGCCTCCAGCACGGCGCGGCTGACGATGTTCTCGGACGCGATCAGTTCGACCTCGTGGCGTTGCCGGCCGAGTTCTCCCCGGATCGCCGCGGCGATTTCCGGATCGGCCTGATCGAGCGGGGCCTGGAAGAAGGAATCAACTGCGGAGGCGGTCATGGCCGGGGAACTGCTGCCGGAGGACGGAGGATTCATAGGCGGAATATCTCCACCGCCGCAGCCAATTGGGCGAGATGCGGACGGTCACATGTGGGGGGCAAAAGCGGTTCGAGGCAACTACCACATCGGACCGCCCCGGCCAAGCACTTGCGGTACCGGCCTCGATTTTATGCAAGATATGGTGGACTGTGTCGGGTTCCAGGTGGCCCGGTTCCCGCCGGTGCTTCGGCCAGGCGACACCCCCACCAAAATGTCGAAAACAACCCCATGCACAGTAGCGGGATGATCTCATTCCCGTCGGCATGACGGTAATATGGTAGAGCTAGTGGCCCAGCGGCCTCTACCCTCAACGATCACCCAGGAGCAGCTTGGCCGGTCCCCGGCTGCGCACAGCGAGCGACGCAGCGGTCCGCCTTCGCCGCATATTGGCTTGATTGAGTCTGGATCCTAGGTCGCGAACCGATACGCCCCGCCCTTCTCGACCGAACGCTGGAAGGCGGGCCGCGCATGCATCCGCGACAGCCAGGCGGCGAGGTTCGGATAGGACGCGAGCTTGTTGAACACCTTCGCCATCTCGCCGACGAAACTCATCTGGATATCCGCGCCGGTCAGCGTGCTGCCGACGAAGAACTCGCGGCCCTTCAGCGCGCCGTCGACATAGCCGAGATGGTTGGCGATTTCGCTGTCGATGCGCGGATGCAGCGGCGCGCCTGCTTCCTTCAATCGGGAGACATAGAGGTGCAGCATCAAGGGCAGCATCGCCGAGCCCTCCGAATAGTGCAGCCATTCGTTATAGGCTTCGTAGTCCCGGCCGCCGGTTGCCGGCATCATCGCGCCCTTGCCATAGCGACGGATCAGATAGTCGACGATTGCCGCTGATTCAGCGATCGTGATGTCGCCATCGGTGATGACCGGCGATTTGCCGAGCGGATGCACCTTGGTCAGTTCGGGCGGCGCCAGCCGCGTTGTCGCGTCACGCTGATAGCGCACGATCTCATAGGGCGTGCCGAGTTCCTCCAGAAGCCACAGGATCCGCTGCGATCGGGAGTCGTTGAGATGGTGGAGCGTGAGCATGGGATGTCCTCGGAGTTCATGTTCGAACCCCGAGGATAGCAGCCGCGCCCAACGACGTCATGCGGGCCCGGCGTGACGAAGGAGATTATTACAGCCCCGTATAGCCCGCCTTCACCGGATCGCTGCGGCCGTCGAGCTGTCGCAGATAGGTCAGGCCGCACACGGTGAGCCGGTGCGTGTCGCGCTCGCCGGCCTCGAACAAGGTGGTGAGATAGTCCCTCACCTTCGCGCGCGCATGCGCGCTCGCGGCTGAGGAGCGGTTCGCCAGGAGATCGTACGTCATCATGATGCGATCGAGGGCGGTTTCCATTGGATCCTCTCAGTTCACTGCGCTGCCTGAAATCGGGCGATGGCCTTGTTGGCGAGGCGGATCTTGTTGAACTCGCCGCGATTGAACAGATCCGTGATGATGGCCACGAGACGATCGTTGGCCACCCGTGCATCATCAATCGCGCCGGTCTGGCTGAGATAGTTCCAGGCGATGGCGAGAGCCTCGCTCGCCGCCTCCACATGCATGACCCGCAGTCCACGTTCGACCAGCATCGACCTGTGCTCCGCATCCGATTAATAACGCAGGGGGCCCGATCGGGTTCCATCAGGCAAAACCGCTTTTCTGATGGCAACCCGGCGGATCGTGCATGACCGCCCGCCCCCTTGCCACCTGGCCGGCCTACCGAACCTATCCCTCGCCGCTTCCCACGCGCGAGCGGCCGGCCTTTCCCGGAGCAACGTGAGCGCAAACGCGTAAGGGCGCATCGATCCGGCAATGCCGGGCCGATGCGCCCTTTGGCTACGCCCTGGGGGAAGGGCCCATGAATGAGGGCTTTCCGGTCTTTTCGGCGGCCGGCCTGGCCTCGTTACGCAGCGTCTGAAGATCAGAGCCGGTACAGGATCTGGTCGGTCCAGAACCGCTCGAGCCGCTGCAGCGACTTGTTCAAGGTCGAGAACTCCTCGCCCGAGATGCCGCCGACCTGCTCCACGGTCTTGACGTGCTTGTGATACAGCGCATCGACGATGCGGCGGATTTCCTGGCCCTGCGGCGTGAGGCGGATGCGGACCGAACGGCGATCGACGCGCGAACGCTGGTGATCGAGGAAGCCGAGTTCGACGAGCTTCTTCAGGTTGTAGGAGACGTTGGAGCCGAGATAGTAGCCGCGCGTGCGCAGCTCGCCCGCGGTCAATTCCTTGTCGCCGATGTTGTAGAGCAACAGCGCCTGCACCGAGTTGATGTCGGAGCGGCCGCGCCGATCGAATTCGTCCTTGATGACGTCGAGCAGGCGGCGGTGCAGCCGCTCCACCAGCGTCAAGGCTTCGAGATAGAGCGACTGCACCGAAGTCTGGCCGGGCGCACGTTCGGCAGTTTCCACCGCCGCAGCAACGGCTTTGATCATGACACTTCCCCTGTTGTCGTTTTATCGACTTATTCGACGAAACTTTGGTCTCGCCTGATAGCCACAACTTATGGGGCCGATTTGAACAGCAGCTTAAATAAGAGAATAAAGAGATCATAAATTTTAGACAGTGAATCGTATATTAAGGCCGTCGTAAAAGGACTTCTCGCAACTCTTCATTGACGGTTGGAGGCCGCCGTTCACGCTTCGTCTCGCCGCCTGTCGCATTCCAAAACAGCATCGCGACAATTGGAAAGGTCCGCGTAACAGGTGTGACCGCGCCGTTAGGGTGACTGAACTCTTACCGCTACGAACGCCCAAAATGATTTCATAAATTGCGCGGGTTCTCTTAAGTCCGAAAAACGCCGTCGCTGCAATTGTAACCGTACTTGACATTCGTTGCGCGCGTCGGTGGCCATGTGGCGCGCCGATGCCGGATGCGCAAATCGCTATGGCGGACGTTCGCGCGCCGCCATCCATGCGAGCGCAAGATAGGCTGCGAGCATGATGGCTTCGCCCACGACGACCAAGAGGCTGCCGCCATAGATGCCCGGAAACATCAGTTCGATGACCGCCATCGACACCACGGTCGTCAGCCACACCACCGCGCCCCAGGGCGTCGCGAGCCACAGGCCGACCGCTGCGACGAGTTCGATCACCGCGAAATAGACGGTCGAGGCCTGCCAGGCCATCGCCTGGTTCTCGAATGCGTCGTCCTCGCGGCCGACGAAGCCCGTGACCTGGGCCCAGTGATAGAGCCCCTTCGCAATCGAGAGCACGGCCATCACGCGCAGGAACAGCACCAGCCGCCGCGTCCACACGTTCTCGTCACCGTCGATCCGCTCCGAGGCCGACGCCGCCATCGACATGGCGCTGTTGCGTGCCCGCGCACGCGATGGGGTCTTGGACATGCCGCCTGACGTTGATGGTCCGGGAATAGACTCCGGGAATTAGAGACCTGGTTCCGATCGCGTTGAATGCGAGATTCGCGCCCCCTTTACGGGACTATTCGCGACTCCGGCGCTGGCCAAAGTCATGCCCCCTTGGGCGGACAAAATCAATGCTGTGCCAATCCGGGTTTGCGCGACATCAACGCGGAATGACGAACCCGTCTTAACATGTTACGGTCAGGCGTTTTTCAACCCGCCGCTCCCGGAGACTTCAGGCAATGGCGATCAAATTCGGCCGTCCGATCGAAATGCGCGAGACCTCGCGGCGCGAGACCACGACAGCCGCCCCGCCCCTCGATCTCGCCGTTCGCCCGCGCCGCAACCGCAAGGCGGAATGGGCGCGGCGATTGGTGCGGGAGAACGTGCTCACTACCGACGACCTGATCTGGCCGCTGTTCCTGGTCGACGGCAGCAACGTGCGCACGCCGGTCACCTCGATGCCCGGCGTCGAGCGGCTCAGCGTCGATCAGGCCGTGCGCGACGCCGAGCGCGCGATGCAGCTGAACATCCCCTGCCTCGCGCTGTTCCCCTATACCGATCCCTCGTTGCGCGACGAGCACGGCTCGGAAGCCTGCAATCCCGACAATCTGGTCTGCCAGGCGGTGCGCGCGATCAAGAAGGAATTCCCCGATATCGGCGTGCTCTGCGACGTTGCGCTGGATCCTTTCACCAGTCACGGACATGACGGCCTGATCCAGGACGGCCGCATCCTGAACGACGAAACGGTCGCGGTGCTGGTGCGGCAGGCACTGGTGCAGGCGGAAGCCGGCTGCGACATCATCGCACCGTCCGACATGATGGATGGCCGGGTCGGCGCCATTCGCGACGCACTCGACGCCGACGGATGGCAGGACGTCCAGATCATGGCCTATGCCGCGAAATATGCCTCCGCGTTCTACGGACCGTTCCGCGACGCGATCGGCTCGGCCAAGACATTGACCGGCGACAAGCGCACCTACCAGATGGACGGCGCCAATTCCGACGAGGCGCTGCGCGAGGTCGAACTCGACATCGCCGAGGGCGCCGACATGGTGATGGTCAAGCCCGGCATGCCCTATCTCGATGTGCTGCGCCGCGTGAAAGACACATTCGCGATGCCGACCTTCGCCTATCAGGTCTCCGGCGAATACGCGATGATCGCGGCAGCCAGCGCCAATGGCTGGATCGACGGCGAGCGGGCAATGATGGAAAGCCTGCTCGGCTTCAAGCGGGCCGGCGCCGACGGGGTGTTGACCTATTTTGCGCCGCAGGCGGCGGAGAAACTCCGATCGCAGGGTTAGGGTCCCGTCATTCCGGGGCAGTCCGCAGGGCTGAACCCGGAATCTCGAGATTCCCCGATGCGCAATTGCGCATCTGAGGTTCGATGCGGAGCCTGTCATCGGGCGCGCATTCGCGCGACCCGGTGGCATCGCCCCGGAATGACGGAAGGGAAACGGCTAAAATGATTGCGCGATCGTAACCCGCAAGAGCCCTTGCAAGGGCTCGGACTGCTCCCATTTGCTGCATGGCAACCCGGTCGGAGGGACTGACGATGTCTTATAGCGGTTCGACCAATGACACCGGCGGCAACGGCGGTACGCCGAACTTCCGGCCTCACGCGTTCGACCCCGGCCTGCAGCCCGAATTGTTTCGCGGCGTGTCGACGCGTCGCGCCATCGCTTTCTTCATCGACCTGTTCGTGCTGGCCGTCCCCGTGATTCTGGCCTGCCTGTTCATCCTGGTGTTTGGCGTGGTCACGCTTGGACTGGGCTGGGCGCTGTTCTGGCTGGTCTGGCCGGCAACCGTGGTCTGGTCGCTGGTCTATTACGGCGCCACCCTTGGCGGGCCGAATTCGGCGACCATCGGCATGCGGGTGATGGATCTGGAACTGCGTACCTGGTACGGCGCACCGGGCTATTTCGTGCTTGGTGCGGTGCACGGCCTGTGTTTCTGGATTTCGATTTCCGTGCTCTCGCCGCTGGTGCTCCTGGTCGGCCTCTTCAATTCCCGTCGCAGGTTGCTGCACGACGTGTTGCTCGGAACGGTTGTGGTTAACAATTCCGTACGTACCCAGATCACGCAAACGGCGCGGACTTATTGAGTGCACGCCGGCGGTTCGCAGTATCCGCCGGGTTCCTTTGGAGTTTCGAAGGAATTTCAAATCGGTAGCTGGGCCGAGGCCGCGGGCAGCGATCCAGGGAGCGCATTTGCGATTCTGAAATGCTTGTCGCGTAACCTTGAGAGACGGCTGAATTTCTCAAACCAAGGGCGTCGCTACCGATTGACGGTCGGCCCCCACAGCGCGATGCTACCGGTGATACTTCGTTCTGAAGGCTAACAACGTCCCTTGACCCAACATTCGCGTGACACCCCGCAATTCTACCTGACGGCGCCATCGCCCTGCCCCTATCTGCCGGGCCGGCAGGAACGCAAGGTGTTTACGCACCTGGTCGGCGACAAGGCCGCCGATCTCAACGACCTGCTCACCCATGGCGGGTTCCGCCGCAGCCAGTCGATCGCCTACCGGCCGGCCTGCGACCAGTGCCGGGCCTGTGTCTCGGTCCGGGTGATCGCCAACGAGTTCAGACCCTCGCGTAATTTCAAGAAAATTCTCGCCCGCAACGCCGACATCGTCGGCGAACAGCGCAACGCGGTGCCGACCTCGGAACAGTATTCGATCTTCCGCGCCTATCTCGACCAGCGGCACCGCCATGGCGGCATGGCCGACATGACCGTGCTCGATTATGCGATGATGGTCGAGGACAGCCATGTCGAGACCCGTATCATCGAGTATCGCCGCCGTGGCCCCGACACCGGCATCACCGGCCGCGGCGAGGAACTGATCGCGGTGGCCCTGACCGACGTGCTCAGCGACGGTCTGTCGATGGTCTATTCCTTCTTCGAACCGGGCGAGCGGAGCCGTTCGCTCGGCACCTTCATGATCCTCGACCACCTCGCGCGTGCGCGACGGCAGGGCCTGCCTTACGTCTATCTCGGCTACTGGATCGAGGGGTCCAAGAAGATGGACTACAAGGGCCGCTATCTGCCGCAGCAGCGCCTGGCGCCCTCGGGCTGGCTCAGGGTCGATGCATCAGGCGACAACTCGTCCGAGCCGCAGGATTAGCTCCGGCCTTCATCGCTTGAACTGAGTTAAGCTTCGACGACCCGCACCGGATCGCGGCCGTCCCAGCTTTCGGCGGTCTTCCTGATGTGCTGGAAGAAGCGGCCCTTGCCGCCGCTGATGTCGGAAATCTCAACCACGGTGCCCGCGTGTCCGGCGGTCTCGAAGTAGGCGAAACGACCCTTGGGGCCCCCGATCTGTCCTTCATGGCCGACGACAAAACCCGATGCGATGGCCCGGTCGTAGAGCGCCTGATAGTCCGTGGTCCAATAGGACATGTGTTGCAGGCCCTCGCCGTGGCGTTCGAGAAAGTCCAGATACATCGACGGTGCTGCGTTGCGCTGCTGGATCAGTTCGATCTGGAGGTCGCCGGAATTGGCCAGCGCGATACTCAACTCGACCGGTGAATCGGCGCCGCGATAGCGAAACCAGTCGGTCTTGACCTTCGGGATGTAGAAGAACGGCCCGACGCGCAGCACCTCGGTCCAGAACGCCATCGCCGCTTCGATGTCGCGCACCACGTAGCCGTTCTGGCAGACCTTGCCGAACAACAGGCTCATGACCGCGACATCCCGCTCAGTCCGCTATCGACGACGAGCGTTGGCATCTCACGCACTCCGGGTCTTGCCGCTGTCATAGACGCGCATGCCGGCCGCCGGATCGAGATCGGTCTCGGTGGCCTCGGTGAGGCGGGCCATGGTCATGTAGAATCCGATGGCCAGGATCGTCTCGACGATCTCCTGCTCGCTGAAATGCTCGCGCATCGCGGCGAACACCGGCCCCTGCACGCGGACATTTTCGACCACCTCGCGGCCGAAGGCCAACAGCGCCCGCTCGGCCGCGCTGAACGCCTCGTCATCATAGGCTGCGCGTTCGAGACCATCGATCTGGCGCTGCGTCACGCCGACGCCGAGCGCGATCGGCACATGCTGACGCCACTCGTAGGCGCCGTTTTCCAGCTGTGCGACCTGAAGGATCAGAAGTTCACGATTGACCGCGGACAGCTTCTGACGATGCAGGATGGAATTGCCCAGCCGCATCGCCGGGATCATGTTGGCTTCCGCGTGCGCCATCATGCGAAAAATGTTCAGTTTCACCGGCATCCTGTCGAAGGACGCGCGGATATCGCCCGTCGTGGTCTCCGGATCAATCAGAGGCAATCGTGCCACGCGTCTCTCCCCGTGTGTCCCCTCGGCGCGCTCATGCGCTCTCGCTCCGCGAATGGGCTGGCGTTTGCCCGCCGGTCCCGTTCGCGTCGTCAGCCCAAGAGCCAGAAAAAGACGGAAAGCTCAAGATACCGGTGCGTGCCCCGCTATCCCAGCGGGGCGGGCTTGCGCCGGAGGACGCCGGATCAAGCCGCGCGGTCCGCCCCATACATGCGCGCAAACAGCTTCATGAACGCGCGATTGACGTTGATCAGCGCCTTGGCCGCGAGCAGCGGCGCGTCGATCGCGATCCTGGCGAGGTCGGCCTGCGGTTGCCGGGCCAGATCGATCGTGCCGGAGGATTCGCCGCGATGGAACACGAGGTGCGCGCCGAACTTGCTGGCGAGCGCCCGCATCGCGTGGTTCTGCGCCCCGGTCGTCACCCGCAGCCTGCGGTAGCCCTTCCAGCGCGCTTCCGAGATCAGCCGCCGGAACAGGACACTGCCGACGCCGCGCCGGCGCACGCAGGATTCGACGCTGAAGGCGATTTCCGGCAGGCACTCCGTCGCTTCGTCCGGCGGATGCAGTTCGGCTGCGCCACGCACCATGCCGTTTTCCATGTAGGCAACGATGATGGTGCCGTCATTGGCGCATTTCTCGGCATAACGCTCGATGAAGCTGTCGTCGAGAAAGCCGTTGAAACGGTCGTGGCGGCTGTCCGGATCAAGCCTCAGCAGGTGATCGCGCAACAGCGGCAGTTCTTCGTTCTGGCTGAGCGTCCGCACATAGCCGAAGCCCGGCCGCGGGTGAAAGTTATGTTCGTTTGGCACATCAAATCTCCTCTTGGATGCCCTCGAGGAGGCGTCGAATCCCTAGGTGACGGATATTGTGCATCGCACCATAGAATTCAAGCCCGCATCCTGCCGCAAATATCGGCAGGGAACCCGATCAGCCGGTTAAAACGACCGGATATCAGTAGTCTAGCGGGCGGTGGACGCGTTCAGGAACCAGCATTGGGTCCACGCGTGGCAAGATTATCCCCAAAAACTACGCCAATAAACTACCCCAACAGGACCATCTGGGTCTGGGTGACCAGGGCGACCAGCTTGCCGTCCTCGGTTTCCAGCCGGGTCTGCCATACCTGGGTACGCCGGCCGCGGTGGACGGGTGTCGTGGTTGCGATCACGGTGGCCCCCTCCTTCACCCCGCTGATGAAGTTGGTCTTGCTCTCGAGCGTCGTGGTGCCCTTGGCGTCCTCCGGCAGATTGATCACGGTCGCGGCCGCGCCAACCGAATCCGCCAGCGCCATGATGGCACCGCCGTGCAGCATATGGCCGAGGGTGCAGAGATCCGGCCGGACCAGCATCCGCGCCACCACGCGATCCCTGTCGGCCTCGGTAAAGGTGACGCCTTTCAACTCCGCGAACGGCATCTTCATCGATTGGATTTTTTCCAGTGGCGTCATGCCGGGCTCTCCCAATGGTCATATCATTCCGGGGCGATACGAAGCATCGAACCTCAGATGCGCAATTGCGCATCGGGGAATCTCGAGATTCCCGGTTCATCGCTACGCGATGCCCCGGAATGACGGTTCTATTTTCGCCAAGGAAGGCCCTTGAAACAATGACCTCGGAGGTCAAGGCTGGGCGGCATCAGGCAAAGCCAGAGCTTGGGAGCGGACAATGTCGCTCATGGACACCTTCCTCCCGCAGCATCAATTCCGCGAACGCCATCAGGTGACGGTGCGCTGCAATCCGGGCCGACTGCTCGACATCATTCAAGACTTCCGGCCGCCGCGCGACGGGGTGGGTGAGATGGCCATGAGGCCTGATCAGGCCTGCTCCACCCCGCACCATTCCGCGATGAACAGCGCGGTCGCCTTGGTGCTCTTTCGCAACGACTCCAGGTCGACATATTCGTTGAAGCCGTGGATGGCCTCGCCGGACGCACCGAAGCACAGGCTCGGGATGCCGTAATTCAGCCCGTAGAAGCGCGTGTCGGTCAGCGCGGTGAACACCAGATCCTGAACCGCCCCGCCATATACAGCGGTGAAGGCCCTGCCGAACGCAACCTCGGCCTCCACAGCGCCTTTCAGCTCGTATCCCTCCGACAGGAAACCCGACCATTCCACATCTGGCGGGTTGTTGGAGAGGAAGCGATGATCGCGCGCGGCGTTGGAGACGCAGGCGAGGATCTCCTTCTGGCAGTCGGCGATCGACCAGCCCGGCAGCACCGCGATCCGGCAGTCGACGTCGCACCAGGCCGGCACGCTGGAGGCCCAGTCGCCGCCCCTGATGATGCCCGGATTGAAATTGATGGGATGCGCGAGCGCCCTGAAATGCGGATCGCTCGCAGCGCGCGCGTTCCATTCGGCCTCGAGTTGTCCGAGCGCGCCGATCAGGTGATAGGCCGCCATGATCGCATTCGAGCCCGACCCGGCATAGGCCACGTGGACGGGCTGGCCGCGCACCTTCAGGCGAAACCAGATCACCCCGACCTGGGAGCGCACCATCCTGCCTCCGGTCGGCTCGGGGATGAAGCAGGCATCGGCCCGGTAGCCACGCTGCAGGGTGGAGAGCGCGCCGACGCCGGTGCTCTCCTCCTCGATGACGGACTGGAAATGGATGCGTGCGGTCGGCTTCAATCCCGCGGCCCTGATCGCATCGAGCGCGTAAAGCGCGCCGATGGTGCCGGACTTCATGTCGCAGGCGCCGCGGCCATACATGCGCCCATCCCTGATCACGGGCTGAAACGGCGGGGTCTCCCACAATTCCAATGGTCCCGCCGGCACGACGTCGCAGTGCCCCTGCAGGATCAGCGATTTTCCGCCACTGCTGGAGGGACGGTAAGTTCCGACCACCGTACGCGCTTTGGAGAAATCATGTTCGATCGGCCCAAAGCCGCGCATGTCCCGGAGATCGTCGACCTTGATATGCCAGTCGTCCACCTCATAGCCACGCTGGCGCAGCAGGTCGCCGATCATGTCCTGGCAGGGCCCCTCGGCGCCGCGGGTCGAGGGAATCGCGACGAAATCCCGCGTGGTCGCGAGTTGGGCGTCGAAATTGGCGTCGACGGCGTCGAGGATCTTTCGTCTTGCGAAGTCGTCCATGTGTGCCTGGTGTCCAGTTGTCCGGTGACCGCCATCAAATCACACCTTGGATGAGGTTTGCGAGCGCGCGCCTCGCAAAAAATGGAACCCCCGCGTTCGATCGGAATTGCAATGGGCGCACATCGTGGACGTCGGGCGAATCGCCCCTTATCGCCACTTATCGCCCCTTGGAGACATCGGATGCCCGGCAATCGCAATGTCATGTACCTCATCATCGGCGCGCTGATCGTCGCGGTGGGGGTGCTCGGCTACAATCTCTACCAGACCAAGAAGGAGCCCGACGGCCTGCAGATCAATGTCGGCCCGAACGGGCTCAAGATACAAAACAAGTGAAACCGGCAGGTCGGCTTGGCTGAACGGCGTCCTTTCAGAATCGTGCCGGCCCTCCTACAGTCCTGTCCATGACGGTTTTTCGCATCGCGCTATGCAGCGTCGCGCTGCTCGGCCTCACAACCCAGCCGTTGTTCGCCCAGCAGGTCTCGCGGGAGCAGGACATCGTCGGCTTGCGCCTGGGTCAGCGCGTTCTGGTCGATGACGGGTCCTGCCCGGCCGGCCAGGTCAAGGAAGTGCTGGGTGCCCAGATGACGCCGGCGGGAATCGCCCGCACCTCCAAATGCATCGCGCGGTATGGGCCGAAGAAGAGGTTTTAGGGTTCAGCCACGCGCGGCCGATGGACAGACGCCTATGTCACCGGCTCGAACATGCATTGCAACGCCGGCTTGGCGATCTTGGTGAAGGTCGGGCCGATCTCCCGCCGCTTCGAGACAGGCACCCATTCGGTCTCGATGGTGGGAACGCCGGTTTCGCCGATGCCGCGCAACAGCGCCTGGCGCAAATCATTGTCCTCGACGATTCCGGCGGCGTGGTCGTGCAGGCAACCGCAGACCTCTTCGGGATGGGCCCAGCGCCCCAGCATGTGCGGCGCACATTGTCGCACGAAATCCGCGCGCGGATCCGACAGCTTGAGCGGGTTGCGGATCTGGGCTTGCGCGGAATGTCCCGCGCTCACGGACAGGACGACGATGATGGCCGCGCCAAGACGCTGGGACATGCTGGCAGGTCAGCGCGCCACAACGATCAGGCTAGACGCCCCCGCCATCGTCGGACCGTCGTATGCGAAGGTCCCGACGCCCGGCAGATTGCCGTCGGCCGATCCCGCCATCGACGATCCGGCCAGTACGAAACCGAGAGCAAGGATGATGAAGCTGAGGCTTCGCATGTGACCGTCTCCGCGCTTTTCGCTCTCGCGGTTCGAACCGCGTTCGTTAGCGGATTGGTAAGCATCGGCCGTTTCAGCAGTTCTGCGCGGCAAGCGGAAAATGGTTTCGTCGCCGGGTCAATTGTTTCGTCGGGGGCGGCCGGACGAAACAATCGGGACAAGACGACGTCGAGGGCTCCGGTTCCGTGAAGCCTATCGAATCAAACTCCCCGGGCCTCATCCCGAGGAGCCAGGCGACGCGTGGCGAAGCCTTGACGGTCACTGGATGTAATCGCCGCATTTCTGCACGGTCGCGTCGTTCCCACCCCACGGCATGATCGGGACCGTCGAGGTTGAGTTCTTCGGCGAACCCTCGATCAGCTTGTCGGAATAGACCATGTAGACCAGCGTGTTGCGTTTGGCGTCGCAGCCACGAACGATCTGCATCTTCTTGAAGAACAGCGAGCGGCGCTGCCGGAACATGTCGTCGGCCTGCTCCATCTTGCCCTTGAAGCGGATCGGGCCGATCTGCCGGCAGGCGAGGGAAATGTCGGAGACCTGCTCGGAAAGCCCGAGCCAGCCGGTGTAGCCGCCCTTCTCCGGCAAAGTGAAGTGACAGGCGACACCCTCGATCTCCGGATCGTCGACGCCATAGGTCGCGAGCTTGTCGTTCGGGCTGAGCAGCTTGAACACGGTCGAGCGGCGGAAGATCAGGTCCGGCTCATCGGCCGCGAACGCCGGCGTCGCCGGCCATGAGAGCCATGCAAAGAGCAGAAGCGCAAAACAATTGAAGCTGATGGGACGCAGGCTAGACGCGCTCATGAAAATCTCCGTCGGCGGACTGCCGCTCATTTAGGCGCGCGGAGGCCATCCCGAAAGACCACGGGTGGTAATCGCCGGCGGGCGTTTAACGTAATGTGAGGCTTTTTTGTTACGCTAGGCATCAAAATCGCAAGTTATACAAACCGACCCCATTTGAACGCCATACTCCGCTGCAACACTTGGAACCAATTGAATTGAGGAATTGAGAATGACGGGCGCTGGTTTGACCGCGAATGGACGATATTGCTGTGTTGCCGTTCTGGCGGTGGGTCTGGTGATCGGGGCGGGTTCGCAGGCGGAAGCAGCGCGCTACTATTGGAGCGATGGCGAACCCTATTATTTATATCCCCCCGCCCCCAGGCCCTTTCCGCGGCAACACAAGGCGCGGCACGGTCAGGCGCAGAAGACTCAGACCCAGAAGACAGCGAAGCCTGAAAGAGACGCGGCCAAGCCGCAGGGACCGCTGGTCATCGCCATCTCGATCAACCAGCAGAGGTTGAAGATCTACGACGCCCACGGTGTTTTCGCGGAATCGCCGGTTTCCACCGGCATGCGCGGCCATTCCACCCCGATGGGCGTGTTCAGCGTCATCCAGAAGCACAAGCTCCACCACTCCAACATCTATAGCAATGCGCCGATGCCCTACATGCAACGGATCACATGGTCCGGTGTGGCGATGCATGCCGGCGTGCTCCCGGGCTATCCGGCCTCGCATGGCTGCATCCGCATGCCGATGGCATTCGCCATCAAGATGTGGAACTGGACCCGGATGGGGGCTCGCGTCGTCGTCACGCCCGGCGAGTTGACGCCTGCGACCTTCGCGCATGCGCTGCTCCCGACCCAGAAGGTGGCGCCGCAGCCCATCGCCGCCGTCGAACCGGACGCCGACAAGCCCACAAAATCCGAGTCTGCAAGCTCTGAGGGCGCAAACCTCAAGGCGGCGAGTTCAGCGACGGCCAATGCCGGGACCGATCTCGCGTTGAGGACCTCGTTCGGCCGTGATGAGAGCGTCAAGACCGGAACGACACCGCCGCTGCGCGCGCAAACCCGTACCGCCGATGCCGGCGGCGATGCGAAGGCCCTCCGGGTCACGATGTCGGACGCCTCGTCCGTCGGCTCCATGCCTCAGCATGAGGACGGTGCGGCGAAATCCGAGGCGACAGCCGACGACACGGCGGCGGTTGCTCCCAAACGCGTCGATGCGTCCGCCCCCGACAGCAAGCCCACTGCGGCAGCGCCGTCGGACATGATCGCCGAGGCCAGGCCGGCGGAGACCGGCGCCAGGCCTCAGGACGCCAAGGACGCCAAGCCTCAGGACGCCAAGCCTCAGGACGCCAAGCCTCAAGAGCCCGGCGCGAGCGCCAAAGTCGGTGCAAGACCCGACGAAAAGTCGATCGACGCCAAGATAGAAGCCAAGACAGAGACCAGGATCGAAGGCGCGGCAAGGATCGAACCCGCCAAGGCGGCGGAAGGTGCCGTTGATGCCACCAAGGATAAGGATCAGGCGCGCCTGAGCGACGCCGCCAAGGACACGCCGAAAGCCGCCGCCGCAAGAACCAGCGCGCCCAGGCGCGCCGGCCAGATCGCGGTCTTCATCAGCCGCAAGGATTCCAAGCTCTACGTGCGGCAGAACTTCGCGCCGTTGTTCGAGGCACCCGTGACGATCGCACCAAGCGACCGGCCACTCGGCACCCACATCTTCACCGCCGACGTCGACAAGAAGGACACCAACGCCCTGCACTGGTCGGTGGTGACCTTGCCGGTTTCGACGCGCAGCACCATACGCGCCGACGACGAGGAGCACGGCGTGCGGCGACGAAAGAGCAGCGCGGCCATCGAGGCCAAGCCGGCTCCCCTGCCCGATTCGCCGGCGGAAGCGCTCGATCGCATCGGCATCCCCGCCGACGCGATGATCCGCGTCAGCGACGCGCTGACCTCAGGCGGCTCGATCATCGTCTCCGACCAGGGCATCAACCAGGGCGAGACCGGCGAAGGCACCGACTTCATCGTCTCGCTGCGGTAGCTGCGCACTTCACTTCATCTCAGCTCACCTGGAGGGTTCGAAACCCTGTCGGACGTCCAGGGTCTCGCGGAGCCGCTGGTGCTCTGCAAGTGACGAGCTTTGATTCGGCTGCCGTGCGGATGGTCGGTCGCCCCAACTCCAGGAGGTTTAGCGGCTGCCCACGACGTGGGGGCGGGCAACTGAGGATGATTAGCTTCACGCGCGGCGTCTTGTCTCATCCGTCCATGACCGCGTTACCTGACCATGCAACCTTGACGTGCCCCTCAAACAGGTTAAGCTTCACGGGCTCTCGACATCCCGAAAGTATGTACGAACGGGGCGAGTTATGGCTGCATCCGAAGAGTCCTATCCACGCCCTAACACGCGCCGTTTACGCATTTTCTCTTTCGATCCAGCGCTCGCCGCACGCTATGACCTCGCCGGCATGAGCGGCATAACGATCGAAATTCCGTGGGAAGACGATCTCAAGCCGGGTCCTATCGGCGAGTATGTCGAAGTTGTCGACATCGACCCTGGCAGCAATGCCGCCTATGCGCCGGTCGACTTGAACTCGCCATCGCTGCTCGCGGCCGATGGCCTTCAGCCATCGGAATCCGATCCGCGTTTCCACCAGCAGATGTGTTACGCGGTTGCGATGAAGACGGTCGAGCACTTCGAGCGCGCTCTGGGACGGAAGGCGCTCTGGTCTTCGCACCGGCGCCAAGACAGCGCTGGCTATTATGACAATTATGTTCCCCGGCTGCGGATCTATCCGCATGCGTTGCGCCAGCAGAACGCGTTCTACAGTCCGCAGAAGAAAGCGCTGTTGCTCGGATATTTTGCCACCACGGCAAAGGACGGGAGGAATACGCCGGGAACGACGGTGTTCAGCTGCCTGTCGCATGACATCATCGCGCACGAAACGACGCATGCTCTTCTCGACGGCGTGCATCCGCGCTTCAACGAGCCGGTCAATGAAGACGTCCTGGCGTTTCACGAAGCCTTTGCCGACATCGTGGCACTCTTCCAGCACTTCTCTTATCCGGGCGTGCTGCGCGACCAGATCGCGCGTACCCGTGGCGACCTCGCCCGTCAAAGCGTGCTGGGCCAACTCGCGCAACAGTTTGCTCTTGCATCGGGGCGCGGTGACGCACTGCGCAGCTATCTCGGGAAGAAAAACGAGAAAGGCGAATGGGAGGCGATCAAGCCGGATCCCACGGTTCTCGAGCAAACCCCCGAACCCCATGACCGCGGCGCAATTCTCGTTGCGGCGGTCTTCGGCGCATTCGCCAAGGTCTACCAGGCGCGCACGCGCGATCTGTTCCGCCTGGCCACTGAAGGCACCGGCGTCCTGCGCGAGGGGGACATCCATCCTGATCTCGTGAATCGCCTTGCAGACGAGGCTCAGCGCGCCGCTGACCGGGCGCTCCAGATGTGCATTCGTGCGATCGACTATTGTCCGCCAGTCGGGATCACGTTCGGCGCCTATCTGCGTGCGATCGTCACCGCCGATCACGATATGAACCCGGTCGATCACCAGAATTGGCGGCTGGCTTTCATCGAGAGTTTCCGCGAATGGGGAATATCGCCGCGCGGTGCACGGTCCATGGCGGAGGACAGCCTGCTCTGGCCGACCGAGCAGGACGTGATCAGCGAACAGGTCAAATACGAACAGACCCAGGTCAAGTATGACCAGAAGCAGGCCTCTTACAGGCCCGGGAGCTTCGGCGGCGATGCCTACTCGGCAGTGCAGCGCAGCCGCAACGCGATGACAAAGCTGTTCAGCCAGCAGGCCCCGCCGCCCGCTGACGACAGATATTCGCGCAAGGCAGCGCGGTCTGCACCAGCAGCGTCTCCGACCAAATTGCCCAACGTGCTCACTCCGGCGCGATTATCGATGCCGCGTTTCGAAACATGGCTGGATGCCGACAAACAGGCGGCGATGTTTCACGCGTGGCTGATGGACGAGGACCTGGCATGGCTCTCCCTTGCCCTCGGTCTGGTCGTCGATGTCGCCGGCCTGCCGACGACGATCTCGGCCAGGAATGGCCGGGCGAACATCGAGGTGCATTCCGTGCGAACGGCCATCAAGCAAGGTCCGCTTGGATGGCCGGAGCAGCATATGGTCGTGGTTCTCACGCAGTGGCGTGCGGGATTTTTCGACAAGGACAAACAGCAGGCGAAGGATCAACTCCCGGGCGCATTCAACGATCCGGAGCGGGATTTCAAATATCGCGCCGGCTGCACACTGCTGATCGACCCGGAAGAAATGCAGATCCGCAGGGTCATTCGGACGCCGGGCACTGTGGCTGACCAAGACGAACTCAGCCGCATGCGGGACTACCTGCTTGGCGGCCTCACGCCACCGGATGCCTTTGCGCCGGTCACCGACCGGTTTGCGGCAAACGCCGAACCCTTCGCGTTCCTTCATTCTCACGGCGGGGAGTGACCATGGCCAAGAAGGCTGCGGCCAAAGCCGGCCGCGTTAAAAAGACCAAGACGGCGAAGAAGGCCAAGAAGACAAAGGCCGCGAAAGCCAGGAAACCGGCGCGATCTGACGCGCGCGGACCTGATGGAGCAGGCGCTTCCGCCAGCGCCATGAAGCCGCCCCCCGGCGGCGCCATCGTTCGCATGTACCGTATCGGGCACGGCGATTGCTTTCTTATCGCGTTTGATGGCGAGAGCCCGGAGAAGCCAGCCTATGTGTTGATCGACTGCGGCTACAAACCGGGATCGCCCGGCAAGCTCGCCGAGCCGACGAAGGTCGGCGAGATCGGCGCGCACATCATCGCGACCACCGGCGGCTTCGTCGACGTCGGCATCGTGACGCATGAACACCAGGATCACGTCAACGGGCTGACGTCCGGCAACTTCCCCGGACTCAAAGTGGGCAAGGTCTGGTTCGCCTGGACGGAAAATCCCAAGGACGATATCGCCAATCAGCTGCGCAAGAAGTTCAAGGACAGACTGCTCGGCATGATCGACACCCGCGCCAATCTGATGGGCCTTGGCAAGAATGACATCGTGGAGAAGCTCGACTGGTATCTCGAATTCGAGTTGGGCGAAGGTCCGGATGACTTCAACGGTGTTAGTCATCTGGCCGCCGCAGGAAAGGATCCCGCCGGCTCCGCGAACAAGGTCGCGATGAAGTTTCTCCGCGATTGCGCGGAGGGGGATCCGGAATACATCTATCCCCACCAGAAAGTGCTTGCGGTCCCGGGCGCCAAGAGCGCGCGCGTCTTTGCGCTTGGTCCACCGCACGATATTGACAAGATCGATGACCTCGATCCGGTTGGGGACGAGACGTTCGGCGACGACCATGCATTGGGCGCTGCCGCCGGCGGAAGTGCAGGCAGTCTGTCGAAAGCCTCACCATTTTCGCGGCGCCACGTGATCCCGCTCGATCAGGCCTTCATGGATGCCAAGTTTGGAACATTCTTTAGCGACTACTATGGACCCGACGACCTCGCCGTAGCCGAAACGGACGACGGCAAGGAGATCCCGCCCAACGCCGGCTGGCGCCGTATGACCGCCGACGATGCCGCGGACGCGGGCGCGCTGGCGCTCGCAATGAACAATGCCACAAACAATGCAAGCCTCGTCCTGGCGTTCGAGTTGTCCAAGGGCGGCAAGGTCCTGCTCTTCGTTGGCGATGCGCAGGCCGGTAATTGGCGATCCTGGTCCGAAGACGATTTCGATGACGACGGTATGAAGGTCACCGCGACGGATCTACTGGGGCGTACCGTGCTGTACAAGGTCGGCCACCACGGCAGTCACAATGCGACGTTGAAGGGCAAGGCTGGCTCCCATGAGGCAGGTCTTGCGGTGATGGCGCAGGGCCAGCACGCGGAGGAGTTCGTCGCGATGATCACCGCGGTGGAAGCCTGGGCGCATCAAAAACCCAAACCTGACTGGAATCATCCGTTCCCTGCAATTAAAAAGGCACTCGTGAAGCAAGCTGGCGGTCGCGTCCTGCAAACGGATTCGAGCTTGCCGGACAAGCCTGCCGGCGACGGCGCAAGCGGTTGGCAGGCCTTTCTGGATCGCGTGACCGAAGAACGCATTTATTTCGAGCTGAGGATCGATGCATGACCTGAATGGTCATGTCCGCCAGACTCGGTTTGGCACCAAGGTCGCTCCGGGACATCGGCGGTGCATCCACAACGTAGGCTTTGACGCTTGCTGCCCGCGGGCCATGCCGACCTGCGACCCAACCCGGTCATTGACGATCAGGCTGCTGCCGGAATTTTTCATGGTGGCGGATCACCTCGCGGATGATGAAGGCGAGGTATTTTTCGGCAAACTCGGGGTCAAGCTGTGCGTCTTCCGCCAAGGCACGCAACCGCCGGACCTGGTATGCCTCCCTGGCTGGATCAGCAGGGGGCAAATCATGCTTTGCCTTCAAGGCGCCTACACGCTGCGTACAACGGAAGCGCTCCGCCAGAATATGGATCATCGCCGCATCGATATTGTCGATGCTCTTGCGAAGCTCGTGCAATTCGGTTTGCGCGTTTTGATCCTCTGCCATGTGCCCTCCCGGTTGTGAATGACCGAAACTGGTCATTCTACACGCGCTCGAAAACCAAATTCCTGGAGGCTTTGTGGCGCGCCAGTGCGTGAGCGATCAATATGTCCATGAGTTCCGATTGAGGCAGCCCGCTGGCCTCCCATAGCTTCGGGTACATGCTGATATTGGTGAATCCAGGAAGGGTATTCGCTTCGTTCACGAACACCGTCTCGTCGCTCAGGAAGAAGTCAACGCGCGCCATTCCTTCGCAACAGAGTACACGGAACGTTCTGATCGCGAGCGCCCTGATGCCATCCGCCAAGGCAGACGACACATTGGCCGGGATGCGAAGAGCGGCGCCATCTTCATCGATGTACTTTGCATCATAGGAGTAGAAACCGTGCTTTCCGGCAGGAACGACCTCTCCGAGTTGAGACGCACGTACGTCACCGTTCGCATCTTCCAGGACGGAGCACTCGATTTCCCGTGCCGGGGCCACGGCCCGCTCAATCAATATCTTCCGGTCAAAGCGAAAAGCCGATTGACAGCAGCTTTCGAACTCATCCGCGGTTTGTGCCTTCGATACGCCGACCGATGAACCCATGTTGGCCGGCTTCACGAAGACCTCTGGCGAGCCAACCGCGCTGACCGCGTCGTGATAGCTGATCGGAGACAGGGCCGACATGGCGACGTACGGCACAATTGGCAAGCCCGCATCACGCAAGAGCCGCTTTGCGACGTCCTTGTCCATTGAGGCGGCGGATCCCATGACACGCGAGCCGACGTAGGCCACGTCGGACAGTTCAAGTGCGCCCTGAACCGTCCCATCTTCGCCATTGGGGCCATGCAGGACCGGGAAGACGACATCGAACGCCGCGGCGTCTCGGATCCCCGCCGCATTGCCGTCAAGGATCAGCGCACGGCCCTGCCCTCCCGGCAGGAGTGTCAGCTGCGGTCCATCTTCCGGAATAGCCAACGCGTTAGCACCGGTGCCAACGCCATTGCCCGGGTCGGCGACGACCCAGCGACCATCCCTAGTTATGCCTATGAGGGTCACGTCATAGCGGTCCGGATCGAGAGAACGAAGTACGTTCGCCGCAGATGCCCTGGATACGTCATGTTCCGCGGACCGCCCGCCGAATAGGATAGCAACCCTCATCTTGCGTTCTACCATTTTAGCGCTTTCTGATTGAAAGGCCGAATAATGAGCATGATGGTTCCGTATGAGCAAACGAACAAGTCTGCAATTGGCCATCGCGAAATTCTTCTGCAACGCAGAATTCGTCCTTCGAGACGGCGCGTACGCGCCTCCTCAGGACGGGGGTCGGTCGAGTACCACACGCTCAAACACCTCTCCATGAGGGTCGGAGTTCTCAACCTGGCGTCGATGTCGTTTTGATCCAACAAGGCTATGGCAACGCGCGAACGCCGCAGCTAAAACACCGCCGCCATGCATGACCCCCTCCCTTCGCCGTCGATCACCGTGCCTCCCGTTCAAAGCACACGCGACGCCTTCGCCCGCCTGACCTTCCTCGGCTGGTGGGGCGGCCTGGCGGGACTCGTGGCCGGCCTTGCCGCATCCTTTGTCCTGTTCGGCTACGCCATCATCTACTGGCGCAACGCCGACATGGATTTCATGGTGATCTACAACGCGCTCGTCATGAATGACGGCAAGCCGCAGGCCTTCTTCGATCACACCGCCTATCTCACCATTCTCACCGTCAAGTCCTGGTTCGCCCTGCTGCACGGGCTCGGCCTGCTCGACGCCTGGACGTTACAGGCGATTCCACCTGCGACCGACGGCGCAGGCTTCGACGCCGCGATGACCCATGCCGTTCGCGCCGGGCGCGTCCTCGTCTTCGGAATCGCGATCGCGTGCGTCCTGATCTTCGCAGGCCTGTCCCGCCTGATCCTGCGCGACTGGCGGGTCGCAATGCTGGCGACGGTGGCGTTTGCCTTGTCCGGCGGCGTGGCCGTGCATGCGCGCATCCTGCGCAGCGAATTCATCGCAGCGATGCCGGTCGTCTTTGCGCTCATGATCCTGATCGCGGTCGGCCGCCGCGCGATCGTGGTGCGACCTCTGGCGGTGGGGCTTGCGGCGGGCCTGTGCGTGCTCGGGCTCGAGAACAAGGTGCAGGCGATCCTACTGATCGCGACGCTCCCCGTCATCGTCCTGCCGTTCGGCGACGGTGCGAGCGCGAGCGTGACCTTCTGGCACAAGGCCCGCCCAGCCTGGCTCGCCGCGGCGTGCGCGGCGATCGCGGCTCTGGCCGCGGCGTCGGCGGCGTGGCCGCTTATCACCACCGGCTTCGATCGCGCGCTGCTCGCGACTGCGCATTTCCATCCGCTGCTGCTCGGCCGCTTCGGTCTCTATCAGGCCGCGCTGCTGGTCCTGATCGCCGGATGCATGATCGCCTACGCCGCGATCTGGCGGGTTTCCGCAGCGGAGACCGTCGCATCGATCGCGGCGGTCGTCGCCGGCGCGTCGCTCGCGGCTCTGGTGCTCGATCTCGACTACACCGCCAGCAATGTGATCGCGGTGGCCAATCCGCTGGAGAAGATGCTGACCTTCGCCGACGCCAGGACATCCGATGCGGCGAGCGGGTCGAGCCTGGCCGCGACATTCCTGCTGCTGCTCGACGGACTCGGTTCGGTGCTCGCCCGATACACCTTCGTGCTGCATTCCTCGGCGCGCCCGACCGTGTTCCTGACCTGGCTGATCGTGCCCGGGATCGTCGTCGCCTGGCGGCGCGGCGAACGCAAGACCGCGTTGCAGGCGCTGGCCTTGATGCTGGCGGCGGTCGCCATCGACATGCTCGGCGTGCGCCGCGGCCTGAAATCGGAGTATTTCATCTTCACCGATCCGCTGATCGTGCTCGCGGGCGCGATCCTGCTCGACCGGATGCGGGATCTGCGCTTCCGCACATGGGCCTACCCCATCGCCATGGTGCTGTTCGGCCTGCACATCGCCATCGGACAGGCGGAACCGGTCAAATACACCTTCAAGCGCACCGGCCCGCAATCGATCTGCGAATGGAACGACTATTACATGCCATTGCTCGCGCTGCCGTGGTGTCCTGCGGTCCGCTGACACGCAAGAGCAGTCACGGGTTGTTGAGCGCCGCCGCGGCATCACGATTCGGCTAAGATGTTACCTATGATGCTGCGAACCCTATGGCAGTTGAAGGACGGCAAGCATGATTGACCGACGGACCCTCATCGCAGCGACGCTCGCAACGGCGGCAACTCCGCTGTCCACCAGAATGGCGAGCGCGGAGACGCAAGTCAGCCGCATGACGGCGTCGGCCTTCAGTTTTCCCGCGCTGACCGGCAACGAGATCCGACTCGCCGAGTATGCGAAAACCCCGGTGCTGGTGGTCAATACCGCCTCACAGTGCGGCTATACCCCGCAATACGCCGGTCTGCAGCAGTTGTGGACCGAGTTTCACGAGCGCGGCCTGACCATCATCGGGGTTCCCTCCAACGATTTCGGCGGGCAGGAACCGGGCGGCATGGCCGAAATCGCTGATACCGCTCAACACCAATATGGGGTCACCTTCCCGATGGCGGCCAAGTCCGTCGTGCTCGGGCCGAAGGCGCATCCGTTCTACAAATGGGCGGCCGATGCGCGGCCGAAGGAGACCCCGCGCTGGAACTTCCACAAGTACCTGATCGGGCGCGACGGTTACATCGCCGACGTGTTCGCCTCGACCGTCGAACCGACGGATACGAAGGTCAAGACCGCAATCGCACGGGCACTTGCGGTTTCCTGAACACAGTCTCGGGAATAAGGCCGGGATAGCCACAATTCGGCCGCTCCGGCGGCCGTTTCTTTTTGGCGGACCCGACCAGTGTGGGCTAGAATGTTCGGCAGTTGAGCGGACTCGCGGTCATGCAGCCGCGGCCGGCCACGTGGCCAGGGTTCGGAGGACAACGACATGCGTGTTGCAGCAGGTTTGATCATCGCGGTTTCGCTGGGCATGCCGGGCGCGGCATGGTCGCAAAGTGCTCCATCCAAAACCGCGGCGGCGCCACAGGCCGCGGCGCCCCAGTCGGCGCCGGCCCCGCTCCCTGCGGCGGCGCCGGCCAGGCCGGCTTGCGCCAATCCCAATGCGCTGGGCATCGGACGCACGGTCGAAATCGATACCACGGGCGGACCGGGCTTCGGCTTCGAGCACTTCAAGGAGCTCGACTTCCTGCGCGATCATGAGGTGGTGCTGACCTTCGACGACGGTCCGTGGCCGCAGAACACGCCCGCGGTGCTGAAGACACTCGCGGACGAATGCACGACGGGGATCTTCTTCCCGATCGGCAAGCACGCCACCTATTACCCTGAAATCCTCAAGCAGGTGCTGGCAGCCGGCCATACCGTCGGCTCGCATACCTGGTCGCATGCCGCGCTGACCAACAAGAAGCTCTCCGAAGACCAGCGCAAGGAAGAGATCGAAAAGGGCTTCAGTGCCGTGAAATGGGCCCTCGGCGGCGTGTCGCCGGCGCCGTTCTTCCGCTTCCCGGCGCTGCAGCATCCGCCGGAAATGGTCACCTATCTCGGCACCCGCAACATCGGGATCTTCTCCTGCGACCTCGACTCCTTTGATTTCAAGGCGAGCAAGCCGGAGACCGTGATCGATAATGTGATGCGCAAGGTGGACAAGCTCGGCAAAGGCATCGTCCTGATGCACGACTTCCAGAAGCACACCGCCGAAGCCCTGCCCGAACTGTTGCGCCGGCTGAAGGCGGGTGGCTACAAGGTGGTCGCGATGCGGGCCAAGAGCCCGGTGCAAACGCTGCCGCAATACGACGAGGAGCTGCTGAAGGACGTCAAGCTCCCGACCGTCAGTTCGCGCCCGGTTTCCTCGGTCGTGACCACGGTGTCGGAATAGGCCACAGCTTGCGCGTGAATAGACGGTGATGATGGCCGGTCAGAGCTTGCGTGTCGACGGCTACGTCATCGTGTCGGCCGACGGCATGCTGGCGAATGCCGCGGGAGTGATGCCGGACGAACTGAAATTCGCCGGCGACAAGGCGTTTTTCACCAACGCCCTCGATCAGGTCGACCTGATCGTTCACGGCCGCAATTCCTTCGAGGACCAGCTGAATTCACCGCGGCGAAGGCGAATCATCGTGACCCGCAAGGTGCCCGCGCTCGCCCCCGATTCCGCCAATCCACTGGCGCTCCTGTGGAATCCGGCGGGTGCGAGTTTCGAGGCCGCCTGCGACCAGGCCGGCGTGCGCGCCGGCACCGCGGCGATTATCGGCGGTCCCGACGTGTTCGAGATGTTCATGGACCGCTACGATACGTTCTGGCTGTCGCAGGCGCCCCATGTGCGACTACCCGACGGCGAACCCTGTTTTCCCGGCGTCCCGGTGCGTTCGCCGCAGCAGATTCTGGCCGCCCATGGCTTGAACGCGGGCGACCCCGAAATCCTGGATTCCCGGTTTGATGTCAGCGTCACGCCATGGCGGCGCGAAGCAGCCGAGCGCGGCTAGACTTCCCCGTAGGCGCTCTCGGCCTCGCGGGTTCCCCTGCCGTGTCCGGCGATCATGAATAGGGCGCCGACGATCGACAGGTTCTTCAGCGCATCAATCAGGGTCTTGGCGTTCTCCGGCGCGGCCTGGTTCCAGAAATCATGGAAGTAGTAGGTGACCAGCCCGACAAAAACGATCAGGAGTAGCGAGAAGAACCGCGCGCCGAAATTCAGCGCGATCATCAACCCGGCAATCACCTCGAAGCCGCCAGCGGCAATCGCCAGCGTTTGCGCCGTTGGCAGGCCGGTCAGGGTTTGAAGCTGGGCCGCATAGGGCAGCAGCAGTTCGGGGATCGTCACCTTGGCGGCGATGAACTCGGCCGTCGCCGGGATGCCGAACAGCTTGGTTGCGCCCGTATAGATGAAAAGCACGGCGAACATAATTCGCCCGAAAGTAATGAATGCTGGCATCGTCGGCCTCTTCTAATGAACTTAGGGGCAGTCCTTGCTCGTATGGACTCAATTATGGCCGCTTCACCGTCGCTTTTCAAACGATCAAACCACAAAACAAGTCCAACGAGCGCTCCCCCGCCCCCGCTCCGGCGTTCGTCCCGGCGCGGTGGTGGCGGAATCCCTGCCGTCATAAATGTCGGCGCACACTCTTTCGCAATCTCGGCCACCGCTTGGCGCCGAAGCGGCGCTACCGTGGCCGGATCATGAACCATGACCATGATCTTTTCGGATCATGCACCTGCTGTCCCTAGACGAACAGGCTCGGCTGCTGGCGGCCGGCGCGCTCCTGGGCTTCGACGGCGGCGATCGCGGTCATGTTCAACACCCCGCGCGCGGTCACCGACGGGGTCAGGATATGCGCCGGACGCGACGGGCCGATCAGGATCGGTCCGACGGGAAGCGCGTCCGCCAGCGACTTGATCATCTGATAGGCGACGTTGGCCGTATCCAGATTCGGCATGATCAGGATGTTGGCCTCCCCTTCCAGCTTCGAATGCGGCAGGATCGCCTTCCTGGCCACAGCCGACAGCGCGGTATCGCCCTGCATTTCACCGTCCGCTTCGAGTTCGGGATGCTTTTCCTTCAAGAGCGCCGTGGCGCGCCGCATCTTGCGCGACGACTCGGTGTCGTAGCTGCCAAAGTCGGAATGCGACACGAACGCGATCTTCGGCTTGATGTTGAAGCGCTGCACGTGGCCCGCCGCCAGCGACGCCATTTCCGCGAGTTCTTCCGCGCTCGGATTGGGCCGCACCTGGGTGTCGGCGATGAAGAACGCGCCCTTGCTGGTGATCAGGAGCGCCAGCGCCGCGAAGTCGCTGACCCCCGGCAGGAAACCCACGATCTCGCGAACATGACGCAGATGGCTCATGTAGCGGCCCTCGACGCCGCAGATCATGGCATCGGCCTCGCCGCGCATCACCGCGAGCGCCGCGATGACGGTGGCATTGGTGCGCACCACCGTGCGCGCCGCATCGGGCGTCACGCCGTGGCGGCCGGCGACATCGATATAGGATTGCACATAGGATCGGTAGCGTGGATCGTCCTCGGGATTGACGAGGTCGAAATCCTTGCCGGCCTTGATCGACAGGCCGAACCGCTTGAGCCGCGCCTCGACCACTGACGGACGCCCGACCAGGATCGGCCGCGCCAGCTGCTCCTCGAGCACAACCTGGGTCGCACGCAGCACGCGTTCGTCCTCGCCCTCGGCATAGATCACGCGAACCGGCTGGGTCTTCGCCTTGGCGAAGACCGGCTTCATGATCAGGCCCGAGCGGAATGCGAAGCGTTCCAGCAGCGCGGTATATTCATCGAAATTCGTGATCGGACGCGTCGCGACACCGGAGTCCATGGCAGCCTTCGCCACCGCGGGCGCGATGCGCAGGATCAGCCGCGGATCGAACGGGCTCGGAATCAGCGACCCCGGCCCAAAGCCCTGCGTCTCGCCGCTGTCGAAGCCCTGCGCCACCGCATCCGACGGCGGATCGCGCGCCAATTGCGCGATCGCGTCCACCGCGGCGTGTTTCATCTCCTCGTTGATCGCGGTGGCGCCGACATCGAGCGCGCCGCGGAAGATGAACGGAAAGCACAGCACGTTGTTCACCTGGTTGGGGAAGTCCGATCGTCCCGTGCAGATCATCGCATCCGGCCGCGCCGCGCGCGCCTCGTCCGGCATGATCTCGGGCGTCGGGTTGGCAAGCGCCATCACCAGCGGCTTCTCCGCCATCTGCTTGACCATGTCCGCCGTCAGCACGTTCGGCGCCGATAGCCCCAGGAAGATATCCGCACCGCCGATGACCTCGGCCAGCACGCGCTTGTCGGTGTCCTGCGCATAGACCGACTTCCAGCGATCCATCAGCGTATTGCGGCCCTCATGCACCACGCCATCGATGTCGCAGACCCAGATGTTCTTGCGCTGGGCTCCGAGCGAAACCAGGAGATTGAGACAGGCGATGGCGGCCGCGCCGGCGCCCGAGGTCACGATCTTGACCTCCGAAAGCGTCTTGCCGTTGAGACGCAGCGCGTTGGTGATCGCGGCGCCGACGATGATGGCGGTGCCGTGCTGGTCGTCGTGGAAGACCGGGATCTTCATGCGCTCCTTGAGCCGCGCCTCGATCTCGAAACATTCCGGACCCTTGATGTCCTCGAGATTGATGCCGCCGAAGGTCGGCTCCAGCGCCGCGACGGTTTCGACCACGCGCTCGATGGTGTCGGCGGCGATCTCGATGTCGAAGACGTCGATGCCGGCGAATTTCTTGAACAGAACCGCCTTGCCTTCCATGACCGGCTTCGACGCCAGCGGACCGATATTGCCGAGACCGAGCACGGCGGTGCCGTTGGAGACCACCGCGACCAGGTTTGCGCGGGTGGTCAGGGTCGCCGCTTCCGCGGGGTTCTTGGCGATTTCCATGCAGGCCGCGGCCACGCCGGGGGAATAGGCCAGCGCCAGGTCGCGCTGGTTGGCGAGCGGCTTGGTCGCCTGGATCTCGAGTTTTCCAGGCCGCGGCAGCCGGTGATAGGCCAGCGCCGCGTTATGCAGGTCTTCGGAATAGGACGACATCAGATTCCCCCCGCGGACGCCCTCGCCCGCGCTTCAGATGCTTCGTGGTTATTCTACTTCTGCGGCAGATCGTGCCGGATGTGAAGCGCGCAAGACGATCCGGCCCGGCCGAAGACAGGCCGCCCGACCCATACACGGCCTCGTTGAATAATCGTCGAATCCGCCATTGCACTCCTATACCATCGGGCTCGACAATATGGCATTTTGCGGACTTGGCGCAAAGGACCTGGAGCAAAGGGAGTGACCCGCGTGCGAAAGCTGCTGATCGGTCTGCTGGCAGCCGCCATCCTCGCGGTGGCCGGTTTCTTCGGTTCTGAGTTCTACGTTCAGCACCGGATCGAGGGCGAGATCGAGGCCGCGTTCGACCCGATTCGTGCCGCCGGCGGCAAAGCGAGCCACGGCAAGATCTCGTTCGACCTGAGACACCGCACCATTCGCGTTGCCGACCTGACCGGCGAAACAGCGGCAACACCTGCGCTGCGGTTCAAGATCGCCGGCCTCACCGCCTCCGGCGTCGGCCAGTCGGACGCCACGGGACTCTTCGCCGAGACCATCGAGGTCAGCGATGTCGAACTCGGGCTCCAGGCAGACTGGAGTCTCGCCTACAAGGCGCCGCGGCTCGTCATCAAGGATTACAAAGCTCCCGCGGGGCAATCGCGGTCCCTGACCGGATCGACCGCCGCCGAGGTCTACCGATCGGCACTGCTGCAGTTCGCCACCATCACCGCCGCATCGCTCACGGCGCCAAGCCAATCGATCGAGATCGGTCTTCCGGCCGGCGCCGGTGCACAATCCTACAGCTACAATTATTCGAACGTCACGCTGAACGACATCAAGCAGGGCAAGGTCAGCACGATCACTGCCGATCGCGCGGATTTCACCGCCAGTATCCGGCAGAATGGCAAGACCGAAAAGATCGGCGGTGAGTTGGTTGACCTGGCTCTGGATGATTTCGATTCCGCCCCCGTCGCCGCGATGTTTGATCCCGCTCGGGCCGATGATGGCAAATATCTCCGCGTCTATCGGCGGATCAATGTCGGCACATATACGGTTTCGCTCCCCGAAGGAGTGCGAATCCACATGAACGGACACACCATCGACGACGTCGGGCTGCGCCCCTCCAGGCTGCAGCTGCCAGAGCTGATGGCGATGATCGCCGCGCCACCACCCGGCCCGACGCCAAACCCGGCGTTGGCACGCGATTTCATGGGAAAGGCGGCCAGCATCTATGAGGGCGTGCACGTCGGCAATGCCGAAATGCGCGGGCTTAGCCTTGAAAGCCCGGCGGGGCCTCTCAAGCTCGCAGCGATGCGATTCAGTCTGGACAACGGCAAGATCGGCGAGTTCGCGCTCGAAGGGCTCGAGGCTGGATCGCCGCAGGGGCCGGTGAAGCTGGCGCGATTTGCCATCAAGTCGTTTGACGTCACGGGGCTGCTGCGCCTGGCCTCGCAGTTTCTCACCCCGGGGCAACCCCCGTCGTCCGGCCAACTGCTGGCCATGCTGCCGCTGCTCGAAGGCGCCGAAATCAAGGGCCTCGTTGCCCCCTTCAAGACCACCAACAAGCAGGTCAAGGTCGATACCATCAGCCTGGACTGGGGCCAGTTTGTCGGACCGATCCCGACCAGAGCACACCTGATCGCGAAGCTGACCGCGCCGATCGACGCGACCGATCCATCGCAAAAGCCGCTCATCGCCGCCGGCCTGACCACGGCCGCGATCGATGTCGATCTCGGCGCGGCCTGGACCGAAGCGTCGGGAGCCTTTGTCCTCGACCCCGTCAAGTTCGACTTCGGCGACGTCCTGGCAGCTTCGGCGCGCGTCTCGCTCGCCCATGTGCCGCGCGGCACGTTCTCCCCCGATCTGCCACAGGCGATGGCCATGGCGACGCAGATCGAAGTCGGCCCGCTGGAGCTCACGCTGCGCGACACCGGCGGCGTCGATCTCGTGGTCGCCCAATATGCGCTCGCCCAGACCGTCAGCCGCGAGGCCGCGCGGCGCGCCCTCGTCGACAGCATCAGGACCTCGGCGCTGGCCAACACCGACAATGCCGGTGTGCTGGCCGCCGCGGAGGCGATCGCGCGCTTCATCGAGACCCCGCGGGGAACGCTGACCCTCAAACTGACGCCGCTCGCCAAGGTGCCGGCAATGCAACTCGTCGGACTAATGAAAACCGACCCGATGACTGCGCTGGCGCAATTTCGGATCGAGGCTTCATCCGGGCTGTAACCAGACCTTGTCCGGCAGATTGAGCCTGGTGTGAAGTTCGCGGGGCTGCTGCGCAAATCAGGATCGCACGTCGCCAATGACGCGTGCATTGACCGCGTGCAAAATTCTGTCTACCGTAAATACCATGAAAATCGCAGCGGTTCGCGTAGCAGTAACAGGGCGCATGGGCAGGATGGTGTAACCATCCGGCGAAAGCACCCATGCGCGGTAAGCAGGCTCCTGACGGGGCCTTTTTTATGCCCGGAATTTGGGCCGCGCCTCGTCAGATTTTCCTCAGCATCACTCTGATTCACGACGAGCGATAGTTCATTCGGACTTCGTGCGCACCAGTGGCCTGTGCGGAGATCCTTCTCCAGGCATCGCGAGCGCACGGATCCATGCACAGGGACGCCGACATATGATTGCCGCTGCCACTACGCCACCCAAACTGTCGACACTCGTGTTGCTCACCGCCCTTTCCGTTCTATCCTTGAACATGTTTCTGCCGTCCTTGTCGAACATGGCCGAGGACCTTGAGACCGACTATGCGTTGGTGAGCCTGTCCATTGCGGGATATCTGGCGATCACGTCGCTCTTGCAGCTCATCATGGGTCCGTTGTCCGACCGGTTCGGGCGGCGACCAGTACTGCTGGCAGGGCTGGCGATTTTCTCGTTCGCGTCGCTGGTCTGCGCCCTCGCGACGAACATATGGGTGTTTCTGGCTTTTCGCTTTTTACAAGCTGCTGTCATTTCTGGCGCTGCCCTCTCGCGGGCGGTCATCCGCGACATCGCGCCCGAACGAGAAGCGGCAAGCATGATCGGTTATGTCAGCATGGTCATGGCGATAGCGCCAATGCTGGGGCCGATGCTCGGTGGCGCGCTGGACGAGTTATTTGGCTGGCGGGCGAGTTTTGTTACCTTTACCGCCTTGGGTATAGCCGTCCTGGGCTTGTGCTGGGTCGATCTGGGTGAAACCAACGAACAGCCTTCCCAAACCTTGATGAAGCAGCTTCAAACTTATCCCGAACTACTGCGGTCGAGACGTTTTTGGGGTTATGCGCTGTGCATGATGTTCTCAACCGGAGCATTCTATTCGTTTCTCGCCGGAGCCCCGTGGGTGGCGAAAGAGCTGTTTGCAATGTCGCCCGCAGTGTTGGGATTTTGCGTAGGGACCATCACGGCTGGCTTCATATTCGGTAGTTTTCTGTCAGGTCGCTACGCGCAGCAGTATTCTCTGAGCACGATGATGGTTGCGGGCCGAATTGTCGCTTGCGCTGGCCTTGTTCTCGGGCTCGGAATGTTTCTGGCCGGTTTCGTCCATGTGGTTTCCCTCTTTGGTGCGACAGTATTTGTTGGCATCGGAAACGGATTGACGCTGCCAAGCAGCACCGCTGGCGCACTGTCTGTGAGACCCGATCTTGCCGGAAGCGCGTCGGGTCTATCAGGAGGTCTGACGGTGTTGGGTGGTGCGATATTGACGTCAATCACCGCTGCGGTCGTGACCAAAGACAGCGGAGCCTATGCGCTCTTGGGTATGATGTTGTTTTGTTCGGCAGCGGGTTTGAGTTTGGCCCTTTATGTACTCAAGCTCGATTTGAATGAGACGCGAGAGCACCATTTAGCGGCGTGAACGAAGGTCTCTGCAGGTTGAAAGGCGATCATGGTGTCCGGCGGCCCCGCGACGGGAGGGGTTCCTTTTTGCTCGCCGCCGGTGTTTCCTCTGCACGGCGGAGAACGGGCATGCAGGGATCACTGGGAGAGAAGATCGGCGAAGGCGTCTTCGCTGATGTGCACGCATGGGCGCCCGGTCAGGTCGTCAAGCTGTCCAAGCCGGGTATCCCGCAGTGGGTCGTCCAGCACGAGACGCAAATGACCCGCGCGGTCTTCGCCGCCGGCGGCCCAGCGCCGGAGGTGCTCGGCGAAGTCACCCTGGACGGCCGCTTTGGCATCGTGCTGCCGCGGTTCGATGGGCCGACCCTGACGCAGGCTACGCGCACCGGCGCCATCACGCGTGAACAAGCGGGCGCAATCCTTGCGACGCTCTGCCTTGCCGTTCACAAGACCCGACCGCCGCCGGACGCACTCTCGCTGCGCGAGGCGATGGACGCCAGATTGCGGTTCGGCGGCAGCGTGCTTCCGGAGCGCATCACCACCGGCGTCCTCGCGCTGATCGAGCACCTCGCGCCCGATGACGTGCTGTGCCATTCCGATCTTCACCCCGGCAACGTGATCATGACGGCGCAGGGTCCGAGACTGATCGACTGGCTCGGCGCGGCTCGTGCGCCCGCCGCCTACGAGATCGCACAGTGTCATGTCCTGATTGCCGAGCTTGACCCGGAACACGCCGACGATCCAGAGCGGGCCACGGTCAATTCGGTTCTGCAGGCGGAGTATGCGCGGCTGGCCGGCATAGCCCCCGCGGCGCTGACGGCGGCGATGCAGCCCTATTTGCCGATCGTCCGCGTCTTCCTCCTGCTCGGCGGGGCCATGCCTGACATGCGGGAGCGGCTGATCCAGCGCGTCGAGGCGGCCCTGCGCTCGGAAGGCTGAATTGTTTTGGTCGCGCGCGAGCCGGAGTGGCCTGTCGAAGCGAGCCGTCAGTGTCTCCTTTAAGGCATTTTCGGACCTCGGCGCACGTAATCGCGGTGTCCGCTCTACGCGAATAAGCCGAATTCGTCAGCCTCACGCGGCACTTTCAAAAGTGCCGACAGCGGACATGGCGGGCTCATTCGATCACTTCGTCGGCGTGGGCAAGTAGCGGCCGCGTTGAACGCTCCGCCCGATATCGATCATGCCCAGATCCACCAGCGTGCGATGGAATCGACGCTTCCGTTCAGAAGGCGATGCAAAGTAGGTTTCCCGGCAATGCTCAAGCAGGCTGGCGCGGGTGGCAAATATCGGATCAAGCGGCAGGCCTGCCTGCTGCAGCGCGACGGTCCCAAGAAAGGCAATATCCAGATCCGCCCCCGGTCCGGGAGCCAGGCGACCAGGGCAGATGTTTAGCGACTCCATTGCATAGAATGTGCGGAATGCGCGCCGCGCATCGGTGGGGAGTTTGAGTTGCCGATCGATCCGCTTCGCCAGTACGGGCTGATGGTCCCCGTAGTGCACGATGAGAACAGGACGTTTTGGAAAATTCGTTGCCAGCGCAAGCTTGAGCCTTTTCCAGGTCGAGGCCGTCTCCGCAAGCCTGGCGTAGTACTCGGCATATTGAGCATCCGGAAGGCTTGATGCGGCAAAGGCGCGTTCCCTCTCGAACTGTCCGGCGGTTGCCAGCCTTCGGTCATGGGGGCCGTGATTGAAGTTGGTCAGTGCATATAGAAACCGGGGCGCCGGATCGTCAGCTATAGCCTTCGTGTGGGCCGCGAATGCCGCTTCCAGAAAAATGGCGTCGGAATTTGTCGTCTCGAACTGGCGGACGTCGAACGGGGCAGGGAAGTCGTCCGCAAAGAGGCGCTCGCCAATGCCGATCGAACGATAGAATTCATCGTAGCTGAGAAAACTACGACGGCAGCTCGACGCGAGCATGGTTCTGTACCCAAGCGCAGCCAGCGCATGGGGAAGACTGTTGTGAAACCGGCCCGCGCCCTGCTTGAAAAGGTAATAGGCATTTGAGCCGAAGCTTGCACTCGAAAGGCCAGTCAACAGGCTGAATTCCGATTGCCACGACCCTCCGCCAAAGATGTCGACGTTGAGGATTCCGTGAACACCATTCCCTGGGGACAGAAACGCTTCGACGGTCGGTTCGGTCGGAAGTCCAAAAATGCGGGGATCGAAGATCGATTCATGCTGGATGACGATAATGTCGGGGTAGTCGATGGTGCGTGCCGGGACAGCTGCCATGAGCGGTAGGGGCTCACTTGCAATATCGCTCAGAGCCAATCCGCCGGCTTGCCGCCAGGAATGTGGATCGATCAGCGAAG